>Ga0209536_100000023_pt1 | contig 224727 bp, 196 predicted proteins | sample DeeMarSeWOR28_12_FD_187461 | JGI IMG/M metagenome (GOLD analysis project Ga0209536, IMG submission 187461) | Marine sediment microbial communities from White Oak River estuary, North Carolina - WOR-2-8_12 (SPAdes) (version 2) | ecosystem: Environmental > Aquatic > Marine > Intertidal zone >... | reverse complement strand
CGGCAGTGCTGCCGGAGCCACGCAGACCTTTGATGTGACCACGGTCGACGATGCCACCATAGAAGGCGTTGAAGACTTCACGGTGACGGTGAGCAGCGCGCACGCAGCCTTTGATCTGAACCCGGCCGTTGGAACCGGTACGATCAGCGACAGCGGCGATCTGTTCAGCCTGTCGGTGGACAGCCCGGCAGCGGTGACCGAGGGCAACCCGGTGACCTTCACGGTGACGCTGGGAGCGGATACGGATGTGGACCTGGTGGTGGACTACGCCCCGGCAAGCGGCACTGCTGTGGCCCCGGGCGACTTTGACGCTGCGGCCGGCACGGTGACCTTTGCGGCCGGATCCCTTGCGGGCGCAACCCAGACGTTTGCCATACCGACCGTTGACGACACCACGATTGAGAGCAATGAAGGGTTCATGGTGACGGTGAGCAGCGCGCACGCAGCCTTTGACCTCAATGCTGCCATCGGTGCCGGGACGATCAGCGACAACGGCGATCAGTTCAGCCTGTCGGTGGACAGCCCGGCAGCGGTGACCGAGGGCAACCCGGTGACCTTCACGGTGACGCTGGGAGCGGCCACGGATGTGGCTCTGGTGGTGGACTACGCTCCGGCCAGCGGCACTGCGGTGGCCCCGGGCGACTTTGACGCTGCGGCCGGCACGGTGACCTTTGCGGCCGGATCCGCTGCAGGCGCCACCGAGACGTTCGCCATACCGACGGTCGACGACGCCACCGTGGAAGGCGATGAAGATTTCACGGTGACGGTGAGCAGCGCCCACGCAGCCTTTGACCTCAACCCGGCCGTTGGAACCGGAACGATCGGCGACAGCGGCGATCAGTTCAGCGTAACGGTCAGCAGCCCTCTGGCGGTGACCGAAGGTTCAGCCGTTACTTTTACCGTTACCCTTGGTGCCGCCACCGATGTGGCCCTGGATGTTACCTTTGACGCTGCCGACGGGACGGCTTATGCCCCCGGCGATTACACCGACGCACCGGGTAGCGTGACTTTCCCGGCGGGATCTTCGATCGGCGCCACCCAGGATTTCACGGTGGTTACCAACGATGATTCCTTTGTGGAGGGCGACGAGTCTTTTACCGTGGTGGTGAGCAGCCTCCACGGGGCCTTTGACCTCAACAATGCCGTCGGCACCGGCACCATTTCCGACGACGGCGACCAGTACAGCGTGGAAATCACCAATGTGAACCCCGGCACTACGGTAACCGAGGCGACCGACAACCAGGTTACCTTTACGATAGCGCTGAGCAACATCGACCCGGCCAACGGCATGTTCGGCACGGCCACCGTCGATTACGTGACCACCGACGTGACCGCAACCTCCGGTGTCGACTACACCGGTGTGGCGGCCCCGACCCAGCTGAGCTTCAGCGGGGCGACCACGTCCCAGGATGTCGTCATCCCGATCCTGGACGATCCGCAAGTGGAGTTTGCCGAGACCTTCGACTTCTCCCTGCAAAACCCGAGCGGCAACACGATCCTGGGTGCGGCGGACAGCCAGACCATCACCATCAACGAGGATCCCAACGACCGCTACACGATCACCATCTCGGCGGTGACACCGGCTGCGATCCAGCCGGAAGGCCCTGCCACCGCCTTTACCTTTACGGTAGCCCTGGGCAATGTGGACGTCGGCAATCCCCTGGTCACCCCGGTGGATGTGACCGCGGCCACCGCCGACGGATCGGCTGTCGACGGCCTCGACTACACCGGTGTCAGTCAGCTGTTGAATTTCACCGGCATGGTCTATTCACAGGATGTCGTGGTCAATGTCACCGACGACAATGTGGTGGAGGCCAGCGAAACGTTCAGCCTGGCGCTGAGTGCCCCCAGCACCAACGCGGTCCTTCTCGCCCCGTTCGACCAGACCGTGACCATCGACGACAACGACACCGCCCAGGTGTCGATCACGGCCAATGACGCCGCGGCCGCCGAACCCAACGACGACGGCCAGTTTACGGTCAGCCTGGACGCTGGCAAGACCAGCTCCACCGATACGGTCATTACCTACACGGTTGGCGGCATCGCCACCGGCGGTGCTGACTACACGGCGCTTTCCGGCTCGGTAACCATACTCGCCGGTGACAACAGTGCCACCATCGACGTGGCGGTGATCGACGAGCAGGTGGTGGAGGGCACCGAAGACGTGGTGGTGACGCTTGACACCATCACCAGCGGAGATCCGGAAATCTCCATCGATGCCGGCAACGCCAGCGCCACGGTGAACATCGACGACGACGACACCGCACTGGTGTCGATCACGGCCAGTGACGCCACGGCGACCGAGCCGGCCGACAACGGTCAGTTCACGGTGCAATACGACACCGGCAAGACCAGTGCCACCGACACGATCGTCAGCTACACGGTCGCAGGCAGTGCTACTCCCGACAGCGACTACACGGCCCTTTCCGGCAGTGTGACCATCCTTGCCGGCGATGCGAACGCCGTCATCGACGTGACGGTACTCGACGACTTGGTGCTGGAAAGCACCGAGGACGTGGTAGTGACCCTGACCGGCGTCACCAGCGGCGATCCGGACATTTCCATCGATGGTGCAGCCAACATCGCTACAGTGACCATCGACAGCGAAGACACAGCCGAGGTATCGATCGTCCACGGCACCGACGCGGCCGAACCGGCCACCGACGGCCAGTTCCTGGTACGGCTGGACGGCACCAAGACCAGCGCCACCGCCACGATCATCGGCTACACGGTGACCGGCAATGCCACCCCGGACGGTGACTACACGGCGCTTTCCGGTTCGGTGACCATCCCGGCCGATACCAATATGGCCGCCATCGACGTGGCAGTGATCGACGACCTGATTCTGGAGCTGGTTGAAACCGTAACGGTGACCCTCAACAGTGTGACCAGCGGCCATCCGGACATCTCCATCGCAGCCGCCAACGTCGAGACGGTTAACATCGCCGACAACGAGTTTGCGGAAGCATCGATCGCCGCCACCACCATGGCGGTCGAACCGGCCACCGACGGCCAGTTCACGGTGAGCCTGGACGGTGGCAAGACCAGCTTCTCCGACACGGTCATCGACTACACGGTAACCGGCGATGCCACGGCCGGCAGCGACTACACGACGCTTTCCGGCACGGTAACCATTCCGGCTAACAACAACAGTACCGTCATCGATGTTGCAGTGATCGACGACCTGGTGCTGGAGAACATCGAAGACGTAACGGTAACCCTGGATGCCATTTCCAGCGGCCACCCGCTGATCGTAGTCGCTGCGGTAGGCAACAGCGATACGGTCACCATCACCGATACGGACACGGCCGAAGTGTCGATCGGCGCCGCCACCATGGCGGCCGAGCCGGCCACCGACGGCCAGTTCACGGTGAGCTTTGACGACCCCGCCAAGTCCAGCGTATCCGACACGGTGGTCGACTACACGGTGACCGGCAACGCGATCGCCGGCGGTGACTACACAGCGCTTTCCGGCCAGGTGACCATCACGGCCGGCGGCAGCAGCGCCGTTATAGATGTGTCTGTGATCGATGATCCGCTGCTGGAGCTGACCGAAGACGTGACGGTGACTCTCGATATCGTATCCAGCGGACATCCGGCCATTACCATCGCCGCTGCCAACAGCGACACGGTGACCATCACCGACGACGACTTCGCGCGGGTGCAGATTTCCGCCACCACGGCGGCAGCGGCCGAGCCGGCCACCCACGGTCAGTTCACCGTGAACCTGGACACCGGCAAGATCAGCTCCACCGACACGGTGGTCAGCTACACCGTGACCGGCAGCGCCACTGCCGGCAGTGACTATGCGGCCCTGTCCGGCACTGCGACCATTCCTGCCAACGTCAACAGCACCGTCATCGACGTGACGGTAATCGACGACCTGCTGCTGGAAAACAGCGAAGACGTGGTGGTCACCCTGAACGCCATCACCAGCGGGCATCCGCTGATCATCGTCGACGGCACGGCCGACAGCGACACCGTGACCATTGCTGACGACGACCAGTTCGGCCTGTCCGTCACCAGCGAGACGGTGACCGAAGGTGCGGTGGCCACCTACACGGTGACACTGAACCGGGATACCGACGTCGACCTGGATGTGACCTACGCCACCTCCGACGACACGGCCGCCGCCCCGGGCGACTACACGACCAGCTCGGGCACGCTGACCTTCGCGGCCGGTTCGCTCGCCGGCGACACCCGGGCGTTTACGGTAACCACCCTCAACGACCTGGTGGTCGAAAACACAGAGTCGTATACGGTAACGGTGAGCAGCGCGCATCCGGCATTCGACGGCAGCCCTGCCGTGGGTACCGGAACGATCGACGACGACGGCGACCAGTTCAGCATCAGCGTCGACTCGCCGCTGCCGCCATCGGTCGAAGGCACTCCGGTGACCTTTACGGTGACGCTGAGTGCGGCCACGGATATACCGCTGGATGTGACCTACGATGCGTCCGACGGTTCGGCAATGGCTCCCGGAGACTATGCCGATGTGCCGAACTTCGTGACCTTCCCGGCCGGCTCTGCAATCGGGGCCGTGCAGACCTTCACGGTGGCCACCGTCGACGATGCCACCGTGGAAATCGACGAGACCTTTTCGGTCCTGGTGAGCAGTCTCCACCCGGCCTTTGACGGCATCAACGCCACCGGTACCGGCACGATCGCCGACAACAACGACCAGTTCGGCCTGTCTGTGGACAGCCCGGCTGCGGTGAACGAGGGTACGGACATCGTCTTCACCGTTACGCTGAGCACGGACACGGACCTCGACCTGGTGGTGGACGTTGTTCCGGCCAGCGGATCGGCAGTGGCCCCGGGAGACTTCGACGCTACCGCCGGCACCGTCACTTTCGTGGCCGGATCGACAGCGGGCGCAACGCAGAGCTTTACCGTCCCGACAATCGACGATACGGTGGTGGAAACCGACGAAACCTTTACGGTAACCGCCAGCAGTGCCCACGGTGCCTTTGACGGCAACCCGGCCACCGGCACCGGCACGATCGCCGATTTCGGCGACTCCTACGAGGTGTCGATCAGCGCCGTGACCCCCGCCAACACCGTGACCGAAGGCACCGACCCGAATGTGACCTTCACCATCGCACTGGCCAACGTGGATGTAACCAACGGCGTGGTGGGCACGGTGCGGGTGGACTTCAATGCCATCGACGGGACCGCTCGATATCCCAGTGACTACACCGGTGTTCCCAGCGGCTGGGTCGAGTTCAGCGGAATGAACCCCACCACCCAAAATGTTGTGCTGTTGATCGTCAACGACAGCTTTGTGGAAGGTGCGGAGCTCTTCGACTTCGAACTGAGCAACCCCTGGGCCGACCTGGCCACCGTCGTTCTCGGCGCCGTCACCAGCGAGACGGTGACCATCAACGACGACGGTGTGGATGTCTACACGGTGGGCTTTACAGTGGCGCCGTCGACAAGCGTGACGGAAGGAATCGACCCGAGCGTCGACTTTACGGTGGCGCTGACCAACGTCGATCCGTTCAACGGGGTGGCAAACGGCCCGGTGACGGTGGATTACACCACCACCGGCGTTGGGGCCACCGACGGCAGCGACTACACGGGCACCGGCGGCGCACCGGTGACCTTGACCTTTGCCAACGGTAGCACCGGAAGCCAGACTGTTTCGGTGCCTGTTGCCGACGACAACCTGGTGGAAGATCCGGAAGACTTCACATTCGAACTGAGCGGATTTTCCTACCCCGGCGGGTCCATTGATGCACCGAATCCTGAAACCATCGTCATCACCAGCGACGATCGCTTCTCGCTGAGCATCGACGACCAGACGGTCGTGGAAAACGCGGGACCGGCCACCTTTACCGTGACCACCGGCAACCCCGGTGCCATGGACCTGGTGATCGATCTTGTCAGTGCAGATGTCACGGCAACGGCCGGCAGCGACTACAACCCGCCGGTGCCGACGATAACGATTCCGGCCGGCAGCACCAGCGGAACGGTCGACGTGACCATCATCAACGAAGTGCCGGCCCTCAACGAACCCGACGAATCCTTTACGGTGACCATCAGCAGCGCCAGCGCCTGGGTCGATATCGTCGACGGGCAGGGCACCTGCCTGATTCTGGACAACGACCATACGGTGACGGTCACCGCCGGTGCCAACGGCACGCTGAGCGTCGGTTCTCCGTTTACGGTGGATGTGGAAGACGGCCAGCCGATGCCGGCTTCGCCGGTGATTACGGCCATTCCCGACACAGACTACTATTTCTCCGGCTGGAGCGGCGACTACGTGATGGATTGGACCACCGATCCGGTGACCGGTCCGGACAACCCGCTGGTCGGCCCGGCGGCGGTCACCTCAGACCTGAACATTACGGCCAACTTCCTGCCGAACCCGACGATCACGGCAATTACACCGGCCACCGGTGGTTACCTGACCCCGGCAGGTACGGTGTCGGTGCTCTTCGACTCCAGCGATCACGAGTACGAAGCCTTTGTCGATCCGGAATACTGCCTCCAGGATGTGCTGGTCAACGGCGTGCCGGATATCCCCCTGGATTCGCCGGACTTTCACCGGTATATCTTCAATAACGTGCGCACCGATCAGACCATCGAGGTAACGGTGCGCGAGCGTTACATCATCGTCGGCGACATCCAGCCGTACACGGCCCGCAACACTTACGGCGGAGCCGGCTCCTGGCGGGCGTATGACACCGGCGGAACGCCTGCCGACCCGTCCGACGATGTCGAGCTCAGCAGCGGACCGATGGACCACCTGCAGCGCATCACCCTGGCGTGCGGCACCCCGGCCATGGAAGTGCGCATGGTGTTCGAACCCCAGGCCGACTGGCAGGAACCCTCAGAGCAGATCTTGACCCTGCTGCCGGGCATCAACACGATCACCGGCTGGTACCGACCGCAGCTCACCGTGATCTCGGGCAATGGCAACGTGGTCAGCTCGCCGGCCGGCATCGACTGCCCGGCAGGCTCCGATTGTGACGAATACTACGATTTCAACAGCATCATCGCCCTGGATGCCACCCCGGACAGCGGGTTCATTTTCGACCGCTACGACGGCGAGGCGACCACCGGCAACGACCCGACCACGGTGGTCATGGACAGACCGAAGACCATCACCGCCAATTACCTCGTGGCGACCGCCACCAACCAGGATGAGGACAACGACGGCTGGTCCATCGACGACGGCGACTGTTCCGACGACCCGCTGGCCGATGCCAACGCCGCCAGCCGGTATCCCGGTGCGCCCGAGCGCTGCGACGACATCGACTGGGATTGCGACGGCCTCAGGGGCGCTTTCGGCACCATCGATCCGGACTGCGTTGCCAGCGATCTGGCCGACGAGCCCTTGGAAGCGCAGCTGCAGGCGGCCCCGGCGAACATCATGTTCGTTCTGGACGACTCCGGGTCCATGGACTGGGAGATCACCACCTCGGAAAGCGACGGGCTCTTCGACCATGAACGCTACGTGTTCGACAATCCCGGAGACAACGTTTACAGCAACGGGTACATCCTCAACAACACCCAGCGGGAGATGTGGCGCAGCCAGTGGCGCGGTTACAACCGGATGTTCTACAACCCGAACGTGGAATACTTGCCCTGGCCCAACGGCACCGGCGGGCGACTGCAGGATGCCGATCTGGAAGCCGCTGCAGCCGGTGACGTGGACCGGGTGCGCTCGAACCCGGAGACCGGCGCCTACCGGCTGGATATGACCCAAAACTACCGGACCATCGACGGGGTGAACATCGTCCGGGCCCATTACTACGTGACGGTGCCCATCGACGTGGACGGTATCAACGGTGAAGACAAGGATGCCGCCGGCAACCCGGTGGTGGATCCCAACCAGATTTACCTTGTCAATATGCCGACCACCGGTATTGAATACTACCAGGTGACGGAAAATGCCGGTACCGGACGGGTTACGGACCTGCAGCCGATCACCGCCGCGGCCGCGGCTGCGGTCGGCATCGCGCCGCCGACCCGTTCGAGATTCGCATATGCCGATGCCGCCAACCCGACGACCCCGGAAATCTACCAGGCCGAGCGCCAGAATTTCTACAACTGGTATTCGTTCTACCGGCGCCGCGAGCTGACCGCCAAAGCGGCGGTGGCCGAGGTGATCGACGGCCTCAAGGGCGTGGCAGTCGGATTTAACTCCATCAACGGCCGGCTGCGACAGCCCGTGCTGAAGGTGCGCGTGCGCGAGAAAGATGCCAACAACGACTGGCTCTACACCGACAACACGGCGGCTCTGCTGCACATGCTCTACGGGCTCGACTCGGGGGGCAACACGCCGCTGCGCCGCGGGCTGCGGGATGTGGGCCGGTACTTCGACGCCAATGACGGCATGGACGGCAACATTGGATCCGATCCATGGTACACGGATGTACGGGGCGAGTGCCAGCAGTCGTTTGCCATCGTGATGACCGACGGTTATTACAACGGCGGTGATCCCGGCAACACCTACGACAACGCCGACACCAACTACCGCCCCTTGCTTGTCGACTGTGACGGGGACTACCTGTTCGACGACAACGAGGACGAGACCCTGGCAGACGTGGCCATGTATTACTACAAAAACGATCTGCAGGACAGCGTAAACAACCGGGTACCCGTGGGGGTGTGGGAGCAAGACGACGCCACGCACCAGCACGTGACCACCTACGGCATCTCCTTCGGCGTGGTGGGCAACTATGCCCCGGATGACTACAACATCTGGTCTTCGGAGACCAACTGTGCGGCGCCCAACGTGCGGAATTTCCCGGATTGGCCGGACCCGAGCGGAGACACCACCGACAACTTCAGCGACCAGGATCGCATCGACGACCTCTTCCACGCCTCGGTGAACGGGCGCGGCGAGTTTCTCAGCGCCGCCAACCCCGAGGAGCTGATCAAGGCCCTGCGCGACACTCTGTCCAGCCTCAACCGGCGCCTGGGATCCGGTGCGTCGCTGACGGTCAACGGCGAGGAGCTGTACGCCGGCACCATCATGTTCCAGTCGAGCTACGAGTCCGACACCTGGGAGGGTGACGTGATCGCCTTCCCGGTGGATCTGACCACCGGCCAGCCGATGACCGACCCGGCCGACCTGGTCTGGTCCGCCAAGAACATGCTCGGCTACGGCGCGAACTGGGATACGGTGAATTGGGACACGGATCGAGAGATCGCCACCTACAACTCGGCCACCGAAGCGGGCGTCAAGTTCGAATGGGCCAGCATCTCCACCAGCCAGCAGGCCATGCTCAACGACGATCCGCGAAACCCGGGCATCAACGACGGCCTCGGCCAGGATCGGCTCCAGTACCTGCGGGGCAACAACGCCCGGGAGCAGAAAAACGGCGGACCGCTGCGAGACCGCAAGAGCAAGCTGGGCGACATCGTGCACTCGTCTCCGCTCTTCGAGGGATACGACACCGATGCGGATCCCGAGTTCGAGTACGGGGTGCTGTACGTCGGTGCCAACGACGGCATGATGCATGCCTTCCACGCCGATACCGGTGTGGAGCTGTTCGCCTACGCGCCGAACCTGGTCTTCAGCAAGCTCAACCAGCTCACCGAACCGGAGCCCAACTTCCGGCACCGCTACTTCGTCGACCTGACGCCGTATGTCAAGAACACCGGTGACCCGGTAACGACGGGCAACCACGGCAAGCTGCTGGTGAGCGGTCTGGGCAAGGGCGGCAAGGGGTATTTCTGCCTGAACGTGGACGATCCGCTGACCATGAACGAGGACACCCCCACATGGGTGAAGTGGGAGTATCCCAACTCCACTTCGACGGCCGCGGAAATGAACAACATGGGATACACCTACGGACAGGCGTTCGTCGTAAAGTCCTACACCGAGCTGCCTCCCACCAACGGGCCGCGCTGGGTGACCATCTTCGCCAACGGTTACGACAGCGCCAGCGAAACCGCCGCTCTGTACATCCTCGATGCGGGCACCGGCCAGTTGATCCGCATGATCGACACCGGTGTGAGTGGCAAGAACGGCCTTTCCACGCCGCTTCCGGTGGACATCGACGGTGACAACCGTGTGGACTACGTGTATGCCGGAGACCTGAAAGGCAACCTCTGGAAATTTCACCTGAAGAATGAGGATCCCAGCAAGTGGGGCGTGGCGCACGGCAGCGAGGCCGTCGGATTCGAGGACGGCGTGGTCAATCCGGATGACGGTGAAATACCGGCAGCGCTGTTCAAGGCCAACGGACGCGAGCGGGATTTCAGCGACATGACCGGGCCGGATTATATCTGGCCGTACACCAGCACGGTGACCTGGAATCAGCCGATCACCACCCAGCCGGCCGTAATCCGGCACTGCGTGACCGACAAGTTCGGCTACCTGGTGATCTTCGGAACCGGCCGTTACCTGAGCGAAGATGACATCGACGAAGACAACTACAACTCCATTTACGCCATCTGGGATTCGGGCACCGCGCCGGAGGATTACCTCGGCCCGATCCAGCGCGGTGCGGCCGATATGTTCTCCAACCCGGCCCTGGAGCCGAACGTGGAGCTGCTGGAGCAGCAGATCATCTCCGTGCAGAGCAATCCCAGCAACCCGAGCCAGCAGCTTCTGGTCTTCTCCAACTACGACCCGGATTGGTCTACCAGGCCGGCCACCGACAAGCCGACGGTCCACGTGGGCTGGTTCGTCGACCTGTCCGCGTTTGTCGACAGCAACGGGCGCAGCAAGGAGCGGATCGTGCGGGATGTGATCATTCGCGACAACAAGCTGATCATCACCAGCACGATTCCGGAAAACGACCCCTGCCAGCCCGGCGGCAACTCGGTGGTCTACGAGATCAACAAGTGCACCGGCGGTCGCCTGGCCACAGCCCAGTTCGACATCAACAACGACGGCGTGATCGATCAAAACGACCTGATCCAGATCGTGAACCCGGATTGGTACGGCGACCCCTCGCTGCCGCAGTTCATCATGGTGCCGCCCACCGGTATCCAGTTCGACACCATGGTGTTTCCGCCCACGTTCCTGCGGATGCCCGACGACGAGCTGGAAACCAAGTACTTCAGCACCTCCGCGGGCACGATCCTGACGCTGCGGGAAAGAGGCGAGCAGCGCGGCATGTACTACTGGCGGCAGATCAACCGGTAAGCGGGCAATCCGCAGCCGGCCGGAAAGAATGGGCGACCTCTCCCCGGCCCCTTTGAGAAGGGGCCGGGGAGTTTCACCCGATCCACCACTGACAGGAAGATACAATCATGATGATGAAGGAGTGATGCGATATGGTTACCAATAAGATTCGTTTGGCCGGACCCGCAGCAGCGGTTCTGCTGGTTTTTGCAGCCCTGCTGACCGTGGCCGCCCTGCCGGCCGATGCGCTTGCCCAGCAGATAGACGATGAAAATGAAAGAGGCATGGTCATCGACGATATGTGGTATCGCTTCGCCGACAACGTGGTATTTTATGCCAATCCGGAAAAGACCGTCCTGGCCAATCGCGGCGATTTCCGAAAGGGAACCAAGGTCGGATACGAGATTGACGAAAACGGCAAGCTCTCCGCCGTCTGGCTCCGGTAAGCGTTATTTCGACTTTCTGCAACTGTCCCGAGTTGGATCGGACCGACCGGGGAGGCAATCGCGCCTGTTTGCCGGCCGGCCGGTCTTTTTTTATGCTGTTGGGACCGTGGTGTCCGGACGAGAAAATCAAAGTGGGATTTCAACAGGTTCTATGGTATAATTTTTTATGAACACTGCTGCCTGTCTCCACAGAACCCGCAACTTTAGAGCCACTGGTAGACGACATGCCGGCTGACGTCCTAATCGCCCGCGATCCCAAAGAGATCTGCAAAACCCTGATCAAACAGGGCCTGATCACCACCGACAAGGCCAAAGAGATCCTGTCGAAGCAGGATAAGGCCATCAAAAAACTCGCCCGCGAAAGAGGGGTGACTGCCGCCGGACTCAACGACGGGGCGGTCAGCATTATCGATGTCATCACCAGCCTGAAAATCGGACGCAAGGACGGGCAGGTCGGCATGGTGGACGAAGACGCCATCTACCACGCCCTGGCCAACGAGTGGGGGTATGGGTACAAAAAGATCGATCCCCTCAAGCTCGACCTGAACCTGGTGACCACCACGATTCCCCACAATTTTGCCAAAAAACACCTGATCCTGCCCATCGACATCAAAGACAGCACCCTGGTAGTGGCCACACCCAACCCGTTTAACCTGGAGGTCATGGACGACATCAAACGGGTGTGTAACATGAACGTCGAGATGGTGGTCAGCTCCCGAACGGACGTGGTGCGGCTGATCAACGAATTTTTCGGCTTCAAGCGGTCCATTGCCGCCGCCGAGGACCTGTTCGCCGGGTCTTCCATCGACATCGGCAACCTGGAGCAGTACGTGCGTCTGAAATCCGACGACGAGTCCGCGCCCAACGACCAGCACATCGTCAGTGCCGTAAACCACGTCCTGCTCTATGCTTTCGATCAGCGCGCCAGCGACATTCACATCGAACCCAAGCGGGACCACGTGCTGGTGCGCATGCGCATCGACGGCGTCCTGCACACGGTCTACACCCTGCCCAAGAAGGTGCACAATGCCATGGTCAGCCGGATCAAAACGCTCTCGCGCCTGAACATCGCCGAGAAGCGCCGGCCTCAGGACGGACGGATCAAGACCGACAAGGGCGGTGTGGAGGTGGAAATCCGTATCTCCACCGTTCCGGTGGCTTTCGGCGAAAAAGTGGTAATGCGGGTCATGGACCCGGACATTTTATTCCAGGACCTGCACGAGCTGGGGTTCACCACTACGGACTTGAACCGGTATAAACAGGTCATCCAGATGCCCCACGGTATCGTGCTGGTGTGCGGTCCCACGGGAAGCGGCAAATCGACCACCCTCTACTCGACGTTGCGCCGGCTGTCGACTCCTGAAAACAATGTGCTCACGGTGGAAGACCCCATCGAAATGATTCACGAGGACTTCAACCAGATCGGTGTGCAGCCGGCCATCGACGTTACCTTTGCCAACATCCTGCGGACGATTTTGCGCCAGGATCCGGACATCATCATGGTCGGTGAGATGCGCGACCTGGAAACCGCCCGCAATGCGGTTCAGGCGGCTCTGACCGGGCATCTGGTGCTGTCCACCCTGCACACCAACGACGCCCCTTCTTCAGTGACACGGCTTCTTGACCTGGGCGTGCCCCCGTTTCTGATTCAGGCGACCCTTGTGGGGATCCTGGGGCAGCGCCTGGTGCGCAAGATTTGCATTTACTGCAAGGAGGCCTTTGAAATGGAGGCGGCCGAACTGTCCGCCATGGGTATCGAAGCCGGCAAGAAGGGCAAGGTGAAGCTGCACCGCGGCGAGGGCTGCATCAAGTGCCGCAGCACCGGTTACCGTGGGCGTACCGCTATTTTCGAGGTGCTGCCGTACACCGAAACACTGAAGAAGCTCACCACCGTCAACACAGACGTTGAACAGCTGCGGGCCCGGGCACGCGAGGAGGGCATGTTCACACTGCGCGAGAGCGCCATCAAGAAGATGCTCGAGGGCGATACTACCTACGAAGAGGTTCTGCGCGTCACCTGGGAGAATATCTGACAAGTCCGGCAGATCAAGCACCGGTTCATAACGAAAGCCCCGCTATGCGGGGCTTTCGTGGTTTTGCAGCGGGCGAACATTAGAACCGCGAGGCGTGAAACTTGGTTCCCGGTTCGATCTGGCGCTGGGCCTTGGTGATGAGCACCGTGGAGGTGATATCTTCGGTCAGCAGTACGATGAACTCACCGAAATCGACCGGGGCAAGGGCGATGGTGCGGTTTGACTTCGAATTGGGACGTCCTTCCTCCTGGTAGAAGACGTTGTAGACTTGGCCGACCTGCACACCGTGTTTCGCGCCCCGGTTGATGTAAGCGATCACGTTGTCCCCGATCACCAGGTTGCCGGCTTCCGCCATCACGATTTCACCGGTAAGGCCGGCCGGAGGCTGGCGCCGGGTCATATCGACGGCCCGGCGTTCGTAGGGCATCAGCATGTCTCCGGTACGGATGTTTAGGAAAGCGCGCTCGATCTTTCCGACGGCGTAGTCTTTTTCTTCCACCTGCTGGATCCGCACGAAGCCCAGCAGGTAGTGTTGGGCGCCGAGATAGTCCCCGGACTTCTTATCCCATACCTTGTTGGGTATCCGGTACACGGTATACCGGTTTCCCGGAATCAGGGGGCGATTTCCGATCCGCCGGATATAGACGATGTCGTCGGTTGCGATCATCTCCTTCTTGTCACGGACGCTGAAGATCTCGCCGTGGGGATCGACCGCCGGCTTGCGGATGAACCCAACCTGGTCGATACGGGTGAAAGTGACCTGCTTTTCCTCGACAGCAGGTGCTACGGGCTCGGCGGCCACCGGCGGTGGCTCCGGCGCCGGCTCGACCTCCACCGCTGCGGTTTCCACTGCCGGCTCTTCGGTTTGCACCCGCATGACGTCTTCCCGCCGATACAACCGGATCCGCTCGCCGGGGTAAATACGGTGCGGATTGGTAATCTGAGAGTTATCGCTCCACATATCGGGCCAAACATAAGGCGAGTCGGCGAATTTGCGTGACAGGTCCCAGAGGGTGTCTCCCTTTTTCACCGTGTAGTAGATGCCGCTCTCGGTCTCGACGACCTCGGCGGCAATTCCCGGATCGGGAGCAGCCTGGACCGGCTTTGCCGGCTCTTCGGCCGCCGCGATCGATACCGCCGCCGGCGCAGCGGTCAGCAGCCCTGCTGCCAGCAGGAGGATGAAGAAGGTTCTGGCGTTCATCAGATTCTCCCGGATGGTTGTCAAATCGTGTGGCAAATGTTGAAATTCGTAATAATTCTAGCCTATTTTGGGCGCTATGTCAAGCTTTCCGGTCCCTCCATATTCGATAGCGCCCGCCGGATCGTCTGCCGACAGCACGGGATCGAACCGGCGGTCGAGCAAAAAAAAAGACCCCTCATGCTGCGACTGCAAACATGAGGGGTCCGGTGATTATGGTTGAATATGGCGCTGGGTCTGACGGGCGTCGATTACATCATGCCGCCCATGCCGCCCATGCCGCCCATTCCCGGTGCACCACCGCCGGCGGGCATATCCTGTTTTTCCTCCGGCTTTTCGGCCACCATGGCCTCGGTGGTCAGCATCAGGGAGGCGACGCTGCCGGCATTCTGCAGGGCATACCGCACCACTTTGGTGGGATCGATAACGCCGGCCTTCATCAGGTCCTCGTAGGTGTCGGTATCGGCATTGTAGCCGAAGGCACCTTCGCTGTTTTTGACCTTGTCGATCACCACCGATCCTTCGCGACCGGCATTGTTGGCGATCTGGCGCAGCGGCTCTTCGACGGCCCGCATGACCACTTTGACGCCGAGCTTCTGGTCGGCCTTGATGCGAAGTTTCTCCAGGGCCGGCAGACACCGAACGAGGGCGACGCCGCCGCCCGGAACGATGCCTTCTTCCACGGCTGCCCGGGTGGCGTTGAGGGCATCCTCAACGCGCGCTTTTTTCTCTTTCATCTCCGTCTCGGTGGCTGCGCCGACATTGATCACCGCCACGCCGCCGATCAGTTTGGCCAGGCGTTCCTGAAGCTTTTCCCGGTCGTAGTCGGAGGTGGTTTCGTCGATCTGGGCCCGAATCTGCTTGACCCGGCCTTCCAGGGCGCTGCGGCTGCCCGCACCGTCGACGATGGTGGTGTTGTCTTTGTCGATGGTAATGCGCTTGGCATTTCCGAGGTCGTTGATGCTCAGGTTTTCCAGTTTGATGCCGAGATCTTCGGAGGCGACCTGACCGCCGGTTAAAATGGCGATGTCCTCCAGCATGGCTTTGCGGCGATCACCGAAACCGGGTGCTTTCACCGCGGCCACCTGCAGGGTGCCCCGCAGCTTGTTGACCACCAGGGTCGCCAGGGCTTCGCCTTCCACATCCTCTGCGATGATCATCAGCGGGCGTCCCATCTTGGCCACCTGCTCCAGGACCGGCAGCAGGTCTTTCATGTTGCTGATTTTCTTCTCATGGATCAGGATGTAGGGCTCCTCCAGGGAGACAACCATTTTTTCCGGGTCGGTGACAAAATAGGGGGAAAGGTAGCCGCGATCGAACTGCATGCCTTCCACGACCTCCAGGGTGGTTTCCATTGACTTTGCCTCTTCAACGGTGATCACGCCTTCTTTGCCGACCTTGTTCATCGCCTCGGCGATGATGTTTCCGATGGTTTCGTCATTGTTGGCCGAGATGGTGCCCACCTGGGCGATTTCGCGCTGGTCTTTGGTGGGTTTGCTCATCCGGTGTAGTTCCTTGACGGCCGTTTCCACCGCAGCGTCGATACCGCGTTTGATGGCCATCGGGTTGTTGCCGGCGGCGACCAGTTTCTGGCCTTCTTCGTATATCGAACGGGCCAGCACCGTAGCGGTGGTGGTGCCGTCTCCGGCCATGTCACTGGTTTTGCTGGCCACTTCCTTGACCATCTGCGCTCCCATGTTCTCGAACTTGTCCTCGAGTTCGATTTCCTTGGCCACGGTAACGCCGTCCTTGGTGACCGTCGGGGATCCCCACGATTTGTCGAGCACAACGTTCCTGCCTTTGGGGCCGAGGGTGACCACTACCGCGTCCGCGAGAGTCCGAACACCTCTGAGCATCGCCTCGCGGGCTTTCATGTCGTATTTGATAATTTTTGCAGCCATCTTTAATTCATCCTCCCGTTTAATGTGTTGTCCAAAACTTTATCCGATGACGCCGAGGACGTCTTCCTCGCGCATGATCAGGTATTCTTCGCCTTCGATTTTAACCTCAGTACCGGAATATTTTCCGAAGAGAATCCGGTCTCCCTTTTTTACCTCCAGGGCAACCCGTTTGCCGTCATCGCCCAGTTTTCCATTACCAACGGCGACAACCTTTCCCTCCGCCGGTTTTTCTTTGGCCGTGTCCGGGATGATGATTCCCCCCTTGGTTTTGGTTTCTTCTTCAACCCGCTGAACGAGTATCCGATCCTGCAATGGTCTAAGCTTCATGGTTTGACTCCTCCTTCTCATCGAATGAAATTAGTTACAACCAAATTACAGCAGCTTTTTTGCAGCTAAAATAAGCACCGTTTGATTTTTGTAAAGTGGATGGGTCTAAAATTATGGCATGACTTTATGTATCTGATTTTGTTTCTTTTTTCTTCGGAGATGAATCTGGCGGGGATCCGGTATCGGATTTTTTCTTGTTATCCGATTGGGCAGCAGTGTCGGCGCCGGATTTTCCGGCGTAGTCGGTCACGTACCAGCCGTTGCCTTTCAGGTGGAAACTCGAGCGGGATATCAGCTTGTGGAGTTTGCCCGAACACTTCCGGCAGGTTTTCAGCGGCTTTTCGGAGAAATGCTGCATCACCTCTTCCACCCGGCCGCATTGGGTGCACTCGTACTCATAAATCGGCATGGATCATCCTCCTCCACTATCTTACTTGCCGGCGCATAGTAATGCCCTGATGCGGCGATGTCAAGGATTTGTCGGGGGTTTCACGAAATATTCTGCTTTTGCCGCAGCCCGTCGTACGGGATTCTCCACTCACCGTAAAACTCGAGCACTTCGGCAAGTCCGGCCGTCTTGACCGGAGCCAATACCTGGTGGGTGGCGGCGTGGACCCGCTTTTCTTCGACCAGCCGATCCTCCGGCGCCGCGTCGAATTGCTGCAGGAATTTGGTGAACCGCACGATATGGATCAGTTCGTGAGTGACGATGTACAGTATGAAGGGAAACAATTGCAGTCGCCGGTTTTCCATCAGAGCGGCCAGGATGGTGTGATCCTGCAGGCAGATTTTGTAAAAGTCGTACGCCGAGCTGCCCAGCGACCGGTTGCGGCGGTGTCCCTCGTAGCGGATGATCTGTGCGAACGGCCCGTCAATGATTTCTCCGGGGTCCAGATCGGACAGCGTGCGGATGTCGTACCGTCTCTTGATCCACTGACTGGCCGACATCTTGTAGTGATTGCTGACCAGCTCCTCGGCCATGGCGGCGGCGTTGTTGACGGTGGCTATGTCGTCCGGATTGAATGTTTCCATTTTTTTCTGGCGGGCCCCATCCCGCCGGCAGCCGGCCATCCTTCGGGGATTCACGGAAGAGCCCGGATCGATGAATTGAATCAATCCATCACAGATGGGGTAAAAAGTAAACCCGAAAGTGCCGCTTGTCTCTTGATGTTCACGCTTCCCTGTGTAAAAATACCGGCCGGTACGCCGTCAATGACGCCGTTTCCGGCGAAAGGTAATAATGGAACCGCTCGAAATTGAAGTCAAGTTTCCGGTTGCAGATGCCCCGGCGCTTCGTGAAAAGATCACGGCCAGCGGCGCGGTCAGCACAGGACGACATTTCGAAGTCAATGTGCTCTTCGACGATGCCGCCGGAAGCCTGCGCCGGGCGGACTGTCTTCTGCGACTGCGACAGGACGCACGGACGACCCTGACCTTCAAGTCCACATCCGAAGAAAGGGACCGGCAGTTCAAGATCCACAGGGAGCGGGAGGTTCGGGTCTCCGATTTCGACAGCATGGAGCAGATCCTGTCCTCTCTGGGGTTTCACCGCCGGCAGGTCTACGAAAAATGGCGGGAAACGTTCCGGCTGGACGAAACCGTTCTTTGTCTCGACCAAATGCCTTTCGGCGATTACCTGGAGATCGAGGGGCCGAAGGCGGCCATCCGCCGGGTGGCATCCAATCTCGGGTTGAACTGGAATCGAAGGATCATCAGAAACTACCTCGAAATGTTCTCCCTCCTCCGGGACCACCTCCAGCTGCCCTTCACGGACATCACGTTTCAAAACTTCGAGAACGTGACCGTGCGGATCGACAACGCCAAGCTCTTCAGACGATAACGAACGCTCAGGGAAGCCTGATCAGCTCCTCCGGCCGGCTATCAGTGTCTGGCTGCGGTGGGCTTGCGGCCTCGGAAGCGGGGGCTTCGTAAGCATCCGGTTCATCGGGCGGGGCCTCTGCCGGAGCAGCAGTTGATGGTGGCGGGGACGGTGGGGGTTGCGGAGTTTTCTTCTCAGGGGCAGGGGAGGGCGGTTTCGATTCCTTGGGGCGCTGGGCGGTGGGCTCCACAATGGTCAGGGTTTTCGACTGGATCCCCACCGGAAACTCTTTTTCCAGCAGCATGGTGCCCTTGGAAGAAAACACGAACACCGCTGCAGACTTGTATTGATCGGGTCCGATCTGGTCGTTGGCCTTGAAGCGTACCGTTCTGAACCGGTTGATGGAAAAGTACATGCCGCGGTTGCCTATCGGCTTGTTGTCGACCAGCGGAACCGCGGGCATCACCAGCCAGTCATCCGGTTTGTTTTCGTCTTCTTTCAGTATCACCATTGTGCGGCCACTTACCGGGTTTCCCCTGCGGCCGGTGTTGAGCAGCTTGTATTCGACCCGCAGGGTGTTGATGTCCGGTTCGAAGAACACGATAAAGTTCTGCACGTCGACGCTCATTGCCGGTTCGGGCTTTTCGATGACCGACAGAGCCGCCTTCTGCTTTTCGGCCGGCTTCTCACGGGGGGCCTGTTTTTCATTCGGCTTCTGTTCGGGTCCCGTCTTTTCAACGAGTTCGGCGACTCGTGATTCGGCCACCACCAGGCGGGCCGTAAGGATATCCTTTTCGTCACGTACGGATGCCACCGCCTGTTTCATGTTCTCGATCTCCTTGCGCAGTCCAAGGTTTTCCGAGCGCACGCTGCGATTTTGAGACCAGAACCAGACCGACACCGCCGTCGCCGACAGCAGGATCAGTATAGCCGTGACGACAACGGCTTTGAAATGGTGAAAGGTGACGGTTTTCCCCCGATTGCCAAGAAACAGAAGCGTCCATCTTCGGTCGGCCCTGGTGGGTTTAGAGGGCCTGGTTGGTTCGGCGTCGCGCCGGCTATGGTCCATTTTTCTCCAAGTCCTTCCCTTTTGTGTCGTTACCTGAATAACATTTTCACACCGGCCGGGTCAAACCGGAATGCCGGGGCCGGGACCGCCGGCTCGAACCGTGAACCTGTCGCCTCGTGCGGCGCCAAGCAACCTGGCGGCACTGCCCCGATTGACGGAAAACTCAAAACAGCCCCGGCTGCCCACCAGCACAAGCGGCTGCCCGTGGGCGACGGCCCCATAGGTTTCAGCTACCCCGGCGATCACCCGTTCGCCGATGGTGAACAAAATGTTTTCCGGTTCGGCATCCGGAAAAAACCGGTGGACCGTATCCGGGTCGAGATCGGTGATCAGGTTTCCGAACCGATCGATTGCCACGATCGAACCAAGCAGGCTGCCGCCGGGCGCCAGCCGGGGTTCGGGCACCGCCAGGATCGTCGCCTCATCCGGCGATATTGGTTGCCCCAACTGTGCCATCGGCAACCCCAGGGACAGGTGGGCGGCCACCGGGGCGAAGATATCGCGGCCGTGGAAAGTCCGGCTGACAGGGTGCCGGAAGAACCGCTCATTGGTCACCCGGACCATTTCCGAATCGGGGTGATCCTTAACAACCAGGCCCAGGACGCCGTTGTCTGGGGCGACGAATGTCTGTGAATGCGATCGCATCGCCAGTGCGGCGCGTTCGCTTCCGACACCGGGATCCACGACGACAATGTGCACCGTGTCTTGCGGAAAGTAGCGGTAGTAGGTTGTCAATTCGTGGGCCGCCTGGACCACATCCTGCGGGTCGATGCCGTGGCTGATGTCAACGATGTCGGCTTGCGGATGGATCTGCAGAATGACACCTTTCATGATCCCAACATAGGAATCCGTTGTGCCAAAGTCGGTGAGCAGGGTGATGATCGCCATAATCGAGAAATCACGAATTTAAAAGAGCTTTTGCTGTATTTTGTATCCGAGGTGCCGAAAAGCCTCTTCTGCAGCCTTTCTCCCGGCGGATGTGCGGATGATCAGACCGGCTTTTAGCAGATACGGTTCGACGACATCCACCAGCGTGTCGGTCTCTTCCTGCAGTGTGGCGGCGATTGCTTCGATACCGACCGGCCCGCCGCCGTAGTACTCGATGATCGTCTTGATAAAGCGGCGGTCCAGCTGGGTCAGCCCTCTGGCGTCCACGCCTTCCAGAGCCAGGGCCGCCTCCACCACCTCTACTGTGATGGTGCCGTCCGCACGCACCTGGGCATAGTCGCGAACCCGCTTGAGCAGGCGGTTGACGATGCGAGGTGTGCCCCGGCTGCGGCGTGCCAGTTCGGCGGCACCGGCATGATCCAAAGCCACGTCGAGCAGTTCCGCCGAACGCCGGGTGATCTGAATCAATTCGTCTTCGGAGTAAAAGTCGAGGTTGCGAAAAATGCCGAATCGATCCCTCAGGGGGGCGGACATCAGGCCGATGCGGGTGGTGGCGCCAACGAGGCTGAAACGCTCCAGCCGGAACCGATGGCTGCGGGCGTGAACACCTTTGTCGAAGACAAAGTCGATGGCGAAATCTTCCATGGCCGGGTAGAGCAATTCTTCCACGGCCCGCGGAATCCGGTGTATCTCGTCCACAAACAGGATGTCGCCGTCTTCCAGATGAGTGAGGATACCGATCAGATCGCCGCCCTTTTCCAGAGCCGGCCCGGAAGTGACGGTCAGGTTGCCTCCGGTCTCGTTGGCGATGATGTGAGCCAGAGTGGTCTTGCCCAGACCCGGTGGGCCGTGAAACAGAACATGGTCGATGGGCTCCTCCCTGAGCTTGGCGGCTGCCAGGGCGATTTTCAGGGTCTCGACCACCTCCACCTGGCCGACATAATCCTCCAGGCGGACCGGTCTGAGGGAGAGAATCTCCGGTTCCTGGTCGGCGGGCTGGCTGCTGCCGGATACCAGTTCTTCTTCTTCGGACGAATATGTAATGATCTTGTCGGACATACCAGGCGGCCTTCACACAGGCGATTTTTTACGCTTCTTTTTCTCCCTTGTAGACTTCGTCGAAAAGCTCCTCCGGCGTGCTTACGCCGGGGTTTCGGTCCAGTGCCGCGGCGATCATTTTGCGCGCATCCGCGACCCGGTGCCCCAGTTGAGAGACGAGCACGTCGATCACCGGCCTGGTGATATCGATTTCCCCAGAAGGCTGGACTTTCTCTGTTTTGCGAATCAGCGCGAACTTGTCCATCTTCCCGGCCAGGGTCGCAATAATCTTTTGCGCGGTTCGACTGCCGATGCCCTTTAGCTGCCGGAGCCTGGCTTCGTCCCGGCTTTCGATTGCCCGGGCGATATCGCGCACGGGAATTGTCATCGCCTTTACGGCTTTCAACGGTCCGATGTCTTCCACGGTCACGAACAGCTGGAAGAATTCCTTCTCCGCTTCCAGGTTAAATCCGATCAGCACCGGTTTGGGCTGTCTTTCCGTCTGCTGGAAGTAGATGTAAAGTGACAGGGGATCCCCCGAATTTTTGACACGGACGGTCTCCATGACAAATGCCGGCAGTAATATTTCATACCCGATCTGATTGGAGAGAAGCAAGATACGGTCCTCTCCCGTTTTCAGCAGTGTGCCTTCCAGATAACCGATCATCGTGGGTACGCGATAACTCCTTAGTCGATTTGCTGCGGATTCAATGGGAAATTTTCTTCCGGCTGTAACGGTACAGTCCGATCAATGCCAGTCCCAGAGCGTCCGAGGCATGGTAGGGTCTGATCGGGGTGGTGATCTCCAGCAGAGCGCGAACCGCTTTTTCCAGTTGCGACTTGGCGGCATTACCGTTTCCGGTCAAAACCTGCTTGGCTTCGCGGACGGGAATTTCCACAGCCGAAACGCCGGCCTGGTACCCGGCCAGCAGAACGACCCCGGACACCTGCCCTAAGATAATACCGGATTTGGGATACTCTTTGAGCGAAAATACATCTTCTATAACCAGCATGTCCGGCTTCTCCCGCTGCAGCAAATCCAAAAGGTTGCGGTGGATGCAGTCGAGGCGGCCGGCAAGGGAGGTTTTACTGGAAGTGTGAATGCTTCCAAATGCGTGTGTGTTGACTTTTACGCCACGGCCGCTGACGATGCCAATACCGGTTGAAGAAAGCCCCGGATCAATACCGATCACTTTCATCACTTTAACTGCTTGAGTTTTCGTTTGGCAATGGTGGCCTCATTCGAATCGGGGTATCTGCGGATAAGATCCTTCAGGATGAGACTGGCGTTGGCGGTGTCTCCGATATTTGCAAACGCGTATCCCTGTTTGAGCAGCGCGGATCTGATCTTGTTGCCTTTCGGGTACAACTCGACCACTTTCTGGTATTCCACTATGGCCTTTTCGTACCATTTTTCACGGTAGTAGATCTCCCCGATCCAAAACTGTGCGTTGTCCGCATTCTTCGACTTGGGATAGCGCTCGATCAGCTCCTGAAAACCCTCCCGGGCAGAATCGTACTCCCCTTTGTCGAAGGCCTGTTTGGCCAGCTGGTAGATGTCGTTTTCCGTGAGCGTCTTGTCGTCGGTCTTTACCGGTGCGGCAGGTGCCGCAGGTGCGGCCGGCTGGCCGCTGCCAATGACCGTGGCGGTGCTCAGGTCGAGGTACCGTTCGATCTGGGCAATGCGGCTGTTGGCGGCCTGAAGGTCTTCCCGCAACCGGTCGAGCTGCACCTTGCGCAGGTTGTCCGATTCACCGACCTCTTTGCGTTCCCGCTGGAGCAGAAATTCAATCTCCTCGAGCTTTCCGCGCAAGATCTGGGTCTCTTCCCGCACGGCATCCAGCTGCACCCGCAAGCTTGCGGACTGGTTGCGCAGGGTTTTCTCCTTGGACTCGGTATTCTTACCGGTCTGCTGGATCAGCACCTGCTGCCGGTCTACTTTGCTCTCCAAAGCCGCCAGCCGATCATCGAGTATGATGACGTCGGTGCGGGCCGCACAGCCGGCAAGCAGCGCCATCGACGCAAGGGTCATGCAAATCATCTGTTTCATGGCTATAACACTTCGCTTGTCGGTGTGAATCCGTCGAAGATGACCGATACCGATGGAAACACAAAGCGGCAAGCGGCTGAACCACCACCGCTTGCCGCTTCTGTGACCGGTTCTTCTGCGGTATTTTTGCGGCGACCTATCCGGCCGTTGTCTCGGTAAAAGACAGCGGTAGTGCCGGCATTGCGCCGTTTGCGGCACATGCACTTGCCTGCCGCCCGGCAACATGCGCTGGCTGCGCGCTCTGCCGAGGGGCGGACTGTACATGTGCGCTTGTGTTGCGCGCGAGTCCAGTGCCCAGTTGCGGCTAGTTGATCACGAACTGATCCCGCCGGTTTTTGGCCCAGCACTCTTCGGTTTGCTCGGTGCAAAGCGGTCGCTCCTCACCGTAGCTGACCGTGGAAATGCGGTAGGCCTCAATGCCCATGTCCACCAGAAAGGATTTGGCACTTTCGGCACGGCGGTCACCCAGGGCAAGGTTGTATTCGTTGGTACCCCGCTCGTCACAGTGCCCTTCGATGGTAATGTAGATGTCCGCCATGGCCCGCAGAAAATCGGCCTTGCGCATCAACACTTCCTGGGCTACGTCGTCGAGGTTGTACTTGTCGAATGCAAAGTAGATGTGCTCGTTCAGAAACATGTTACGAGCGGCCATCAGCGCGGCTTCGTCAGCCGCCAGGCTGGCATCGGACGTGACTTCCACGGCCTCTTCTTTTTCTTCAACAGCGGCCGGTTCTTCTGCTGCAGGCTCAGCCATCGGTTCTTCGGTTTTGACGGTCTGCTTCTGACAGGAGACGGTGAAGAGCATCGCCGGAACAATCAGAACCAGAGCCAGAAAAATCCACTGTTTCTTTCGCATCATTTTTCCTCCTTTCAAATCCAAGCCAAGTACTTCTTAGTAATTGCTTAAATCAGGTGACCACCCCGGATTCGATTGCTCCCCCGGCAGGGACAGCAGTCTTCGCTGATCGGTCCCGTAGGTGGTCATCACATAGAGCCTGGACGGCCCCTCGCGTGTAGAACTGAAAACGATTAGGCTTCCGTCCGGAGACCAGTCCGGTGACTCGTTGTTGCCGGCATCGCCGGTCAAGCGGACCGGTTCCAGATCTTCCATATCGATCAAGAAGATGTCGCTCAGGCCGGTCTCGAAAGTGGTGCCGGTGTATACGATCCTGTTGCCCACCGGACTCCATTTCGGCTGCGTATTGTAGTTACCCTCGAATGTTACCCTTTCCACCCTGCCCGAGTCAAGTTCCTGAACGTAAATCTGAGGCGATCCGGACCGACTGGAAACAAATGCAATTTTTTTGCCATCCGGCGACCAGGTCGGAGAAAGGTCGGCCGCCCAATTTCTTGTTATTCTTTTAATAATTTTTCCTTTTCCAGTCAACAGATAAATTTCCTGGTCGCCGGACACCGAAAGCGACGCGGCAAGCTCGAATCTCCCCGGAGCCCATGCCGGTGTCATGTTGGTGCCTTTTTTGTCGATAACGACGCGACCGTTTCCGTTTACCTGGCGGATGAAAATGTCCGGTTTGTTGTTCGCATAGGTGGTGTAGGCCAGCCACTTCCCGTCGGAAGACCAGGCCGGGAAAATGCTGATGCTTTTATGAGCGGTGAACTTCTCCGGGTTGAAACCGTCAAAGTCGCAAAGGTAAAGCTCTTTGCTTCCGCTGCCGGTGGACACGAAAGCGATTTTGCTGCCAAAAACGCCCCGGTTGCCGGTCAGCTGCAGGACGACTTCCGTGCAGAAGCGCCGGATGATGCTGCGCAGATCGGTCATTTTTCCATTATAGCGCTTGCCGACCAGTTGTTTTCCGGAAAACGTGTCAAAGAGCCGAAATTCCAGGTCGATCATTTCTCCGCTTTTCGCCATGCCACCGGTGATCAACAACTCGGCACCGATGGTGGTCCAGTTGGCAAAATTGATGTCTGCGGCTTTGACGGCAGGCTTGAGAGGATCGACAAGGAACGCTTCCCTGTCCAGCATTTGAAAATAGCCGGTAAAGTTGAGCATGTCGGTGAGCTGCTGGGTCGTCTGCAGCAAATTTTCCTGGACGATGGGCTGATCGTTCAGCGGCACACACTCCTGGATGGCCATCGGAATTTTACGCAGAAACGGCTTGTTGATGTCGATGTATTCGTATTGGGCCGCTGCCGGACTCGCCAGCACGGCCACTGCGACCGCCACCCACAGCGCCGCTGTCGGGATTATGGATCTACGCATGCAGTTTGCTTTCTTCATGGTTCAGTGTCGCCCTATCGCTTGATACCTTCCGGGCCGAAACGAAGTCCGACCGTGTAGTCCCCGCTAAACAGTCCCCTGGGAAGCGGCGGCAGCGGGCTGGCTTTCATGACGGCCCGCTGGGCGGATTCGTCCAGGTGCCGGTTGCCGGATCGCTGGTCGAACCAGGTGTCGGTTATCCGGCCGTCCGGGGCGATCCGTATGCCGATCAGGACCTCCAGGTTTTTGTCGGCGCCGGCCAGCTGTTCGGAAAAAGCCCAGTTTTTTTGTACCTGATAGGATATTTCCGCCTGGTAAATGCGGATACCGTCGGCAATTTCTCCCGAGGAGAGCTGCGAACCGCCCGCTGAAGCCCCGCCGGCCGGTGCCTGACCCTCCGGCAACGTCGATGCCCCCCGCGGGGCCTCCTGGCTGTCAGCCACTTCACGCTTCAGACGCTCAAGCGTTTTTTCCAGCGATGGGGGGCGGCTGTCGACCAGCTCTTTTTCGATGCGCTCCACCGCACTTTTCACAACCTTTTCCGACTTATAGGTTTTGTGCTTCAGTGAGGTTTTCGGTTTGAGCTTGGGTGCGGCAATGGCCACCTTCTCGGTCGACTTCGACGGTGGCACAGGCAGCTTTTCCGTTGGCCGCGGTTCGGCGATTTTCCGAGCTGCCGGCGATGGGGCCGGAGCTGCCGCCGAACCGGCAGCGGGCAGCGAGACCAAGCTGACGCTGACCACCGACGGGATCATTCTTCTTGCCGGTGCCAGATCCGGTATGAATACGAGCCCGACCAGCAGAACCACGTGCAGCAGCGCTGAGAGCACCACGCAGTAAGTGGCCGACCTGCCGGTTGTGTCCGAATCGGCGGAAGCGTTGCCCTTTAGTCTGCGAGACGACTGTGCCATTTGTGTCGATCCGGGTTATCGTTTGGTGGCAGCCTCTTGTGTTACCGGCAGGGTCACCATCCCCAGTTTCTCCACGCCGGCCGCTTTGATTTCCGACATGATCCGAACGACCGTTCCGTAAGGGACTTCTTTATCAGCTTTCAGGAACACTTCGCGGTCCGAGCGTCCACTCAAAATTTTTTCCAGTTTGGTGTGCAAATCTTCAACAGAGACGTTGATGTCGTTGATAAATACCCGGCTCTGCTTGTCGATGCTGAGCATCAGCGGTTCGGTCTCCGCAGCCATTGCCTCTGCGGAGGCTTCCGGCAGCGTCACGTCGACTCCCTGCATCATCATCGGTGCGGTCACCATGAAGATGATCAGCAAAACCAGCATGACGTCTACGAAAGGCGTTACGTTGATTTCCGACATGAAACCGCTATGTCTGCCGCCGATCATCATCTTCGTCGTCTCTCGATCCCCAGAATGTCGCGCTCGACGATGTTTAGAAAATCAGCCGAGAAGCTCTGCAACTCCGTTTCGATTACCCTGATCTTCTGGGTGAAGAAGTTAAATGCGATGACCGCAGGAATTGCGACTGCAAGACCGGCCGCCGTGGCGATCAGCGCTTCTGAGATTCCCGGAGCCACTACCGCCAGGTTGGCCGAACCGCGCTGGCCGATGGCGTGAAAGGAGTTCATGATCCCCCAAACCGTTCCGAAAAGCCCGATAAACGGCGTGGTGTTTCCGGTGGTTGCCAGAAACGGCACCATCTGGGTTAAGCGGGTCATTTCCGTGTCGATGGCCCGGCGCAGGGATCGTTTGATGTTCTCTATACCGGTGAACTGAAAACCCATCGGCTGTTCTTCGGCGGCGGCGGTTTTCGAAGCCATTGCAGCGCCGGTTTGGCTTACCTTTTTTAGTTCGAGATATCCCACCCGGAACACCCGCGCAACCGGGCTGTAATTCAGCTGCTTGGCCCTGCCAAAGGCGTTGGACAGGTCCCGGCTTTTCCAGAAAAAATCGATGAAGCCGGCGGATTCCTTGAAGGCCCTGCCGATCATTCTGATCTTTATCAGGATAATGGCCCAGGAAGTGATCGAAAACAGCAGCAGCAGCAACATGACCATCTGAACGACCAAACCGGCGTTCAGAAAGATTTCCAGAACATTGATGTCGGTAGTGCTCATTTTGTGCCTTTCAACCCCTTTGGTACGATCCGTAAGAGTAACCGAGCACAGGCCGGCTGTCAAGCAAATTGCCTTCTACACGGAAAGATTCATGATAATATAACATATAATTTCAGACATTTGTCGGATACGGCTTACAAAACTGCTTTTCGGGTTGCATTTTCGGGATTCAGATCGTAAAAAAAAAATCATAAACGGATGGGATCGGGACAAGGAGAACGCATGAGTCGGATTTCGGATCTGTTGTTTCAGGCCAGAATGCTGAAAGCCATACCCCGCTCGGGATTCGGTTTCCTTGGAGCCGGCAGTGAATCGGTCGCCGACCACTGCTTCAGCACGGCGTTTATCGCATTTGTGATAAGCCGCATGGAGCCGCAAATCAATGCCCTGCGGTTGATCAGCATGTGCCTGGTCCATGACCTGACCGAAGCACGGATCGGAGACCTCAATTCCGTGCAGAAAGAATACGTAACCGCCGACGAAGCCAGAGCGGTGGGTGACACGGTGCTCGATTTGCCATTCGGCGATGACCTTGCCGGGCTGATCGACGAATACCAGGCCAATGAGACGATGGAGGCCCGGCTGGCCCACGACGCAGACCAGCTGGCCCTGATTCTCGACTTAAAAGCCCTCTCCGATCTCGGTTATCAGTCACCGTCGAAGTGGCTGCCGCCGGTGCAGCGGCGGTTGTGCACCGAAACCGGCAAGCAGCTGGCCGAGGAGATCCTGAAGACCGAATGGGACGAGTGGTGGCTGAACCGACTGCTGGAGCGGGAAATAAGGGTTGACAGAAAACACCCGAATTCCTAAGTAAATCTTTCCGTTTCGTTCATACCGTTTCGCATTCATCACAAACGGAGGCAGTGATGAACTGGTTTGTGCAAACCGTTACATCTTCGGTGGGCAAGAAGGCCATGATGGCCATCACCGGGCTCGGTTTCTGCCTGTTTCTTGCCGCTCATCTGGCCGGCAACCTCACCATTTACGGAGGGCGGCAGGCTTTCAACGCATATGCCGATCATCTGCATTCCCTGGAACCGCTGGTGAAAGTGGCGGAATTCGGGCTGCTGTTTTTCGCGGCCGTGCACGTGATCACCGGACTGGTTCTTTTCTATCAGAACTTCGCGGCCAGACCCAGCCGCTATGCGGTCACCAGCAGTGCAGGGGGGCGCTCGATCGGGTCCCGGACCATGCCGTACACCGGAATTTTTCTGCTCGGCTTCGTGCTCTACCACCTGTTGAACTTTCATTTTGTCGACAAAACCGGAACCACCATCTACGACATCGTCTCCGGCGCGTTTGAAAACCCCGCAACAGTAGCTGTCTACGTTTGTGCCATGATCGTGGCGGCCATTCATGTGAGCCACGGATTCTGGAGCGCGTTTCAGACGCTGGGCGCCAACCATCCCAAATACATGCCGCTGATCCGGGGAGTGGGTCTTGTCTTCAGCCTGTTGGTGGGCCTGGGATTCGGACTGCTGCCGGTCTATTTGCTGGCGGTCTCCTGAGCCGCGAAGAGATCTGCGACACAAACGTTGGAAAGGATAGTGGAGGAGATTCGATATGCAGCTAGACGGCAACGTCCCCGGAGGTCCCGTTGCCCAAAAGTGGGATCGCCACCGATTTGAGCTGAAGCTGGTCAACCCGGCCAACAAGAGAAAATTCGACATTATTGTCGTCGGCACCGGTCTGGCCGGGGGCTCCGCGTCCGCCGCACTTGCAGAGCTGGGGTACAATGTGAAAACCTTTTGTATCCAGGACAGCCCGCGCCGGGCACACAGCATCGCCGCCCAGGGCGGCATCAACGCTGCCAAAAACTATACCAACGAAGGCGACAGCATCTGGCGCCTGTTTTACGACACGGTCAAGGGCGGCGATTTCCGGGCCCGTGAAGCCAATGTCTACCGCCTGGCGCAGATCAGCAACAACATCATCGATCAATGTGTCGCCCTGGGGGTCCCCTTTGCCAGGGATTACGGCGGACTGCTGGCCAACCGCAGTTTCGGCGGCTCGCAGGTTTCCCGCACCTTTTACGCCCGCGGGCAAACCGGGCAGCAGCTGCTGCTGGGTGCTTACAGCGCCATGATGCGCCAGGTTGCGGCCGGCAAGGTGCAGATCTACCCGCGGCGGGAAATGCTCGAACTGGTGGTGGCGGGCGGGCAGGCCCGCGGCATCGTCGTGCGCAACCTGGTGACCGGCCAGCTGGAGAAGCACATGGCCCACGCCGTGGTGCTGTGCACCGGCGGGTACGGCAATGTCTATTTTCTGTCCACCAATGCCATGGCCTCCAATGTGTCGGCCACCTACAAGTGTTATCGCCGTGGCGCTTTTTTTGCCAATCCGTGCTTTACGCAGATCCACCCAACCTGCATTCCGGTTCACGGCACCTACCAATCCAAGTTGACCCTGATGAGTGAAAGCCTGAGAAACGACGGGCGCGTTTGGGTGCCCAAAAATGCCGGCGACAGCCGCCCGCCGAGCCAGATCCCTGAATCGGATCGCGACTATTACCTGGAAAATAAATATCCGAGCTTCGGCAACCTGGTTCCCCGCGATGTGGCCTCCCGCAACGCCAAGGAACAGTGTGACCAGGGCAAGGGGGTGGGGGAGACCGGCCTGGCGGTCTATCTCGATTTTGCCGATGCCATCGCCCGCGACGGCCGGGACCTGATCGCCCGAAAATACGGCAACCTGTTTCAGATGTACGAGAAAATTACCGGCGAGGATCCGTATGAAACCCCGATGATGATCTATCCGGCGGTCCACTACACCATGGGCGGCCTGTGGGTGGATTACAACCTGATGAGCACCATCGACGGCCTGTTCGTTCTCGGTGAGGCCAATTTTTCCGATCACGGCGCCAACCGGCTCGGGGCCAGCGCCCTCATGCAAGGGCTCGCAGACGGATTTTTCGTGATCCCCTACACCATCGGCGGTTACATTGCCGGCAGCTCTTTTGCCGAGATTACCACCGATCATCCGGCCTTCAAAGATGCCGCCGCCGAGGCGGGTCAGCGCATCCAAAAGCTGCTATCGGTGGACGGGCGGCGCACCGTGGACGACTTTCACCGCCATCTCGGGTTGATCATGTGGGATCACTGCGGAATGGCCCGCAACAACGGCGACCTGGGCAAAGTCCGCAGCTTGATACAGGAGCTCAGGGCCGAGTTCTGGGAGAATGTGACGGTTCCCGGGGTAGAGCGCGACTTCAATCAGAGCCTGGAGCGGGCCGGGCGGGTGGCCGATTTCATGGAATTTGCCGAGCTGATGATCGTCGATGCGCTGGACCGCCAGGAGTCCTGCGGCGGTCATTTCAATGAAGCCTACCAGAGCGAGGAAAACGAGGCCATGCGCGACGACGAGCATTTCAGTCACGTGTCTGCCTGGGAATTCACCGGCGAAGGAAGCGAGCCGAACTTTCACAAGGAACCGCTGGTGTTCGAAAACGTCGAACTGGCGACAAGGAGCTACAAGTGACGAAATCGATTACCCTTACATTGAAAGTCTGGCGCCAGCAGGACCCGCAGAGCAGGGGGCGGCTAGAGACGTACGAGGCCCGCGACATCTCCACGGACATGTCCTTTTTGGAGATGCTCGATGTGGTCAACGAACAGCTGACCCTGGAAGGCAGGGAGCCCATCGCGTTCGATCACGACTGCCGGGAAGGCATCTGCGGCACCTGCGGGGCGGTGGTCAACGGCAGACCCCACGGCCCCGAAAAGGGCACCACCCTGTGCCAGCTGCACATGCGACATTTTTCCGACGGGGACACGATTGTGATCGAGCCTTGGCGTGCCAGGGCATTTGCCCTGATCAAAGACCTGGCCGTCGACCGCGGTGCCCTCGACCGCCTGATTCGCGCCGGGGGCTACATATCGGCCAATACCGGTGGAGCCCCGGACGGCAACAACATCCTCGTTCCCCAGGAAACCGCTGAGCTGGCGATGGATGCCGCCGCCTGCATCGGTTGCGGCGCCTGTGTGGCGGCCTGCCCGAACGCATCGGCCATGCTGTTTGTGGGGGCCAAAGTGTCCCACCTGGCCCTGCTGCCCCAGGGCCATCCCGAAGCGGCCGCGAGGGCAACGGCAATGGTGCGGGAAATGGATCGCCTCGGTTTCGGCAACTGCGGCAACGAGCGGGAGTGTGAAGCCGAATGCCCCAAGGAGATCAAGATTACCAACATTGCCCGCCTGAACCGTGAGTTTCTGAAAGCCCGGTTTTTTTCTTCCGTGAGATAGCATTCCTTCTGGTGTTGCAATGGCATTCGACCCGGACCGGTGGCTGACAGCGTACGACCTGTGGATCGATTCCCTGATCGGTGCGAACGCCCACCTGCAGACCGCCTTCAAGGTGGCCGTGGCACTTGTGGTCGCCCTGGTTGTCTGGTCCGCCCTCCGGCTGGTGCTGGCGGCCGTTGCCCACCGGCTCGCCCGGCTGGAGTTTTTCAAAGGCAACAAGTTATTCTTCCAGCTGCTGCGCAAAGCGTCTTTTTATGCCATCCTGCTCGCCCTGGGAATCTACCTGATTCGCCTGTTCGATTTAGCGCTTATCGAAAAGATCTATACGGCTGTCTTCATCGTCCTTTTCGCTGCACCCCTTATCGGTTTTCTGAAGATGGCGCTGCAGTTGCTGCAAAATCGACTGGACCTCTCCCACACCAAAATCGACGATATCGTATTCGATCTGCTGAACCGCTTTGCCGGCGTCCTGATCTATGTGCTGGCCGGCATCCTGGCGCTCGACAAGCTGGGGGTGAACGTCATGCCGTTTATCGCCGGTGCCGGGGTGATGGGGATCGCCATCGGCTTTGCCGCCAAGGACACGCTCTCGAACCTGATTGCCGGCATCCTGCTGATCATCGACCGGCCTTTCGAGGTGGGGGACCGCATCGAGTTGTGGCAGACACCCGAAAACAGCGCCACCTGGGGGGATGTGATCGACATCGGCCTGCGGGCTACCAAAATCCGGACTACCGACAACATCGTCATCATCATCCCCAACAACGAGATCATGCTGCGGGATATCATCAATTACACCACCATCGATTCGAAAATACGGGTGCGGGTGAACATCGGTGTGGCCTATGATGCGGACCTGAAAAAGGCCAAGGAGCTGATTCTGGGGGTGGCCGGATCGATGGCATGGGCCTCCAAGGAACCGCCGCCGGTTGTAGTGGTGAACAATTTCGGGGAATCCTCGGTCGACCTGCAGCTGCGCGTCTGGATCGAAAATGCCCGCAAACGAATCCACACGATCTCTTACGTAACCGACCGGGTCAAGGAGGCGTTCGATCGCGAGGGGATCGAAATCCCCTACCCGAAACGAGACATCCAGATTCGCTACAGCGGGCCGGTGCCGGACGGCGAAACGCCCGCTGCACCGGCCAAGTAGCGCCTGCTGCCGAAACCGTCCGGTGCGGCTGTTCCGAACCGCGCTGCAGTAAATGGTGGGGAGACTGTTTACAGCGGCCCGTCGATCTTCTCCAGGGGAATCTTGCGCCCCAGGATCATGCGGGCGGTTTTTTCGAACTGGTCGGTCCGGTCGGATACGAAAAGACGGAGACTGCCGCCCGACGGCGGGTCATCGGCTAGCCGGGGAGGGAGCCCCAAAAAGGTATGCAGATCAGCGGCCACGGCGGCAGCGGAGTCGATGACGGTTACCCGGCGCCCGATTTTGGCCTGGATGGTCTTGCTGAGCAGCGGATAATGGGTGCACCCCAGTATGAGGGTGTCGATCTGCCGCACTTTCAGCGGAATGAGGTATTTTTTTACGATCCGCCGCGTCTCGGGCCTTGTCAGCCAGCCCTCTTCGATCAGCGGCACCAGCAGGGGACAGGCGCAACTGTAGACCCTGGCCTCGGGCCGGTGCTCCCGGATCCGTTTTTCATACACGCCGCTTTCAACGGTAGTGCGGGTGCCGATGACGCCGATGCGCAGGCCGGAAGAGGTCTCCAGGGAACGGCGGACCGCCGGGCGAATGACTTCAAAGACCGGTAGCCGATAAGTGGCCTGAATGCTTTTTACAGCGACGCTCGACGCCGTGTTGCAGGCAGCCACAATGATTTCTGCCCCCTGGTCGACCAGAAACCGGGTGTCCTCCAGGGCATACCGGGTGACGGTTTCCGGGCTTTTCGAGCCATACGGGGTGCGCGCCGTATCACCCAGGTAGACGATGTCGCAGGCAGGCAGCTGTTCTAGCAGGGCCCGTACGACTGTGAGGCCGCCGATTCCGGAATCGAAAACCCCGATCATTGCGCCGTCCGTCCGCAGAGTCCGCGTGGAAGGATCGGGAGATCAGGCGGCCGGCGCTTTCCAAAAGTACCGCATTTATTGCAGGAGTGTTGCATGCATGACCACCACGGCGATGGGCCGTCAATGAACCAGTTGATCTTCAAAATCGGTCTTTCGGTGGAGACCATTTCCCTGTACCTGCTCTGCTGCGGGCTGGCGGATGCGGGCAGGACCATAACAACCCGAAATCTGGAGGAGATCTGGAACGATACGCCCGAATCGCTCACCAAAGGGCTCCGATTCCTGGAGCGCAAGAACATCCTTCGCCGCATACCCGTCGATCGGCAGGACCGCAGTGCGTATCAGCTCACCGGCATCGAGCACTGGAGGATCTAGCCCGTACATGTCGTGTCGATTTTTTCGGTCCAACCGACACCCCGCAAGCCACCGCGGCGCTTCGAGCAATGGCTGGTGGAAATACCCGCTGAAAGATTGTCAGCCCGCGCGTTTCCGCCTTGCGCCTGCCGTATGGGTGCAACCGGCACGGTCAGGCGTCAGGATGCGGTGCGGATCTTTTCTTTCACGCAGGCGATGATCTGCCCGTCTGAGATATCCGTGCGGATGCCGGGGCACAGGCCGGCCATAATGCGCCAGTTTGCCACGTCTACCAGAACACTTCGAATGAACGGCCAGTCACGGCACATGCGCGGTTTGACCGGATGGATGGTGCACAGCCGGTCCCAGAAAGCGCAGTATCCGTTTGGTTGCTGCGTCAGCACCGGCCGAGTGCCGGAGAGCACACAGTATCTGGACCGAATCCTTTCGGGGGTCATGTCCAGGTAAGCGGCAATGGCGCGGATATCGGCCTGGTCGACAACGGTACCACCGTAGCCCCGGCAGCAGTCACCGCAGCGGCGGCATTCAAAGATGTCGGAGACGGCTTCGTCAGGTGACATCGCGCCGGCCCTCCATGGCCCGCCTCAAGGTGACCTGGTCCACGTATTTCAAATCTCCGCCGATCGGCACCCCTGAGGCGATCCGACTGATCTTCAACGGGTAGCGCTTCAGGGTTTCGGCCAGATACGCCGAAGTGGACTCTCCCTGCACCGTGGTGCTGGTGGCCAGGATGATCTCCCGAACGCTACCCTCTGCGACCCGTGATGCGAGTTCCCGAATTCGCAGCTCACCCGGTCCGATGCCGTCCATTGGGGACAACGTGCCCCCCAGAACAAAGTACAGTCCGTTGAAAGCACCTGACTTTTCCACCGACACCAGATCCGACGGCTGTTCCACGACGCATAGCATATGTTCGCTGCGCCCGGCATTGCTGCAGATACCGCATACCGGTGCATCGCTCAGGCCGAAGCATCGCCGGCATAAAAGGGTTTTTTCTTTTAGTTCAACGATGCTGCGGGCGAGCTGTTCGGCTTCCGCCCGCGGTGCCCGCAGGATGTGCAGGGCCAACCGTTCGGCGGTCTTTTCCCCAATACCCGGCAGCTTCGAGATGCTGCGAATGGCATTGCGAATGGTTTTAGGGTAATAGTTCATAGGGGGTTCGATTCTCTGTTTTCGTCTGTTGCCCGCCTTGCGTGTGGCGCCATTACGTCAGGCCCGGGATACTCAGCCCACCGGTGAGTTTGCTCATCTCGGCGTTGACCATTTCCTGGGAGCGGGCCAGAGCGTCATTGACGGCTGCCTGCACGAGATCCTGAAGCATTTCAACGTCTTCGGGGTCCACTACTTCCTTTTCGATCTGCACCGAGACGATCTGCTGTTTGCCGTTGACAACGACTTTTACCATTCCGCCACCGGCGCTGGCTTCGACGGTTCGCTGGGCCAGTTCCTCCTGCATTTGCAGCATTTTGGACTGAAGCTTCTGGGCCTGCTTCATCATGTTTGCCATGCCTTTCATCATCGGTCCTCCGTATTGAATTTGACATCCACCACCCGGCCGTTAAAAATTTCGAGTGCGTCCGTGACCAGAGGGTGGTTAAGGGCTTCCTCTTTTTTTTGTTCGGCCAGCTGTTTTTTTCGGTAACCCTCGTCCGGTTCGTTGCTGGACGTGACGGTTATGCGTATTTTATGGGCGAAAACGCTGCCGCAGACCTTTTCGATGAGCTCCAGATTCCCGGGTCGCTGGATGATGCCCTGGTGAAATCCATTTCCGTTTACTTCCAGCTGTATGTGGTCGTCTGCCAGCCGTGTCGGTTTGCAACGGGATAAATTGGCGGCCAGGGCAGGGTGATCGGATGCGACGGTTTGCTGTATCTGCTCCCATGCCGAAGCCAAATCGACAGCTGCCCCGGATCGAGTCGGCGGTTTTCCGTCGGACGGGCCACCGGCATCGCCCCCGGCCGGTTTGTCGGGCACTGACTGCGGGGGGTGCGGTTCCATTTCCCCGCGGAGCCGGTCGAGTTTTTCAATTAGCACTTCGATCGGCAGTGCGGGTTTGACTTCCAGAAGGCGGAAGATCGCCATCTCCATGGCCAGCTTCGGGTGCAGCGAATATTTGACGCGGCTTTCCTCGGCAAACAGCAGGTCGAAAACCTGCCGGATGGTGGTGGCCGTCACATCGGCAACCTGCCGCTGCATCTGCTCGATTTCGTGTGCCGGCAGATCGACGAGCCGGGGGATGTTTTTGCCCATTTTGACGATCAGCAGATGACGAAAATGTTCGAGCAGATCCGCATGCAATCGCTTCAAGTCGTGCCCACGGTCGTATATCTCCTCCAGGATTTCGAGAATCGCCGTTGCATCGCCGGTAAAGATAGCCGTGGCGATATCGAAGATCATCTGCCGATCGATAATCCCCAGCAGGTCCATGACCTGCTTGTCGTCCACCGGCCCGTCCGCGCAGGTAATCACCTGATCCAGCAGGCTGAGGGCATCGCGCATGCTTCCGCCGGTCTCACGGGCGATGATCGCCAGGTTCTCCTTGGAAATCCGGAAATTTTCCATTTCACAGATGGTCTGCATGTGATCCGTCATCGATCCGATCTTGATGCGCCTGAAATCGTGACGCTGGCAGCGCGAAAGGATCGTGATGGGGATCTTGTTCGGCTCTGTGGTCGCAAACAGGAACTTGATGTGGGCCGGCGGTTCCTCCAGCGTCTTGAGCAGGGCGTTGAACGCCGGTATGCTGAGCATGTGCACTTCGTCAATGATATAGATCTTGTAGGCGCTGTGGGCCGGCATGTACTTGACGTTGTCGCGCAGCTCGCGCACCTGGTCTACGCTGTTGTTGGATGCCCCGTCGATCTCAAACACATCAACGGCGCTACCGGCGGTGATGTCGCGGCAAGAGCGGCAGGTGTTGCAGGGTGTTGCGGTCGGTCCCTGGGAGCAATTCATGGCCTTGGCCAGGATCCTGGCAACAGTGGTTTTCCCGGTCCCCCGCGGGCCGGCGAACAGGACCGCATGGGCAACCCGGTCCGATGCGATGGCATTGGTGAGGGTTCGGATGACAGGGTCCTGGTCGACGACCCCTTCGAAGGTCTGGGGACGGTATTTACGTGCGAGCACCAGATAAGGCATGGTTGACTCCCGATACGGCCGGAACGATCAGCTGCGCTGTCTGCGAATCCCGTCTGAGAAACCCTTGAGTTTTCCCGCTTCCCGCTTTGTGGGATCACACATCTGCTCAAACGATGCAGGGCGTGCGTCATGCAGATGAGCGAATGCGACAAGATTAGCGGGTGAATTGGCGGAGAGAGAGGGATTCGAACCCTCGGTGCCGCTTGTGACAGCACACACGATTTCCAGTCGTGCTCCTTCAGCCAGCTCGGACATCTCTCCGTCGCACTCGGCGGGACTACAGATGAGACAGGGTATGTGGCGTCAAAAAGGCCGAGGCGGTCGGTCGGCAGCTGCCGGCTTCAGGCCTTCCGGACGTTTGATATCCACAGATCTCAAATGGTTCGGGTAGATGGCGGAGAGGGTGGGATTCGAACCCACGATCCCGTTTTCACAGGATACCGCTTTTCGAGAGCGGAGCCTTCAGCCTCTCGGCCACCTCTCCAGCTTTGCCTACCAGCGGTGGTTTCATACTCTTTTTGGCCTTTTGTGTCAACAGGTGCATGCCGGAAATCTCTTGAACTGAGCGCATCTTTCTAGTACCTGAATGGTTTATCCCCAAAGGATATGAAAGGTCGGCATGTGCTCTGTCAGCCGCGGTTCAATCGATTTGCCGCTGCCAACCGACCATTCGAGGTGATGTTGTTTTTCTGGAGGAGCGCTGGTCTCCACAGGCCTGTTTTCATTTAAAACCCGGGTAGCGTTTCCGCAAATCCATCCCGCAGGATGCCGCTATCCCCCAAAAAGGGAGCCAATGGCGGAAGTTCAACCATTCAAGGGCTTGCGATTCAATGCGGCGAAGGCCGGCAAACTGGCCGATATTATCACCCCGCCTTTTGATGTTATTTCTGAGTCGGATCAATCCCTGTTTTACGAACGCAGTCCGTATAACATGGTCCGGCTGATACGGGGAAAAACCACAGCGTACGACACCCGGGGAAGCAACCCTCACAGCCGGGCGTCAGACTACCTCAAGCAATGGATCCAACAGGGGGTGCTGCAGCAAGACCCCGAGGAGGCATTTTACCTTACCACGCTCGAATTTCCCTTCGGGGATTCACAGTTCACCCGCTATGGACTGATCGGCCGGGTCGAGTTGAAGGATTTTTCCGAAGGCGTTGTACTGCCGCACGAAAAAACTTTTACCAACGTGAAGGCCGAGCGGCTTGGGCTGGTCAATGCGTGCCGCGCCAATTTCAGCCCGATTTTTTCCCTGTTCGATGATCCGGCCGATATCGTCGGTGATTGGGCTGAACTGGCAGGCTCCCGAAAGCACCTGGTCAAAACCACCGATCACAACGGCTGGCGGCACCGGCTCTGGCAGATAACCGACAAGGACCTGATCGCCCGCACGACCCGCTATTTCAAAGATAGAAAACTCTACATCGCCGACGGTCATCACCGGTATGAAACCGCTTTGAATTATCGCAACTCGCTGGGAGCCGAACTGCCGCGCAATCATCCGGCCACCTTCACCATGATGTATATGTGCAGCATGCGCGATTCCGGTCTGATTATTCTGCCCGCGCACCGACTGCTCAAGGAGGTTGCCCGGCCGTTGCTGGACGGCTTTGTCGAGCGCGCGCGGGAATTTTTTGATGTAAAGACGCTACCGTATGCCGAGGACCGGAGGGATAGTGCCCTGACCGAACTGATCTCGATTCTGCATGCGAGTCCGGCCGATGGGTGCATCGGTGCATTCATGAAACGCAGCCGGCAGTTCATCATTTTGAAACTGAAACACGGGGGAATCATGAAACAGATGTTCTCCGATGAACTGCCGGAGGCCATCGGCCGTCTGGACGTCACCGTGCTGACGCGGCTGATCTTCATGGAGTTGCTCGGCTTCGATCAGAACCGGCTGGACAATGAGAAACTGATCGGTTACACCACCGCGCCGAAAGAAGCGGTCGATGCCGTGGTTCGGGGCGAGTACGACATCACCTTTATCCTGAATCCACCGAGCCTGCGGCAGGTATGCGATGTGGCCGACCGGGGCCTGGTAATGCCCCGAAAAGCCACCTACTTTTTCCCGAAGGTCATCACAGGTCTCGTGATGAACCTGCTCTACGAGCGGTGATCGGGCCCTGGCAGATCACTGGCAGGGCCCCGCAGGCGGTCAGAGGCTGCGGATCGGCCTACAGGGGGCCGGCGTCGCCGGCAGCAGCTGCCGGATCAGGGCCTGAACATTGCTTCGATTTCGTCGGTGTATGACTCGTCATCGTGGTAGATCACGAGCGGAGGGGAGAGCTCGATACCCGGTCGCGCGCCCTTGACGGCTTCCACCAGAACCAATCGTGCCGGGCTGCGTCGTTTGGAGTGCACCATCCGGCAGCGTTTCGGTTCGATACCCGCTACCCGCAACCCGCACAACAGGTCTGCGGTTCGATCGGCCGTGTAAACCACGAAGAACCTGCCGCCGGTGCGCAGCAGCCGGCAGGCGGCGGCGGCAACTTCCTCCAGCGTGGTTTCAATTTCATGACGGGCCACGGCACTCTGGTGATTTGGATTGACCCTGCCGCTTTGCCGTTTGCGGAAAGGGGGATTCGAGGTGACAATATCGGCCGGTGAGACGAGGATCTGCCCTTCGAGGGTGCGCAGATCCAGGCAGTCGATTTCGATGCACGCCTGCAGCTGGTTTTCGGCAACGTTGATGCGGGCGATTTCCGCAAGAGAAGGTTGGATTTCGATCCCGCGGATGTGAATGCCCGGATGGCGGTAGGCCAGGATCAGCGGAATGATGCCGCAGCCGGTGCCCAGGTCGATGATCGTCTCATCCGGACGGGGTCGGACGTGATGGGCCAGGATGACCGCATCTATGGAGAAGCGATATCCCTTTCGGCCCTGTTTGATGCGGATGCGCCCGTTGAAAAACGAATCGGCGGTCAACTCCTGTCCTGTCGGTATCACCATCATCAGATCGAGCCGATTTTGAACTTGATTTCTTCCACCAGGTCCTGGCCTAGCTCCCGGTTGATCCGTGCGAGGATGTCCTTTTTCAGAAAACTCAGCTGGTGCAGCCACGGCGAGCTGTTGACGTGCACCAGCAAAATTTTGCCCTTGAATGCAGCCGGCCGTGCATTTTCGGCGATAATTTCCCCCACCGCTTTTTCCCACAATTCCCAGACCTGCAGCAGCGGGGCATCCTGCTGGCGAATCCCGGATTGCATGATCTTGTTGATCACGCTGCCCAGTGACTCGATCGAATCAGGCGGTTTTTTATCTGCTGCCATAATCTGGTGATCTCCAGGTCAATCTTGCCGGTCGCAGATGCTGCCAACCTATTGCACCGGCCGGAGGCACCCGCAAGCAATAGTTGATCTATATCGATTTGAAGGTGTTCGTGCAACCTTCTTTTCGACTCCGCAGGGCTGTGGCGAACAGCGCCGACAGACCGTTTTCGCTTGACTTGGTGGTATATGTCTTTATAGTACTAGCCACCTGAAGATTTCCGGCACGTTGCCGACCGAATGCTGCAGGCCTGCGCAACCGATGACACGGCATGCGCCATTCGGGTGAACACAGACATGGGCGGCAGCACCGCCTTGGCGGCAGGCTGTTGCGCACAGAAGACAGGATTGTTCGATGAGCTGGGATTGGGAAAAACTGAAAGAACAGCAGCAGAAGATGGGCGGCGGGGGCGTTCCACCGCAGATGGATGAACTGGTCAAGCGATTCAAGGGGTTCAAGCTGCCCGGGGGCCCCTTGCTGCTGGCAGTTCTCCTGGTGGCGCTGGTGGTATACACCTCGGTGTACACGGTCAAGCAGGATGAAGTCGGCGTGGTCCAATATTTCGGCCGCTATGTCCGCACCACCCAGCCGGGCCTGAATTTCAAACTGCCCCTGAGTATCGAGAAAGTCACCAAGGTAAACGTCAAACGGATCAACACCGAAGAGTTCGGATTCAGTTCCAGCGAAGGCGACCGCCGGCGATTTTCCCCGGCAGAAAGCACCAATGTAGCGTTAATGCTGACCGGTGATCTGAACGTGGCCGTGGTCCCGTGGATTGTGCAATATCGCATAAAGGATCCCTACAGTTTTCTTTTCAAGGTGCGCGATGTGCGCCGGCTGCTTACCGACATGTCCGAGGCGACCATGCGTCTGGTGGTCGGCGACCGGAGCATCGACGAGGTGATCAGCAAACGGGGTGAAATCGCCATCGAGGCGCGGGAAATCCTTCAGCGGGAGCTGGACCTGGCCGACTCCGGTATCCACGTGGTGACAGTGGAGTTGAAACGCACCAATGTCCCGGGACCGGTGCAGCCCTCTTTCAACGAGGTCAACCAGGCCGAGCAGGAAAAAGAGCAGATGATCTTCCAGGCCAAGGAAGAATACAACAAAGCGATACCGGCTGCCCGGGGCCAGGCGGAAAGAATGATCCGCGAGGCTGAAGGGTATTCACTGGAGAGAATCAACCGCGCGAAGGGCGATGCCGCGCGTTTTACCGCCGTCTACCAGGAGTATGCCAAGGCCAAGGATGTGACCAAGCGCCGACTTTACCTGGAAGCACTGAGCAAACTCTTGCCCAAACTCGGGAGCAAGTATCTGGTCGACTCGGACCAGAAAAATCTGCTGCCCTTGCTTAACTTAGGCCAGCAGAAGGGAGCGGAGAAATGAAGATCAAAGGTTCGATCATCGCCGTGGTCGTCGTCGTCGGTCTGATAGTTTACAACGCCGCCTATATCGTCGATGAGACCGAGCAGGTGGTGGTCACCCAGTTCGGCAGAATCATCGGCCAGCCGGTAACCACCCCCGGCCTGAAGTTCAAGATCCCGTTTTTGCAGAATGCGAACTATTTTAACAAGAATCTGCTTGGCTGGGACGGGGATCCGGGGCAGATCCCGACGCTGGACAAAAAGTTGATTTCGGTGGACACTTTTGCCCGGTGGAAAATCGTCGATCCGGTGAAGTTCTTCCAGACCGTCAACAACCGGTTTAATGCCGTCGGCAAGCTCAACGACATCATCGACCCGGCCGTAAGGGACTTCATCACCTCCAATCTGCTGATCGAAGCCGTGCGCAAGAGCAACCGCGATCTGATATACGTTCTGGGAAGAGAGGAGGATCAGGAGAGAGAAAAGACCGGCACCCGGATCACCGTCGGCCGCGAAAAGCTCACCAACGGGATCCTGCAGCAATCCCAACCGAAACTGGCCCCGTTCGGCATAGAGATCGTCGATGTGAAAATCAAGCGCATCAATTATGTGGAGGAGGTTCGCAAGTCGGTTTATGACCGCATGGTTGCCGAGCGTCGGCGGATCGCAGAGAAATTTCGATCCGAAGGCAAGGGAGAGGCCCAGAAAATCCTGGGCGAGATGGAGCGTGATCTGAAACAGATCAGCTCGGACGCATACCGCATATCCCAGGAGTTGAAAGGCCAGGCGGATGCGGAAGCCATCCAGCTTTACGCAGAGGCGTACGGCCTTGCCCCGGATTTCTATTCTTTCACCAGAACCCTGGAGATTTACACCGAGTCTTTTGACGAGCGGACTTCTCTGGTGCTGTCCACGGATTCGGAATTATTGAAGTATTTGAAAGGTTACGCGGAATAGCCGCCGGGAGGGCTCTGGCGGCGAGCCGCCGCCGGCAGTCGCAAGGGGGTGGAAAGGGCGCACCCGGGACAAAAAAAAAGCACCGCCGCTTTGGTTTCAAAGCCCGGTGCCTTTTTATTGCAGAGCAGGTGTAAATTTCATTACTTGCCCTTTCTTCTCTGATGGCGCGTTTTGGCCAGCAGTTTGCGGTGTTTGTGCTTGCGCATCTTTTTTCTGCGCTTTTTTACGACGCTGCCCAATGGATCACCTCCTTTCTCAGGAAAACAGTTCAAACCGATGGTTGCCCGCGCTGCGGGCCCGCATAATTTCAGGCGGTTGTCGTGCAAAATGAAAAACGCTGGACCATAACACGCCGCTTGCGGATTTGTCCAACACTATTTTTCGCTTGACACGCTATCATCTATTTTGTAATTAATTGGCCTTTTGTCAATCCAGTTTGATTTGAAGGTGGATCGGCCGGGTAGGGGCATTTTACAGATCCTTCGTGCCAACCACCACCCGTGGACAAGTGCTCATCAGGAGATGAATTGTGAAAAAATACACAACCAGCGCCAAGACGTCTGACAATCCCGGAAAATGGTGGGTGGTCGATGCCGATGGTGCCACCCTCGGCCGGCTGGCATCTGCAGTCGCATATCGCCTCCGGGGCAAACACAACCCGATGTTTACCCCCCACAGCGATACCGGTGACTGGATCGTGGTCATCAACGCCGAAAAGGTGGTGCTGACCGGGAAAAAGTGGGACCAGAAGCAGTACTATCGACACAGCGGGTATATCGGCGGGCTAAAGGCGATAACGGCCAGAAAGCTGCTGGAGAAGCGGCCCGAGGACCTGGTCCGCTTTGCCGTGCGCGGCATGCTGCCCAAAAACCGTCTCGGCCGAAAATTGTTTAAAAAGTTGAAGGTATACGCGGGCAGCGAACATCCGCACAGCGCTCAGCAGCCGGATGTCATGTCCGTGTAGCAGAACCCAAACTGGCTCGAACCGAACCATCGGATGCATGCAAACGAGGAACATCATGGAACAGGAAAACGCTTACTACGCGACAGGTAAACGAAAAACGGCAATCGCCAGAACGTGGCTCACGCCCGGTTCAGGGCGCGTTACTGTCAACAACCGCCCCCTGGAAGAATATTTCAAGGTCGAATCAGCCCGGGCGGAGACCCTGCAGCCGCTGACGTTGACTAACACACTGGGCACTTTCGATGTCCGGGTTCGGGTGCTCGGTGGCGGTATCAGCGGTCAGGCCGGCGCCATTCGTCACGGTATTACCCGGGCGTTGATTCAGGTCGATCCGGAATACCGGGCGCCGCTGAAAAAAGCCGGTTTCGTCAAGCGCGATCCCCGGGCCAAAGAGAGAAAGAAATACGGCCAGCGAGGAGCCCGGGCCCGCTTCCAGTTTTCCAAACGCTAACCGCCTGTCGCCATTTCGGACGCTTCAACGCCGAATCGGTCGGTCTTTTCTAAGGGAATGGGCACATCAGCCCGTTCCCTTTTTGCGTTTTTTTGCGGTTTATGACATAGCAATAGAGCCGGTATGCGATAACGACCGGTTGATCGCAAGGGGTGCTTTCGTCCATCAACCACGCGGTGGTGCCGCAGGAGGGGGGTATGGCAGCGTATCGAATCGATTTGAACTCGGATGTCGGTGAGAGCTACGGAAACTACAAGCTGGGTCTCGATGAACAGGTGATCCCGCTGATTACTTCCGCCAACATTGCCTGCGGGTTTCACGCCGGTGATCCCGGCGTCATGCGGCGGACCATATCGCTGGCCCGCGAGCATGGGGTGGCGGTTGGCGCCCACCCGGGCCTTCCCGATCTGCTTGGATTCGGCAGGCGATCCATGGACGTTTCCCTGCAGGAGATAAGAGACTACACAACATACCAGATCGGAGCCTTACAGGCATTTGCGGTTGCCGAGGGTGTCCGGCTGCAGCATGTGAAAGCCCACGGGGCGCTATACAACATGGCCGTGAGCGATCCGAGAATCTGGGAGACGTTGGCGGCGGCGATGGCCGACATCGATGCAAACCTGATTCTTGTCGTCCTGGCCGGTTCGAACCGCACGGACCTCAAAGCCATCGGCGAACGCTTCGGTATACGGGTGGCATTCGAATTTTTCGCCGACCGGGCGTACAACCCCGACGGAAGCCTTGTGGCGCGAAGCCTCGAGGGCGCCATGATTCACGATCACGACCTGGCTGCCGAGAGGGTAATGAAAATGGCCACCAGCGGCACGGTGGTATGCATCGACGGATCGGAAATCGAGCTTGCGGCCGAGACCATCTGCGTTCATGGCGACAACCCTTCGGCACTGGCGCTGGTGCAGAATATCAGGAAAACTCTCGTCAGTGTCGGCGTCAGGCTTCAGTCAACCGGAGAGTTTTTATAACCGGCTTTTGTAGAGGTCGAAGGAAAATGTGCTACTCCGAGCCCCGATATCGTCTGATGGGAGATCGGGCCCTGCTCGTGGAACTGGGTGAAGGCATCGGCCGGGATATCAACCGGCAGGTCCAGAAGCTGTTTTTCGGCCTCGACCAGTTGCAAACCGGCGCTATCAGGGAGCTGCAGCCCGGCTACCGTTCGCTGATGGTCGTTTACGATCCGCTGCAAATCTCCCTGCCGGCCTTAAAGACGCGTATCGAAGGCGTGTTTCGGTCTCTGGACCGGTTCCAGCCACCGGAGCCAGCCCATCTGCAGGTGCCGGTCGCCTATGGCGCAGAGTTCGGTCCGGATCTTCAGTGGGTGGCGGAGCACCACCATCTGTCCACCGCAGAAGTCATCCGCTACCACAGCAGCGCCACCTACCGCGTATACATGATCGGCTTCACACCGGGTTATCCTTACCTGGGGGAAGTGCCGGAGGAAATTGCCACCCCGCGCAGAGAGACGCCGCGGGTGCGCGTGCCCAAAGGCTCTGTGGGAATTGCCCAGCTGCAGACCGGCATATACCCCGTGGAGAGCCCCGGGGGGTGGCAGATCCTCGGCCGTACGCCGATGACACTGTTCGATCCCCAGCGCCGGCCACCGAGCCTGCTGCAAGCCGGTGATCGGGTCACCTTTATCCCGATTGCCCACGAGGAGTTTGACAGCTGGAAACCAAACCCGTCTTCAAAGTGATATCACCCGGGTTGCTGACGGCCGTTCAGGATCTGGGGCGTTTCGGCCAGGCACGCTATGGCGTGGCCCCCAGCGGCGTGTTGGATGCGTTTGCCGCGCGGGTGGGCAACCTGCTGGTCGACAACCTCGAGAGCGAAGCCTGCCTCGAGGTCACGTTGAGCGGGTTGGAGCTCGGGGTGCTGGCCGACCTGGTCATTGCCGTCACCGGCGCGGATCTCGGCTTGCATATTAACGATCGACCGGCGCGAATCTGGCGATCCGTGCGACTGGTGCCGGGAGACCTCATTTCTTTCCGGGCGGTGGAATTCGGATGCCGGGCTTACCTGACAGTGGGTGGAGGAATCGAGGTGCCGGTGGTGCTCAATAGCAGGTCCACCAATCTGGGATCCGGGTTCGGGGGGTTTACGGGCCGGGCGTTGCAGGCCGGAGACATCGTGCACGGAAGGGATCCGGAGCTGCATCTGGCGGCTGCCGGCCGGCATTTTGACCTCAATGCGGTGCCCGCCTATGCCAACGACTGGCGGCTGCGGGTGCTGCTCGGCCCCCAGGAGGGGCAGTTCCGACAAACCGGACTTCAAACCCTGCAGCAAGCGGTTTACAGCGTTTCACCGCGATCGGACCGAACCGGTATCCGTCTGGAGGGACCCGTGATTCGGACCCGCGCGGACCAGCCGGAATCGATCGTGTCCGAAGGAGTCGTTGCCGGCGCGATCCAGGTCCCGGGGGACGGAAAGCCGATTATTATTCTCAACGAAACGGTCAGCGGCGGATATCGCAAGATCGCCACGGTGATCACTGCCGATGTGCCGCTTTTGGCCCAGATGGTGCCGGGAGACCGGGTGGTGTTTCAGGCGGTCACATTGTGGGAGGCCCGCGAGGCGCTCTGGCGCGTGGAGGAGAATATCGCCCGCCTCAGAAATCGTCTGGGATCAGACACCTGCCGCGGCAGCCGAACGAAACCCGTCGAATAACGGGAATAAGCGTGTTCGACTCGAAAAAAGGAAATCGAATCGTGGACAATCAGATCACCAGGCTCCAGGAGGCGTTTCAGCGGCACTGCCGCCTGGCGACGACACCGGTGGCGGTCAAGCTCGCCAGGGAAGGCGAAACGCCGCCCCCCAGGGTCAAGTATCCCCTTGAACATGTCGGCCATCGACTGGCAGTCTGCCAGGGCATGACCATTGCCCGAACAATGGGTTGGGCAGTGGCCTTCCGCAAGGAGGACCACGGCTGCCCGTTTCCGCGCATTTTCATGGGGCATGTGCCGGCGGACCGGTTTCTGGAGGGGAAGGTTGCCGATTATTACCTGGACGATCCCCGGCGAATGCGCGCCATGGAGGCGTCCTACCCGCGTTGGAAAGACGAACCGTATCGGGAAATCTGGCTGGCTCCCGTTACGGCCTGCGACTTCCAGCCGGACCTGGTGGTGGCCTATGGAAACCCGGCGCAGATACTGGTGATGATTCACGGCGCCAATTACCAGATCGGCACCGGTCTGACATCTGTCAGCACCGGTCGCTTCGGCTGTTCCGCCTGGATCGCCGGTGTTCCCCAGAGCGATGAGTGCACCTACTTGATTCCGGGGCCCGGTGAAAGGGTTTTCGCAGGGACGCAGGACCACGAAATGTCCTTTGCAGTGCCGCTGTCCAAAATCGAGGCATTTATCGCGGGGCTGGACTATGTTCGCAGCCGGAAAATGTTCCGGTACCCGGTGCCGAAAATGCCGGCACTTTCCGAACCGCGCATTCCTGAAAAATACTTTGAGATAGACCCGGATCAGTAAAAAACGGCTGGCCATCCGCAAGAAGTGCTGCCCCCACCTGCAACAGGCCCCTCATGGCTTGCGCCCCCAAACGGCGTAGACCGGATCGGCCAGTGTCAGTTCCGGGAAATACCTGTCGTGCAGTGGACGCGGATACCCGCGTATCGAAAGCGTCTCGAGCGCGGTGAACCCGCCGGCGTTGCGGAAATACTCGAGCACCAGTCCCACGCGCTCGAAATCGTGCAGTTCGCGCCAGATTCGCACCACCTTGGGGGGAAACCAGCGATTGGAGAAGGTGACGACAAATGTTCCTCCCGCTTTCAGTACCCGGGAGATCTCTTCAAAGACGTCGAGAGGCCGGGTCATGTATTCCACGGAAACGGTGCAAACGACGGCATCAAAACTACCGCTGTCAAAAGGAAGCATCGGATTCCGGTTGAGGTCATGCACTACGGCCCGGTCGAGACGATCATTGGCGGCCAGTTCGGATCGATTCATCCCCAGACCGGTCAATTCCGCCGGCTTCAGCTCGGGCGGCAGGTGCGAAACCCAGCTGCTCATCAAATCCAGCACACGCCCACCCGGCCGCAGCAGACTGCCGTAAAGCGCCCCGATCAAGCCGATTGCCCGATCGTCGAGGTGGTTGACGAACCGCGGCAGGCGGTAAAACCGATCGTCCGGGGATTCGTCGGATCGCTCGAAGGGTGCCTGTGAAAAAAAATCCGTACGGTTGCCATCATGTCGGATCTGCATTCCCGGCCCGGTGGTCAAGCTGCCGATCCAATCGACACTGGTCCCGCCACGCTCGGCCCCCTTGATTCGCACATCCTGCACGTCGACCGTCAACCGGGTGTCCACTGCGGCCATCGGGTGGTTCATGTCGACCGTAATTTGCGAGGTGTCGACACGGATGCAGCGAAACGGCTCGGCATTCTGGGGAAAGATGCCGGCCAGTCCCTCCAGCAGACCCTTGGGGTAATATCGCCCTGGCTGCGGGCTGACGGTAGTTCCGTTGGGCGTTTTGCCCCTGAAGCGACTCATCGGGATGGTGAGCACCTGCCGGGGTTCATGGGACGGGTACACCAGGCCGGCCGGCAGCGGGAGGGTCATCTTGTCACCGGCCTGCTTTCCTAACAAGCCGAAGTAGATCTTTTCCGGCAAAATGTCCCGCCAAAAGTTGACGCCGCGTGCGTAATACTGCTCGGTGTGTCTGCCCGACTCGCTGCGGTGCGTTACGGTGAACAAGAGGTCGGCGATCGTCTCGGTGCCGATCGTCGGGTCGTTCTGCAAATCGTTTGCAAGCGCTGTCGCTTCGCTCATAATACTTCTCCTTTAGTGACGGCCTCTGGCCGAATTGTTCTCACTTGCGTAAGATGATCGTTCGCTGCGGGTTGTCAACGACAAGAAATACAGGGGTCATTGGTAGGGTAATACTATTGCTATGACAGGGAGAGCAGGTAGGAGCGAAGGTTGGTTTTCCGGTTGTTCAGGCCCAGTTTTTTCCGGATGTTTTTCCGATGGAAGTCGATGGCATTTGTCGTCACGCTCAAAATTTCGGCGATTTCCTTTGTGGCGCGGCCTGTCTTGACCATCGACGCGACATGCAGTTCGGTGGGGGTCAGCACCATGTTCAACGACGACATCTTCTGCAGAAAGGGAGAGATGATTTCGCGCAGCTGTTCGTCGATGATCTCCAGGTATGCCTTCTGCCGGGGGTCCAGACGCGTGGCGCCTAGCTTTTCGATGTAGGGCGCGCACAGCTGCTGTATATTGGCCACCACCTTTTCCTCCAGCATCCGCTTGTCCTCTTCCCGCTGGCGCAAAATTACTTTCAACGCGGTGTTGGCTTCCTCCAGACCCTGGGATTTGGCTTCCAGATCGCGTTCTCTGATCCGCACCTTCTCTTCGGCCAGTTTCAGCGGGGTGATATCTTCATGGCTGACCACTGCGTGATAGGAACTCGGCGGCTCAATCCGCACCACCCGCATGTAAAACCACATCTGCTGCGTCGGACTGTGGCAGGGGTAGTCCATGGCGAACTCATCCAGGTCACCGGCGATGACCGCACGAATACCCCGGGCGGCTTTTCGCGCGGTTTCGTCTTTTTCTTCCCCCTGTGCCGCCGTATCGCATACTTCCAGGTAGTTGATGACTTTCGGCGCTGCCTGCTGCGCTTCGCCTTGCTGGCCAAACTGCTGCCAGGCACGATTGGTCTCCAGAATGTTGCCGTGCCGGTCCAGAATGGCAATGTGCGCCGAAAGCGAGTCGAGGATGGTCCTGTCAAAGGAGCTGAGTTGCGGCCTGCCCCGGCTGTTGCCATTATTGTCGTTTGTCTGCGATGCCATAGCGTTTCTCCCGGTACTTACTGCCGGTCGGCCGGTGCCGGCCGGCGTTTGTACTTTTTAAAAAACGTCCAGATGATTCCGGCGGCATCGAATCCGTGCAGTGGATCTTCCGGGTCGAGGCGGTCGGTAAAAGACGGTCCCGGCCACCGGTGGCCCCAATCCTGCAGTGAGTAAAGTTCGACTGCCACCCGGTCGCTGCAGCCCATCCACGACGCGACCGCAACGCTGTCCTGGTGCAGCTTCCGTATCACCGGCAGCTGGTTGCACGCATTTCGTTCAGCCCACAAGCGAGCCGACTGCTGTGCGGAGATATACTGTCGTCCATCGGGATTTTCGCCGCTCGCCCCCCCTTTGTAAGGAACCTTGTCGTCGCCGGTGCCATGGAATGCGATTACCGGCAACGGCACCCGGGGCGGTGGTATGCGCCACTCGGGTTGTTCCGGGCCGGCTCTGCCGCCGGCAGGGCCGGCCAGCGGGGCGATGGCCGCCAGCTTCCAGGCCCGTTCGGCGCCGTAGCGATGGGTAAACATGCCGCCGTTGGAAAAACCGACCATGTAAATACGCGTTGCGTCGATGCTCAGCATCTGGCCCGCATCGGCGATGACTTCATCGATAAACCCGATGTCGTCTATGCCGTCTGCGGCCGCTTTTCCGCAGCAGTGCCCGGCGTTCCAGTGCTGGAGGAAGCCGAAAATGCCGATCCCGTTTGGATAGGCGGCAGCAAAACCGAAACGGTCGGCAAGGGCGCTGAATCCGGATTGCTCTTCGAACTGCGCTGCCGTGCTGAATGCCCCGTGGACGGCAATCACCAGAGGCAGATCATTTTGCGGCCGGTAGCCGGCCGGGATGTGCAGGCGGTAGCTGCGAGGCAAACCGTTGAAGCGCGCCCCGGTTTTGCGCAAAACGGTGGTGCCGGCGGTCGCAGGGGAATACTCGTATGTCGATCTGCACCCTCCAAGCGCAAACCCCATGGCAACAACCAGCAGGCAGAGCACAGACAGCGTCGATTTGCGGTCGCTATTGGTCAAGGTGCCCCCTGTCGAGGAATTTCTCCCAGATTTTCCGGAAGGTTTTGAAGCTGTGTCCACCCTCAACGGAAAGCACCTGGGTCGGGGGCAGGGTGGCGGCCAGCAGTCTGTGAGCGTTGACGTAGGGGTCGCCGGTGCCGTACCCGAGAAAAATCGGTGTTGCGTTCTGCTGTCGGTCGCGATCTTTGAACCATTGCCACAACATCGGCTGCCAGTCCTTTTGCGCATCGAAATCTGTCGGTTGCCATCGCCATACCCCTCCAGCCGCGGTAATTTCATCGATGATCCGGTCGTAACCGAGAAACGGGCCCAGGGTAAGAACCCCCTCGACGTCTTCCGGGTGCTGCTTCATGTAGAGCAGGGATCCCAAACCGCCCATGGAAACCCCCACCAGCCAGATCCGTTCATACCCCTGGGCCCGGGCCGGCAGGATCACATCGCTGCGCAGGCGCTCTTCGAGGGTGCGGTCCTTGTAATATCCGAGATGGGCGCCGGGGGCTGCCATGTCATACGGGAGACCCCTGGAGCGAACCGCTTCCACGAAACCTTCGGCCGCGAAACACTCATTCCCGGCAGTAAAGCAGTTGGTGGTTCCGCCCAACCCCTGCAAAAAAACGATCAACCCCTTGTTGCGAGGCGGTTCGGATTCGTATGTCAACGTCTCCAGCGGCTTTTTCCCGCCGCAACCGCTGGTCAGAACCGCCAGTATCAGCACCGCTGTCACCCATCGTCTCATGGATTGCCGCCCCCTCTTTATGGAAAGTACCGCCCGGCATCCGCCAGCATTTCCCGGGCATCCTGCTGAAAGTATATTTTCCAGGGATACGCACCGCCGGCCTGGTGGATGTCCTGAGCGATGACCCACTGGAGATCTTCCTCGAAACCGGACCGGTTCCGGTCTCTTACATGGAAATACTTGGCACGGCCCCAGCGGTTGATAAGCCAATGCGGGCCGGTTTCCACCGCACGGGCCAGGTACTCGTCCGACAGCTGGCGGTCGCCGCCCATTGCTTTCGGCTGGACCCCGTAATAGATGGCCAGCGAAAACTGCACTCCGCCGCCGCCCCAGTTCGGATCGATGGCCTCGATGCGTTTCAGAAACACTCCGCACCAGCGTATCCACTTTGTGTTCACAATTTTTTCCGGTAACAGCATCCCTTCCTTGAAGTGGTACATTACGGCAGTTACCCAGTAGAACATGGCGGGCACTTCCCGCAGGGAGAGCGCGTCGCTGGCCTCCCAGGGCTTCCGGCCCTCGCCCATTCGGGCGCGAAACTCGCTGTTCGTATACATGGCCCATTCGTTGTACCTGCGGGCAGTTTGATAATGGCGAACCTTTTCCGTGCGATTTTCCGTGTAGGCGGCTCCCAGAAGGATATACAGGTGACCGAGGCTGGTCAGGGCGGTGAAGTGGGAAGAATCCACCGCCAGAACCGACTCGTAGGCGGCGATGGTCGCAAGCAGCTCCGGGCGGCTGCCGGCCGTTAGGCTAAGCCGTTCGGCTGTTTCCAGCAAAGGCGACGGATCCGTATCTGCAACGGCATCCGCGGACCGGTGCCAGTCCGGTTGCCAGGATACGCAGCCGGATACGACAGCGGCGATCACAGCGCCGATCAGGGCAAGGATGATATGCAGGGGTGTACTCGCTCGCACGCTTTTTCTGAACCTGCCGGAAGTGTTTCGATGTCAATGCTCCCGTGTTCATAAAGGGCATTGCACGCAAATGTCAAGAACCGCCGACAGGCGGGGCGGATACAACGGATGGTTTGCTGTCGGCCGGGGGAAAACATTCGCAACCGTTTCAGTGGCTGTTGGTGATCAACATCGTCGCCGGGTCGAGGAACAGTTTGGAGGAGCCGGCTTCGGTTCCGGGGACTTTCAGCGCTTTGATATGAATGTCTTTGCCTTCCGGCTGCAGCTGCAAAATGATGTCGAACAGCTCGGCGATGTCGGACATCTGGCGCGGCAAGCCGAATTGTTCCGGCGCTTCGTGGCGGTGAGTGCGTACGGTAAACCAGACGTGGCAACCGCGTCTGCCTGCCAGCTCTTTCAGTTCGGACAGCGCTGCTCCCATATCCTGCTCGAACGGATATCCGTCGATGATGATCATGTTGGGGGTAAAAATGCCTTGTTCCGACAGGTCGTTGACCCGCTCTTCGAGTTTCGCTGCCGCAAATCCCTCCACCCGGAAAGTCATGATGAACCGGTGCGGCAACAGCGTGTCCCAGAGCTCATTGGCCTGGGAGACGGCATACTGCTGGGCGATGTGATGAAAAACCTCCGTGTACCAGAGGCTGACCTTGTTTACCGGGTCCTGCAGGCTGATATGCAGTACATTTTTCTTCTCCAGCATCGAATTCAAAGCGAGTTGAACCAGCAGGGCGGTTTTGCCCACTCCGGCGCGTGCCAGCACTGCCCCGAAAGCACCCGGTCTGAGGGTGTCTTTGGTGCTGTCGGCCTGCATCAACCGCAACGGATTGCGCAGGATCAGATCATTAATCAACATCTTCAAACTCCTTTCCTTGATGTGGATCACCCGATTCGGTCGGTTCGGAGTTGCGGCCTGCGGATTCGGTGAGCCGGTCCGTTGCTGTGGGATCGGTTCCGCCGCGCAGGCCGGGCGCAAGGGTCCGCTATCGGCCGCAGGGACGTTTTCGGCAGCCGATTTCACCGCCGGGGAGCGGGGCGGCATGTGCTTTCCGAGTTCGTGAACCAGGTGCGTCACACCAACTCCCATGCATACCGGTTTCGCACGGTCAGGCGACTTTCTGCTTGGCTTCGGATGCCTTTTTAACCAGTTCATCGGTGATCGACTGCGGCACCGGTTTGTAGGAAGAAAATTCCATGGTGAATTGTGCCTTGCCCTGGGTCAACGATCGCAAAACGGTTGAGTAACCGAACATTTCAGCCAGCGGTATCTGGGCTTCGATGGCGCACATGGGACCTTCGTCCTGGGAACCGAGGATCATGCCCCTGCGCTGGTTCAGCGAACCCATAACGGCCCCCTGGAATTCCGAAGGCGTCTCCACCACGACTTTCATGATCGGTTCGAGCACAACCGGCCGGGCCTTGGGGTAAGTCTCCCGGAAGGCTCCACGGGCGGCTGCCATGAAAGCCATTTCGGAGGAATCGACCGAATGGGAGGCGCCGTCATCGATCACCACCTTGACGCCGGTTACCGGAAAATCGAGTTTCGGACCTTTCTGCAGGCAATCGCGAAAACCTTTTTCACATGCCGGTATGAACTGGGTCGGGATGGAACCGCCGACGATCCGGTTTTCAAAAACGAATTCCTCGTCTTCCACCGGTTCGATGTACCCGGCGATGCGGCCGAACTGTCCGGCGCCGCCGGTCTGCTTTTTGTGGGTGTAGTTGAATTCGGCCCTGCGGGTGATCGTCTCCCGGTATGCAACCCGCGGCTGCCCGGTTTCTACCTCCGCCTTGTATTCCCGGCGCATCCTTTCGATGTAGATCTCCAGGTGCAGCTCTCCCATTCCTTCGATGATGGTCTCGCCGGTCTCCTGATTGACGTGGGTCCGGAACGTCGGATCCTCTTTCGTAAACCGGTTCAGGGCCTTGGATATGTTGGTCTGGGAGTGATTGTCTTTGGCGCTCAGGGCCAGGGAAATAACCGGTTCCGGCACAAACATGGATGTGAGACTGACGTTGATTCCGGGATTCACGAAAGTGTCTCCGGATGCGCAGTCGACCCCGAACAGGGCGCCGATGTAACCGGCCGGAATGGCGTCGATTTCTTCCATCTGGTCTGCGTGCATGCGCACCAGTCGGCCGACTTTGATTTTCTTGCCCCGGTTGGCGTTGAGGATCGTCTCGCCTTTGGCCAGTTTCCCCTGGTAGACCCGGACATAAGTGAGTTGCCCGTACTGACCGTCTTCCAGTTTGAAAGCCAGGGCTACCAGTGGTTTCTTGGAATCGGTGACCAGCGCAACCGGCTGCTCGGCGTTGTCCATGTCCAAGGCTTCGTTTTGCACATCTGCCGGACAGGGCAGCAAATGGGTAACGGCGTCCAGCAGCGGTTGAATCCCCTTGTTTTTGTATGCCGATCCCATCAACACCGGTGTGATTTCACGGGTCAGGGTGGCCTTGCGCAGGGCTGCGTAGAGCAGCTCTTCGGTTACGCTTTCCTCCAGGGCGGCTTCCATCAGTTCGTCGGAGAACATGGAAGCGGCGTCGATGAGCGCCTCGCGTCTTTCGACTGCCGAGGCCATCAGACTTTCCGGTATTTCCTCTTCACGCACCGTCTCTCCATTTTCGCCGTCAAAGTAAAGGGCCTTCATGGCCACCAGGTCGACGACCCCTTCCAGGTCGGCTTCCAGTCCGATGGGAAGCTGCAGGGCGACGGCATTGTGCCCCAGCTTTTCGCGAAGCTGTCGAATCACCCGGTCCGGATTGGCCCCACTGCGGTCGCACTTATTGATAAAGGCAATGCAGGGGACCTTGTAACGCTTCATCTGCTGGTCCACGGTGATCGATTGGGACTGGACGCCACCGACGGAGCACAAAACCAGTATCGCGCCGTCCAGGACCCGAAGCGACCGCTCGACCTCTATGGTGAAATCGACGTGGCCAGGCGTGTCGATGATGTTGATTTCGTGGCCTTTCCACTGGCAGAAAGTGGCTGCCGACGCGATGGTGATCCCGCGTTCTTTTTCGAGTTCCATCGAGTCCATCGTGGCGCCCACGCCGTCCTTGCCCTTCACGTCGTGTATGCTGTGGATCCGATGCGTGTAGTAAAGCACTCTTTCCGTCAGGGTCGTTTTTCCCGAATCGATGTGGGCACTGATACCGATGTTTCTCACCTTGCTCTGATCTGCTATCATTCTCCGGTTCCTTGGCTATAATGGTGGCCGCATCGCGGTAGCGCTGCGGTATGCGGCAGTGGCGACTGCCCATAAAAAAATCCCTCATGTGGAATACCGTTTCCAGATGAGAGATTCTTCTCAATAAATGCTGGAAAACTAGTATATTTAACACATTATCCAGTTATGTCAAGCACAAATTCCACCTCTGGACTCACTATTTATTACATCCGGTCTGCGCGCCTTTTTTTGCGAAAGCGGCGTTTCAGCGGCCGTTTGCGCAACAGGACGTATGTGGCCCCCGCACCGCCGTCACAGGCGCGTGCACTGGAATAGGCCATCACCCAATGACGCCAGGGGCCGGCTGCCAGCCACCGGTGAACCATGGCCTTGAGGACCGGCTTGGCGGGAGAGGACAGGCCCCGGCCGTGCACGATCAGCACTGTTCGCCTTCCGGCGGTCACGGTTTCCTTGAAAAACGCCTGGAGAGCCTCTTCGGCCGCAGCGACGCACAGCCCGTGCAGGTCGATGTGATCCTGGATGGAAAATTGCCCTTTGTGCAGATGTCTGGTAATACCCAGGGGAACGTTTTGCCCGACCCCTTCCCGGTACTCTGGAGTGTCGGCCACATGGAAACCTTCGCCGGTCTCAACCAGTCGATGCAGGTATGCAACCGCTTCGATTTCCGCTGTCCGGGTGGCAGGTGGTTCCGGGGTTTTCGGTTCAGGGGCCGGCCGCATGCGGGTGTCACGACGAAGGGGAACCACCCCTTCCATGGCTTCCGTGAACAGACGGTGTTCGTCCTTCGGGTCGACAGCCGGATCCCCCCGGGGGGTTGGGGTCTGCGGATCCGGTGATTTCAGCGGCAGGTTTTTCTCCTCCAGCAGATCGCGCAGCTGTCGGAAAGGCCTGTTGCGTAGGCCGTTATCGGTTTCTTTCGGCATGAACACCTCCCGCGCCCACGAGCGCAACGTATGACATTTTCGCCACGATGGCAACCGGCGGTCAGGAGAATGCAATGGATCTCAAGCAGCAAGGCGCACACAAGCTGGTGTCGGCCGAACAGGCCGTAAGGAGAATTAAAAGCGGCAGCCGGGTGTTCATTGGAACCGGTTGTGGGGAGCCGCAGCACCTGATTCGCGCGATGGTCGGCAACCAGACCCTGCAGGATATTATGATCTATCAGATGCTCTCCTCGACGCTGGCCCGGTACGTGGAAGACCCTTCCTTTCTCAGGCGCTTTTCCCTCAAACTCTTCTTCATCAGTGTTTCCATGCGCAAGGCGGCCTTTGAGGGTCGCATCGACTATATCCCGGTCTACCTCTCCCAGATCCCCCGGCTGTTTGCCAGTCACCGGATCGGACTCGACGTGGCGCTGATCCAGGTGAGCCCTCCGGACCGCTACGGCTACTGCAGCCTCGGCGTCTCGGTGGACATCACCCGGGCGGGGATGGAGAACGCCCGGCTTGTCATCGCCCAGGTCAATCCCCGGATGCCCCGCACCTGGGGCGACAGTTTCGTGCACATGGATGATATCGACATCTTCGTGGAACACGAGGAACCCCTGGTGGAAATGAATCCCGGCAACGTGAACGAGGAGGTGGTGCGCCGGATCGGGCATTACGTTTCCCAGCTGGTCGATGACGGCGCCACCCTTCAGGTCGGCTTTGGCCGGGTGCCGGACGCCATCCTCAGGTACCTGGACAACAAGCGCGACCTGGGAATCCACACCCAGGTCATCACCGACGGATTTTTGCCCCTGCTGGAAAGCAAGGTGGTCACCAACCGGAGAAAATCGCTGCTGCCCGGCAGGGTGGTTGCTTCCCTGTGCATGGGATCGACCGGTCTTTACGGGTATGTAGACAACAATCCCATGTTTTATTTCCGGTCCTCCGAATTTGTAAACGATCCCACCGTTATCGCCCGCAACGACCAGCTGGTCTCCATCAGCTCGGCTCTGGAGGTGGACCTGACCGGCCAGGTCTGCTCGGACTCCATGGGGTACCTTTTTTACAGCGGTATCGGCGATCAGGTCGATTTTCTGCGCGGCAGCGCCATGTCCCGGGGCGGGTTTTCCATCATCGCCCTGCCGTCAACCGCCCAGAACGGGGAGGTGTCCCGAATTGTCTCCCATCTCAGCGAAGGGGCAGGGGTCGCCACTACCCGGGGCGACATCAATTTTGTGGTGACCGAGTACGGTATCGCCGAGCTGCAGGGCAAGGGAATTTACCAGCGGGTGATGGAGCTGGCCCAAATTGCCCACCCGAAATTCCGGGAGGGGCTGATCGCAGCAGCCAAGCAGCATCGATACATTTTTGCCGACCAACTGCCTCCCTCCCGGGAAGACTTGCTTTTCCTGGAGAATTACAAGAGCACCCTGAAGCTGAAAAACGGGAAAACCATCGAGTTCCGACCGCTGCTGCCGTCCGACGAGTTCTCCTATCGCAATTTCTTTTATTCCCTGCAGGAAAAGACGATATATCTTCGGTTCTTCCACAACAAGCGCCTCTTTCCCCATGAGATCATCCAGCGGCAGTGGTCCAGCATCGATTATCGAAGAAACATCTCCATTGTCGGTCTGGCCCAGAGCGGCGGTCACAAAGAGATCATCGCCATCGGTTCATATGCGATGGACAACGAGACCCGGGCGGAGGTCGCTTTTGTCGTCCGGGAGGATTACCAGGGGATGGGAATCGCATCCTATCTTTTGCAAGTTTTGGAAAATATTGCGAAAGAAAACGGTTTCCAGGGTTTCATGGCAGCGGTTTTGCACGAAAACGCTCCCATGATTCGGGTCTTCAAGAAAAGATACCCCCACCTGAGAAAAACGCAGCAGGAAGGTGGCGAATTTGTTTTGTTAATGGACTTTTCCGAACCTGCCGAATAAACCGCCGTTTCCAATCCGTAATTTCTGCCCGGCTGCGGCTGGCAGCCGCCCTTGTCCCCAATTTACCATTTGATCAAAGGTAGTGCATTGTGGTATTCTTACGTGTTGAAAAGTGTTTTATTTTGCTGATTTACAAACATTTTTTGCGTTACAGCCCCTGCGTTACCGCATCCGGTTTGACGCACTTCAAACACTGGGAGGAAACCCATTGTCTTACACCCTTGGTCAAGAGCAACTCGATGGAATAGAGGAGATCCTGCAGCGTGATCTCATCGATGTTGGTGTACGTTGTGTGTTTCTGATCGACATGGCCGGCAACATTATCGCCAACCGGGATAATGGAAAGATCAAGCACGACGTTTACTCCCTGGCCGCACTGGCAGCGGGCAACTTCGGTGCCGTCAGTGCGATGGCCAAAATCATCGGCGAGGGTGAGTTTTCACTGCTGTTTCATAAAGGAAAGAAAGAAAACATACACTTTAACAAGATCATCACCGAGTTTTTGCTGATCACCATTTTCAGCAACGACATCTCATTGGGATTTTTACGTCTGAAGGTGAATGAAACCGTCGAGAAAATCAAGCAGATCCTCGAGTCGGTGCAAGCTTCCTGATCGTCAACGAACTCCATTGACGCGACGCGTTCGGCCTTGTTTGCACCCGACGTCGGCAGGTAACCATAGATGGCATTTGTTAATCCGAAAAAGAAAGAAGTTCAGGTGAAAATCGTCTACTACGGTCCCGGAAGAGGGGGCAAGACGACCAACCTGGAATATATCTACCAGAAGTTCAACAACCGGATCAAAACCGAGATGGTCACGATCAAAACCCACGGAGACCGGACACTGTTCTTCGACTTTCTGCCGTTCGACATCGGGAAGGTCAACGGATACGATGTGAAGATACAGCTGTATACCGTTCCGGGACAGGTAAAATACAACGCAACCCGCCGGCTCGTGCTGCGGGGGGTGGATGGCATCGTGTTTGTTGCCGATGCCATGGCCGTGCGGCGGGAAAAGAACATTCTCTCGTTGAAAAACCTGCAGGAAAACCTGGCCAATTACAAAAAGAGCGTCTTTAAGGTGCCGATCGTCCTGCAGTATAACAAGGTCGACCTGGCCGAACAGGGCATACCGTTGCTGCCCCTGGAAACATTGAATAAAGACCTCAACTCCAGGCTGAAAACCGCATCGTTTCCGGCCAGCGCGTTGACCGGAACAAACGTTGTAGCGACAATGAAAAAGATCATTTCCATGACAATGGCTTCGATCATCAATGAGTTGAAGTAGGGGGGAATCCATTGGCACCCGAGAAAACAGGGGACAGTTTCGCCGAAGAGGTTGAAGACCGACTGGAAAACCTCTTTGGAGAAGACGAACCCGAGGAGGAATCTTCCGCGGAAGCGGCCGAAACTGCCGGCTCGCCACTCAGGGAGTTGAAAGCCATCGTCCTGTCGATCGACTGGGAGATCACCGATGAGGTGATGATACGCTTTGTAGAGCAGATTGCCGAGCTGCAGGATGCCTTCAAGGAAGATAAGGTTGTGCTGATCTTTTTGCAGCTGCTGGGCTCTATCGGTGAGTATATTCGGCTCAACCTGGGAAAATCACACCCCGATGCGTTCAAGATCTTGAGCTCTCTTTACAACAACCTCGATACCGTCGTTCACACAGAGGGGATGGCCGACACCGAGAGAAGAAAAATTCTCTCCACGGAGCTGGCAAAATACAAAAAGCTGAAGGAGGGGCTTGTTCCCGTATCGACTCCGGCAGAAGCTGAAAAAGCTCCGGTGGAACCGGAAGAGATCCCGGAGGCGACAGACGAGGTCATTTTGTCGCGAGAACCGAAACCGTCGTCGCGAGAACCGCAACCGGAGTTTATCGCGGCTCTGGACGAGTTCAAGCAACTGGTGCAAACCGAACTGCAGGCGCTTCGAAAAGAGATCCAGCAGCTGAAAAAGGCCCTGGCTTTCAGAAAGTAGACCTGCAGTCAGCCTGCCGCGATGCAGGGTGCGACAGAGGCAATCCCATGGTTGACCTGACCGGCGACATATCCAGGCGGGTGTATCGACAGGTATTGAAAAACGATGCAGGCGACATTTCCGTCGATGGCCGATTGCTAGGGGTCTTTCTGCAGCTGGACGGCAAAAAGGAGTTGGGCGCGATCGCCCGCAAAGCGGGTTTGCAGCTGCCGGAAATACGCGGGGCGGTATCCAGGCTCCTTGACTTAGGGCTCATCGAAGCCGTCGAAAGACCGGAAGAATTTCTCGATCAGGATTTTCTCGACTATGTAAGCCGGCAGCTGGCCGTAGCCGTGGGGCCCATCGCCGATGTGCTGGTCGAAGATCACATCAGCGACTCGGGGTTTCAGTTTTCGCAAGTTCCGGTGTCCCAGGCAGCCGTTTTGGTAGATGCGTTGGCGCGGGAAATACAGCGCGAAGAGAAAATGAAAGTCTTCAAAATCAACATGGTCAAAAAGATGCGAGAAAAAGGGTATTGAATGTCATCGTGAAGGAGTCGGCGGATGATTGTCATTTGTGAAGACTGCGGGAGGAAATATCGTATTGATCCCGAGAGGATCAAAGGCCAGACTGCCAAATTCAAATGCAAGGCCTGCAATCACATCATTTCCGTCACCAAGCCGGAGCCCAAGCCTGCGAAAACGGCGTCCCCGCCATTTATAGAAGCCGATGGCGAAATCGAACAACCGCAGGCCGCTGCAGCGCAGCAACCAAAGCGACCTGAAGATCAAAAAACGCGGAGCCTGCGGATTCCTTCGTCGCTGAGGACCGGACGGATCGGACTGGGCGCCAAGATGATGCTTCTATTCTGCGTTTTACCGATACTGCTTTTCGCTGCATCCGGGTGGATGTTTTTTCGGCAAATGGATCAGCTCTCCGAACTGCTGACTTCCGAAAGCAAACGCATCGTCTCCAAAATGGCGGAAGAAAAAATGGCCGATATCGCCAGGGCAACGGCCATGCAGGTAAAACTTTTCCTGTTGACCCAACCGGGGTTGCGGAAAGAGAACTTCGAGCGAAACCTCAATTTCAAACGTCTGGCTGTCCAGAAAGTCGGGATGACCGGATATACTGCACTCTATGAGCTGCCGGGCCCGGACGGTGTCTGGCGGACCTGGTCGCATCCCAATGGCAAGATTATCGGCATCGACATGAGCAAGTTGAAAAAACCGCTCGGAGTCAATTTCCCCGGATTTTGGAAAGTATACACCGGTGTCAGGAACGGGGGGGAATCGAAAGGCTATTACACCTGGCAGGACAAGGACGGCAAATTTCGTGACAAGTTTATGGTGTGCACACCGATCGACGGCACCCCGTTCGTAATCGCAGCCACCACCTATCTTGACGAGCTCACCCTGGACCTGACCAAACTGACAAGCCGGTCTGCGGAGCTGACTGCCGGGACACGCTCTACCGTGTCGATCATCCTGGCCGTCACACTGCTGCTAATCGCACTGGTTGTCTCGTTCTACGGTTATCGCCTGGCCGCCAGGATTAAAGCACTGACCAACGTGGCCGACCGCATCAGCATCGGGGAACTCGATGCTGACATACCTGCCGGTTCAAACGATGAAATCGGAGAGCTGGGCGAAGCAATTGCCAGGATGCAGGACAGCATCCGCCTGTCCATTGAACGGCTGCGGCGGCGAAGATAAGGAGCGCATATGGTCATTGCCCCCAAGGAAAAACCGGTTGTTGAAAATCTCAACTCCTACTATCTGGACATCGGCAAGCTGCTCGAACACTACCAGGGAGAGGTTGGTTCCGGGAGTATTTTTTTCAGATCGACCGCTGCCCAGGGGGTCATATTCTTTGACCACGACGATATTATCAACGGCTGTATCCAGGACCGGGAAGAAAAAATCATCGGCGAGGAGGCCGTAACGCGCCTGATGAATCAGGAGTCCGGCCACAATTTCCTGGTGGACATCTATCACATACCGCCGCAAGACGTATATTTCTGGTCTAGTATGCCATCGGCTGAAATCGTCTACGATGACCTCAGCACCGAATTTACCGACTTGAAGGGATTGCTTGGAAAGTTGACCACCGAAAAACTCACCGGCTTTATTAACGTCACCATCGGCGACGGCAGCGAACAGGGGCTGGTTTTCATCAGCAACGGGGAAATCGTCGGAGGCTCCTTTTCCTGGAAAGAGGGCAAATCCGGCAGCGTTAAGGGCAACGTCGAAAAGCTTGTCGAAAAGACAAAAGCGGCAGGGGGTCTGTTTCAAGTCAGCCGTATACCGCTGGCCGAAAAGGATCGCGTCCCTGACGATGTCCCCAAAGCGGCCCCGAGTTCCGGTGTGGTGAAAATGCTGGAAGAATTCATGGGGATTTTTGAAAGCCTGTATACTTCGAAGAAAACCAGGGATGCCGACTGCAACAGCGTTATCCGCAAGAAGTTCGTTGAAATGGCCGACCGGTATGCTTTTCTGGATCCATTTGCAGCCGAATTCGAATATGCGGATCGCCAGATCCGTTTCACCGGAGAGGCCGGTGATGAGGAGCTGGCCATTGCGGTCATCTCCTCGGTCCAGGAGCTGGCACAAGAGCTTGGCATCGAACGGCAATTCAAGCAGCATCTGGCTTCCTGGACCGGAAAGTACAAAAAGCCCCTGGAAAAGTATGGCATTCGCCCGTGAACCGGCAGCCGGACCCATCGCGGGCAGTCTGAGACAACGAAACACGGAAGGCGTTGCGGTGCAAGGACTCATCGACAACTCGGCCCGGTGGTATGTTGACTTTCTGAACTCCGTGCCTCTTGCCGTATTTCGGACAACCATCGAAGGCAAAATCATTTTCTGCAACCGGGTTTTTGCGAAGATGTTCGGCTTTGATGCGGTCGGCGATCTCATCGGATATCCGGTGATCAATCTCTACCGCAACAAAAAAGACAGGGGTATACTGATTCATACCATCATGCAGCGCGGACGGGTGATCGACCTGCCGATCTCCTTTCTCAAGCAGGACCAGACACCGGTTTGGTGCGCGGTAACTGCCAGGGCCGTGCTCGATGATGACGGAATTGTGGTGCATCTGGACGGTATTCTTCGCGACATCACCGATGAAATAGAAGAAAAGGGGGAGATGCCCAGCCTGGATTCCGCGGTGAGCGCCAAAAACGACATTATCATCGTTTTCGACCTGCAGGGAGGCATCATCGACGCCAACGAACCCTGCCTGCAGATGCTGGGTTGCGGGAGCGGTGAATTGCGGGGAAAACCGCTGATGGATTTCCTTATCCCCGCGCACCGGGATTTCTTCCTGCTGTTTTTATCGGATATTCTCAAGTTCGGCTCTGAACAGGTGATTCTGACTTTTCAGGACAAGCAGGGCAACCCCCGGCACCTTGATTGCCTCGCCCTGCTGGTGAAACAGGAAAACCGCGCCCATCACATCAAGGGTATCGCCCAGGACATCACCGAACGAATGGCCCGGCAAAAAGAAAGCGCCCAGGAACAGAAGCTCAAGGGAGTACTGGAGATGGCCGGTGGTGTCGCCCACCGCCTCAATCAACCCCTGACCATTCTCAACAATCTCATCGACGACCTTATCGCCGAGGTGGCGCCCGGCAGCCCCGGTCATGAAAAGGTGGTGATGATGCAACAGCAGCTGAGCAAGATGAATGAAATAACGAAAAAAATCAGCAATGTTAAAAAGTACGCCGCCATGGACTACGTGGCCGGTATTAAAATCGTGGATATCGACCGGGCCTCTTAGCAAATGCCCGGATTCAGGTAAAGGAAGCTACGGATGATCAAAAACGTGCTGATCGTCGACGACGACCAGGAGATGCTGGTTGCATTGCAGAACGGTTTTCAGAAGTACGAGGACACCTTCTCCGTCATAACGGCCGAAAACGGAGAGGAGGCGGTGGAAAAGCTCAAGAAAAGCACCATTTCGCTGATCGTCACCGATTTGAAGATGCCCCGCATGGACGGTTTTTCTCTCCTGCAGCACGTGATGGAGAACTTCCCGGACATTCCGGTGATCGTAATCACCGGCTACAGCACTCCGGAGATGGAAAGAATGGCCCGCGAAGGGGGGGCGGTGAGCTATATTGCCAAACCCTTCATGCTCGACAGCCTGGCCCGCAAGATCATGGGCACGCTGAGAAAAGAATCCGAAGGGGGCACGCTTCACAGCGTTTCGTCCGGGATATTTCTCCAGCTGATGGAGATGGAGCAGAAAACATGCACCATTCGACTGGAAGACAAATCCTCGGGGAAGAAAGGAGTCCTTTTCTTCAGCGACGGAGAGCTGCTGGATGCGCGGGTAAACGATCTGCAGGGCAAATCCGCCGCATACGAAATATTTTCCTGGGACAAGGTGACAATTTCAATTCAAAACGTCTGCCCGCCGATTGCAAACCGGGTAAACAGTGATCTGCAGCCGTTGATTCTGGAAGCCAGCCGCCTGAAAGACGAGGCCGATATGAACGAGGAATCCCGGAAGTCCGAGCGGGATGAAGCGGAAAAACCCGCCAGGCCGGCGGCATCCCAAAAAACCAAACCGGTCCGGGATCCGATCCGTCGCATTCGGACCGTGATCGATGAGCAGGTCGGGCAGCGCAGTGGACTGGTAGACGTTTACAGGGACAAATCCTGGGACGGGAATGTTCGCCAGTGGTCGAAAGTCGGATCGATTTTCGCAACCGGTGAACTGCAACTCTGCTATGTCGACCGCGGCGAAGCGACGGACTACATCGTTTTGCCCGGCAGCGACACGATCGTTTTATCGGTAAATCCCAAGTGCCCCAGGGATAAAATCATGAAAGTGCTTCACAAACTGTAGCCCGCAACCAAGGCATGGATCTGCACGCCGGCAGGAAAACGTTATCGGGCCAGGCGGGTGAAAAACCAGAGGCAAACATGAAGGAACTGTTCGCAGACATTCTGAACATGCAGGGAATCAAAGGGGTAGTGCTGCTGTCAGTAAAGGGAGATATTGTGTACCAGCAGTCCCTGGTCGACGGGGTGCCGGACCTGGCGAAAGTCGAATGGGAAAACATCCTTTCGACACTGGACGGAACCCGTGAAACCGACCTGGCATTTGACCGGGGCCGCGTGTATATCCGCAAGACCGATCTCGGCTACCTGTTGATACCGATGAGCCTCCAAGCGTCGGTAGCAATGCTGCGTTTGAATTGCGATATACTGTTACCCTCACTCAAACCGGCAAAAGGAACACGAGGGCTGAAGCGACTTTTTAAAAAGTGACAAGGGGCCGGTCCGGCAAAATTGCCTGTTAATTGCGCATCGGTCGTGATAAAATAACACAGGATGGAAAGCTTATGAAGACAAGTCAAGCAAAAGTAAAGTCGGAAAACGACGCCCGGATAAACGAGGCTCAGGTTTGTCGATCGATGGGGTTGTACGACGAGGCCCGGGACATTTACCAGCAAATTCTGGCCAACCTGTCCTCGAATGATTCCCAACTGCGCGATCAAATCAAGGCGAAGCTCGACGAGGTCAAAAAGGAGATCGCCGAAAGAGAGCAGTCCGAATCGACCCGCGTGTCGGCACAAGACATCTCTATGTTGAAAAAAACCCTTTCGAGCCAGGAATCCGGAAGGGATATTCTCAGCGGTCAGACACTGATCGACAGCGCTGCCAGCTTCAAGGAACTGGGGCTTTTCGGCGAAGCGGTGGCCGAGTACGAAAAACTGATCCTGCAGGGCCACCCGCCTGAAAAATTCGTTTCCGACTACTGTGATTGCCTGCTCAAGCAGCAGTCAGCGGAGAAAACAGCGGAATATGTCAGCAGGCTGGTGGACAACAAAAACCTCGACAGCCAGGCCCGCGCCAGCATTCAGTTCCAATTCGGCCGGGAACTGGAAAAAAGAGACCACAAGGATCCTTCCCTTCAGCTCTACAAGGTCGCCGGCAAGCTCGACCCGCAGAACAACGAAATCAAAAAACGGATGGCCGGGCTGACCGCAAGCCTGTCGGCAAAATCCAAATACGATCTGCTCCTGCGGCAAAACCTTGTAACCACAGAACAGCTGCAGAAGGCGTTTGCCTTTTCCAAAAAGATGGGCAAAAGCGTTGAGTTCGTGCTGATCAATCAGCACGGTGTCAGCAAGCTGGACATTGGAAAATCCTTTTCTGCTTACTACGGCTGCAAGTTTCGGGATTACGATCCCGCGGTGCCGACCCCCACCGAGCTGCTCGGCACCTTAAAAGAAGCGTTTCTGATCAACGCGGGCTGGGTGCCGCTGAGCTGGGACAAGGACGTAGTTGAGGTGCTGGTTGACGACCCCCGGGACCTGAACAAAACCGACAACATCAAGCAGCTGTTGAATACGCCGAAGGTCAACTTTTCGGTCTCCACCAAGGAGGATATCGAGGAGTACATCAAGCGTTTTTACGACAAGGACCAGCAGGCAATGGATGAGGACAGCGATGTCGCGAATCTCGACGATTTCGACATGATTCCCGATGTCTCTTTTGAAGAAGAGGAAGATGCAGATGAGCATATGGAGGAGGTGGATGAAAGCTCCAGCAAGATTGTGAAGCTGGTGGACCAGTTCATCATCGCGGCCTATCGCAAAAACGCCTCCGATATTCACATCGAGCCCTCACCGGTCACCAAGGCCACCTCGATCCGCTTCAGGATGGACGGGGTCTGCCAGGAATATCTCAAGGTGCCCAATTCCATGGCCCGGGGTCTTCTCTCCAGGATCAAGATCATGTCCCATCTCGATATTGCCGAGCGGCGCCTGCCGCAGGACGGCAAGATCAAGTTCAAACGGAAGGGAATCCCCGGTTTTGAACTGCGGGTGGCGACCCTGCCTACCGCCGGCGGTTTCGAAGATGCCGTCATGCGTCTGCTGGCCAAAGCCGGGGCCATGAAGCTCGAAGACATGGGCTTCACCGATCGCAATATCAACGTGCTGCTGGAAGCCATTGCCAATCCATACGGCCTGGTTTTGTGCGTGGGACCCACCGGTTCCGGTAAAACCACGACCCTGCATGCCGCCCTGGGGCATATCAATCAGCCCGGGGTGAAGATTTGGACGGCCGAGGATCCGGTGGAAATCACCCAGCCCGGCCTGCGGCAGGTCGAGGCCAAGCCCAAAATCGGGCTCGATTTTGCACGGATCATGCGCGCCTTTCTCCGGGCGGACCCGGATATCATCATGATCGGTGAGATGCGCGATGAAGAAACCGCTTCCATCGGCGTCGAAGCCTCGCTCACCGGGCATCTGGTTTTTTCCACCCTGCACACCAACAGCGCTCCGGAAACGGTCACCCGTCTTCTGGACATGGGCCTGAATCCGCTCAACTTTTCGGATGCCTTCCTATCAGTGCTGGCCCAGCGGCTGGTCCGCAAGCTGTGTAAATCCTGTGCCAAGGATTACGAGCCCTCGCGGGAAGAGTTCGAAGAGATCGTGTCCGAATTCGGCAAAAAAGCATTCGAGCAAACCGGCATCAAGTACGACTCCGATTTGAAACTGAAGAAACCCGGCAAGTGTGAGGCCTGCTCGGGCACCGGATACCGGGGTCGGATGGGTATCCACGAGCTGATGGACGGAACCCCCGAAATCAAGCGCATGATCAAAAAGAAGGCTCCGACCGAAGAGCTCTACCAGCAGGCTGCCAAGCAGGGGATGACGACACTGAAGCAAGACGGTGTCATGAAGGTCTTCCAGGGGCACACCGATATCCGAGAAGTTCGCAGGGTGTGTATCGCCTGACCCCCAGGGTGTCTCGACAGTGGAAATCGGCTCCCCCGAGTGGAAACAGCTCATCGTAAACGGCGCCCGGCACTTCAAGCTCGCGCTGGAAGAGGCGACAGCCGAGCAGTTTGCCCTGCACGCCCGTGAGCTGCTGAAGTGGAACCGCAAAATCAACCTGACGGCCATCACCGATCCGCAGGAGGTGGCCGTCAAACATTATCTGGATTCTATCGCGCCGATTCGATTCCTGCCGCGTGCGGCCAGCCTCCTCGATATCGGCAGCGGAGGCGGTTTCCCCGGCATTCCGCTGAAGATCTTGATGCCCGGCCTGGCGGTTACCCTGATCGATGCTTCCCGTAAAAAAGTCTCGTTTTTAGCTCACGCAGGCCGCCTGTTGAACCTCGACCGGTTTCAAGCGGTCCATGCACGGGTCGAAGATCTTGTGCGCCGATCACCCCGCCGGGCGGAACGGCAGGCAGCTGCTGCCGGCACTTCCACCGACAGTTTGCCCGGATCCTTCGGCCTGATTGTCACCCGGGCGCTCGCCTCCCTCGATGAATTCCTGTCGCTGGGTCTGCCGGTTCTGGCGGAAGGCGGGGTGATGGTCGCTTTCAAAGGCAGGATGTCGGAAGAGGAGATCGATTTCGGCCGGATTTCTCGGGCGGGCTTATCTGTGACCGTTCACCGGTACGAGCTTCCCTATCTTCGCTTTGAACGTTCGGCGGTGATTTTAAAGAGCCGTTCCGGCAGTATGGTCCGGGATGCCGGCGGAACGGACTGAAAGGGACGGGCTTATTTTTTCAACTTCTGCTGTTTTTTGAGCATTTCCTTGTGTTTTTCAGTGGTCAGCATCATGGTGTCGTTGACCTGTTCCCGGGAAGTGTCGATGGCGTAAAGCTTGTCCATCAGAATTTCAAGGGTGTGCTTGCCCACGGTCAGAACGTCTTTGTGCTTCAACTCTGCCTTGGAAACCATTTTTTCGTTCAGATAGGTTCCGTTGGTGCTGTTGAGATCCTCCACCCGGTAGGAATCCTTGTCTCTGGTAATTTTGGCGTGGTTTTTCGATACACTCAAGTTGTCGATTTGAATATCATTGTTCACATTCCTGCCGATGCTCACCACGTCTTTGTCGGTTTCAATGGTTTTCAATACCTTATCGTTGAATTTCAGCAAAATCGTCAACATTGGTGTCCTCCTCGATCGATTCCCGGGTCTTTCAACACGCGTTTTCAGCAGCGGATTTGCCGGTAAGCGTCTGTCGATTCATCCGCGGTAGTTCTATTTGCGGCTTCCGCCGGTAACACTGCATTATAGCATAACCCGACTGTCCGGTGCAATTCATCTCCGCAGTCATTCAAGATTCATCCGCAGCTTGCAGCGGCGCACTCCGGAGGGGATCGCCCGGACATTTTCTTTCATCGAGCATTTCAGATAGTGCCGGAGACGGCTAGATCCTCGGATCCAGTTCGATCAACCGGGCGGAGAAATGACCGTCGACGACCTCCAGCAATGCCACCGTGGGGGGGTGCCGGTGTCGAGGATCAGAAGCGCTTCCGGGATTGATAAACAGCACACCGTCTTCGTCACTGAGGTGCGGACGATGGGTGTGTCCACTGACGACCGCGTCTATTCCGGCCCGCCGTGGTTCGAAATCCAGCCGGTCCCGGTCGTGCAGCACGCAGAGCCGCAGGCTTTGAAACTCGACGAACTCCATCACGGGCAGGGCAGTCGCCCAGGTGCCGGAGTCCATGTTCCCCCGAACAGCCGTAACCGGGGCCAGGCGGCCGAGCGCAACCAGTATGTCCGGATGGCCGATATCGCCGGCATGAACGATTCGTCTGACCGCCTGAAACCAGTCCGGCACGGCGGGATGCAGGATCCCGTGGGTGTCGGAGATCACCCCGATCCGGGCGCTTTGTTCAGCTTTACCGTTGGCGGTCATGGTGTGTTTCTTTGCTCCGGTGTTTGCGGGTGGTTGCCGTTTTCGTTTCCAGCGGGCATTCTGTATCGAAAAAATTTACCAAATCTTCACCCGGAAAACAAACCATATCCCCGTCTTGACTTTTTTGACGGGTTTCGCTAAAATTGTCTTCATATATTCAGTAAGTTACATTATTGCGACCTGATTTAGAACCGGAAAGCGTGTCACCGGCCGGTCGCTTTACGCTCCCGCGGCACTGAACTGATGGAATATCGGGAAAGAACCTTATGAAATCGAGACTGGAAGAGGATTTGCGCATCGGGGACCTGGAAGGCCTCATCATGGATAAATTCCAGGTCGATTCCTTCCAACCGAAATTTTGTGATGAAAAAGATGTTGCCGTTGTCGCCTTCCTGGTCACCCGGAGAGAATCGGCCGCTGCGCTCAGTGATTACATTACGCGGGGTCCGTTCAACTTTCTCAACGTCGAGGCCTCCTCCTCACCGGACGAAGGCGGCAACTACGTGGTTCTCGCCGAACTCGACCGAAGCCCGGAGATGTTCAACACGATCGATCAGCTGCTGCGCTATATCGATCAGCAGGTGCATATCCGCGACTGGTATTTCAAACCGTATACTTCCGACAGGCACATCCCCTGGAGCAGGGAAAACTTCGTGCAGTCCGTGCCTCAGAATCCCGGGGAATTCCAATCCGGGAAAAACGGGGATTCGAAAGACCGCAAGCCTGCTGCCGGATCGACCCCGCAGAAGGCCGATGGCCCGGAAACCGACGGGAAAAAGCAGCAAAAGGATGCAGATTCGGTCAACTACAGCCTGCTGGCCAGAATTGTCGAAAGAGAGATATCCAAATCGAGCCGCAGCTACTTTGTCGAATTTCAAAAACAGTTTCGAAAGGTAAGCAAGGACAACCGGCGGTTGTTGCATCACTTCAAGGAAATCAAGACCGACCATCGGCACCTGATCAAGCAGCTGGACCTTCACCAGCGAAGAGAAAAGCTGGCCCTGATGCGCGAGCAGCAGGATGTCAAACGCATCCGTGACCTCGAAGACCGCCTGACGTATCTGCTGTTTGCCGGATCGGAAAAACGAAAGATCTCCGTGACCGACGCGAACCCGCCGACTATCGCCTTTGACAATGCCGATACCGCCACCGCCGAAAGCGATGCGGAAGAAATTATCGAAACCCAGATCGACGCTGCCGAATGGCCAGCGGGCACTGAGCAGTCGGATCCGATCGACCCGATCTCCGGCGAAGCTGCGGTCGAGGAGGCGGAGATCCTGCCCCCGGACAGCGCGACGGCGGAGCTGTCGGCCGGCGATGAAGCACCGGGCAGACAGCAGCGGCCCGAACCCGAAGTCGCAGGGACGGCAAACGACAGCGGCGCTGAAGGCACCGGTGCGAAACTGGATGCCGGTGAACCGCCGATACAGCCGGATGATTCGCCGGTGAGTGCCATTTTTCGGCAGGCAATGGAAGCCTCCGAGCAGAAAAATTACCCCCAGGCCATCAAAGACTTCACCCGCATAACCGAGATTTCACCCGATGAGCCCCGGGCATTTTACAACCTGGCCATACTTTATTTCAGACTGGCAGACTATGAGAGGGCGGAGCAGTGTGCCAGCGCGGCGATCGATCTCGGAGCCGATGGGGCGCGTAAAATCCTCAAGAAAGTGTCGGTCAAAAAATCCCGAAGAAAAGCCGGATCCGCAGCGCGGAGCGGCATCGGCGATGACGGCAGCCACGAGACGGATCGTGCCCGGGGGCGGGGAATGGATTCTCGGGTGCGCCCCGCAGATGACCTGCTCTCGGGTTTCGAGGAGAAAACCGTTGAAATTGATGGACCGCCCTTTAACGTCCCGGCAGCTCCGCAAGGCGAAACGACCCCAGGCCCCGATCGCAAGCGCGATATCCAAATTGCCGATACCGAGGCCCTTAAAGAACAAGAGCTGCCGTCCTTCGGCGGCCCTGGCTCGGACGACACCATCGTCATCGATCCTGCAACGCTGGCCGCGGTAAAGCAAGACAATGAAAGCAGCGCTGCAGCCGAACCCGCCGGACAGGAGGAATCACCGGTAGAGACAATGTCCCCTGCCGACTCGCCCGTCCCGGCAATCGCTAAAGAGCCATTTGATATAGACGATATGCCGACTGCTTCTTTGGAAGATTTCATTCAGGCTGAAGCCGGTGCGCAGGAGACGTCCGGCCAGCAGAGCGCGGTCGAAAAGGGGGGCGGCGAAGAGCAACCGGCAGATGAGGATTCCGGTAAAGCGGCGGCACCTGCGACTCCGGAAGCAGAGATGGAGACGCACGCGGCTGGAGCATCTGTGGAGGAACATGCGGCGCAGCAGGCGGACGCGATGGTTGATACGGAGCCCGTCGAAATTCAACCCGACGTCGTGGCCGAAATCCAACCCGGTGCGCTGAAAGAGACCAAAGTCTCTGCGGCACCGGTCGTCCTGCCGGAAGAAGACTCCCGGGTGCAGAAGGCGTCCCCACCGGTTGTGGACATGGATCTTTTTACCCGCGGGCTGGCTGCCTCCAAAAAGAGAAACTACGCCGAGGCCCTGCAGCACTTCACCCAGTTTGTCGAACAGAACCCGGGACAGCCTCGTGGATATTACAATCTGGCGATCCTGCACTACCGGCTCAAAGATTTCGAAACGGCCCGCGACATGGCCCGAAAAGCGCTGGACATGGGCGTCGGGTCGGCGCAGAAGGTCTATGAAAAATCACAGATCCGGCTTGCCAAAGAGCGAAGTGTCCTGCTGGATAACATCGAGACCGCATCCACCGACACCATTTTTGAAGAACTCGACACCGCCGCCTTCGAGACCATCGACCCGAGTTCCCTGGAAGAAATCCCTGTAACAGATGCGCTGGTGCAATCCTCGCCGGCAGCCGAATCACCGCAGGAAGAACCACCGGAGCCGGTGCCTGCCGACGCATCGAAGCCCCCCGGCGAAGAATCGGAGATCGATTCTACCGCGCCGGCTGACACCGATCCGCAGCACGGGGGGGATCAAGCCGCAGAGCCAATACCCGAGTTTCCCGTACTGACCGGTGACATCGCCCAGCAGGTCGACATCTCCGCCGGAGACCCGGTTTCGGGCGCTGCCGAAGAAGATCTTCCGGAGGTCGAAGCCACCCCCATTCCGGAACCCGCTGCAGCGGAAGAGGGCCTTGATGCAGCAGCAGCGGTGAGTGAACCTCCGGAGCCAATGACTTCGTCTGACGAGCAGCAGGTCGAGACGGCTGTGCAACTGCCCGTCGACGCAACCCTCGAATCGAAAACGGACAAACCGGAGGCCGATGAGCAGAAGGTAAAACCGCCGGAGGCAATGCCTTCCGAAGCGCAGGAGCCGGCCCAACCGGAAGCCGAGCCCGATACGACCTCGGAAGCCCTTTTTGCCGAGGGGATGAAGGCTTACGCTGACAAGAATTTCGATCAGGCCATCGAGATCTTCAACCGTTTTATATCCCTGCGATCACGGGAGCCGCGTGGTTATTACAATCTGGCAATCGTGTATTATCGTAAAAAAGACTATTCGGCAGCCAAAGCAAACGCTGAAAAGGCGGTAAAATTAGGTGCACGGGCCGCCAATAAGGTTTTGCAGAAAATAGCCAAAAAGAAGCTGAATGCCGGGGCGGCCCCGCCCGCAGCGGATGCTGCCGGCAAAAAGCGGCGAGGAAAGCGGCCGGCCGCCGGAAAAGCATCGGCAGAGGCCGCTGAGAAGACGAAACCGCAACCCCGACCGGCTGCAACGCCGGGATCGGATACTGCCGCTGCTGCCCCGATTTCGACCCCGGAGCCGGTAGAGAGCCCGGCAATCGGCGATATTGCCGATTATGACACCGCCACCTTTGACATCGCCGAAGTTTTCGGACATGACCCGGTGGTTTGGGATGCCGATGATATGGAAGAGGAAGTGGACACCAGCGAAGTACAACCGCCCCTGGTAGGGGATGAAACCAGTGATGATGTGATCGTTTTCGAATCGGCAGCCGCGGCTGAATCCCCGACGCCCCCGGGAGCAGCGCCCGCTGCAGCGGGCACCGCTGCCTCCAAAGCCGCCGATAAAAGCGGCAGCACCGGCGATGGAACCGTTACAAAAGCAAAGACCAAAAGCGGTGGCGGCAGTGATGTCCCCGGTAGCGATCTGTTTTCTCTCGGGCTGGCGGCTTCGGAAAAGAAGGAATATTTAAAAGCGATTCGGTATTTTAAGAAATTTACCGACCTTTCTCCAGAGGATCCCCGCGGTTATTACAATCTTGCCGTTGTCTCTTACCGATTGAAGTCCTACGAGACCGCTCGCGAACATGCCAAGCGTGCTGTTGAGCTCGGCTCAAAGCCGGCCGCCAAGATATTGACGAAACTCAAATCGATGAAGGTGGCCGCGTAACCTCGTGTGCGGCAGCGTTGGCGGTTCCCTCCGCAAACACCCAAAAGGGTGGCAATCGATCAGCACTTATCGGTTTACATCCCCGTACCATTTGGGTATGTGGCTGGCACTTTTCGCTCGTATAACCGGTTGTCGGCACCTACGGAAAGCCCTGCCGCCGGCTTTCAAGCACGGTGTCGGTAAACGCGCGCAACCAACAGTTGGAGAGGGGAGGAAATGATGAAGTTTCTGGTAGGCTACGACGGATCCAATGCGGCCAACGACGCCATCGCACTGGCATGCAGGTATGCCGCCGCCCTTCAGGCATCCGTTCATGTTGTCACTTCCATGGGAAAGGGTACGGAAGACAATCAGAAGGAAATCGACGAAGCGCAGCGAAGCCTGGCTTACGCCGAGTCGCTGTTTGAGAAGGAAGGCATCCCCTGCGAAACTCACCTGATGATCCGGGGACTATCGCCGGGGGAGGACCTGGTTCGATTTGCAGACGAAAATAGTGTCGACCTGGTTTTCGTCGGCGTAAAACGTCGTTCCAAGGTGGGCAAACTGCTGATGGGTTCGGCCGCCCAGTACGTCATTCTCAACGCGCCGGCGCCCGTAGTTTCCATCCGGTAGACCCGTATATTCCCCGCCGCTTTTTCTGCCGCGCCGCACATGGTGATCACAGCCATGCGCGGCGTTCGATCTATTGGGGACCTCTCCGGTTCCGGTGAGCCGGCCGGTTGCAACCCCTTCCGAAGAGCGGAAGATATGAAGATTCGACGGCCGTTTTTGCGGCAGATTTGCGCGAACCTTACAGCTGCCCTGCCTCCGCGCCACGCCCGGGCGAGATTCGGGTGCGGCGCAACGTAACCGATAACGCAATCAAACGGGCTAATTGGTCAGGCTTTGAATGGGAGCGGGGATCCGGCCGCCGAGCCGGATGAAAGCGTTGGTGCCTCTGGCATTGTTTACCGGCATGATAACGGACTGTCCGAGCAGCCCGCCGAAATAGGCGCTGTCGCCCGCCTTTTTCCCCGGCACCGGAATCAGCCGGGTGGCGGTGGTTTTCTTGTTGATAACGCCGATGGCCATCTCGTCTGCAATGATCGCTGCAATTGTGTCATCGGAGGTGTCACCGGGAATTGCTACCATGTCCAGTCCCACCGAACAGACGCTGGTGATGGCCTCCAGCTTCTCGATGGTGAGATGACCGTCGGCAGCCGCCTGGGATATGTTCAAATCTTCGCTGACCGGAACAAAAGAGCCGCTCAAGCCGCCGACGTGGGAGCTGGCAAACGCTCCGCCCTTTTTGACTGCATCGTTGATCAGGGCGAGCGCGGCTGTTGTTCCCGGAACGCCGATGCTCAGCAGGCCGAGGCTCTGAAAGATTTCACCGACGCTGTCGCCCACGTTGGGTGTGGGGGCCAGCGACAGATCGGCGACGCCGAAGCGGATGTCCAGCTGATCAGCCACTTCCCTGCCGATCAGCTCTCCAACGCGAGTGACCTTGTAGGCCGTTCTTTTGATCAGCTCTGAAATGCGACCCAGGTCCATGTGCGGGTTTGCTTCCAGGGCCCGCTCGACGGCTTTTTTCACCACACCGGGTCCACTGACGCCCACGTTGATGACCGCGTCCGCCTCGCCGATGCCAAGATAGGCGCCGGCCATAAAGGGGATATCCTGGGGAATGTTGGCGAACACGCAGAGTTTGGCGCAGGCGATACCGTCTCTTTTCGCCGAAAGACTGGCAGCGCGCTTGATTTTGCGACCCATCAGGTAGACGGCATCCATGTTGATGCCGGCGCGGGTGGAGGCCACATTCACGGAGGCGCATACCCGCTCGGTTTCCGCCAGCGCTTCCGGTATGGCGTCGATCAGGGCGCGATCGGACTTGGCGATTCCTTTTTCTACCAGCGCCGTAAAACCGCCGATGAAGTCCACCCCGACGTCTTCGGCCGCCTTGTTCAGGGTGTGTGCGATTGCAATCATCTGGGAAGAAGAAAATGGCCCGGCCACCACGGCAATCGGGCTGACGGAAATTCGCTTGTTGACAACCGGGATGCCGTACTTTTCACCGACCCTTTCGCAAACCGACACCAGGCTCCCGGCCAGGGTCGATATCTTGTTGTAGATGTTGTCCTTCAACCGGTTCAGATCATGACTGGCGCAGTCCAGCAGGTTGATGCCGAGGGTAACCGTGCGCACGTCCAGATGCTCGTTTTGCAGCATCTCCAGGGTGGATAGGATTTCTCTGTCGGTCAGCATAAGCGGTACCACCAGCAATGGGCTGCCCGCCGGGCGGCGATGGGCAGCGAGGTTATGGTTTGGTGGATGCGGATTCAGATCCGGTTGATGGCTTCAAAAATTTTTCGGTGCTGGATACTGATGTCCAGTGACAACTCGGCCGCCTTGCCGCGCAAGTCACCGTAAAGTGCCCCGGCGTCGATATCATTGGGTATGTCGACTTCGTATATCATGATGTTGTCGGCCGGATCGTCACCGCCTTTGAACACGGCCTGCAGGTTCGTGACGTTGGCACCGTAGCGGGCGATAATTTCCGTGATAGCTGCCACCAGCCCTTTGCGGTCGGGTCCCTTGGTGGTGATCACGAACGGTTCGCTGTTGCGCACATCGAATCCCGGCCCGGCCTCTGTGCCGAGCCGCTTGACGAAGACATGCAGGTTCAGCGGGCTGAGGCCGTCGTACAGATGGCCATGAAGGACCCTTATGTCCAACCCTTGCGGTATGGCCACGATGAAGATACCGCTGAACTCGGACTGCAGGATCGTCTGGCTGACGTTTTCGATGTTACACGCCTGCTCGAACAATATCCGTGTAACAGCTGCAATGATCCCCGGCCGGTCCGGACCCAGGATGGATATCACCGCTTTGCTCATCGGCCCCCTCTGTGCGTGCTGGCTGCATGTCTGCACGGTGGTTTCGAAAGAGTCACCATATCAGATTCAAGGCGGCTGTCAACCAGGATGTTTCGCGCACCGATGCACACACCCTGCTCGAACCGATTGCAGCAATTGCGGGTCCCGGGCCGGTCAAATATCACCATCGGCAGGATGCGGATCGCCCGGACGCCTGTCGGGCAGGTTCCAATTTACTCCCGGAAGTCAATGTGCTAAGAGAATCGATACCTGCCGTCAGACCGCCGTTTATCGGTCGGACGAAGCAGAGCGGATACTGAAACCACCGGCGTTGCAGCCTCGCAAGACCAGACCATGGAGATTATCACCACTCACCGGAACACCGATTTCGACGCTTTCGCCTCCACCATTGCGGCAACCCTGGTTTACCCGGAGGCAGTAGTAGTGCTGCCGCACATCCTCAATCCGAATGTCAGGGCTTTTCTTTCGATTCACAAGGATATTTTCGCTACCCAAAGCCCGAAGGAAATAGATCTGGACGGTCTGCGACGCCTGGTTCTCGTGGACGTCAACCGGTGGGATCGGCTCGATCGCATCGACCGGCTGCAGAACCGCGCCGGTCTGGAAATCCACCTCTGGGATCATCACATGGACCCGGGTGACGTTGCTGCAACGTGGCGCTGTCAGGAAAATGTCGGCGCCACCGTTACGCTGCTGGTGAGAAGGCTCCGCGAGGATCGGAAAGTGCTCACCCCTATACAGGCAACGCTGTTTCTGGCCGGTCTTTACGAAGATACCGGCAACCTGACCTTCCCGTCTTCCACTGCTGAAGATGCATATGCGGCCGCCTACCTTCTGGAGCGGGGTGCGGATCTGAACATCCTCAGCTCTTTTCTGAGGCCGGCCTATGGGCAGAAGCAGAAAGATACACTGTTTCTGATGCTCCAGACGGCCGACCGGGTTCAGATCAATGGATTCAGTCTCAGCATCAACTGTCAGCAGGTGAGCGGACATGTCGGAAATCTGGCGGTGGTGGTGGAAATGTATCGCGAGATCCTAAACGCAGATGCCGCTTTCGGCATCTTTCACGATCCACAAAGAGATCTCTGCATGGTCATTGGCCGCAGCAGCACGGAGGTTTTCGACGTGGGTTCGATCTTGCGCACTATGGGCGGCGGCGGGCATCCGGCAGCCGGTTCCGCATTGCTAAAGTCCGTGAAACCGGCAGCGGTTCAGGAATGGATCCTGGAGCTGGTCAGCGGCAACCAGCAATCTTCGGTGCAGATCGGTGATCTGATGTCGTTTCCCGTAACCAGCGTGTCCTCCGGCACGCCCATGTCCCAGGTGGCGGCCTTGCTGCGCGAGAAGGGATGCACCGGCCTGCCGGTGGTAGACGACGACCGCTTGGTGGGCATGATCTCCCGCCGCGATTTCCGCAAGCTCAAGAAAGAGTCACAGCTGAAAGCACCGGTGCGCGCGTTTATGAAGCGAGACGTGCACACCATCGATCCGGGAAGAAGCCCGATGCAAGCCGCTCGCCTGATGATCAAGCACGATATCGGCAGGCTGCCGGTCATCCGCGAGGATCGGATCATCGGCATTGTCACCCGTTCGGATGTGATGATCTATTTTTATGACCTGCTGCCCGACTGAAAGCGAACTTTTCTCCCGCACTTTCCGTTTCCCTGATGAACGAAGCATCAAATTACGCCGGCCGGTGAGGCCGTCGGTAGTCGTTCTGCAACCAGGCGGCCAGACGGCGCAGCCCCTCGGCTGTTGAAACGCGGGGATCATAACCCAGATCCCGGCGGGCGGCGCGGATATCGAACCAGTGGGCGGTGGCCAGCTCCCTGGCCAGAAAACGGGTCATCGGCGGCTCGCCTTTCAACCGCAGGGTTTTGTATGCGATTTCCAGGATACCGCCGGCCAAATAGGCCACGGTCGGCGAAACCGAGCCGGATATCGGAGGCAGACCGGCGGATGCGAGGATGGCATCGACCATGTCCCACACCGGGATCGGATCGTCCTGGCTGATGAAGTAGATCCTGCCGGAAAGTTCGGGTCGGGTTGCAAGCCGTTCGGCCGCCAGCAGGTGTGCGTCTGCGGCGTTGTCGATGTAAATGGTGTCGACGCGATTGTTCCCGTCGCCTACTCGCCGAATGCGTTTGGCCCTCGCTATGATGCGGGGCGCAAAGTGTGGATCACCGGGTCCCCAGATCAGGTGTGGCCGCAGGATGACGGTGCACAGGCCTTCTCCGGCAGCCGCGACGACTTCCATTTCGGCCATGGCCTTGGTCCGTGGGTAGGCCGAATGGAAATGTCGCGGGTAGGGTGCGGATTCGTCGACACCCTCCATGTCGGATCCATCGAAAATCACACTTGGAGAGCTGGTGTAGATCAGCCGCTGAACACCGGCGGCTTTACAGGCCGCAATTACGTTGCGGGTCCCAAGGACGTTCGTGCGGTAAAAATCCTCGAAGCGACCCCACACTCCTGCTTTTGCCGCCGTGTGGTAGACCACCTGTTTTCCCTCGCAGGCACGCAGCACTGCACGCGCATCGCTCAGATCCCCCTGGATTTGCTCTGTGCCCATGCGGATGAGCTGCGGGTGGGAGCGCCTGGAAAAACTGCAGACCCGCTCTCCCTTTTCAGACAGCCTGCGGACGATCGCTTGACCCAGAAACCCGCCGCCGCCGGTAACCAGCACGCTGGTCCCGGTGCATTTCCGGTTTGCCGCCGCTTTTTGCCTGTCAACCATCATTCGTCGTCAGTCTTTCGCGCTGAGCTGTTTGGCCGCCCAAACCGACAGCTTTTCCCGGAAAATCTTGGAGTTGTGGCGGATATCCACGGGAAAGCCGTCGTGAAACAGCACCGTGTCAATGCCGCGCGTATGTGCATGGGAACGACCCAGGGAAAGCAGCTCCTGCTTGAGTTCTTCCAGACTGCTGTCGTCACCGCTTCCGTGAAGTTCGATGCAGATGACCGGCTTTTGGTGCGGCGGGCGACCGACACCCACCAGGGCGCTGCGATTCACCTTATCATGATTGTTGAAGATGGCTTCGCAGGGTATGGTATACAGGGTATCCGTTTCGGTTATGACACGATGGCTTTTGCGGCCGAAAAACCAGATCCGGCCTTGCTCGTCGAAACGGCCGAGATCTCCCATACGGTGCCAGACGCTGTCCCCGTCGCGGATTTTTGCCAGGGCATCGGTCTGCGGTCTTTTGTAGTAGCTGCGTGTGACGATATCGCCCTTTACGGTAATTTCGCCCACTGCGCCTTTTTCAAGTGATGGGCAGTGCTTCCAGTCCGGGATCGGCTGCTCGGTAACCGGCGCCAGTCGCACCTCGATTCCGTTTATGGGCTGTCCGACACACACGCCGAGGCCCTGTTCGCACAGAAACCGCGTTTCGGAGAGGATTTCTCTGCCGCTGATGGATGCCACCGGCATCGCCTCTGTGGCTCCATAACCGGTGTGAATGTCGGCATCGGGCATCAGCAGGGCTGAAAACTGCTCCAGGTTGGAAGGCTGGACCGGTGCACCGGCGGAGATCACCCGCTTCAGGGAGGGCAGAACGATCCCGTTGCGTTTTCCGAATGCTCCGACCCGGTTGAGCAGTGCCGGCGAGGCGAACATGTTGGTGACGCCGTGATCGTTGATCGCTTCGATGATCTTGGTCGGATCGACATCTGCCGGACGGGTGGGATCCATGTCCGGTATCACGGCGGTCATTCCAAGGGCCGGATCGAACAGGGCGAACAAGGGGAAGGTGGGAAGGTCGATTTCATCGGTGGCGATACCGTACTGGGTTTTGATGCGGGCGATTTGAGCGTCGAAAATACCATGGGTATAGATCACCCCTTTGGCCGGTCCCGTGCTGCCGGTGGTAAACAGGATGGCGGCCATTTCGTGCCGGTCGGTGCCGGCTATCGGGAAAGGATCATCGGACGGCTGGCGGATCCTTTTCAGCGTGTGGCCGCCCCACAGCCAGCGCCTGCCGACCGTTATCCAGGTTTGCACGGAACGGAAAAACCGCGGGTAGATCCCTCTCAGGATGTGGGCCTTTGGGATGCCGATAAATGCCGACGGATCCGATTCCCGAAAGCACGCGACCATGCGCCGGATGCCCATGCCGGGATCGACGACCACCGGCACCGCACCGGTCTTGAAAAGGGCGAATACCAGGGAAAAAAATTCAAGGCCCGGCGGCACCATTACCACGGTGCGGGTGCCCCGGCTCATCCCGGCAGCTGACAGACCCCGGGCGACGGCGTCGGATTCGCAGTCGAGTTGACGAAACGTCAGATGGGCATAGGTCATACGGCCGTTTCGATCACGACCGGCCGGACAGACCGCGGCTTTTTTATAGGGCTGCACCCGGGCCATTCGTCGCAGGTGTGACGCAATGTTGAACCGGTCATTGTCAGATGAAGGCGGTTTTTGGTTGTTCATCCAGCAAGCCTCGCATTGCTGCAGCCTTTGCACACCGGGCAGGTTCACAGTGGATGGCGCTGCAAAAAGTCTGCAACGAGAGGGACGATTTTGTCCGGCACGTCTTCCAGAACATAGTGTCCGGCACCCGGGAAACAGTGGGATTCGGCCATTGGAAACCGTCGGAGCCACTCGTTGAGGTAGTCCTGGTCGAAAACGAAGTCTTCTGCGCCCCAGCAGATCAGGGTCGGAAGGTGAGCCAGGGTCGACAACCGCTGGTCGAGATGCTTGACCAGCGCATAGCTCGGATCCGACTCGGCAACCGGAATGTCCTGCACGAATTTAAGGGTTGCCAGCCGGTTCTGCCAGCTGTTGTAAGGCGCCGTCAGCCCGGTGCGCACCTCCGGGGTCAGCTTTTTACGGGCGGCCATCCACAGGGCGGCACGGCTGAAAAGATTCAAACCCAGAACCGCCGGCACTGCCAACGGTTCGACGCTGCGAATGATCTTCAGCCGCCACGGCAGCCGCTTGCCGTGCGGCGGCAGAAATGCGGCCGTGTTCAGGATTACCAGACGGCCGAAACGCTCCGGATATTTTACGGCCAGCGCCAGGCCGATGGCCCCTCCCCAATCATGCACGACCAGGGTTACCTTTTCCTGCAGCTGCAGGTGATCCAGCAGGGCTTCGAGGTCCGCAACCCGATCGGCTGCCCGATAGGAATAGGAAGCCGTATCGGGTTTGTCCGAAAGACCGCAGCCGATGTGGTCCGGGACCACGGTGCGAAAACGCGGAGACAGGGCTTTGACCAGTTCGCGGAAGTAAAACGACCAGGTCGGATTCCCATGGACCATCACCACCGGATCACCGCTTCCCTGGTCCAGGTAATGATACCGGAGCCCGTTGCGCTTCAGGTAGTGCGAATCGAAGGGATACAGGTGACGGAACCGTTTTATGTCGACAGGGGTGCCGGTTTTCATGTTTCCGTGGGATTCGACGCGTTCGAATCCGGTCTCATTTGGGATACCTAATTGTCGGGCAGGGCCACGATCCGGACCGATGGCAGCTACCAGTGAACCCCCAGCATCAGGCAGTTCAGGCCGCTGCCGATTCCGAGAAATCCGACGCTGTCGCCACGGGCGAGAAATTCGCGTTCGGAGGCGATGGCGGCCGTCAGGGGCAACGAAACCGATCCGATGTTGCCCAGGTATCGGAAAGTGGTGAAATCGCGATCTTCGGTCAGATCGATGGCCCGCAGAATGTGCTTCTGATGAGTCTCGCCGACCTGATGGCAGACAATCCGGTCCGGCCGGGACTCGTCCCAGCCAAGCTCTTTGCGGAACTCCCGGAAGGTCGCCTGTCCCAGCGTTACGCCGTTGCTGAGAATGCCCATGGCGTCGGTTTCGATAAAATGCTGCCCGTCGGAAGCCCTCTCGGTCTGCCCCCCCCACATGCAGAGGCGGTGAAACTCGTTGGCGTGCCGAGCCGTTCCGCCCAGCAAGCGGTGGCCGTTTTCAGAAAGCGACCGGTCCGCCAGCAGAACGGCCACGGCACCCGATCCGCCTGTGAGCGTAGCGATGTTCTTCTTGAAAAATTCCATGTCGCCGGTATCGTTCATCCGGTCGATGGTTCGTTCGACCACCTCCCGGGAGGCTTCGCAGGCCACGGCCAGCCCGGCGCGAATCTGCCCGAGCTCAATGGCATTGGCAATCTGGACCATGCCGTTGAGTACCCCCAGGCAGGCGTTGGATACGTCGTAGACCTGGGCTTGCGGGTGCAGCTGCAGCCCGTGGGAGACGGTACAGGCGGTGGCCGGTTCGATGTGATCCCGGCAGACCGCACCGTAGATCAGCATGCCGATCTCCTCCACAGGCACGCTGGAGGCGGCGATGGCTTTCATTCCGGCGTGGATGGCACCGTCGGACACCCGATAGCCGGTGTCCCAGTATCGTCGTTCCTGGATGCCGGTCAAAGCTTCCAGCTGGCCTTTTTGCAGACGCAATTTCCGATACAGCGGCTGCAGGCGGTTTTCCAGGTCCTCCGAGCTGACCACGTTCGGCGGCAGTTCGTATCCGAAACTGTCGATACGCACACGCGAGTACTTCATTGGATCGATTCCGAGTTGCTTGTCATTGCCTGATCAATCGAGTGGTACCAGTCTTACACCGAAATCCTGCATTCTGTAAATGCAAAGTCCGTCAACACTCAAATGGCCGCTGGCCCTGATTTCCGGCGCGCGCTCTTCCCTGACCTCCGTAATATACGCCTCCACCGTGATATCGCGGTTGTCCGGCAGTATCTGGCCCCGATATTTCCAGACCTGCGGCGTCTGCAACAGCTGGCCGAAGCGGTGACTGGCGGCCAGGTGTTTCCAGCGCTGCAGGGCCACAAATTTCAGCAGCTGGAGAAAAGACTCCAATCCCAGAGACCCGGGACACACCGGATCCTGGTAAAAATGCGCGCGGAAAAACCACTCCTGCGGATCGACCCGCTTGCTGCCCCGGATCGCCCCGAGGCCTAAAGGGCCCCCGGAGGGCAGATAAAGATCGATGCGATCGATCATGCGAATGGCCCGGGCCGGCAGGTGCAGGCCTTTTACGGTTTGGCCTCGAACATCTTCCGGGGTGAGCGGAATCGTGTCTTCCAGGGCCGTGCCGGACAGTGGATCCGCCTGCCCGGCAGTCCAGCGGCGAGGATCGCCGTCACCGTCGGCGGGGATTCCGGATTGGCCGGCGAGCGCTTGCCGGGTGAAGAATCCGAAGGAGGTCGTTCCTTCGAGAACGGGCTGCCGATTCTGCAGGACCTGGTACTCGAACTCTTCGATCATGATGTCCCCGGCACGGGACACCTTGGTCAACCGGCACCGGGAGGTAAGCGTGCCCGCATACGCTGCAACTTCCCGATGCTGGACGCTGCGGCCGTCCAGGTTTCTGAACCGCAGGTCTTTTTCACTCTGCAGGGCCGAACCGCACCAGGCGGCCAGCCAGCCGCAGGACTGCAGAGCGGCTTCCAGCACAACGCTGTAGGGCATCACGCCGGTGCGCTCTGCACGAAGGTGCCAGTGATCCGGCGATACATCGGTTTCGGCCTCGATCCAGCCGCCGGGCGCCAGCATTCCGGCCGGAGGCTCTGCCGTGACGACGCGGTCGATAAATGAGTACGGCGGGGCCGGCAGCCGTGCGAGAAATCGGTCTGCGTCAAAACGTCGGTAGGCCGCCCCAAAGGCCCGCGAAGGAACCCCGGTGGCAAACTCGAGCACCTGCTTTCGATCGAAAACGATCTTCTGGTTGTCGCTCCGGCCAGCCGGCGGGGCCGTCGGCCGGATGCGCCGTTGCCAGAACGATTCCAGCTCGCTGCGGGTGAGGCCGGTCATCTGCAGGGTCATGTCGGTGAACCTTACGATGTACTGCCCGTCGGCATGCATGTGGGCATCGGCGATGGCGTATGGCTCGGGCCGGTAGCCGATTTCTTTGATTTCCACGTGGTAGAGAACGCTGCGGGTGACCGGTGTGACCGGGCCCCGGCACTTCAAGACGCTTTTGATGCCAACCACCGGCTCGTAGCGGACATCTTCGCGGGATGTAACCCAGCCGATCCGTTGTAGAAACACCCGCAGGGTGTGTGCGCAGCACTCGTACATCAGGGTTCCGGGCATGGTCATATCGTCTACGAAGTGACAGGTTAGAAACCAGTCATCCGGGTGAATGTCGGCTTCGGCGGTGATGTCCCCCAGGCCGAAACGGCCGCCGTGGGGGTCGAACCGGTTGATGCGGTCGATCAGCTTCATCCGGCCCCCCGGCAGGCAAAGGGCATCGGCCTGCTTTACACCTTCAAATGCGGGCCCGAAAGCTCTTTCCAGGTCTCCGTTGCGCATCGCTTCGACCTGGTGGTCGGCGTAGCGTTCGACGGCCAGCGGTACCAGATCGACCGCCGTGGGCTGCCTGCCGCCGGGCGGCGAAACGCGGTCGCTGTCGGTCGGCAGGATGCCGCCGGATCCGCGGATCTCTTCTTCGGTGAAAAATCCGGCGCACCCGTCGATCATGCTGATCAAAGGTTTTCCCGCGACAGAGCCTTCGAAACGGAAAAAAAACAGGATCGTCTCTCCCTGGCGGATGAACTTGTCGATGGCAATCTCGTAGCGGATGGTGTCACCCGGTCCGGGCAACTGCCGGTGAAAAACGACGCTGGCGTCCAGCAGGCGGTAGACGCGCTGTCCCTTCACCTTCAAGTCGACGCCCAGGTAGGAACAGAGGAAAAGATCGGCCTGGCCGGCTTCAACGGCGATGCACACCGGTGCGCGATCGGCGTCCAGGTACCATGTGCCGGGGAGCACATCGTGCTCGGTGACGATGCGGCCGGCGGTCAGAGACAGCGGCTGGCCTTCGAGGGCGGCAATGCGATCGACGAGCATCAGCGGTTCGTCCGGCAGGCGGACCCGGGCAGGGTAGGTGTCGACATCCGTCCAGGCGGGGCCGAGGACACGGGCCACCTTTCCGACGGCAAATTCGAGACACTGGCTGCGGGTAAACACCGGCGATCGTTCGCTTTCCCGGGCGGGGTCCGAAAAAGACGAACCTGCGGGCCGGCTTCGGGCGGTCTGTCCCGTGGCGGGTGGCGAGTCGATGTTGCGGGTAATCATCTCCTCCAGCAAACGCGCCTGCAGTTCGAATGTTCGGCCGTAGGAGCGGGTGAGGTGTTCGGAGAATTCCAGAAAGGCCTGGTGGGCGCGTGCGGTCGATTCGATATCGCCCCTGACCGCATCGATGGTGGCCCCCTGCGGTTCGCCGGCTGCGGCTTCGACCACCGGCTGTTTTTCGGCAGCCGGGGAAATCCGCTTCGATGTGGCCCCGGCCGGCAGCACCGGGGTGAGAATCGGTCCGCCGACTGCAACGCGGACCGTCCGCCCTTCAATCGGACCTTCCTTTTCCGGCCGGAGGGCAGATCGCCGGTTGGTTTCCGAAGGTTCGTGCTGTCCACCGGAGCCCGGCTTTCGGACAGATTCCAGAATCGCCGCGGCAGCCTCCCCTGAGGCAGCGGGTGCGAGAACACAGGCCCTGCGGGGATGGCGGTGACGGACCTGCTCCCAGCGGCGGGGGCGTTGAAGGAGTTCGAAACGGTTGGCCGGATTGCGCTCCGCAGCCGGCAGCGCAGAGGCCGGGCAGGGGGGCCACAACCCGTGAAACAGGCACAGCGAGGATTTGACCACCGCTGCCAGTCCGGCAGCGGCACCGGTGCAGCCGATGATCGAACCGATGCTGCCGAGCACGATCGGTTTTTCGATATCCTTGAACACGGATGACAGGGCCCGGTACTCGGCGGAAGATTCGGCCGCCCGGACGCTGCCGAGGATTTCGGCGTATTCGATATCCGCCTGCCCGGCAGCCGATTCGGCCAGGGCATGCTGCAGCGCCAGGGTGCAGCTGCGGGCCCTGGCCGAATCGGCTGCCGCCTGCCCGCAATCTCCACTGTGGCCCAGGCCGTTCACAACGGCATACACCCGGCTGCCGTCGGCGATCGCCTGATCCAGGGGCTTGAGAACCACGGCTGCAGCACCGTCTCCCGGAAACCCGTCGCCGGCTGCAAAAACGGGAGGTTCTCCAATCCCCGGGGTTTGTAACGGCTGGGCAGCGCCGGCCGTCAGGAGGCGGCGCAGTTCTCCGAACAGATCCACTGCGCCGACCAGAAAGGCCTCGGCCTCCCGGCGCTGAATCGCACGCACGCCGATCTCCAGTGCCGTAAGGCCGGATGCTTCGTCGGCAGACACGGTAAAGCCGGGTCCACCGAGTCTGAACTCGCGGGCAATGCGGCTGGCGACGATCGACCCCAGCGCCCCGAGGGTGCGGGTGGCTGTCAGCGGCGCGCTGGCGGCATCCTGAAGCTGCTGCAGCCACTGCTGCATGTCCGCAGATTCGAGGTTCAGGCCATAGGTGCGGTTCCACTGCTCCGCCAGACCTGGAAGCGACCAACGAAAGTGAAAGTTGGTGGCTTCGAAGTCGAAATCGATACCGATCACCACCCCCATGCGCGGCCGGTCTGAACGGAGGGGCAGTTGCGCGTCGGTCATCGCCGCCGCAGCTGTCTGCAGCATCAACAGGTGCTGGGGGAGGATGTCCGGAATTTCCCGGGGAGGAATGTGAAAAGCGGCTATGTCGACCTGGATTTCATCGATATAGGCACCGGCATGTTCCTGCAGTTCGCGTTGCAGGCCTGCAACCGCCTCGCAGCCCTTCCAGCGCTGCAGCGGACGAGGGACCAGCGCCGGCTGTGCATCGAAAACCGCCTGCCGGAACTGATCCAGCGATCTGCGGTAGCCGAACGCTGCACCCATTCCCACTATGGCCACCGGCGGCGGTCTCAGTCGGTCCGGTCTACCGGCCACGGCCGTGGGCCCGATCTCGATTCGGTGTTCCGGTGTCGCAAGGGGCGGCGCAGACTCGCTGCGGGAGTCGCTTTTGAGGGCAGAAACCCGCGGACACCACTGCTCGATCAACAAGTGCGCGTTGATGCCGCCGAAACCGAAGGCGCTGACAGCCGCCTTGCGTGAAATGTCGCGGCGGACCTGCCAGTCCTCCGCCTCGGTCTGGACCCGAAAAGGGCTGTCGAGCAAGGGGCTGGACCCCGGTGGGCGGTCGAAGTGCAGGGAGGGGGGGATGACCCGGTGTTGCAGGGCCTGCAGGGTCTTGATGATGCCGGCGGCGCCGGCGGCCGTCAGCAGGTGGCCGATCATCGATTTTACCGACCCGATGGCACAGCTGCCGGTTTTTCGACGGCCCCTGCCCCAGAGCTGCAGCAGGCTTCGCAGTTCCGTGACATCACCGACGGGCGCTCCGGTCCCGTGACACTCGATCAGATCCACCTCGCCGGGATCCCATCCGGCCTGCTCGTAGGCCGACCGCATGGCGCGGACCTGCCCTTCACTGTCCGGTGCCAGTAGGTTGCCGCGCATGTCGTTGGACACCCCGATTCCCCTTATGAGGCCCAGGATCCGGTCTTTTCCGGCAATCGCGTCCTCCAGCCGCTTTAGAACCAGAATGCCGGCTCCTTCTCCCACCACCAGGCCGTCGGCCCGATGATCGAACGGGGCGCAGCGACCGCTCGGGGATAGCGCACGCAGCTGGCTGAAGCCGATCTGGGTATACAGGCAGTCGGGTCTGGACACCCCTCCGGCCAGTACGGCATCGAGCCGGCGGGCGTGCAGCGCATCACAGGCGAGCTTGACGGCAACAAGCGATGACGCGCAGGCTGCATCGAGCGTGGTGGATCCGCCCTCGAGGCCAAGTGCGCGGGCCAGCAGCGCGGCCGGAAAGGCGGTGACCCGGGCGGCGGCGCACTGGATGCGCGAAGGCGGTTCGAATCGATGGCGGCCGAAGAGGCGCTGCTCGAAAATCCCGGTGAACAGTTCGCGCGTGATCGCCGATGAGGCGTCGGTAGGCAGTGCGATTGCTGCCAGGATCACACCGGTGCGTTTTTTGTTGAGGCGCAGCGGTTCGGGACGGGAGAGGGCCTCCCGTCCGGCGTGCAGCGCGAGGTGATGGGCCGGATCCAGGCCGGTGAGCAGCTCCGGCGCAACCCGATACCCCGAAGGATCGAACCGGAATCCCTCGATCAGGCAGCCGCGGCGCGAGACGGCCCGATCGATTGCCGGCTCGGGGCGGACCACCCGCCCGACGGGCTCGATCCAACGATGGTCGGGCACATCGATGGTGGCATCGAATTTGCTGAGGATATTCGTCCAGAAAGCATCCGCATCGAACGCACCGGGGAATATCCCAGCCATGCCGACTACGGCGATGGAAGACCGGATGTCCATGAGAAGAACTTCGCCTTTGACCGAACGGGGTAAAAGTCCGGATTATCGCTGGTGAAAACGCTAATTAAAACCACAAATCCGCCGTCAGGTCAACATCCGATCCCGCACGCCCCGCGAGCCGCATCTGTCGGCGAGGGCTTTTTTTGTTGCCGAACAGCGGGATTGAACCCCGCGGGACATCCGGCTCCGGCGGTCCGCTGCCGGATGCCGCTTGCGCGGCGGCTGGTTGAGTGGTAAACTATCACATGAAAAAACTCCGTGCCTGGTTGGCATACAGCCTGTATATTCTTGTTGTAGGGGCCTTATTCGTTTACTTCCTGTTTCCGGCTGAAGCTGTGAGCCGATACATCGTTGCGCGGGTGGCTGCTGTTTATCCGGATGTGCGCATTTCGATCGGCGATGTCTCACCGATCTTGCCTCCCGGGTTGAAATTGCACCGGGTGACGATCGGTCAAACCGACGGCGATGCGCTGAAAGCGCCGGAGGTCCGGCTCTATCCGCGCTGGCTGTCGTTGTTGGGAAAGCAGCCCGCGGTGGCATACACCGCTGTCGCCGGGCAGGGGAAAATCCGGGGGACGGCATCCGTGGCCGAGGCCGCCAGCGGTCGGCAGATCCGCCTGGGCGCCGACCTTCAAGACGTTCGATTGGAGCAGCTCGAGGTGGCGCAGGCCTTTGCCGACTACCGTCTCGAAGGCTCGGTTTCCGGTGCGATCGCCTGCACTCTCGGCACAAATCGGACCGCCGACGCACAGATGAACGTCACCGACATGACGGTGGCGCCGCCCAGGCCGGTTATGGGCATCCGCGAGCTGCATTTCGAGAACGTTCGCGCCGATGCCACCCTGGTGAACCGCAACGTCAAGATCATCCGTGTGGCCCTTTCAGGGGAGCAGGTAAGCGGCGAGTTAACCGGTGAGGTTGCTCTCGGCCGACGGCTGAAGGACAGCACCGTATTGCTGGGCGGAACCCTTCGGCTCAACTTGCGGGCGGAAGGGCCGGACGCCACTTCCCTGCCGGGCAATCCGGGCGGTGGCGGCATTTCGCTTGCGGGAAGGGTACCGGTGCGGATCGAGGGCACCGTGGGAAATCCAAAAGTTTCGCTGCGGTGAGCCGTGCTGACCGTTTCGCAGGAAGACAAAAAAGTAGCCGGTCGAACCGCGATAACCCCATGAGCAGGTGGATAACATGGTGAAAAATGCATTTACGGCGCTCAATCTTTTGCTCATTGCCGCGGGTGTCTACTTTAGCGTGAACGCTTTTTACCTGTACACCTCATCGCGTTTGGACCCTGCAGAGCCGGAGACATTTCGTGTGGCCCCGTCCGCCCGGGCCGAAGCAAGCGAGCCGCTTCCGCTGTCCCACTACCAGCCGGTGGTCGAGCGCAACCTGTTTCAAACCAAAGCGACGGCCGCCGTCATCCCCCAGGCGGTGGTGGACGTGGAGGGGCTGCAGCAGACCGATCTGAAATTGAAGCTCTGGGGAACCGTGACCGGTGATGACAAGGAGGCCTATGCCGTCATCGAAGAAACCGGAAAACGAATTCAGAACCTGTACCGCATCGGAGACAGCGTCCAGGACGCCACCCTGAAGCTGATTTTGAGAGAAAAGGTCGTGCTGAGCGTGAAAGGCCGGGACGAAGTCCTCGAAATCGAAAAACCCACCGACCGGGCCTCCAGTGCCCGTCCGGCAGCCGCGTATGCCGCACGGCCGGGAGCCGGCCGGCAGCCCCGCGCGCCGCGAAGCCAGAAGATCACCCTCCGGCGAAACCAGATCGACGAGGCATTGCAGGATGTCAACCAGCTGCTCAGCGATGTGAGCATCCGTCCGCACTTCCAGGACGGCCAACCCGACGGCCTGATGCTTTCCCGTGTGAAACCCAACTCCCTTTTCATGCGGATGGGGCTGAGAAACGGCGATGTGATCAACGGGGTGAACGGACAGCAGCTTCAAAGTGTCGACGATGCCATGTCGTTTTACGAGAAGCTCAAGGAATCCGACCAGGTTACCGTTCAGCTGAAAAGAGGCGGCCGGGAGCGGACGATACAATACACCATTCGGTAATGCCAGCAACGAAACAATTAAGTGAATACAACCGGGAGCAGCTTGACACGCTGCTGATGGTCAGAAGGCGCCTGGCGGTCCTCGGGCAGGAGCCACAACGGGCGCTGCAGGAAAAGATTGCGGACTACCTGCAGTTTCGCAGCGATGTGGACGGTTTTCTGCACGAGCATTTTACAGCTCTGTGCAACCGCACCTGTTATACCAGCCGACGAAGTGCCTGTTGTTCACGGGAGGGCATCATCACGTTTTTCGCCGATGTGGTGATCAACTGCCTGCAGTCCACCGGCGATGACCTGGACAAATTGCAGCGGGATCTGCTGGGCATCCAAAACGAGCACAAATGTGTCTACCTCACAGCCCGCGGCTGCCACTGGCGGGTGAGACCCATCGTGTGCGCCATGTTTCTGTGCAACCGGGCGGCGAAAACCGTTTTCGAAGACCGGCCGTCGCTGCGGAACCGATGGGAGGAACTTTGCCGTCGCAAGCAACTTTTCACCTGGCCGGACCGCCCGGTATTGTTCGACTTCCTGGAAGCTTTTTTTATCGACCTCGGCTGCAGCTCGCCGCTGATGTACCTGCACAACTCTCCCGGGCTGCTGCGGGTGAAAAGAAGGGGTCAGGCCTCAACACGTGACAACCCATGAGAAACAGCGATTGATGCGGTTCGACCGTGACCGATATATTGCGGCTGGCCCGCCTTGACTCACGAGGCAAGGGGGGGCGTCTTGCCGCCCACGGCCAACCACGCTAGTCTGCCTTGCCGGGAGGTGTCCGTATGCTCGGCGCCATAGCCGGAGACATCATCGGGTCGGTTTTCGAACATATTCCCGTAAAAACCACCGAGTTCGAGCTGTTCAGCCGGCGGTCGACGTTTACCGACGACACGGTTCTCACCGTTGCTGTGGCCCACGCGATCCTGGAGAACATCGATTACGCAATCGCGCTGAAATCGTTTGCCCGGCGCTACCCTGACGCCGGATACGGTGCGTCCTTTTTCCGCTGGATGCTGGCCGAGGACAGCCGGCCTTACAACAGCTGGGGAAATGGTTCGGCCATGCGGGTGAGCCCGGTGGGATTTGCCTTTGTCAGTTTCGACGAGGTGCTCCGGCAGGCGGAAAAAACCGCGGTGGTCAGCCACAATCATCCCGAAGGCATCGCCGGTGCCCAGGCCACTGCCCTGGCGGTGCACCTCGCGCGCGCCGGTGCCGGAAAAGAAAGGATTCGCTGGGAAATCGAGCGCCGCTTTCACTATGATCTCAGTCGCCGGATAGACGATATTCGTCCCGCCTATCGCTTCGACATCTCCTGCCGGGGAACCGTTCCCGAGGCGATCATTGCTTTCCTGGAGTCGAAAAACTATGAAGATGCCATTCGAATCGCAATATCGCTGGGAGGCGACAGCGACACCATCGGGTGCATCACCGGAGCAGTGGCCCAGGCTCATTATGGAGAGATGCCGGAAGTCATCCGACGGGAGGCTCGCAGGCGCCTGCCAGCAGAACTTCTGGAGGTCGTCGATCGCTTCAGCCGCCGCTACCATGTCGACTGAAAAGAAAACACCCCGCTGTACGCAGCGAGGTGTTGATTTCAAAAAAAGTGCCCGACCCGGCGCACAAAACCAACCCGCAGCCGGGATAAAAGCCGGGTGTCGGATCGGGCCGATCCGCTATTTGGCCGTGTCCGGTTTGAAGGCCTTGTAGAGTTCGGGATCCATTATGGCCTCGTATCCGGTAATTCGTGCCACCACCACCCGGGCGGTGTCGAGAAAGTGAAAATCGCCTTTCATTTTCATCTCGCCGGCCTCTTTGACTTCCAGCACCGCCGTCACCCCCTCGGGGGGAAATCGGTCGCAGTACTGGCGATAGCTGGCGCAGTAACTGGGCAGCGAGACGTTTCCGGTGTTCTCGTAGCACCAGACGGTGGCCATTTGAAACGCACAGTCCAGCACCAGCGGGTCGGCCAGCCACTTATTGCGCAGCGGCTGTTTCATCCACCGGTCCGGGGAGGGCGCCGGCGAAATGCGGGCGGTCATGCCGTCCACCGAGCAGTGGGAAATGTCCCGCAGACCGTGCAGGTCGCTGCCGTGAAAAAGGATCTGGTCGTAGACTTCCTTGGTGCTGCGGGTAAAGTTGTTTTTCTGCAGGTTCTCGGGTATCCGGTAACCGGGAGGATCGTAGGGTTTTCCGATCAGAACCGCCCTGGCCCGGGAGTGGATGACTTCCAGGTCGTCCTGAATCCCGTCGCGCAGTTCCAGATGCACTTCGAAAAACCCGTTGTTTTTACGAGCCTTGCCCGCCAGCAGTCGCACCTGCCGCGGCTTGCCTTCGAGTTTGATGCCGCTGAGCACGCGCAGGTCGTCCAGACCGTGGAGGCGCAGTCCGGGATTGTCGTGCAGGGCGCCGTGCCCGAACCATTCGGCCATCAGTGCCAGAGGTACCACGGCCTTGCCGGCGAGCATGTGGGAGCGCAACACCGGCATCTGTTGTATATCGACCTGCCGTTTGAACGTCAGTGACAGGTCGTTGTGGTTGGCGCCGGCGGACGGCGGCGCTGCCGCCGCCGCGGTTTTGGCCTGCACTGCCGGTTCGAAGCCGCCACCGATCACAACTTCAACTTCGCTGCCATTACCGCAGCACATCTCCCGGACCATGTGACGGGCGCCCTGTTCGACCGGTATCAGGGAAATCCCCTGGCGTTCGAACTCGCGCTTCAACGTCGGCGTGACCATACCGCCATCCCAGGGGCCCCAGTTGAGGCTGACAACCTTGACCTGTGGCCGCTGGGCGGCGAACTTGCGGGCCAGCTTGTTCAGCGCTTCGTTTGCCATGGCGTAATCTGCCTGTCCCCGGTTGCCCAACCGGGCCGTTACCGAAGAGAACACCACCAGATGGGCCAGGGGATCGGATTCGGTTGCGGCGATCAGGTGACGCAGCCCATCGACTTTGGTGCCAAAAACCTTTTCGAACTGCTCGTCGGTCTTTTCGACGATCAACCGGTCTTCCAGTACTCCGGCACCGTGCACAATGCCCCGGATCGGTCCCTGGATGCGGCGCACGCTGTCCAAAACACCTTCAACCGCCCGGCGGTCGCGGACATCCACCGGGTAATAGCGGGCGCTTGAACCTGCTGCGGCAATTTTTGCCAGGGTGGCGGCGATTTCACGGTTGGCCTGGTGTTTGCGGTAGGCCGCTTCGAGCTGCCGGGGGGACGGGCGCTTGCCGTTGAATTCGTTTGCGAGGATCGCGTTCTTGACGGCCGCTTCCCCCTCCAGGGTTTCCAGCCAACCGGGGATCTTCTCCGGCGCGGGGGAACGCCCCAGCAGGGCCAGATTCAGGGGGCAGGCCGATGCAAGCGCCACTGCGGCTGCCGCAGTCACCCCCCGGGCGCCGCCACTGACAACCACGACGTCGTCGGGATCAAAAGGAGCGGCAACCGCGCTTTCGGTCGCAATGAGTTCCGGTTGCAGCTGCGCGATGCGCCGACCGTCCGGATGCAATCCGATTTCCACCGGATCGCGCGGGTCGGCGCCGAGCAGATCCTGCACAACGGCAGCGGCGATCGCGCCTGGATCGCGCCACGAAGGGGCGATGTCGAGTGCCCGGCAGGTGACCGCCTCCCATTCGACGGCAGCGGTTTTTACCAGCCCGGCAAGACTGCCCTGCAGGGGGTCGCCGATTTCACCGCCGTTGAATCCGAACGCCCCGTCCATGCGGATCACGCTGGCGAAAAGCGCGGCCTGCTCTTCAGCGGATTTCATCAGTTGGGGGGCCAGGTGGCGGGTGAGCCCGAACATCGATTTCAGTTGAGCGGTGTCGAGCGGTGTGTCGGGATTCACCACGAGGATCAATCCCGACGCCGGCGGCAGCGAAGCTTTGTGGCGGAGGATGTCCGCAGATACCAATACCGTGTGGATTCCCCTCCGATCCAGCTCATCGGCGATGGCGGCAGACAAGCCGGATGCGTCATCGATGACGAAAACTTTCCGGTCTGCCGGCAGCGATATCGATCTTCCCGGGGTCAGATTTTTTTCAGTCCATCGAACCACCCGCCTGTCCAGATTCCGGTTATAGTCGCTGGCCGTTTCCGGTTGGGCTTTCCGCTCCGTGTCCGCATCCGGAAGGCGATGGGATTTCGACGGTGACGCTTCCCGGTCCGGCAGGGAACTCGTGTCGTCGATGGCTGCCAGGATCTGCTTGAGGGTTTTCAATCCGCCAAGGACCTCCGGCGCCACGGATGGCATTTCAGGTATTTTTTCTTCCAGCGCGGAAAGAATTTCCACCCGCTTAATGGAGTCGATACCCAGGTCGGCCTCCATATCCATTTCCAGACCGATCATTTCGGGGGGATAGCCGGTCAGTTCACCGACAACCTGCAGAAGGGTCGCTTGCAGTCGGGACATGTCAACATCTTCGGCCGGGGGCATTTCCACCGGCGGTGGTGTCGACGGCGCCGGTTCGCGTGGTTGTGGTGCCGGGACAGGTTCGCCGTTTTGGTAATCGCCGAAGGCGGCCAAGATCTGACGCAGGGTTTTCATCTTGCCCAGCTCTTCCGGAGAGATCCCCGGCAGTTCGGGGAGTTTTTCTTCCAGGCAGGAGAGGATTTCCACCCGCTTGATGGAATCGATACCCAGGTCGGCCTCCATGTCCATCTCAGGCTCGATCATCTCCAGAGGATATCCGGTCAGTTCCGCCACTACCTCCCGGAGGGTGTTTTCCAGTCGGGTCGTATCCAGCGAAACCGATTCGGCAATCGGTGCAGCCGGCGGCGGCACGGTCACTGCAACGCCCGGTGTTTCTTCTGCAGCGGCCCTGTTGACACCGGCCGGGCGTTCAACGGTTCCGACCACCGTGTCCGGTGATGGGAGATCGGGCGGCATTGCCCCCGTTGCGGGTGGCTGCACCGGCGCTGCGGGTTCCGGCTGGACCGGCAGAGGGGGCAGCGGGTCGATGCCGCCGGATTGTCTCAGGAGGGAGGCTGCGGCCAGCCGACGGGTGCTGTCCATCATCTGTTGAAGTGTCCGGCTGGCTTCGGACTGGGTTTCCAGAAACTTGCGGTGCGCTTCGGCGGTTCGTTCGTGCAGTGCCTGCATCGACTGCAGCCCCTGCTGGACCGCTTCCAGCGCCCGGCTGATGACATCTGCCTGCGGGTCGGGTGTGCTGTTCTTTTTCATGTCGTTCCGGTTGTCACTCGTCGATCCCGCCGGTGGTGACAATCGGGGTTCGACGAATGGGGAGTTGGCGGTTTCGGGTGCCGGCGGGTCCGGCACAGAGGGCACCGGCACGCGGGCTTGCCGCTGCCGGACGGTCTTGGGGCGATCGAGTCGGGACTCACGGTAGTTGGCCCCGGAGATCGGTATTTGCATGCGCGGCTGCCGCTTCTCGGCCGGTGGTTGTTCCCACCGGTCCAGTGCCACCGGATAGCCGGCAGCGGCCAGGCGACAGAGCACCCCGGCCAGATCGAACAGGCCGGGCTGTCGGCCGGCGCTGCGGTCGACAGCCGTCACCAGGCAGTCGCGGTCGCCCAGCGTGTCCTGCACCAGGCCGCTGAGTACGCGCCCGGGGCCGACCTCGACAAATGCGCGCACACCGTCTTTGTACATCTGTTCGATCTGCTTGAGAAAATCGACGGGGTTGCGCAAGTGGTCGGTGAGCAGCGCAGCCGTCTTTGCCGGATCGTTCGGATAGGCGTTGCCGGTCGTGTTGGCGTACACCTTCATACCGGTGGGAGTGAAGGTTACCTTTTGCAGTGCGGCGGCCCACGGCTTCAGGGCGAACCGCACCAGCGGGCTGTGAAAAGCCGCCGACACCGGCAGGGGAACGACCGGCCAGCCCAGGCTGCTGAACAATTCCGCCGCTAGGGCCAGCGCCGCCGTTTTTCCGGCAACAATCCCCTGGTTGGGGCTGTTGCGGTTGGCCAACACCACTTCCATCCGGTTTTTACGGATGGCCGCTTCGATTTCATCCGGTCCAGCCTTGACGGCCAGCATGCCGCCGCTGCGGTTTTTACCGTCCTGTGCCATCAGGCGGCCCCGCTTCACTGCGAGCTTGATGTAGGAGGGCTCATCCAGCCACCCCGCGGCGTGCAGGGCGGTGAGTTCGCCGAAGCTGTGCCCGCCCACGGCACCCGGCGCCAGACCGAATTCGGTCAGGACCTTGAACAGGGCCAGGCTGACGGCACCGATAGCCGGTTGGGCGACTTCGGTGGCTCGGAGTGCTTCCTGCTGGTGTTTGCCGGTGCCGGATACGGGATAGATCCGGTCGGTCAGCCGCTGCTTTCCGCCGTATGCGGCGTCGAAAACCCCGAGGGTGTCAAACGCCTCAGGGAAGCAGCAGACCAGATCGCGTCCCATTTGCGGGTACTGACTGCCCTGACCGGGGAACAAAAAGGCGATGTCGCCGGATGGACGGCCGCTGCCATGGCAAAATTGCTGCCCTTTGGCTCCAAGATCCCATTTTTGTGCCGCATTTCCAAGCCGCTTTACTCCGCGATCCAGCAGCTCGTCCAACCGGTCGTCGGCGGTCTGCTGAGGATCGAAGAACCATAGCATCCGATGGGCATCGCTGTGCGAAAACGCCTGCCGGGTCCGGGCGGCGGCCACGGCGATTGCGTCGGCAGAGGGGTCTTTCTTTGCCAGTTGCTGAAACCGGCGGCATTTTTCAACCAGCTCCCGGGTCGATGGGGCGGAGAAGGCTATAATTTCGGTGGATCCGGACCAGGCAATTTCCGTTTTTGCGGGGCGGTATTCTTCCAGCACCAGGTGGAAATTGCTGCCGCCGAATCCGAAGGAGCTGACACCGGCCCGGCGGGGCCGGCGTTTGGCGGAAAACCACGGACGGGTCCGGGAATTGAGATAAAAAGGGCTGGTTTCGATTTCCAGCTCCGGGTCCGGTGGATCCGCTTTCAAAGTCGGCGGCAGGACCTTGTGATGAAGCGCCAGTGCGGCTTTGATCAATCCTGCGGCGCCGGCAGCGGCCTTGGTGTGCCCGATCATCGATTTGATCGAACCCAGGGCGCATTTTCGATCACCGGTACCCCGTCCCTTTTCACCGAAAACCCGGCACAGGGCATCGAACTCGACCTTGTCTCCCACCCGGGTACCGGTGCCGTGTGCTTCGATCAAATCCACCGTTGCGGGAGAAACGTCGGCCCTTTCGTAGGCCATCCGCAGCGCCCGGGCCTGGCCCTCGGCACGGGGGGCGTAAATACTCTGGGACCGGGCGTCGGAGGAAGACCCGATACCGCGTATCACGGCCAGGATCCGATCTTCATCCCGCTCGGCATCCTTCAACCGTTTGAAAACCAGGATGCCGATGCCTTCGCCGAGCACCGTCCCATCGGCCTGGGCCGAAAACGGGCGCACATCGCCGCTGGGAGAGAGGATCCGGGTTTTGGCAAAACACATGTGCATGAAAATGTCGTTGAGGGTGTCCACGCCACCGGTGACCACCATCTGGCTGCGACCCGAATACAGTTCGAGCAAAGCCATGTGAACGGCGCTCATGGAGCTTGCGCAGGCCGCATCAACCGCACAATTGGTCCCCCCCAGGTTCAGCCGGTTGCAGATTCTTCCGGCCACGACATTTCCGAGCAGTCCCGGAAAGGAGCTTTCTTTCCAGGGAACATAAGAATCGGAGATACGGGCCATAATCGCTTCGGCCGCTTCGGCACCGATGCCCGATTCGTTCAATGCCCGGCGCCATTTGGGAAAACCGAGCCGGGAGCTGAGGGGAATGACCAGCTCCTGGGTACCCGTAACGCCTAAAACCACGCTGACCCGCTGACGGTCGAAGTCCCGGTCTTCCCCGTACCCGGCGTGCTGCAAGGCCGCTTTGGCCGCGATCAATCCCAGCAGCTGTGACGTGTCGGTGGAATCGAGCGTGTTGGGTGGCAGGCCGAACTCGACGGGATCGAAGTTCACCGGGGATATGAATCCGCCGCGCTTGCAGTAGGTATGGTCCGGTTTTGCCGGGTCGCTGTCGTAATAGTCGGCGGCCGACCAATGGGTTGACGGGACCTCGGTGATGGCATCCTGGCCGTGAAACAGCAGGCGCCAGTATCCTTTCAATCCTGGCGAGCCAGGGAAAAAACATCCGATCCCGATGATGGCGATGGGAATGTCCCGTTTGGAGTGTGTTGATTTTCTTTTCACCGGTGGAGGCATCCAGTTCACTGCGAAGGAGGTGTATGCAACCAGTATTTATAATGCTTTTCCAACTAAATTGCAAGGACTTGACGGCGGATTTAAGTTGTACTATTGATAGTACAAATAAACAACCGGCTATATTTATGGTTTTTCGCTTTCATTCGGATCTCGGTTGCCGTCAATGGATCCCCCTGCATGAAAACAGGTCTGAACAAGCTCGAACGGGGAAGGAAGCTGCCATGATTCGTTATTTTCTCGGCCGGGACCTGGCCGACCGGCTGCATGTCCCGCTGGCACGCTGGAAGCGCTGGGCCAGGGAGTTTCTCCCCCCGGATCCGCTCGGCGGGCTACAATCCGGTTATGCGCGTCACTACAGTATCGATGAAGCCTTTACCGTGTACCTGGCCGGGCACCTGGTTTCCCGGTCCCGGTTCAGCATTCCGGAATCGAGGCAGATTCTTTCGGATTTAGACCACTGGCTTGCCGGAGAAGGCTACCGCGCCGGGACTGCCACTGACAGCCCCGGTGAAAATGGCGATACCGAGGCGGTGCACGAACATCTCGTGCTTATCGAACGTCGTCCATCCGACAGCGGCCTGTCGCCGGGATTCGGCTACACGATTCGCGGAATCCTGGCGCGGCAGCTGCACAACCGGCCGGGCCGGCAGATTGAAGAGGAACAATATCGTACCATCCGGCTGCAAAGTGGAACAGAGGACGGGACACATCCCCAACCACTGGAACAGTGGTTGATCTGGATAACCCGGATCCTGCAGCATTTTGTCGAATGCCTCGAGCTCAACCCCCACCTTTTCGCGGCACTTCGGCAGCGGTCCAAATTCCCCTGAGTGACGGCAGCGGTCGGAGTGGCGAATGGGTGCGCCTTTAACGATCGGCGTCGATGTCCAGCAGTTTTTCCAGCTGATCCAGTGGAAGCGGGACGAAGGAGCCGACCTCCGGTGGCAGGGATATTCTCTGGCTCCGCAGCCAGCTGCAGCGTGTCGCGACAGCAGCCCCCACCAGCAGGTTGAGCGCCACGGTCACGGTGCGACGGTTTTTCATCTCCTCTAAAAAGCTGCCTTTCACCCACTGGTTGAAGGCTCCCATGGCCGGCCCGCACCAAATCTGGTAGTCGATCTTTCGCTCGGCATCTCCGCTGTTGGCCCAGTGGGAAGATTGGCCGAGATAGGATCGAAACACCAGAGCCATGCGATGCCTGGGATCGGATTCCCCGCGTCGGATCTGCGCCGGATCCCGCTGCTGAAAAAAAGCCTTTGTATGCGCCCACTCTTCTTCCAGGCTTCTTCGAAAAAAATCCCGCTCTAAAATGGCCCTGTCTTTGGAGGGGAGTTCCTCAAGGCTTTGGTACCGGCTGTAAAGATCGTAGAGTTTGGCGGCCCGGAACGGAAACATGGTTCCCCTCTTGAGCACCTGGACCTTGACGCCCATTTCGAACATATCCGCTGCCGGGGCCATGGTCACGTCGGCCTGTCCGGCTTCTGCCAGCATTTGGCGCACGGTCTGCGATGTGCCGGCCTCCATGCAGGCCTGGTTGACGCTGCCGGTGAGAATATAGGCCGCCCCCAGCGAAAAGGCGGCAGCGGCCGACTGCGGCGTGGCAATGCCGCCACCCAGACCGATGCACAGCGGGCGCGTAAAGCCGTGTTGCGCCGACATGGCATCGCGCAGTGCAAGGAACGTCGGCAGCAGTGAAATGGCCGGCTGGTTGTCGGTGTGCCCGCCGGAATCGGCCTCCGCCGTGACGGCATCGGCCATGGGCACCTTTAGCGCCAGTGCGGCTTCTTCGGCATTGATCCGGCCCTGCGCCTGCAGGCGCGCCAGCATCTTTTCCGGCGGCGGTGACATGAAGCGCCTGGCCACCTCGACGCGGGATACCTTGGCGATGACCTGATTGGGACACACGATGGATCCGTCCGGTTCCCGGCGGATGCCGGTGACCCGATAGGTTATCAGCGGCAAGGTCAGATCCAGGTATGCCGAAGCGCTCACCAGGCGCACCCCCGTTTTCAGGTACAGGTCGACGGTGGCCGTTTCCAAATCGGGTTCGTTTGGGCTGTGAATCAGGTTCATTCCGTAAGGAAGCGGATCGAGGCGCTGCTGCAACTGATCGATGGCGTCTTCGATCTGATGAACCGGCAAGCCTGCGGCGCCGAAAAAAGCCAGCAGCCCGGCCTTGGCGGACGCCTCGACCATCCGAACGGAAGTTATGGCGTTTGCCATGGCCCCGATCACGTAAGGATAGCGCAGCCGGAAGCGCTTTCTAAAGTGCGGGTCTCCCAGGTCCTGCGGGTGAAGCGGCGGCACGTAAGCCAGCAGTGGCAGGTGGCCGGCAGCGGCATCGATCGGGCCGATAGTGGCGGTTCCGCCGCGGCCGACACCCGCCTCCGAGCCCATGTCGATCAGGCATATCGAATCGTTCACCCGATGCAGCGCCTCCTGCAGCGCGGCAGTACCGGTTTGCGGAGCAAGCTCGCCCTGCCGCCACCAGCCGATGGCCTTCATATGTTGTCTGTCGGAGAGTTTCATTTTCGGTAAATGTAGACAGCTTCTAGGCAAAAATGATCGTCAAGTCAAGGACCCATCGATCGATTGTCGTTAAACTGCTCAGGGCAGTCCGGATATGTCACGTGTTCGCGGCGGTCATCTGCGGGGCATTCGGCGGCGCAGGTGCGCTTTGCGTATCGCAAGCCGCTGATAACGATATAAATGGGCGCTTCGGACGCGCCCGCAAAGGGGGGCGCTACCCACTTTTTTAGCGTAAAGATGGACCGGTTAAGCACATGCGTGTCAGCACGGATGAAAAGGCGACCGAAACCCCTGTTTGTTTTTTTGACCGGGATGCCGACCGACGGTCATGAAACACGCGCCAATCAGCCGCGGGGGTGATACCTGCGGTGCATCTTCTTGAGCTGATCGCGCGCCACGTGAGTGTATATCTGTGTGGTGGCGATATCCACGTGCCCCAGCATGATCTGCACGGTTCGCAGGTCGGCACCGCCCTCCAGCAGGTGGCTGGCAAATGAATGCCGCAGGCTGTGGGGGCTGACGGTTTTCAGGATATCGGCCTGCAGGGCGTACTTTTTCAGCAGCTTCCAGAACCCCTGGCGGGTCATCGGTTTGCCGGCCCGGGCGACAAACAGATAAGCGCTGCTGCTTTGCTTCAACAACTGCGGGCGGAATGAAGCCAGATACTCTTCCAATTTGTCCCTGGCATGCTTTCCGATGGGCACGACCCGTTCCCTGGCGCCTTTCCCGAATACCCGCACGAACCCGGCTTCCAGGTTGACATCCAGCAGTTTCAGCCGGATCAGTTCGCTGACCCGCAGGCCGGCGGCATAGAGCATCTCCAGCATGGCCGCATCCCGAAATCCGGCCGGCCTTGTCATGTCCGGGGCGTCGAGCAACCGTTTGACCTCCTCGACGGACAGAACATCGGGGAGCCGCAACCCGCTTTTGGGCAAATCGATCAGCGCGGCAGGGTCGGCCGGCAGGATTTTCTCCTGGACCAGAAAACGGTAGAAACCCCTGATGCTTACCAGGTGCCGCGCTCTGGAGCGCGGGGTCAGACCCTCATCACGCATGTCGATCAGGTAGCGCAGCAGCAGCTGGGTGTCGTTATCGGAAACTCCGCCGGCACCGCTGGCGGTAAGGTAGGCCGTATAGCGGCTCAGATCGGCACTGTACGCATCGATGGTCGTTGCAGACAGCCCTTTTTCCACAAGCAGGTAGTTGATGTAGCGGTCTACCAGGTTGTCGATGGTGTCCACGGCTCCTCGCACTTCGACACGGTTCGATCCGCCGGGCCTGCGGCGGCAGTCAATTCAAATGCGGCAGCGGCCCGGATCGAGTTCGTTGAGAACTTCGGCGCCGCCGTCGCGCACGACAATCATATTTTCCAGCCGCACGCCGCCCCAATCCGGAACATAAATTCCCGGCTCCACCGTGGAGACCATGCCGGCCTCCAGACGGAACTCCTTCAGAGGGCTGAGTCGGGGGGCTTCGTGGATAGCCAGCCCCGTGCCGTGGCCCAGGCCGTGGCCGAACAAACCGCCGTAGCCTTTGCGATCGATGTGATCGCGGGCGATTTTGTCCACGGCTTTTGAACTGGCGCCCGGACGAATCGCGTCGATGGCAAACCGCTGGGCGTCGAGAACGGTTTGGAAAACCTTTTCAAAGCGGCTGTCCGGTTTGCCGATGATAACCGTCCGGGAAATGTCTGAACAATACCCGTTGAGTCGCGCTCCCCAGTCGAACAGGATCGGTTCGCCCGGCTGGACCGCACGGTCTCCCGGGATAGCGTGGGGCAGGGCGCTGTTGGCACCGGCGGCAACAATGGTGGGGAACGAAAGCGCTTCGGCCCCGGCTTCCCGCATTGCTTTTTCCATCAACCAGGCGAGTTCTTTTTCCGTGGTTCCCGGCCGAAGCTTCGGAAGGCAAGCGGTGAAGGCCGACTCGGCCAGCCTCAGCGCGTTGCGGGTTTCTTGGACTTCGGTTTCGTCTTTGACGATGCGCAGTGTTTCCACCAAATCCTCGACCGGCAGCAGCCGAATCGAATTTCCGCTCTTGTTCAATTCCTCCTTGATCTTCTCGTGTTGCTGGACCGTCAGCCGCACGCTTTCAAATCCGAGCCGCGAGATGTTCAGGCGCTCGACAAGTGCGGGCAGCTGTTTGGCCAGGCCTTCCTTGTAGCACACCACTTCATAATCGGGGGCCTCGCGGCGGGCCTGCAGTTCGTAGCGGGAATCTGTGGCCAGCAGCAGCTTTTCAGCTGTGATGATCAACGCACCGGCGGATTCGTCGAACTGGGTGTCCTCCCCGGTAAACCCGCTCAGGTAGCGGCGGTTTTCCGCCACCATGACCAGCAGCGCGTCGACGCCGGCCGGTGGGAGCGTCAGCCGCAATTGCCGAATTCGATGATCGATGGTCGGTTCCAAGCTCGTACCTCCCGCTTGCGTGATAGGTTGTGCACCAGCAATATAATGAATATTTCGGCTGCTGTACAGGGCAGTGTCTATCCGCGGTCTCCTGCGCTACAGGGATTTGGCCAGCTTGAGCTGGTTTTTCAAGATGGTGAACCGGAACTGTGGCTGTGTCAGGTCGTGGTGTCGGCGAACGAAGGGCACGTAGATCAGGCGAAAGCCGGCAGCCGCGATGGTAATATCCGGCAGTCTGGGAAAATGGGTTTTGCGGGGTTTGATGAAATTGGCCAGGATAACCTTCAAGCTCTCCACCGCACTGACCAGCGGCAGCGTGACGGGGTAAAGCTCACCGTCGGGCAGCTGGTCCGCGACAAGGTCCGGCGGATGGGTCAGGGTCATTTTTGTCGCCAGCGGCAGGAAGGTTTGCGGTCGGATCTTGAAACCCGGGCTCCAGAATCGAAACGGTATATCCCGCCATTCTTCCCTGGGAACTTTCGGTAAATTGGCCGTTTTGGCCAGATCGAAATAGGAGTCAAGAACCACTTGATCCACATCGGCGCGGATTCGCCAGAAGGGAAGGAAAATCACCTCTTCCTGGTTTCCGGTGGCAACGTGTCCGAACCTTGTCCGGTGCAGGCGCTGTCGCCCGGGCTGCCAGGCGGAAGCGCAGTTGCGGCACAGCAGCACCAGAGAGTCTGTCTGTCCCTCCAGGTCCCAGCCGCATTTAGGGCACAGGGTGGGCAGAAAACGCAACTGCCAGTCCAGGCGGGGGCAGCCGGCAACGGTTTCACTGAAGCCGGCCGGCGGCTGCCGGCCGGTAGTTTCGTTGAGCACCGCATCGTACAGGCTGCTTTCCGCATAATAGGGGGCATAGATCATGCTGATATTTTCACCGACGTGGGCCTGGTGATAGACCGGTTGGGGCAGTCGCAGACGGAATCGAGTCTGGAAGATGCGCATGACAGCGGCAAGGGATTGTTCCGGCGGTAAAAACTGCGCCTCGCTGTCCGCGGAAGCGAATTGCAGCTTGAGCGTCTGGCTGCGGAATCCGAGCGAATGGGGAAAGAGCGCATTGTCGACGGCTTGATGGCTGATATCGACAAACCGCTGGCGCACGCCCTCGGACACGCAGGAAAACAGCATCCCCTTGAACCGCCAGTAGGGAACATAGAAAACGGATTTACCGGCCGGTGCCCGGCTGGGCAGGCAGTAGCGGAAATGATCGCCGGGCATCAGGTAAGAGCGGACCCGGCAGAATTCGCAGCTGAACAGCCGGTCGGTTTCCGTCAGAGTTGCCGGAGCGCCGCACTGCGGGCACTGATGTTCGATGAGCAGGTTATAGTTTTTCACCGCACTGATTGCAAAACACCGAGTCTTCCAGGTTTTCCGTGCCGCACTTGACGCAGGATTTCGGTTTCGGTTTTTCTTCCACTGCGTGTCCGCAGCGGCTGCAGAACCGTGCATTGGGAGTCAGGTTCTTTCCGCATTGGGCGCACTGGTCGAACACCACCTGCTGATGTCCGCAGTGGGGGCAGAATTTGGCATCCATGGAAACCGGCTGCTGGCATTCCGGGCACCGGGAGCCATCCGCGTCGGGCTGCCGGCGCGCTTCGCCGCGGCTGCCGGCAAAGTACTGGGCAAACATGGCCGGCATCATCAGCCCCAGACTGGTTCCCATGCCCATTCCGCCGCCGCCCTCTCCGGTTTCCGAAGCCTTTTCCATGGCCATGGCCGCCTTCATCTGCATCAGTTTTTCCATGTCCTTGAACACGCCCATGCGGCTGCGGTCGTCGATGGCTTTCTGCACCTCGGGCGGCGGGGTGATGGCGTTAATGTACAGGTGCGTTAGCCGAATTCCGAAGTGGCCGAAGTCCTTTGTCAGTCGATCGGACAGGCCCTCCGACAGCTCATCGTACTTGGCAGGCAGGTTGAGAATCGAATCGAGAGTCTGCCCCATATAATCGTTGAATCGCGAGACGATGACCCGGTTCAGGTATTCCTCGATTTCGGCGGTGCTGAACATGTTCTTGGTACCCACCATGGTGTTGATCAACAGCACCGGCTGGACCACCTGCAGGTTGAACACCCCGAAGGCCCGCAGGCGAATCAGGCCAAGCTCCGAGTCCTTGAAGGCGACCGGATCGCGGGTTCCCCATTTCAGGTTCGGAAAGACCTTCAGGTTGACCATGTACACCTCTGCCCGCAGCGGGCTGTTCATGGCCCAGGGCAGGCTGGCCAACTTTGTCAGTATGGGGATGTTGCCGGTTTTCAGTGTGTGTCTCCCGGCTCCGAAGGCTCCCACGGCTTTGCCCTTGTAGAAAAAAATGCCCGCCTGGCTTTCCCGCACGGTCAGCTGAGCCCCGTATTTGATCTCCCCGGAGCCTTCTTCCGGAATCCGGTGGACCAGCTCTGCGCCGGTTTCATCGAACCACTCGATGTTTTCTAGAAAGACGAGGTTGTTTACGCCCATAAGATTACACTCCCTGCTTGCTCGATTTCGTTCGCTGCCCTTGCCTTATTTTATGATCAACGGCTTCTTCCGGCGCGATTCGCCACCGCAGGATCAGGGTGATGAAGCGCTGCGCTCCTCCTTTGGTTGGATCAGGCCGGACGGCTGGTGTGACAGATTTTCGCGATCGGCCGTCTTATTTTTCCGCCCGGCGCGCCTGCCGCCAAGCTGGTATTTTCGAATGGCCCGATTGTGCTCTGCCAGCGTGGACGAAAACTGGTGGGTGCTGTCCCCGCGGGACACAAAAAACAGATAAGAGGTGTCGGCAGGGTACAGAGCAGCCGCGATGGCATCCAGCCCCGGGCTGGCGATGGGGCCGGGAGGCAGCCCTTTGATCTTGTAAGTGTTGTACGGGGTGCGGGTGGCCAGGTGCTTGCGCGTGAGGTTGCCGTCAAAGTCCTCGATGCCGTATATCACCGTAGGGTCGGTCTCCAGCCGCATCCCTTTTTCCAGCCGGTTGTGAAACACCGATGAAATGACCGGACGCTCGGAAGCCGTTCCGGTCTCTTTTTCGATGATCGATGCGAGCGTCAGGATCTGGTGGACCGTGTAGTCGAGTTCGACGGTCCGCGCTTTCCATTGGTCCGAGAAAAGCGAACGCAACCGTTCCACCATGGCCATGACAATCTCCGCAGCGCTTGCGTCCCTGGGGAAATAGTACGTGTCCGGAAAAAGGTACCCCTCGAAGGTGTCTGCTTCGATCCCGATTCGCCTCGCCGCTGCGCCATCGGTGGCCGCCTGCAGGAAATCCGCCTGAGAGACAAGGCCAGCCTCCTCTACGATCGCTGCGATTTGCTTCATCCGGTATCCTTCCGGAACGGTGAATTTGTGCAACCGCACCCGGCCCGTTACCAGCATCTCCAAAATCTGATTGGGGGACATGGCGGCCGCCAAAAGGTATTCTCCGGTGTGGATGCTTTTGTCGGCACCTTTCATGCGCGCCAGGATCCGGAACTTGTACGGATGGGAGATCAATCCCCGGCCGTGCAGATTCTCGGCAACGGTTTGGAAGCTCTGCCCGCGCACGACGCTGAAAATGGTCTGCTGTTTGCTGTCCGCTGCCGGCCGGTCTGCGTAAAATACCATATCCAGATAAATACCGAAGATGGCCAGCAGCGTCAGAAAGAAAATCGCGGATGATATGGTGAGGAGTTTTTTGACTTTCACACTATATATGTTATGGTAAAACTCCCTGTTTTGTCAAAGATCCATTGGTGCGATCTACGGCTGCGGAAAGCGTTCATGCCGGTCAGGCATCCGCTGGCCTCTTAATTTTTCCAATGATGGCAGGTGGTTTCGATCTGCCGGGGAGCGCCTTCTGCCCCACCCCGGCCGGCACGGCGGATCGCCTTGACAAGACGAGGGTTCCACACTAAAGCCATCATCCGATGCTCTCCTGGGACGCAACGGCGGCAAAAGAGATATGTTGAACACGCGAGGTGAAACAGATGGCAAAACCGATCCTGAAGGCCCATAAAATACGCAGCGACTGGTGTAAAGGTTGCGGGATCTGTGTCGAGTTCTGCCCCAAAAAGGTGCTCGAATTGGATGAGTTCGAACGGGCGGTGGCAGCGCGGCTGCCGGACTGTATCTGCTGCAGACTCTGCGAACTGCGATGTCCGGACCTGGCCATAGAAGTTGAATGCAAATAAGGTGGTATCATGCAAAGAAATGTCAAATTCGTTCAGGGCAACGAGGCCTGTGTTGAAGCCGCTGTCTACGCCGGACTGAATTTCTACGCCGGGTACCCCATCACGCCGTCTTCGGAGATAGCCGAGTTGCTGTCCGGTCGGCTGCCGGCGATCGGTGGGAAATTCATCCAGATGGAAGACGAGATCGCCTCCATGTGTGCCATCATCGGCGCATCGCTGACCGGCAACAAGGTGATGACCGCCACCAGCGGTCCGGGCTTCTCGCTGATGCAGGAATCCCTCGGCTACGCCATAATGGCCGAGATCCCATGTGTGATCGTCAATGTCATGCGGGGGGGGCCTTCCACCGGAATTCCGACGCACGGCAGCCAGGGGGACATCAACCAGGCCCGCTGGGGAACCCACGGAGACCATTCCATCCTGGCGTTTACCGCGTCCAACCACCAGGATATCTTTGAAATGACGGTCACCGCCTTCAACATGGCGGAAACCTACCGCACACCGGTCATCCTCCTTTTCGACGAGGTCGTGGCCCACATGCGCGAGCGGCTGGTGATCCCGGAAACCGGCGAATTGCCACTGGTCGATCGCTTGCGAACCTCGGTGCGGGAAGGGATCGATTACCATCCCTACCTGCCGCGGGAGGACGGCCGTCTGCCGATGTCGGACTTCGGAGGCGTGCACCGGTTCAATGTCACCGGACTCTATCACGACATGTGGGGGTTTCCTTCCAGCGAACCCCGCGTGGTGCACGAGTTGATCCGGCACCTGTTCGACAAGCTGGAGAACCGCGTGAACCACCTTGCGCGCTACAAGGAATTTTTCCTGGAAGACGCCGAATACGTGCTGGTGTCTTACGGCAGCGCCGCCCGATCGGCGCTGCACGTGGTCAAGGAGCGACGCCTGCGCGGCGAGCGTCTCGGCCTGCTGGAACTGCAGACGCTGTGGCCTTTTCCCAAAGAGATGATACGCGAAAAGTGCGCCAATGCGAAGGCCGTGATCGTTGTGGAATTGAACCTGGGCCAGGTTCTGCAGCTGGTCAAGATGGCGGTTAACAACCCCGAACGCGTGTTTCTGGCCAACCGCATCGACGGTGTGTTCATCACCCCGATCGACATCATGAATATCCTGCGATTGATTCAGGGAAAGGGAGTCTGATCGATGGCCATCAACAAGTACCTGCGGGAACGGTTTTTCCCGCACCTGTGGTGCCCGGGGTGTGGTCACGGCACCGTGCTCAACGGGATGCTGCGGGCGGTTGACAAGCTCGGCATGAGCAAAAACGAAATCGTCATGGTTTCCGGTATCGGCTGTTCGGCCCGCATATCGGGATACGTCGATTTTCACACCCTGCACACCATTCACGGCCGGGCCCTGGCGTTTGCCACCGGTGTGAAGATGAGCCGACCGGAGCTGAACCTGATCGTGCCGATGGGAGACGGGGACGCCCTGGCCATCGGGGGGAATCACTTCATTCACGCTGCACGCCGAAACATCGATATCACCGCCATTGTGATGAACAACCGCATCTACGGGATGACCGGCGGACAGTATTCGCCGCTGTCCGGGCAGGATATCATCGCAACGACCGCCCCCTATGCCAGCATCGATCCCAGCTTTGACGTCGTCGAGCTCTCCAGAGCCGCCGGGGCCACTTTCATTGCACGCACCACCACCTATCACGTCAAACAGATTGACGATTTCATAAAGCAGGCCATCCTGCACGAAGGATTCTCCGTGGTGGAAATTCTCACACAGTGCCCCACCCATTTCGGGCGGAAAAACAAGCAGGGCAGTGCGGTGGACATGATGAAACTTTACCGGGATATCACCACCCCCATCGGTTCGAAGGCCAAGCAGGAAAACCCGAATTTGATCGAGCGGGGGATTTTCGTACAGGAAGATAAACCGGAATACTGCAGGGAATACGAAAAGATCATCGAGAAAGCGATGGGGAGCTGACCCGCACGTTGCACGAACTTGTCATTGCGGCCGGCAACTGTTCATGAACGAATTTGACGAATGAAAACTACGGGATATCGCTGATGGAAAGATGCAGAATGGTATTTTCGGGTTCCGGCGGTCAGGGAGTGGTAACCGCAGCCATCATCCTGGCGGAAGCGGCCGTTATCGTCGAAAATTTGAATGCCGTACAGTCCCAAACATACGGGGCCGCCGCCAGGGGAGGAGCCACGCGCAGCGACGTCATCATTGCCGAGTCGGTGATCCACTATCCGAAAGTCATACAGCCCAACTTCCTGGTTTGCCTCACCCAGCCGGCCTACAATACCTATTATCCGATCATCCGCCCCGGCGGGTTGCTGCTCACCGACTCCCGTTTCGTGAAAACGGAAGACAAGGTGGACGCGCGCCAGATTGAGCTGCCCATGTACCATTCGGTAATGGAGCAGATCGGAAAACCGATCGTGTTCAACATCTGCATGCTCGGCGTTACGATCAGCCTGACCCGGGTCGTGCAACCGGAATCGATTCTCAAGGTGCTGGAAGATCGGATCCCCAAGGGATTTCTGGAGATGAATCAGAAAGCCCTGGACGTGGGGATCGAACTGGGAGCGGGGCTGAAAATCTAGCCGCGCCTGTCGTCATCGCCGGCAGCTCCCCTCAGGTCATTTCCGGATCGATGTTGGCGATGCCCGCCGCCTTCAACGGCTGCAGCCCAAGGGCCCAGCATTCTGAAAGGACGCGCACCTCACCGCATCGGCCTGACCGCCTTCTTACCGCTTTTATAAAGAGCCGGATCTGTTCGGCCCCGGCCGGCCGCAGGAAGCCGGTGGCCGGAGTCTGGTCGCTGCCGGTCAGGATACATGTACCGCTCGCACCGAGTAAGCGGCGGTGAAATCCTGCCAGCCGACAAACCCATGCTCGACGCTCACGTACCAGGCCGCCGTAAAGCTGCGCCGGTCACAGCTCCACAGCCATTTCTGGGTTCGATCGAAAATCGGCTCGATGCAGAAATCCTCTCCCTGGGGGTCGTCGGTGAGCAGGGTCAGCAGTTCTTCGACAGTGGGCAGCCGCCAGTGGCGGAGGCCGGCAAAGCGGCTGCGATTCAGCGCTTCGACATAGTCGCGGGCCTGCGGCCAGGTAACCGGAAACGCTGAACCCGACTGCTGCCAGAGCCGGCCGGTGCTGCGGTCGGAGACAACGCCGTGCCGGTGCACTTCAAACGTTTCGGACGCCCGGCGAACCGGCCGCCAGAGGTCATCAACCGGAAAGAACTCCCGGGCCTTGCTCGGTTCGATCTTCGCGGGGCTGCTGCGCGGATCCGCTTTGCCGCTGGAAGCGCCCTCTGGTTTGCCCGCTTTCGGCCGTGGCAGGCCGCAGATTTTCCCCTTTTGTTCTTCCCAGGCGGTTTCCAGCTCCTGCAGGCCGGCGAGCATGCCGGCGGCGGTGGGGAAGCGATCCTGACTTTTCGGGGCGATCGCTTTGCGGATAAAGCGATCCCAGGACGCATCCAGCTGCGCGTTGAACCGGCGCACCGGCACGTATTCACGCGCCGGGATCCGGCCGGTGAGCATGCGGTAAAAGGTCACGCCTACCGAATAGAGGTCGGCGCTGAAGTCGACGCTGTCGGGATCCTGCTCCTGTTCGGGCGGGGCATACCAGGCCGAACCGACCTTCAGATTGGCCGGTCCGGCGTACTTGTCGCCGCGCAGCTTCGACAGGCCGAAGTCGCATATTTTGATGCTGTCCTGGTCGGTGACCAGCAGATTGAAGGGTTTGATGTCCCGGTGAATGATTCCGGCATCATGGAGGCCGGCCAATCCCTCCAGGGTCTGCCGGGCGTAGTCGACGGCCTTTTCGATGCCGATTCGCCGCGATGGTCGATCGGTGCGGGCCCCCTCGCCGATCATTGTCCCCAAATTGTTCGGGTAGTACTGCATCAGGTAGTAAGGCTGGCCGCCGTCCAGGTCGTAATCGAGGATTTCGACGACGTGGGGGTGCCGCAGGCCGGCCAGGGTCACCGCTTCGGCGGTAAACATCGCCTGCAGCTTGGTCAGCCCCATCAGGGTTATCAGCAAGGGGTCGGGGGCCAGCAGCTTGAGGGCCGAAATCTTTCCAATGACAGGATGCTCGACTTTGTAGATCTTTCCCATGCCACCGCGACCGAGCAAACCGCGGATGGTATATTTGCCGATGGTTTTCATCACCACAACCGCTTGGCATGGATTTCCGGCAGGCCGGCATCGATGATTTTTCGCGCAACCGCTGCAATGTCGTAAGCGACGTAGCGGACCTCCAGTACGCTGCCGGTCGAGTCCCAGATCAGGTATTTGGCCCTGTTGTCGCCATCCCTCGGCTGGCCGACACTGCCCGCGTTGACAATATGGCGGTTGCCGGGCTCCAGTTCCAGCAGCCCTTCCGTCAGCGGCCGGTTTTCCAGCCGCCCCTGGCGGCAAGCCAGCAGGACCAGGTCGTGTGAATGCCCGATGAAACAGTATGTTTCGGCATACGTGTCAAACGTTTTGCAAGTAGCCTCTTCGGCCAGCTCGAAGTAGTAGGTCGTAACCGAATCGGGGGGAAATCCGTGCACGAAGCGGCATCCGTGGTCCACCAGCACGGCTTCCATCCGGGAGATGTAGCTGCGGGAGCCCTCCGACAGCCGTTCGAAGGTAAGCGACAGGGATTGGCGTGCCGTCGGGTTGAACCACGCCAGGCGCTCGGGCTGCAGAAAGGCCAGTTCGTGGTTTCCGAGCACCGATGGAATGTTACGCTGCTGGAGGGCAGCGATCACTTCGTTGGGCTCGGGCCCGTAGCCGATGTTGTCACCCAGGCACACGACGGCATCGACGCCCGCCCGGTCCATGTTTTTCAGCACGGCCTGAAAGGCATCCCAGTTGCCGTGAATATCGGAAATAATAGCCAGTCTCATGGATTTCCAGTCATCTGGTCCGATACCAGCTCCGGTGTCGCCGGTTCCTGTCGACTGTGGGGCTCGCTGCATTGTCGTCGGTTTTGTACGAGACTCACATGGCGCCCGATTGCAGATACCACGCGATCACCTGGGGGCCGTAGAAGAGATACATCACGGCCCCCAAAGCCAGAAAGGGACCGAAGGGCACGGCCAGCTTCATGTTCTGGCGCTTGATCAGCATTACGATCAGACCGACGAGGGTGCCGGAGGCCGAGGATGCGAAAATGGTGAACAGCACCCCTTTCCAGCCGATCATCGCTCCGATCATCGCCAGCAGCTTGATGTCACCGCCGCCCATCCCTTCCTTGCGGGTTATCAGATGATAGAACCAGGCGACCAGAAACAGGCTCCCGCCCCCGGCCAGGATCCCGATCAGCGAATCGAGCCAGGTGACCGACGGTACCAGCCTCGCAGCCAGAAAGAAGGCGGCAATACCCGGCAGGGAAATCACATCGGGAATGATGCGGTGATCGATGTCGATAAAGGTGATGACGATCAGAACAGCCGCAAAACCATAGGTGACCGCCGCTTCGGGGGTAAGTCCGAATTTGATCAGCACGGCCACGGCCAGCGCTCCGCTCAGCAGCTCCACCAGGGGATAGCGCACCGCGATCGACGCCCGGCAATTGCGGCAGCGGCCCCTGAGCAGCAGATAGCTCAACAGCGGTATATTGTCATAAAATCGTATTTTCACCCCGCAGCGCGGACACATCGAACCGGGAGTAACGATCGATTTTGACTCGGGAATCCGGTAGATGCAGACATTCAAAAAGCTGCCCACGCACAAACCGAACGCGAAAACGATGATGATCACCTGGAAAGGAAACGCTTGCATTGTCCCGCTTTCACCCTGCCGTGACTTGTACGCAAAAGATTAAAGATTAGACCAGGTTGGGTGAAAAAATCAAGATTGATATTGTAAATAGGGCAGAAAGCTTTATAATATTTAGCCTAGTTGCCCGTAAACCCGCGGCGAACATTTCTTTTCGCAGCGGTCAAGGCAGGCAAATTCCGATCAAGTGGAGAATCCATGGCTGTAACCGACAAGGACGACCTGATCAGCATCCTCGAAGAAGATGATTTGTTATCGGAAATCCCTTCGACGCTTCCCATGATGCCGGTCCGAGACATTGTGATCTTTACCGACATGCTGCTGCCCCTGTTTGTGGGGAGAGAGAAATCGGTGCGAGCGGTGGAGGAGTCGGTTGCCGATGACGGGTTTTTGTTCCTGGCGACCCAGAAAGATCCGGCCGTCGAAAATCCTGAGCCCAAGGACATATACCGTGTCGGAACTGTCAATCGGGTGTTGCGGATGCTGAAGCTCCCGGACGGACGCGTCAAAACGTTGGTTCAGGGTCTAGCCCGAGCGAGGATCAAGCGCTATGTCGGCCGCAAACCTTTTTACCGGGTGAAAATCGAAACGATCAGTGAAACACCGGCGAAAAAGGTCACTCTCGAGACCGAAGCCCTGATGCGCAGCGTCCGGGAGCATTCGGAGCAGATCCTTTCCCTGCGCGGCGAGATGTCCGCCGACGTGACCACGGTACTCGAAAGCATCGAAGACCCCGGAAAGCTGGCCGACCTGGTTGCCACCAATCTAAAGTTGAAAATCGACGAAGCCCAGGAGCTGCTCGAAATAACCGATCCGCTGGCCCGCCTGAAGCGGGTCAATCGTTTTCTTTCCAAGGAAGTCGAACTCTCCACCATGCAGGCCAAAATCCAGTCGGAAGTCAAGGACGAGATTTTCAAGAATCAACGAGACTACTTTCTGCGGGAGCAGGTGCGTGCGATTCACCGGGAGCTCGGGGAGCAGGACGACAAAGCCCAGGAAGTGGAGCAGTATCGTAAAAAAATCAAGCGGGCCAAGATGTCCCGGGAGGCCGAAAAAGAAGCCACCAAGCAGTTGCGCCGGCTGGACCAGATGCACCCGGATTCGGCTGAATCGGCCGTGGTGCGAACCTACCTCGACTGGCTGGTCGACATGCCGTGGAACAAAACCACCCGGGATGTCATCGACATCCGAAAAGCCAGAAAAGTGCTCGACGAGGAGCACTTCGGTCTGGAAAAGATCAAGGACCGCATTCTGGAATACCTCAGTGTCCGAAAACTGAATCCGGACATGAAGGGACCGATCCTTTGCTTTGTGGGACCGCCCGGCGTGGGCAAAACCTCCCTGGGGCAGGCGATTGCCCGCTCCCTGAACCGCAAGTTCGTGCGCATATCGCTGGGCGGCATTCACGACGAAGCCGAAATCCGCGGCCACCGGCGCACGTACATCGGGGCACTTCCGGGACGCATCCTTCAGGGACTCAAGCAGTGTGGCAGCCGCAATCCGGTGTTCATGATGGACGAAATCGACAAGCTGGGCAGCGACTTCCGGGGAGACCCATCATCAGCGCTTCTCGAGGCCCTCGATCCGGAGCAAAACAGGGAGTTCAGCGACCACTATCTGAACCTTTCTTTCGACCTTTCGAAAGTGATGTTCATCCTGACCGCCAATATTACCGACACCATTCCGTCCGCCCTGCTCGACCGGATGGAGGTCATTACCCTGCCGGGCTACACGGAAGATGAAAAACGACGGATCGCACAGCGTCATTTGATACCCCGTCAGTTCAAAGAGAGCGGCATCACACCGAAAACGCTGGAGATCAGTCCGGGAGCCATCGACCTGATCATCAGCGAATACACCTCAGAATCCGGCCTGCGGAATTTAGAGCGCGAAATCGGATCGATTTGCCGCAAGGTAGCCAGAAAAATCGCGGAAGGCAAAACTGGCGGATTCCGCATCAATCGCAACAACCTGCACCGCTATTTGGGGGTCTCCCGGTATTATCCCGAGATGGACCAGGAGCAAAGCCAGGTAGGGCTGGCCACCGGCCTGGCCTGGACCCATGCCGGCGGGGAGGTAATGTATGTGGAGGCCTCGCTGATTCGGGGCAAGGGCGAGCTGATCATCACCGGTCAGCTCGGCGAAGTCATGCAGGAATCCGCACGGGCTGCGGTGAGTTACGCCCGTGCGAATATCCGTGCCCATGGCGGCAAGGAGACGATCTTCGACAACGCGGACATCCACATCCACGTGCCGGCCGGTGCGATACCAAAAGACGGCCCGTCGGCGGGGATTGCCATGGCGACCGCGCTGGTGTCGACGGCCACGGGTCGGTGTGTGCGGAGCGATGTGGCCATGAGCGGCGAGATCACCTTGCGGGGAAGGGTCCTGCCGGTCGGCGGATTAAAGGAAAAGACCCTCGGTGCCCTGCGGGCTGGAGTGCGAACGATCATTATTCCGCAGAAAAACCGCAAAGACTTGAGTGAAATACCCCAGGGTATCCGCCGCAAGATCAATTACGTTCCAGTATCCGGGATGGACGAAGTGCTGCAACATGCCTTTGAGAAAACGCGGCCGGTGAAAAAAACCACCCGGAAAAAGACCCCTCGCAAATGATGGTTCTGGCGGTCGATACGGCTACTTCGAGCTGCAGCGTGGCGATTGCCGATGGCGACCGGCTGTTGTCGGAGATAACCCTGGTGAGCGGCGAGACCCACTCGCGCCACCTGGCCGCACTGATCGAAACCCTGGTTCAAACCGCCGGACTTTCCCTTGAACGGGTCGAGGGTTTTGCCGTTTCACAGGGACCGGGTTCCTTTACCGGTCTGCGGATCGGTATCAGCACCGTCAAGGGTCTTGCGATTGCCGGCAATCGTCCGATGGTAGGCATTTCCACCCTGGCAGCCCTGGCCTGGCAGGTGGGTCCCACCGATCACACGATCTGCTCCATGATCGATGCGCGCAGAAAAGAAGTATATGCGGCTTTGTATCACTGGAGCCCGGACGGACCGGTGCAGGTGACAGCCGAACAGGTGGCAACCCCGGAAGCCGTTCTGGCAGCGATAGAGCAGCCGTGCGTTTTCATTGGCAGCGGGGCGGCGGCATACCGGCGTCGAATAGAGGCTGCGGCAGGTCGCCGTGCCCTGTTTGTTCCGGCCGGTTTTCATTCGATCCGGGCGGCAGCCGTCGCCATTTTAGGCGCCCGGCGTCTGTCGGCCGGGGATCCGGACGATGTTGAGCGGTTTGTGCCGACCTATCTGCGCAGGTCCGATGCCGAGCTGCGGCATGCAGACACGGGTGCGGATCCCATCTGATGAGCGAATGCGTCGGTCAATCGGCACCCGTTTCGATTTCGGTTAGCCGGCTGGCCTGGGGGGCGGCGCGTAATTTGACTATTGGGTTCAATCTTGTTATAAAAAAATGTTTGGCCCGCAACCGCAGTCCACTATGCAGACAGGACCGGAATTTTCAAAGGGACCTAGATGAGCGATTACTCCTGGCCTGATCGTCCGAATGAGACGGCCTTTCCTGTGGCCAAACCCGGCTATCCGTTCATATTCGCCGCCGCGTTTGCGACAGCGGTTTTCGCACTGCTTGGAATTGTCGCACTGGCGCTGCTTGGGCTGTTGACAACGGTTTTTATCGTTTATTTTTTCCGCGATCCGGACCGCGCCGTCCCCTCGTTGGCGGCAGCGGTCGTGGCGCCGGCCGACGGCAAAGTCATCGGACTCGAAACCGTAGACGGGGGAGCGTATTTCGACGGCGAATGCCGCAAACTGAGCATATTCATGTCGGTTTTCAACGTTCACGTCAACCGGATCCCTTTCGAAGGCGTCGTTCGCAAGGTTGATTATCATCCGGGGAAATTCGTTGCTGCCAACCGGGACAAGGCATCCAGTGACAATGAACGCAATGCATTGTTTATCGAAACCCAGTCCGGCAGGCCCATAACGGTCGTTCAAATCGCCGGTCTGGTGGCACGCAGGATCATCTGCAGGGTTGCCGAAGGGGATGCAGTTGCCAAAGGACAACGTTTCGGAATGATATGCTTCGGATCCCGAGTGGATCTATACCTTCCGCTGGAGTTTGATGCCTCCGTAGCGGTGGGCGACACTGTTCAGTCCGGCACGACCATACTGGGAGAGCTACCATGAGACGTAGCAAACGAAGCAGGAAAGATCGCCTGCGACGGGGGATTTACATACTGCCCAACATCTTTACTTCGCTGAACATCTTCTTCGGCTTTTACGCCGTTATCGCCTCGGTGAACGGCAAATTCGTTTCAGCGGCATATGCGGTCTACATTGCCGCTGTTTTCGATCTGCTGGACGGTAAGATTGCCAGGGCCACCAACACCACCAGCCGATTCGGCGTGGAGTACGACTCGCTGGCCGACCTGGTCTCCTTCGGCCTTGCTCCGGGTCTGATGATGTATCTCTGGGCGCTCAAACCGATGGGCAGGATCGGCTGGCTGGCAGCGTTTCTGTTTATGGTCTGTGGCGCCCTGCGGCTGGCCCGCTTCAACACCCAGGTCGGCACTGTCAGCAGCAAGTATTTCGTCGGGTTGCCGATACCGGCCGCAGCCGGGATGACCGCAGCCACCCTGCTGCTGTTCCACCGTCTGGGGCTGGATGCCGGTAGCCAGCGGCTGCTGATGCTGTTGATGCTTTATGCGCTGGCATTTTTAATGGTCAGCAGTATCAAGTACCCCAGCTTTAAAAATGCCGAATTGTTTCGCAGCATGAATTTCAACGTTCTGGTTGCCGCCATCCTGGTGTTGATTTTTATCGCCGCGCAACCATCCATCACCCTCTTTTCCATCGGGTCGATGTACGTTGTCTCCGGTCCTGTCGTGACCCTCTGGAGGATAAAAAAAGCGAAGACCGTCAAGACCGAGTCCCGCGAGGCAAACAAGCCCAGACCGCTTCCTTGAATCATACGGTTAGTACCCCACACCACCGGCGGGCTCCATGTCGAGACGAGCCCCGGCCGGTTGACCGCTCTGCCAGGGGACTTGAAACAATAGAAATCACGATTACATTCAGCGAAGAGGTAGCCAGGAAATGAGTAGAAAGTCGGTCCATGTGGCTGTGGCCGGTGCAACCGGCGCCGTCGGCAACCAGATGATCACCTGCCTGGAGGAGAGCAACCTTCCTCTGAAATCCGTCAAGCTGCTGGCCTCCAAACGCAGTGTCGGCCGGCAGCTGAGGTTTAGAGGGGATCTGCTCCCAGTAGAGGAAATGACGCCGGAGTCTTTCAAGGGCTTGGATGTCGCACTTTTTTCCGCCGGTGGCGGCACCAGCAAGCAGTTTGCACCGATTGCCGCCGATGCCGGCTGCGTGGTGGTGGACAACTCCAGTGCCTGGCGCATGGACCCGGACGTGCCGCTGGTGGTGCCGGAAGTAAACCCACATGCAATAAAAGATTACACCAAAAAAGGAATCATCGCCAATCCGAATTGCTCCACCATTCAGATGGTGGTGGCGCTGAATCCGATTCACAAGCATTGCGGTATCAAAAGAATCGTGGTGTCCACCTATCAGGCGGTGTCCGGTACGGGCAAAAAGGCCATCGACGAGCTGTTCGATCAGACCCGGGCCATGATTAACTTTCTGGATTACGCCAAGCAGGTATACCCCCACCGGATCGCATTCAACTGCCTGCCCCACATCGATGTCTTCCAGGAAAACGGGTACACGAAGGAAGAGATGAAGATGCTCAATGAAACCCGCAAAATCATGGAAGACGATTCCATAGCCGTTACCGCCACCACGGTCCGGGTACCGGTTTTCTATGGTCACTGCGAAGCGGTGAACATCGAAACCAGCCGGCACATCTCCGCCGGGCACGTGCGGCAGCTGCTGAGCAGCGCGCCGGGCGTGAAGGTGATGGACGACCCGGGCAACAATGTTTACCCGCTGGCCACCGATGCCGCCGGCCAGGACCTGACCTTGGTGGGCCGCATCCGCCAGGACGAGTCGATTGAAAACGGCATCAACATGTGGATCGTGGCCGACAACATTCGCAAGGGAGCGGCCACCAACACGGTTCAAATCGCCGAATTGCTGGTGAAGGAATATCTATAGATTGACTGCGGCCGCCCGATGGATGGCTGCGGGCGATTCAGATGGAATTTGGCAGGAATGACGAGGAGTGTTTACGAAGTGGAAAAAGTACCGCTGACCAGGGAAGGATATCAAAATCTGAAACAAGAGCTGGAGAGATTGAAACGGGTGGAGCGCCCTGAGAATATCCGTGCGATCGAAGAAGCCCGGGCGCACGGGGATCTGTCCGAAAATGCCGAGTACGCGGCCGCCAAAGACCGGCAGGGCTTCCTGGAGGGCCGCATCGGTGAACTGGAACACAAAATTGCCCACGCCGATGTCATCGACACCCGCAAGTTGGACAACAGCCGGGCCATGTTCGGCAGTCGGGTTCTTGTCGAAAATATCGATACCGGCGAGGACGTGGAATATCAGCTCGTCGGACCCGACGAGTCGAATGTCGAAAAGGGAAAAATATCGATTTCCTCGCCCCTGGGCAGGGCCCTGATGGGTAAAAAGCCCGGCGATGCCCTCACGCTTCAGGCTCCCGGCGGCATGCGCAGCTACGAGGTTATCGAGATCCGTTAGCCGGTGGAATCCCGGCCCATAATACAGAAATCAACAGCGAGCAGGTTCGCGTTGAGCGAGGAGGTTTGAAAGTGGCACGTATCACCGTGGAAGATTGTCTGAAACAGGTTCCCAATCGTTTTCTGCTTGTCAATATGGTTGCCAAGCGGGTGCGCCAGATTCGCGAAGGCTCCGAATACCTGGTCAGCTCGCCGAAAAACGAGGATATCGTGGTATCCCTGCGGGAAGTCGCCGCCGGGAGGATCCGGCTCAAGTTTGAAGAAAACCCCCCTCCCCAGCTGGAAGAAGCCGCTGAAAATACTGCGACAGAAGAATGACCCCGCTGCCACCGAAAAGCTCGTCTTACCGGTCGATCAACCGTCAGGTTGGTCGAGCCATCGGCCGCTACGGGATGATCGCAAACGGAGATCGCATTCTGGTCGCCATGTCCGGTGGCAAAGACAGCTTGACATTGATGTGGACGCTCAGCGAACGCCTTCAGCGGGTGCCCGTCGACTACCAGCTGCATGCGGTTTACATCGATCCGGGGTTTGACGGCAGCTTCGGTGAGGACCTGGCGGTCTACTGCCGGCAGGCGGGGTACCGTTTCCGCTGGGAGCGCACCGATCACGGACCCCGCGCCCATGGTCCGGAAAACCGGGAGAACCCCTGTTTTCTGTGCTCGTGGAACCGGCGCAAGCGGATATTCGAAATCGCCGAGCAGCTTGGCTGCAACAAGGTAGCCTTCGGCCACCACAAGGACGATATCATCGAGACGCTGTTTCTCAACATCTGCTATGCCGGCGAGATCAGCACCATGAAGCCGGTGCAACCGTTTTTCAAGGGCCTTTTCACGGTCATCCGGCCCCTGGCTCTCGTGGAAGAGGATCTGATCAGACGATTTGCGCGGCAGCAGAATTTCCCCCGGTTTCGGAACCCGTGTCCGAGCGCTTCCGGATCAAAGCGCAGCGACATAAAGAATTTACTTGACGGGCTCTACAAAACCAATAAAAAGATCAGGGGAAATATTTTCCGGGCCATACGGCACGTGAATCCGGAGTACCTCTTCACATGAAGTCGTCAGCAGAATCGATTCGACCGTTGAATCCGGCCGCCGAGAACCGCACCATGAAGGACGTACAGAACCTGCCCGACCACCGCAACATGCCCATCGACAAGGTGGGTATCAAAAACCTCCAGTATCCGATCACCGTACTGGACCGGCAAAGCGGGTATCAGCACACGGTGGCCTCCATCAACATGTACGTGGACCTGCCCCACCGCAACAAGGGCACCCACATGAGCCGCTTCGTCGAGATCCTGCACCTGTTCCGCCCGGAGATCTCCCTGAAGAGAATCGCCGAAGTGCTCCAGCAGATGAAAGAGCACCTCAATGCGGCATCTTCGCACCTGGAGGTGGCGTTTCCCTATTTCATCGAAAAAAAAGCCCCCGTGACCCATTCACCGGGGTTGATGGATTACGCTTGCAGTTTCAAGGGATCCAGCGACCCGTCCGGCAGAATCGACCTGGTGGTGGAGGTGGCGGTGCCGATCACCTCGGTGTGCCCCTGCTCCAAGGAGATCAGCGAGTACGGGGCCCACAATCAGCGCGGCGAGGTGCGGGTGCGCACCCGTTTTAAAAAGTTCATCTGGATCGAAGACGTGATCGCCCTGGTAGAAGAGGCTGCTTCCTGCGACGTCTATTCGGTGCTCAAACGGGCGGACGAAAAATGCGTCACCGAACGCAGCTTCACCAATCCCAAGTTCGTCGAGGACATCGTGCGCGATGTTGCCCTGCGCCTGAAATCCGATGACAACATCACCTGGTTTTCGGTCAGCGCCGAGAACTTCGAGTCGATCCACAACCACAGCGCCTACGCCCACATCACAAGCGGCGACAGGGCCTGAGCACCCGCGTCTGCAGCCGGGCCCGCGAACTGTTTCCCGACCCAAGGTCCCTGCCACCGGAACTGAGCGAACCCGTCCACAAGGCTGACCCACTGCCCGCGGTCCTGGCAGGCGGCCGCATCCTCGTGCTCCCGGTAATGCCGGATCCGAAGCGGTCCCTTTTTGATATCGATTGCCCGGACCTGCCGCCTCGAATCCCGGTCGACGTTCAAATCCGTATCGCAATCCCCCATGTCGGGGTACATTTCTCGAATCTTGTCACCCAGCAATGCCTTGTTTAGCGTGTCGCGCTCCTGTTGGGGTAGTTGGTTGCCGGGTCGCTTTCATCTATCCCCCCACCGGAGGGCGGAGGGGCCGCTGTTTCAATTTGCCGACTGTAAGGTAACTGCCTACTGCCGATCACCTTGCCGATTGGCTACCAGGTTTGTGAAAGGCTTATCCAGAGGCAGTCGAGCCCGTCCAGGGCCATGTGGATCACCAGCCCCAGGCCGACCAGCCGGGTCGGGACGATGGCCGCCAGCACCAGGTAGCCGGCGATCGCCGGCCAGCTGTGCAGGGGATGAAAACCGAGTCCGCAACGGCTGGAATCGTAGATCGGATCGGCCAGCAGGTGGTCCAGATCCACGATCATGGTGGCGACCATGATCATCCAGGCCCGCTGCCAGCGGTCGGAGAAGGCGAGGCGGGCAACAGCGGCCGGTGCGGCGAAGTGCAGGAGCAAGTGAAGGGCAGGGCGCAGCACGTCAGGGCAGCGCTTTCAGCAGCTCGCGCATAACGCGGTCGGTGGATCTGCCCCGGGTGTTGATCATAACGGCAAATCGGTAGTAGCTGCCGTCCTCGCTGTTGATGTATCCGGCGCGGGTGCTGATACCATATAGTGTGCCGGTCTTGAAATGCGAGCGTCCCTCCCGGTGCATCAGGTAGCGGTAGGGTTCGAAGCTCTCCAGGATCCGGTCCATTCCGCGGGCCGTGATACGGTTGTCCCTGGAGATCCCCGAGCCTTCGGCGAGGTAAAACTTCTCCAGCTGCAGCACGCCCTCGGCGTAGGCCGTGGCGGTCTGCACGCCCTTGGCCAGGGTGCCGGGAGGGCCGAAGGCGTCGATACCCGCTGCGATCAGGATCTGGTTGGTGGTAAAATTGTTGGAGTGCTCCAGCAGCCCGGTGATGATCTCTTCCAGCGTGAACCGGGAGTGGTGACGGTACACGAGCCGATCGGCTTTTTCGTCGACCTTGCCGAGCCGGATCTCTCCGGCAGGTGCGCGGCCCTGTTGGTCCAGGAAGTAGGCGAACAGATGACCGGCGTACAGGGTGCACTGGTTTCCCTTGTGGGAAAACACGATGCGGCCGGTTTCCAGGCCCGATTGTTTTACCCGCGGCAGGGCAAAGGGAAGCAGCGGGGTCTGCGGTTCGGCGCTGGTGTAAGCGCCGTTTTCCGTCGTGAAATTGACCGTGTTGAAATTCACGCACAGCGCTCCGTTGGGCGCGTCATAGGGCTCGGAGGAAGAAGAGATACCGGGGATCACCAGCGGTTGGGCAAAATGGGAATCGTCCAGAACGATATGTTCGATCCGCTCGAGCCGGGTGGCCAGCTCGCGGGAGATGTCGGCCACTTCTTCGGAAACCAGCAGTGGATCCCCGTAGCCTTTGATTTTCAGGTTGCGGTTGCTGTCGGTGTAAAACTCGGTGGGAAACCGGTAGCCGAGGCCGAGGTGGTGGATGGCTACCAGCGAGGTGAGAATTTTGAGGGTCGACGCCGGAATCAGCATCCGGTCGGCATGACGCGACACAAGGGATCTGCCGAGGCTGTCTATCACCAGCACGGCATCGTTTTTACCGATCAGCCGCTCCACGCCGTTCAGTTCACTGCTGTCGGGACCGGCACCGGCCGGTGGGGCCGGCAGCGATCCGGTTAGCACCAGTGACAGCAAGACCAGCGGCAGCAGAGCGGTGCGAAACCTCCGTTTGCCGGACACGTAAAAGGCCGTTATCCTATTGTTCAAAACCGAGCCCATTGGGTTTCGAATGTTCCTTTACTGTGGAGCAGCTGCTGCCGGTCGTCAGTGAACACCTCAAAGGTAACCGTGCGGCTGAATCCGGTTTTTTTCAGCTCTTTCAGGATGGCTGCAAAAGGGATGCTGCCCGTGCCGAGCGGGAGGTGGTCATCGCGCTTGCCGAAGTTGTCGCTTACATGCAGGTGACCGACCCGCTTTGCAAATCGTTGAATAAACTGCAGCACCCGGTTTCCCCGCGGGCTGCCGATGCAGCCGTGCCCGATGTCCAGTGTCAGCTGTAAGGCCGGAAACTGTTCGAACACCAGCTGGAAATCGTCCGGTTCAACGCAAAAAAGAGTGCGGGGAAACATGTTCTCCAGACACACCACCAGCCCCAGCTCTCCGGCCCTGTCCGCGATGGCGGCCAGGCTGTCCAGCGCATGCTGCCGGGCCATATCCATCACATAGGGCCCCATCCCTGCGATGTGGGCTGGATGAAGTACTACATGCGCAGGCTGCAGTTCGGCAGCGGCTTCCAGTGACGCCAGCACTTCGCCGACGGAGGCCCGCCGGATGCTGTCGGTCAGATCGGCCAGCGAGACGAAGGTGGGCATGTGGCACACCAGGCCCATCTGCCGCCGACGCAATTCCGCCCTCAGCTTGGCAGCCATTTTGCGGACCTGGCTATGGTGGGCTTCCGGCGGATCGAGCGTCAGCTCCAGATAGTCGAAACCGAGGCCGGCGATTTCCGCCAGTTCGTCGAGCACCGGCCGGGCAGGGTGGTTCATGGCACCATAGCGCATGAAGCTGCGTCCTTTTAAATGTTGTGTCGGTTCCGGTATTTTATATCATAAATCAGCCTTGCGGACAAAGGTGCTCCGGCGGCAAACCGGTTGACAATGCAGCCGGCATCCACAATACTGAAACGCTCGCAGGCAATGGAGGCTGGCGGATGACGACGAAAAAGATACCCCACCGAAAAGATGTGCCCGACCGGCACCGTTGGGATTTGAGCCCCCTGTTTGCCTCTGATGCATCCTGGGAGCAAGCGTTCGCAGCGCTCGAGGGCCATCTGGCGGGTTACGACAGGTTCCGGGGTAAGCTGGCAGAATCTGCCGAAGGCCTGAAGCGGGCGCTCGATTATCACTTCGATGTCACCCGGCGGCTCGATCGACTCCACACCTACGCCCACCTTCGCAGTGACGAAGACAAGTCCCATCAGCGCTATCTCGGTTTTTACCGCAGGGCGGTAAACCTGCAAACCCGCTGTTGCGAACTGGCGAGTTTCATGACGCCCGAAATACAGGCGATTGCCGATGAAACCATGACAGATTTCCTGTCGCATCCCTGCCTGCAGCCGGTTCGGTTCTACCTGGAGAAAATTCTTCGCTACAAGCCCCACACCCTGGGCCAGTCAGAGGAGCAGATACTGGCCATGAGCGGGGAGATCGGTCAGACGGCTTCCCAGATCTTCGGCCAGCTGGACAACGTCGATCTGAATTTCGGCACCATCGCCGCCGAAGACGGCAGCGAGGTCGAGCTGAGTCACGGAAATTTTATGGTCTTTCTGATCCATCCGAACCGCGATATTCGAAAACGGGCCTTCGACCGCTATTACCGCACTTATGCAGCACTGAAGAACACCCTGGCCACCGCGTTGAGCTGCTCGGCCAAAAAAGATTTCTTCTATGCCCGGGCGCGGAAATTCGAAAATTGCCGGATGGCCGGTCTATTTGACGACAACGTGCCGGATGCACTCTACGACAACCTCGTCGCAACCGTGCGCGCCCATCTGGCCCCGCTCTTCAAGTACTTCCGGTTTCGGCAAAAAGCGCTCGGTCTCGAGGCGCTTCATTTTTATGACACCTACGTTCCGATCGTTGCCGGGGTGGACTTTCATATGTCTTATGAAGATGCCGTGGCGGTGGCCATCCGGGCGCTCAGACCGCTCGGCAGCGAATACACCCAAATTCTGCAAGAGGGACTTTCAGCAGGATGGGTGGATCGTTATGAAAACCGCGGAAAACGCAGCGGTGCGTATTCATCCGGCTGTTACGATTCGCCGCCCTATATACTTCTAAACTACGAAGAGGGCAGTCTCAACAGCCTCTACACGCTGGTGCACGAGGCCGGTCATTCGATGCACTCTTACTTCGCCAATCGCCACCAGCCCTACGTCGATCACCAGTACACGATATTCGCTGCGGAGGTGGCCTCCACCTTCAACGAAAGCCTGCTGAGCCGCTACCTGCTGGAATACTACGCCGACAACCCGCGGATGAAGGCCTTTATCCTCAACCGTGAAATCGACAACATACGGGCCACGTTTTACCGGCAAACCATGTTCGCCGAGTTCGAAGTGCGCACTCACCGGATGGTGGAGCAAAACGAACCCCTGACCCTGGAGCAGATCATCTCCAGTTACCGCGAGTTGCTGGAAGCCTATTTCGGCGACGCGATGGTGATCGACCCCGAATTGGAGCTGGAGTGTTTGCGGATCCCCCACTTTTACGCGTCGTTTTACGTTTACAAATACGCCACCGGCATCAGTGCGGCCATCGCGTTGGCCGAAAAAGTCTGCAGCGGCGGCGATGACGAACGGCGGGCCTATATCGATTTTCTCAAGCTCGGCGGCAGCAGTTTCCCGCTGCAGCAGCTGCAGGAGGCCGGGGTGGACATGCGTTCTGCCCGGCCGGTGCAGATGACCGCGGAACATTTCGACCACCTGGTGGATCAATTGATAGCCGAAGTGGAAGCGAGCTCGTTGCTGACGCCGGACAAATAATGCTATACTTACTTCCATGAGCCGATCCGAGGTCGTTTTCAGAATCACGAAAAGCAAGGAGTGCCCCTGCTACGAAACAGGAGAAGAGTTCCGGCTGTCGGGCAACGCCCTCCTGTTGGAGCTGGAAAAAGAAAAGACCTTCATCAGCACCGCCATCATCACCCCTCCATTCAACCAGAAAACCTGCCGCACCCTGCTCGCCGATCTCACCCGGCTGCTGATCGAAAACGGCAGCGTGGATCGAATTCCGGCCGACGAAATCTGCTGCAGCGGATGCACCGGGTCGGTGCACGTCGTGCCTCGGTTCGACGAACGCGCCGCTGGTGGCGGGTTGCACAAGTCGCGAAGTGAGAACATCGATATCATCGCCGGGCTGTTGAGCAATTTCTCCATTTTCCAGTCCCTTGACCGCCACAACCTGCGCGACATCGTTTCGTTGCTCAAACTGAAGAAATACCCCCGGGGAACGGTGATCCTGAAAAAGGGAACGCCCGCCCAGCACCTCTATATCGTTTTGGCCGGTGAGGTCGATGTGCTCGATGAGGAAGGCGTGTGCCTGTCGACTCTGCGCAAAGGGGACGTGTTCGGCGAAATGAGCCTGATCAGCGGCAATCCGGTCGGTGCCACCGTCAAAGTCGTGCAGCCGGCGACCGTTATCTTCATCAAGGGTCAGGATTTCCGGCGTGTGCTGAACCGGTTCCCGTCCATCCAGATGTACCTGGCGCGTCTGCTGGCCCAGCGCCTGGCGAAATCGAACCTGGTGCGGGCCGAAGAGATCGCCTCCGGCATGGCCGGTCGCCTGTCGGAAATGCCTCCCTCCGAGCTGGCCCAGACCCTGAACCTGAACCAGAAAACCGGCAAACTATCCCTGACCCTGCCGCAGGGGCCCGCCGAGCTGGTGTTCCGAGATGGGGATCTGGTGCAAGCCCGCTGCAATGCCCAGGAAGGCCTGGAAGCCTTTTTCTCCATCCTTGCCGAATCAGAGGGAAGGTTCCAGTTTCGCCCCAAGCTGTCGAAGGAAGAAAATGAGCTGCCGGTGCTCGGCGCATTTATGGAAATACTGCTGGAGGGGCTCCGTCGCATGGACGAGGCCGTTAACTCCGGCGAGTCGCCGGGTGAAGCCCTGATCTGAAAAGCATCACTGCATATGCCCCCGGACTGTAACGGGTACCGGGAGCCGGCGTCGTTGCATCCGGCGGGGTGATGCAGACAGCCCGGCAGTTCAATGCGGCCCTCAATTGCGCTGGCCGGGGCAACGGGCATTTGGATTTTCCCCATCCGTGATTATCATATCCTTCGTCAGATCGATGCTCCCTTCGGGGTACCGAAAGCACCCGGCCTGCCGGGAATTCGACGAACCCAGTAACAAAAGCTGCCTGAGATGATTCTTTACGACCCACAACACCAGTTTACGCTGCTTGAATTCGGCATCCAAATACCGGTTATGAACAGCCGTGCTTCGCGCACTTTCCAGAATTTGACGTCTCACCCCCTGCTGGGGCCGCGCATAACCGACTGGCATCAGCACAGAGACGGCAACCACCTGTCAATCGAAGATCTCGAGCGGGTGCACGATCCGGCTTACGTCCGGAAGCTGTTTTCCCCGGGACTCGAGGAAGAGATCATGAAAACCTTCGAGTTGGTCGACAGCCGGGGCAGCTACAACCGCTACGACCCCCGGCAGGCCACCCGCCCGCTGACGGAGCTTTTTGACCGCATCCTCGACAGGGCTTCCGGTACCGTCCAGTGCTGCCGAGCGGCCCTGGAGAAAAACTTTTGCTTTTATTTCGGCGGCGGGATGCACCATGCGCAGAAAAACTTCGGCAAGGGATTTTGCATCGTCAACGACGTGGTGCTGGCGGTGCGCAAGCTGCAGGCCGAAAACAGCATCCGCAGCGCCTGGATCATCGACATCGATGCTCACAAGGGCGACGGCACGGCCGCGCTCACCCAGGGCGATGACACCGTTGTCACCCTCAGCGCACACATGGCGACCGGATGGCCGTTGGACGGCCCCTCACATGATGAGCACGGTCGTTTGAATCCGTCGTTTATCCCCAGCGACATCGACATACCCGTCGCTGCAGGCCAGGAGCACCTGTATGTGAAGAAACTCGCCGACGGGCTTCGACAACTGGAATCCTACCCGCGAGCGGACATTGCCGTTGTGCTTTCCGGATCGGACCCGTACGAAAAAGATGCCCTGCCGTCTACCGCCCCGCTGAGGCTGAGCCTCGAACAACTCTTCGAACGCGACCGGCTGGTCTATCGCTTTTTGAAGGAAAGACGGATTCCCAGGGCATATCTGATGGCCGGTGGGTACGGAGATTATAGCTGGCAGGTTTACACGCAATTTCTGCAGTGGGCCCTGGTTGATCATATGGGCCTGCAGTAATCGTTATCTTCCACAGCTGCCGGCGGCGGCAGGATCCAAGAGAGGAAACGGGTCGATGAAGTACGTACACGCAAAAATCCTTTACACCGGAAAGGCAGTCAAGCGCGATGCCAACCTGCAGTTCGACGGTCGGGTGATCACCGGCATCACCAAATCACCTCGCGGAGAGTCGGTGGGCGAATATCCCGTGGTCACCCCCGCGCTGATCGATCCCCACAGTCACATCGGCATGCACCGCGCGGGGGAGCCGTCCGCGGAAGGGGAGGCCAACGATCGGCTCGACTCCATCATGGCGCTGCCCGACGCGCTCGACTCGGTGCAGATGGACGACAGTGCGTTGCAGGATGCCCTTGAAATGGGCGTACTCTACTCCTGCGTTGTTCCCGGCAGCGGCAACATCGTTGGCGGGCGTGCGGCCGTCATACGCCACTTTGCCGCCGACAGTTCCAGCGCCCTGGTCGCCCGCGCGGGGATCAAGGCGGCGTTCGGCTACAACCCGAAATCGACCACCGACTGGAAAGGCAGCCGGCCGTCGACCCGGATGGGAGCTGCCGCCCTTTTGCGAAGCAAGCTCGACGAGGTCCGTCAGAAGATCGTCAAGCGCAATGCCGCCCGCGGCGCCAAAAAGACGGAGATCGTTTTTACGGCCGAGGAAAGCATCTACCGGGATCTGCTGACGGGTCAGACCTACCTGCGGGCTCACGTGCACAAGATCGATGACATTGCCGCCTTGCTGCGGCTGGCGGACGAATACAAGCTTCGGGTTTGCGTAGAGCACGCCATGGATGTCCACCGACCCGCCATGTTCCGGGAGCTGAAGAAAAGAAACATACCGGTGGTCTACGGACCGGTGGACAGTTTCGCTTACAAGGTCGAGCTCAAGCATGAAAACTGGCGCAACATCCGTCACCTGATCTCTTCCGGAGTCAGTTTCGGCCTGATGACCGACCATCCCGTGGTATTGGCCCGTCAGCTGCTGCTGCAGACCCGCTGGTTCATCCGTGCCGGCATGAGCAAGCAGCAGGCCATCGAGCTGGTGACACGCTGCAACGCACGCATTCTGGGCATCGAAAAGGTGCTGGGAAGCCTGGCCAGGGGCAAGTGGGCTTCTTTTGTCGGCTGGAGCGGAGACCCTTTCGATATGACCGCGCATCCCGCAGCGGTCTTCGGGGAAGGGGAGCTGCTCTACGCGGACCAGTCGGCATCGTAAAGCGAATCCGGATGCGCGGTCGGAAATCGCCTAAGGGGATTCGAGAATCAGGGTCACCGGCCCGTCATTGATCGATGAAACCGCCATCAGTGCGCGGAATCGGCCGGTTTGCACCCGCACACCTTGTTCGCCGACCTTCGCGACGAAGTGCTCGTAGAGGGCATTGGCGGTTTGCGGATCTGCCGCAGACACGAAAGACGGGCGCCGGCCCTTGCGGCAGTCACCGTAGAGCGTGAACTGCGATACCACCAGCATCTCCCCGCCGACCTCCAGAAGGGATCGGTTCAGTTTGCCGGCGTCGTCTTCGAATATTCTCAAGTGGACAATCTTGTCAGCCAGATAATCGGCCCCGGCGACGGAATCCTGCCGGGCGACACCGAGATACACCAGCAGGCCCGGTCCGATCCGGCCCACGGTTTCGCCGCCGACGCTGACCGATCCCTGCCTGACCCTCTGCACCACCGCTCGCATGCCCGGATATATCCTCCCTTTCACAGTCTGACGCCGGTGTGACAGGACCGCCGAATGCCACTGCTGCCACCGGAGACAGCCATTCCCCGGCTCTGGCAGCTATAGGCGAGGGTTCGCTGAAAGTCAAGGATCGTCCGGGGGGATATGGTTGAAGATTTTACGAATTTCGTGTATAATTTTAAGATCTTACTTAGAGCCGATCATCAAAAAGCGTCCAAGAATCATGGCCGCGCCGGCGGGGTTGCCGCTGGCGGCATTGCCCCGAGCCCTGGTGGTGTATTTTTACGTAAGGTTCTTGTCGACGCCGGAGGGCTGATTGAAGCACCGTAACCTATATTACAAACTTAACATCATCTTCGGACTCTTTTTTCTATTTCCGGTCCTCGGATTTCTCTATTTTATATACAGGCACAACATGCTGTCGGATCAGTACGTACCGCTGTATCTGATCGGTGTGCTGATATTCTCGCTTGTGGGATTTGTCGTTCTGCGCAACCTGTTTGACAAAATCGCCGAAATCTCGAACACCATCGCCCAGGACGTCGTCACGGAGGTCACCGGCGATGCGCTGCAGACCGGAAAGGACGAGCTGCAGAACATCGTGGAATCCTTCGTCACGCTGCAGAAGCAGTTCGGCAGCACGTTCAACCAGCTGGAGAAGAAAGCCTCGGAAATTTCGATACTAAAGGAGCTTTCTGAACTGTGCTATGTGACCTTCGATCCCGAGGAGATCCTTTACGTCACCCTGGAGCGGTCTCTGATGCTGACCGGATCGGATCTCGGGTCGGTGCTGACGCTTGAAAAGAAAGGCCGCAAGCATTTTGTCGTAAAGGCCAGCGTCGGGCTGGGCCAGTATGTCAAACTGGGTGACCGCATCGATTTTGAAACCAGCATTGCCAAATACGCCGTTATCAACAAGTCCCCGCTGGTGGTGAAAAACGTTGAAAAAGACCGGCGATTCGGCCGCTCCAACCTGCCCCATTACGGGACCAAGTCTTTTGTCTGCATGCCGATCAAAACCAGCAAGGACATCATCGGTGTGCTCACCCTGTCCCGCAAGGACGACTCCCGCGTGTACACCCAGGAGGATGTCGAGGCGCTGACGCCGCTGTTGAGCAATGCGGCGTTCACCTACGAGAACCTGCGCCTGATCAAGGAAAACGACCGCGGGGCGCTGCAGCTGCGGTCGATTGAGAAAATCTTTAAGATCATCAATTCCAGCTTCCGGGACAGCGAGCTGCTCCAGGCGGTATTTACCGAAATTCGCGGGGTCGTGCCGTTTGATCTGGCCCTGGTGCTGACCAAGAACGGACATAAACTCGACCAGTTCACTGTTTACGACATGTTTGCCCAGGGGCCGACAAACATCAGCCGGGGCACTCAGTTTTCCTGCAAGGGCACCATCATCGAAAAGGTGTTGCGGCAGGAATCCACCGTGCTGCTGGAGGACACCCCATCGCTGCTGGCAGATCTGGCCAAAGGCAAGACCCGCTCGCGCTGCAGCGTCCTGGAAAAAGAGCTGTTCGTAGGCGACGGACGTCGTACCTGCCTGCTTACACCGCTTCGGACCGACGGTGTGGTGACCGGTTTGCTGGCGCTTTCCGCGAAATCTCCCGGGCTGTTCAGCGGGATGCAGAGCCTGCTGGAATGGATCGCAAACGGGTTGTCGATAGCCATTGACCGAAACCGGCTATCGGCAGCCGTGCTCAAGCGCAACCAGGAACTGGAGACCATCAAGCAGATCGGCAGTGCGCTGGCCTCTTCGACCTTCGATATCAAGAAGGTGCTCAAATACACCATGGATATGGTCCGCATCCTGATGAACGTGGAAGCCGGATCGCTGCTGTTTCTCGAAAACGGAGAACTGGAGCTGGCAGTGGCATTCAACACGCGGTTGAAGACCATGAAAAAGTTCCGTCTGAAGATCGGGCAGGGGATAGCCGGTTACGTGGCTGCGCGGGGTGAGTCGATCATCGTCAACGACACCCAGAAGTCTCCCCATTTCTTCCCTGGCGTGGACCAGTACACCGGCTACCGCACCCTGTCGGCCCTGGCCGTGCCGATGATCACCCAGGGCAAGGTCATCGGCGTGGTGGAGGTGCTCAATAAAACCAGCGGGGACTTCACCCCCAACGACGAAGACCTGCTCCAGTCCATCGCTGCATCGGTGAGCATTGCCATCGAAAATGCACGCTTGTACCGGGAAACCGTTTCGATGGCCGAGCACGAGCGCAACGTGCGCCGCATGTTTCAGAAGTTCGTGCCCAAGCAGGTGCTGGACAACATCATTCACGGAGAGCAGGCACCGGCCGCACAGGTCAACGAGATCAAGACTGTCACCCTGCTGAACATCGACATCCGCGGATTCACCGAACTTGCCATCGAGATGGGACCCCAGAAGACGGTTTCGTTGTTGAACCACTTTTTCTCGGTGATGGGCGGCATCGTTTTCAACTTCAACGGTATTGTCGACAAATACCTCGGCGACGGTTTTCTTGCGGTTTTCGGTGCTCCGGTTTCCAGCATTCAAGATGCCGACAACGCCGTGGGCGCAGCACTGCAGATGAAAACAGCGGTTGCGGATATCAATCAGATGTTTAAAAAAGAACTGGGCCTGGGCATGAGCATCGGCATCAGCGTGCACACCGGTGACGTGGTGGTGGGAAACATCGGTTTCGACAAAAAGATGGATTACACCGTCATCGGAGATGCGGTGAACACGGTCTTCCGGCTGCAGGAACTCACCAAGTCCTATCCGAACGGAATCATCATCGGGGAACGCACCCGCAAAGCCGCCCAGAGCCGGCTGGAGGTCAACGACATCAACAATGCATTGGGCGAGCTGAAGCTATACGAACTCGTCGGCATGGCCAGGGCGTGACAATTCATCCGCACCTGCCCGCCGGGTGACATCCCCATCCGCCACTCCCCCACTGACCGACCCTTCGGTCGTTATCCCCATCATTGTCGTATAGGTCCGCAAATGACGGTCGGAAGTGCGCTCTTGACAAGACCTGGAAGTTGCCGCTAAGCTCGCTTTCATCCATTGGCGTGCCCCCCCCCCGTGTGGCCGACGGTGCTCGGTGCCGCAAACGGAAGGGGCAACTTCCTTCGCCGATCAATCAGACAACGGAGTCCAGTGATGGAGAACGGCTTCAACTCCCTCAAAGGCCATTTTCTTCTGGCAATGCCCGGACTGCAGGACCCGAATTTCTTCCAGACGGTGAGCCTGATCTGCGAACACAATGACAACGGTGCTTTCGGTATCGTCATCAATCGCGTGCATGCCCATCTTTCGGGCAAGGACATATTCAGCGAGCTGAAAATCGAGCAGGTACCGGCGGTTGAATCACTTCCGGTACATATCGGTGGCCCGGTCCACAACGGTGAGATCTTTCTGGTGCACGGGCCGCCATTTCACTGGGATTCCTGCCTGATGGTCACCCCGACCATTGCCATGAGTAACACCAGGGACATCCTCGAATCGATTGCCCGGGGCAGCGGCCCGCCGAAGCTGATCCTTTCACTCGGATGCGCCGGCTGGGGGCCGGGACAGCTGGAATCGGAAATTATGGAAAATGCCTGGTTGACGCTGCCGGCTATCGAAGACGTTTTGTTCGGCTGGCCGGTGGAGCATCGCTGGGAAGAAGCTGTCAAGCGGATGGGGATCGATCCCGCCCTTCTGGCAAATACGGCTGGCAATGCGTGAGTCGGCTCACCGCAGAGTTGCATGCCGCGGTGGCAGATCGACATTGCAGCACGGCAGGGGGGCGGCCCGGCAAAAAGGACCCGGTTCGATATGGCCGAAACTGCCGTCAGGCCCGGGCTTTTGTCTTTTGGGCAGCATTCGGCTTCTTCTTTTTCCGACAGACCCGATCTTTCCTCACGAATGCACACAGCTTGGGATTGTAGTACTCCCTGCAGTTCAACGGGTTGTACAAAGGGCATTCGGGGTGTTTCTCGGACATCACGGATTCCTCGTGGCCGCTTTGCACCACAGGTTTTGGGGGCCGTTGTTGCTGCAGGGGCCGGTTCGACCGGAAAACATTTCATAACACAGTTCCGCGGGTCACACAACCTTTCCGACCGCGGTGTCAGCGACCCGGATCTGCCGCTTTCATGGAAGGATTGGGCAAACATTTCGTTTTGACAATCTCCGTGAACCGGTGTAGGGATCGGTCATTTGCCCGACAGGATTTTCCATGGCAGCACATTCCGATTACAAAAAAGATCTGCTCACCATCAATCAGGACATCAAGGAGCTGCTTACCACCGGTAAGTCACTGGCCGGGATGCGCTCCAACTCCCTGGGTGCCTGGATCAAGGCCTGCGATTCTCTGCAGCATCAACTGGAAAAAGACATCATGAGGGTGGCGGTAGTCGGGGCGATCAAATCCGGCAAAAGCACCTTTTTGAACGCTCTGTTGGGCGGCGAGTACCTGAAAAGGGGTGCGGGTGTTGTCACCTCCATTGTCACCCGCATCCGAAGGGGCGGCAGGCTCAAAGCCGATCTGGCGTTTAAAGACTGGGAGGAGATCAACCGCGAAATCAGCGATGCCGCCACCTTGCTGCCCGGACTTGCCGACCGCGAACAGGAATCCGTCGACATCCGTGATGATCGACTGCGGCAAGATCTGCAGGCGGCACTCAACGGCCTTCCGACCGAGCAGCTTTTTCTGCAGGATCTTCGCAATGCAAGCACGGTTCTGCTTTCCTGCTACCTGAACGGGTTCGATCAGGTAAGCCGGCAGCTGACGGAGACCACTTCGAACCTCGAATTCAGCGGCCGCCAATTCCGTCAACATTGGCGGTATGTGGGTGACGACGCCCTTGCCGTTTATTTGAAAGATGTCACGCTGTCGGTAAACAGCCCGGCCCTGGACAGCAACACCGAGTTTGCCGACTGCCAGGGCAGCGATTCCCCCAATCCCCTTCATCTGGCAATGATTCAGGACTACTTGAACCTGAGCCACCTTACCGTCTACCTGATCAGCAGCCGGACCGGCCTCAGAGAGGCCGACATCCGGTTTCTGAATTTAATTCGCCGGATGGGAATCATCGACAACGTCTTGTTCGTGTTCAACTGCGACATCAGCGAACACGCGACGCTTCAGGATCTGGAATCGCTGCGGAAAAAAGCAACCGATGAGTTGTCCCTGATCACGCCCGGAGCCCACCTGTACGCTTTTTCCGCCCTCTACCGGCTTTTCGGACTGCTTGGCGACCGCCTGCCGGACAAAGAGCGCCTCCGCCTGGACCAGTGGGCCGGGCAGACGGAAATTGCCGATTATTGCACCGCGCAGTTTGAACGGTTTCAAAAAGACCTCCAGGACCATCTGATCCGCAAACGCACACACCTGCTTTTCAGAAACCAGGTTGAACGCCACGGGGCAATTCTGGCCGGCATGGACAGCTGGATCAGTATCAATCGAGAGCTGGTTGTCAGGGAGGAGGGCGAGGTCCGGCAGATACGCGAGAGCTTTCAACGGCAGAAACAGAGAATGAATCAGATCCGATCGACGATCGAAACCACAGCTGCCGGTGCCGTGCCGAAAATCAAGTCCGAACTCAACCACGACAGCAACCGTTTTTTTGACAGCCGATCGGGGCATTGTATCGGGTCGGTGATCGATTACGTTCGCGGCTACCAGGTCGACTGGAGGGAAACCGAGGCAATGCTGGAAAACACCGGATTTATGCCCACGGTGTACATGGTTTTTCAAAAGTTCAAGCAGGACCTCACCACTGCCATGTCCGAGCGGGTCTATCCTGACGTTGTGCAGTTCGCTCGCCAGCAAGAGGGGAAAATCGAACAGTTTTTTGCCTCTCTGTTCGAACCGTTCGAGTCGATCGTCAACGGCGCTCTGGAGGAACTGGCCGGCTCGATGCAATCCTTCGACATCGCAGGCCCGGTATCGATGCGAGACCGACGGATGGAACTGCCGCCGCTGGAAAGTATAAAGGCGGCAGCCAACCTTCAGCCCCCGCCAATGGTGGCGTTCCTGCGCTATTCGGCCAGGTTGAGAACCGATGCACTGCTGAAGCTCGGGATTGTCTCATTTTTGAAATTGGTCGGAAAGCTGGCGCCCAACAAAGAGCAGCGGGCTCGCAGTGGCAGGCGGCGGGCGCTTCAAGGAAATGTCCGGCGCATGAAAAAGCTCACAGAGGACGCACTGCTCCACCAGTGTAAAAATTACCGGGAAAATCTGAAATTCGCCTACTTATACAAGTTGGTGGACCTGATGGCCGCCAGGCTGACCGAGTCGTTGCTGGAGGGCTTCCAGGTCTACGGCGACGATGCCCAGACGGCCGGCGAGGGCATCTCGCAGCATCATAGCGACAAGGAACGCACGGTGAAAACCCTGACGCAAATGGCCGATTCGGCCGGTGAACTCGGCCGCAAGATAGCGGATCTGCGGTCAAACGTATCTCGCATCAGAGCGTAACTTCAATCACCGCAATTCTCCCCCTTACGGTTTGTGCCGCCCGCCGCCGTCTTTCTGCAGTTTTTCCAGGTTCTCCCGCGCGAATGCTATCGTGGGGTCGAGTTCCAGCGCCATGGCATAATACCGGGCAGCCTGTTCGGATTTCCCGAGATCTCTGTAATTGGAACCGATGTTGGCATAATCGATGGCCGAGGTTGGATCCAATGAAATCACCCGCTTGAAACATTCGATGGCGGTTTCGTGATCTTTGAGCTTGAAATGACAAAAACCCATCAGGTTGTAAATATCGGTTCGCTCATTGTCGAGCTTTTCACCCTCCGCCAGCGCTTCCAGCGCACTGCGGTATTGTCCCAGATCCTTGTGGGCGACGCCCATGTACGAATAAATCGCCGCCCGGTCCTGGTCTGTCGGCTGCTGCCGCAGGGCCATGTGGAAGTGATTCAGGGCCTCTTCCGGTCGGTCCAGGGCGATCTGGCAGGTGCCCATGTAGAAATTGACAAAATATTTACCGGGCAGCTGCCGGTCGATCTCTTGCAGTGCTGCAAGCGCTTGGGCCGGCGGCAGGTTTTCGGTGGTCAGCTTGGCGGTGAACATCCCGACACTGGTGCCTAAAGCGCGCTCGCGAAAATGCGCTCCGGGTATGATGGTGTAAAAAGCCGGCACCTGCAGGACGGGGTGGCGGGTGTCGATCACCAGCACTTCCAGCCCCTGATGCGACAGCGCCTGCAGGCAGTTTTCCACCTCGATGCGGATGTTGTCGTCGGAGATGTCCGGCAGTGCTGTGATCGCCACCGTCTCGGGAGGGTCGGTGATGAAATCGGCCTGTCCCAGGCGGGTGAATTTCGGCAGACCGCTGGCGACGTAGTTGGAACCGCTGTTGAAATCACCGGCAAGCTGGGCGACTTCCGTCAATGCGCGGCTCAGCGCTTTCCGGGGGTCGGGGGTGGTCCCGGCGGTCCAGACAATCTCGCTTTTTTCAGGGAAAGTGGCCGGATCGAAGGCCAGCAAACCGACGGTCGGTATCCCCATGCCCAATGTGAAGTCGGTGGCAAACAACTTTACGCCGGCGCGTCGGTATTTGTGGATCATATCTTCAATAACCGGATCGTCGACCGAATCCAGATCGATGGCCGGCAGGTTCAACCGCGAATGGCTGACGATGGAGGAGGTGTGCCGCTCCACCACTTCGCAGATTCCCTGGGAAAGCGCCTCTTCAACGCAGTTGCCCGCCGATGGGCCGTTGAATTCGTTGATGGCATAAAACCAGCTGAACGGAACCAGGGTTTCGGTCTGCGTGGACAGGTTGTAGGCAGGGGTCCACTGCAACGTCAGGGTGTCGAAGATTCGCCGGGCAGCTTCCAGGTCTTCGGATTCGTCGTGGACCGATCGCGCGATCGACTCGAAAGGCAAGGCCCTGTCTTTGACCTCCGGGTATCTCGCAGTGATGAAATTTCGGGCGTTGGCGGTGAAACTGAAAAAGCTATACCTTTCGGCAAGCTCCATTACCGCGCTGGCCTCGGCCTGTTCGGGTGTGGCGCCCTTGCCCATCTGTTTCCGGGTTCCGGTAAGCGCCGCAGCGTCCCGGCCGCAGTAGCTGAAAAACACCGGGATGTCTAGCCGGCCGTTGTCGATGCGAACGGTCTGCTCCAGGATGTCCAGATCCAGGTCCGCCAGTTTGGCTTTGAGGCGCCGAACGGTTTCCGCCGGAGGCCAAATCTTATCCTGATCCTGGGTGTAGCCTTTGTATGCGTCCTGCAGTTTGATTTCCAATCGCTGGTTTCCCTTCTTTCTCCGGTATTTTTACGAACCGGCAAAGGTGCCGGCGGCCTGTGGCACCCAAGTTTCATACCACAGAGTAACAGCGCCACCCATTAACAGAAAATCGGTTTGGAGAAAACAGATTTTTTGAATTGACCGGTGGGACCAGCCGTGATAGATATAACGGTTGCGTGGGGATGTAGCTCAGTTGGGAGAGCGCAGCGTTCGCAACGCTGAGGTCGTCGGTTCGATCCCGATCATCTCCACCAAATAATTTCAGATAGTTAGAGCCGGTGTAAAAAGCCGGCTCTTTCTGTTTTTGGCAAACATTAGTCAACGATTACCTGTAAAATTTTAATATGATCTTATATGCCAAAATATGAGTTTAAAAGAAGTCTGACAAACTACATATCATCTACCTATGTGGAATTTGGCGAAAGTTTTGGTACTGGCAAGAAGGCACACCCTTTTAACTCTATGTTATAATTAGCGATACCCATTGCATATTAAAACCCAGCCAAAATTCGTGTGTTTAGTGATTATGGTAATAACCTCTTCTTTAAGCCTTCGCCAATTCAGCAGACAGGGTACTTGCATGGTGCCCTTAATGTCCAAGTATGGCATTTACAGGCTTACGTATGTAAAATTTTGAAATTATAAAATTTATTTTTTATCCTTCCCTATTTACATGCTACTTTGTGGTATTAGCTTCTACCTGAAGAAAATGAAACTCGTAACGAAGCCCATCATATTCATTTCCTTATTCCTTCATTTTTAGGCTGTCTTCGCGGCCGTCAATTGTGTGATACGAGTTTCTGGTACCCTTTAACAATTAACTACAAAATTTCGCTTTTTTATATCATTGGCTGAACAGCTAGTAGACAGGTTCAGACAAACTTAATGGATATTTCGTAATAGGGCGGAATATCGCACCATCACTGGAGCGGTGCCGGTATCAGTTAAACTGGTGGATTAACAAACAAGCAGCTCTCCGCTTGGCATCGTTGCCTCGCAAAAAAGTGTTTCCCAAATAAATGTTAGGAGAAATCTAATGCCATTAGTCAATGTGAAGGTAATTGAAGGCGTATTTTCAGAGGCCCAGAAGAAGGAAATGGTTCAAAAGCTCACGGATACAATGGTTTCTATCGAAGGTGAAAACATGCGCCAAGTCACATGGGTCGTAATTGATGAGGTGAAAAGTGGTAACTGGGGAATCGGTGGAAATGCACTAACTGCTGAGGCTGTTAAAGCTCTTGCCTCAGGTAAGAGCTGAATAGAATTGAAAGTGTAAAGAGTGACTGAATAATCAAACAATATTACTGGAGGTGGAAAGATGAATTCTGTTTCCTCAACAACACGAAAACGCATTGAAGCGCAGGGATACCTGGGGTTAAGTGATTCTGATTTGGCCGAAGTTGGCCCATGGCTGCGTCTTGCTCCCGCAATGTGCATGGTATGGACAGGTATTGCAACATTTTACCAATCTGAACTGGCCTTGATGATTCTTTTACCATTCGCTGCCTTAGGTGCAATATTACGTGGCCATCCCTTTGAGACCATATACAACTATGGCATTCGCCACATCGTTGGAACCCGGAGATTACCCCCTGCTCAAGCACCGAGACGCTTCGCATGTGGGGTGGCTACGATCTATCTCATAATAACAATTATAGCCTTTCACAACGGTTTCCCTTTTGTTGGCCAGTTTTTTGGATTTTCATTGGTCGCAGCCGCTGCGGTTCCTACATTTACCGATTTCTGTATTCCGTCATTCATTTATGGACTGATTTTTGGAAAGCCTGGGGCGCAAAATCCAGACAAGGGCGCGCACAGTGCCATATGAAATTTTTTTATTTACTATCTGTAAACTGTCTCAAAAACCACAGGATAAATAATCCACTCAACAGTAAGAAAGACTCAAACATTTAAATATTTACTCTTATAGCGTTTGGGATCATTTTCATCGCTGGAATCTTTATGATGATGTGGTCATGGCTATCCGATGCTTTTGGAGAGCGGAAACTTGGTTTTTTCCTTCATTGATGTAGCCTTTGTAGTCGAGACTACCGGCAGGTCAGTGCATGAGCAGAAAGAAATACATCTTTAGGTATTTCGACAACCAAGGCCCGGTTTCGAGGTTTGGCCACAAGTGCGATCCCTATCAGCATTGGGCAGCACCTCGAGTAGGATGAACAGAGCAAGCAGAGGGCTGGTTAACCAACTGCGTAAATGCGGACAGGGAAGACGCCATTTTAGGCTTTTTCGCAGTCATCACTAAACTTCACCTTTGCGTTGGCCCGGTTGTATTCTCGTCCGGTCACCCAGAGCGTTTCAAACAACCAAATCATAATACGCTATTTGTCGACGCCGTACAGCTGCTGATATATCAAAAGATCTTGAACCGCCCTAAAACCTTAAATATCTTCAACATATCTGCACTGTTAAATGTCTTCAAAATGTTGTGATATTATACTGTCAAGCGAAGTTTTAATTTACTTTCCATATCTGTAAATTCAACTTTAGGTCAGAGCGCAGAAGGGCGAACTCCGCCCCTCTGGCTCGGCGGCCACTTGTCTATAAGCTACTTAAGAGTTTTTAGGCGTTGGGATTAGACTACAGGCGGGGGTTTAGGGTAGGACGGTTCCCACAATGGCTATCCATAGGGCGACCTCCGCGATGAAAATAGCGCGTCTCTCCATGGCCTCACCTCCTTTCAGGATTGACATTCAGGCTGATGATTTGTGTACGGAAATCAGGTACTAATTTCGTTGATTGCAGAAAGTAGGTAAAACTGGAAAGTCAGTAACTTAGCGGGTTTTGGAGGTCTCTCGGAGAAGACTGACAATCCCGATCATCTCCACCATCTCATTCATCTTCCCTGTCAGGCAGGTGCCCGATATCCGGTTGTATCGGAATGCCGCCCGGCGCAGCTTTCACTTCAGAAAACAACCCGATACACCAGAAAGAGCTGCCAGGCGATCACCCCTGCAAAAGTGAGGGAAATGATGGAAAACATCGACCGGGTGTATATTTTCAGGCTCTTGATTGAATTGTTGCTGTAAACCAGCAGCACGAAGATCGACAAACTGGTCAGCGTGTATTTTACCGCCACGAATGGTGCCGGGCCGATATCCAGGTAGAAGGCCATCAGCGGATTGAGCTCAACGGCACCGTGATCGATCAGCAGCAGGGTTAAAAATGCGTCCAGCACGCTGAAAATCAGGATCAGCACGATCAGCCTGAAAATGGTTTTACTGTAGCGATCCAGGTAAAGGACCCGATCCCGGTCGATCCTGCGCCGCACCTGTTGGCGCCTTCCAAACATCAGATGCCTCAGCCCTGAACCCCTTTTCATGTTCCGCCGCTCGACACCGGTTCTGCGGTCCAGATTCAACCGGTAGTGCGGTTTTTTGTGGACCGTGGCGGTATTCTGCCAGGGCACAAGCGATCTGCGCCGTACGGCGATGTTTTGTTTTTCCAACGCCAGAGTACCCCTTTCTGTGCCCCGTCCCTTGATCATGGCCCAACCTGCCGCTGAAGGCCAATCGCCTATCGAACCGCTACGACATGAAAGCCTACGCAAAAAATGTGCCGTTGGAGCCCAATCGGTTGAACTATATTTTCGTATATATATCAGATAGTTAGTCCATCATCTGGCTGCCGGCTCGGATCAGCATTCCGGAAGGCTGTGAAGTTTGTTGCCCAATATTCGAAAGCAAATCTCACAGCAGACGCTTTCGGCCGGACAGCAAGGTCGAACGACACGGCCCGCCAGATAAAATAACCGCCAGGCTGTAACTTTTTTGGTTTTCGGCGGTCTATAATTTTGAACAGCAACTAACCCGGCTGTTCAGAAAGATGCGTGAGTTCTGCATTCATCTTTCCTCCTCACAGCGCAAGGAGACCGGTATCCGCAAGGGCCGGGAGGTCCCAGAGCCTTCCATATCTCCTTGCGCTTTTTGTTTTCCATCTCAAAGCCCTCATCTGTTGCACCTTCGGGAATCAAAGCTTGACGGCAGCCGGTTTGATCGCGTATATCGCATGAGAATTCGCCGCGCCGTAAAGGCCGGTTTGACAAATTGACGCGGCTGCTGCACCCCAGCATGCCGATCGTTACACCCAAAAAAGGAAAGGGGCATGACGAAGCGATCAGCCAAGGCGGAACGCCGGACAAAGGAAACAGACATTCGCATTTCTCTGGCACTCGACGGTGACGGAACCCATGATATCGACAGCGGGATACCCTTTTTCGACCACATGTTGACGCTGTTCACCGTCCACGGCTTTTTCAACCTGACCCTGTCGGCCAAAGGGGACCTGCAGGTCGACTTTCACCACACGGTGGAAGACATCGGCCTGGTGTTGGGCGACGCGTTCGGCAAAGCGCTCGGAGACCGGGCAGGCATTGTGAGATTCGGGCATGCGGTAACACCGATGGACGATGCCCTGGCGGCCGTTACGGTCGATTTGTCCAACCGGCCCTATCTGGTGTTCAATGCGGGGCTGACTTCCGGCACCGGCAAACATTTCGATGCGGCATTGACCAAGGAGTTTTTCCGGGCCTTTACCACCCGATGCGGGCTGAACCTGCACATCAATGTCTCTTACGGCGAAAATGAACACCATGTTCTGGAAGCGATCTTCAAGGCAACCGGCAGGGCCATCAGCCGGGCTGCTTCCGTTGACAGCCGTATCCGCGGGGTGCGCTCGACCAAGGGCAGTTTGTAAACGGCGGTCTGCTGTGCACCCCCTTCGACTCGTGCAATTATCCGCGACAATCGGGCCTCGTTTTTCCTGAAAGGGTTTGCAGAAGTGGTCATCATTCCGGCAGTCGACATCAAGGACGGAAAGTGTGTGCGGTTGCTGCAGGGGCGCAAGGAGAAGGAGACCGTATTTTCAGACGACCCGATCGCCATGGCGAGAAGGTGGCAGCAGGAAGGTGCCGAGCGCATCCATGTGGTCGACCTGGACGGCGCGTTTGAGAAAATACCGAAAAACCTGCCGGTTATTGAACGCATGATCCAAAGCATCGCTGTTCCCATTCAGGTCGGCGGCGGTATCCGTGAGCGCAGCGCGGTGGATCGCTACGTGCAGGCCGGTGCCGACAGGGTCATCATCGGAACCGAAGCCATTCGCAATCCGGAGCTGGTCGTCGAATGCTGCCGGGCCTACCCGGATCGCATTGTGGTGGCCATTGACGCCAGGGAGGGGCTGGTGGCCATTGAAGGGTGGGTGGAGACCACCCGCACCCGCGCCGTGGACCTGGCCAGGCGATTCGAGGCTACCGGAGTCGCGGCGATCAATTTTACCGACATTCATCGCGACGGCATGCAGACCGGGCCGAATATCGAAGAAACCCGCAAACTGGCCCAGGCCATCTCGATTCCGGTGGTGGCATCCGGAGGGGTGTCGTCGCTGGCAGATATCCAGCACCTGCTGCCGCTCGAAGCTGTGGGTGTTGTCGGCGTGATCACCGGCAAAGCCCTGTATACCGGTGCCCTGCGCCTGGCCGACGCCATCGCGGCAGCCCGAAATCCAACCGCCTGAACCCCAAACGAACTCCGGAGCGGACCGATTCACCCCGTCCCCTTGCCCCGCAACCGCTGTATTGCGCCCCTATCGCATGCACCTGCGCTTGACGAGCGTGGTGCGGGGGAGCGGTTGCAGGCACCCCGCGGTGTAAAATAATCGTTGACATAATTATGCTAAATTATTATATTGTTCTGCTAACGATCACGACCATGATTTCGGGTATGTCACCCATGAGGCCTTTCCAACGGATTGGTGCTCGCCTCCTGTTTCCATGCGTGGCGAGCACTGAAGTTTCAATACTTCATCCCATATAAAATCCTCCATCAGAATTCATCCGCCCAAGTTGTATATCACTGGAGGGTGCTCTTCTTGACTGGTTATATCCCGGAAGAAAAAATTTCAGATATCAGAAATGCCGCCGATATCGTCGAGGTGGTCTCGGAAGCGGTGCGACTGAAAAAGACCGGTAAAAACCACGTGGGACTCTGCCCGTTTCACACGGAAAAAACCCCCTCTTTCACGGTCAACCCGGACAAGCAGATTTTTCATTGTTTCGGTTGCGGTAGCGGCGGCAACGTTTTCACCTTTCTGATGAAGCATGACGGGGTCAGTTTTCCGGAGGCCGTCCGTTCCCTTGCCAGACGTTATGGCATCGAACTGCCGGAGCGCGCTCCGACACCACAGCAGCGACGGCAAATGGCGGAACGCGAGCAGATGCTGGCAGCCAACCGCGCAGCGGCGGACTACTATCGGCGCTGCCTGCTGGAGGGCAACGCCGGACAAACGGGACGCAATTATCTGAAAAAAAGAAGGATTTCGGGCGAAACCATCGACCATTTCCAGATCGGGTATGCCCCCAAGGGCTGGGACAACCTTCTGACGGAATTGACTGCAAAAGGCTATGGCGCTTCGCTGATGGAAAAGTGCGGCCTGGTGCTGCAAAGAAAAAGCGGTACGGGCTATTATGATCGGTTTCGTGAGCGGGTGGTGTTCCCGATTATGGATCTCAATTCCCGGGTGCTTGGATTCGGCGGCCGGGTCATGGATGATTCCCTGCCCAAGTACCTTAATTCGCCGGAGACCAGCCTGTACAACAAAGGAAGGTCCCTCTACGGCCTTTGTCAGACAAAAAAATACTGCCGCGAACTCGGGTCGGTGTTCATTGTGGAAGGCTACTTCGACCTGATTGCCCTGTACCAGCACGGCATCCGAAATGCCGTGGCAACGCTGGGAACGGCGCTGACCGCCGAGCATGTGCGGCTGCTTCGCGGATGCATCGGCAGTGAAGGCCGGGCCACCCTGGTATTCGATTCCGACGAAGCGGGAGTGGCGGCTGCGCGCAGAAGCGTTGCGGTCTTTGACAAGGGATATTTGAATGCACAGATTTTGTCATTGAAAACCGGATATGATCCCGACACCTATGTCTTCGAATATGGAGCCGGCGGCTTTCAATCGGCGGCAAACGGAGCACGCGGCGCCATTCCGTTTCTGCTCGACACAGCCGTGGAAAAATATGGAACGACCGTTGAAGGGAAGGTGCGGATCGTATCGGAGCTGATCGAGCCGCTGGCAGCCATCGGCGACGAGATAAAACAGTCGTTGTACATCAGAGAAGTTGCCGAGCGCCTTGCGATCGATGAGCATGCCATTCGGCTCCGCTTGCAGCAATCCGGCGATCGAATGCAGACACCGGGAAAACGACTGCCGTCCGAAGATCTCCGTCACCCCCGCGGTCCGGGAATCGAACGAGCTGCTCGAATCGAACGGCATCTGGTGGCCATGATGTTGCAGGTGCCTGCCGTGCTGTCCGACATCGACCGCAACCATGTTCTCGATTACTTTGAGAACGAATCGCTGCGGGCCCTGGGAAGCGTGATTCTGAGCCGGTTTCAGGAGAAAAAGCATCAAGTTGAAGTCAGCGCCGAAACCGGTCCCGCGGCGACAGACCGCTTCGTATCCGAAATCCTTGACAGCGTGAAGGACGAAAATCAGCGCCGCCTGATCACCGAATTGACCAACACAGAGGAAGACTGGTCGATCGAAGGATGTCAAAAGTTGATACAGCATTTTGCAGAGACCGGCCGCAGCCGATCGAGTGCAAGGGATATTTCCCGCAAGATAAAAGAGGCCGAGCGCAACAAAGACGACCGGCTGCTGAAAAAACTACTGGAAGAAAAGCAACAACAGGCCGTTCAACGGGACAGAAAACGGATGGCCCTAACCGAAAAACTGTAGGCAAACCTACCAATTGGCGCGGGAGGCAATCATTGATGGTAAAGAAATCCGCTAAGACCAAGAAAGCTGCACCCAGAAAGAAGGCGGTGACCGCCCGGTCGGCAAAAACCGCCCGAAAATCCACATCCACCGGTAAAAAGAGTGCAAAGCGGGAAATATCGAAGATGATCACCATCAACAAGAAAGCCCTGAAGGAACTCATCACCAGGGGGTCGAAACAGGGCTATCTCACCTATGATGAAATCAATGAGGTGATTCCCGAAGACATGCTGTCGACCGAGCAAATCGAAGAGACCCTGATGCTCTTTGATGACCACGACATCGAGATTGTTGACGAGAAGAGCCTTAAAAAATCGATACAGGCCAAAAAGCGCAAAGAGGCCAAAATCAAGGAACGCCAGCGGGCTGTCGCAGATTTCGGCAGCGTAACCGATCCGGTCAAGATGTATCTGCGCGAAATGGGCCTGGTAACCCTGCTCAGCAGGGAAGGGGAAGTGGAGATCGCCAAGAAAATCGAAGCCGGCGAGCAGGAGGTTCTGCGGGCCCTTCTGGACACCACCACCGGTGTGGAGTCGATCATCGATATGGGCTCTCAGATAGAAGTCGGAGAGCTTCGCCCGAAATACGTCCTGCGGGACATCGACGAAGGCGACACCTATGTCGACGAGGTCGTTCAAACGGACAGGTTCCTCACCACCATCCGCGGGATCAAGGAGCTTCACGCGGAGAACAACGTCTACCGGGAGAAGCTTTTCTCCGACGATGACGAACCCGATGATAAGCGGCGCGTGCGCAGATCGATCAACCGCCGGACGGAAAAAATTTTCGAGTTGCTCAAAGAATGGCGGCTGGAAAGCAGTATCGTCGACGGAATCGAAAACGATATCTGGGATCAGATCGAATGGTTCGATCGTATGATAGACCGGTTGGCACGGTGCACCGCCCAGGTTGATGCCCCCCACCGAGAGATACTCGAAAACCTGCGCTCGAAGACCCATTTTGCCAAGTGGGCCGGCGAGCGAACCCAGCCCAAGAAAAAGAAAGACGAGCTGATCGAGCTCTACCTGGAGATCACCAACATACTGGAGCGCACGCAGGAAAGAGAAAGGGAGCTGAAGGCCAACAACCGAATCTTGAAGCGGGTTATGGCTAACGTGAACGCAGGTCGGCTGAAGGCCAAGGCGGCCAAATCCGAACTCACCCGCGCGAATCTGCGATTGGTGGTAAGCATCGCCAAGAAATATACCAACCGGGGGCTGCAGTTTCTGGACCTGATCCAGGAGGGTAACATCGGCTTGATGAAAGCCGTCGACAAATTCGAATATCGGCGCGGATACAAGTTCAGTACCTACGCAACGTGGTGGATACGGCAGGCGATTACACGGGCAATCGCAGATCAGGCCCGTACGATCCGTATACCGGTCCACATGATCGAGACCATCAACAAGCTGATCCGCACTTCCCGCTATCTGGTGCAGGAACAGGGCAGAGAACCCACACCGGAAGAGATTGCAGAGAAAATGGAAATACCGCTGGAAAAGGTGCGCAAGGTGCTCAAGATCGCGCGCGAACCGATATCGCTGGAAACTCCGATCGGAGAGGAAGAGGACAGCCACCTGGGGGATTTTATCGAAGACAAGAAGTTTATGCTGCCGTCCGAAGCCGCCGTCAGTTTAAACCTGGCCGAGCAGACCCGCAAGGTTCTCGCCACCCTGACCCCTCGCGAAGAAAAAGTGCTGCGCATGCGTTTTGGCATCGGTGAGAAAGCGGATCACACGCTGGAAGAAGTCGGCCAGGATTTCGCCGTTACGCGCGAAAGGATACGGCAAATCGAGGCCAAGGCGCTGCGGAAACTGCGGCACCCCACCCGCAGCCGGAAACTGAAACATTTCATCGAAACATAAGTTCGCCGAATGCAACATCCGCACACGGTTCCCGGCGGTTGACAATCCGGGCGGCAACCGCGGGAATTCCCTGTGGGCGGGCATCCGCAGCCGGTCCAATCAGCTTGACAAACCCAGCTGCAAGGGCTAATCTGCACGGTACTTTCACGGGGGCCCATAGCTCAGCTGGCAGAGCCACCGGCTCATAACCGGTCGGTCCCTGGTTCGATTCCAGGTGGGCCCATACCCGACAGCGCAAAGGACAACCCAAACTGTGATGTATTACCGCCGAAACTGTCACCCCAACAACCGCTGCCCTCATCTCGGGCAGGCGAGGTTCGCATGATGGACTCTGTCCGGGGCAAAGACCGGCTAAGGCGTGGTAGGTCCGCTTACCGCGCCTTTTCTGTTGGTTGACAAAACATGGAGCTCACCGTCCTAGATATTATCCGGGTTATTGAACGGTTCGCGCCTCAACAGCTGGCCGAGGACTGGGACAACTCCGGGCTGCAGGTCGGTAGCCGGAGCTGGCCGGTAAAAACGATGTGGGTGGCCCTCGATCCTTCACCGGAAGTCATTCAGGCCGCCTGCAAACAGAAGGCAAATCTGCTGGTTACCCATCATCCGCTGATTTTCAAACCGCTCAAATCGATCGATTTCAGCCACCCCCTCGGAAAGAGCATCCAGATGGCTGCCAAACACCGACTGGCCGTCTTCTCCGCCCACACCAATCTGGACAGAACGCACAGCGGATTGAACGATATGCTGGCCGAGCGGATCGGTTTGAAAAACGTCGCTGCATTGTACCGGGAAGATGGCCAGCCGAGCTTCGGACGAATCGGTGAGCTGGCCCGACGCTGCAGCCTGAAGGAAATGGCCGCTGCCGTCAAGAAGGCACTGGCCATCGAACATGTGCGGGTGGCCGGCGATCTGAAGCTGCGTGTCGGCAACGTGCTGGTTTGCAGCGGCAGCGGCTCCGGACTGCTGAATGATTTTCTGCTTTCAGACGCCCAGGTATATCTCAGCGGAGACCTGCGCTATCACGATGCGCTGGAGATTCAGCAGGCCAACCGGGGAATGATCGACATCGGGCATTTTGCATCGGAGCACATTATGGTAGACGCACTGGCCAGCTGGTTAACCGTCGAGCTTGACGCTCTCGGCGCACAAGTCGATGTCGTTGCCTACGGGAATGAAAAAGACCCGTTTGTATTGATTTGAATTCGATGCCCGTCGACGATAGGGGAGAAATGAGCCCTTCCGATTTAACGCAAAAAATCGAAGCCCTGCTGCAGCTTCAGGAGAACGAGTTGGAAACCGCTTCCCTCCGTTCATCGCTGGCCGATGTGCCGCGTCGCTTGAGCCTTCTTGAAACACAACTCGAAGAGTTAAAAACCCGCATGGCGCAGTCCGAATCCCGGATGTCCGATCTGCAGAAATCCTACCGGCAATATGAGTCTGAAACGCAGTCGATTCAGGCGAAAGTTGAGAAAAGCAACGAAAAGCTCAGAACCGTAAAAACCAACAAGGAATATCAGGCCGGTCTGCAGGAAATCGAAGATTTGAACCGGTTGCAGTCCGGTGTCGAAGACAAGATGCTCGAATGCCTGGAGGCGATCGATGAGGCCGAGGCAGCGGTCGCATCCGATCGGGATAGCGCTGAGACGTTTGCCGGGCAAATGGAAGCGGAAAAGGTGCAAGTGGATCGCGAGTCGGCGGATATGAAGCAAAAGCTTGAACAACTGCAGCGGATGCGGGAACAGATCGTCGGCGGTATCGATTCCGATCTGCTGAAAAAATACGAACAGACAAAACCATACACCGGCACTACCGTGGTGGCGGCGGTCAAGGCATCCATCTGTCAGGGATGCAACATGAACATTCCGCCGCAGATGTACAACGAGCTGCAGCGATTCGACCGGTTGCTGGTGTGCCCGCATTGTGAGAGAATTATCTATCCGCACGGAAGGCTGGAAAACGGCTAGACCGTATTCGGATGGTTCGTCCGGTGCCGTTCTGCCGGCTGACGGTATGCCGTCAGCACTGGCCAGTCGGGCAGATCGTGATTATTTTACCAGTTGCGGTCGGAGCAGTCCAAGCGATCGCCGGCCGGTTCCTCCGGCCGGAGGAAAGTCCGAACACCGCAGGGCAGGGTGCTCCATAACGTGGAGTCGCGGCGACGCGAAGGAAAGTGCAACAGAAAGCAGACCGCCCCGCAGCCATGCGGGGTAAGGGTGAAACGGTGCGGTAAGAGCGCACCAGTTCTTCGGGTGACCGGAGAAGCTAGGTAAACCCCACCCGGTGCAAGACCAAATAGGGGGGCGCTAGAGGGCGGCCCGTCCGAGCCCCCGGGTAGGTCGCAAGAGGTGCCGGGCAACCGGCGCCCTGAGATGAATGATCGTTGCCCGCTGCCGGGTAACCGGCCGCGGGTCACAGAATTCGGCTTACGGACTGCTTCGGCCGTTATACCGACAACCAAGACACCGATGACACCTTCGACATGGATGCTGCCGGAGATATCTGCTCGATTACTTTCAGCGAACGGGTTCGCATTTTCACCCACGATTACCTGACGTACTGCAATTTTCTGGAGAAGCCCACCACCACTCCCGATGTCACCAGTAAAAAGCTTTACTCATCGATGATATCCAGCTCTCAGCTGCTGGAGGATTTTCTCGATTTTCACGGGGCCAAGAACAATACCGACTGGTATTTCTTCCGCGAGTTGACCGCCGCCGTTCGGCACCTGAGTCTTGCCGCCTATTCTCAAAAGCATATCCTCAACCGCCTGATTTTCTATGACCTGGTGGATATGGAAAACTTTAAAAAGGAAGGTGAGAACACTTTCGAGTTTCTGGCCTGCTCTCTGAAAAAACTGGTTCCGGTTATTATCGACGAAGCCCGACGGCTGCGGATTCCCATTCCGCAAGATTCCATAAACATTGCCGACTATCCCGAAGTGGTTACCAGTGAGTTGCTCGAGTACAACATCGACGACGAAAACAAAGACCAGCAGAAGGAAAGCATCGTCAGTATCGCCAGCGAGTTTATCCGGATCACAAAAAGCCTCGAGCTGTATCGGTTCTATCAACCCCACGATATGGAGGGCATCCACTCCCTGGTACCCGACAAGATCAATGAGGTGGAAATCCGCCGTTTCGAAATGCTGGTTCACAACCTGCAGTCGTCTTTTGACACCTATGTGATTCACGGTGGTTTCCGTTTCGGAAATCGCAAGCTCAAGCAACTGCGCGGAAATTTTTCAGCGGTTTTTCATCTCTTTCAGATCATGGGAAGGCTGCTGCACTTTTACGAACGGCACCTGTATGAAGCGGGCTACAAGAACATATACAAACAGGCCCGCGACCGTCTTGCCTCGCTGGTGGACGCGGAGCTGCTGTTGGACCGTACCGTCAACTACGGGCTTTATTATGCCTGCCACTTTTTGAACACCGGCACCAAGCTGGCCGTTGAAATTCTCAACGAAAACATCGAGCGCGGTTCCATCACGGTCGGCATTCCGGTCAAGCTCGGTTTTCACGCCCGCCCCAGTCTGCTGGTGGCCAAAATCGTCCAACATTTCGGCGGTGAAGTGGAAATGTGTGTCGGTGAAGATCGTTTCGACGCCAGTAGCGTTCTGGACATCCAATGGGCCGGTGGAAAAATCCAGAAGGAAGGCCTCAAAGAGGTTACGTTCAAAGGCGATCTCCGAGCGCTCAAGGACATCAAAATTCTGGCATCGGTAAACTACGGTGAAGATACGATGGGAAAGGGAGTCCCCCTGCCCAGGGAACTTACCTACCTGAAGTGAGCCCGAAAGCGAAAACAAGAGCCCCAAGTGTCGGCAATATCAGACATTCCGGTTTCCGCCATTGTCGTCGCCGCCGGTGAAGGGCGGCGATTGAACACCGGTGTGCGAAAACAGTACCTGCAAATCGCCGGCAGATCTATCCTGTCACACGCACTGGCGAGAATCGACACCTGCCGGGAGGTGGGAAGCATCTATCTTGTGGTGCCGGCGGCAGATTTTCAATACTGTCGGCAGCAGATCCTGCCCGAGGCGGATCTGCGGTGCCCGGTGAGCCTGGTGGCCGGCGGTGAAGAGCGCCAGAACTCGGTCCGCAACGCCCTGGAGGCGGTGAAGGAAAAGGGCGGGCTGGTGGCAGTCCACGACGGCGTCAGGCCGCTGGTCGCCCCCGAGCTGATTTCTGTTTGTGTCAGCTGTGCCGCACAGTGCGGAGCCTGCATACCCGGCATACCGGCCGACGACACCATCAAGAAGGCCGATTCCGAAAGCTGGGTGACCGGAACCGTCGACCGAAACGGGCTGTGGATGGTCCAGACTCCGCAGGTGTTCCGATACGATCTGCTGCTCCGGGCCCATCGGCAGGCCCTGCAGGATGGTTGCAGCGGGACCGATGATGCCGCACTGGTGGAGCGCATTGGCCATCGGGTGAAAATCGTTCCCGGCAGCAAGACCAATGTGAAAATCACCACCGCATCGGATCTGAGGATTGCAGAAGCCCTGCTGGGCGCCCGTGACGGTTCCCTGTAACCGGTCAGGGATCAGCGCAGGCGCGGCGGCCGCCGGTCCCGGCTCGACCGGCAGGTCCTGCCCGTGGATACTTGCGAGCCCTTTATCTCAGCGTTCGACTATGGCTTTGATCGCTGCGATGGCCTGCGCCGGGGTGGCGACCATGTGCAGTTGTCCGGTGGCCCGGTAAGCGTCGAAGATCCCCTCGGCTTCGAAATTCATCAGAACGACCGGGCGGGCGTGTTTGAGTGCCAGTGCGATTTCCGATATGGTTCCGGCCCCGCCGGCACAGGCTACCACCACGTGGCTGGTGAGCACGTTGATGACATTGCGGCCGCTGCCCATGCCGGTCAGAATCGGGATCTGAATATGCGGCGACAGATCCCTGCCGGTTTCATCCGGCAGTATGCCGACTGTCGTGCCGCCACTGTCGGCAGCTCCTTTTGCCGCAGCGTCCATGATGCCGGCCTGACGGCCGCCGTTGAGCAATACCCAGCCCTGCCCGGCGATCAGCCGTCCCAACTCATACGCATCCGCCGCATCGGCTGCTGAAACCGATCCGCCCCCCATCACACCGATCACAATCCTGCGCACGGAGTACCTCCTTGCTCGTATGCCGTTCTGTAACCTTTTTGGCCGTTGTTTTCTCTATACCACATTTACCGCGATCAGCCGAACCGATGAGACGGCAGCGCCCGGACCGCAACGGACCTGCTGCGGGCGCAGTTGACACGTTTGGTGAAGGGAATTACTTTATCGCCACGATATTTTGAGCATATTCTTACAATTGCGAACAGTCGGTGGCCATCAGCGCTTGGTGGACGGCCATCGGCACGAACTTTGAACACGAGGAGGGTGTTTTGGAAACCACATCGGAAATGGACGCCCAGACCGCCGAGGCTTCCCAGGAAAACTTCATGCGACAGCTCAGGGAAACGTTCGACAAGCTTCCCAACGACATACCCCTGTACATGTTCGTCGATCGGGGGGATGACAACGTTTATACCCAGACGAACCGACAGATCGTGCGAGCGTTTCGGGAGATGAGCTCCAGGATTACTTTCCGTGAATACTACATGGACAACGAACTGGCGGGAAAGTGGAACGTCGATCGCTCTCCAACGCTGCTCATCGCACCGGAACGCTACAACATCCGCTGGTTGGGGGCACCGGTCGGAGAGGAAGGTCGCATTTTTCTCGAAACGCTGATCTTTGCCGGTATGGGAAAAAGCAACCTGAACCAGCAAACGCTGGGGGTGCTGGATAAAATCGACACTCCCCGCAACATCAAGGTATTTGTCAGCGCCACCTGTCCCTATTGTCCGCAACAGGCTGTCAACGCAGTGCGGGCAGCCATCGAACGGCCGGACCTGGTTTCCGTTGAGATTGTCGACATACAGGCCGAACCGGAATTGGCCAACCAGTACTCGGCCTTCAGCGTTCCCCAGACTTTCGCCAACGACGTGCTCATCGGTCAGGGGGCTCAATCGGAGGAGGTGTTCGCACTTTCGCTGTTGAAGCTCGAACCGCAGACGATCTTTATTCCCGACAGTGACGCCGAGCTGGTGGAAAACGACCTGGTGGTTATCGGCGGCGGCCCGGCCGGACTGGCTGCAGGGATCTACGCGGAGCGCAGTGGACTCAAGGCGGCCGTGATCGAAAGGGATGCGCTCGGTGGCCAAGTGGCCCTCACACCGATCGTTGAAAACTATCCGGGTTTTACTTCAGTAGGTGGAAAAACCCTGGTGGACATCATGGTCAGCCACGCGCTGCAGTACGTGCAGATCTTTGCAGGAGAAGAAGTACTGGAGATCGAACCGGGCAACCCCATTACCGTCAAAACCAGCCGCAGGGAATTCAAGACCCGGGCGGTGCTGTTGGCCACCGGTGCAAAGCACCGCAATCTGGGGGTGCCCGGTGAATCCCGCTTGTCGGGAAAGGGGGTCAGCTACTGTGCAACCTGCGACGGCCCCTTGTTCAAGGGGAAAAAGGTCATCATGGTCGGTGGGGGCAGCAGCGCCGTGACCGAGGCCCTGCACCTTTCCCATCAGGGAGTAAATGTGACCCTGGTGCACCGCAGGGACAGCCTTCGGGCCCAGGAGGTGCTGACCAAACAGCTGGAGGCCAACCATATACCGATACTGTGGAACACCGAAGTCCAGGAAATCCTCGGCAGGGAGCGGGTGCAGGGGGTCGAACTGGCCAACAACCGCAGCGGGGAGCAAACCCGGCTGGAGGTGGACGGGGTTTTTATTGCCATCGGCTACGAGCCGTCGGTCGATCTGGCCCGGAAAATCGGGATCGAGTTGAACGAAGAGGGATTCATCAAACACGACGAGAAACATCGCACCGGCATCCCCGGCATCTATTCAGCCGGCGATGTCGAGGGGGGATACAAACAGATCGTCACCGCTACCGGGCAGGGGGCCGCAGCAGCCATGACCATCTTCGAAGATCTGATGAATCCTTACTGGCTTGCGAAAGCGAACTAGGGCCGGGTTTTTCCGGTCGCATGCGGACAAAGCCCACCGAAAGGTGGGCTTTGTCCTTCAGGTGATCCGGGTGGGGGGTTCTTGTTTGCGCATCAGTTCGATGTCCCGGGGATTGCAAAGCTTGCCCGGCAGATCCGCCACCCGGCCGCAGGCCACGCAAACAAAATTGATCTTTTGCAGTTTCGGTTTGCAGATGTGCCGGGGGTCGCTGGTTGCGTTTCCGCAGTGCTCGCAGACGTAAGCCTCCGACAGTTCCACCGGGTCACACAGGTGACCGGCCGATTCGGTCACCTTGCCGCAAGTTTTGCAAGTGTGAATTTTCTTATCCATGCTCCTCTCCTCCACTTCTATCGGTTTTCGAACGCATCCCTGTCTTTGCCGGCCGGCCAAAAGCGCCCGTATCGCTGGAGCTGGCCACTTCTCAAGCCAGCGGTTGGATCGCAGCCGCTGCGGCCGGTTTGAAAAACGATCCCGCCCATCGCTTGGGCCCGGATATCGACGGCCCTTGTCTGCAGCACGATCCAATAGAAACCCGAATCGATATCGGTCAACAGGATTTCGGACCTCGCAAGGCCGGCAGGAATGCCTTTCCAATCCACTTCGGTTCGGATCCGCGTGGCAATCAGATTCTGCACAGGATCGCGGCAGCTTTTTTGAGGGTGTCGTCTTTTTTGGCGAAACAGAATCGCAGGACTTTGTGGTCGTCACGCCGGTGATAGAACACCGATGGCGGTATGGCCGCCACCCTCTTGTCGACCGTCATCCATTCGGCAAACGCAACATCGGGTTGATCCGATATCTCGGAGTAATCGAGCATCTGGAAGTATGTGCCCCGGCAGGCCAGCGGTTTGAAGCGGGATTCTCGGATCAGGTCGAGAAACATGTCGCGCTTTTGCTGGTAGAATGCCGGCAGGTCGAGATACACTCCTTTTTTTTGTAAAAATTCGGCATAGGCCAGCTGTGTCGGCGTGTTGGTGGAAAATGTCAGGAACTGGTGAACTTTTCTCAATTCATCGGTCAATGCCGGCGGGGCAACGCAGTAACCGATCTTCCAGCCGGTCGTATGGTAGGTTTTGCCGAAGGAGCTCACCACGAAGCTGCGTCCGGCCAGTTCCGGATCCCGCAACATGCTCTGATGACCGGCACCGTCAAAGATGATGTGCTCGTAAACTTCATCACTGAGAATAAACAGGCCGTTGCGTTGCACAATCTCTTTGAGGGCCGCCACATCCTCGCCGGACAAGATCTTGCCTGTGGGGTTGTGGGGGGAATTGAGGATGATCAGCCGGGTCTTGTTCGTGACGGACTCGGCGATTTCATCCCAGTCTATGCGGTAGTCCGGGTATTTCATCTGCCGGTATACAGGCTGGCCGCCGTTGAGCTCGACAACCGGTGCGTAAGAATCATATGCCGGCTCCAGTATGATCACTTCGTCGTCGGGCCGCACGACGGCGGCGATCGCGGCATACAGGGCTTCGGTGGCTCCGGAGGTGACGGTGATTTGCGATTCCGGATCGACGTCGGCGTCATACAGCGTCCGGATCTTATCGGCAATGCGCTCGCGCAGCACCGGGACGCCCTGCATCGGCGCGTACTGGTTGTGCCCGGAGCGCATGTAGTGTTCGACCAGAGAAATCAAATCCGAAGATACGTCGAAATCCGGAAATCCCTGGGACAGGTTGTACGCCCCATGATCGGCGGCCAGTTTGGACATTACCGTGAATATGGTCACTCCCACATCCGGCAGTTTGGAACGGATTTTCATCTTGGGGGCCTTTTACGAAAAGTGGCGTTGCGCAATAATCGGAGATACAAAAAACAGAGGCAACCATACGAACAAGCCGCAGGCATGTCAAGGGCCGGGCGGCTGCCGGCCCGCCGTTGTATTGACTGCCGGGATGTTGTGTGCGATGTTGACTTGCGCAGCTCAAAGCCCACCATCGAGATGGGCGCCGCACGCGCAGGCTATACCGAAGATCTGCAACCCGGCCGAAAGGATGACCACGACTATGCCCCGGATGATTCGAAACATGGTTGCCGTCTGGACCTGCCTGCTCGTTTCGCTAGTGTTGGCTGGTGCCTGCCGCAGTGCAGCACCGTTGGAGGGACTGTACCCGGAGAAAATCGAACTGCCGCCGGGATTCAGCATCGCATTGTATGCCACCGGCATTGACAACGCCCGTTCCATGGCGCTGAGTCCCAATGGCGTGTTATTTGTCGGCACTCGACGGGACGGAAAGGTCTATGCCGTCGTGGATTCGGATCGTGACCATCGTGCCGACAGGATCCGGGTGCTGGCAGACGGGTTGAACATGCCCAACGGGGTTGCCTTCCGCAACGGTTCCCTTTATGTGGCCGAGGTCAACCGTATCCTTCGCTACGACGACATCGAAAGTCGCCTGGAATCGCCCCCCGAACCGGTGGTGGTGAGTTCCCGGTTCCCCTCCGACGGTCATCACGGGTGGAAGTACATCGCCTTCGGTCCGGACGAGCTGCTGTATGTGCCGGTCGGCGCTCCGTGCAATGTCTGCGAGAAAAGCGACGAACGTTTTTCGACCATCATGCGCATGAGACCGGACGGCCGAGATCTGGAAATTTTCGCCCGCGGGGTGCGCAACACGGTGGGTTTCGACTGGCATCCGGAGACCGGCGAGCTATGGTTCACCAACAACGGCCGTGACTGGATGGGAGACGACCTGCCGCCCGATACCCTGCACCGCGCCGGTGTCGGCGGACTGCATTTCGGTTTTCCTTACTGCCATGGCGGAGATATCCCGGATCCGGAATTCGGATCCAAACGCAGTTGCGATGAATTTACCCCTCCGGCCCTCAAGCTCGGCGCCCACGTGGCGGCGCTGGGGATGAAGTTCTATCGTGGGGAGATGTTTCCACCCCACTACAAAGGCAGTATCTTCATCGCCGAACACGGTTCCTGGAATCGCAGCACCCCGGTTGGGTACCGGATAACGCGCGTCGTGCTGCAGGGTGATCTCCCCATTCGCTACGAGGTATTTGCCCGGGGCTGGTTGCAGAAAGAAAAGGCCTGGGGACGACCCGTGGACGTTTTGGTTATGCCGGACGGATCCCTGCTGGTTTCCGATGACCGCGCCGGGGTGATATACCGGATCCAATACCAGCGACGCTAGCCGCAATCTGTACGATGAGGGTCCAGAAGCCTTGACAACCGAGCGAATCATTGCCGAACCGCGCGAAGGCAGTTTTCCGCGGCGGCCCGTCGCGGCTGTCGGCGCGGTGGTGTTCCGCGCCGAGCGGGTGCTGCTCGTCCGGCGCGGCTGCCCGCCATCCGAGAATCTCTGGGCCATACCCGGCGGTAAGGTCAGCCTGGGCGAGACGCTGCAGGCGGCTGCCGAGAGAGAGATATTGGAAGAGACCGGTGTGACCATCCGGGCACTGGAGCCGATTTATACCTTTGACCACATCGAACGGGATGCAAGCGGACGGATCCGCTTCCACTATGTCATCGTCGATTTGCGGGCCGAGTATCTGGGCGGCAGCATCCGATCGGGCGACGATGCGCGCGAGGCCCGGTGGGTGTCGCCGGGTGAAATGGAGAACCTGCCGGTGAATCCGCGAACCCGTGATCTGTTGCGCCGCCAGTTTCAGTTCGGCTGAAAAGAACTCATGAATCCTGCAGGTCCTCGTCCATTCGTTCCTCCAGCCAGTTGAGCAGAATCTGAAAACGGGGATCGAAAGGGTCCAGTTCCACGGATTTGGCAGCTTCCCGGTATGCCTGCAGAAAACGGTTTTGGCGGGTCAGTGCCACCGCCCGGTGGTAATGTGCGGGGGCCGTGGCCGGAACCAGTTCCAGCGCCGACGAAAAGTCGGCCACTGCCTCATCGTATTGTTCCAGGTGAATGTAGACCATGCCGCGGTTGATAAAGGCATCGGCGTTAGACGGGTTTGCGCGCAGAGCCCGGGTGTAGGCTTGAGCAGCCTGCTGGAAATCCCCTGTTTTCTCGAAGGCGAAGCCCCGGTAGAAATGGGCCTCTTGCAGATCCGCGGTAACGCTCAGGGCCCGGTTGAAATCCTCGACCGCCTTGTCCGGGGATTCGGTTTCCAGCCGGCAGAGGCCACGCAGGTAAAACACTTCGGCGTTGCGGGGACCGATTTCGATCGCTTCGGTCAGCAGCTCAATCGCCCGGTCGAAATTTCCGACCTCCATGCAGCGCCGGCATTGGTCGACAAGGTCTTCAGGGTTCATCGGCCGACTTTCTTTGTTCGCAGCGTTGATCCGAAACCTTGATTGGATCGGCAACAGGGCAGCTGGGGGCACAGCACGCGATGCATCCGGATCGGTTGAAATGGAACCGCAAACATCGCCTCACCGGACCGGGCTACGGGCCCTGTACCGCGGTCGCGGACTATGTCCACCTGGCGCGGCCCGGCAGAGCCCTGGACATCGCTGCCGGCAACGGTCGCAACGCCTTGTTTATGGCCGACAAGGGATTTGCGGTGGATGCGGTCGACATATCCGATGTCGGACTGCGCCTGTTCGCCGGCAGGCACGCAAGCGTATTTGCCTTCTGTGCAAACCTGGAAACCTACGAGATCGCCGCCAATCGATACAATTTGATCATCAACATCAACTACCTGAACCGACGCCTGTTTCCGTTCATCCAGCAAGGCCTTGTCCCCGGCGGGCTGCTGATTTTTGAAACCTTCCTACATCCGCCGGGATTTCATCCGCACAAACCTTTTTCCCCGGAACACCTGGATCACCTGCTGAAGCCCGGTGAACTGGCAGTCGCCTTTCCGCTGCTGACCCCGCTTGTCTGCCGGGAGACCGATGCGCCCGCATCCGGAGATCCGTACCCTTCGGCACTGCTGGTGGCTCTCAAGGCTGGAGCCGGTTGTCGCTCAGAAACGACAGAATATCTTTCCAGTACTGATCCCAGTCCGGGGGGCAGTCGTTGTGGCTGCAAGCGTAAGTGATCAGCTTGCTGTTCGCCGATGCCCTGTGAAGCGACCGTGCATGCCGGTAGGGGATGATTTCGTCGTGTTTTCCGTGGATGATCAGAATCGGACCGGCATATGTGCTTACGACCGCCAGATTGTCGAATGGATCACGCACCAGAAAACCCGGTACCAGAAACCGGACGGCAAAGGAGCGGATGCTCGTGAAGCTCGAAACCAGGATGATGGCAGCGCTTTTGCGTTTGGCGGCCAGGGCGCATACGGCACCTCCGCCTAAAGATCGCCCGAGCAATATGATTCGATTCGGATCGACACGGTGCCGCTTCAGCAGCATGTCGTATGCGGCACAGAACGTTTCGGTAATACTCGCCTGCGAGGGGCTGCCCTCGCTGCGGCCGTATCCGGGATATTCGACCAGCAACACCGCCAAACCGGCCTCGGTGAGAGGCCGGAATTCATCGCGGGAAAAATCGATCAACTCCGCGTTGCCGTGTCCGAAGATCACTGCCGGGGAAGGGCGATCCGTCCGGGCCTTCGCAGGGGGCAGATACCAGGTTTCAACGCGGCCCGAGGACGTAGGGATCCACTCTTTTGTGATCCGGCTGTCGGCGGTGATCCCGACCGGGGGGCTTGCGATCTGACTGCGGGGGAATATCATCGGGCGTGCAAGGATGTACAACAGCCCCAGATAGGCAAGATAGATTCCCGCTGCCCAGGCCGCGTATTTTACCATCAGCTGCATTGCGCTCATCTCCTGCAGCAATTCTTCCAGCCGAGGGAATTTTTGTCAATATGGACAGTGTTCCCTCATTTTGCTACAAGATGAGCATGTCCTTTGATCCCGATCGGAGCATCTGCTCATCTGTCGTGCAGGCCAAACCCGCTGCCATGGAAACAGCAGCGAAAGGGGAGGGACATTCCCATGATGTGGCAAAGCATTGCCGGCCTGGTCGTTTTCTGCCTTTTTGCCTGGCTGATCAGTGAAAATCGCAAAAAGATTCAGCCGCAGACCGTTCTCATCGGAATCGGCTTGCAGCTGGTCGTTGGATTTGTGCTGCTCAAGCTACCGATCTTCCGGGAGTTCTTTCTATATCTGAATCAACTGGTCCTGACACTGGAAAAATCGACAACTGCCGGAACTTCATTTGTCTTCGGGTACCTTGGCGGGGGAGCGTTGCCCTTCGAAGAAAAGTATCCCGGCGCCAGTTTCGTTTTCGCCTTTCGGGCACTGCCCCTGGTGTTGGTGATGAGCGCCCTGTCGGCACTGTTGTTTTACTGGAAGGTGCTGCCATTGGTGGTGAGGGGGTTTTCCTGGGTGTTGCAAAAATCGATGGGGGTCGGCGGCGCGGAAGGCCTGGGGGTATCAGCCAATATTTTTGTCGGGATGGTCGAGGCCCCGCTTTTTATCCGCCCGTATCTTCAGTACATGACCCGCAGTGAGCTGTTTACGTTGATGACCTGTGGTATGGCCACCATCGCCGGTACGGTCATGATACTGTATGCCAGCGTCTTGACGGCAACCGTACCGGATGTCATGGGGCACATCCTTACCGCTTCTATTATCAGCGTGCCGGCCGCCATTACGATTTCCAAAATCATGATACCGGAAACCGGGTCACTGACCACCGGAGAAATGAGCACACCGGTGGAAGCCTCCAGTTCAATGGATGCCATTACCAAGGGAACCCTGCAGGGAGTCAAATTATTGATCAATATCATAGCCATGCTGATTGTCCTGGTAGCCCTTGTTCACCTCGCAAACCTGGTTTTGGGGATTTTACCGGAATTGGGGGGACAGAAAATAACGCTGCAGCGCCTGTTCGGGTGGTTGATGGCCCCGGTGGTCTGGCTGATGGGGGTTCCGTGGAATGAATCGCTGCCCGCCGGTTCCCTTATGGGCACCAAGACCATTCTCAACGAGTTTCTGGCATACCTCGATCTGAGCCGAATGCAGGAGGGCATATTGAGCCCGCGCAGCAAGCTGATCATGACCTATGCCATGTGCGGTTTTGCCAATCCCGGCAGTCTGGGGATCATGATCGGCGGTATGGGTACGATGGCCCCGCAGCGACGCGACGAGATCGTATCGCTTGGATTTCGTTCCATCGTCGCCGGAACGCTTTCCACCTGCATGACCGGTGCCGTTGTCGGAATGGTCGGAGGCATCGGTTGACGTGCTGCAGGCCCCGGGGCAGCGTTGCCGGGTGACAGGTAAGGCGCTTCGGCAGCGACTTGACACTGCACCGAAAAACCTTTACTATCCGGACAGACTTAAGGGTAGGATCTACAGGATTTCGCAAGGAGGATTGCATGGCAGACAAGACCGAATACGAATGTAAGTTTTGTGGTAACAAAAAGGAAGTGGATAGCTCCGACAGCGATGCGCCTGAATGCTGCCGGAAACCGATGATCAAGGCCGAACCCTTGCCGGTATGTGGAACCAGCACCACGGCCGAGCATTCCAGAATAGGGGAGCTGGAGGAGCCCTGTGATGATGGAAGGGCCGGTACCTGAACCACCGGACGCTTCCTTCATACAGGACATACGCCGGATCGTTGATACAGTTCCATACGCCCGATTGTCCCGCAAATGCCGGACAACCGGGCGTTTGCTTTTTATCCTGCAGGCGCCGGCTGGCTGCGGCAGCAGATCAGATGATCGGCAGACACGCACGTGATCGGCTTGCATGCCGGCTTTTCCCGCAGTGGGCAACCGTTTCGATCAGAATCGCCAGAACTGGTTGTCGAACCAGATTTCCTCGGTCAATTCGCGATCAATACGGGCCAGATAATCCAGATGGGTCTTCTCCCAGTCCGCCAGCCACTGATATAACGCCTGCTCTTGAGCGTCGACGGCCTCTTGCGCTCTGCGGGCGTAGAGGGTGATGGCGTTTTTCTCCATGGCCATGGCAGCCGATATGGCTGCCGCTTCAAAATCCGCTGCGGCGACCTGCTCCTTCCACTCTTTCGTCAATACATCGGGCGAAATGTCTGCGGAGGGATTGTTATCGAGCTCGGCGCTCTTGAAAGAACCGGTCTCCTGCAGGCTCTGGAACTGTTCGGAGAGTATATGAATGTGTCGTTTTTCTTCCTCGGCCATCTGGCTGAAGAAACTTCTGGCGGCATCGCTTTGGGTGTCATCCGCCACCTTCTGGTAAAACGCTCTGCCCCTTCGTTCGAGCAATATGGCCTTTTTCAGTATGTCTGCGGCGCCCCCGTCACCCATGTCACTCCTCCTGTATAGGTTCTTTCAACTGTCGGCAAGATCGGCTGCCGGTAATAGGGAAACTATAGGCACGTGCATCGGTTTTGGCAACACCTGCCGATCATGCACCGAGGCCGGCGGTTTCGTCAAAAAGATCGACCATCGGTTTCTCGTACCAGCCGGTAAAAGAGAATCCCGAAATGAATCCGTTGTGCCCGCCATACGGTTGGACGGCAAGGCAGGTTTGAGCGTTGAGCTGAAGCCGATGGAACTGCTCCACGCCGATTATCGGGTCGTCTTCTGCGGTCAGCACGGTTGTGGGCACGCAGATGTCCAGCAGTGCATCTCCCACCAGACTGTAGGCATTGAAATACTCTTTCGCGGAATGGTAATAGCTGTAGTTTGATAGAAGCTCTTCGGTCACCGATCGGACAGAGGGCAGCTGGAGCGCCGCGGCGAAGTCGTACCGGTGGGGAAACAGGGCCTGTTTCTTCCGGAGGGAACGGCGCCACTTTTTCAGAAAATAACGCAGAATGTAGCCGCTGGAATCGATTTTATCGGTGGCGTCATCCGGATCGAGCACCGGGCTGATGCCGACGACATGCTTCAGATTCGGGATCGGTTCCTGCCTGCAGCGAAGAGCGATTCGCAGGGCGAAGTTGCCACCCAGGGAAAAACCGACCAGAAACGCGGGGATTTGCGGGTTCAGGCCGGCGGCCTGTCCGACGGCGGCGTGCACCTCCTCGATGGCCGCTGCGTAAAACAGCCCCGCGTTGAGGTGGTGGCTGCCGCCGTGGTCACGCAGGTTCAGCCGGAATACAGCGTATCCTCTTTTGTAGAAGGTTCCACCGGTTCGCCGGATATAAACGGAATCGGAGCTGCCCTCCCAGCCATGCAGCAAAATCACCAGCCCCCGGGCAGGGCGCCTGGATTGGGCCGAGTGGTAACCCAGCAGTCGAACTCCGCCATCGGTGGTGAGAATCGTCTCCCGGGCGGCTTGCATCATGGCATTGGAACGCAACGCCCGGATTCGGCTGCTGCAAAGCACTGTTTGCAGGTGGGGATTTCGGATAAGCGGCGGCGGATGGAAGGGATCGGTCAGCCGCATGATGCCGTCATTCTCCTATCAGCGCACATATGAGCTCGACGGCGTGACCCATGTCGATCTTCGACATGTTTAACACCAGGTCGTAGTGCTCGGGCAGATCATAGCCTTCGGAGTGGAAAAGCTTCATCAGCTTCATCCGCCTTTTCCCTTGTTTGGCAACCGCCTGACGGGCCTGTTCATACGACAGCTGGTAGGTTTCCTGCATGAACCGGATGCGGTCCGTTTCGTCGGCTACCAGCAGGACATGGTAGGTATTCTTGCGATCTTTCAGAATGAACTGCGCCCCTCTGCCAAGGACTACGATGTTTCCCTTTTCGACAATCTGGGGCACAATCTTGTTCAGCAACCCGGCATACTGCTGGGCATCCATATATTTGCGCTGCGGGTCGAAAATGCGGCTGATGAAACTTTTGGGAGCAAGCTTGGCGACATCATCCACGGATCCATAATCGGATTCCGCTTCGAAAATGCGGATGCCTTGCGGGGTAAGCTCCGCCATTTCCGCCATTTTTTCAATGATTTGCTCATGAGCGACGGTATAGTGGAGTTTTTCGGCGACTTTCAGCGCCAGGGTCTTTCCACCGGCACCGAACTGCCGGGAGATGGTGATGACGGCCATCGAGTTTCTCCTTGCGATCGGATTTGGGTTGATGGTGACCATACCGGCAAATCGCGCCGCCGGTCAAGTCCTATTGCTCTATTCTCCTGGTGCCGGGCCGTTGCGGTGAATGCCGGCATCGACTTGCCGCACCAAACAGGGATCGGCCCTTGAAGCCGGCCGGTGGAGTCGATCGGTTTGACACCCCCGGTATATTCTTTTATACACTGGCTGAACCGTATTGTTGCAATGCGCCAACGGTGCCCCCAGCAGAATCGATGGAGAATGGCCAAAATCGTCGACTTACAATCCTATCGCAGCCGGCAGATCGCCGAAAGGGTCTTCGGACCCTGGAAAAAGCGGTTCGGGGAATCCTATGGCGAGCAAACCCTGCTGGAGGACCTCTCCCACGCTACGCTGTTTCGTCTGGCGCAACCCGGCGACGAGAGCACCGCTGCCTTCTACGAATTGGTGATGGGGGCCCTGGATTTAGGTCCTGCCGAAAAGTTCTATTACCTCGACAAGGCAGAGCAACTGCGGATTGTCGATCTCCATCTGTTTCTGGCCGACCAGGTTCGCTACGAGCTAATGCGGCGGCTGGGCTGGGTGAAAGAGTTTGCGGTGCAGAAGCTTGCCTTCATGGAACTGATCGAGCGGATCGATCAGCTGAAACTGCACAACCGGCAGGACCCGCCCAAGCTCGCTGAAACCCATCCGGATTTCGCTCACTTTTCCGAACTGAATGACCTGGACAAAGAATCGTTTGTGCGCCGCCTGTTGCCACAGGCGCTGGAGGAATTCCGGAAGAAGCTATAGGCGGTGATCGAACCCGCTACTCGTCAATTTCATGCAGGCCTCCGGTTACTGCGGCACGTACCCGAACCACTCCCTGAACAAGATGTCCATACGTCCCTCTTCGACGAGTTTCAGTATCTCCACATTCACCGTTTCTCTCAGTGCGCTTCCCTGCTGAAAGGCGATACCGTAGCTTTGGCGCTGGTGAACGCGACCGACGGTTTTGGCGATGTACCTGCCGGAGGTTTGAAGGTAGTCGCCGATGGCCGGCGAATCGAACAGGACGGCATCCACTTTTCTTTTGTGCAGGGCCAGGTAGGCCGCATCGATCGACGGAAACAGAAGCACCGAGCGGGTTTGGATATTGCTGACAAATGTCGCACTGGTAGTTCCTTCCTTGGTAGCCACGACCTTGTCAACGAGATCGCCGATATCTGCAATCGCCTCGTCGCTCATGCGTACCAGCAGACGCAGGCTGGAATGGAAATGGGGATAGGAAAAATCGATGATCTGCTCCCTTTCGGCATTAATGGAAATGCCGCCCAGGGCCACGTCGATCTTGTTCTCTGCCAGGGCAGGAATCAACGATGCGAAATCCATCCGGATCAGTCGGTAGGGCAGGCCCTGTCTTTGCGCTATCAGTCGCCAGAGTTCCACTTCGAACCCGGTGAAACTTCCCCCGGGTCCGATGAACACAAACGGCCGGAATCCGGTGTCGCAGCCGACGATCAGTTCTTTTGCCCCCTGCTCTGCTGCCGGACCCGATACCGGAAGCGATAACGCAAGCACCAGCAAGAAGGCGACAGCCGCCGTTCGCGTTGCAGTCCTTTTTTCAGGTTTCATTTGCCCCCTTCCCATGAGCCCGGTAGGCCGTCAGTTCCCACACCCACCGATTCGTGTCGTGGCGGAGGATGTATATCCCCCGGTCGTCGCCACGTACCTTGAAATAGCGATGATCCGGTGACAGCCAGCGGTCGAGCACCTCGGAAACGGTCACATTTCTGTGTGTAAAACGGATCCGCCGCGGTGTTTCTTCACCTCGATAGCCGCAATAACAGTCCACCTCGATTTCCATAGCTGCACACCAGGGCAATGATGTAAAAGCCGATAGCTGCGAGCATAATAAAGGATATGCCGAGAGTCAACGCCACCTGGACCGAAACGATCGATGCCAGAATGGAGGCACAGCCGTTTGCGGTCCAGGCCTGGGTCCGGTTGACCGGTTGCTGCAGCAGCGTTCGCATCCCGGCAGCAAACGGAATGCCGGCCATTACTGCCGATGGGGCCAGCAGGGCCAGCGATGCAGCGACTTTCCACATCATCGAACCGTCTGTAATCCGAATAAGCAACCCGTGGCAGAAAACCATCGTCAATGCCAGAAATACAACCAGCAGCACGATCGATGCCGGCAGGGCCGGTGCCGGCAGCCGTTGGGAGAGCAATCCGCCGATTGCCGAAAAGATCAGCATGCCGGCGGCTGCCACCGTAAAGCTGACTGTCGGGTGTCCAAAAACCAGAACGAACTGCTTGATGAAAAACAGCTCGATGAACATAAACCCGGCCCCGACGGAGAGAAAATAGAAGAATCGCCCGGCGGTCAGCGGCCGGTATTTCTTTCGAATAACAAGTGCCGGCAGCCCGAGAAGCAGCATCGATACGGCGATAGCCTCCGCCAGGACCACCGCAACGACAACCTCACCGGACATCAACAGGTAATACAGCCGGCTGCCGGTGCTTTGATAGAGCTGCGGGAGACGGTGCCACTTGATGAACCGCGACGGAAACGGACGATTGTCTGATTGAACAGCGATATCCAACGGGTAGTCCTTCAGCAGCAAATCGGTTTGTTCGGTCTGAAACGCCTGGTAAAGGCGCATGATTTCAATGTGATAAAACGGCTGGTCATAAACTGCGTAGCGGTTTACCTGATGGCGCTGCACGGGCTCGGAATAGACCAGGTCAAAGTTGCGCTCTTCGATGAACTCGGAGATGTCGGCACTGCCGGCGGGCGGGCTGCTGCGGAACACGATCAACGTGTAGGTGTCCCAGTTTCGCAGCATCAGCAGATGGGCACCGGGGCGGTCGACCCCCAGGTCAGCGAGTGCCTGATAGGCAGTGGCCCACATGCGCAGCGAATCGGAGGGAGGAAGCTGCAGGTTTCGGGAAAGGATCAGCACCCCGCCTGTTTTCAGGTGGGCCAGGTAGCGGGCGAAGGAGTCCCGGGTGAAATCGTAGTGCTGATCCAGGGCGGCCGAGCCGGCCAGCGAGGTTCCCCAGTTTTCGACGTGTATGACATCGAACTGCCGATCGAAACGTTGAAGGTATTCGCGAAAATTCCCGGCGTATACGCTCAGAGGGTACTGCGCTGCCAAACGGGCTGCCACCACCGGGTTTTTTTCCACCAAAGTGATGCTGCCGGCACCGGAAGCGAGGGCGCAGGCCACGGCGACGCCGCCGTCGCCCTGGACGATCAGCACCTCTGCGGGTGCGGGTACCAGGTGATAGCCTGCGTAGGAGAGCGTGTATCGGGCAAAATCCGCGGTTTCGGTGTTCAGGTCTTCATAGAGCACCAGCCGGCTGTCGCCGTCACGAAAAACGGCACGCTGCTCCGGCAGCGCCCCCCGGTATTTGAGGCTCAGCCCGGGGGCAAAGCGGATATACGGGCTGGCGATTTCGTCGATTCGGGCCGCAATGTCCTGGTGCGTCCGTGTGACGTGCGTATCGGGCAGACGCAGGGCCTGGCTCAGAGATTTGTACGGTGAGGGTTCCACGGACAGCCAATGGCGGCTGCCGGGGCGCAGCAGCAACCCGCCGGCGATCAATATCAGCACCGAGGCCGCTGCGATGAAGCGATGATGCGAGCGGGAAACGATGGCAGGTTCGCTTGCCGCAGCAGGTTTGCGATAAATCGCAGGGGGTATGACCACCAGCGGAACCAGTGCGGTGATAACGATCAGCCTGCCTTCCTCCCACAGCGGCAACAGCAGTGCCGGCAATGCGGCCCCGCAGGCCGAACCGGCCATGCTGGCGAAATAGACGCTGCCGGTTTTTGCGGGGAACGCGGCGAACGCAACCGCCAGCCACATCCCGGCAAAGAAAAAGGGGAGGGTGAGGATGACGAAAGCAAGCAGCAGGTAAATTCCCTGGATCGGCTCCAGGGGCAGGCGAAAGTAATCGAGGGGCAGCGCGTTGAGCGACAGAAAGGCGAAGATGGTGCTGAAAACGTACAGCACCACGATAACGGCCATGCTGGGCTCGGCCGAAAGACGTTGTTCCCATCTACCGCCTTTTGCGTCGAGGAGGCTCAGCCAGGTGCCGCCGGCGGCAAAGCCCAGCAATGCGATACCGATGACCATAAAGGAGAGGTGGTTCCACTGGTTGATGGCGAAAACACGGGTAAGCAGAACTTCAAAGGCAAGTGAGGAGAGGGATATGAGGAACACGGCGATAAGGGCCATATCCTATTTTCCCCTGGTTAGCGCGAAGCCGGTCAGCGGAACGAACAACACCCCGGTGATCTGTTTTACCGTGGTTTCATCGTTTTGCCGGGTCACCAGCACCAGGTTTTGATAGCTGAAGGGGTTTCCGAGCGGCAGGATCAACCGGCCGCCTTCCTTCAGCTGCCCGATGAGCGGTGGCGGAATGTGGTCCACCGCCGCGGTGATCATGATGGCATCGAAGGGTGCCTGCTGCTGCCACCCGTAATATCCGTCCCCCAGGCGTGTGTGCACGTTTTCCGGATACCGGGAGTGCAGAATACGATTGGACCGGTGGTGCAGCGCCTCCTTGATTTCGACGGTGAAGACCTGACCGGCCACTTCGGCCAGCACGGCCGCCTGGTACCCGGAACCGGTACCGATTTCCAGCACGCTGTCGGCAGGCGTCAGCCCGAGGCTCTGGGTCATCAACGCAACGATGTACGGCTGCGATATGGTCTGCCCCTCACCGATGGGCAAAGGGCCGTCGTTGTAGGCCCTGGAGCGCAGGTTTTCCGGCACGAACAGGTGGCGGGGGACTTTCCGCATGGCCTCCAGCACCCGGTTGTCGGAAATGCCGCGGTCTTCGATCTGCCCACGCACCATTTCCAACCGGCCCGCCAGATGCCGGTCGGCCTCCTGTGCCGACGCAAAGGCCGCCGCGAAGACGGCGATGACGACCGGCAAGGATATCGGAAAAGAGCGCATCATGGCAGATCGACTCTATCTCAGCCGGGCAGAAATCTCAACCTCCTGCATCAACGTGTTGATTTTTTCTCCCATTTTACTATATTCATCATTCTGCTGAAGCGACAGATACGAAATGTGAAAGGAAAATACCGATGTTCGGATGGTTTAAAAAAAAGGAAATACCGAAAGAGGAAGAGGAAGCCGCTTTCACCCTGCCCCTGCCGAACGTGAAGGCAGGCACTTCTTTTCTGGGTCCTTCCCTGCTCATATCCGGCAAAATTACCGGTGAGGACGACGTTCAACTCCTCGGCCGGCATGAGGGCAGCATCGACCTGGACGGGGATCTGGCAATTCTGGAAAGTGCCGTCGTGAGCGGCAGGATTGCCGCCCGATCCCTCTCGGTGAGCGGTTCGGTGGAGGGCGACCTGCTTGCCAGGAAAAAGCTGTTGGTCCGTCGCTCTGCCAGCATCTCCGGCACGATCGCGACCCCGACGGCACTGGTAGAGGAAGGGGCCTTTCTGGAAGGTAAAGTGGAAATGGACGGTCCCCGCTAGTGGTTTCAATACCAACTTTCCGTGCGGTCCGGTCCTTCAGGGAAGCGTTACGCTTGCTTCGCTGCTTGTTGAAAAATCAGCCTGCCGTCACGGATCAAGTCACACGGTTCAAGATGCATCCGCTGCGCTTTCACCAGGCGCTATTCCCCAAAATGCCCAACAGCGGCACGTCTGGCGGGATGCAACCAATTCGACGAATATCGTGTGATATCGACGGCCGGGCGGAAGCCCTCTGCTGGAGGAAATGAATGGAAAAGGATTCTCAGCCCACTCCGACGTCACTGGTAAGCCGAGGCGTCTGCATCGAAGGCGACATTCAGGGTTCGGAGAACGCTCTGATTCAAGGCTGCATCAAGGGCAGCATCCGGTTAAACGGTGACATTATCATCGGCTCCAGTGCGGTGGTGGAGGCCGATGTGGAAGGCAACAACATCATCATCAAGGGGACCGTGATTGGCAACGTCACGGCCCGCGAGCATCTGGAGATACAGTCCACCGGTAAGATGAACGGTGACATCACCGCCCGGTCCATCGACTTCAAGGACGGCTCGTCCTTTGAGGGGCGGTCGCAGATGATCAAAAACCACCGGAAGACGGCGGATACAGCAGGTGGTACCGGCAATACCGGTGAAAGCGATGAATAGAGGCATTTTTTCAGCCGGCGGTGTCCTTGTCGCCATGCTGGTGATATCGGTTTTTTCGAGCTGTTCCCCGCAGAAGTTGATGGTCGCCGAAATGACCGGTCTGATGGAAACCGGGGCCGCTGCGATGGAGACAGATGACGATCTCGACATGTTGCAGCAGGCGCTGCCGGCGAACATCAAGCTGATGGAAGCGCTGCTGGCTTCAGACCCTCAAAACGAGCGCCTTCTGATCCTGCTGGCGCGTTCGTACGGCAGCTACGCATTTCTCTTTCTCGACGGTCGAATTGAGGCTTTGCAGTCGGCAGGCCCTGCTGCGGCAGCAGAGACGTTACCCTCTCTGAAAGCAAGGGCCGTGCGATACTACGGAAAGGGCCTCGACTATGCACTGCGTGCGCTGGAAATCAGGCACCCGCTTGCAGCCGAACGGCTCCACCGGGTGGCCGAATCCTCACCGTTCGTTCAATCCCTGCAGGTGCGGGATCTTCCTGCCATCTTCTGGTACGGATTCAATCTGGGCGGGCTGGTCAACCACAGCCGCGATTCCGTCAGCACTATCGCCAGGGCCCACCAGGTTGAAAAAACGATGTTGCGGGTGCTGGACCTCCAAGCGGATTTTTATCACGGCAGTGCGCACCTGGTCCTGATGGCCTACTACGGTTCCCGGTCCCCCATGATGGGCGGCAATCTCGAACGTGCCGCCGAGCATTACCGGCACCTGAAAGACATGCACGGCGATGGGCTGTTGCTGGCGGATCTCTATTATGCCCGCTACGTTCTGGTTCAGCAGCAGGACCGCCGGCAGTTCGAACAGATGCTCGAGGTCATAACCACAAACCCGGATCCGGATCCGCAATTTCGATTGTTCAACCGGATCGCCAGGGACCGTGCCCTGGTATACCAAGCAATGGCGGATCGGCTGTTTGAAGGGAGCTAAATGACAAGGGCATCGAAAGCAGACGGCGGCGTCGCCTTCCGGAAACTGGCAGTGGCCGTTTTGAGTTCTTTTCTGATGATTTCGGGTTTGTCGGGTGCGGCCCTGGCGGCAACAGAGATTAAGGTCGCCCTGATCACCCCCGAGGGGAGCACCTGGACCAATGCGCTTCACAAACTGGCAAAAGAAGTGGAGCATCAGACCGGCGGAGAAGTCGTTTTTCGGGTGTACGCGGGAGGGGTCAGCGGTGACGAGCTGGATGTGCTGCGCAAGATGCAGGTCAACCGGATCCAGGCCGCCGGTTTTTCCGGTGTGGGCCTGGGGGTCATTCTGCCGGAGATGCGCGTGCTGGAGGCACCGTTGATGTTTCGCAGCTACGCTGAAATCGACCGGGTCAAGGACAAACTCTTCGATCGGTTCGTCGCCGGATTCGCGGAAAAGGGGTTTGTCCTGCTCGGTTTTGCCGAGGCCGGTTTTGTTTACTTTTTTGCCCGGCCGTCGATGACCGGCTCCGGCGGCCTCGATCCGCTCAAGATGTGGGCATGGAAAGGCGATCCGGTGGCCAAGGCGACCCTGGAGGCCTTCGGGATCAAAGCAACTCCGCTGCACCTTGCGGACGTCAACACCGGTCTGGAGACCGGAATGATCAACTCCTTTTACTCGCCGCCGCTGGCTGCCGTCGCCTTTCAATGGTATGCAAAAATTCGCTACATGCTCGATTTTCCCATCGTCAACTCGACCGGGGCTTTTCTGATCCGCAAAAACACCTTTGACAGACTTTCTGAAGATCATCAAAAGGTACTGCACGAGCAGTCGCGCCGTTTTTGCGATGAGCTGATCCGTCTCTCCCGCAAGGAGAACGAGGAAGCCCTGGAGGTACTGAAAGCATCGGGGATCGAATTCGAGAAACCCGGCGGCGATCAGGTGCAGCTGTTTGAAAAAAGCGCCCGGGAAGTGCATGCGGAAAACGTGGATAAGCTATACTCCCGCAAGCTGTTCGAGCAGGTGCAGGAAATCCTCCGGGAATACCGGCAGCAGTAGAGCCGTGTTTATAAATTTGTCGCACTGTCGGCAGTCACCGATTCGACGGGCTTTCGCTGTAATCCGGACCCCGATCCGCTGCCTTTGGGACCGGTTCTTGCTCGGGTAAGCGCGCCGCTGGCCGGAAACCGCAATCCGGCAAAAATTATTCCTATGCATTGGTTGACCAAACTCGACGGTAAACTGGAGTTCGCAGAAAAGGCGTTGCTCGTTTTTCTCTTCAGCTGCCTCATTTTACTCATTTCTTTGAACATCATCACCCGCAATCTGTTTAACTATTCCATTCAGCTGGTCCTGGAGGCTGCACCCGGCATCGTTCTGTGGCTGGCCCTGATCGGCTCTACACTGGCACTGAAGCAAAACCGGCACATCAAGCTCGATATTGTCCTGCGTTACCTGGGACGGCGGGTCCGCGGGTTCGCCCGCGTCTTCAGCGGGCTGATCGGACTGTCGGTTATGAGCATCCTGTTGGTCGCTTCCATCGAATTTGTCGCCAACGAGATCCGGATATTCGGACTCGTCGGGTGGATCTCTGTCGTGTTCCCGCTGTTCTTCGCACTGGCATCTTTTCGCTATGCACTGCAAATGGTCAACTTGTCCCGGTCCGGCGGCAGGAGAGAAAGCACATGATGAATTGGACACCGTTGCTGCTGATTCCGGTGCTGATGGCTGCCCTGATGGAAATGCCGCTGTTTACGGTAATTGCGGGGATTTCCTCTGTCTGCCTGTACGCTGCCGGCCGGGATTGGTTGTCTTTGCAGGTGGTCTTTATCGAGATGAATCGACTCGCCTCCACACCGGTGCTGGTGGCGCTGCCCCTGTTCACTTTCATCGGTTGCTTGCTGACCCGGACCGCTGCCCCGCAACGGATCATGAATCTTATCCGGACCCTGACCGGCCGACTTCCGGGCGGAGTGGCCATTGCAGCCCTGGGCTCCTGCGCCTTTTTCACCGCCCTGACCGGTGCCAGCGGCGTGACCATTGTTGCCATGGGAGCTATCCTCTATCCGGTCCTGCGGCAGCGGGCATATCACGACAGCTTCACGCTGGGGCTGCTGACCACATCGGGCAGCCTGGGCCTGCTGTTTCCCCCGAGCCTGGCGGTGATTCTCTACGGGGTCATCGCACAGATCCCCATCTCCGACATATTTACTGCCGCCTTGATCCCCGGAGTCATGCTGGTGCTGCTGCTGTCGCTGTATGCAACCATCCACCGAAGCGTTACGGGGCGGTCGTCTGCACCCGATAGCGACGCCGAAAGGCTTGTCTCCTGGGCGGAAGTGAAAAAACGATTACGGGAGAGTCTCTGGGACTTGCCGATACTGGTTTTGCTCGTTGTCGGGGTATACGGCGGATTTGTGACCATAGCGGAAGTGTCGGCCGTGATTCTGGTCTACGTGGTTGTGGTTGAGTGCTTTGTTCTGAAAGAAGTCAAATTTTTCCGACACCTGCCGGAGGTGATGGTCGAGAGTGCGGTTCTTTCCGGGGCCATCATCATCATTTTGGGATTTGCTTTGGGCTTTACGGGCTACCTGGTGGACGAGCAGATCCCCAATCGAATTTTGAATCAGTTGATCACGCTCACGGCCAATAAATATGTTTTTCTGGCCGGATTGAATCTCTTTCTGCTGGCCGTCGGGTGCATCATGGACATATTTTCGGCCATCGTGATCATCGTCCCGATCATCGTCCCCATTGCCATGCAGTACGGCGTAGACCCGATCCACCTTGCGGTGATCTTTCTGGTGAACCTGGAAATCGGCTACTCGACGCCGCCGGTTGGAATCAATCTCTTTATTGCGAGCCTGACCTTCAAACAACCGGTAACCCGTCTCTACCGCGCGTCGATTCCCTATCTGGTTCTCCTGCTTGTGGCCCTGGCAGTGATTACGTATCTGCCGGATCTGAGTCTGTGGTTGCTTGGCAAATGACAGGCTTCTGCCGGGTTCGGCAACCTTTTCTCCGTCTTGCGCGCGACGATACGCGCGTGCGTCTCAAGAATGAAGCCAGCCTCAACGATATGCGTTTTTCTATTGCTGCTGACAACGACGGTTTCTGCAGCTGACCAGCAGTTATACCTTATTCAGCAATCCGGTCTGGCCATACGGTTTGAACCTCAGCTGCAGGCAGTTGCCAGGGAAGTGGCAGAAGTCTATCCGCGGATCAATGACGAACTGCAGCAGGTCTTCGGCTGGGAAACGACCTTTCGACCGACGGTGTTTCTGATCGGCGACCGGCAGCGGTTTCAAAACTGGGCGGAAAATCCGTCCATCGTCGCCTATGCCCGGCCCGGCGACAACGTCATCGTGATCGACTGCTCCCGGCTGCACATCAGGCCTCACCGGCTGGAATCGGTATTGAAGCACGAAATGATCCACCTGCTGCTGCACCGGCACATTCGGGGCGACCTGCTGCCGCGCTGGTTGGACGAAGGGGTGGCCCAATGGTTCAGTGGCGGCCTGGCGGAGCTGCTGACAGCGCCACACCCGTCGTTGCTGGAGGAAGCCCTGCTCAGCGGGGAATTCATCCCACTGGATCAGCTGGACGATGAATTCCCTCGCAGTCGGATGGACCTGCTCCTGGCCTACGAGGAGAGCCGCAGTTTTGCGGCCCATATAGCGGCAGGCTACGGAGAGCAGAAAATCATACAGCTCCTGAATCGCCTGAAAGACGGCACAGACCTGCGGGAAGCGTTTGAAGCGACCCTGAATATGGAACTGCACATCTTGGAGCAGAAATGGATCGAACAACTGCAAAGCCGGTACACCTGGTACAGCTATCTGGCCGTTCACCTTTACGAATTCCTTTTTCTGGCGGCAGCACTGCTGACAGTGATCGGTTTTGTCCGCTTTGTATTGAAAAAACGTGCCTACCGGGATGAAGAGGAGGAATGATCTGCCGCGCCGATGGTCGACAACGATCTGCAGCACCGCCAGGTTGCATGCGGTCTTGTTTGCAGGCGAAGCGAAATTGTGGCATAATATATAAGCGATTATGAGGAGGCGAACCACTTGTCGAGATGTCCGGTCCGCCTTTTTTTATACCGAACGAAACAAGAAGCAATCCAATGAACCGGACGTGAAGTCTCTGCGGGCGTCCGGCGATCGCTGCATGTCTGAAACGCGATGTTTCTTCTTTACGCATTGCTGGATCGGGAATATGGGAGCGAAGCCGACTTACGAGGAACTCGAGCAGCGCGTTAGGGCACTGGAAGAAGAGGCCGAAAAACGCAGCATGGCCGAGGACGCGCTGCGTGAAAGCGAAAAGCAGCTTCTCATTTTTATCGAAAACACTCCGGCTGCCGTGGCCGTCTGCGATCTGCAGATGCGGTACCTGGCGCATAGCAGCCGATGGATCAAAGACTACCATCTGCAGGAAAAAAACCTGATCGGCAAATGCCATTACGACATATTCCAGACCATACCCGACAAGTGGAAAAAACAACACCAGCGCTGTTTTGCCGGAGAGATCATCGATAATGAAGAAGAGTCTTTCACACGTGCCGACGGATCGGTGGACTGGGTCAGGCGCAAGGTGTACCCCTGGAGAAAAGGAACCGGAGAGATTGGCGGGCTGATCATGTTCACGGAAGTGATCACGGACCGTAAAATGGCTGAGCTGGCCCTGATCGAATCCGAAGAAAAATACCGCAAGCTGGTCGAAAACGCCACCGATGCCATATTCATAGCGCAGGACGAAACCATCAAATTCCCGAACCCCAAGACCCTGGAGTACCTCGGCTACAAGGAAAATGAGCTGCAGAACATCCCCTTCGTCCAATTCGTCCACCCCGACGACAGGAAGCAGGTGATCGACATGCACCGCCGGAGACTGTCCGGTGAAGAGAACCTGCCCCCTTCCTACTCCTTCCGGGTGATCAACCGGCACGGCAGGGAGTATGTCGTCGATCTCACCGCCATCAAAATCCATTGGGAAGGGCGACTGGCCACTTTGAATTTTGTGCGGGACATCACCGAGCAGAAAAAAATGGAAGCGAGCCTGCAGCAGGCGCACAAGCTGGAAGCCATCGGAACGCTGGCCGGCGGCATCGCACACGATTTCAACAACATTCTGTTGGGCATCCAGGGCTGCAACACCCTCATGATGATGGGCACCGATGCTTCACATCCCCACGTGCACCATCTAAAAAGCATCGAAGAGTACGTCCGGCGCGCAACCGACCTGACCCGCCAGATTCTCGGATTCGCCAGGGGCGGCAAGTACGAAGTCAAATCGACCGACATCAGCACGATTGTCAAGCACAGCGCCAAGATGTTCGCACGCACCAAGAAAGAGATACTCGTCAATCAGACCCACCCGCATGACGTCTGGCCGGTTGAGGTGGACCGCGCCCAATTCGAGCAGGTAATGCTCAACCTGTACGTCAATGCCTGGCAGGCCATGCCGGAAGGTGGCCACCTTTACCTGCAGACTGAAAACGTCACACTGAAACGCTCGTTTGTCGAGCCTTACGGCGTGAAACCCGGTCGATACGTCAAGGTTACCGTACGGGACACCGGTTGTGGAATGGATGAAGGGGTGCGCAAGCGGATTTTCGATCCGTTTTTCACAACCAAGCAGGTGGGAAGGGGCACCGGCCTCGGCCTGGCATCGGCATACGGCATCATCCGCAACCACGGGGGGATTATCAAGGCCAGCAGCGCTGTGGGCCGGGGGGCCACATTCGACATTTATCTGCCGGCATCCCAGGAGCCGGCAGTGGAAGTGAGTCGCAAATCGCAGCGCATCGAGGTGGGCGAGGGGACCATTTTGCTGGTCGACGACGAGCAGCTGGTAATCGATGTCGGGCAACAGGTCATCGAAAAGCTGGGATATAAGGCCATCACCGCCAACGGTGGGCAGGAAGCCATCGATCTGTACGGCCGCTGCAAAGAAAACGTCGATCTGGTTATCCTCGACATGGTAATGCCCGGTATGAGCGGCGGCGAGACCTACAAGCGTCTGAAACAACTCGACCCGGCGGTCAAGGTGCTGCTCTGCAGCGGTTACAGCATCAACGGCCAGGCAAACGAGATCCTGTCGCGGGGGTGCAACGGTTTTATCCAGAAGCCGTTTTACATGGATGAGCTGTCACAGAAGATCCGCAGCATTCTGGGGGAAAAGGGCGCTCCGTCAGAAGCAACAAGTTGTGTCCCAAGCGAATCCCCCTCCCCGTGATTTCGGAACCGGAAATCGTTTCGGGGTCCGGCAAACGCCGCTGTTTCTCCCGATTCGAGTGGTGCCGGCGCCGATTGACACTTACGATTTGTACACGGCATCCCGCCTGAGGAAACATCAGCCAACCCCGGGTACAGATCGGCAAAACCCGGGCTGTCCCTGATAAACGCCTGGTACCCGCTTGCCTTCAACTCGGAATAACCGATCTTTGCACGGTCGACGTCAAGTTGCCGGCGACCGGCATGCGGTCCGCCCGGCTGTTGACTTCCGATTTTACCGCATTACGATCAATAGGACGGCCGCGGGATTCAGCAAAGTGCTGCCTGTTTCAAGTTGCCGGGAGTCCGAGGCGTTCGTATAAACCAACCGGCCCGGCGCTGCTAGTGGGCCCGGTCAATCCGTGCGATCAACCGAGGGAGAAATCGAATGAAAATTGCCGTATTCGGATCAGGGGCCGTGGGGGGATATTTCGGGGGCCGGCTGGCACAGGCGGGAAAAGACGTCACATTCGTCGCGCGCGGACGTCATCTGGAAGCCATGTCGACCAGCGGCCTGCAGGTGCAGAGCATCAACGGTGATTTCACCGTGGACCCGGTGAAAGCAACCAGCCGCCCCGAAGAGATCGGTACCGTCGATGTGGTTTTTTGCTGCGTAAAATCCTGGCAGGTGGCGGAAGCTTCCGCTGCGATTCGTTTGCTGGTCGGCCCGCAGACCGTGGTCATTCCGCTTCAAAACGGGGTGGAAGCACACACGACTTTGTCCCGGGCACTGGGGGCCGAACACGTTCTTCCCGGTCTGTGCCGGTTGATCAGCATGATCGAAGCCCCGGGACGCATTCGTCATGCAGGCGCCGATCCCTACCTGGCATTCGGGGAGCCGGATGGTCGCCTGAGTCGGCGGACGAAAAACGTGGAACGGGAATTGGCCGATGCCCAGGGTGTCACCGTGGAAGTGTCCGAGCACATCCTTGCCGATTTGTGGAAAAAGTTCATGTTGATCGCTCCCTGGAGCGGTATCGGCGCCCTTACCCGCTCGCCGATCGGTGTGTGCCGGAAACTGCCGGAAACCCGTGAACTGCTTCTACAGTCGATTCGGGAGGTTTACGATGTTGCCCGGGCCAACGGCGTGGAACTTGAAGAGACGGCCGTGGATGCAACTGTCGATTTTCTCGATCGGTTTCCACCGGAGGGCACTGCTTCCATGCAAAGAGATGTCATGGACGGGCGGCCTTCGGAATTGCACGAACAATGCGGCGCTGTCGTGCGGTTGGGGGAAAAGGCCGGTGTTCCGACTCCGGTAAACCGTTTTGTCTACCACAGCCTCCTGCCGCTTGAACACAAAGCCAGGGGAGAGATATCCTTTTAACGTATCGGAAAAAGCGTTTTCATCCCCGCTTTGCTGCGCGCGCAAGAGATCCGCTTTCCACCTGTCGATCCGCACCGCCGGGCCGATGCTCCCTGGTTCGAACCGGCCCTCTTTTCCTGCCATGGTGATCTCCTGTCTCGAACTCTACTAGTTGCGTTTGCAGAGGAAATGAACTACAATATATTGTGTTTTGGCCCGGCGGCGGACTTCCCGCCAGGAATCGGAGTGAAAACCGGAGACGATCCGACGGATCATCCAAATTGGGTGGTGACTGCGGCGGCAGACGGGAAACCCGATATCTCGGGTTTGACCCGGCCGTTGCGGTTGTATATATTTCGATGAGCCATCCCGGATTCGCTGCCCCGGATGTCCGTCTTCACCGAGATGGTTTTCGTCAGAGATGAAATATATATACATCATACTGGCAGTGCTGTATGCCCTGTCTCCCTACGACCTGCTGCCCGATTTCCTGGCCGGATGGGGGTGGCTGGACGATGCGGTGGTGCTGGGGCTGCTGCTGCGCTTTTTATACATGTACCGAAAGCGCGCGCAGCGAGCCGGCCGCTTCGAAGAAAAATTCCGCGGTTCCGCCAGCGGCGGGGCTGAAAGAACCGGCGACCGCCAAGGGCGAACGGAAGCGGGTTCGGAAAATCCGGAAGATCCCCACGACGTGCTGGGGGTAAGCCGCGGGGCCAGTCAGGAGGAGATAAAAACGGCATATCGTGAGTTGGTCAGCAAGTACCATCCCGACAAGGTGGTGCATCTGGGTGACGAGTTTCAAAAACTGGCGGAAATCCGTTTCAAGGAAATCCAGCAGGCCTATCAGGCGCTCAAACAACCCTGACGGAGAACGTTTTCGACGAGCGGGCACCGTTCGACCGGCGAGCGATGGGCCCCGTTCGGTAAAGCCGCAGATCCGGCGTTCGCTTGAGGCCTGTCGGCCCTGCTGAATCCCGGCCAGCCGCCAGAAAAGGCCGGAGGCGACCGACGATGACCGTTGCCTTTGCCGTGGAAAACACGCTGGGAAAACTTGCCAAGTGGCTGAGAATACTCGGGTTCGATGCCACATTCGATGCCGGCGCCGGCGGATTGGAATTTTTCCGCTCCGCATCGCCCCACCGGGTGCTGCTGACGCGCACGGCCAGTGTGGAAAAACAGCTGCGGTCCGGCCGGATGCTTTTCATCCATTCGAACGAGCCTCGGCAGCAGCTGATCGAAGTGCTCCGGAACCTGGAAATACGGCCGGAGGACGTTCGGCCCTTTACGCGCTGCGTGGCGTGTAACCGGCGCATCGAATCCGTCGAAAAGCCATCGGTTCGCGACAAGGTGCCGGATTTCGTATACGAAAGTCATGAACAGTTTCGGCAGTGCCCCTGTTGCGGCAAGATATTCTGGTCGGGGAGCCATGCGAGCCGGGTCATGCAGCGCGTGCGGCAGCTGTTCGATGCTGCGGGGCCGTCTTCCGGTGAAGACGTGTCACCGATCTGAATTCCGGACCGGTTTGGAGGGGAATCCGGGTGTTGGAAACATCTTCGATTATCGATGCCCATCGGCCACGCGCAGTGTTCCGAGGTCCGGTATCGGCAAGCCGGAAATCGGTTGCGGTGATGGGTACCACAGTCAACTACATGTGCAAATCTGGGATGGGCGATGGCTGAACACCTGCAGTCGGCACCCGGAAACCGGTACAAAGCCGTTGCACTGGAGGGTCGGTTGCGCAACTGCCGCAACGTTATCACCCTCGGAGTGAAAACCAACTTCACAGATTACAGCGAGGAAGACGCACGGCTGATCCGCGAAGCAAGCCGGATTTATTACCCCACGGCGTTTTACGCGGACTTGTTTGACGCAATGGGAAAAGCGACTTTCCCCAGCTATCACACGTACAAGTGTGTCCAGGACAAAATCAAGCAGACGGCGTTGTTCGAGTTGCAGGGAATATCTCATCCATTCACGCGGGTGTTTTACGGTAAACGACAGAAGGGGACCATCACCCGTTTTTTCCGCTACCCTTTTATAGGTAAGGTCCCTCGCGGATCGGCCATGGGCAGGGGGGTGTATCTGATCCAAAACCAAGACGACCTGCAGAAATACCTGGAAGGGGGGCATCCGGCTTACATTCAGGAGTATCTGCCGCACGATCGCGACATGCGTGTCGTGGTCATCGGTGACCAGGTGGTGCATGCCTACTGGCGTATCAACCCGCCGGAGGATTTTCGGAGCAACGTGGCGGTGGGAGGGCGCATTTCCCTGGAAAAGGTCCCCGAGGGTGCCCGTGAACTGGCACTGCACGCTGCCCGGTCTTGCGGATGGGACGATGTCGGGATTGATATCTGCGAGCACAACGGGCGCTACGTGGTGCTGGAGGCCAATATGAAATACGGCAAAGAGGGTTTCCTGGCCGCAGGAATCGACTATATTGCCCTGATGGAGAAACTGATCGAAGATGGAACGATCTGAATTCACGCCGCAAGACCCCCAGCTGAAGAAAATTGCCCAGGAATTGCTGAAACAGCAGCTAGGGGCGCTGTCTGCCCGGGCGACGCTGAACAGCAGCGCCGTTCGGAGGCGCCGGGAAGAACAGCTGGAGAACGACTACCGTCAGCCGTATTCGGTGGACACCGACCGGATTTTACATTCGCTCGCCTACACCCGTTATATCGACAAAACCCAGGTGTTCTACCTGATCGAAAACGATCACATCACCCACCGGGTGCTGCATGTACAGCTGGTTTCCAAAATCGCCCGCACCATCGGACGCTTTCTGCGCCTCAACGAGGATCTGATAGAGGCGATCGCCCTCGGCCACGATATCGGCCATATCCCTTTCGGCCACGACGGCGAAAAGATTCTCACCCGGTTGTGCCGGGCGCACGGGATCGGCAGTTTTCATCACAACCTGCAAAGCGTCCAGTTTCTCGACCGGGTCGAAAAAAAGGGCAGGGGATGGAATCTTTGCCTGCAGACCCTGGACGGAATTTTGTGCCACGACGGTGAGATCCACAACCAGCAGCTTGCGCCGAACACGGGCAAGACGTTCTCGGATTTAGATGACGATATAGCGGCCAAGAAAGAAGATCCGGATATCGAATTGACCCCCATGACCATGGAGGGCTGCGTGGTGCGGATGACCGACACGATCAGCTACATCGGCAGAGATATAGAGGATGCCATCCGCCTGGGACTGATCGACAGATCCGATCTGCCCGGGCCATGCGTGCGGATACTCGGCAGCACCAACGGCACCATTGTCTACAACCTGGTCTCCGACGTGATCAAAAACAGCTACCGGCAACCATTCGTTGCATTCAGTGCCGGCGTTAGCGATGCCCTGCGCCTGTTGAAGGAATTCAACCTGCAGCGCATTTACATGAACCCGAAAATCAAGCAACACCTGGGTATGATTCAACGCCTGTTTGAAATCCTGTTCGATCAGTTTCTCACGGAGCTGGTCAGCGAGAACCGTTCATCTGCGATCTTTACGCAGTTTCTGAAGGATATGTCGCCCGACTACATCGACCGGCACAGGCCCGAAGAGATCGTTCGGGATTTCATCGCCGGAATGACGGATCAGTACTTCCTCCGGCAGTGTCCCGAAGAGCTGCGGCCCAGCACCGTTGGCCGGTGATCTGTGGGGTCGCGGAACCCTGCACCCGAACCTTTGGGCAGGGGGGTGCGATAACGATGACAGAGCAGCAGGAAAAGTTCTACCGGAATCGAGTCAGGGCCGACCGGGCCACCACTTTCCGGGTGGTGGTAAAGGAAACCGATCTTTGGGTACACGCCGACAGGGACTATAGCGCCGCGGTCCGCGATACGGTCCTGCAGCAGCGCCGGTATATTGAAGACGCGATCCGCCTTTATCCGGATTTTGCGAAATCACTTGTGCCCTGGCGCACAAGTACTCCGCAACCGGGCATTGTCGCGGACATGATCCGTGCGGGTGAGTGCGCTGGTGTCGGTCCCATGGCCTCGGTAGCCGGGGCGATCGCCGAGCAGGTCGGCAAGTCCCTGTTGCAGCTGTCCCCACTGGTGGTGGTAGAAAACGGAGGGGATGTGTTTCTCAGTACGGCGAATCCGGTCGTCACCGGAATCTATGCCGGCCGGTCGCCGTTGAGTCTGAAAGTCGGGATCCGGGTCGGTGGCGAAAATCGGGCAATCGGGGTGTGTACCTCCTCCGGTACCGTGGGTCATTCGCTGAGTTTAGGTCGTGCCGACGCTGTCACCGTCGTTGCTTGCGGATGCGCGCTGGCCGACGCGGCGGCAACCGCGACGGCCAATAGAATCCGCGCACGCGCCGACATTGAAGATGCGATCGCATTCGCCCGGGCGATCGAATCCGTCGAGGGAGTGGTCGTCATTGTGGGAGAACGCATCGGGGCGTGGGGCAACCTGGAAATCGTGCCGCTTGTGCCGGCCGAAGGCGCCGGGCAGGTCGGAAACGACTGACGGTTGCTGTCTTGGCTTCCAACAACCGTTGGACCTCCGGCCACCGCAAGGTCGACCGCAGCGCAGCCGCCCGAGTCATGAGCCGGCACCGCTGTTAAATAAAGGGTTGAGTTTTGCTCCCAATAAGCGTAACTTTTGCAGGATAATCACCGGCCGTACAGCCATATACCGGGAACCTGGATTCTGAAATGGAGAGAATCATGAAAAAGGTTAAAACGGGCATCTGGGTGCTGATCGTCGCCTTTGTTGCGATCCTCATTTATCAAAACCAACAGTTTTTTATGGCCGGCCAGTCCTTGCGGCTCAACCTGCTGTTTACCGAATACCAGAGCCCGGAGTGGAAAATTGTGATGATCTGCGCCGGTTTTTTTGTTGCCGGCCTGATTCTCGGTATGTACTTTCTGGTAATCTACCACCTGCGATCGAAAAGAAAGCGGAAAACCCAGCAGCTCAAAGCCGAAAAACCGGACGAGCGGATCAGCGCCCCTGAACCGGTGGCCAAGCCCAGGCCAACGGTGCAGCGCGGGTCGGATGCCGAAACCGTTGTCATTACTCCCGAGGTCACCCCTCCGGTGGCCGAACGGCGGGAGCCGTAAACGGGCTGTTGCATGGAAACGATCTGCACGCCGCCTGCTGGAAGATCGAGCCCGATGCGCGCGGCAAAGACGCAAGGGCGTTTTGTAAACCAGACTGCAACCAGAGACCTGCCGGCCGGCACCTGCCGGCAGACCTGATCTATGAGCCTTCCGAAAATCACACCCATGATGCAGCAGTATCTGTCGATCAAAGAAGCGTATCCGGATACGATTCTGTTTTACCGCATGGGCGATTTTTACGAGATGTTTTTCGACGATGCCGAACTGGCGGCAAGGGTTCTGGAAATCACCCTGACTTCGCGCAACAAAAAGGACGAATCTCCCATACCGATGTGCGGGGTCCCTCACCGTGCAGCCCCGGGGTATATTTCCCGGCTGCTGGATGCCGGGCACAAGGTTGCCCTTTGTGACCAGGTGGAAGACCCGGCCACCGCCAAGGGGCTGGTAAAAAGGGAGGTGGTGCGGGTCATCACTCCGGGTATGATTGTCGAAAACGAGTACCTGGAAGAAAAGTCGAACAACTACGTTCTCGCCCTGGTGAGGGTGTCGGACACGTTCGGACTGGCCTGCCTCGATCTGTCCACCGGCACTTTTCGTCTGACCGAAGCCGGTCAGTCCGAGAAAATTGCCGCCGAGATCCTGCGTGTGTCACCCAGTGAAACGGTGTTTCCGGAATCCGGCCGCAACGATCCGCTGTTTGCGCCGTTTCTGGAGGTCGTTGCGGAAACCGCCCTTACGTGGTTTGCAGACCGGTATTTCGAAAACCGAAGGTCGCGAGCCGCCTTGCTCAAGCAGTTCAAGGTGGTCTCGCTGGAAGGTTTCGGATGCGAGCAGATGGAAGCCGGCACAAGGGCTGCCGGCGGCCTGCTGCTCTACGTGCAGGAGACCCAGAAGCAGCCGGTCGAGCACATTCAGCGCGTGGAACCCTATTTCCCGGAGCGCTACCTGTGGCTGGACGATATGAGCTGCCGGAACCTGGAGTTGACATCCAACATCCGGACCGGCTCCCGGCAGGGAACCCTGCTCAGCATCCTTGACCGAACCGTTACCGCCATGGGCGGTCGCATGCTCAAAGAGTGGTTGCGGTATCCCCTGCGGGATATGCGCGAGATCGAGCGACGGCTGGATGCGGTGCAGGAAGGGAAAAACAACCGTGCGCTCCGCAGCCCCCTTCGACAGGCCCTGCAGGCCGTCTACGATCTTGAACGGCTAAACAGCAAGATCTCCATGGGACACTGCAATGCCCGGGACCTCACCGCCCTCAAACAATCGCTTCAAATGCTGCCGGAGATCGCTTCGCTGCTGTCCCGTTTCGATGCCGATCTGTTTGCATTGCAGGCAGATCCGGCCGGGCTCGGGGAGCTCGCGTCTCTGATCGACAGCGCCATCCGGGAGGACGCACCGCTGACGATCCAGGAGGGCGGCATGATCAAATCCGGCTACAACCGGAAGCTGGACGAGCTGGTGCAGATGAGTCGCGACGGCAAGGGGTGGCTGGCGCGGCTGGAGGTTCAGGAGCGGGAGGCGACCGGTATCCAGACGATTAAAGTGCGCTACAACAAGGTATTCGGTTACTACATAGAGGTGCCCAAATCCCGCGCTGAAGAAGTCCCGGCCCGGTATGTCCGCAAACAGACGCTGGTCAATGCCGAGCGCTACATTACCGATGAGCTGAAAACTTTTGAAACCCGCGTCCTTCAGGCCGAGGAGCAGCGGGCCGTCCTGGAGCTGGATATTTTCAACCAGATCCGGTCCGAAGTGATTCGCAACAATGCAGCCATCCAGGAGCTGGCGCGGTTCATCGGCCGGATCGACTGCCTGCTTGCGCTGGCGGAAACGGCCGACCAGAACCATTACTGCCGGCCTTCTTTGAATACGCAGGGGTCGATTCGAATCGAGGACGGCCGCCATCCGGTGATCGAAAAAGTGCTCATCGGTGAGCGATTTGTACCCAACACCCTGGTGCTCGACAATGAGGAAAACCAGGTGCTGATCATCACCGGGCCCAATATGGCCGGCAAATCGACCGCGTTGCGACAAACGGCCCTTACGGTTCTCATGGCCCATATCGGCAGTTTCGTACCTGCCCGCAGTGCGGTGGTGTGTCTCACCGACCGGATTTTCACCCGGGTGGGGGCCCTGGACAACCTTTCCGGCGGTCAGAGCACCTTCCTGGTGGAGATGCAGGAGACTGCCAATATCCTGAACAACGCAACCGCGGACAGCCTTGTCATCCTCGATGAAATCGGGCGGGGAACCAGCACCTTCGACGGACTGAGCATCGCGTGGGCGGTGGCCGAACACCTGCACGATCTGAACGGCGTGGGGGTAAAAACGCTGTTTGCGACGCACTACCATGAATTGACAGAGCTGGCCGCCTCCAAACCGCGTGTGCGTAATTTCCACATTGCGGTAAAGGAATGGAACGATGAGATCATTTTTCTGCGCAAACTGGTGGAAGGGGGTACCAACCGGAGCTACGGGATCCAGGTGGCGCGATTGGCCGGTGTCCCCGGTCGGGTCGTGCGGCGGGCGAAGAAAATCCTTGCCCGCATCGAAGACGACTCCCAGCATTTTCTCACCACCGCAGAACCAGCGGACGGTGAGCTGAATGCCGATAAAAAAGGGATTCAGCTCGGATTGTTCCACAAAACAACGGATGCTTTCACTGATCGGCTGCTGCGTGTCGACCTCGACAAGATGACGCCCATCGATGCTCTGAATCTTCTTCACGAACTTCGGCGTCAGGCGAAAGCAACTGCGAAATAGAATATGAATAAATATGCGAATCAGATAATTGCGGCTGCGGCGATACTGCTCTGCTTCTGGTATCTTCCGGCCCCGGGTGCCGCCGAATCGGCCAAGGAGCTTTACTTTCAGGCCGAGGCCTGCAGCCGCAAGCTGCAGGATAGCAAAAAGAAGCAAAAGTATCGTGCCAACTGGATGGTTTGTATAGAAAAGTCCCAGGGCGTCTACCGGCAGGATCCCCAGGGGCCGTGGGCGGCTGCAGGGCTTTTCATGACCGGCAGTTTGTACCGCGATCTTTACAAAAGATCCGGCAACCCGGATGACAACCGGGAGGCGATCGATCACTTCGAGCGCATCCTAAAGCGCTTCCCCAAAAGCGCGTATTCCGATCGAGCCAAGCGTGCCATCCGGGCCACATCGTCGGTACCGGCGGCGAAAGAACCTGCAAATAATCGACGGCAGCAGGGCCCTGCCGCTCAAAACCGACCCCCGGTCAGCGACCAGTACCACCGCGCCGAGGCCTGCTACCGGCAACTGCTCAACAATCCCGTACAGCAGAAATACAGGGACCGGTGGCTACCGTGCATCAAGAAGTTCGAGGCCGCCTACCAAACGAACCCCTCCGATGCGTGGGCCAGCGCCAGTTTGTACATGGCCGGTTTCCTGTACTTCGAGCTCTATAAACGATCCTACAGCCAGGCCGACCGTCAGAGCGCGGTGAAGCATTTTACCCACGTGGTCAGGCAGTATCCGAAAAGTGTTTACCGGGAGAAGGCCCGGCGGGCAATCGAGGCGATCAAGCGCGACGATGACCTGCTGGCCGTCATCCAGGAAGCCGAAAAGAGCAACGAGGAGGCCGAAGATACCGAGGCGCTTTCCACAGAAGATTCGGGTGCCGAAGCAGGGGAAGCCGCCCGGCCGCCGCTCGGGAAAATGTTGACCGTGACCGGCATGCGCTTCTGGTCCAATCCGAATTACACGCGGCTGGTCATCGACCTGAACGGCGAGACCCAGTTTGCCTTCAACGAACTCAAAAGGGATCCTTCCAACCAGAAGCCGCGCCGCCTGTATGTGGATGTCGACAACGCCCGGCTGGAAGAGGGTCTGCCCAGAATCATACCTATCGATGACGATCTGCTGCTGCACGCGCGGGCCGGCCAATATACGCCCACATCCGTCCGCATTGTGGCGGACATGAAGTCGATTCAATCCTACAAGGTGTTTTCACTCAGGGATCCATTCCGAATCGTACTCGACATCCGGGGCGGTGATACGAAGGAATCTCCTCCGCAAATCGCCCGCACGGACCCCAAAGCCGATAAAATCGACCCGCGGAAATCGGTCCAGGATCTGGCCAGGCAGCTTTCGCTCGGGGTGCGCCGCATTGTGGTGGACCCGGGTCACGGGGGAAAGGATTACGGCGCACCGGGGTACCTGAAGGGTGTGCATGAAAAAACGGTCGTGCTGCAGATTGGCAGAAAATTGGCTGCCAAACTCCGTAAGGAGCTCGGCGTCGAGGTGATCCTCACCCGCAACGGCGACCGTTTTCTGACGCTGGAAGAACGCACCGCCTTTGCCAACACCAAAAACGCAGACCTGTTTATCTCCATTCACACCAACGCCAACAAGGATCCCCGGGCATACGGGATTTCCACCTACATCCTGAACCTGGCCTCCGACGACGAAGCCCGCATGGTGGCGGCCATGGAAAACAAGACTTCCACCAACAACATCAGCGACCTGGAGACCATTCTTTTTTCGCTGATGCACAATGCCAAGATTCACGAATCGACCCGCCTGGCTGCATACGTTCAGGAAGCCGCCATTGTGCGGCTGAAACAGAGAGGCTACAGCCGCATCAAGGGCAAAGGGGTCAAGCAGGCACCCTTTTACGTTCTGCTCGGCGCCCAGATGCCGTCTATCCTTATCGAGACCTCTTTTATCAGCAACCCCCGGGAGTGCCGCCGCCTCATCAACCCCACATATCAGGACCGGCTGGTTGAGGGGATTGTCCGGGGGGTGAGAAAGTACATTCAGGAAACCAGCCCGACAGCACTGCAGGAAATGCGTTCCCGCGGCGGCAAGCAGGGTTGAAAGGCCCTAAAGAATCGAACCATCCCGGCAGCCTATTCCAAATCGTTTTTCCTTAACCGCCCGGCTATTGCCCGGCGAAACTGAGGCTGCCGGTCGGCAGGCAGCAACCCGGTGATCGCTGATGATAAAGAAAGAAAAACGTGCACCACGGAGGCTGTTGTGAAAATCGAACATGTCGCCATATGGTGTAAGGATATCGAAGCTCTGCGGGAGTTCTACGTGACATATTTTGGTGCAAGATCCGACCGGAAATACGTAAATGAGAAAAAAGGATTTGCATCGTACTTTCTGAGCTTTTCATCCGGAGCGCGTCTGGAGCTTATGCACATGGACACAATCCCTGAAACGGCCAATGATCCGCACAAGCAGTTCACCGGTCTTATTCACCTGGCGATATCGGTTGGCACTAAAGACAGCGTCGATCAGATCACCAATGCTCTAAGAGCTGCGGGTTTTGCGGTAATTGATGCGCCACGGAAAACAGGTGATGGCTGCTACGAAAGCGTCGTCCTGGATCCCGAGAACAACCGGATCGAGATCACAGCCGATAGCGCCTTACAACAGGCGGCACCCGGTGCCCGCAGGATCGGCGGTGAGTCCGGCGCTGCGTAGGTGGCGGTTGTACAAGGAGGGCAATATGTTTCCGAGCGTAGAAGAGATAAGAAAAACGAGAAAAAAATACAACTGGCAGATGTCCCAGAGCGGGATCAAGACGTTTCGCGAGTTGGGGGAACTGGAGTCGAATGCACTCAAAGACGGCGCCCTGGTCCGGAAAACCAAAGAACTGATCGCACTGGGAATCAGTATCGCCAACGGCTGCTACGGTTGAATCGAATACCACGTCAGCAGTGCTGCTGATCTGGGAGCAAGTCGCGAAGAGATCATGGAAACAACGGCTGTCGCCCTGGCTTTGAGCGGCGGCATGGCAGACTGGCCCGCCCGATTCGTTTTCAAAGTGCTGGAAGAATTGGATCGATAGAAAAAAGATGCCGGATGTGCGCCGAGAGAATGACGCCCCTGTGGGTGATATTATAATTCGACAATGGCAGCCCGCCGATGAAGCGGCCATCCTGGGGTTGAACGCCGGATCGGTGAGCGTGCTCAGCCCAATGGGTGGGGCCCGATTCGCAATCCTAAGCCGCACGTGCAGCCTGCTGAAGGTTGCCGAGTTCGGCGGCAGGGTAGTTGGTTTTTTCATGGGCTTCGACGACGCGGCCGCGCACGACAGTGTAAACTATCGCTGGTTTGCCTATCGTTTGAAACGGTTTTTGTATATCGACCGGGTCGTGGTATCCAGGGAATTCCAAAAAGCCGGATTGGGCCGCCGGTTTTACAACGAGGCGGGACACTGGGCGGCCGAGCACCGGCTATGTTGGATGGCGGCCGAGGTGGATCTGCAACCGCCGAACACCGCTTCTCTGAGGTTCCACGAGCGGCTCGGGTTTGTCGAGGTCGGGCGTCAGGTGACAGCCGACGGCAAACTGGTCTCTCTGCAATTGCAATCGGCCGGTGTGTAAAGAGACGTTTCGGCCGATTATACGCTTGCATGGCCTCCATCCTGCCTGCGGGACTTCCCCATCTTGAAAACCGCTACCATGCTACTTATTATGTGATGACGGCCCTCGCCTGAAAGAGGGTATTATTGATAACTTCGAAAATTTGTAGCTTTCAAGCAGATACGGCCGCTGCCGCAGGCCTGCAAACGCTATGGGCTCGACGGGAAATCGGCCAGCGTCGGCCAAAGCGCGGTTGGTTCTTGCTGATTGCTTCTAATATGGAGAAAATTATGAACCCGATTCTGACACGAACAACCACCACCATCGTGGCCCTGGTTTTTTCAGCGACGGCAGCGATTGCTGCGGGCAGCAGTCCGCAACCGGCCGGCGACAGTCGTCCCGGAGTAGCCGAGTACAACGCCGGCGTGAAGTTGATGAAACAGGGAAAATACGCAAGTGCCCAGGCAAAGTTCGAGACCTCCCTGGACAAAAATCCGAATATGGCAGAAGCCCACAATAACCTTGGATACGCCCTGAGGAAGCAGGGATCGGTGAAGTACCAGAAAGCGCTCAGCCACTACAATCGAGCCATCGATCTCGATGCGAACCTCGCCGAAGCCTACATGTATCGAGGGGTGTTGCATATGCTGATGGGCAATGAGGAAAAGGCGTTGCAGGATCATCGCACCCTTACCAGGCTGAACCGGGGGCTGGCCGATGCGCTTCAGGCGGCAATCGCCTCGGGGGAGGAGCCCGAGGGACTGGAGGGGCTGGCAAGATCGTGGTAAGAGCTCCAACGGCAGCTGTGGTTGCGCTGGCGCTTTTCAGCGTGTCGTGCGGCCATGATATGCGGGAGCCGATCCGGGCGGACCGCAAAAACCCGACGAAATACGTCTGGCAACTGCCCGAGGGCTTTCCGCTGCCCCGGGTGCCTGCGGACAACCCCATAACTGCGGAGAAGGTCGAACTCGGTCGTCTGTTGTTCCACGATACCCGTTTGTCGGGCGACGGCACCGTCTCCTGCGCCAGTTGCCACCAGCCGGAGCGCGCTTACACCGACGGTCGCAGCCGTGCGGTGGGTATCCGGGGAAATGTGCATCCCCGTTCGGCCATGTCACTGACCAATGTCGCTTATAATGCGACCCTGGGATGGGACGATCCTGCCCTCAAACTTCTTGAAGACCAGGCGCTCGTACCGCTGCTCAATAGGCATCCGCCGGAAATGGGGGTGGCCGGCCGTGAGCAGGAGGTCCTTGCAAGATTAAAAAAAAGTCGGCGCTACCGCCGGCTTTTTTTTAAATCCTTTCCGGAAGACAGCAGTCCGGTGACGTTGCGCAACGTGACATATGCTTTGGCGTCGTTCGAAAGGACCTTAATCGCCGGCAATTCGCCCTACGACCGATGGGCATACGGCGGGCAGATCGATGCCTTAAACAAGAATCAACGCGCCGGGGCACGACTTTTCTTCTCCCAGCGGTTGGGCTGCTTTCGATGTCACGCCGGGTTCAATCTTTCCGGTCCGGTAGTCTACGAGGGATCCGATGAGATGCAAGCAAGGTTTCACAATACCGGACTCTACAACGAGGACGGGAGCGGTGCGTATCCGGCGCCCAACACCGGTGTACACCGTCATACCGGGCGCAGTGCGGACATGGGAAAATTTAGAGCCCCCACGCTTCGAAACATCGCACTCACCGCGCCTTACATGCACGACGGCAGCATTCCTACCCTCGAGGCTGTGCTCGATCACTATGCCGCCGGCGGGCGTGCCCGATACCTTCATTCCGATATAAGCAACCTCGAAGCCGACTCGATGACAGATCCACTGCTCAGGGGGTTCGAACTTGCCCCGGAGGAACGCAGCCAACTGGTCGCGTTCCTGCAGGCACTCACCGATGAGTCCTTTGTACGCAATGCGCTGGAACAAAGCAGTGAACAAGGTCGAAACAGATGATCACCGTGCCCACCTTGCGCAGGGAAGCATAATGAAAACCCCCGGAAGGGTTTTCGACCGTTGGGCGAACCGGTTAGAGGGAAACAATCATGGCAGGCCTGATCTTGAAGGCGATCGGTATCTGGTTTTTGCTGGTCATCGTGGCCATCGTAAATGCCGTGCTTCGTGAAAAATGGCTGATGCCCGCAATCGGCCCTTCTGCTGCCCTGCCGGCAAGCGGAGTGCTGCTGTCACTGTTGATCCTGCTGGCAGCATTGGTATCCGTGCCCCATTTTGACTCTTCGGATGGGAAAACGTATATATCGGTCGGACTTATCTGGTTTATGCTGACCCTGGCATTCGAATTGTTTTTCGGCCATTTTGTGGCGGGGAAGCCCTGGCATGAAATCATGCAGGTATTCAACATCAGGAAAGGTGACCTGTTTATGGTTGTCCTGCTTTCAACTCTGGTTTCACCCTGGCTGGCCGCAAGGCTAAAAGGCTTGATATAAATGAAGAAATAGTTTCGCAGCGTCCAAGACAGCTTGCGTGCTAATTGCATCGGAGGGAACATGAAAATAGTGATCGTCGGTGGAAAGGGCACAATCGGTAAAAGGGTCAGCGAGCATTTTTCAAAAAAACACGAAGTGGTGGTCGCTGTTCGGACTTCCGGAGATGTGACGGTGGATATCACTGACAGCAAATCCATCGAGGCCATGTTTAAAGCTGTCGGCAGTGTCGATGCGGTGGTCTGCATTGCCGGAGAAGCGAAATGGGCCGCTTTCGACGCGATGACCGAGGAAGATTTTTATATCGGACTGAAAAGCAAGTTGATGGGTCAGGTGAATCTCGTAAAGATCGGACAGAATCATATAAATCCAGGTGGATCCTTTACTCTTTCCACGGGCATACTCGCCGATCACCCCGTGGTATTCACCACCAGTGCCGCCATGGTGAACGGCGGGATTCACAGCTTCGTCAAGGCGGCAGCACTGGAATTGAAAGACGGCATCCGGATCAATGTCGTCTCCTCGGGGCTGGTGGAAGAATCCGTAGACAAGTACGAAGCGTATTTCCCGGGCCACAACCCCATCCCGATGAGAAAAGTGATCAACGGCTACGTAAAAAGCGTGGAGGGCAGGGGCACCGGTGAGATCATCCGGATGTATGACAACTGTTGATTTTTTCAAACAGGGTGAAAGGCCGCTCAGCCAGCCTGGGCACACCGGTTTCACCGTGCGTTTTGACCGGGATGGCGCTGCCGATTCCCTGTTTTTGCCGCATCGAGCAAGGAGAGACTATGGATTCCGATGGACCTCTCGATCTTGGTGTCGATCCCGGCACCATTCGATCCTTTGAAGACTACCAGGCGGTGTGGAGGAGATTGTCCGGCGTGCGCGCCCGGATGATCGAAAAAAACGAGCAATGCCGGCACAGCATCGGCGACAGCTTCGATTATGCCAATCACTACGACAAGCCGGCCGGCATCTGCACCGCTTTGCACCACGTTTTTCAGCTCTACCTGTGGCGGGTATCGGTTGGATTTCCTTCCTGGGAGGACGATTCGACGGTGTATAAAATCCACTGTCCGGACAAGAAAGGCACCGTGTGGGAACTCATACGGATCGTGCCATCTGAGGATGGTAACCACCAGCAGGGCCCCGATCTGCCGAAGGACTGACGCAGGCCACTCGCTCGACCAAAGCCCCCGGTTCCCGGCTGTGGGCCGGCAAATGGATTTGCCCGCCGCTGACCGGGGCAGGGACGCGTCCGGTCAACGGCGGAAAATCCCCAACCTTATACGGCTACGGCTTCTCTTGCCGGGTTCGTCTTCAAATACTCGAGACGGTTGAGCCCGTTGATGTACGCCTTGGCGCTTGCGGTGATGATGTCCGGATCGGCGCCTTTTCCCAGCGCCACCAGGCCGTTTTCCCGCAACCGGACCGTCACTTCGCCCTGGGCATCGGTCCCGCCGGTCAGGGCGCCGACCGTAAATCGCAGCAGCTCGGACTGGGTACCGGTGAGCTTGGCAATGGTGTTAAACGCCGAGTCGACCGGGCCGTTCCCGTAGCCCGCACCGCGGACGGTCCTGCCGTTTATGGAAAGCTGCACGCTGGCCATCGGCAGAACGGTCGTACCGCAGGTGACGTGCAGGTATTCCAGCTGGAAGACCTCTGCGGTGCGCAAAATCCCCTCCGTGATGATTACCTCCAGGTCCTCATCCACAACGTGTTTCTTCCTGTCGGCCAGGTCTTTGAACCGCTTGAAGACGACGTTCAATTCTTCGTCGGAAAGATCGTAGTCCATTTCCTTGAGGTGCTCGCGCAGGGCGTGGCGGCCGGAGTGTTTTCCCAGCACCAGCCTGTTGGCGCTCAGGCCGATGGTTTCCGGCTTCATAATTTCATAGGTCATCGGATTTTTCAGCACCCCGTCCTGGTGAATACCGGCTTCATGAGCGAATGCGTTGGCGCCCACAATGGCCTTGTTGGGTTGAACGATTATCCCCGTGATCATGCTCACCAGACGGCTGGTGGGATGGATGTATTCGGTTCGGATGTTGGTGCTGGTCGGTATAAAATTGCGGCGCGTGTGCATGGCCATCACCACCTCCTCCAGCGACGTGTTGCCGGCGCGTTCCCCGATACCGTTGATGGTGACTTCCGCCTGCCGGGCGCCGGCCTGAACGGCAGTCAGGGTGTTGGCCGTGGCCAGCCCGAGGTCGTTGTGGCAGTGGACGCTGAATACCGCCTTGCCGATATTCGGCGTGTGAGCCATGATGTATTTCACCAGGTCGCCGAATTCTTCCGGCACGGCGTAGCCCACCGTGTCCGGGAGATTGACCGTTGTGGCGCCGGCCGCGATGGCGGCCTCGAACACCTTGCACAGATAGTCCCGGTCACTGCGGGAGCCGTCCTCGGCCGAAAACTCGATGTTGTCGGTGAGCGTTTTGGCGTATTTGACGGCCTCGATGGCCTTGTCGATCACCGCCTCGCGGGACATTTTCAGTTTGTACTTCAGGTGGATGTCGGAGGTGGCGATAAAAGTGTGAATTCTCGGTTTGGCGGCATGTTGAACCGCCTGCCAGGCCTGGTCGATGTCTTCTTTGGAAGTGCGCGCCAGGCCCGCCACCTCGGTGCGTTGCAGCTTGCCGGCAATGTTTGATACGGCTTCGAGGTCACCCGCCGAAGCGGCGGGAAAACCGGCCTCCAGCACGTCGACTCCCAGCTTTTCCAGCTGGATCGCCAACCGTAATTTTTCTCCCGTGTTCATACTGGCGCCCGGAGACTGCTCTCCGTCGCGCAGCGTGGTGTCGAATATAATGACGCGTTCTTGACTGCTCATGGTTTCTCTCCGTGTTTCTGTATTGGTTGGAAGCGACGAAACAAGGTTATCTGCCTGTCATCGAACACAGAGAGCATCGGCCGCAAGACAGCGAGTCTTGCGGCGTTATCACTCTTCCGTTTCATGAGGTTACCCCCTCTTCGGTTGTTTTTTTCTCTTTGGCCAGCTTGTAATGGAAACTGTCGGTCAGCGCCTGCCAGCTGGCTTCAATGATATCCTCGGAGACACCGATGGTGCTCCAGATCTCGTCCTGATCCCGTGATTCGATAAAAACGCGCACCTTGGCCGCCGTACCTTCGCGACCGTCGATGACGCGCACCTTGAAATCCACCAGCCGCATGCTGTCGATTTCCGGGAAGAACTGGTCCAGGGCCTTGCGCAGCGCATTGTCCAGCGCACTGACCGGCCCCTGTCCCTCGGCGGCCGTTATTTCCCGGCGCTCGTCCACGGCGATCTTTATGGTTGCGTGGGCGCCGCAGGGCCGGTCTTTGTCTTTTTCGATAACGACCCGAAACGATTCTAGATCGAACAGCGGTTTGAACTGCTCGGTGAATTTTTCCACCAGGATTTTGAAAGACCCGTCGGCAACATCGAACTGATAGCCTTCCTCTTCCAGGTCTTTGATCCGAGACACGATTTCACGGCTGTCGCAACCGTTGGCCCCCAGGTTGATGCCCATTTCTTCGGCTTTGTATTCGACGTTGCTCTTGCCGGAAAGGTCGGAAATCAGGACGCGGCGCTTGTTGCCCACGAGCTGCGGGTCGATGTGCTCGTAGGCCCGCGGAGTCTTCATGATTGCGCTGACGTGAATACCGCCCTTGTGGGCGAATGCACTCCGGCCGACAAACGGTCGGGAGTTGAGCGGCACCAGGTTCGCGGTTTCACTGACGAACCGGGAAATCTTCCGCAATTTTGTCAGGTTTTCATCCGACAGGCAGCTGCGGTTCATCTTCAGAGACAGCACCGCAATGATCGAAACCAGGTCGGCATTGCCACAGCGTTCCCCGTATCCATTGATGGTGCCCTGGACCATGGTGGCGCCGGCGTTGACGGCGGTGATCGTATTGGCAACCGCCAGGCCGCAGTCATTGTGGGTGTGGATGCCGAGTCGGACGGCTGTGCCGCTTGACGCGGAGTTTTCGTTCAACAGGCGCTGCACCTGCTTTGTGGCCGACTCGACGTCAAAGGGAAGGCTCCCCCCGTTGGTGTCGCACAGCACGATTGCATCGGCGCCGGCTTCCAGGGCTGCGCGCAGCGTGTCTATGGCGTATGCCGGGTTGTCCCGGTAACCGTCGAAGAAGTGCTCGGCATCGTAGATGACTTCCCGGTCGTTTCGTTTCAGGTACTGCACGGTGTCTCGGATCATGGAGAGGTTTTCGGAAAGTGTGTTTTCCATGACCTGCTCGACATGCAGATCCCAGGTCTTGCCAAAGATCGTGACCACCGGTGTGCTGCTTTCCAGCAGCGCGGTGACGTTGGAGTCCTCTTCCGGCCGTGTGCCGGGCCTTCGGGTGGATCCAAACGCAGTCAACCGGGCCTGCTTCAGCGGTAGATCCCGGGCCAGTTCAAAAAACCGCCGGTCCCGGGGGTTTGAACCCGGCCAACCGCCTTCAATGTAATGGATGCCGATGTCATCCAGCCGCAAGGCAATTTTCACTTTGTCTTCAGCAGAAAAATTGATGTTTTCGCCCTGGGTGCCGTCTCTGAGCGTTGTGTCGTATAAAAGTACGGGGGGTTCCATCACCAGCCTCTTGATAGTTGTGGGTTGTCGTTTGCCGTTTGCCGCACACCGTCCGGTGCGCCCGTTTTCCGAAGTTATTTCTTTCTTCTTTCCGGCCGCAGCGAGCGCACGGCGGTGCCGGCCTGCCACATTTCCGAGTTGTGGATCACCGCCAGTTCTTTGTCCAGCTTCTCGCGGTAATCGTCCGCACTGTTTGCCTCCAGCACCCGCCGGGTTTCCGCTCCGGACACCACCCGTTCGTATAGCTCGTCGAACACGGGCACGACGGCATCACGGAACTTGGGGGCCCAGTCCAGCGCCCCGCGCTGAGCTGTGGTGCTGCAGTTGCTGAACATCCAGTCCATACCGTTTTCCGCCACCAGGCGGATCAGGCTCTGGGTCAATTCTTCCACTGTTTCGTTGAACGCTTCGCTCGGAGAGTGCCCGTTTTTGCGAAGCAGATTGTACTGTGCTTCCATGACTCCCGCCAGGCATCCCATCAGCACTCCGCGCTCTCCGGTCAGATCGCTGTGGACCTCTTTTTCGAACGTGGTCGGGAACAGATAGCCGGAGCCCACGGCAATTCCCAGCGCCAATGCCCGCTCTTTTGCCCGCCCGGTAAAATCCTGATGAACAGCGTAACTGGAATTGATCCCACTGCCGTCGAGAAAATTGGTGCGCACCGTGCGACCGGAACCCTTGGGCGCCACCAGGACGACGTCCACATTATCCGGTGGTACAATTTCGGTTTGGTCCCTGTAAACAATGGAAAAACCGTGCGAAAAGTAGAGGGCGTCGCCTTCACCCAGACACTGCTTGATTGTCGGCCAGGTGGCCACCTGGCCCGCATCTGAGAGCAGAAACTGTACGACCGTGCCCTTGCGTGCGGCTTCTTCGATCGGAAAAAGGGTCTCCCCGGGAACGAAACCGTCCGCCACTGCGCGCTGCCAGGAGCTGCCGCCCTGGCGTTGGCCGACGATAACCCGAATGCCGTTGTCGCGCATGTTCAGTGCCTGGCCCGGGCCCTGAACGCCATAGCCCAATACCGCCACGGTTTCCTGACTGAGAACTTCCCTGGCTTTCTGCAGGGAGAATTCGTCAGCCGTAATCACCTCTTCCACAACTCCGCCAAAATCGATTTGTGCCATGTCCTAACGCTTCCTTTCAATTTAATGGTGCCCGGTTTTTGCTTTGGATGCCATTTCATCTCTGGCAGGGGCACTATGAGGGTTCTCTGAGAAGTGCCAGCGGTCCGGTGCGGGCGATCTTTTTGATCCCCATCGGTTTGAGCAGCTGGAGCAGCGCCGCCACTTTTTCTCCCGTCCCGGTAACTTCGATAATGTAATGCTCCAATCCGACGTCCACAACCTTGCAACGGAAAATGTCGACAATCCGCAGGATTTCGGCCCGATGATCGGATTTGGCATTCACACAAATCAGGGCCATCTCCCGCTTGACGGCTTCCGGACCGGTGAGGTCCCTGATTTTTATGACATTGATCAGCTTGTTCAGCTGTTTTTCAATCTGTTCAATTACCGGCTGATCGGCCTTGGAGACGAGGGTGATGCGCGATACTTTTGGATCTACGGTCTCCGCCACCACCAGGCTGTCGATGTTGAAACCCCGACCGCTGAATAAACCGACCACCCGGGACAAAACCCCCGGCTCGTTGTCCACCAGCATAGTGAAGATGTGTTTTTCTTCCCGCATTGAAGTGTCCTCATTTCCGCAATTCACTGCCGGCATCCGGGATGCAAACCACCCGGCTTACACCAGCAGCATCTCTGTAATTGGCGCACCTGCCGGAACCATGGGATAGACGCTCTCTTCCCTTTCGACTGCAAAATCCATGATCACCGGTTTTGCCACCGACAGACCTTCTTTCAGCACGGCCTCTACATCTTGCGGCTTGGTGGCTCGCAGCCCCACCGCACCATAGGCCTCCGCAAGCTTAACGAAGTCCGGGGCGTGCTCCATGTCGGTGCACGCGTATCGCTTATCGTAAAACAACTCCTGCCACTGCCGCACCATACCCAGATACCCGTTGTTCAGGATGACGATCTTCACCGGCAGGCAGTACTGCATTGCCGTGGCCATTTCCTGGATGTTCATCTGGATGCTGCCGTCCCCGGCGATGTCCACCACCGTCTTGTCCGGACAGGCGAGCTGTGCGCCGATGGCCGCCGGCAGTCCGAATCCCATGCAGCCGAGGCCGCCGGAGGTGATAAAATGGTTGGGGTGGTCGAAGTGATAATACTGAGCGGCCCACATCTGGTTCTGACCGACCTCGGTGGTCACGATGGCCTGGCCCTTGGTGATCTCATAGAGTTTTTCTACGACATACTGGGGCTTGATCCGGTCTGTCTGCCGGTAGGCCAGTGGTTTGGTGCTTTTCCATTCTTCGATCTGATCCAGCCATGGTTTCCGTTTTTTCTTCAGGTCGCCAAGATCCGCCTTGGTAAGCATGGCGTTCAGCTCTTTCAAAGTGGACCGGCAGTCTCCCACGACCGGAATGGTTACGGGAATGTTCTTGCGGATCGATGTCGGATCGATGTCGATGTGAACGATTTTTGCCTGGCTGGCAAAGGAATCGGTTTTGCCGGTGACCCGATCATCGAAGCGCACACCGATGGAAAGAAGTAAATCACAGGCACCCGTGCTCATGTTGGCCCGGTAGGTGCCGTGCATTCCGATCATCCCCAACCACAGAGGGTCGGTTCCCGGAAATCCGCCCAAACCCATCAACGAGGTGGTGACTGGAACCTGCGCGTTGCGCGCCAGGGCAGTCAGGTGCTCGGATGCCCCGGACAGGATGATCCCGCCACCGGCGAAGATCACCGGCCGCTGTGCGTCGGCGATCAGCTCGACGATTTTCTTCAATTGCTTGATGTTGGGCTTGTAGGTCGGGTTGTATGATTTCAACGTGACTTTCTTTATGGGACTGTAAACCGTCTTGGATTTGACCACATCCTTGGGAAGGTCGATTAACACGGGGCCCGGCCTTCCTGAGCGGGCCAGGTAGAACGCCTCTTTCAGTGTTCGCGTCAGATCGCCGATGTCCTTGACCAGGTAGTTGTGTTTGGTACACGGGCGGGTGATGCCGACAATGTCAACCTCCTGGAAAGCATCGTTGCCGATCAATTGGGTCGGAACCTGGCCGCTGAGCACAACCAGCGGGATGGAGTCCATGTATGCCGAAGCGAGTCCGGTAACCGTGTTCGTCGCACCCGGGCCCGAAGTCACCAGGCAAACCCCAACCGTGTTGCCGGCCCGCGCATACCCGTCGGCAGCGTGCACGGCGCCCTGTTCGTGGCGCACCAGGATGTGACGGATGTCGCTTCGAACCAGTTCGTCGTAGATGTCGATGACGGCACCGCCGGGAAAACCGAAAATGGTGTCGACACCCTCTTCTTTGAGAACCCTGATCAGAATTTCTGCACCGCTCAATTCCATGGCTCATATCCTTTGTTGGAAGTTCGCGCATAAAAAAACCGTTATCGCCTCTGGGGGCTGATAACGGTTTCGGTTTTACTGTTTTTTGCGTCAGGCCATTATCAACCCCTGTTCTCGCAGGGGACAATAATATCTCCTACGAGAAGGAGAATAAGGCTAACTAGGCTGATAATGACGCTGTTGGTGTGCATAATTTTTTGGATTGTCGGGTTGAGAATCTCGAATTTCAAAAACCGTAGCAACCGTTCATCCGCTTGTCAAGCAAAATCGTTCGAGATTCAGGCGGTCTGTAAGGATCACCCTCAAAGGCCCGGTTCAGTCGACGGGCTGGCTGTAGGTGCATTCCTTGGTGAGACAGATGCGTCTCTTGCCTTCGCGCTTGGTCGTTTTTTCCACCAGAAACGCCGCCCCACAATCGGGGCAGGGCATGGCAAGCGGTTTGTTCCAAGTGGCAAAGTCACAATCCGGAAACCGGTTGCAGCCGTAGAACACCTTGCCGCGTCTGGAGCTTTTTTCCATCAGTTCGCCCGAACAACCTTGCGCGGGGCACTTCACACCGGTCAGTCGACCCGGATCGGTCGCGTTGATGGACTGGGTCTGTTTGCATTCCGGGTATCCGCTGCAGGCCAGGAATTCGCCGTATCGGCCCCGCTTGACGACCATCGGGCGCCCGCACTTGTCGCAGTTGCGGTCCGGCACCTCTTCGGGTGACAGCGTGACCGGCTGGATACGGCCTTTTTCGTCCCGCGTATAGTCGCTTGAATAGGTGCACTCCGGATAACCGCTGCAGGCCAGAAAATGGCCGTTTTTCCCGACCTTGATGTGAAGCTCTTTACCGCACTGCTGGCAGGATAGGCCGGTGGGCAGCCCGACACCTTTAACACTGAGCATCTGGTCGTTGGCAATTTCCAACTTGGATTTGAACGGACCGTAGAACCGGTTGAGAATTTCCTGAGCATCGATATCCGCCGATTCGACCCGGTCCAGATCGTCTTCCATCCGGGCCGTAAATTCCACGTCAAAGATTTCAGGAAAGTTTTCCACCAGCAGGTCATTGACGATAAAACCGAGTTCACCGGGTCTGAAATATCGTTTGACCAGCTCCACGTATCCCTTTTGCCGAATGGTGGAAAGGATCGTTGCATAGGTGCTGGGACGTCCGATGCCGTTTTCTTCCAGTTCCTTGACCAGCGAAGCCTCCGAGAATCGGGGGGGCGGCTGGGTGAAGTGCTGTTTGGGGTCCAGCTGCAGCAGTTTCAAGTGCATGCCTTCGGAAAGCTCGGGCAGCTGAATTTCTTTTTTCGCCTCGGTGCCTGCCAGCTCGTCATCTGCCGACAGATACAGTGCCATGAACCCGGGAAACTTGATGGCCGATCCGCTCGCATTGAGCCCGTAGGCGTCGGCCCGGATCGATATGGACACGTTGTTGATCTGGGCCGGTTGCATCTGAGATGCGACAAACCGCTGCCATACCAACCGGTACAATGCCAGTTGATCGGCAGACAGATGCGCGGCAATTTGTTCCGGCGTGTAGCGGACAGCTGTGGGGCGAATCGCCTCGTGGGCGTCCTGGGCCCGTTTTTTATTTTTGAAGAAACGCGGTTTATCCAGACTGTAGTCCGGTCCGAATGTTTTTCGAACCAGCTCCATCGCCTCCAGGGCCGCCTCGCGCGAGATGCGCACCGAATCCGTGCGCATGTAGGTGATCAGCCCGACCGGTTCGCCGGGTCCCAGCTCGATTCCTTCGTAGAGTTGCTGGGCAATGGTCATCGTCTTTTTGGCGGAAAAGCGCAGCTTGCGAATGGCCTCCTGTTGCAGCTTGCTGGTGGTAAACGGCGGCAGCGGGTTGCGCCTGGTGGTCTTCTTCTGCACCTTGTCGACCAGATAGGACGCTTCGGCCAGTTCATCGCGCATGGCAAATGCGGTTTTTTCGTCGGGGATCTCGATCTTTTTACCGTCTTTCTTTACGAGCTTGGCGGGAAAAATCGGGGGATGGCCGGCATCGAGTTCGGCGGTGATGGACCAGTACTCTTGTGGTTCGAAGGCCATGATGGCGCGTTCTCTCTCGCAGATAATGCGCAGCGCAACCGACTGCACCCGGCCGGCGCTCAACCCGCCCTTTACCTTGCGCCACAACAGCGGTGAGATGTGATACCCAACCAGGCGGTCCAGAATCCGGCGGGTCTGCTGGGCTTCGTACTTGTTGCGATCGAGGTCTTGCGGAGAAGCGATCGCCTCCTCGATCGCTTTGCGGGTAAGCTCATGGAACAATATCCGGTAAAATTTTCGACCCGCCTTTTTCAGGATTTCAGACGTGTGCCAGGCAATGGCCTCTCCCTCTCGGTCCGGGTCCGGCGCCAGGTAAACATCCCGGGCGTCACCGGCGGATTTGCGCAGCCCCTGGATGACTTTCTGCTTGCCCGGTATCGGCTGGTAGATCGGCTGAAACCCGCCTTCGACATCGACGCCCATCGCGCGTGCCGGCAGGTCCTTGAGGTGTCCGACCGTGGCGGCGATGTTGTAGTCTTTGCCGATATATTTTTGGAGGGTTTTTACTTTTGTGGGTGATTCGACGACGAGCAGCGGTTTGGTCACTTGCAGATCCTTCTCCTATCGGTCAACAGGTCCAGTGGTGATTTTCCCTATGAGATACCGGCGGTGGCAACTGAAAGGTAAGCTCCAATCGTGTGTCGTCAACCACCACAAAGCGCAAAACGTTTTCCGGCCGACTGTTGCACCAATCCCTTCAACTCCAGCTGCAGCAGCGTGCTGGCGACTTTGCCCGATTCCATCCCGACACAGCGGGTCAGATCGTCTATGTGCAGCGGGTAGGGACTCAGGGCATCGAGCAACCGTCGCTCATCTGGTGTCAGGTTGCCGGAGGATGCCTGTCGGGTTTCGGTTTCCGGTGCATCCGCAGCTGGGAAATGCAATCGGTGCCGGATTTCCTCCAATATGTCCGCGGTGTTTTCGACCAGCTTGGCACCTTGTTTGATCAGGGTATGGGTGCCGGAGCTCTTAAAAGACCGGATGCTGCCGGGCACGGCAAACACCTCCCGGTTCTGTTCGGCCGCAAGCCGGGCGGTAATCAACGAACCGCTCTTTCGGCCGGCCTCCACGACAAGGGTTCCTAATGAGAGTCCGCTGATGATTCGGTTGCGCATGGGAAAGTTGTGTGGTTCGGGATCTGTCAACATTGCAAACTCGCTGATTACCGCTCCTTCACATGCGATCCGATCGAACAACTTGCGGTTGGATGCCGGGTAGACCCTCGCCAATCCACTGCCCAGCACCGCTATGGTTCGGCCTTTCGCCTCCAGTGCTCCCTGGTGAGCGGCTGTGTCGATTCCTCTGGCCATCCCGCTGACAACCGTTATTCCCCGTCCGGCCAGTTCGCTGCTCAAAAGCCGGGCGGCCTGCAGGCCGTAGGAAGTGGCGTTGCGCGAGCCGACGACGGCAACGCAGCCGGCCTTTTTTTCCAGTGATCCTCTCAGGTAAAGAAACGGCGGCGGATCGGGGATTTGCAGCAGCAATGCCGGGTAATCCGGGTCTGCCAACGTGACGATCCGCACTCCTGCCCCTTGCACCAGGTCGACCTCGCGCTTGATCGGATCGGTGATTCGCTGTGCCCTGATTCCGGCTGCCAGGCGAGCGGTGATCCCTTGCACCTGCAGTAACTGCTTTGCGGACGCAGCCAGAACGGCTTGCGGGGAGCCGAAGTCGTCGATGAGGCGCTTGAACAAACGGTTGCCGATTCCCGACACGCTTTTCAGGACAAACCAGGGCAACAGTTTTCCGTCTACCGCTTTTTCTTCGATCCCTGCCATGCGAGCAGAATGGGGCTGGCTACATAGATGGAAGAATACGTGCCGATGAGCACACCGACAATCATCGCAAAAGCAAAATCGTGGATGATGCCGCCGCCCAAGGAAAACAGCGTGATCAGCACCATCAGTGTCGTACAGGAGGTGAGCAGCGTCCGGCTCAGGGTTTCGTTTACACTGCGGTTGATGATAAAATCCAGCGGGCTCCGGTGATGCTTTCGCAGGTTCTCCCGGATACGGTCGAAAACGATGATCGTGTCGTTGAGAGAGTATCCAATGATGGTCAGCAGAGCGGCGATGATCGGCAAAGTGAACTCCTTGCCGAAGATGGAGAAAATCCCCACCGTGATGAAGACATCGTGAATCAATGCGGCGATGGCGCCCATTGCGTATTTGAGCTCGAGAAACCAGAAAAGAATCAGGGTAATGATCAACGCCGCCGCTATCAGCAGCGGTACGCTGGTGATGAACAGCCGGCAGAGAAACAGGGCACCGGCCAGTGCGGCCGCCATGATGCCGCTGATCATCCACTTCAGCTCGAACCGACCGGAAATGTAGATCGCGATGAACAGCAGCGCGTAAAACATGGCGAACAGCGCTTTTTCCCGCAGGTCTTTGCCCACCTGAGGACCGACCATTTCCACGCGGCGGACTTCGGTCTCACTGCCGGTGGCTGCAAGCAGTGCCTTCCGCAAACTACCCAGAAACCCTTCCGAAGTTTCGCTGATCCGATCGGTGCGGATCAGGTACTCATTGCTGCCTTCTTCGCCGAAGGACTGCACCGCGGAGCTTTCGATATCATTGGCAGTCAGTCCGCTTTTGATATCGGCAATTCTGACCGAAGAATTAAACCGGACCTGAATCAGGGTTCCGCCCGAAAAATCGATGCCGTACTTCGGACCGTTGTGAATTACCAGCGAGGCTAAACTGACGACGATCATCGCTGCGGACAGCAGGTAGGCAATTTTGCGAGAGCCGATAAAGTTGATGTTGATGTCTGGTTTGATGAGCTGCATGTTCTGGACCTCGTTATATGCTGAGACGTTTCATACGGCGATTGATCAGAAGATAGTCGAAAATCAGCCGGGTTAGGATCAGCGCGGTAAACAGGCTCGAGATGACCCCCATGCTCAAGGTGACCGCAAAGCCTTTCACCGGACCGGTGCCGAACTGAAACAGCACCAGGGCCGCGATCAGGGTCGTGACGTTGGCGTCCAGAATCGTCAGGGTGGCCCTGTCATAACCGGCTTCCACGGCCGAGCGCGGGGTTTTGCCCAGTGCGAGTTCCTCCCGGATTCGTTCGAATATGAGCACGTTGGCATCCACCGCCATGCCGATGGTGAGTATGATGCCTGCAATACCGGGCAGCGTCAACGTGGCCTGAAACCCGGCCAGGCCGGCGGCGATCAGCAGGATGTTGAGCGCCAGCGCCAGGTCGGCGATGAGGCCGGAAGTCCTGTAGTAGATGATCATGAAAACAATCACCAGGGCACCGCCGATGATCATGGATATCAAGCCCTTGCGGATCGAGTCATGTCCCAGCGACGGCCCGACGGTGCGTTCTTCCAGAATTTTGACCGGGGCGGGCAGCGCACCGGCCCGCAGGGCGATAGCAAGGTCATTGGCTTCTTCGGTCGTAAAATTGCCGGTGATGCGGGCCCGGCCACCGCTGATTTTCTCCTGAATCACCGGAGCGGAATAGACGCGATTGTCCAGAACGATGGCCAGGCGTTTTTTTACGTTTTCTTCCGTAATTTTGGAGAAAATCCGGCCGCCCTTGCGATCGAAATCGATGCTCACGTAAGGCTCGTTGAACTGGTTGTCGATCTGCACCCGCGCATCGGTCAAATTGGCACCTGTCAGCAGGGTTCTTTTTTTCAGCAGGTAGGGCAGCCGGTTGGTTTTTTGTCCGGTCGCCAGATCGATGTCGTAGGAATAGAGAATCTCGCTGTCCCGGGGCACCGAACCTTCCAGGGCGGCATTGACGTCATTGCTTTCATCCACCAGTTTAAATTCCAGCAGGGCGGTCTTGCCGATAAGCGACTTGGCTCTTTCGGTGTCCTGCACGCCGGGCAGCTGCACCAGGATGCGATTGCTGCCCTGGCGTCGGATGTCCGGTTCACTGACACCGAACTGATCGATACGGTTGCGAATTGTTTCCAGGGCCTGGCGAACCGCCATATCCTTGATATGCTCGGATTCTTCCTCCGGCAGTCCCAGGCCGATCGCGGTGGCATCGCCCTGCGGCTGCCGGGAAATCAGCTTAACCCCGCGGAACTCTTTTTCCAGAAGGCTGTCGAATTTCTCCAGGTTCTCCGGGTCGGGCAGTGTGACGGTCAGGCTCCGTGCATCGGGCTTTTCTATGCCCAGATGCCGGACCCGCTCTTTTTTGAGCACTCCACGCAGGTCCTGTGCCAGCCGGTCCACCGTGTTTTCCACGGCCCTGTCGACCTCGACTTCCAGCACCAGGTGCATGCCGCCCTGCAGATCGAGCCCGAGGTTGATCGTTTTGTACGGCCACAGCTGTGGATTCAGGGACGGCAGAAGGTAGACCCCGGCAGCTGCCACCACCACCACCGTCAGGATTGATCTCCAGGAAAACTTTTTCAATGATCCATCCCTTTCTCTTTTCGGCAGACACTTGAACCCGTTATACGGAGACGATTGCCGTGCCGCTTCACTGGAAAGCCCCATGGAGCGGATCGACCGGGTGCCGCGTTGCGTTCGGCCGCCGGCTGGATCACGCCGGCGGGAGTAATGCCCGCACGCTCCCGTCTCACTTTCTGGGGCCTTGGGAGTATTCTCAGATTTTCGGTTCGGCGCCGGCTCAGGACTTCTTTTCCGGCTCCGCCTGCTCCTTTACAGCTGCCGCCTGCACCCTGGCGCCCACGTTGCCGCGGGCGACTTTCACCCGCACCTTGTCGGCGATTTCGACGGTAAGGGTCGATTCGTCCAACCCGGTGATACGTCCGTGCAGGCCACCGCTGGTGATGATCCGGTCTCCCTTCTTCAGGTTTGCGACCATTTCACGGTGTTCCTTGGTTTTTTTCTGCTGGGGTCGGATAAGCAGGAAATAGAAAATGACGAACATCAAAATCAGCGGAATGAATCCGGAAAATCCGCCGGCGCCACCGCCGGCTCCGCCGCCTTGTCCCATTGCGTATGCGATACCGATCAAAATATAACCTCCTTATTGCGTTCGATTGAATCCGTTCCTGGCTGCAAAGTGGCGCTCATATACTGTAATTTGCCTTCCAGGTCAAACCATTCTTGATCCCTGCCGGAAATTCACCGGAAGGGGCGATCTGCCATATCCTTTCCGGATGGTCGGGTAACGGTGCTTCCGTTCCCATACCGGCCTGCGAGATCATTCACAGACAATGTTGCTTTGTCCGGGCACCATCGACGGGTCTCTTTCGATGGTGATGCTGAGATGACGTCGCATTTCCAGGTCCAACAGTTCCTTCTTTTTGCGATTCAACAGATAATCGGCGACCTCCAGCGGCACGATTCCCTTGACCGTGGATATTTCGCCTTTCAGGGTTTCCAGTCTCAGCTTGCGGAGAAAATCGAGCACAAGAGACTCGGTCGAGGGGACGATTCCCTTGCCCTGGCAGTTGCCGCAGGTCAGGTAGCTGCTGAATTCGATCGAGGGTCGGATCCGCTGTCGCGACATCTGCATCAGCCCGAACGTGCTGATGCGACCGACCTTGATGCGGGCCTTGTCGGTTTTGACGTGCAATTTCATGGTCCGTTCGACCTCGGATCGATTCCGCTGCTCCAGCATGTCGATGAAATCGATGACAATCAATCCGCCCAGGTCTCTCAACCGCAGCTGCCGGGCGATTTCCTCGGCCGCCTCCAGGTTGGTCAGAAGGGCGGTCGCTTCGATGGATTTTTTCTGGGTGGCTTTGCCGGAGTTGACGTCGATCGCCACCAGGGCTTCGGTTTGTTCGATAACGATCGACCCGCCTGATTTAAGGGCCACACGATTGTCGAAGATCGTCGAGATCTGGTTTTCGAGCTGGAATTTGGTGAAAAGCGGCCGGTCGCCTTTGTATAGCTTTACGATCTTGGTGTGCTTTGAAGAGATAATTTTGATAAAATTTTTGACCTCCTGATAAACCGGTGCGTCGTCGATCAGGATCTCGGTCACGTCGGGCGTAAGCGAGTCGCGAATGGAGCGCAACACCAGGTTTCTTTCTTTGTGCAGCAGCGCCGGGGCCTGCTCTCTGGGAACGCTCTTTTTGATGTTGTTCCACAACCGCAGGAGGTATTTGAGATCTTTTTCGAGCTGTGTTTTGGTGCACCCCAGCCCGGCAGTGCGGACAATGGCGCCGAAGCCCTCCGGCAATGTCAAGCCGGACATGATTTCTTTCAGGCGATTGCGCTCCTCCTCCTCCTCTATTTTACGGGAGATGCCGGAGTTCTCGACCCCGGGCATCAGCACCAGGTGTCTTCCCGGAAGAGAGATAAAGGTGGTCAGCATGGCCCCCTTGTGGGCCACCGGCTCCTTGGTGATCTGAACCAGCACCTCCTGTCCGCGTTTAACGACAGTGTTGATGGACAGATTACCGTCGGGGCTGTCGTGGAAATAATCCCGGTGGATTTCATTTTTTTGAAGAAAGCCGTGCTTTTCGGCGCCGTAATCAACGAAAACCGCCTGAAGGCTTGGCTCGACCCGGGTGATGATGCCCTTGTAGATGTTGCCCTGGGTGATCTCTTTGGAAGCGCTTTCGATGTGAAATTCGGCCAGGGTGCTGTCGGTTACCTTGGCGATCCGGCACTCTTCATGATCGATGGCGTTTATCAGAATCTTGCTGGTCATCAGTGGTATGGTTCCTTAAGGGTTTGATTCGTTTAATCTGCAAAAGTAAAAAATTGCGGCCCACAAGTCAATCACTAATTTTACAGCCGTCCGGCGGCGGGAAGGCCAGCGGGGAAAATAGGGATGGTCGTTCAAGGCCGCAGGCGTTGAGGCCAAACCGGCCGGTGTTGCTATTTGAGTGAACTTGTGGCATGAACAACACCGATGAATCGGCCGACCGGCCGTAATTTGCGATGCGGATCCCGCGGATATCAACAATGCGGAAAAAGATGGGAAAGTCGAAAAAGATGGAACAACGATACGATCCTCGGAAGATTGAAGCCAAATGGCAGAAATACTGGGAAGACAACGATCTGTTTGCGGTGAAAGAGGAACCCGGTAAACAAAAATACTATCTGTTGGAGATGTTTCCGTATCCTTCCGGGAAAATCCACATGGGCCATGTGCGCAATTATACGATTGGTGATGTGGTGGCCCGCTACAAGCGAATGCGCGGATTCAACGTTTTGCATCCGATGGGCTGGGATGCTTTCGGCATGCCGGCGGAAAATGCGGCCATAGCCAACGACACCCACCCGGCGAAATGGACCTATGACAATATCGATGCCATGCGCGCACAGCTCAAACAGATGGGATTCAGTTACGACTGGAGCAGGGAACTGGCAACCTGCAGGCCGGAATATTACCGTTGGGAGCAATGGCTGTTTTTGAAAATGTACGAAAAGGAAATGGCCTATCGCAGGGAGTCGTTCGTGAACTGGTGCGAATCGTGTTTGACCGTGCTGGCCAACGAGCAGGTCGAGGCCGGTATGTGCTGGCGTTGCGGCCAGCCGGTGCGACAAAAGAAATTGTGGCAGTGGTTTTTCAGGGTCACCGATTATGCCGAAGATTTGCTGCTGTACAGCGACCGCCTGCCGGGATGGCCGGAAAAAGTGATTACCATGCAGAAAAACTGGATCGGCAAGAGCATCGGTGCCGAGATCCGTTTTCCCATAGCAAGTCCGGTCGATAAAGACGACACCGAGATCCCGGTGTTCACCACTCGCCAGGATACCGTCTGCGGCGCCACGTTTATGGTGCTGGCCCCGGAACATCCCCTGGTGATGAAACTGTCGCGGGGAACCGCCCAGGAGGCGGAGACCTCCGGGTTTGTCGAACGCATGGCGCTTCAGGACCGATCGGCCAAAAGCCTCGAAAGCTTCGAGAAGGAAGGCGTGTACATCGGGGCCGACTGTATCAACCCGCTCACCGGCAAGAAGATACCGATTTACACGGCAAACTTCGCATTGATGGAATACGGCACCGGAGCGGTGATGTCCGTTCCCGCCCATGACCAGCGGGATTTTGAGTTCGCCCGAAAATATGGCCTGGAGATCGTGGTCGTCGTCAGCCCCCCCGGGCAGTCTCTCGATCCGGCGACCATGCAAGAGGCATTCACCGGCGAGGGGGTCATGGTAAACTCCGGGATGTTCGATGGGATGCCGAACACGCGCGCACTCGATGAGATCGCCAGGCACCTGGAACAGAGCAATCTGGGCAAAAAGACCGTCAGTTTCCGGTTGCGGGATTGGGGCATCTCAAGGCAACGATACTGGGGAGCGCCCATTCCGATGATTCACTGTAACCGGTGCGGTATCGTGCCGGTGCCGGAAAACGACCTCCCGGTACTGCTGCCCGAGGATGTCGAAATGCTTCCCGGCGGCAAATCACCGCTGCCGTCGCTGGAGGCGTTCGTCGAAACATCATGCCCGGATTGCGGCGGTGCGGCCCACCGGGAAACCGACACGATGGACACCTTCGTGGAGTCTTCCTGGTACTTCGAGCGTTACTGCAGCCCGGGTTATGATCGGGGCATGTTCGATCCGGCGGCGGTCGCCTACTGGATGCCGGTGGACCAGTATATCGGTGGTGTCGAACACGCGATATTGCATCTGCTCTATTCTCGTTATTATACGCGGGTGCTCAGGGAAATGGGCCTGGTCGACTTCAAGGAACCGTTCACGCGGCTGCTGACCCAGGGAATGGTCTGCAAGGAGACCCTGTCGTGCCCCGAACACGGTTTTCTGCTACCCGATGAAATCAAGGACGACGGAGAAGTCCGCCGGTGCATCAAGTGCGGCCACCAGGTGACGGTGGGTCGCATCGAGAAGATGTCCAAGTCGAAGAAAAACGTCGTCGATCCCAATGTTCTGCTGGATAAATACGGGGCGGATACCACACGGCTGTTCTGTCTTTTTGCGGCACCGCCGGAGCGCGACCTGGAGTGGAGTGAGCAGGGCGTCGACGGCGGGTATCGGTTTTTGAACCGGGTGTGGCGGTTTTATACCGACTGGGTGCGGCGTGTTGCGTCAGTCAAAGCGTTCAGCGGCTCTCCCGAGTCTCTGGATGGAGCCGTCAAGGAGCTCTACCGCAAAACCCATCAGACCATAGTGAAAGTGACCGACGATATCGAGCAGCGATTTCATTTCAACACGGCCATCAGTGCGGTCATGGAAATGTTCAACCATATGTCGGGATTTGAGCCCGACGATGCCATGGAGGACACACTGATGGTGATGCGCTGCGCCATGGATAACATGGCTTTGCTGCTGTCCCCCATCGTTCCGCACTTTGCAGAGGAACTCTGGCTGGCATTGGGCAACACCACCAGCATTCTGGAGCTGCCCTGGCCCACGGCCAGCGATTCGGCCCTGGAGAAAGAGGAGCTGCTGATCGTCGTGCAGGTGAACGGTAAACTCAGGAGCCGTTTCAGCGTCAACGCCGACACCGATGATGAAACCGTAAAGGAAAAAGCCCTTGCCGATGAGCGCATCCAAAAATTCATCAGCGACAGGCCGATCAAAAAGGTTATCCTGGTCAAAAACAAGCTGGTTAACATCGTTGTGTAGAGCGCAGGACAGCGATTCGCCTTCAAGCAGTTCGGTCTTCGGCTATGGCGGGCTCGGCCGCAGGCGGCCGTCTTGGTGCCGGGAAGCGGATTTTCGCCTGGCGTTTGCGGTCCTGATTTTCGGCAGCGCATTGCTGCTGGTGGCTTGCGGGTATCGATTCAGCGGCAGTGGGCGATTTCCGGCCGGTGTGCAGCGGATATTCGTGACGATCTTCGAAAACCGAACCTCGGAGATCGGTGTTGAAAATACGCTGGCTGATGCCGTCACCGGAGAGTTTACCACCCGGGCCAACGCTGCCGCCGTGGCCGGAAGCCGAAAGGATGCCGATGCAGTGCTGGCGGGAAGTATCAACTCCGTGCAGATCAACTCGATATCCCGGACCGCGGAAACCGTTTCCAGCGAAGCCAGGGTGGTAATCACCGTTACTGCACGGTTGACCTCGTCGGGCGGAACGGACATCTGGACAGCCAACCAGGTGACGGCCACCGACACTTACAAGGTTGTGCAGGACGACAAACAGACTACCGAGTCAAACAAGAACGCCGCCCTGGACCGGGCGGCGGGCAAGCTTGCCGAGAAACTGTACAATCGGTTGGTCGAGGATTTTTAACGCCGGCAATTAAAATCACCGGCAGCAAGCAGGCCGCAGGTGAATCCGGCTGGCGCGTCGGCGGATCAGCTGCCGGCCGTATTGGCAATCCGGGAAAGGCGGGAAGTTTTTCGAGCGGCAGTGTTTTTGTGGATGACGCCTTTTTTGGCTGCCTTGTCGATAACCGACTTCGCCTGGTTCAAGACCGCGGCGGTGTCTTCGGCACCCGCCTGACGCAGGCTCTTGGTAAGTTTCTTGATCCGGGTCCGGGCGGCCTTGTTGCGCAGGCGCCTGATCTCATTTTGGCGGGCCCGTTTAATGGCTGATTTGTGGTTGGCCAATTTCGCTGCTCCTTTCAACGTTCAAGGCTAAGTTGATATTACAAACTGTATCTTTTAATAACTAACCAAATTGCTGTCAAGTTTTTTTGCTTCAAACTGTCAAATATTCCCACATTAATCATGAAACCGTTTCAGGGCCTGTCAGACCGAAACCAACCGTCAAATAGCCGGGATGGGGCTTTTCGCATCCCCAGCAGACTGTATGGATGAGAACACGCGTGTGACCCTCGCGGCCGGGACAGTGGGCTCTGCCACCTTGTTGAGCCGTGTCTTTGGCTACGCCCGGGATATGGTTTTTGCGGGCGTTTTCGGTGCCGGTCCGATAGCCGATGCGTTTATCGCGGCGTTTCGAATTCCGAACCTGCTGCGACGCCTTTTCGGTGAAGGTTCTCTCGGCATTTCGTTTATTCCGGTATTTACGGAAACCATGCAGCGCGACGGGCGCGAAGAAGCCTTTTGCCTGGCCCGCTCGGCCTTCCGCCTGCTGTCTGTCATTTTGCTGGTTGCAGCTGTACTGGGCATCGCTGCCGCACCGCTGATCACCCGGATGGTTGCCTACGGTTTCACAAAATCCCCCGAACAGCTGTCTTTGACCGTTTCGCTGACCCGCATCATGTTTCCCTACCTGTTCTTTATCGGCATGGTTGCACTGTCGATGGGGGTGCTGAATGCGCTCGGCCATTTTGCAGCACCCGCATTGGCTCCCGTCTTTTTGAACCTGGCGATGATCGGCTCGCTTCTGCTGGCGGTTTTTTTAACCACCGATCCGATCACCCGGGTATATGCCCTGGCTATCGGCGTGCTGGTCGGTGGCGGGTTCCAGCTGGCCTTGCAGCTGCCCTGTCTGGCCGGCAAGGGGCTGCGGTTGCGGCGCAAAACAACGTTCGGGCATGCCGGATTGAAGAAAATCGGAAAGTTGTTTTTACCGGTGACATTCGGTGCAGCCGTCTTTCAGATCAACACCCTTGTCGGCAATCTGCTGGCGTCCTTTTTGCCGGCTGGCAGCATTTCCTACCTCTACTTCGCCGACCGGCTCGTGCAGTTTCCACTCGGCATTTTCGGCATCTCGACCGCCACTGCCGTGCTGCCTTCGCTCTCCCGGCTGGCGGCCGCCGGTGACGCAGAAGCGGTTAAACAGACCTTTGGGTTTTCCATGCGCTTGGTTCTTTTCATCTGCGTACCCGCCATGGTCGGATTGGTGGTGCTGAGAGAACCGATCGTTGCATTGCTGTTTCAAAGAGGGCAATTCGGCGCAGAGGCCACGGTTCTGACGGCAAGGGCGCTGTTGTACTACGCATTCGGTCTGTGGGCGTTTGCGTCCGTGCGCATCGTTGCAGCCGTTTTTTACGCCATGCAGGACGCTCGAACGCCCGTGAAAATTGCCCTGGTTTGCATCGTTGTGAACCTGCTGCTCGGCTGGCTGCTGATGAAACCGATGCAGCATGCGGGACTGGCGCTGGCGTTGACATTGTCCTCGGCCCTGAACCTAATCCTGCTGCTGGCCGCACTGCGCTCCCGCCTGGGACCGCTGGGCGGCAGGGCAATCGCAGCTTCTGCTTGCAAAACCGCCCTTTGTTCTGCCATAATGGGTTTCGCCGTATGGGGGGTCTCCGGGCGACTTCTCTCCACGCAATCCCAGCCTGCCGGCCTGCTTGCCGGAGGGCTGGCGGTGAGCATTTTCACCGGACTTGCCTCCTACGGACTCCTGTCGCATATTGTAAACGGAAACGAACTCAAGAGCGTTGTAAAAAGGTTCCGGGGCGAACCACGCTGATATGGGCTCCAGGCAAAACATACTGATAGCGGTCGCTGTGGCAGCGGTGGTCGTCATGTTTTTCATGATTGTATTCGGCGACAACGGTCTCGTCGACCTGCGGTTGTTGAAAAACAAGCATGTTCATCTGCAGATGCGCAACGAAAGCCTTGCCGGGGAAAACATCCGGCTGCACCGGCAAATCGATCGCCTGAAGCACGATCCTGCCTACATCGAGAGCATCGCCCGCCAGGAGCTGGGCATGATCGCTCCCGATGAAGTCATTATAAAGTCCCGCACCGGCAGACTTCCATAAGAAAAAGTGAGCGCGTTGCACGGTTGCAATGACGGGATCCATCGATTCGATAAAAAACAGAAACCGGATATCTTTCGGGCGATGAACCATGGCTGAGCAGCACGACATTCAAACGGCAACAATGGCCCGGATTTACACCCAGCAGGGACACTACCGCAAAGCCGCCGAAATTTACCGGCACTTGCTGGGCAACGACCCTTCACGGCAGGACCTTGCAGAAGCCCTGGCCGAAGTGGAATCGATGCAAGCTGCCGGAGCCCGTAGCGGTAAAAAAGACCTCGCGCCACTGTTGCGGGAATGGATCCGCCTGGCAGTTTGCTACAGACAGGTTCAGCAACTGCGGCGGATGAAAAACAACCTTTCTTCAATCAAAACCGATGGGGTATCTGAATACTGAAAAGCGACCCCCCGTTCGGTGGAAAATACGCCTTTTTTCCACCAGGTTCTTCCACCGTCAGATTCATCCAGTCCCAAAAGGAGGAGTTGTATGCGCGACAGCAAGGTATCGGAAATTATCGACATTGCGATTCGGCGCGAAGAAGAGGCCTATGAGTTTTATATGGATATCCACGCGAAGGTGGCAGATACGGCAGTGAAAGACACGCTGGAATTCATTGCCGGCGAGGAAAAAAAGCACCGGGATTTTCTGGTTACCTACCGCGATGGCGGATTTGGTGTCGATTCGTTGCGAATGAACGATCCGATTGACTACAAGATCGCAGAGCATCTGGAGGAGCCGGAAGTAAAATCCGATATGCGCAGCGAGGAAGTCTATCTGGTCGCGGCTCACCGGGAGGAACGCTCGTACCACTTCTATTCCGACCTGGCCAGGTTGCACACGGGCGGGGAATTAAACGAGATGCTGCTGAAAATCGCCAGCGAGGAGCTGAAACACAAGGAAAAGATGGAATACCTCTATGCCAACACCGCTTTTCCGCAAACGAGCGGAGGGTAGGCGGCTGTTTGCTGCAATGCTGTCGCCTGCAACTGTTGCCGGCAGGCGGTGAGCGGTCGCCCTCTTATTGCCCCTTGCCCTCCTCACCGGTGTTCGGGGTTCGGTTGGGGGGGTGAAACACGGCCCGGACCCTTTCGGTGGGCCCTCCCACCACGGAAATCTTGCCATCCAAGCGGTTTAATTTGATCATCGATCCCCTGATCGAGTTGCTGCCGTCCGTCACAATTGAATCTTTCCCCTTCAGAACTACCAGACCCTCATCGACAAGGTACTCCGCCAGTTCGGTTTGCGCTTCACGGCTGCCGGACTTGATTCGCACGCGGCCGATGGCCTCGATCTTTTCGATCGCATTCCCGCCGGCCGGATCCGGGGTCGCCTGTCCGGCAGCCCTCCGGTAGTGAATCCGCAGCCGGTCCGAACGGATGACAAAATCTCCCTGCACGGCCTCGACGTTGCCGATAAATTCGGCATAGTCATCCTTGACCTGGCTGACCAGTTCATCGGCGGTAATTTGTATCGGCCCGCTTTCGGTTGCGGTCTTTCCCGTCGTTTGTGCCACGAGTCCGGGGGCGAATCCGGCCATGGCAAAAGCGCAGGCCCACAGAGCTGCAACAGCTCTCCAGCGCCGGGGGAGATGAGGCGCCCGATTGAAACCATTTGTCTGCGTGTCTGTTGTCAACAACAAGGACTCCGTTTCAGACGTAACCGTTTTTCGCCCGGCGGCTTTGCACTTGCAGCTGCCGGACAACATGCTGTAACAGCCTGGCGGCAAAGGCGATGGCCAGACCGGTCGCAGGGTGCTTGATGCGCCGGACGTTCGAGCCGATGCACAGCATCTTGCCCCGATCTGACATCCGAACAGCGAACAGCCCCAACGAGGATAGCCGATCGGGATCGTTCACCGACGCTTCCACCAAACCAACCGCCTGCCCGTCTGCGGGTTCGGATCCGGGATCGATTCCCAACTGCTCGGGGGAAACGTGGACTGCCGGCGGCACGACGAATCGGAGAGATTCTGGGCATCGGTGGCTGCCGATACCGTCCGGGCTGCAGTGAGCATCACTGCAAATGCGACGACTGGAGCTTTGTTCATTGTAGCCTGCAACGGCTGCTCTCCGAGCTGTTTGCCGGTCTCCGAGTTGCGCTGTCGGACGCTGCCGGCGCCCGCACAGGCATAGATGATATCCTACTTGCCCGCCGACGGCAAGGCTGAGCACAAGGCCGCTTTTATCACGAGATCAGAATGGGTGGCCGTCCGGCTCGGGTTCGCAGGTGGTTGACAACTGCCAGCACCTTTTTCTGGCTTATCAAAGCCCGCTGCAGTGCGTATTTACCGGGAAAGTTCATCAGCATCAGGCCGATCAGGATCGTCAGCAGGCCCTGTCCCGGCAGCACCAGCATGGCCAGCCCCGCCAGGACAAACAGTATCCCGACGACATTTTTTGCGCCTGTCAGAATCAGGTGCTGCAGGGGACCGCTGTTGGAGCGACCGGCCGACGGGCGCCTTTCGTGTAGAAAATAATCCTCCGGGATGCGGATGACCAGAGCAGGTATCGACACCAGGGTCCCGATGAAGGCAACCACCGAAAACACTGCCAGCCAGGAGAGCAGAGACGAATTGTTCCGAAACCAGTCGAGCAGATCGGCCATGGGTGCGCGCGTGTTGTTATTTATTATCCATTCGGGTTCAAGTCCGTCGATTCCGGCGAACCAGGTAAGGTCATGGCAAACAAAGTCCCTATATCATCTGCAGGGGCACATCGCCAATCGAATTTTCCTGTTGCCAATCCGGTTTGTATTTGATAGACAACCAGGTGCCACAATGTAGGCTTCTGGTTATATCCCCGACCAACAACCATTTCGAGGTGATCATGACACCGGCAATCTCACCGAGCAGTGCAAATCGTACCCGCATTGATGCGGCAAGCGGAGCGGGTATATCTCCGTGCTGGACCTGCAGCACGTGCGACCAGGAATGCCCCGTAAACCGATCCACCAGTCGCTTGCGTCCTCAAAAGATCGTCCGGATGGCTACCCTCGGCCTGATGGACGAAATGCTTTCGCTTCCCGATATCTGGTACTGTCTCACCTGCCGGCGATGCACAAACGTTTGCCCCAACCAGGTCAAACCCGAATCGCTCATCGGGCATCTGCGCAGGGAAGCGGTCCGCCGCGGGCTGGTGTCCATCGAGACCTACCGCAGGTATCAAAGGTTTTTCCTGCGGTTTCAGCGAATCCGCCTGCAGTTGGCCACGGATCTGCTTCGCAGCGATACCACAACATTCGAATCCAATAACTGGCAGCGCTGGCTGACCGAGCCGCCGCCCGCCAATGGTGACAGAGAGGTGGTCTTCATCGGGCGTTCGGCAACCAGCGGGAACTGGCGGGCAGACATTGATCCGTTTCAGATTGCAGCCTGTTTTTCCTGCAGCGAGTGCAGCAACGCTTGCCCGATCTCCGGGGACAGGAAGGTGTTCGATCCCCAGTGGATTTTCCGAATGGCGAACCTGGGCCAGATGGAGCCGCTGCTCACTTCGGCGGCCATATGGCTGTGCATCAAATGCGGAAGATGCTCCGATGCGTGCGGCCAGCTCGTGCAGGGGCGCCAGGTTATCGAATTTTTGCAGCAAAAAGCGGTAACGGAAGGCCATGTGCCTGCCGATTTTCCTTTCCGCTGGTCCCATGCTCAAAGCTGGATCTATTCGGAGTTCGTTCGTGAAATCGACTCGCTTTTGTCCTCAGCGCATTGAGGGGTTACATCCCCCCCTGTTATTTTCCCTCCAATTGTGACATCTTTGGGTACCCGCTTTATCCACAGATGGTGCCGATCGACACATGATTCAGGACGAACTCAGCCGAATGCTCAACCGGCCGCTGGCCGTCGGCAACAGACGGATCGACATCCGGCTCTTGCTGGCACCCATGACGTTTCTCGGAAACGTGGCCTTTCGTCAGCTGGTGGCCGGCTTCGGCGGCTGCGGGCTGCTCTTTTCGGAGATGTGCAGCGCCGGCAGAATTCCTCACGAAAACCGGAACAACTCCTGCTATTTTCGCTGGCGGGACGAAGAGCTCCCCTCCCTGGTGTGTCAGATCGTGGGAGACGCTCCCGACACGATGGCCGGTGCGGCGCGCATTATCGAACAAAACGGATTTTTCGGAGTCGATATCAATTTCGGCTGCTCGGCGGCAGCCATTTGCAGCCGTCAATACGGGGCAGCCCTTTTGAAAACGCCCCGGCGGGCGGCGGCGATCGTGGCGGCCGTGCGCCGTGCGGTTTCCATACCGCTTTTCGTCAAGTTTCGCACCGGTTGGAGCGACGACCCCCGTCCGGCCGTGGAGCTGGCGAAGAGATTTGAGGATGCCGGTGCCGACGCCCTGACCTTTCACCCGCGGGTGGCGCCGGACCGGCGGTCCCGCCCGCCCCGCTGGGAATACATCTCCGCGGTCAAACAGGCGGTAAAAATCCCGGTAATCGGCAACGGCAACGTGTTCAGCCGGAAGGATTGCCTGAAGATGCTGCGCACCACCGGCTGCGATGCGGTTGCCATAGGCCGGCTGGCGGTTGCCATGCCCTGGGTATTTGCGACCTGGAGCCTTCAATACCTTCCCGGCCCCGACATCCATCGACAGGTGGCGTTAGACCTGCTCGATCTGCTGGACCACCATTTCGCAGCCCAGCAGGCAATCCGTCGCTTCAAGCGCTTTGGACAGTACTTTTCGGCCGCTTTCCGATTCGGCCACACCCTCCACATGGGCATCCACAACGCCGCCAGCCTCGAACAGATCCGGGAGGTGATCGAAAATTTCTTCCGCCAAGATGCCGAACGGACGGCCGAGCCCAACATGAATTTTTTCATCTGATTCAGGCCGTGAACTCTGCAGGTTTAGGTCGAACAAACAAGTACATTTGCTTATGAATGGAAAAGAAATTTCGTTTTTGATTAGATCTGCTTCAGGCGAAACTAAACATACGTCCAGATAGCTGCCGCATATCTTGATGCTATCCCAAATTGCTTTTGTCGCAAGATACCCCACCTTTTCCCCGATCTAACTTGAAATACCCATACCATAGCGGATATATCGATTTAGATTTTTGTGTTTACGTCAGTAATGAACTAATTTGCTGTATGAATAAAGATGAACCGCCCCGGGAAATGGAAGATACAGAAAAACAGCTCGAAAAGGTTGGTAGATCGAGAGCTATATATAAAACGGTTGGTTGTTTTGTCTCCATTGTGTTTATGGTTTTTGTATTATGGTGGCTTTTTACAAGTGGTGCTTTTCGATGGGATAAAGATTACTGCTGTAATGCAGAGAAGGATGCAAACAATGTTCTTGTTGCTATGGCTAACTACTTTTCGGATCTCAAGAGAACGAAAATTCCGACCATCACGGTGTTGCAAGCCGAGGAGGGCTTCTCCACAACGAATCCTTTCAACAATATCTCCATCACTCCGGTACCGAGTACCGTACTCAGCAATTCAATAACCATTCAGGTGTCAGTAGCGGACGCTTCTAATCGCTGTCCAATGGGTACCACTTACACCAAAACCATGGGCGGTGGCAGAGGAGTATGGAAATAACAGGCATCCTTGCAACTGCCCCAATGCTTAAACCCACTCAATTCTAAATATCTGTTATGACCTCAAACCTATCAGGTCGCTGAAAATACCTGATAGCCGAATCCTATCTGCAATAATAATGTCAATTTTGATAGTTTTGCCTTTGGCAAGAAAGCGCTTGCTTGGTCCTGCTCGATTAGTTACAGATAGTCTCAATATATCTGTAATCCGAATTTACTGATATAGAGTTGATTCCAAATACGATAGAGATTGAAATCAGCTTTAGAATATCAATATCCACCCATCCAAACAGGAGGCAACATGTCGACTCAGGCCAACAAGATCCAGACGCACAGATTTGAATACGCCACTCCCGAGAATC
>Ga0209536_100000022_pt1 | contig 226406 bp, 174 predicted proteins | sample DeeMarSeWOR28_12_FD_187461 | JGI IMG/M metagenome (GOLD analysis project Ga0209536, IMG submission 187461) | Marine sediment microbial communities from White Oak River estuary, North Carolina - WOR-2-8_12 (SPAdes) (version 2) | ecosystem: Environmental > Aquatic > Marine > Intertidal zone >... | reverse complement strand
CGGAGAACTCTATTTTCACATTGCCGCTGGTATTCACGGAGTTCCAGGTGATGTTTTGAATGCTTCCGCCCTCCCATGATTCGCCGCCGTTGGGGGAGGAGATCATCAGCATGGGTGTCGGATTAGTACTGTAAGTTAACGAAATTTTTGGTCGCTGCGTTACTACACCGTCTTCGCGGGAAGAAAGATCCAAACCATTGCTGTGGGTGGTGTCCTCGATAATTATTCCATGGTTGGAAGAAGGGGCATCTATCCACGCCTGAACGGCAGCCACACCAGCAGAATTCAGTGAAATCGTTAAAGGACCCAAACTTGATCCAACAATCGTACCTAATGGGCTTTCCCCCCGGTCTCCCGGACCGTAGGCACCGGCCACTTCCCAGTTTTGACTAGAGGAAGCCATATTCCATGTGGCCTCATTTTCAACCCACGCTCTCCTCAAATCGTAAATATCATAGGTCCCGCTAGATGTATTGGTAACATTGACTGCGATTTCAACAGAGTGAATAGTGCTCCCAAACGGAATGCCTGTCAAATCCCAGAATAAAAGTGATGATTGGTTCGTTCCGCCACCATCAACTTTCAACTCATTATCATTTCCATGATTTGCATTTGGAACCGTGCCGTCAATCCAAGTATCACGCGTGCCATTATAGCCATTGACACCATCCTGGAAAGATGTCGGTGGACCAATAATATTGAAAGGTGCATCACTTGTATCTGAGGGTACATCATCAAGATCGCTTATACGCACCAGAGCGTTTGCTGTAATGTCATCGGGTACCGTCCACAGCTCTGTGCTGTCATTGGGGGTTGACACAGTAATGAGGTTCCAGCTCGCCCCACCATCTGATGAATACTCCAGTTTGACATCGGGGACGCTTCCGAATAATGTAGTCCAGGTAATATTCTGAGTACTTCCTACCTCCCACGACTCTCCTCCGTTGGGCGAGGTGAGGGTCAACGAAGGACCTCCATCATCATTGATGATCATCCCCATGCCTTGATCATCGCCAATTGGTGCATTCACAGCATTGCTTAGATTGACCAGGAAGATCTCATTCGGTTCGTCTGTTGTATCACTGTTTACTAAAACGGTGATCTGTTGGCTGGTTTCACCAGGTAAAAATACTAGCTGACCGGAGGTAGAGTCATAATCGCTGTTTGCAATAGTGGCCGAGCTATCGGCAGTTGCATGATCCACTGTCACTGTATCCAGAGTGGAAACAGACAATGTTACCGTGAACACTGCGTTCACTATCCCGCTGTCGCCTTCCACCACTTGCACATCATCGATTGCCAGGATTGGAGTAACCGAACCAATGGAGATTTCATAGATCACTCCGTCATTTTCGTTAGGATCGCTATCATTATCCACACCTCGAGCTACAATATACAGGCTTCTTTCTTGTGGATTTGTACTGGTTGGAGCGTAGGCCAGTCCCGCCGGTTTTCTTGGATTTATTGAAGAAAGATCATATTCCTGAATATACGTCACATCTCTCGTGGTTTCAACAATAAGGTCATTCGAACCGAGGATATAAAGATTACCATTATCCGAGTTGAATTCTACCCCTTCAGGATCCTGAATGCCTAAAATGGAAACATCATAATTTGTCACTATATCATCACCGCTCGGTGGAACACCGTCAAACAATCCGTTCGGACCAGGGTCAATATCATATAATTCAACATTCACACCGTCAACCATAAAAAGGTGTCCCTGGAAGGTATCGTACGCAATCCCCTCCGGATCACTACTTCCAAAAGTGCCCGTTGCAATGGATGTAACAATGTCATCTGAGGTACCGTAAAGCGAATCAGGTCCCGGATCCAATTCATAAATGCTCCTCGTTCCTGTGTCATCCGTAGAATAAATATGGCGGTTGTTGGGATTGTAAGCCACGCCGTTGGGCTCATCCGAATAGGCTGTAGTGTTAAATGTATAAATTTGGCTGTCTGTGAGAGTGAATTCCCACGCGTTCACACCCGCATAGATTCCCATCTCGTTAACTTCACCATCAGTAAGTAGAAGATGGTTTGAAGCGGGAATATAGGCAAGGCCTGAGGGGTCTGGGCTGGGAGGAGACCAAACTGAAGTAGGAATCGACTGAACAAGATTAAAGCTTGCCGCCAATGCTGTGATAGTGGCTTGCTCAGGTGGAACTAATGAAAGCTCAGCGATATCGCCAACCCCTTGCGATGGACCAAGGGCAGGCCCCTGGGTCGAAATCGGCCCGCTATCGGCAATATAAAGACTCATTTTAGTGGGATCGTCTGTTTGGTCGCCACTGGGTGCAAATACCATGTTTTGTGCGTTTATAAGTTCAAAAGGGGAGAGGTCACGTGTTGTTAGAACATCGCCATTTTGGTTTACCTCATACAGCTTTTGCTCAGTCGGACTCATGAGATAGAGATGGCCATCGCTCGGATTAAAGGCAATTCCACCCAATTGAGACCCTTGCAGTGAGTTAAGAAGAATGTTCGAAACCGAGGGATTGTTAAACCTTGCACGAGGATCAGGTATAAGGCGAACGATCCGGGGGATCGTTGGGGGTGCAGGGACAACCAGAAAGAAAAGATCTCCACTGTTAGGGTCAAAAGTCATCCCCCGAGCTTTTTTTACGTTGAACGGCAGGGTATTATAGTGGGTGATAGCCTGAGAAGATGTTTTCGGACGACCATTCTCTCCGGCTTCTATCTCAATCAACTTATCAAGATTGGCATCAAAAAACAGCAGGCTATTAAAGTTGCCGTCAAACGCCATTGTAACAGGCTCGACAATAGTAGTTGCCACGGTTACAGAGTCAGCCAGTTGTGGGGCGCATGTGAGAACCATCAGATCGGAAGTGCCTGGAGATGGCGTCACGAGAAACGCGTCAGCCGCAGGTGAGAAAGCCACTCCAGCGGGATTTGGAATACCCAACTCAGGAGTCTCAAACTTCCGAACCATTCGCTGGTAAGGCTCTTGAGCTAATATGGATGTTCCGAATAAAATCACAAAAAAGGCAATCAGCCGCAATAACATTTTGGAGCGCCAGAATGGGATTTTGGTATAAAGAACTATGGAATAGCTCATTGTCTTATGATAGAGATCCAAGAAAACCTATAATTACTTGATCATCGCTTTATTTTAGGATTGTTTTGAAGGGTACTAGTTTGAAGATGATACAACCAATTATGCGAATTTGCGGCCGAAATGGTCGCTCCAGATTGACTCTGTCGTCACATGTAACATAGCCCTCCCACTTTATTCAAGTTATTGAAATATGGTAATAAATTTGGCGAAATATAGAATCCGGCGTGAAACATCTATGAGTAGGAGAAAGGGCGGATGGTCTCTTCTTATCTTTTCAGATAAATGTTTTAGTATCAGAATTCTTTTGGAAACTCAAGACTTCCCGGAGATTTCGGCTTTCTATTGGCTCCGACACCGGGATTTCGAGCATGCCACTCACTCACCTTTTTTTGCCATAAGTCACGACCCTCATCACCGGTCACGATATCAAAACCATTGGGAAACTTCTGAGTTGGCAGTTTTCCTGGATAAGGACCCTGGCCCAACCAAATGATAATGTTGTTTTCACAAGCGTCTACAATACTTTCCGGTGGAAAATCAAATTTGGATGCTTCGGTAAAATGGGTTGCCAAAAAAATACTGTTTTTTATGCTGAAGTGCGGGTTCCGATCACTATCAGTAAGTTTAAAGAAATATCCATGTCCGTAAGGTATTCCGGAACCCCTGAAAGGTTTTCCGCCTGCATCGATGACACCACTTTTCCTCTTCCATTTATAGGGATAGGGCATCGCCTGTAAGCGTAAAAGCACATGATCCAGCTCAACCAGTTCGCCAGATCCATCCCATTGTGTGTCACCTTTGACAGGTCTGGTGCTAATGCCAGTGTAGCAACCATCAAAAAGACTGTCATAGATTCGGCCGGAACGAAGGTGGTCATTCTCAACGCAGTCGTCTCGAATATATTCTCCCCAATTGTGCTCAACTATCCAATTAGATGCATCACTCACACGCACACCATCTTCCACATTGAAGTAATGGAGGCCATTAACAGTCATTTTATTTGAGGCGCAGTTGATTGCTGCACTGTTCCGGGTAGGGCCGTTGAGATCCTTGTGATCATCCCATGATGCATTCCATGGCTTCCGGGTATAAACGTAACCTCCGATCCAACACATCGCTGTGTCACCGTTGCTACCCTCAACGGTGATCATTCCCCATTTTACCTGATGGATGAGGAAGTCCGCCTGACGGGCATCAAAGGCTTTGCCGGGAGCCGTCTTCGGGCTGAATTTCTCTTCGAAGTTACCGCTTATAATCTCGATTTCGCTGGCGTTCTCAAGGCAGTCGTGCGAAGCATTACCTCCTCGCTGATTTTGTGCATATGTTAGATAAGCTATTATCAGAATAACGAATATCAAAACTTGTGCTTTGCAGACCATAAAGCACATCCTCATAGGGTTGGATTATTATTTTTGGCAAAGTTAGATGGTTTGAAATTAGCAAAACTTGTAATCAGCATCATATAGTCTTCTCTTCTCAATAAATAGGGTGCCGTGACAAATAAAATGACTGTGTGCAAGTAAATCATCTCATTTTATTAGTATGCTCCTTCACGTCGTACCACAACTTTTACAGTGCGGGCCAAGATGTACAGGTCAAACCAGGGTGACCAATTCCTGACGTAATAGCCGTCCAACCGAACTCGCTCGGCATAGGTGGTATTATTGCGGCCGGAAATTTGCCATAAACCGGTTAAGCCGGGTACAACCCTTGTGTACAATCCATAACTTTCTCCATACCTTTTAATTTCTGCCTCCACTATTGGTCTTGGTCCGACCAGGCTCATCTCGCCTCGGAGAATATTCCACAGTTGAGGTAATTCATCCAGGCTTGTTTTTCGCAACCAACGGCCAATTCTAGTAACACGTGGATCATTACGGAGTTTGTGGTTTGCCTCCCACTCTTTTCGAATTTCAGGGTTGGAGGTCAAATACTGCTCCAGTAGGGAATCCGCATTGATAAACATTGTTCGAAATTTCCATGCCTTGAATCGACGACCTTTCTGGCAGATCCTTTCATGACTATAAACAACCGGGCCAGGTGAGCTTAACTTGACCAGAAGGGAGATGACCGTAATTATGGGCAGGCAAATGAGCCCGACGCTAACAACTGTCACGATATCTACTACTCTTTTGAAAAAACGGGGTATCGGTAGAAGTAATTTGGACTCAATACAAATGCCATGTACTCCACCTAAATCGAATGAGCGATTCCAAAGACTGGGGAGCCCATCCAATTCCGGAATAACAAGCATATGAGGGAAATGTCGTACATACTCTTTGACTATCTGATTAACTTCTGTGGATGATCTTTCCGGCATTGCAACAATTGCCCAAAAAATTGAATTTGCCTCTGCAATTGATGGCGCCAGCTCAAAGGTGCCCAGATATGAAGGGGGATCCTGCTCATCCTCCGTTGTAGATAGACCCGAGTCATCGACGATACCAACGGGCTTCAGACCAAAAAACGGTCTTGAAAGTAGATATTTGTAGTTCAATATCCCTGCATAGTGACCGCCAAAGATTATCACGGGCTGTCCCCACCAATCAAAACGTGAGCATATTTTCCTGAATAAAGATCGCATGAGGGGTACGGCTACTACGGAAAACAACCATGCGGTGCCTAGCGTACCTGCGGGAATGTGGTTGACATCAAAGCTTATAGATAGTGCTAGGAATAAGGCGAAAACTAAGCTTGTTGCTATGGTAATCTGTCTCAATTCAAAAATTGGGCTTAGACCATTTCCCGGATAAAGTCCGAACATTAAATATACAAGCGGAAAGACCAAAGCAAGAAACGGTAACAGGGTTAGTAAACTCAATTCTGCGCTAAAGTTCACTCCCGCAAGTATTATCATTGCCAAGAGACAGGCGCCAAGCGAGGCTAAGAGATCGGCAAAGACAAGAGGCGCGCTTGTCAGTATTAGCTGAGTTAGATAGCGTTGACTTGTTGCCGGTCTTCCATTCTCAAGGCTCTGTTTTTTCGAGACCAGGCGGGGGCGAGCATTGTCAGGGCTTAATATATTAGCGGATTTTTGTAGGGCAGATTTCTGATTGACAGAAAGCATTAGGACCTCCTTTTCGATTAGATACAGTTGTTCCTATTGTTTGAATAGCGGAACACAGGGCATTAATAAAATACTTTTGTTGGTTTTCTAATGATGGTGAGTTCCGATCCAGGCGAAATTGCCACCATCATGAAAATGGCAGAGGAAAATTTTTTGGAATCAACTTTGTGTGTGTACTATTCACCATGGCGTGTTCGACCTGTCAGGCATAAGCCAGGGAGGTTTGCAATCCTTTTCTATCCAGTGAGTTTTCATAAAGATTTTCAATTTGCTCAATCATCGTATCTGCACTGAAATCTGACAACACCTTTTGTCGCGCTTTTCTACCCATAATCTGTGCCTCACGGGGATGATCAAGCATCCAAATGATATTGTCAGCAAGTCCAGCAGGATCTCCCGGTGGTGATAACAATCCGGTTTCCTTGTGAATGATTAGCTCTGGTACTCCCCCCACAGATGTCACAGCGACGGGCAAACTCATGATCATGGCCTCGGTCAAAGCTCGTCCTAATCCTTCCCAAAGAGAGGAGAGGGCGAAAATATCGAGATGCGCCAAAATCTCTGGCACGTTATCCTGGAAACCGACCACCTTGATCTTATCCTCTGACCCGATGGCATCTTGCGTTAATGAGTCCAAAGGACCATCGCCTACCATTAGAAACTGAGCATTTGGTCGGTGTTGGAGGACAATCTTCGCGGCCTTCACAAAGTCCAGCGGTGATTTCTGAGTTGATAATCGTCCTACATTTCCGATAACCGGAAACTTCGGATTCAATCCAAATTTCCGACAAAGTCTTCTTCCTTTATTAGTATGGATTTGGAAACGGCCCAAATCGATACCACTGTAAATCTTTACAAATTTTTCCGATGGCGCAATCTTGCGAGTGATTGCTTCTTGTCTGTTTAGTTCGCAAACGGTGATTAAGGCATCGCAGAGTGAAGCAGCATAACGCTCAATCGCCACGTACAATTTTTCTTTTGCGGACGACAAATAATTGCGCAAAACGGATGAATGAAACGCGTGAGCAACTTTCCAACTGAACGTGTGATATGTGTGGATAATGATAGGTACACCGGCTCTTTTTGCAGCGATACGACCTATTAAACCTGCCTTGGCATAGTGAGTATGAACGATATCATAATTTTGCGTTTTTATGAAATTCGTCATTTCTCGCAAAACAGAAAAGTCACGCCGAAAATCAATCGGCCGGCGCAGATCAGGGAAATGAAACAACTCATCTGAATATGCTTTGGCTCGTGCGGACCAATCACTGTAATGCTCGCCTGATTCGAGTTCACCTGCTGCTAAATGAACCTCATAGCGATCACGAGATAATCCCTTCACAGTAAGCAAAGTATTATCCAACCCACCTCCAACCCCAAGATGCGTAATGATATGCAATACTTTGATTCGTTCCATTATAATGCCTCCCAAATAGCTTTTTTAGTATTCCGAATAGTCTCCGGCAACGGCTCATCAGTGTTGATCTCAAATAAGTGTTTTGTCCCATTCTTATGCCATTCACGGGCACTCCGATGCCTTAACTCAATAAACTCATCAGTGTCTTTGTCTCCTTTTATGCGTTCTTGATTTCGTTTCTTTGCCATGGCGAGGGAAACCTTCAATTTGATCACGATATCAGGAGAAGGCATACGACTGTAAAGCTTTTGTTCCTGGCGAGAGAGCCAGTTAAACAGAGAAATTTTCAATCCACGCTTACCGGCTTTCTCTTTTAATCTTGGACTATCCATGGCTCCGGTCTGCTCTGTGGGATACCGATCACAAATAACAAGGACACCGTGCGCCCTTGCCCGTTCCACTTTACGGAGCAATCGATATCGATCCCATGCCAGGCTAAGAGCTCTGAGACCATACAGCAGTGAGGACTGAGCTTTAACGCTACCTTGAGAAGATTTTTTCTCATTGGACTGAGTCTGGATTTGACTTCGGCGAAGTTGGGGCATCATGCGGCGAACCAAAGGCAAAGTCACGTTGAATAGAACCGTTAGCATAGATGTAGGCGGTTTTCCAACATGCACTTTTCGAACAGCAAAGACTTTTCCTAGCCAGCGTTCGGTTTCGGCAACCAGAGTCGACTTACCAGTTGCATCTGCGCCAACAAAAGCGATTACGGCACCACCGGAATGTAATGTCTTGTTTTTAAGATCCCCCTTCAGCTTACATTTCAATTTTGCCAACAACACTCCAGCATAGGCATATACCCGTTCAATAGAGCCATATTTTGCGAAGCTTCGTAATTGTCGCCTAACTTTAAGTGCGAGAAGCACTTTTATTGGAAAGGAGTGGTTTCCGTTGATGGCATCAAAGCATTTCAAGAACAGGGATTCGCTCACTACTGGAGAGTACTTGTTTAGCAACAAGAGGGACTTACCAATATCGTCGTTATTGAGCAGCCAATGCAATTCTCTGCGGACTTCTTCTGATTTTCCAAGAAGGCGAAGAATATCGGGGATTGAACCGAATTTAATGAACGTCCTTAAGACAAATACAACCAGTTCTGCCGGTTTTGAAAGAACCGCCAGATGTCCTACTCTGTCGTAATTCTCCAAAAGCATTCTCTCAAATGGAAAATCGTGACTTTTCAAAAAACTTTCACCCGTTGTAAGTTTTGTAAAGAGGTGGATGTGAACCAGCTTCCCGGTCATTTCATCAAGACCGTAGTGGTGAGTGACACCAGCCGTTTCCGGTCCATATCTAATCTTTGCGGACTTAAAACCGAGTTGGGTTATAATCTGTAAAAATGGGGTTACAGAGTGGCGACCTACGAAAAAATCGAGATCTTCTTGGCCTTCTAAAGTCTTATCTAACTTGATATTACTTTTCCAATGACAATAGCTTATCTCTTGATTATGGAGTTGTTCAGCAAGACGATTTATTAATTCCAGGCCAGACGCATCCAACTGTAGGTGACCGGCAGATTTACCTTCCGTATCACTATCCCGAATGCTCTTTCTTATAATGTCCCAAGCTTCGTTCACTAAATGCCCGTTTCTTAAAGGTGTTTTCGTCACTTCTCTTAAGGGTGGTTTTGTCACTGCGTTGTTTTCGTAATCAATCACAAACGATCGATCAGCGATCTGCGGAAGGCTTTGCAATTTCTCGAAGGTTTTGGAAGCCTGTTCAACAAAGAATTGAACCTTGTCCTTAGAACGTTCCTGTATTCGCGGATGTCCGCGTCGCAGTGTCCTTTCCATCAATATCGATTGAGGCTGCCTCAGGTAAGCGATCATATCCGGCAAGGGGGCCGATTCTACAAAATCTGATAAGTTACCGTTTAAGTTACCGTTGGTATGAACAAATAGATTATGCGCTGCCTGGACAATTCCTTCGTTGTCGACCAGAACCATTCGATTTTCCAAACTGAAACGCCGGATCAATTCATAAATCCCAATCTTTCTAAGGACAATTCTTATCAAGTTGGTTTTATAAACCCAGGATCCCGGTGTTTTCGATACAACTCTGAAAATAAAATGATTAAACTTCCGGTATTTGTGCCAGTGCCTCAAACAAATATACCCTGCACAAATCTCCAACATTCGCCTGCGGATAAATTCACTTTTTATCCAATTAAGATGAAGAGTTTGCAATACAAAATCGTCCCCAAGAATGATATCGATGCCTTGGTTTTTGCCGTTGGTAACAATTTTTTGCGCCAGTGTTGTTTTACCAGCACTGGTACATCCAATTAGTTCAATATGCATATTTTCCTCTGAGGTTTTTGAGTTGAAGTCGTATGGATCAAATGCTGGCGATCAAGCATACAGCCTTCGAAGTGCATACCAGGCAGCAGCCAAACTGCCACCCAATCGAACCAGGTAAGCAATAATAAGAGCTATGGCAGCCCCCATTAATCCGGCGGACGGAATAAGAAAGTAACAAGCAAGAGCAACTGCACTGGTCGTGATAAGATGCAATGGTAATTGTATTTTAAAGGATCGAGTCGATGTTATAACAAAAATTACAATAGTTGCCAGGTAGTCAATGCCTGCGCCTAACATGAGTAATGTGAACAGACCAGCCAGGGCGTACTCCGGTCCATAGAACAATGTGAGAATTTGTTTTCCGGCAAAATACGCGACCAGAACTCCTGCACTGCCCAGCAACAGCCCGATACCCAGCAGTTTGAGTGAAAGCCGACGAAAAGCCCTGGCGTTTTTCGCAGCATAGTATTTGGATAAGCGTGGAGCTGCCGAACGTCCCAAAGCTTGTACTACAGTTGGAGCTACTTTTTGAAAAGCGGCAACGGCAGCAAAAATGCCTAATTGATAGGATCCCATGTATCCCTCAATGAAATAGCGGGGAATATTCAAATTGAATGATATCAACATAGTTACAAAACCGAGTGGTAATGAAAGCCAGAATAGTCGGGATAAAGTTTTTGCATTCCATCGTGGACGCGGAAATCTTCTTGGAATGATTTTGCCAATTAGCTTGGACGCTGGATCGAGACTCAAGCTTACATTACGGATATCGTAGCTAAGCATAATCACGGCCCGTGCTATCACCAATCCCATAACGCCCCAAAATACGCTTCCCGTCAAGTAAAAACCTATACCAAGCCCTAAAAGTGACAATGGTCCTTTGAGCATCAGTGATTTGGCGGAACGATCCAGTCTTTCCTGTTTCATGAATAAGCCATAGAAAGCATCACTGATAGCTTCAATAGATTTGGATGCCGATGTTGCAAGAATAATCAGGGCCATTTCTAAGTGGAAACCGAATGCAAATACAATTCCCACTACGACGAGCAACGCCAGAACCGTAGTAGTGAGGCGTAAAGCGAAATAGTCACCGAAAACAAACTCATGTTTCGCATCAGTTGCTTGCACGTCTCGTAAACGCAATGCTGCGAACATAAAGATCGGAGCAGTGGTTGCGAGTCCAAGAGCAAATTTGCCAATGTCATCAGGTGACCCAAGTTTGGCGAGTACGATTGTCATTGCAAACCAGGAAGCAGCATTGATGACATTACCTACAAATGTCCATGAGATATTGGCACGTAGAGTTAAACCATATGAAACATTAGATACTGATGTATTCAAGAGTTTATCCAAAAAATAAAGTTGATTTCTGAATGCTGCCCTGGTTTATGAAATTGATCCTGATCAGCTTGAATTAAAATGATTTTACGCATAACAAAATACCTGAAATGAGAAGAAACGCAGCAAAACTTTTGGAATAATTTTCATTGTTGATGTCCATATAAACTATCTTTTCCGTGAGTATGAAGACTGATATTCCAACAATCAAATAGATGCCGATTCCCGAAAGACTAACATCGAAGCCATAGCCTGAAACTACCAATGTCATAATCTGAAATATGGCGAATGTTGCGTATGAGATAGCCACTGTTACCCTGGTCACATTTTTTTCATACTCCTTACTATGAACAATCGCTGTGAGCAATGATCCCCCCAGATTTGTCAGGCCATGAACGATGCCCATTATCACAAAATATATCTTTTCGTACCTGACCAAAGATTTAATGATTTCGTTTATCTTGAGAGAGAAGTTTTTTGCAGCTACAAATAACAGAAATAAACCAATAATTACACCAATATTGATTTTCACCTTAGTAACGACAAATAAAAAAACAACAACAAACGGTATCGTGTATAGTAGGATTTTTCTGTAGAAATCAAGATCAACATTTCGGTAGTCTTTGGCAATCTGAATGAGATTGATCGACACAGAAATGGGGAGCAGAATTATCACTGCGTGAATAAAATCATACCCGCTCAGCAATAACAGGGGAGTGCCAAAAAGCAAAACTCCCACTCCAAATATAGATTGAATGAAAGATGTAATGGCTACTATTATTAATATATCGAGCGGCATGCAACTTTCCTCCTGAACGAGTGAGATGATTCAAAGAACAGTGGCTTGTCAATTATCATACCTGAATGCGCTAAGACTTTCTGAAATAGATCTTGCATAAACCAGTTGGGTAAATGCTTGTCGACCGATACGATCTCATGAATTTTCACTCTTGAAATCATCAGCTAGCCCTGGTTAAATTCATATTTACTTGCCTCAGGGTGTTCCCTTTAGTTTGACTGATTACCTTTGCAATCTCTTTGGGAATCTCGTAGCCGTGTCGAAGCATTTCGCCTTCAATCTCGGGAAGAATTTTAGCCAGATCACGCGGATCAAATCTAAGCCATTTATGTTGGCGATCGGCTTTTACCAAATCGTTTGCTGCTCTCACCATTTCCGTGGTCATTTTCAAACCACAGTGCGCAGAGATCCGCTTCAAATCCGCAATCGGATTATCAACAAAGTCCTCGTATCTCAACCTTAATACCTGCCCGCTTTCAAAAACACCCAGCGCCTTCTCGGCTCGTCTTGAGCATACAGACCACTGCCGGGCAATGATCGTGAGAAGATCATGCTTTTTCAGGTCCTCGTGAATGCCTTTGTAGCGAGGTCCCCAGATTCTCAAATATTTTCTCTTTAGCACTCGTTTATAGAATTGTTGTATGGCGTAGCGACGCACCCAATGATGCAAACAGCTGATTGGGGTGTCTTTTAAACGCCTGAGAATTCCGCGCCTTGTGACAGTCTTTTGCCACTTATACTCAACTGAGCTGATAAAAGAAAACGGATTCCTGACTATAAAAAGGAACTTGGCTTCCGGGAAAATAGTGCGTACGTATGGAATTCTAAGAAGGTTTTGGGGTGTCTTTTCCAGAACCACACGATTTCCGTTCATTTTCTGATATTTATAAAATCTCTTTCGTATATATTTTTTGACTTTGTTGGTGGCATCACTTTCATCAAATTCATCGTGGATTCTGCCAGTATCGGCATAGAGCCAGATGGCATTTGGTTCATACCATCCCACAATATTTGAATGCGCAGACATAACCTTCTGTACAATAGTCGTGCCTGAACGGGTATTGCCAAAAAGGATAATTGGCGGTTTTAGTTTATTTGACATATTAAGTTGCTTCCTATTTAATTTTATTCTAATATTGAATACGAAAATGTGGCACAGTATTTTAGGCCACTTCCCCAATCCTAAAGACCATTGCCTCCTGCAATGCTAAAACCAACCAAAGTTCTCGGGCATGGAAAATTTGATGAGTTAATGACACTACCAGTACCGCTGTCATGGCTGCCGGAAAAACGACAACAGAAAGTCCTATTTGTTCCGGATATTTTCTGTACATCATCAACAGATATATAGCTCTCATGACTGCTATTATCGCGAATAGCATTAAACCTGTGAAGCCTATCAACCCCCGTTCCACCGTGAACGCCAAAAAGTCATTGTGTAGCTGATTATCACTTTGTGCATTGTCGACCTCCCGAAAATTCTCGGGACCAACTCCCCATAGAAACACTTTGCGCTCTTCGAGTACATCTATTCCTCGTTTCCACAGGTCAAACCGTCCCCCGGATGATTTTTCTGCCCGCCCTGTGATGATTTTTTCAAAATGCTTCTTATAATTTTGATTCTGACTTAGAACAATAGAAAATAATCCTGCAAATAATGATATTACGATAACCGATTTTACCATGTATTTTATGATGAGCGCCCTGTTTTTGCTAAAAATTGATATTAGAAAGAGCGAAGTTAGTAGACCCATGGTAAATGAAATAGTGGTACCCATCGAACCCGTTGCCAAGATACTGGAAAACAGCAGTATCCCTAAGAATATGGCTATTCGTTTTGTAGGTTTTGCTAAGACTAAAGGTACAAAACCTAATAATTGGAAAAATGCAGCCTTATTGGCGTCCCCAGCCTTCTCAGAAATAATCAGACCCGAGGGACGATAATGGGCATAGGATGCTGCCTGTCCGGCAAAACGGGTTGTCATTCGCCATAATTCTGGAAATAAGAACTGTGAAATAATCAAGATTCCGTGGAGAATTACTGCTGCCGCCCAAATAATTATAACCCGACGCAAATCTCTGCCGTTTAATCCGAAAAGAAGTGCGGTGACTGTGACAAACCAAACGAATAAATAGATCTCCTTCAAGACAACAATTATGCTCTTCGTAGGATTAGTGGCAGCAAAGGTGCTCGCGAAACTGCCAATTAGAATAAAAAGGATAGCTATGGTATAAGGCAAACTTATTCTGGTTTGACCCCCATGGAAAAAGGATAACCAAAAAACAGGTAGCGCCATCAAAACCCAAATATCCACTAGTTCCAGATTAAATGGAAAATGGAAAATCTTCACTGGTAATAGGATCAACATGACCATCAACCATGTAATAATGATATGCCTTGACAAAGCCGATTGGCTTGGTTCAAAATGGATCCTACCTGGATTCGCCAGATTTCCAGTAGATCTTGTTGTATAAAGCATCTTTAATCCTGATGTTGAAATGAATATTTTGGCCCTGTAGGATGTTTAGTATTATTATGTTTTTCAACTTTTTCCGATGCACTAAAATTCTAAACTTCCGTCTTTTCAAAGACTTGTTGGTTGCCTTTTAGTCCGCCTAGAACAATATTTGATATTTCCGGCCGCATAAACCAGCTGGGGGGTCTCTTGCCTTTTAAAAACATCTCTCTCGCTTGTGAGCCACTTATTAAACTTAGTCTATCGTTTTCATCATAATTGAGCCAACCACTTTCCTGAACATAATTATCTAATCTCTTTGAATAGAAAATCTCATTGAACTTAACTATCTTCATTCCTAAGTCAGGAAAGTCGTCGAATATTATTTGTGCGGCATAAGGATCGTAATAATCGCCCACGCCCGTGTGGTCCCGGCCAATAATGAAATGACTGCATCCGAAATTCTTTCTACACAGGGCCGTAAATATCGCTTCACGGGGACCAGCATACCTTGAAAATGTAGGAAATGCTGCAAATACTACCTTTTCTTTGGGGTAAAAACTTCCTATCATTGTCTCATAGCTTTTGATGATAAACTCCGGCGTGAAATCACCTGGTTTCTTTTTGCCAACGACGGGATGGATAAGAAGACCATCGCAATTTTCATCTTCCATTGCTTTTAACTGCATAAATTCATGCCCCCTGTGCGGGACATTTCTGGTATGGAAACCAAGAACCTTGGCCCAACCCCTCTCTTCAAATAGCCTTCGGAGTTGTTTTGGGGTTAATTCATATGCTCTTGTTTCCGATCTTCGACCTTTGACAAGATCTATCTTTCCTGCTAACAAAACTGGTTGCATTTCATGAACCATTCTAACGCCGGGATGGCCAACACAATCAGTACCATAAATCTTTTTTATCATATTTTCTTTATCAAAATGATATTTTTCATCTAAATGAAAGAGCGCCATTACTTCACCTTGCTCATCAGTTAAACCCACGACTTCGCCAATGGACAATTCATTTGATTTTTCCTCAGATACGTCCAAAACAATAGGAAGTGGCCAAACAATACCGTTGGCTAAGCGTATGCTGGTTAAAACCGAGAGAAAATCTTCCTGCCCCATAAATCCTTCCAGCGGGCTATAGGTGCCAACAGAAATTTGTTCAACCTCCATTTGCTTATTTTGATTAAGTTGTATTTTTTGGAGTGAATTCAGGTAGCTCTTATCGGGTGCATCGATCAGTACACGATTAATCAATTTCCCACCGTGGGGACGAATTAGTGAGGCCGATTCGTAATCCAGGAGATAGTTTGAAGATTCTAAGGATTTGATGAACCCATTTTCAAGCTTCTTAGGATCACTCCCGTTAACCGCTAATTCAGCATGCTGAATCAGCTTGTTTAGCATGTTAATACACTCCATGGGATACTTCCCAACTGCGGTTTCGGCAGCTAATGTCAATCCCATAGCACCCTCAACGATGGTATTTACCACATCGTGTACTTCTGCGCGGGTCGGATTTCTTTTCTCAATCATCGTCTCCAATAGATTAGTTGCGACGAAAACGCCAGTATCATATCGACGGGCCTTATGCATAATTACTTTTTGGGTAAATGGTATTCTCTCGATTGGAATCTCTTTGCTCAAATCACCACGATCAATCAGGATAAAATCTGATTTTTGTATAATTTCGTTGATATGTTCCAAGGCCTCAATACACTCTACCTTTGAAATGATTTTCATCTTATTTTGTGTGACGCTTCTAACCTCTTCAATTGAGGCCCCGGAACGAACAAAGGAAAGGGCTATATGCTCAATCCCCGCTTTTAACCCTAATTCGATGGACTGATAATCTTTCGGCGATAAGGGTGGCAGGTGAAATTTCTTTTTAAATATAGGATCGATAACCACTGCTTTATTACTACCAATTAGCCCACCGGTTATAGCTTTGCCGGTAATATATCCTTTTGACGTTGTAGAAATGTCTATAACACGCAAGATCAATGTATCAAAATCAATATGAATCAGATCACCCACTTCTAGTTGGTCGATCACGTATCCAGGTCTTAAACATAATTTCTTTCTATCGCCGGGTATATCTTTGGCATAAATTTTTACGACGTCATTTTCGTTGAAATGGAGTACTTGCCCTTCTAAATAGCCAGTTCTTATTTGAGATCCCTCAGTATCTATAATGAAGGGAATGCCAACTTTTTTGGAAAGATTGACAAAATACTCCATATCCTCAAGGTTTGAGTGAGACATGTTCACCCTTACAAAATCGACGCCTTTGTCTTTTATTTTTCTCAAGTCCTGCTCGGTTTTGGTGGCTGGCCCCAATGTGACGATGATTTTTGTATGTTTTTTATTCATGGTTGTCCTTTGTTACCTTAATTTGATTAGTTTTTAGACGACGACAAGTTTTATTATTTGATAAAAAGTATTTAGCGGAAGAAACGCCGTTGCGTAGCGCCGATTTCCTCGATCATACTGGTTTGAGGGAAGCCTCCGTGGAAGTTTTTCTTTATCTGAGCAGATTCATTTCTTTAACCTGAAAAAATTCGCCCGCACGCAATTGGCAGAAGTAGATTCCACTTGGCAATGGATCGCCATGATCGTCTTTGCCGTCCCAACTAACGGTGTATGTGCCAGCGGCATAGTTCTCACTGAGTAGCCTGCGAATTTCCTGGCCGTTGATATTATAAATTTTCATTTGAATATGAGTAGCCTTAGGAAGTTGAAAACGAAACTGGGTCTCCGGGTTGAACGGGTTTGGATAATTCTGGCTTAAGCTAAACATATTGGGAATCGACCTGGTTTCTGTTACTGCCCGCAAATTTATGGGGTCAATTGTAGCTTCATAAACTAATCCATCTCGATCGTTTTCCGGATCAGGATTGTTGTCTTTTTGACCATCTACTATATAGAGATTATAATTAGTGGGATCATCATTTGGATCAGAAGACGGAGCAAAAGTCAATCCTTGCGGGTCATCGGGGCTTGGGAAAAAATTGCGGATGTCATAATCTGTTACCAAGGTTCCATCCAAAGTACATTCATAAATCTTCTTATCCTTACCGCTTAAGAGAAACAAGTGATTGAGTTTGGAACTATAGGCGATCCCTTCCGGATCAGTGGCGATCTCCGTGACGGATAGTTCATTCAGGAAATTCAAGTTTGAGTCATACACGAGTACTCTGCTGAAACCGTCATTATTAATTCCATCCACACCAACCACAGAATAAAGGAAGCCCGTAGATGGGTCGCTGGTAATTCCCTCAAAATCAGCACCTGGCACCACCACGCTAGCAAGTGATGCGCCAAAGGTATGGTCATAGCGCATAATAGCGTGTTCACCATCATCCGAGACATAGAAAAAGCCGTCAAATTCATTAAAGGTGATTCCGGTGGGTTCACGATTATTGCTGTTGGTCGTGGGAGGGCAAGGCTGTCCGCCGGGATTGTATGAATCAAATGTGTTGAACACCTGATCACCTGTAAGACTGATCTCAAAAATATTCTCACAATTCCAAATTGTGAGAATCTCATTAATCTCAGAATCTGAAATAAATAAGTGACCGGAGGGTGCATGATATGAAATTCCGGCCGGGTCGGTACTCTTAATTATGCCGCCGTTCCATGTTTCAAAGCTTCTGATCAAATTTATCTCGCCGCCAAAAAGAAGCTCAGCATTTATTACTGTCGATAATAGCATTGTCAATAAAATCCTGTGTTTAACTATGGTGAACCTCCCTTCTCCGTTTTTCACCGCTTGTATCTAAATACTGTATTCCGTTTGAATAATTAATTCACCTTCGTTTACGAATAAATAACCCGCAGGCAGTCCTTATCTGAGTAGACTCATTTTCTTAACCTCTGAGAATTCGTCCGCTTTCAATTGGTAGAAATAGACCCCACTCGACACCGGATGGCCATGGTCATCTTTGCCGTCCCAGCGAACGGCATAAGTGCCTGCTGCAAAGAGTCTTTTGTCCAATAGACTTCGAATTTCCTGACCGTTGACATTATAAATCTTCATGACAACCTGGGTAGTTTTGGGCGACTGAAAACGAATCTCCGTTTCAGGATTGAATGGATTAGGATAATTCTGACTTAAACGAAATCCAGAAGGAATTGAATCGGTTCCTGTTCCTACTTCCCCAATCCTGGTTTCATATATTAACCCATCTCGATCGTTTTCTGGAATAGGATCATTATCAATTTGTCTGTCCACAATGTAGAGATTAAAATTGTCGGGGTCATCGTTTGTGTCAGAAGAAGGCGCAAAGGTCAGACCCAGGGGATCACTTGGTGTGGGGTCTAAACTGCTAATATCGTAATCGGTCACGTATTCACCATTTAAAGTGTATTCGAAGATCTTCAGGCTTGAATGGGAGACAAGAAACAAATGGTTAAGCTGCTGATTATAGGTGATTCCTTCGGGATCAACCACCCGGTCATTCACCGAAAACCCTGAAAGGGAGTCTAAGTTAGGGTTGTACACCAGTACCCTACTGATTCCATCGAGATGGATTCCCTCGGCGCCGACAACTACATAAAGGTAACCTGTAGATGGGTCGCTGGTGATGCCTTCAAGATCTGCACCCTGAACAAACTTCGCACAATCTGCTTCTCCAAAATGTCCGCTATATCGCATTATCCGGGTTCGGTCGTCATTGGTAATATAAAAGTAGCCATCAAATTCATTATAGGTGATCCCCGTTGGCTCACGATCTCGACTGTCGTTGGCTGAAACCCCGGTACAAGCCGATCCCTTGTTCACATACGAATCGAAAGTATGAAATACCTGATTGCCAGAAAGACTAATCTCAAAGATGTTTTCGCAACTCCAAATCGCATCAATTTCGTCAATCTCCGAGTCTGCAATAAATAAATGGCCGGAGGGTGCGTGATATGTAATTCCAACAGGATCAGCACTCTTGATTATGCCAGCGTTCCATGTTTCAAAGCTTCTGACCATGGTTATTTCGCCAGCGCTAAGATGCTCAACCTTCAACGTAATCGATAACACCAATGTCAATAAAATCCTTTGGCTTAATATCATAGACCTACCTTGTCTGTTCTTCATATTTGTATTTAAATATCATCTACCTTTTGTGTCTTTCATTTGCTTTCGTCTACAAACAGAAGCCGTTCAAGCAAGCATTTTTATTTTAGCAAATTCATTTTCTTAACTTCAAAAAATTCGCCCGCCTGCAATTGGTAGAAATAGATTCCACTTGACACTGGACTGCCATGATCATTTTTGCCATCCCAGCGAACGGTATGTGTGCCTTCCGCATAAGTCCTGTCCACCAGCCTACGAATTTCCTGACCGCGGACATTATAAATTCTCATGACGACATGGGTAGCCGTGGGCAACTGAAAACGAATCTGGGTTTCAGGGTTGAATGGGTTAGGATAATTCTGACTTAAGCTGAATCCGGAAGGAATTGAAAAGGTTGCATCTACCTCAGTCTTAGACTCACTATTGGGTTCAGTTTGGGAAGCGAGAGGCTTTGTCAGACTAAGGCTCGCAGAATGCGACTTCAAGGTGGCATTCTCCTTAACCTCGATTTCGTCTGATACAATAGACCCTCTAAACTCCGCATTTTTTTCCAGTTTTACCTTCGCCAGGGGTGCAATAATCGATCCCCAGAACCGTGCGCCGTCGGAAAATGAAATATCTTTGTTCTCAGCCTGCTTTAGTGTGAGATAACGGCTGCCAGTTTCTCCAAATGGTGTGATGTCAACCCGTGCACCTTTATGAAATTTAACCTCCTCAACTACATTTATGGTAACCTCTCCCTCTGTTGCATCGACCGCAAGTGAAGCATCGTTTTTCAAATCCATTTTCACAAAGAAGTATTGGCCACTTCTCAAGATCAAGGTTGCGCCATTTTTCGCATCCACTTTCCCGTATGAACCTGGATCTATGCTACGTGTCTCATTTTTATCCAATTTGATGTCAGCTCCGCCGGCCGAAAAAGATACAACCGGTAGTGGTATGGTACCAACCGCAGCATTCCCAATTGCAGTTCCGTTGACTGTGGCGCCGGATTTGATCTCCAGTTTGCCGCCGCCGGTGACATTACCATTAACCGTGTTCTTGTCTTCAATCTTGATATCTTTCAGCGCGTTCAAATTACCCGTATAGGTACTGGGCAATCCTTTTTTGAATTCTATCTTTTCGTTGGAATGAACAGTTCCTTGAGAATTTCCGTGTTTATCGGTTTTAAACTTCTTGTTGGCAAGAAAGTCGAACGGGAAGATTTCCACTTCATATATTATCCCGTCGCGTTCGTCGGGGTATGGACCATTGTCAAGTTGCCCATCAACAATATAGAGATTAAGATTACCCGGATTATCATTTAGATCAGAAGAAGGGGCAAAAGTTAAACCTTGAGGGTCAATTGGTGCAGGGTTTAAATGGCTAAGGTCGTAATCCGTCACGAATTCGCCAGTCAAAGTGTATTCGAAAATCTTCATGTCTGCCTGGGAGACAAGAAACAAATGGTTAAGCTGCTGATTATAAGCGATGCCCTCGGGGTCTCTCACCCGGTTAGCCACAGTAAACTCTGAAAGGGAGTCTAAGTTAGAGTTGTACACGAGTACCCTACTAATTCCGTCATCGCCAATTCCATCGACACCGACTACTATATAAAGGTAACCCGTCGTTGGATCGCTGGTGATGCCTTCAAGATCTGCACCCTGAACAAATTTTGCGTCAACTGCTTCACCAAAAGTTGTTTTATAACGCAATATCCGGGTCCTGTCGTCGTTGGCAATATAAAAGAAACCGTCGAATTCATTGTAGGTAATTCCAGTTGGTTCACGATCGCGTCTGATGTTATATGGAGTTACTCCAGGATCATCACAAGGCAGTCCACCGTTCACATACGCATCGTAAGTATTAAATACTTGATCACCGGCAAGACTCACCTCGAATATGTTTTCGCAATTCCAAATCGCCTCTATTTCACTAATTTCGGAGTCTGCAATGAACAAATGACCGGAGGGCGGATGATATACAATTCCGGCAGGATCGGTGCTCATGATTCCGGGCCAGGTTTGGAAAGCTCTGACCAATTTAATTTCGCCCGCCTTAAGAAGCCCAACATTTACTGCAATCACTAACACTATTAATATCAATATCCCTTTACTTTTCATAATAAACCTCCTTGGTTTGTTATTTTAACTCTTCATGTTTAAATATCATTTTCCCTTTGGGTAATTCATTCGCCTTTGTTTACAAATAAATGATATTCAAACACGCTTTCTTATTTAAGCAGATCTATTTTTTTAACCTGAAAATATTCGCCCGCTTTCAAGTGGTAGAAGTAGATCCCGCATGGCGCTGGATTGCCATGATTGTATGCCGTTCCAGTCAACACTTTTAGTGCCTGCCGCAAAGGGCTCATCGAGCAAATAAACATTTCCATTCTTAGAGTATTCAGATTCCCTGTTTTAAAATGAAATATTCTTGGCATAAGTATTATTTGAAGCTTCGCCCCGTCAATTACATATCAAAATTGATATGCAAAACAAGAGCTTTGATTTTATATATTCCGTTATATTGCTTGATAAATTTCGTGTAAATCTTGACAGGGAGGTACTTGACTGGAAGATACCAATACGACGGTCCGTATCCTCCCCGCCAACTTGTGCTTCAATTGGATTGGCACAATGCTAACTCTGAGCCTTTCAAAGGGTCTCAGATGGAATATTTTCAAGGAACTTATAACGGTCGTAGATATAGTGAATCAGAGATAATTAGATTTTATTGAAGAAAGGCCGGATTTAGAAAACTCCTGGCACTAAAATTCCGGAGAATACTCCTAAACTTTTAGATGGACAATAGGCCTCCAGCCTTTCATGTCGGCTTGATAAGCGTGACGGCTCTTATCAAGTTTTTTAATCCATTAACATTACCTCTTGCAATTGTGTAACTTGTATGCTATGCTTTAACATTTTCAATGTAAAATTTATCATTGCTTTTATTATGAATTTCAAGTGGATGTCTTAGTTAATTGTGCTTCTTTTTCGTCACCATATCCGTAACCGTATCCGTATCCGTAGCGATATCGATCTGGTAAAGCGTTTATCTCGCAACCGTTTACCACACAGCCTAATAAATTCATTTTAAACCTCTTCAAATTCTGATGAGCGTATAACAAACCCTCTTCGATTGTTAATCGAGGATTGATTACCAGGATGATTTCTTTTAAGAAATTACCTAAGCTAAATACATCAGAAGTTCTCGTAAGTGGGGGGGTATCGATAATGATGTAGTCGTAGTAAGGAGAAACAAAGTTCAACCAGTTCTTAAACTTTTCTGACCTTAAAAGCGCACTTGAATTTTCTACAATTCCGCCTGCAGGTACAACATCTAAAAATGTTTTATGGTTTCCAATTTCATCAAACAATTTCTTATTTATGATTGAGGGACGATAGATTTTTGGCTCAGAAAATAAATCATTTTTTAAAAAATCTATAAGTCCTTCAGCGTGAGGAGGCAAATTAAAGAAGTGCCTAAATTTAGGTTTTCTAAGATCGCATTCAATGAGCAATATTTTTTTGCCAGTTAAAATAAGTGAGACAGAAAAATTAGTTGAAATTGTGGTTTTCCCACTGTTCTCCTCGCAACTAGTAAACATTATAATTTTTTTATCAGTAAAAAAGTTGGACAATTTGGTGTATAACATCATATAAGATTCCTTAAAACCAAGCTGGTTATCAGTCAATACATCGATATGATTAAATAGGGTAAATTCTTCCTTAATTCTTTTCCTTATTGCTTTGGTATATTTTGGTAAAATGGCCAAAATCGGAATCTTATACAGGTCTTCTATTTCTGTTAAGTTTCTGATGGTCTTTTTTCTAAATTCTTTCAAAATGATAGTCACAAAGGCGATAGATATTCCTAAAATAACTCCAAGTATCAAGTTAAGTCTCTTTCGCGGTGCAACCGGGATGCGGGGTAAATCTGCCGGATCAACAATGACAATATTTTGGAGCGTGGAAAGTACCGCCATCCGCATCTCTTCACGTTTGTCAAGAAGCATTACAAACATTTTTTCATATACATTTTTTTGGCGGGTTAAATTCATCAATTTCGTTTCAAATTGTGGTAAATTTTCTATTTTTATTTCATACCTGGCGATTAATACGTCCAAATCGCTAAGCTTCTTTTTCAAAGAGTTTATAATTATTTGGTAAGTATTAATGGTATTTTGGTTAAACAGTTTAAGCTTGTTTTTTATTTCCTGTATTCTGGAATCAATTGCACGAATATCCGGATGCTTTTCGGTACGCTTTTGAAGCAACTCAAGGCGCTCAACCTCTGCATCAGAGAGTTGCCGCAGAAGGATTGAGAAGGGATCATCCCTATCACTTTTTGTGGGAGTTAGAAATGTTTGGTCAAAATGTCCTTTACTTTTTAGCTCATTTACAAGTGCGTTATATCGGGATTGGTTTTCCGCTAATTCCAGCTCGGTCGTTATCTTTTGAGCTTCTAAATTACTTAAAGATTCAATCACTTCCATGGAGGCTTTATCCGTCGCAACAATTCTGTTTTTACTCTTGAAGGCACTTAAGTCAGCTTCCACTTTTTTAAGCTTTTCTGATATTTCTTCCAAATGCTGGTTAACAAAATCAAATGAGTAGATAGCAGTCTGGCGGTTTTTTTCTAAAACGGTTTCTCTGAATTTTTCTACCAGCGTATTGACCATTAATTGAGCCATACGAGGTGAAGAAGATTTTACACTCACTGTAATAAGATCTGTATTTGTTATGGAATTTGCCGAAATGTTTGCTGATAAATTGATTATGGTCTTATTTGGATCTTCTACCTGGAAAAAAAGTTGGCTGCCCGGTAATATATTTGAGCAGTCGATTGAAAAATGTAATTGGGGCAAAGTAAATCTTGCTACCAAGGTGTCTTTTTCTGTTTTCAATAAACGATTATTGTCATAATCGTAAAGTTCTAATAAACTATTTCTGGTAGTCTTGAGTTGAAAATTTTTTCCGGTAAATTTTTCTGAAATTTGCATTTCTGAAAAATCCAAAGCAGGATTATAAATTCCGGTAGGTAGGAATTGATATGCAATCAACGGAATTTCGTACTTATGGGAGTTTCCTTCAGGAGATATTATCTCGTTGATTATGACATTTAATTTCAATTCGTCGATTACTTTTTCCAGTACTGAACGTGACTTTAAGATTTGTATGTCCGTGCTTATTTCATCAAAAGATCTTTGTTCGATAATCCTATCAACGTTATCCTGTTTGCGATTACCGGTCTCTTTCTTAAGCAATGCAGAAGCTTTATATATTGGGGGTTGGGTAAAGTTGTAGATAGTAGCAAGCCCCAGCATTGAAAGGACAGCTATTATTATTGTAAGTTTATTGCGAATTAACAATTGCAATAAATACGACAAAGGGATTTCAGAATGAATCCTGTCAGTTCTATTTAGTAAATTACCGTATTTCCCATTTTGCATTGAGCTCTTTTTCCTCTATTTATTTGGATTCGTAATCCTTCAAAAAACTATAAAACCAACTTTAGTTATTTATAAAAAGTACTATAAGTAGCAAGTAATAGGGCTAAAGCTGAAATGGTTACCGTTATACTTCTGGTATTAATAAACTTCTTTTTTACATATATCTTATCACCAGACTGGAGATGAAGATCAGATATTTGCTTTCCATCCTGCAAAATCTTCTTTGCATTTATTGTTCTACTGCCGTTATCGCGTGTCAATATTATTTTTTTCAAATTGGCATCTCTGGTTTCTCCACCGGCTATTGCCAATACATCTGATATCCGTTCCGCCCCAGTTACATAGTATATCCCGGGATTATTAACTTCTCCCAAAATATTAACTTTGTATAACAGTTGAATGTGTAATTCCAATTCTTGATACAAAACTTTATATCTCTCTCGAATCTCGGCCCGAATCTTCTGACTTGGATTATCTTTGGTATTTACTGCTCCAATATATGGGAGATGAATTGTGCCATCTTCCTGCACAAAATATTCTTCAGAAAGAACATCAGACACATTGTAAACAGTTAGTTTGATTTTATCACCCGGATTAAGATTCTGAGAAAATAAGTGAGGAGAAAAACTCTGGAGAAAAAGAAAAATTAATAAAGCACAGAATTTACTATTTAAGAAATGTGAACGAATAAATTTCACCATTATATTTTGATCTCCCGTAACTGATTAACTTTTGAAATTAGTATCATGAATTAATATTTTGTATTTTATCTCATATATTCTAATCGTGGCAATAATCCTGGATGGTATTAAACTTTGATTCAGTTGGACTATTTTCAGTTTAGGCGACCTCTCAAGGTTTCAATAATTTCCATCCCGAATGAGTTGGTAACCGTATTAAATTCAATTTCAGGTGGCTCATTACCCATATCCATCGCAAAGAGGATATTTTGATATAGATCAGAAATTATATGACGATCCAAGGCCATCTGACTTTGCCAAATTTCTGAGTAGCAAAGTACGTTTTTGTTTTCTAAATCTTGATAAAGGTTGCAATTAACACATCCTGGTATCACTCGTATTGGTTCAAGGAGAGAATAGAGAATTTCCAGTACGGTGTCTCGCTTTTCAGGTGCCACTTTTATTTTCACATTTGCTATAATCATAGGTATCTATCTCCTTAGATTTTTGAGATATCCTTATACAGAATCCCTTATTATAACCTGAAATCTAAACAAGGCGTCATTTGGTTAATATTCAAAGGCGAATCAATATTATATCGCTAATTTTGTGCCAAAAGAAATGTACGATCCAAAGATTAAGCTAAGTTTTTGAAAATAATGAGAATGGCATTCACAGAGAGGCAAATATGGAGATAGGGTATATTTAGAAATGTAACTTTATATCGTTGTTATGACTAAATATCGTTGGAATTTCTGGGGCGTTTAATTCCTAATCGATTCATTCGGGAATAAAGGGTGGTTGGTTTTAGTCCTAAAATTTCAGCAGCACCATTTTTACCATATACACGGCCTTCAGTTTTTCTCAATATTTTAAGGATATGATTTCGTTCGACATCGATAAGTTTTTGGGATTTGTGAAGGATTGAATCAGGAATACCGGGTAGGTCGACCTTTAGGATTTTGCCTTCACAGATAATCATGGCTCGTTCAATAACATTCCTTAATTCTCTTATATTTCCAGGCCACGAATAGCGTTGCAGCTCATCCATACTTTTTTTGGAAATGGATTCAACACGTTTACCCATACTCTTATTGAACTCATTTACAAATGCCCATACTAGCTGCGGAATATCTACCGAACGATCACGAAGGGGTGGAATTGAAATTGGGAATACGTTCAAACGGTAGTAAAGATCTTCTCTAAAGTTTCCTATTTCTACGGCTTTTGAAAGATCCTGGTTTGTTGCTGTTATGATACGGACGTTTACACGGATGGTTTTAGAACTGCCTAATCGCTCGAATTCACCTTCCTCAATAATTCGAAGCAGTTTCGATTGTAACTCCAGCGGCAGTTCACCGATTTCATCCAGAAAAAGTGTTGACTCATCTGCCAATTCGAATCGTCCGATTCCTTTTGTTAAAGCTCCGGTATATGCTCCTTTCTCCCGCCCGAACAATTCACTTTCAATAATGGAAGGGGGTAGTGCGGCACAGTTCACCTTCACCATGATTCGATTTTTGCGGAGACTATGTCGATGAATTGCCTCGGCAATCAGTTCCTTTCCAGTGCCGGTTTCGCCCAAGAGGAGGACACTGGTATCGGTTTGTGCTACTTGATCTACCCTTCTCAATACTTCTTTGATTCCGTTACTGCGGCCATAAATTTCGCCATAGTGACGATTTATCTCGATCTCTTTTTGAAGATAGATATTTTCCTGCTGCAGCTGATTTTTTAACTTTGTTATGACTGAGAAAGCACTTTTGAGATTTTCTCGTGCCTGAATGTGTTCGGTAATATCGTGACAAACAACCAGAATATTTACTGATCCATCATGGGCGGGGATTGCACGAAGAAATTCCTCTACCCACAAGACGCTCCCATCCTTTCTAACTTTACGACATTCTGCTCGATAAACTTGATTCAGATTTTCCATACAATTATTGAATTGCTCTAAGATGTTTTGATGATCCTTTTTATGAAAAACTTTTAAAATGTTTTGCCCAATTAGTTCTTTAATTTTATAGCCAAGATTGTAGGCACCAAATTGATTCGCAGAAATAATCTTTCCTTTACAATCTAAGGTGAAATACATCGAAGGTTGGTCTATGTATAATGTTCGGTACGTCGCTTCGCTTTCTCTCACGATGTATTCAGTTTTTTTTAGGTCAGTAATATCTATGTATGATATGATAATTTCGCATTTGCTTTTATATAGTGGTAATGCACGCACCAAGAACCAGCGTTTCTCAGTCGATGAGTGGCAGGTATATTCCATCTCGAAAGAAGGACGGATACCTTTAATAATGGCTTGAATACCGCTCAAACATTGTTGCGCAATGTCACTCTCTTTATCTGAAACATTCCTCAAAACTTCGAGATAGTTCAGCCCGACACCCTTGTAAACATCTTCTGGAGCATTATTTTCTTTAGCAAACAATTTCCATGCTTTATTGACATTAACGATTGTACCTTCATTATTAATGATTGCCATAATATCCGAAAGTGAATCTAAAACTGAACGGTATAATACTCCATCATCCCTCTGTTTTCTTTTCAATTTTTTAATATTTTCAGTGTTCTCACCGGATCGGATTCGCAATCCGTCAACCTCAATTGGAGCTTTTGTCTTAATTTTCTTTCTAGACATCTTTCTGGTTCCATAAAATATTAATCATAATAGTTTCCCGAATGGACAGCAGGCGATGGTATCAGAGATCATTTTGACCTCATACAACTCAAGTTAAATTAGTTGGCAGAGCCCATGATTGTAAGCCTTCTTCCGAATTGGAATTGCAATACAAACCATGGAGTTTCCCATCCGGTTTTATACTCAACAAGTACACCCTTAAAATATTCTATGCGTAATAATAAAGTTATTTGGGTAAATCAATTAATGCCAACTCATATCATAGAGGAAAAAAAAATATTGTTTGTGACTCGAAGCACATTTAATCTGCTAAAAAAAATTGTTCGTTGGTTTAGGTCGGACAGTTTGAATCAAGATATGCGCAATGTTACGTTTTCTATCACGAAAAAGGTCCACTACAGCTGATAATAACAAGGCGGGAATCTATTAAAGTGATGAGGTATAGATGACTTTTTCTGCCAGTTGAGGTGCACATGTTCAACCATTGATTTCACTTCGCCAAGTGTTGAGAACGCAACCGGTGGGGATTTGACAATTTTAACTTTCTTATCGGTCTCTTCGTAATCAGATCATTCGCGAGAGCAAAATCGGAGAGATGTAATTACAATGCATCCTGTAAAATTACTACAATGATTACCCACTGGGTACTGACTGGCAAACTGGTCATTCTAACATTTATAGCAATACAAGTGAATGATGATTTGATTAGGGGAAATGGCTGTGTATAGCATCGTCACATAATTGAATATTCAAATTGGAAATGATGCCTTATTAAAATGTAATTCCAATTCCTTCCCGGTAATCTGTAACTTCAGAATTCTTTGAAGATATCCAAACTACAGTCTACTCCCTCACGTTCTTTCTTCTAAATCTCCCGGATTTATCTCTGTCTCTTTGTTCCAACCACGACGATCAATGACAAAGTCCTTTCGATTCTACAGAAGAGGTCCGAATCCGAATTGAAGAAAATCAATACGAGAGTTTCGATTGAAGTAAATAGTACAAGTACTATAGGTTCGATATGGCAGAGACTACAAGCGTGGTTTGAAATTAAAGTTCGATTGCACGATTTATGTTCGACTTTTGCAGGTTTTTGGGGTCAAGAACGATTGAAATTTGAGAGCCTTGAAACAAATATTAGGTCAGGAAGAAATTTAGATTACGCTAAAACATGCAACTGTCGACCCGAATGCCTTACATTAAAATAGAAATGTTGTGGGATTTGCACAAGTATTGCTTGCGTAATCCTTGTGTAATCTTCTGGTGTTCTTGTCCTGTTATGTCCCATTTTGTCAAATTTCACTTTGAAGGAAGTTATTGAACCGCTTATATTTAGTGGGGTTAGGATGTTTGGCTTATGATACTTAGGATTTGATGCCCGATAAGGTGTGGGAGTTCGAGTCTCCCGCCGCTTACAATTGGAGGCCGATATAACAGAATATAATTTATCAAATGATGTAACCATAAATTTGCAGAAACTGATTGATTTAATTCACTTACGGGTTAATCTCTCCAACTTATTTCTATAAACACCTACACGGAAGTTCATGACTATACTATATATGTCGTATGAACCATTATGAGAGCTTAGAACTATATGATCTGCTTTTAGGTATATTTTTTTAGCTGAAAAGAAACTGGATAATTTGCCGATTTGTATTTTTAAAAATTATAAAAACTATAACGGTTCGAATGCTATATGGCTTGATGTTATTTCTTAAAATCAATAAAATAATTTCAATGGATATCAAAAATAGATAGAGGAAAAGAATGGAATATTGTCCTTATTGTGCTGAGCAAATCTTAAAACCTACAAAAGTATGTCCAAATTGCAAAAAATCATTGGATCTCGATTTATTAGCCTCTATGTTCAAAATGGGAGAATCGACCAAAAGTGATAAAAAAATCAAGAAAAAAATATGGTTTCGTGAGCACTCCCACATCATAATTCCAATAATCACCCTCTTGATAGGATTTGTATCAGGTGCACTTATTCTATATGGGGTGGCTCAGGCTGAGTTTCTGACAGAAAGATCTGGTTATAAAGCTAAAATTGGTGAACTTCAAAAAACTATTGAGAATAATGAGAAGGCAGCCGGATTGGCTTCACAGGATTTTCAAAAGCAGCTAGCCCGTATGGATGAAATAATCTCGGTTTTGGATGGACAGTTGGAGAATATTAGCAAGGTAATTATTTTTACAAGGCGATTTTCTGGGCGAAGCTCCATAAAGCCCCTTACTTCTGCAGATTCAGCTTACTTTGTTCGAAATGTGAGGTATTTAAACAGACTATTTGATGAGCAACAGGAAAAGTTAAAAGAACTGGGGTATGAAAATATCAGGGACTATAATCTGAAGACCATTCCGAATATTCTTACCTACGAAAATTAGGAAGTATACATTTAAAAGTGATAGTAAAATTCTCCAAATGGCGGGCGGAAATAAATTGTATAAATACGGGAGAACCGCTCAAGTCCAAATGATTCACGGAAGGAGTGTTTAAGGAGTGTTTAAGATATCTGGCCTAAATCTAGCCTTATTAATTATGAAGAGTTTTGCCAAAAAATTACTATAAAGTGATAAAAGCCGGTCCCAAGATGCTCGAGAGGAAACATTGGTATGATGGTTGGTTTTATGCAAATTTTATTGATACGGACTTTCTGAAAATACGTGAAAGGTTACTTGCCTACATCGCGCCGCAATCAAAAGTAATTGATATTGGCTGTGGAACCGGGAGATTCGCCATCAAATTGTCAAAGAAATGTTCTGCTGTAACAGGTATTGATATCTCAAGGAAAATGATTTTATATGCAAAAAAAAGAATTGAGAAAAAGCCAAATTCAAATATTAACTTTCAGCACTTGAGTGCAACTTGTCTTAATAATTCATTTCACTCAAAATTTGACTATGCCATTTTATCACTAATTTTGCATGAAGTGCCGGAATTGACCCGCCTAGAAATATTAAAAAACGTAATGAAAGTTTCTCGTCAAATACTCATCCTTGACTATCATACTCCTCAGCTACTGAGTTTATTAGGTTTAGGTATTAATTTGATCGAATTTCTTGCAGGTAGCGAGCACTACAAAAACTTCAATAATTTTCTCCATTTAGACGGAGCATCCCACCTGATCGAAAAAAGTGAACTAAACATAGTTTCCCAGAAAACAAATCGTTCTAGAACTTTCAGTATTTTTCTATGTAATTGAATATACAAACCATTCGTTTTTAGTGGATTAAATAAATAAAAACTAATTTTTTACCAGAATCACAAGGTATTTCATTTTCCAGAATTCTTGTGGATCAATTATTTCAACTGACGATCTTTTTTGACCGTTCTCCACCAGATGATAGGAATCTGGGTTATGAGGTGAAATTATTTCGATTTTATTTATTTTTCCAACTATGTCAATTTTATCGGTTGAAGATATGTCCACCTGTGTGAACTGACTCCCGTCGAAGGATGGTGCTAATTTTTTGGTTTTTCGTATTCCTAAAATTCCACCCTTTTCTTCAATAATTCCTTTTTCTTTAAGCTCATCTTTTGTTCCGATTATGTAATATGCAAGGTTTAATTCTTTTGTTTTTTCCTGTATCAGTTCTTCTTTGGCTACTATTTCTTTTTTAGCAGCATCGACCTCTATATGGAGATCACTAATTTGGTCTTTTAGTTCAGCAATATATTTTTCCTTTTCAATGATGGTATTATTCAGTCTTTCAACCGTTTCTTTTAATGGATCATAACTAATACGCTGTTTATTAAGTTTTGCATTTAGCTCCTGCACCTTTGCTTTACTCGATTTTAGGTAAGCATCAATACTTTTCAGATTACTCAGCAAACGCTCTCTCATGGTAATATTCTTATTTTTCTCGAGATCCTTTGAGTATTTTGCTATGAGCCCCTCTCTTTTTCTGATATTTTCAAGATTATCATAGACTTCGTTTATGGTGATAGAATATTCTTCTATAAATTGGTTTTTTAACTCTGTATCATGATGAAGGGAATCCACAGTTAATTGTAACTGTTGTTTATCCTTTTCCAGTTGTGAAATTTTTTCTTTGTCTGAACAACTCATAAACAATGCAATAATTAGTAGAAACAAGATTTTTTTCATTGCTAATACTCCTTTAATAAAAAATAATTTGATGAATCCGATTCAGCAGTTTTGATAATAATTTTTCCTTCGGAATTTAGATAAAATTTAGCAATAGCACCATCCATGAAATCTATTCTTTTAGTTTTCAAGTAAATTTTCCCGTCGCCTTCTTCTTTCGCGCTAAAGCTATTCAGCGTATATTTAAATGTTATAAAATCTTCATTTTCCTCGATAGATTTAATTAGCAGGGAAATTGTTTTTTCTCCCCTAGAACTTTTAGTAAATCCTATAAAGAATTTTAAAAAATCATCCGCCTGTATTTTTTCATCGATATCGGTGCTATCATTAGAATTTGCGATGACCAACATGTTGATTTGAATGTCATTTTTTGCCAGTGTAGTATTGTAAGTCATTATACAGAATATCAATATTAAAAGAATAGTGCAAAAGGGGAGCCCAACTCGAAGCAGTGATTCCATATACCAGTTATTCAGATTGTAAACTCTTTACGATTAGCGTTAAAATTAAGAATAAAAGAGCCTTTTGACAAATGAATGATAAAATTTACTTCTGTTTAATTAACAAAAAATTCGACTCAAGCCTGTGTAATTTCTTGAGCAAAGATAACACCGTTTTACTTTTTTTCTGAACCAATGATAGGAATTAAAACAAACGCAAGGGAACCAAGTTTCATTAGAAACCCAGGAGGCTTGGTTGTGAACATATTTTACAATTGTTATTCTGAAATACCATTCCACGGTGTAAGCTCCTATATTAAAGAAGTAAATATCTTCTTAATGAGTGAAAATTAAAACATGAGTCAGACTGACAATGTTAATAATTCAAATAACAAATTTAATTTACCCTTTGACGTTATTGTCACTAATGGAAAAGTATATAAGATGTAAACGGGTTAAAATTTCTCGATCCTTTAAAGGAGTGATTATGGATAGCAGATATAAATATTATCGCGAGGTAGAAATGTTGCAATCTTTGTCACGGTATAGTCTGCTTGCTTAATTATGTCCAATACAGCTTCTTTTTTCATAAAATGGTTGGAAGCGTCTGCATATTTTTTTGGATCTCGTTCTACAATAACCAAGTTGGCACCATCTTTTAATGATGGTTTAACATTTGCTAGAAAAGCAACGGGATTTTTAAGATGATGGAACACATAGACCATAACTACCATATCCAGTTGATGGTTGGGGAAGAGAGGATCATCTTGTTTGCCCAGAATGGTAGTAATATTTTTGATTCCTTTTTCATTACAAATTTTTTGAATCTTTTCTAACTTTTTCTTTTCAATATCATTTGCATAAATTTTACCATTTTTGCCAACTCGTCCTGATAATTTAAATGTAAAATATCCTTCGCCTGCTCCAGGTTCGCCTATGGTCATACCTGGTTTTACACCAATAGTATCCATTATTTTTTCAGGCTGTTGCCAAGAATCACGATCTGAATCAGATTGAAAAAGATTTAGAAAAAAAATTACGGTGATACTTACTGTTATTAAAAAACTAAATTTCTTTTTCATCATTTATCATCATTCCAGAAGATATATTCATCATTGATACTTGGTGAAAATCTACGGAAATAAACAATATTGGTTACCGGATTGTTTAAAAACCAATTGATTTAAATGGATGTGATGTATAGAATAGGGTGTTTTAATGATCTTCAGAATTCCGGGTATCACTTTTGTCTTCCACGAGAGGACGGCCAACAATTCTACTCATAAAAAGAAATCTTTTGCTATTGCAAATAAAAATTTGCTATAAGGATATGGAACGTTCTTAACTCTTGTGAAAAATAAAATTGATAGGATGTTGGAAAACTTGGAGATAGGGAATATCAGTGTAAACCGGGAGAAAATTGCTCAAAATTTGAGAAATCAGACCACCCTTATCGATTAAATAGGCATTATTTAGCCTATTTGAAAGAAAGCATTGAGATAAATATTTCTTTAATGTCTATTTAAGAGCAAAATGATTAACAAATTTAAAATTCTTTGAACAAACAATCCAAAAATACATTGCCCAACTTACAATACCAACTAATTTAAAACCATCTTCAAAAAGTGATCGAGAAACCGGAACATCAATACGTACCATATCCATTATCGTTGATAGTCCGAAGAATGCAAATGCGAAGAATAGTATTAAGTAATCCGTTTGCAGGATAATTTTTCTTTGCGTGAATAAATATAATAAGATTAAAAGCATATAGGACAAATACACCAGTTTCTCCGGAATATGGAAGTAGACCGGAAAGACTAATTCATGCAGCATGAAAAAATCATCTAATAGTAGAATCGTCGTAATGAGAGCGGAAGAGAGGTAAAAATAGAACATTCCTTTTAAATTCTTCTTATTTGAAATCATTGCTGCAGAAAAGAAGCAAAGGACCGCAGCAATTGCCCATATTAAAATACCAGTATTTGAGACAAATCCTATAAATGGACTTGCATGGAAGATGGTCGCAGGTTCTCGCATAAATCCGGAAATAGATGAATCGGTTAAACGGCAAAGAATTAATATGTAACCTAGAAATAGGAAAGAAATAAAATATACAACACCTAGCGAGTACTTATGGGATACAACTTGTTTATAGAGATTAATTAGTAAATTTTTCATCAATAATTTCTCCCGCATTAGATAAAATGTTAAAAATTATTTTCGACATATTTTCAGAAATAAACAGTAAATTTCATTAGGAGTGATGGATTATGCGTCTTGTATCATCGGGCCGACCAATAGTCTAGATAGCCGGAGTTAATCTAGCCATTTTATTTATTATGGGATGGTGTTTTAACAAATCCTTATCATCGAAGAATATTCAATTTCACTATTGAATTGTATTGGCTTTTGCAACAGAAAAATCTGAACATGAATTACTTTTAAGAGTAAGTGTTGATAAAGTTATTTACAATATGGTGAAACTGTCGTTAAAGGTGAAAACGGCTTATTATAAAATTACGAGCAAAAGTAAGGGATTTCTTGAGAAGATACACTTTCTTTTAACAGGTTGAGTGTTTCGTTTCATGCATTACTTGAGATATACTCACATATTCTTTATATTTAGATGTATGGTTATCAAAAAATTAATTTGCAACATTGAAAAAGTTAACGAAGTTCAACTGAATCCCATCTTGTTCAGTCTTTCTATCATTCAATTTTTGAAATTCTTGTCTACCGTTCGAGATTTTCTGTTTTTTATGAGAATGCCTATTTATTTCCAGGAACAGTTGATACAAAACAGATTCTCTCGAGTGGAACTTAGGATCAAATATTATGTTTTGAGACCGCAGTATTCTTATTTATTCTAAATTATAAATGTTATTTTTGAGAGCATTCAAAGATGTATCTCGTCTTGTTAATAAAATATCGATTTATGAAATAAGGATTCCTTGAATGGCAAATAATATAAATCCATTTGAAATTAAAGATTGTGCGCTTATTGCCATTGCTACTGGTAAGCGCGCACAAAACTTAAGAGAATTAAAGGAATATTTGAACACAATCGGTACCGATAGTATCTATTACCATTTTTGGGGGAGTTCACTAAGACCTAGATTTGATGATCCGGAATATCACAACGATTTCGCAATTTGGGCTGCACACTCATTGCATGATAAATTTCTTGCTGAACGTCTGGCTGTAATCGATCCGACAGAATTTTCTGAACTAAACGATTTGCGAGCAGAAATAATTGAAATTATTGAGGAACGGCTGGACGAGGTTGATTATCCACTATGGTCTAAACGTGATCAGCAGTTTGAATTTATCCGATCTCAAATTGTTATATTTAATACGGAAAGAAAAGTATATTCACCGGAAGATTTTCAGAAGGTCGTTCCTGAAATGTCAGTAGGCAGCATTTTTTATCATTTTATCGACTCCCGAAGAAGATTGTCAAGCTCAATCGATGATTTTCAAAACTGGTTACTTAATTATGGAAACGATTATGAGGATCTTTGCCTACAAATTCGTGAAATTGATCCGTATTTTTCAACATTATCCAAATTACGATCCGAACTTGCCCAACTATTTACGGACTATTTTAGGCGGAGAAATTGATGAGTGAAATTCTAGAAGAGTATGCAAAAGTAACCGGCCGGGATGTGATTGAACATTTGAGGCAATTAGCTGCCCCTCTGAATGGATTAAGAGTAGTCCATGTTAATTCGACTCGGATAGGGGGTGGTGTGGCAGAGATACTACATAAAATGGTCCCCTTGATGGAGGAATTGGGAATTCAAACTCACTGGGAAGTGATTACCGGAGAATCAGATTTTTATCAATGTACTAAAGGTCTTCATAATGCAATCCAGGGATATCCTGTAAATATTCCTGAAAATATTCTAAGAGTTTATGAAGCAGTCAACCAGCAAACTGCAGAAACTCTCCACGATAAGCTAAACACGGCGGATTTGGTTATTATTCATGATCCTCAACCGGCAGCTTTGATAAATCATTTTCCCTCAAGGAATGGTAAGTGGGTTTGGAGATGTCATATAGATGTTAGCAGACCATTTCGTCCGGTTTGGAAATACTTGAGAAAATTTGTCTCGCATTATGATGCCAGTATTTTTTCTCTACCTGTGTTTGCTCAGCAACTTCCCCACCCGATTTACTTAATTGCCCCGAGTATTGACCCGTTACACGAAAAAAACATTGATCTTGAGAAGGATGAGGTGAAAGAGGTATACAATCGATTCAATATTGATCCTGATCGGCCCATGATTCTGCAGGTATCGCGATATGACAGATTCAAAGATCCCATCGGTGTGATACAAGCATATAAGATTGTCAAAAATTTTGTTCCCAACTTGCAGTTAGTCCTTGCCGGAGGAGGAGCTACGGATGATCCTGAAGGTGAAATTGTATTAAATGAAGTTCGTAGCGCGGTTGCTGGTGATGCCGATATACATGTACTGCTACTGCCCGGAGACGCACATAGAACCATAAATGGATTACAGAGAGCCTCGGATTTTGTCATTCAAAAATCACTTAAGGAGGGCTTCGGTTTAACCGTAACCGAAGCAATGTGGAAGAGAAAACCTGTGATTGGTGGTGACGTGGGTGGTATTCGCATTCAGGTAATAAATTATCACACCGGATTTTTGGTAAATACACCTGAGGGTGCTGCTCTTAGAATCAGGTACCTGTTGCGCAATCAGGATAAGATCAAGGAAATGGGTGCCAAAGCCCGCGAACTTGTGAAGGAGAATTTTTTGATTACCCGACATCTCCGTGAATATCTGACCTTAATATTCGCACTTTTGCATGAAAAAAAGGATAGGATTTCATTAAATTAAATTTGGATGTTTGATAAACTCTAAAATGTCTTGCATATGCAAATATTAAATGGTGATTTTGATTTTAAAAAATTTTGCGAAAAGTTGAAAGACGATTATCCAAAAGCATTGCTTATGGACTATGATGGTACACTTGCGCCATTTCAAGATGATCCATCTCTCGCTTCTCCTTATCCGGGTGTCGAGGAAACTATCGACCGAATTATGCGGAACGAAAACGTACGAGTTGTGTTAATTACCGGGAGGTGGACAAAAGATATTACTCCGCTTCTTAACCTTGAAAAATTTCCGGAAATTTGGGGGACTCATGGATTAGAACGGTTGAAGCCAAATGGTTCCTATCAAGTCGCAAAAATGGATGAAAAGGCGCTGGTCGGATTAGCAGAGGCAGACCATTGGTTATCGTCACCCCCTAGTGAACTAAGAGTACGATACGACCAAAAACCAGGTTCACTGGCAATTCACTGGAGGGGATTGAAGAATAGCCAGATAAAAAAAATAAATGAAAAAGTAAAAACCAAATTTCTATATTTGAGCAAAAAGTACGGACTTCTGCTTAAGGAATTCGATGGTGGACTCGAACTCCGCGTGCCGGGAAAAACAAAAGGTGATGCAGTGAATTCTATTTTATCAGAAATGCCCAGAAAAACTATCTCCGCATATCTTGGTGATGATAACACGGATGAAGATGCGTTTACAGCTATAAAGGGAAAAGGTATAGGCGTATTGGTGAGAAGTGAGATACGGCCCACCAAAGCTGATGTATGGTTGGAACCACCTCATGAAATGTTGGATTTTCTTTCGAAATGGGTAAAAACGGAGGAATAATTTGTGTCAATCCTTACCGCAACCTTCTATGACAATACTCTCCAGGAATGGCTAATTGCCTCAGGCCTGACGATACTCATTCTTGCATTTCTTATTATTCTGAGAAAATTTCTACGACGTCGTTTTATCTCTTTTTCGCAAAAAACAAAAACCCAGATTGATGATTTAGCAGCGGAACTAGTCAAAAAAGTAAAATTATTTTTCTTAATCTTCAGTGCGATTTTTATAAGCTCATTCTCTCTCACATTTTCTGAGACATTAGATCTTTTAATCAACAGATTATTTATAATTTCTTTCCTCCTGCAAATGGCAATCTGGGGAAACACAGTTATTGTGTTCTGGCTGGATCGACTAAGAACTCAAAGAATGGAAACGGATGCGGCCAGCGTGACTACCTTTGGTGCCTTGGGTATCGTATTTAAGATTATTGTTTGGACAGTAGTGCTGCTTCTGATTTTGGATAACCTTGGAGTGAACATAACCACCCTTGTCGCCGGATTAGGCGTCGGAGGAATTGCCATCGCCCTTGCGGTACAAAATATTCTTGGGGATTTGTTTGCATCACTGTCTATTGCCCTTGATAAACCATTTGTTATAGGTGATTTCATCATTATTGACAATTTTCTGGGCACTGTCGAACATATTGGCTTAAAAACGACACGAATTCGTAGTCTCTCCGGCGAACAGCTGGTTTTCGCCAACAGTGATCTATTAAAGAGCCGCATAAAAAATTACAAAAGAATGTACGAGCGTCGCGTGACATTTATGATTGGGGTTTTATATCAAACCCCCTATGAAAAAGTCGTTTCCATTCCAAAAATATTAAAACAAATTATTGAATCAAAAGATCTTGTCCGCTTCGATCGAGCGCATTTCAAAGAATATGGAAATTTCTCATTAAATTTCGAAATAGTCTATTGGGTGAAGAACCCGGATTATAATAAATACATGGATATCCAGCAGGCCATAAACTTTGAGATTTTTCAAGCTTTCGAATCAGAAGGAATCGAATTTGCGTATCCAACCCAGACCTTATATTTGAATTCGGTTGTTGAAGAGACTAATGAATTTAAAAAGTAGTGCTTTTTAATCAATACCATGGAACCAGAAGATCCGCTAAACAGTCGGTTGGTAATAGTTTCTAATCGATTACCCATAGTTTTAGAAAAAATTGATGATCAAAATTGGAATGTAACGCCCGGAGCAGGTGGATTAGTCACTGCCATGGCTCCAGTTCTAAAAAACAGAGGCGGTATATGGATTGGTTGGCCTGGTACGGCTTCTGAAAATGTAAAAGATTTCGACATCGACCGATTATTAGCGAATGAAAGAAAGAATATTGGGTTTAAACTGAAATCCGTTATTTTAACTGCCGAAGAAAGAAAGAACTTTTATAAAGGTTTTGCGAACGAAATTATTTGGCCTCTCTTCCATGATTTCATAGCCCACTGCAAATTTAATCCTCAGTATTGGAAAGCTTATCAGGCAGTAAATAGAAAATTTGCAGATATTATTCTTAAAAATATTCGTGAAAACGATTTCATCTGGGTTCATGATTACCATCTGATCGATGTAGCGAGGCAATTACGACAACATAAAATTGCAAATCAAATTGGTTTTTTCTTGCATATCCCATTTCCGCCACCCGATGTATTTGTGCGGCTTCCCTGGCGCGAGCACATCTTAAATGCGTTATTAGATTATGACTTAATAGGATTTCAAACCCTTCGGGATCGTCGTAATTTTCAACAATGTCTCCGGTCATTTATATCTGGTGTCCGGTTTAGCGGAAAGGGGCAGGTTACAAAAATGAATTTAAATCAGAGGGAAATCAGAGTAGCTGCCTTCCCAATAAGCATTGATTTTCATGAGTTTGCAAAATCTGCCGGTACAAAAGAGGTCTCTGAAAAAGCCTGGTACATTCATGAAGATCTTTCTGATCGTATTATCATTTTGGGTATCGATCGATTAGATTATACTAAAGGTATTCCTGAACGACTTAAGGCTTTCCGAAACGCATTGAAAAGATATCCCGATCTCATTGAAAAAGTAACATTGGTACAAGTCGTTGTGCCAAGTCGTCGGGGAATCGCAAAGTATGAAAATTTAAAGATGGAAATTGAAGGTCTGGTTGGAAAAATTAATGGTGAGTATACCCGTTCAGGATGGGTTCCGATTCATTATATTTTTAGAAGTTTGAATCAGGCAGAGCTAATTGCCTATTATCGCACATCCGAAATTGCATTGATTACACCACTAAAAGATGGTATGAACTTAGTTGCGAAGGAATATTGTGCTTCAAATTTAGAGGAAAACGGTGTTTTGATTTTAAGTGAATTTGCTGGAGTAGCCGCCCAATTCCAAAAATGGGCAATTTTGGTAAATCCTCATGATATTGAAGGAATGGCGGATGCAATCTATGAAGCGACACAGATTCCCCACGAAAGCAGAAATTATCGCATGCACCAAATGCGTCAAAAGGTATTAAAGTATAACATTTTTTGGTGGGTTGACTCCTATCTCCAAGCAGCAATAGAAAAAAATTTGGAAAATTTTCCTTTACTCGAAGACTACGCCCCTCTTGCAAATGAATAGTCAATCGCTGATTGAACCTGATTTCCATTAACCAAATTCTTAATTTTCGGGCGATATTAATTGTGGAAACAATTTATCGATATCTAAATGTCTCAAAATCATGTCAATCCACTAATTATTATTGTAGTACTTTACCGCCTTGACCCACTTTTTGATTTATTTAATGATTCTGCAAAATCCTTCCAATTTTCACGTGCTTGAACAGTATTTCAATTGAAATATTCCTTTCCCCACTATTCATAAATTCAGTGGTCACTTAAGTATCTCCTTGAATAGTATCTGACACTACAAACTTCTATTTTAAGGTCGTTCCGGGAATTTATCCCGAAAATTGTTCAAATATTTTAAAAAATGTGATTGAATGCACAAATATATCATGAATGAATCTTATTTTACTTTCTAATAGCTATTCTAAAAACAAGGAGGTTGTTAAATTATGAAAAGGAAAACACTAAGTGAGAAAATACTTCACATAAAAAAAAATCGTGACGGAAAAAATCAGAAATTGAAAGTTCTGAAGTTGGCATTTTCGAGAAAAAAAGGTGAGCTAGCTCAATTCATGGCTTTTCGATCGGAAAATCGAACAGTTGATACATCTGCTTAGAAAGTAACTACTGATACCTTCAGTAACTCTCACCAAAGGTTCTCAATTGCTGCGTTTTTTAATGCAACAGAGATATTTAAAATCGCCTCTTTCTATTTCACAGTCGTTTTAAGGTTCTTTAAGTCCAGGTAAAACACATCACCTATGCTTCTATGTGATTAACCACCTATTTATTACTAGGGCTTTGTAGTGAATCAGATTAGAATTTTACATCATACTCAATACAGTTTCTTCTCGAAATATGAACCTTTTTCAGAAGATATTATTATTAGAATATATCCGGGTCTATTTTGAGTAGGCACCAAATAGGCAAAAGTATTCAGATTATTATTGCGATATGATAGCTTGTTGACGCAGAATTTGAGATAGACTATTCGTCTGAGTTGTTTTTACGCTTTTTTTTGTTTTCCAATATCTTTCTTATTTTTCTTATATCAATTACAAGCATTACATAACTGCTTGTTAATACGAGCACCAGCAAAATAACCGTAGCATAACCTAGTCCTTCCAATAAATTCTCCATTATTTCCTCTCGGCTTTTTTTATTTTAAATAACGGCTTAAGCCTTATAACCTTTAGCGAACAATTCATTCAGCTTTCGAACGGTGGTTGTGTGCATGTTTTGGAGAGGAGCCGAGATAAACTGAGTACCTGGTTATTTTACTAGATCATTTCAGCGATGTGAATATGTCTATTTTGGAACAAGATTTTTCTGATAAGACCACATGACACAAACATTCAGAATATTCTGATTAAAAAACAAATAAGGGCAAACAGTGTAAATTGTTGTTGGCAAATCATTATTGAAACGGAAGAATCTATGTTATATTCAAATTCTTCTCGGGGAGAATCATATAATTACATGAGTAGACAATGCAATTCAAAAAATTTGCTCAATACTGATTTCTGGCCCACAGCTTAAGTATTTTTTCTGTAGATATTTAGGGTAGGAAAATAATATTTTAGCAGAAATATTCTTCTGCAAAAACAAGTGACGGTAATAACAACACATCCTATTTGATTTGTCACTAAGTAATGATGAAGTTTATGCACTCGGAATTTGATAATTGAAAGTAGAAATGCCAATTTGATCATAAGTCAATAAATTTCAGGATTTAATGTACTGTTTATTTTGGAGGAGATTATACTAAAACAGAAAATTGGAATATTTGTTGGTCCGGGATTATTCTTCCTTGTATTGATTTTTATCACTCCCCAAGGAATGAACCAGGAGTCAAGAGCCATTTTGGCATCAACCCTATGGATTGCCACCTGGTGGATTAGCGAGGCAGTGCCAATTCCTGTCACTTCACTGCTTCCAATTGTTCTTTTTCCGTTAACTAAAGGTTTGGATATCGGAAAAACCACCGCAGCCTATGGCCACCCAATCATATTTTTATTTATAGGCGGATTTATTTTAGCGCTAGCTATTGAAAGGTGGGAATTGCACAGGAGAATTGCACTAAATATCATTAAGGCCATGGGCACGGACGGCAGTAAAATTATTTTGGGCTTTATGATTGCCTCGGCGTTACTATCCATGTGGATATCCAATACTGCGGCCTCGTTAATGATGATGCCAATTGGCTTAGCAATAATCTCACATTTTACCGAAAACTTGAAATCGAAAAACAAAGGCTTTAGACCCTTTGATTTCCCATTCGGGAAGGCATTGATGCTCAGTATTGCTTACTCGGCCTCTATCGGTGGAATGGCAACCATAATTGGTACACCGACAAATCTGGTATTCTCGGCGGTAGTAAAACAGATATACAATTATGAGATAACCTTTTCGAAATGGATGTTATTTGGATTTCCGGTATCCATTTTGATTCTTGGAATTTGCTGGTTTTATTTGGTAAGAATTGCTTTTCCGATGAAAGATTCAGGTATCGCGGGTGGTCTTGAGGAAATCGATGAGCAATTGAAGCAATTAGGCAAAATGACCTCGGCGGAAAAGCGGGTGCTCGGAGTATTCTGCCTTACGGCCTTTGCTTGGATAACTCGCTCATTTCTTTGGGTTAAATTTATTCCTGGTATAAATGATACGGTAATTGCCATTGGTGGGGCAACTCTTTTGTTTCTTATTCCCTCCAAATCTGAAGAAGAGAAGAATCTGATGAATTGGGAAACAGCCGTGAAACTTCCCTGGGGCATAATTTTATTATTTGGAGGTGGTCTATCGATTGCCTCCGGCTTTAAGGCTTCGGGATTGGCGGAATGGATCGGAAATCAAATGGGTATCTTTCAACATATTCCGTTTATATTAATTTTAGGAGTACTTGTTATTTCAGTAAATTTTTTAACGGAAATCACTTCAAATACCGCGACTGCTTCCATCATATTGCCTATACTAGCCGGATTTGCCCTTGCTATCAATGTTCATCCGTTTAGTTTAATGATTGGTGCCACTGTTGCAGCATCCTGCGCATTTATGCTTCCTGTGGCAACCCCGCCTAATGCTGTCATTTTTGGTTCCGGTTATGTTACAATGGGGGATATGGTGCGTACCGGTGTATGGATGAATCTGCTCTCAACGATAATTTTAACATTGATTGTATATTTTCTCTTGCCATTAATATGGGGGCTCGATCTGCATGTCTTTCCTATGAATTTCAGGTAATGCAACTGGAAAAGTTGTATTGATCTAGCCTCTTTAGTAATGTGATTTATTGGGGAATTAAAACATCTCATACGATTATAAATGAGTATTGTTAGAATCTGATTAAAACTGTTCCAGAGTGGTGGAGAGGGAGCTTAATTAATTTGGGATATAAATATTGATTCAAGCAGATGAAAAATCTCTAAAAACTATGGCGCGGAGAGATGTGGAAGATTCAAAAATTTGATTTCACCTGAGGACAATAAAACTTTTTTTATCTGATCTTCAGTAATTTGAACATTTCTATGATTTAATTAGATATCTGGTAGGCTGGCATGAGGCGTTTGATATAGAAAAGTATGTGAGAATAATGAGTTTATTAGATTGGATAAGATATTGGGAAGGTGCATCAAATTTATTGGAGTTATTATTTAATTCTGATAATAATAATCCAGATCCCGAGGAAACAATTGAATTTACTTCAATTATTCGCAAATGTTTTGATGAATAAATGTCCCTATTTGCTGCAAAGATAATCCGCTGCATACCTTCTCTTATAAATATTAGATTTGTTTGTTAGACGCTTTATTTTCATTCAAACTTGACGATCATTTTTAATACAAATCCAATTGAGGAGTGGGGGAATGAAACATGAATAAGATTTCTCAAAAGGTTTTTTTAATATAATTTGTTTGCTTTTAAGGGATTAACTATGAAAGGGATTTTCTTCACACAACTACTATCTTTTTTTCTCCTTCTTGGATATACAACTAGTTATGCCCAAAGTACTTTGTCTGCGGGTGATCTTGCAATTATTGGGATAAACGGCAATAGAGTAGGTGATGATGGTGATTTTGCATTCTGCCTGTTGGTGGACATTGAAGCAGGGACAGAGATACGATTTACCGACACCGGGTGGCTGGAGACTTCATCAACTTTTCAGGGTTATGAGGGTGCAATAAAATATACCGCACCGAAGGCGATACCAGCTGGGAGAGTTATTTCTTGGAGCAACGATTTTTTCGATTTTGCAAATGATAATGATTCAATAGTTGGATTGAGTGGGCTTAGAATAGATGATAAGGGAGACCAGCTAATCGCCTTTCAGGGTCCCTCAAATAATCCAATTTTTATTTTTGCTGCGCAGACGAACAGTAATCAATGGCAAACCGGTGATCCAATTTCTTCTCACCAATCTGCTCTTCCTGCGGGATTAGCCAATGGAAACAATGCGGTTGCCGTTGGCAGCGGGCCTGCCCCGGATGATGAATACGATTTTGCTGCATATGACAGTATTCTTGCATTTAATTCACCCTCCGAAGCGCTGACATTTTTTGCAAACAATTCCCGTTGGACTGGCAATTTTAGTACTCCTTATGATTTCACCGCTAAGTTCGGAACAGATATACCATTGCATGGAGAGCACCGTACGCCGAAAGTAAGCAACATACCCGACCAAACCATTGCAGAAGGAGAAGATTTCACAACCATAAATTTAGATAATTATATTGACGATCCGGATAATGATGACAGCCAAATAACCTGGACATTTGGTGGGAATGTGGATTTGGGTGTTGTGATTGATCAAAACAGAGTGGCAACCATCACAATCCCAAATGTGGACTGGAATGGTAGTGAGATCATTACTTTCAGGGCGACGGATCCCGACAGCCTATGGGATGAGGATTTCGCCCGGTTTACTGTCGAGGCAGTTAACGATACCCCGGTAGTATCCGACATTCCGGATCAGTTCATTGCGGAAGGTGGTAATTTTGCAAGCATAAACCTGGATAATTTTGTATTCGATCCGGACCATCCCGATAGTGTAATTGTCTGGTCATACAATGGAAACGTGGAACTGAATGTCATATTCGATGGAAATAGAGTGGCAACCATTGGAATTCCTGATTCAAATTGGTATGGCAGCGAGACAATTATCTTTACTGCCACAGATCCCTACGGTTTCTCGGATAATGATGAGACAGTATTTACAGTGGAACCGGAAAATGATCCACCACAAATAACAAATCCATTACCACAAATAATATTCAATGAAGATGAAAGCTTACTCTATGGAATTTCAAACTGGTTTCCATTTGTAAATGATCCGGAGTTGTCGGATACACAATTGGTTTATTCTGTTTTAGCGGAAAATTGTGTGAACGCAGAACCTTTAAATGGAAGTTTTCACTTTTGTAGTCCGGAAAATTGGTTTGGAAATGATAGTCTAAAACTGGTTGTTTCCGATAGCATCTTGTCTGATACCGCCTCATTTTTCGTTCAGGTTAAAGCTGTGAACGATCCGCCTGAATTTATGAATTTGCCTGATTCGACATTTTTTGCGGCAGACACCTCCGCTCTTCTAAACCTATGGGAATATATTGAAGACCCTGATCAGGCTGATTCTCTATTAAGCTATGATTTCTTCTCAACGAGCGATTCTCTTCATTATGATTTTGACCAAATGAATGGCGATTTGACTCTATTTTCTGAATTGACTTTCAGCGGAATTGCCCAATTTGTGATAACGGTTACCGATGACAGCAGTGCGATCGCCGAAGATATGCTAATTATAGTGATTCTTCATCCGCCACTTGGAATAGAAGCTAGTTTTTCCAGCAGGATTCCTGAAAACTATTCCATATCTCAGAACTACCCGAATCCCTTTAATCCTGTAACGCATATACAGTTTGGTTTACCGAATCCGTCATATGTAAAGCTGGAGATATTTGATCTTTTGGGTCGAAGAACTGCAACACTGGTGGATGCAAGATTGCAGGCCGGATATCACACGGTTAGTTTCGACGGTTCAAACCTTCCGAGCGGTATCTATTTGTATAGGATTGAGGCGGATAAATTTGTAAAGACAAATAAAATGGTGTTGCAAAAGTGATTTGTATTCCAACAGATTAGAAGCACAAATTTTTATCATACCTGACATTATTTCTTTTCTGTTTTTTAAAAACTTTTGATTTTACGGCACAACATCTCTTATTCATCAGAACCAAATTATCCACTGAAAGTTTGGTACTAGTTAATAAACAAGACTGATTTCCGGCAAATTCTCACCCTAATGATACCTGAAAAGGTCTAATACCTAATTGGATTGAGCTGGCCGGGAGCACTAATTTTGGGTAAAATATCTTGTATTCCATATTTTGAATGAATAATTTTTTTCCGATGACAGAAACAGCTTTGCAGATATTAATTATAGGTCATCCAAAGGCACTAATATTTTATCGAATAGAAATGGTTACAAAAACGTACATTAATTATGCGAATTGGCTTATATCACGGATATGAACTGACAGGCTCGGGAAGCAACGAGTACACCCGATATCTTGCAAAGAATTTGGCTGATGCCGGAAACGAAGTGCACATAATTTGCCGGGAACCGAATCCAGAAAAGATTACTTTCTTATCAGAAGCTTATTCCTGGGATAGGGAAGGGGAGGTGAAAACTCTTTTTACAAGAGAGGGTGTTGACGGTATTTGCATTTTACACCAACTTGCCCACTCAGATATCCGGCCGGTTTTTTTAACTGACAAACAGAGGGCAGGTAATGTAAAGTCCTTTGTTTCCTTAACGAACAGTGAACTGGATGAGTATCATTCTCTAAATGATAAACTTCTGAAGTTAATTTTATCAGAATACCAGTTTGATGTTCTTCACGCAAATCATCTGATTTATCAACCGGTTGCGGCATTGGGACCACGTGTTGCTACTTCCACACCGCTGGTTATTTATCCCCATGGCAGTTCCATTGAGTATGTAATAAATGTGGACGAGCGATACAAAAAATTGGCATTAAAAGCATTGCTCAACTGTTCAGGGCTTATCACAGGCAATCGGGAGGTTCGAGATCGCATCTTAAAGCTTTATCCCGAGTTTAGAAAGAACATTCTGGAAAAAACAAAAATTGTTGGTGTGGGTGTCGATACAAGGCTTTTTCAACCGGTGAAAAAAAATGAGCGGGAGAGAAATATTTCGGAATTGATAAAGACAAATGGAAACGGTGGCAAATCACCGGAATTATCTCAGGAGTTGATGGATAAACTGGAAAATCTGGATATCGGTGCGACTCAGGCATATTGGAATAAATACGATCAATCATCTCCGGACGAAGATTTTAACGAAAAATTAAAACGGATTCCTTGGAATGAGAAAATTGTGTTATTTGTCGGTGCACTGACAGCGGGTAAGGGATTGCAAAGTGTGATAACGGCTCTGCCAACCATATTGTCTCGACATCCCGATACCCATTTAATCATTGTCGGGGCGGGAGCATACCGTGAAGTTTTGGAGGGATTGGTTTACGCCATATCAACAGCAAATAAATCACTGTTATTGGAATTATGTAAGCGGGGCATGGATTTGGATCGGAATGAATTGACCGGACCATGGGAGGATGTTCAATATTATTTGAACGACCCTGAGAATCTTGCAATGCTATTAAGCAAAGGTGAATTATTAAAAAACCGTGTTTTATTTTTGGGCAGATTGGATCATTCAAGATTAAAATATCTGTTTCCCTGTGCCGATTTGACAGTCTTCCCATCGATTATCCCGGAGGCGTATCCGCTCGTATTGATGGAATCTTTATCTAACGGGGTGTTGCCGGTGGTGAGTTATTTTAGCGGGTTCAAAGACGGGCTGGATGAGTTAGAACCGTTTTTGGGTGAAGACCTTATTGATAAAATGAAAATTTCTATTGATCCCCGCAATCGAATCACAAATATAATTTCCAACGTTTCGTACTTATTTTCGAAGAATGAGTTGGATTTATATTCCACAAAACTTAGAAAAGTTGCTGTGGAGAATTATGACTGGAAAATCAGGGTTGAGCAAATGGTTCGGGCTTACAAATATTTTGCGAAAGAATAATGGTTTTGGCGAGAAATCTTTAAATCAACTCGCTTATCAAAATAGCGTTAATATTCAAGAAATGAATTGGGGTGAAAGCCATTAATAGGTATAAATCGCGAGAATTCTGATTTCAATTATCTCATATACTATACTTTCGGATTATCTTTCACGCCTGCAGACTTCAACACTGCGAGGGCAGCTAGAGCATCTGTCATTTCTTAGGTGCCTCCACTTTTTTCCCAAATCCATTGCAATTCGAAAAGTTTTTGCCTATTTTTTTTGTAACTTGAACTCTCAGAATGATATAGTCTGACTCCTGGCCGACAACCTTTTGTTTTACTTTCAATTTCATTGGAACAAAATATTGGGATTTCAATCCCATGGCCAAATGGTTTAAAATATTCCCTCTAATTTTGCTTTTACCTCAGCTTATTTTTACCCAATCGAATGTCCGCTTCGATCAGCTTTCAGTAGAACACGGCCTTTCTCAAAACACAATTATTTGTATGCTTGAGGATAGTCGAGGTTTTATGTGGTTTGGGACGCAAAACGGGCTAAACCGTTATGATGGAAAGAATTTTAAAGTCTACAAGCATGTGGTTGGTGATTCAACAAGCCTTAGCAGTAACCTCGTTCAAGACATTCTGGAAGATGAAAATGGGGATTTGTGGATTGCTACCTGGGGAGGGGGTCTAAATAAGTTTCATACGAAAACAGAAAGATTTACACGCTTCCGACATGATCCAAATAATCGTAATAGTCTAAGTGACGATTTCCTTCTAACTCTTTCCAAAGATAAGAAAGGTTATATTTGGATTGGGACTACAAATTGTGGAATCATCAAATTTGATCCGCACAAGGGTATCTTTACTCATTACGCTCATGACCCGAAGAGGTCAAACAGCCTTAGCTCCATTATAGTCAGAGCGATATATGAAGACAGAAATGGGATAATGTGGATCGGAACCAGTAAAGGTTTAAACAACTTTGATCCAAAAACAGAAAAATTTATATGTTATAGAAATGATCCCAATGATCCAAAAAGTCTTAGCCATGATAATGTGATATCTATAATTGAAGATGATAGGGGTACATTATGGGTAGCGACTTATGGTGGTGGTTTGAATAAGTTTGATAAAAGTACGAAGTCATTCTCCCATTTCAGGCATAAGCTTAACGATGCCAGCAGCCTTAGCCATGATGCGATCCAGACTATGTATAGATCTACTTCCGAAGCTGACGTGATTTGGATTGCGACCTCAGGAGGAGGAATAAATAAATTTGACGTCAGGAATGAAAAATTTACTCGCTTTATGCATGATCATACCAATCCTGCCAGCTTATCAACTAATATGACCACGTCAGTGTACGAAGATATCTCTGGATTAATATGGGTCGGTACAGCAGGACAGGGAATATGTAAATATAATAAAGCTCAAGAAAAAATACTCCATTATAAAGAGCAACCTGACGATCCCAACAATTTATTTTCTAACCATCTTTTAGGGATTTATGAAGATAAAGATAATAGAGTCTGGATAGGAACTGATGGATTTGGACTGGACATGCTTGACAGGCAATCCGGCATTTTTAAACATTATGAACATCTTCCTGCAGATGACAATAGTCTGTGTTCAAACACGATATATTCAATTGTAGAAGAAAAACCTGGGATATTGTGGATTAGTACTATCGATGGATTAGCCAGACTACAGGTCGACAAGGATATGTTTTTAAACTTTAAACATGATCCCCGAAATCCTGGAAGTATTAGTCATAATATAGTTCACCAACTCTATGTAGACCTTTCTGGTATCTTATGGATTGGGACAATAGGAGGAGGGCTTAATAAACTGGTTTTGAACAATAACCAGAATCCATCTGAAGTTTTTAGCTGTTATATGAACGATGCTTCAGATCCTTACAGCATCAGTAATAATCTTGTTTCAGTTATTGTTGAAGATAATGACGGATATTTATGGTTAGGAACAGTGGGGGGAGGACTAAACAAGTTTGATATGGATGCTGAAAAGTTTTATCATTATCAACACGATCCAAATAACCCTAATAGTTTAAGTCACAACAACATTAATGCAATTTATATCGACTCGAAAGATGATATCTGGGTAGGAACATACGGAGGTGGATTAAATAAATTTGATTCCAAAGCAGAAACTTTTATTCATTTTTTTGAAATAGATGGATTGGCGAATGATATTGTTTATGGGATGCTGGAAGACGATCGTGGAAATCTTTGGATAAGCACAAAAAATGGCCTGTCGAAATTTAATCCCAATGATGTTGATAAGTGGGGTAAACCATTACCCGGGGCATTTAAGAATTACTATAAATCTGATGGTTTTCAGGATAACGAGTTTACCTACTTTTCCTACTTTCAGAATAGTAGGGGAGAATTGTTTTTTGGCGGGGTAAATGGACTCAATATATTTCACCCTGATAGCCTTATAAAAAACCCAAACATCCCTGATATTGTCCTTACAGAGTTTAGTGTATTAAACAAACCTGCAGAACTAGATTCAAGTATCACGATCATTAATAAGATTACACTTCCTCACAATAAAAACTTTTTTTCATTTCGTTTTGCAGCCCTGGATTTGACCACTCCAGAAAAAAATCAATATGCTTATAAACTGGAAGGATTGGAGGCAGACTGGGTTTATTGTGGCAATTTTAATTTTGCCAATTACACGGCTATCAAACCGGGTAATTATACCTTTAGAGTCAAAGGTTCAAACAATGACGGCATCTGGAATAAAGAGGGGACGTCAATCAAAATAACCATTTTACCGCCCTGGTGGAGTACCAATTTGGCTTATTCTTTTTATGTGTTGCTTTTTTTGTCTGTAGTCTATGGTATCTGGCGCTTCCAAATCAACCGCTTAAAAATGAAACATCAGTTGGAAATAGAACACTTGCATGCTGAAAAACTCGAAGAAGTGGATCGAATGAAATCTCGCTTTTTTGCCAATATCTCGCACGAGTTTCGTACCCCGCTCACACTCCTTCAGGGCCCTGTTAGACAGATTATGAGTGGGGAATTCAGAGGTAATTTGAAGAAGCAATGCGAAAAGATTCTGCGATATAGCAATCGGTTACTCGATTTGATAAGCCAGATCCTGGATCTCTCCAAACTGGAATCCGGTCGCATGAATTTGAGAGTAACCTGCACAGATGTGACTCAATTCCTGAAGAGTATCGTTCAGTCCTTCGCGTCACTGGCGGAAAGCAAGAAAATGGCCATAGGATTCAAAACTGAGTTTGAATCAATAAGCGGTTATGTTGATAAGGACAAGTTGGAGAAGATAGTGACAAACCTGTTGTCCAATGCTTTTAAGTTTACACCGGAGGGTGGAAATGTGGACGTGAATCTGTCATTGCGAGGAGATATGGCGAAGACCATATCGATGAAGCAATCTCTCTCCTTTGATGGCAATGAGATTGCTTCACCCGACATTCATCGGGTTCGCAAAGACAGCGGTAATCCAGGTTCGATAGAAATATCAATCTTCAACTCCGGCGCTGGCATCCCGACCAATGAACTAGACAAGATTTTTAACCGATTCTACCAGGTCGATGAATCCTATGCTAAAGATAGTGAAGGCAGCGGTATTGGTTTGGCACTGACCAAAGAATTAGTTGAGGCGCATCACGGAGAAATCCGGGTGGAAAGTGAATTAAATAAGGGAACTACCTTTTTGGTATGGCTGCCGATAGGAAGAGAAAATTTTAAGGCGGAAGAAATTGTGGACGAACTCCCAAAGGAAAAGAGAATTTTAGACATCCCCCTGTCTCCCCTCGACGAGGTCGTAGACCCTTCAATTATGGAAGTTCAAGAATCGCTCCCTGATGAGGATGTTTTGGCTGATATTACAGTCCAGGAACCTGTTACGAAATCTCAGGCCTCCAAATCCGCCCCACTCCTCCTCATTGTCGAAGACAACCCCGATGTAACCAGCTACATCAGCAGTTTTTTAGAAAAGGACTACCGCATTATCACTTCTGAAAATGGCAAAGAAGGTTTGAAAATGACCCTTGATAAGTTTCCCGATCTGATTATCAGCGATGTAATGATGCCGGTCATGGATGGAATTGAGTTGTGCAGAAAACTAAAATCAGATGAACGCACCAGCCATATTCCGGTTATTTTACTGACTGCAAAAGTAGATATGGATAGTAAGATCGAAGGACTGGAATTCGGTGCCGATGATTATGTCACCAAACCCTTTGAAGCCAGGGAACTTCACGCCCGGGTAAAAAATCTGATCGAGCAGAGAAAAAAACTGCATGAAAAATTCAGCCGCATGATTGAGGTTAAACCCAATGAAATTACTACCAGCTCAATGGATGAAGAATTTTTAGAGCGTCTGCTGAATGTTTTTGAAGATCATGTTGATGAAAGCGACTTCAGCACTGAAGATTTTGCTGGAGAGGTAGGTATGAGCCGCTCTAGCCTTCATCGAAAATTACAGGCTCTGACTAATCAACCCACTCATGAATTCCTGCGTACCTTGCGTCTAAAACGTGCCGCCCAACTATTAAAACAATCAGCAGGTACAATAACTGAAATTGCATATGCCGTAGGATTTACAAATCCCTCCCATTTTTCCAAGATCTTTCGTCAGCAGTTCGGGCAATCCCCCAGCGAATTTGCCAGTAAGAACCGTGGGATAGTTGAGCAATAGGCTCTCAAGAATCATATCACAATTTAAAGTCATACTGAATTTATTTCAGCATCTAATTTTTTTCTCCAGACCCTGAAACAAGTTCAGGGTGACAGTATCGGGCTCATTATCATTGTCATTCCTCTACGAGGTCGGAGACCGAACTGGTTTCGGAATCTGTTAAGGATAAATGCCTAAACATCAGTTTATGAAATAAGATCTCACGATTTCCCCTCCAATTCCCCCATTTTGCAACACCAGCGTTAGATTTTGCAACAGGAGAGGTTAGCAGACCATTTTAAATGCTTGTAGATTACAACTGGATGATTCCCGAAATACTTGCTGAGACCAAAAAGAAGTAGGAGAAAAGAAGACAAGTGAAACCAGCAAAAACGAAAAATATTAATAACCAGTTTGAGTCGCTGAGCAGACTAATACAGGTAATGCGTAACGATGCGGTGATAAACAAAAAGGTTATTGAGATGCTGCAAATGGATTTATACCGGCGACGCTCCGTCTTAAATAACTGGCTGGAGAAGTTGCAAAAGCAGAATGCACCAGAAAATTTGCTGAGAGCACTTTCCTGCCTTTTTGATGATATAGCTGCGGAGCAGGTATTGACACTCATTCATAATCGTAAAATTTAAGAGCTTTAATTTTTCGGTTAGAGTCATGGCTGACATAATAACTATGATCTTGACCCATCAACAAATTGTGGAGGTGTATCATGAAGCATTTTTCTATCATATCTATCTTGGTAATGTTGTTTGCATTGGCATCATTTTTCAGTGCTTCTTTCGCACAAGATCGATGGAGAGTCCCTTCTAGAAGTACCAAACCACCAACTGAGTTTAATTATATCCCCAAAGAGCCGGGACATTATTCAACTGCCGATTGGTCCGAAATTATTGATTCCACCTGGGGACCCGGTTTGCCTACAAATACAAAATTACAGCTATTTGATGCCGCCTGGAATAGGCTAAATGCTGAATATGCTGCATATCAGAACTTAAATGTAGACTGGCAGGCGCTGTATGATCTTTATCACCCTGAAGTGGCAGCTGGCGTAAGCCGCGGACGATTCGCTGCGATTATGAATTACATGGGCCTGACACTCCAGGAAACCCATACATGGGTTGAGGATAAACTTGTTAATCAAGAAACACCCCTTGACCCCGGAGTTCCGTTACTTGTGGTTGGAGCATATATGAACAACACTCACTTCGGTGCCAGTCTGACGCCGATGCCCGACAGTTCCTTACTGGTGATTAGGGCAGTACCAAATCATCCTCTTGGGCTTGCCCCTGGTGACATTGTTTTGGGATATGATGGTATTCCCTGGAAGATTCTTTATAAAGAACTTTTGGCCGCTCAACTGCCCATTCACAAAGCTTATATGTGGGGGGCTACAGAGGCGGCCATGACTCACAATCTGTTAATAAGTGCCGGAATGAACTGGCATCTGTTTGATACTCTGGACGTTGTAAAATATTCTACGGGTGATACGTTGCACTTCTCTACGGCATCTCTGGCTGGACAAACCGAATGGATTTGGGGGAATGAGCAATTGGATATTTCAGGTGTACCGTGGCCGAACATTGGTGGAGAGAATTATTTTTCAACCATGGATGTCCTTGACCTGGAAGATTTTATCAGCTGGGGTATCATTGAGGGTACACAAATCGGATATGTTTATACTATTGGATGGCTATCGCCCGATCAATTACCGGGAAGTAACGTTGCAGAACAATTTTATGATGCCATTGATACTTTGATGAATTTTTACAATACGACCGGAATAATCATTGATGGTAGAATTAACCTTGGGGGGGATTACACAGCAAAGGATGGATTGTCATTGTTATTTAATTCCTATATTGAGACGTTTGCATTTGATGAACGGTACGGAGATCCCAACAACCATTTTCAAATGCGTCACTCTACGTGGCCTCCCGCAACTGTTTCTTATAATGCGATTTATGGCGATCCAGCAAATATATATGATAAACCGATTGCTATCTTAACCGGACCGTGTGCCGCCAGTGCAGGTGACCAGACTCCTTTGAGGCTGCAATTTCACCCCATGGTTAGAGTATTTGGAAAATCCACTGCCGGCGCTTTTAGTATATTCACTTTTGAGGATTTGAATGGAAATCCAAATTGGCAGATCGCCATTACATTTTTGAATCTTTATATGGTTGATAATCCAGGAGTTTATCTCTGCCATACCGACTTGCAAGTCGATGAACAGGTCTGGCTGACCCAGGAGGATGTGGCCAATGGAGAAGATACAGTGGTTAAAACAGCTATAGCGTGGATAAACTCAATGATACACGCCTATAATGTTAAAGCATATCCAACTTTTATCAGACCAGAAATTGATGCCCTTAACATTACTGCAAACCTTAAAAATCCTTCCAATCATAATGTTGCATTAGCGGCAATAATAGATATTGTTGATAGCATCAATGTAGACTCTCTCCCCATGTTTGATGACGGAAACCATGGGGACAGTCTGGCAGGAGATGGTATATATGGAGCTTATGTGGATCCCGTTTCAAGTGAGAACACATTTAAGGTTAATGTCAGTGTAACCGATTTGGATTCCAGTCATTATCATATTTTAACTAATGCAAGCCGGTTTACCACCGCTGGCCCGATAGTGGTTGATACATTTGAGATTCCTAGTCATAATCCAAATAGCTTCACCTTAAAATTATACCTAAAAAATGATGGATCAAATGCTACAGCTACGGAAATAATCGCTGAGCTTTCAACTAATGATAGCAATGTAACCGACATGAGAATTTATAAACATTATTTCGGGGATATTGAACCCGGGCAAGTCAAGAGCTCGCCTACTTACCTTATTGAAACTCAAAACAATCCCAATACAATAGATTTTCTTGTCCATATTGGCAGTGAAGGGTGGCATTTCTGGAGTGATAGTATAAGAGTAACCATAGTGGGGCTTGCAGAAAAAGAAGATAACATTCCTTTTGAAGACGGTTTAAAACAAAACTACCCCAATCCCTTCAATCCCACGACCAATATCGAATTTTCCATTCCCAAGTCAGAGTTTGTCACTCTAAAGGTTTACAATATTTTGGGTGAGGAGGTGGCAACGCTGATTTCAGAGAGAGTAACCGCTGGAAGACATAAATACGATTGGGATGCAAGAGATCTGGCAAGTGGAGTGTATCTCTACAGAATTCAGGCAGGGAATTATGTAGAAGCTAAGAAGATGGTCTTAATGAAATGATATTCGGAGGAAATCATCCCGAAAATGAATAGGGATGTTCATGTATTTGTCGGGATCTAGATGTAGGGGCGATTCATCGAATCGCCCTTTCTTATTTATCTATTATCAAGAAAAACAGTGGAGACCATTACGGAAGGTAGCTAAGGACGGCGGAGTGTGGCCAGTCCGCCGCCAGGCAGGCAATCTCCAAGATTGCTTCGTCACTTCGTTCCTCGCAATGACATTTCCGCAAGTCGCCCTGAACTTGTTTCAGGGTCTAAAGATTCTGAAATAGATTCAGAATGATATACATTAAGGGCGGTCGACAGCCCGCCTTTTTTTATTTGGTTTTGACAATCATGTGAGAATCAGTAACATTGATGATGATAGGTACCTGTAGTCCTATGAAAGTGAGATAAATCGTGAGATTTTTGACCCCATTATTGAAACGCTCACCACAGAACGCGATCATCTTCAGATTTGCTCTTGTCTGTTCACTGGCATTTTTGACCTGCAACGAGGATGATCCTTTTTATCCAACGATCAGGTATCCAGGTGCTGAAGCCCAAAACATTGATAGCGAGCAGCTGAGTCACGCTATTGATACACTTGCGAAAATAAACGGGATCAAAAGCATCGTGTTAGGTAGAAAAGGGGTGATCGCGGCAGAGGAACATTACAATGATGGCGGCGCCGATGTTATTCACGATGTTCGATCTGTTACCAAAAGCGTAATGGGTTTGCTCATCGGGATCGCGATTCGGGAAGGCTTTATTCATAGCGTGGATCAGACTGTGGGCGAATTCCTTATCGGAACAATACTCGACTCGTTAGAAGTTGAGAAAGCCCAGATTTCAATAAAGCAATTGTTAACAATGAGCTGCGGTCTGGAGTGGCACGAGCTTGATGGCGGCAATAGTTATGACCAGTGGTATTGGTCAGGGGATCATATTAATTGGGTTCTAAACCAACCCTTCATCCATACACCGGGTAACGGGTTTAATTACAATACCGGAAGTACACACTTGCTGTCAGTTATCCTAACCCTTGCGACAGGGGAAACGGCGCTCGATTTTGCGCGCACATATCTTTTCGAACCACTGGGAATCGTCGAAAGTGATTGGGCTACTCTTCCTCAGGATGAAAGGTTCAGCAATGGTGGCGCTGGTCTAAAAATTTCACCACATGCCATGTTTGTAATTGGTAGCCTGGTTCTGAACGGTGGCAGATGGCTTCAAAAGCAAGTCGTGCCCTCAGCGTGGGTAACCGAATGCACTTCAATCCACAATATGACCAACGACTATAATCCCTATGGTACTAATTATGGTTATCTTTGGTGGATTGGTCAGGCGCACGGTCGTGATCATTTTTTTGCAATGGGGTGGGGAGGTCAATTCATCGTCTGTATTCCTGATCATGACCTTGTGGTTGTCGCTACCTGCAATTGGAGAGGTGTATCAGATAATGAGGCTCGTCAGCGCTGGTATGATATCTTCATCGTTATTATGGATAATATTCTGACTGCCGTAAGGGAATAGGATGCTACATATCTCCCGATAACTGAAATTCATTGGCTGACAAATGGCTTAATGCCCATGGCATACCAAACAACTACCCCAATCCTTTCAATCCTATAACCAACATTGAGTTTTCCATTCCACCTGTCCCGATGAGATCGGGAAAATCTGAGTTTGTCACTCTGAAGGTTTAAAACATTTTGGGCGAGGAGGTGGCAACTCTGGTTTCGGAAAGACTCTCTGCCGGGCAACATAAATATGAATGGTCCCGGACGACCGGGATGGCCAGCGGGGTGTATTTGTACAGAATTCATGCGGGGGATTATGTTGAGTCCAAGAAGATGGTTCTCCTGCGGTAGCATTAGTGCTGACAAATGTCGAGGGAGTAATATTAGGGGCGGTCATTCGACCGCCCTTTGATATATTTGAGGAAAATCAGACAGCTGAGCAGGACAGAGTATATTTTTATATTTTTAATATCATTCTTTTTCCCATGGACCTCCATTCTTCCAAAAATAATTCCACGTTTTTGAGTTATCATTGGCCGCCTCTAAGGGAGGTAGTAAAAATTCACACAAGAAATCGGCGATTTTTGCCAGACTTTCTGAAATATGATGAACGTTATTTTTGCTGATAAATGCTTTCCATTGTTTTTGTTTATTATCATCTGCTATAAAATCTTGGGATAGACCTATTGGTTTCTTTTGTGGAATCTCTGTATTGCGTTTTCTGAAAGTCCTTCGTATTGCTTCAACTAACAGTGTTCCCTGAAAGTCAAACTGTTTAGCGATTACGGAGAGATCGTAATAGTCTTTCATTCTGCTGCTAGCAATGCCGAATTCTACTATGATTTGTAGCTTCTCTGAGACTACCGATTCCTTTGGATATGCTCGAATCTTTGGGGCAGGAAAATCCAGCAGAGTTGGGAAGTCAATTTCTGGAGGGTCGGTTACTACATCGCCAAATCCGACATCAAATTGCATGGGTATTTTCGTCTTTCCAATGTTGGCAGTCATGAGAATTCTCTGTCCATGATAATCTTGTTCTTCTCTGATCTCCATAATGCGAATATCTTTATCATCAAATGTTAAACCATCCGGTTCAACCGTCACCTTACAAATTTCTTGGAATTTAGTTCTCAATGCATCATCAGAATTATCACCGAATCCTAATAAATCAACATCTTTTGTAGGTCGATATAATTCGCTGGTCCAAACCATAAAAAGCATCGCACCCTTGAGGATAAAATGATCCTTGTAGTTGGATTTGTATAATCGATAAAGAAATCGCTCATTGGCATATCGGCTAAGGACGAAGTGATAATCTTCATTTCTTTTTTTGCTTACCTGGAGCAATCTGTCTCTCACAGATGCCTCAAGATTTTTCACTTGATCAGTACTCATGGCATGACTTCCATGTATGGTCGCATCACATTTGATACCCGGCAAATTTTGGCATAGTGCCAAAGGTCATCGTTGGTGCACTTATTTGCTCGGCGGCATTCGCGAAGCGCCTCCAGGGCAACATCAAGACCTATTTTGTTTCGATATTTGAAACAATCTGCAACTGTTTTTGCAGGATTGTATACTTTGACCGACACACCTTCCACATTATGGATTTCGATTCCGGCTCTGAGAGAGGGCCCGTCACTAAGCCATACTATATTTATGGGCAAATCTTTAATAACTGGTTTCCAAGATTTGCGACTCAAAGCAATCCATACCCTGTGTGGTTGTTGTGTTGTAATTTCATGGTACTGTAGTGCTGAAAATAGACATATCACTCCTGAAGGTATTCTTTTGCTCACTTGAGCGATTGTACGATTGGTTGTAGGTTCAGCATCCGGTAGGATATACAAACCTCGACCAATCCTTTTCAACATTCCCTTCTCCAAAAGGCGGTATATATGGGATCGAGCAATACCAAACTTCTTCAACTCCTGAGGACGGAGTATTCCCTTTTCTTCTACTATTTCCAATATTCTTTGAGCTTGATTCATATAATTGTCTCTCATTCTTTGTTACAAAACCTCGGCACATATGAATAAGTGCCGATGAAATGTAACACAGCGGGTGAGCATAATCAATGACGATTCAACCAACATCGAGTTTCCATTCCCAAACCAGGGTTTGTCACCCTGAAGGTTTTCAATATTTTGGGAGAAGAAGTCGCAACACTGGTTTCGGAGCGACTCGCTGTCGGAAGTTATAAATATGATTGGGATGCGAGCAGTTTGGAAAGTGGCGTGTATTTGTAAAGGCTTCAAGCGGGTGCATTTCATGATAGTGAGAAGATGATTTTAATGAGATAAGATTCAACTAAACAATGTGCTTCCAACAGGCGGCTGTTTGGCCGCCTGTTTTTATTCTCACAATCCATCCTACACTACGAGGGAGCATTTCAAAGCCATTTTATTTTTTTAAAAATCAATCGAGTTCTTCAAATACAATTTTTATCGAATATTGCTATTATTGTTATGAGGGATTATTTTAAAATGAAAAGAGCCAAGTGAGCAAATTGAATTCATGCAAAAAAATTTATCGGCGAAATTAATTATCAATTAAGTTAAAACGCTCATAGGAACTTTTCCCGTGGATATAGAAATTAATACAATTTTATTTTCAAAAACCTTTAATAGCCTACCTAAGCTCCAATCTGACAACCTATTATCAGAAGTCCATAGTATCTTTAATCAAGCACTCAATCTCAATAGTGGATTAAAATATCAAGTTCTGAAATTTGGTTCAAACAATAAATTGGGGATTTTGCAATGATTGGCACAAAAATTAATCATTACAAGATTCTCGAAAAAATTGGTGAAGGAGGTATGGGTGTTGTCTATAGAGCAGAAGACACCAAGCTTAAACGTGAAGTTGCCATAAAATTCTTACCCCATTCCCTTAAAAATAATACTTTGGAGCGCAAACGGTTTGAAGTGGAAGCACGGGCAGCCGCTGCTTTGAATCACCCCAATATAACCACTATCCACTCGATTGAAGAAACAGATGATGAACTATTTATTATAATGGAAATTATTGACGGGCACGATTTAAAAAGCATTTTATATGAAAAACAACTTTCTGAACAAGAAATTATTAATATAGCTTTTCAGATCGTCCAGGGATTACAATCTGCTCACAATTCTGGAGTTATCCATCGCGATATAAAACCGGCCAATATTATGTTGACCCGGAGTGGTACGGTTAAATTGATGGATTTCGGTCTGGCAAAAATGTTGAGCCTTGGTACTCAACTTACACAAGATGGCCATGCCATGGGTACAATATCGTATATGTCACCTGAACAGACCAGAGGTGGAGATGTTGATGTCCGGACGGATATCTGGGCATTTGGTGTGATTTTGTATGAAATGCTGGCCGGATCACTTCCTTTTAGGGGAGAATATGAGCAGGCTGTAGTCTATAGTATTTTAAATGAAGAACCAGTACCATTAACCAAATTTCGAGCTGGTATTCCTCTGCAATTACAGCGAATTGTGATGAAGTGTCTTGAAAAGAACCCTGAAAATCGTTATCAAAACGCTGATGATCTGATAAGTGAATTAATGAAAATCAAGGAACCTTCTGAAATTGATATTGCTAAACTTGGTAAAACTGGTAAGAATATAACTTCATTTGTTCCAAAAGTGCTGGTCTTGGTTTTAATAATAGTAGTTGGCTATTTCGTAGTAACCGAAATGTTACCAGTCGATATGGCGTCCACAAATAAAGAAGAAGCATCAATTGCAGTGCTTCCTTTCAAAAATATAAGTTCTGATCCTCATCAAGAATATTTTTGTGAAGGTATGACTGAACAAATAATCAGTAACTTGAGTAGAGTGCAAAATTTGAAGGTCATTTCTCGCACTTCTGTGTCAAAGTTTAAAAACAGCATAGAGACAATTCCAGAAATAGCAGCGATTTTGAATGTAAAATTTATCCTTGAGGGTAGTGTCCGGAAATCACAAGATTTTATTAGAGTCACTACCCAGCTGATAAATGCAGAGGATGATTCACATGTATGGGCGGAAGATTTTGATAAACAACTCGATGACGTCTTCAAAATCCAGGATGATATATCAGATAGGGTAATTTCTTACGTACTAAGAAAATTACCATCTAACGAGATAATAAGGACTCCGTCAAAACAAACGAACAACATTCAAGCTTATGATTTTTATCTTCGGGGAAGATACTATCACGAACAAAAATTATTATATAGCGAGGATGAAGAATCTTTTAAACTTGCAAAGATGATGTTCGAAAAAGCCATCGAACATGATCCGAGTTTTGCTTTACCCTATGCTGCTCTTGCTGATATATATCACACTTATTTTATTAACAAACCAAATCAGAGAAAAGAAATATTAGGATTACAGACTGAATACTTGAACAAGGCATTTAGTTTGGATTCAACCTTAGCTTACAACTATCTCGTTAAGGGAAGAATTCATCAGATAAATGAAGAAATAGATGAGGCATTCGAAAGTTTTAATAAAGCCGTTCAGATAGCCCCCAATGCTGAATGGATGAATTATAGTTTTGGATCATTTTTATTCGGTAGAGGTCTCTGTTATGAAGCAATTCACTTTATTGACAAGACTATAAAAGTAGATCCGTTGAACCCTCGTTTCTATATCATTCGAGCTATTTCAAATAATTATCTCGGTAATTTTGAGAAATCGGAGAGTGATTATAAGAAGGCTGTTGAACTGCAGCCCAAATTTATACCTGCTCTCGTTAACTATGCACATCTTTTAATTGAAATCGACAGATTAGAAGAAGCAGAAAATGTTTTAACACAAATAGAGGAAATACAACCAATTGATAATTTTCTGAAAGCAAAATTTTTGGCTGCAAAAGACCAAAGAAAAACTGCACTGGATCTTATGGGAAAGAATCAGAATGTGCAGATATTTTCTCTCTTAGGAATGAAAGAAGAAGCCCTGTTTTTAATTGAAAACTCTTTATTTCTAGATAACAAGTCACGGACATCTTATTACTGGTTATATAAAACCAATCCAGTTTATATAAAGATTCGAGACGATTTGCGATTTCAAAAATTACTGTTTAAACATAAAAAAATTTATGAAGAGAACAAGAAGAGGTATAGAATTACTTTATAGAAACCAGTTTTGAAGAGGTTGAAGGTAAAACAAATTGTCAGAATAATCCCCCCCCTCCAGAAAGACATTTATTATAAAGTATCACACTGGCAGATAAACAAAACCCAGCAGGTTATAACATAGTAGATTTCGATGGAAGCGTTTTAGCTAATGGCATTTACCTCTATCATATTCAAGCAGCTGACTTCGTGGAGGTGAAGAAGATGGTTTTGATGAAATAACCTCTCAATAACGGAGGAGCCGGCTTACAACTGGCTCCTCTTTTTCTATATGTAATCTTGTGAATCATTCCCAATTAAATACGGAAAGGTGAATATTGCCAGAGCAATGCTCTCGCTAAGTCATCCGGCCAATTTTATGTTATCTGCAGCCATGAATCCCTTTCCATGGTGCTATTGCACTGATCCAAACAAAGATTGCAGTTGTTCACCACCCCAAATTCAACGGTATTTATCAAAGGCAAGCGGTTCCCTGCTGGATCGTATCGATATCCAAATAGAGGTGCCTTTCCGGATACCATGCCTAAGGAATATGAATTGGGAATAGAGTTTCTGCATTTGTGATTTTTAGAATGCAGGGAGGCTTTTTACCCTCTTTTTATGTTGGATGCAGGTGAACAGTCACTAATTTCTATTTTTGTAATTGCTCGTCAAAAAACTTTCTTATATCATTTCTCACCAACTATATTTACTTAACACCTACGAATACCGAACGCAATCCGTATTACACGCGTTTGAAATTGGCTTTGATTTGACATTTGATTGGGATCAAATAAATATTTCTTAGTTTTGATTTCAGCTTTACAATTTTTGACGTTCGTAAGAGGTGTATCTGAAAACCTTTAGAGGGGCTTCCCTGATGACCGAAATTATACTTATTTTTGAAAGATGCAGGTTGTTATCAGGAAGATTAAGGAATTACTTGGTATGCATTAAGAATAAATCGGGGGGCGACTTGATGCATTTATACTTTTTCTTTTTAGGTTATTGTCCACCCTCCTTTTTCATAGAATCCTGAATGAGTAAATTATGCTTGTGGAAAAAGAGTTTAATCTATGGCTGTTGAAGGAGATATGCTTTGGTCCGCCACAAACGAAGGTCTAGATAAGCTTAATAAAAATACTGGCGAGAAATTTTTGTAATAGGAAGCATCATATGAAGAAAAATACAGCAACTTATCCTAATATATTTTGGAAACGATTGTTCCTTATATTTTTGTCATCATATCTATTCTTTCTCGGATTCTTATTTCAGGTTTCTGCACAAATTTCAGAAATTACCAATGATGCAATACCAAAAGAATCTATTAGCCCAATGAACATAAGGTACGATTATAAAATCAGTGAAAGTAATCAATCTTTACCACCCCCTTTAGCCCCTTCTTTTTATAAAATCATTGAAGGAATCAATTTTGATGAGGATGCGGCTAATACCGGTTCTTACCATATTCCACCCGATCCGATTGGAGCCGCAGGAATTGATCATGTGGTTTCAGTTGTTAATACTTCAATTGAGTGGTTTACGAAGGCAGGTCTAAATCAGAACAGTGAAAGCCTGGCAGACTTTTTCTCTCCATTGTCTCCACAAACCAGTACATTTGATCCCAAAGTCATATACGACCAGTATGAGGATCGATTTTTGGTAGTGACTCTTGAAGTTGTGGAAGTTACACCTAATCATAATTCAGGTAATATATCAAGTATCTTCCTCGCAGTTTCTGATGACAGTGATCCCAACGGGATTTGGTATTTCACAAAGGTTGATGCCAAACAGGCGATCGGTCCGGGTGACTACTTTGCGGATTATCCCGGATTTGCCCTCGACGAGGAAGCTGTCTATGTTACCGCGAACCTATTCAGACATATATTAAGATCCTATGGCGGCGTACGATTGTGGATTATCGATAAGAGCCCATTTTACGCTGGTGGTGCTGCATCAGTAACCGTTCATGATCCAAGTGCAAGTGCTTCATTGCCTGGTGATGCTTTTACATTGCAACCAGCGCATATGTTTGGGGCCGGACCCGCGGGCGTTGGCACGTTTCTGGTTAATTCCGGATGGGTCAGTGGTGCTACTGATTTCCTTAGTGTTATTCGAGTGGATGATCCACTGGGATCACCAACATTTACCAATCAATTCATTTCTTTGGGGGATGTTACCTCCGGTTTTAGTCTACCTAATGCCCCCCAATTAGATACTTCTGCGGATATAGAAACTAATGATGGCAGGGCACTTCATGCCGTTTGGCGTAATAATGAGCTTTGGGGAACACTAACAGTAGATCCCCCTTCGGGTGATAATGCAGGCCAAGCAACTGCCCATTGGTATCGAATCGATACATCAGTCCTTTCTTCACTTTCGTTACTTGATCAAGGTGATATTGGAGGAGAGGACATTGCCACAGATGCCCATACTTTTTTCCCGGCGATTTCTATTGACAAAAACGGAAATATGGCGATTGGATTTTCATCTTCGGCCCCCTCAATTTATCCCGGTGCATACTATACAGGGCGACTGGCTACTGATCCCCCAGGTACGGTTCAGCCAAGTACTGTTTTTGCTGCCGGATTAGATTATTATTATCGCCAGTTCGGTGGCACACAAAATCGTTGGGGGGACTACAGTGGGTTGTCGGTTGACCCAGTGGATGATGAAACATTTTGGGTCTTTAACGAATATGCTTTAACTCATGGTACTATTTTGCCTCAATATCCAATTCAGAATGGTCGTTGGGGAACTCGTTTTGCCAACTTTACTTTTGCTACTCAAAGCATTTCACCAGGAGATGTTATTATTACAGAGATCATGCAAAATCCCAATGCAGTCCTGGACTCTGATGGGGAATGGTTTGAGATTTATAATACAACCGCTTCTCCGATCGACCTGAATGGATGGACAATTCGTGATGATGATATAGATGTTCATATAATTGGAGGTCCCTTAATAATTTCTTCTCATAGTTTTTTAGTCCTAGGCATTAACGATACCTCCAGTATTAACGGAAATTATACAACTAATTATCGCTATAGCGAACTTCTCTTAGCCAATGGTGCTGATGAGGTTGTTTTAGAGGATCCTGATGGGATCGAAATCGATCGGGTAAATTATGATGGAGGACCTAATTTCCCCAATCCAGATGGCGCCTCGATGGCCCTAATAAATTTTCAGTTGGATAACAATATAGGTTCAAATTGGATTGAATCGACTGCAAGAGAGCTGACTTTTACAGCATCTGGAGACCTGGGATCACCAGGGACGCTTGGATTTGATCAATCACTTCCTGTAACGCTAACATCATTTACTGCAACTGCAGGTAATAACAAAGTCACACTACGTTGGATAACCGAAAGTGAATTAAATAATGTCGGCTTTAGAATATTACGGTCATCAGATATTAGCGGACCTTACAACGTTATCGATTCATTTGAACAAAATCCGGAATTGGAGGGACAATTTAACTCAAATACCCCCCATGAATATTTCTATATAGATGATTTGGTTACTAATGGGATTACTTTTTGGTACAAAATTGTGGATGTTAATATTATTGGTGTCGAAACAGAACAAGCACCAATTTCTGCCACACCTCAGAATGGAATTGGAGAAATAACAACAATCGGATCGGAATTGCCAACTGCGTTTGAACTGCATCCCTGTTTTCCTAATCCGTTTAATCCCGAAACGAATGTAGTATTTGATATCCCACTTGCGGATAATACACAATTAATTCGTGTTGATTTAACCGTATATAATACCTTGGGACAAAAAGCAAAAGATCTTTTTCAGGGTCAATTGAGCCCGGGAGTACATATGGTTAGTTGGAAGGGAGATTTAAATTCCGGTCGGGAAGCGGCAGGGGGCACTTATTTTGCCGTTTTGAAAATTGATCGCTTTCAAAAAGTCATCAAATTAATTCTATTGAGATAGAATTAATAGTAGAATTCCTAATAAGTTTGCAGGTGGGCCTTATTTATCCAGGTTGGAAGCAGTTGATCCTGAATCGAGTTCAGGACAAGTTTTTGTAGACGTTAGGAAGATGATTCAAATGAAATAACCTCTCAATCTCAGACGAGTTAGCCTCAAACTAGCTCCTCTTTTTTTAAAGAATATTGTAAGTCCATTCGCCTCCGAATATCGCTTAATTCTTCCAGAATATATTTTGTTTTCAATTTTGCCACCAAAGATCTAATTGATTGACCAGACTAGTTCAAGATAATGATGGAAAAACTTAGAATCGCTGAGATTTTCGAGTTCATTTTTTATCTACCCTACTCGATAATAACATAACAGTTTTAATATGAATTATTTGAGAAATGATAGGGAAACAAACATTGAACAAAAATAGGGATTTGATACTATGCGAATTTTCATGGAAGAATATTTAAAAGATTCTTATCCAGTAGACAATTATAATGATAAAGAGGTACGGGTGTCTGCTGATACTGAAGTAACTAAAGCATTTAAGCTTCGAAATATGAACATATTAATCTCATCACAGCAGAAAAAATATTTCATTGAGAATATATTTGCAGATGATGAAGAAAAATACCAGCGAATCATTACCCTATTTAATTACATAAAAACATGGCGGGATGCAAACAGTCTACTTGATTTAATTTATCATAATAATAAATTGAATCCTTTATCTGAAGAAGCGCGAGAATTTACCTCAATTGTTCGCAACTGTTTTGATGACTAAACGATTCGTCATTTTTCAATAAATCCGGAAACGGTTTATTGATAATTTTATTCTTGCTATCTACAAAGCATTAAGTAAAATCCTCTCTTAATCTACACTATAATTCTGTCCAAAAGGATATGACTGGAAAGACTCAAGGCAAGACTTATCTTTAGAGCTATTTTTTATTATTCTTGCTATGATATTAGTGATTCTTAAGTAATTAGACTAACCGGTGACATGCCAACTCCTCAGTTTTTTTATTATTTGGCGGCATTTTTAAGGAATATTGCGTATTATAAACTCAAATGAAGCAAACGAGGAGAATTTTATGCACAGCAATAAAGCTTTCCTCATAAAAATAAATGTATTACTAATCGTAATTATAAGTACGCCGCTGCTATTAAACTGCCAATCCAAAAAGATCATTAAACTTGAACCGGTTGCTTTTTCGGATGAGCAGTGGACGGGCCTTGCTGTTTCAAATGAAGAGAGGCTATTTGTCAACTATCCCCGCTGGTCTGAGAACATAACTACATCAGTGGCAGAAATCATAGATGGCAAGCCAATCCCATACCCCGATACCTCCATGAACAATTGGGTGCCGGGTAGAAATCCCGCCACGCATTTCATCTGTGTACAGGCATTGTTTATAGATGATAAAAACAGGCTGTGGATTCTCGATCCGGCTAATCCTTGGTTCAGAGGTCTCATTCCTGGCGGTCCCAAGTTGCTGCAGATGGATCTTGCTACTAATAGTGTTGTTCAAACATTCCAGTTTGAGCCCGAAATTGCATTGCCAACCAGCTACCTCAACGATGTACGCATCGATACCCAGAGGAATTATGCTTATATTACCGATTCGGGAGACGGCGCATTGGTGGTACTTAATCTAAACACAGGTGAAGCACGCCGGATTTTAGAGAACCATCCCTCCACAACCTCGGAAGATATTGTGCTTACTGTAGGCGGCAATCCATGGGTCTTTGGTGATGTAAAACCGCGTGTTCACTCAGATGGTATTGCCTATGACTCAAATGGTGATCACGTTTACTATCAAGTGCTCACCGGACGTACCATGTATCGTATTCCAGGATCGTTTCTGCGACAGTTTGATCTGCCTGAAAATGAAATTGAAGCACAAGTTGAAAAAGTTGGTGAAACCGGTGCTTCTGACGGTCTCATTTTTGGAGCCGATGGCAAAATCTACATCTCTGCGATAGAACATGACGCCATTTTCCGTGCAACTCCTGATGGCAACTTGGAGACCGTCATTCAGGATACACTCATTTCATGGCCGGACTCCTTCAGCTTTGGCCCGGACGGCAAACTGTATTTCACAACCTCGCGAATTCATGAAGGCCCAACTCCGAAAGGAAAATATGGCATTTACCGCATATCTTTTCCGTAACAGTGTTCTTAACCTTCTGGGGAGAATCTTATGTCTTTGTCAAGGAGAACAAAACAAAGATACCATCCATTTTGGCTGAAACCCGCCACCCGCTCATTTTTCCAGGAAGCCCGGAAGACCTCCGGTTACTCTTTATTCGATTGGCTGCACGGCTACATCTACGGACGCTGGCCCTATTTTTATATTAGCGTCGGTACTGGAGAACATACGCTGTCTGGCTTCTTCCAAAAGCTGTGGGATATCTTTACCGGGATTTTTCAACCCAAAAAGGGTAATAATGGAAGTTCAGCCAAGATAGACTTTGCAAATGGTTACCACGGCAAGGTCATGCCACTGGAACAAGCTACCCGCTTAGTTACCGTTAACAAAGAAATCAGTATAAGGGATCTGGAGCAAATCATTCCCTACACAAAAGCACGGGATATTGTTTTGCAGAATCCGGATCACGTCGTAGCACTGGAGTGTCCCTGCCGTGCCGCACGTCCCAATCCCTGTAATCCGCTTGATGTGTGTCTCATCCTCGGGGAGCCCTTTGCCGGATTTGTTCAAGAGCATCATCCACACCGTTCACGCCGGATTACTCAAAAAGAAGCCGTGGATATCCTTCAGGCTGAACATGAACGGGGCCATGTGCATCATGCCTTTTTCAAAGATGCAATGCTGGGACGGTTTTATGCGATCTGCAACTGCTGTAAATGCTGCTGCGGGGCGATGCAAGCCTGGCGCAACGATACGCCCATGCTGGCCTCCTCCGGCTATGTAAATCAAATTGATAGGGACCTGTGCATCTTATGTGAAGCCTGTGCCGATGCCTGTCCGTTTGGAGCAATCCGCATGCATGATGATATGGTTGTTCTAGACGAGAAACTCTGCATGGGGTGCGGTGTGTGCGTCTCGAAGTGTAAAATCGGAGCGCTTTCGCTAGTACGGGATGCCGGCAAAGGAGAACCGCTGGAAATTTATGAGTTAATTGCCAATGCAGATAAAGAAAGTTGTATAGAAACTACTTTTGGATAACTTGCACAAAACAGGCAAGTGAACAAGTCATTCAAGTTAACGCTTTTCGTTTCGGGCTCAAGCTTACAAATGGTATGATTCTATAAAATACCGCGAGACAATGGATTGGTGATCAAGAGCGTCTAAATAAAACGTCGTTTTTGTAGATGGAAATCGGAAGAGCAGATTGTCGAACAATTCTGAATCGTGCCTTTCCTTGCTGAAGATTTCTTTTTAAGGTTTCGATTAATCGGGAGATAAATCCCTCGAAGTTGGAGTAGGCGTCTGTCCTATCTCATAACTTCAGTTCGGCATCCTCTGGTGATAGAAGCTCCTCTACATCAATCCAGAGGTCTTTATCAGGGCTAATTCTCGCTATTGTCATTTCCTGATTTTGGAGGTTATTGTAAAGCGCTTTTTCTTCGAACACTTCCACCAAATGGAATGGTGGTAGTTTATATTCTACTTTACGGTCTATGAAATATTCTTTTAAGTCCGTTTCAGTTTTAAGACTGCAATATTCTCTCCATCTCTCTTCAGAGCATACGATGGCACCTTTTCTATATGTTGGTCTTAGCATAAAAAGACCCCTTTTTGTTTATTATGTTCGTCTGAGTTGACCTACGTCTTAGTGCTAATTAGTTTTTGTTTTTTCCTTCAGATTGACCTCCTGTTACGCCATCAATAAGAATGTAAGTGAAGGGTTCAATAGTCTTCAAAAAACCGCTTGAAAGCTTAATGATTATGTATCGGTTTTATTCTGGGCTGGTAATGCATAATCTTTGGGAGCTAATATTTGGATATCGGAAAAATAAAACGCTATTCACACTCATAATTTTCTTATGATGCACAGCTCTTTAATCCATGAAATTCTTTTTCTTGGTTGATTTTGTTGCTATCTTGTTATTTAAAAAAGAAGTAGGGGCTATTGAGCCCCTACAATTATTGAACACATCCAAATTTTATTAATGCTCCCCTTCATGGACTCATTTCGAACCTTTTTAATTACAGCTAAATATCGGGAGCATAATAACAGCAGTGGGAATTATGTGGTTTAGTCTGAAGAAATTACTTTGCTTCATAAAAGGCTGGCTACGTAGGCCAGAGCAAGATGTGAGTGTTTTTCTAACTTATTGAAAGACCTGCATTCGTTTAACATTGAATTAAACTTTATTTAATATATAAGATTATTCTAAGAAATGCGCTAGATGACTAATTAAAATCCATATTCTGCCTTAAGTACTATTACTTGAATACTATTAATTTGAGTAATCTACTAATTACTGCCAAATAACACGCCAATATCAATCATAATTACCTGATTCTTTACGCTCTCACCCCCATCACTTTCTTTGTTTATTTTTGTTAATCCCAGGGAATATTGCCCATCTGCAAAAAGGTCAACTCTGCCAAGGGGAATTGTTAATCCGGCGCCAAAATTAATTGCAAATTCAAAAGATTCGAAAGATTCTTTAATATCTTCTTCTTGATTTGCTGTTATTGGCCCAAATTTTTCACCCATAGCTTCTCCCTCAGCTGTCGCTTTAACAGCATTTTTTGCAGATAATAGAAATCCTATTTCCGGGCCAGCCATTACGTATGGCTTAACATTAGACTTGCCAATCGCCACTTTTGCAAGTACTGGGAAACTCAAGTAGGTTAGTTTTACTTGATCTTCTTCGCTTCCTGAAATTTCAATTGGAACACCCTGTTCAATTACGGAAGCGCTGAAATCTCCTTTTAGTTGTAATCCTTTTTGATTATATAATGCATTTATCTGTAGCGCAAACATTGGGGTTAGCCAGAATTCTATCAAACCACCCACATTAAATGTAGTTCTATTAGACTGGTTCAAAGTAATTTCGATTGGCTCGCCATTAAAATCAACTACCTCTGTTCCACCTAAATCTTCATTTACATTTACTAGATTGACACCGCCTCGAATACCAAATTTCGTTTGTGCCATTAAAGAAAGACTTGAGAACATAATAAAAATGAGAATTAAACGTTTCATCGTTTTCCCCTTAGTATTAATGATGTCTTTAATTTGATTTAATTGAGCGTTAATATATATTCGGAGAAATATTGGAAAAATTAAAAACAGTAAACGGTATTTTCGGTGATTCTATTTTATGGTTACATCATCCCCCCTCCCTTTCTAATTTAGCTTTATTTTACGCTTTCAAAAACCAAATTTTTTTCGAAAAAGTGTTCTTCATTGATTTTGAGTTGTGTTTCTGTACTGCCGTTTTCAGGTGCAAAATGTATGACTGTTAAATCCAAAATACCGCCAGGTTTGGCAACATCGCTGTTTAATTGTTCGTAATTTGCAACCCGGATTCTATGAATGAATCAAATTGAGATTTTATTGAGATAACCCCTCTTAATTCAGGATTATTCGTTTTCCTAAATTGTGTTAAGCCAATATCGATATTGGGAAAATGGCCGAGGTTGTATTATTAACGAAATATTTGTAGAGATTTTGCTTCAGATCGCTCTGTGCATCCTCCGGTTTTATCGGAAATTTTCTTCAGAAAAATCAAGGGAAAAGTGTTTTTGAATTAAATTTTCTTGAGCAGAAAATTTGGTTATCAATGTAAATAATCATATGTTTATATCTCTGAGCAATATCATGTCATAAAAAGGTCAATAAACCAAATTAGAATTATCATTTAACAAAATCCCACTTAGTCTCTTCGAGAGAATTGATATGGGGAAGATCAGTTAATTTAGGGAGTGAAAAATGATGCGATTCATATATTTAATAATTTTTGTAGTCTTTTTTATCTCCGCTGAAACTTTGGCTCAGAAAATGACTGTTAAGGATAGCGATGATAATGTTCTGATGGAGGTGAACGACGAAGGAACTGTTGGATCTATTACTCTCAAGAATGCCACAGTTGCCCCTTCTGTGATCACAGACAAACTCTACGTGCTTAATGGAATACTGTACTGGAATGGAACTGCCCTGGGCGCAGCAGGCAATGCTGGAGGATGGACAGATGATGGAATGGTCGTACGTCTGAATACAATTAGTGACATGGTCGGCATAGGAACTGCAGACCCCCGAGGCGGTCTGGATTTAGGGGAGGGCGGGCTAAATAAGAATATACGCTTAGGCGACTATCTTGATATTGGCGAGACAGACTATAGAAATGTGGTCTATTTCGGCATAAATTCAATCTTAAGCTCTTCAAGTATTCCAGGTGGATACAATCGTTTCATTCCTCGATATAATCCAGGTCAAGGATTGGTAATGATACAAAATGGCTATGCTCAGAGTTTAGATATTTATGGTATTGACTGGGATGGCAACTCTGCGGAAAAGGACTTTCCAAATGATTTCACTCATATCATCCGATTTAACTATGATGGCAATGTTGGAATTGGTACTCAAAATCCCACACATCTCTTGACTGTAAATGGAACGGTTAAAGCGGAAGAGCTCATCCTTAATACAGTCGGTGCGGATTTCGTTTTTGAGGATGACTATAAATTACGATCCCTAAATGAAGTAGAAGCCTATATAAAAGAAAATAAACATCTCCCTGAAATCCCTTCCGCTGAGGAAATGTCAAAGGACGGAATAGGTGCAGGCAAGTTCCAGTCTAAACTGCTGCAGAAGGTCGAGGAATTGACTCTATATATGATTGAGATGAAGAAAAATCAAGATATACAGAGCAATAGGTTAAAGGTTTTAGAAGAAGAAAATCAAGCCCTTAAGAATCGCATTGCTATTTTGCAAAGAACTGAACAGCAAGAGGGAGAATAGTATGAGTGCGAGACGTTTTGGGAACAAGCAACTTATCAGGAAAAGTCAAGTTCCTTTCGTTCTCAAAATACATGGTATTCTGACAGTCTTATTAATGCTGGGTACAATAGGAACGTCACAAATAGTTTATAACGGTCAAGGTCACATACCTTACCAATATCAAACTGATTGGAGCGTTGCAGGATTACTACCCAATACACCTAACACGGCAAATAATATATTTGATGTTACGCAGGAACCTGGCACGTCCTGGGATGACAAAGTAAACTCTGCCCTAAATAAGGCAAGAGTAGTTAGTGGAACTTCGATTATATATTTCCCTGCATTGCCAGGAGGACAACGATATGCACTCGGACAAGCCATTGTTTTGACAGTGAATAATGGAAATAATATTATTTTCCAAGGTGATGGTGCAGGAGCTACAATTCTAGAATTTGATATGCCTGCAAATAATAACTGTTTCGATGTGCGCGGCGAAGGGCTTGCTCAGAATTCAAATCTTATTAATGACCTGTTGAAACGTGAAAAGACATTCACGGTGGATAACGCAATGAATTTTGATGATGGCGATTGGATTCATCTGGAACAACCCAACTTTGATTATTCTCAAACTACCTCCTGGCGTGCATCAATAGGCCAAATCACCCAAATTTTGGGTAAATCAAATAACACCATAACTATAAAAGATGAGGCCAACAAGAATTATCTCCCGGTTTCGGGTTCTTTACCTGATCATGAAACAAAAATAAACAAGATAAGACCAATTCAAAATGTCGGTATCGAAAATCTCAAAATCAAACGGTTAGGAGAAGGTTACTCATCCAATTCGGAATTGGGGCATAACGTCTATTTTAAATATGCAGTGAACTGTTGGGTTAGGGGAGTTGAGATGGAGAGAACGGCTAAGAACCATGTTGGGATCCATCGATCTTCCCATATAGAAGTGAGTGGTTGTTATGTTTATGATTCTATCAGTTACGGCAGTGGAGGCCATGGATATGGTATTCATATAGAGATGAGTACCACCAACTGCCTTATCGAGAATAATGTGTTCCGCCATTTGCGCCATGCAATGATGGTTTCAACCGGCGCCAATTGTAATGTCTTTTCCTACAATTATTCCAGAGAACAGTACTGGACCGGCGTTGGAGGAATTGAACTTCCGCAACAAGGTTCTGATCTTGTATTACACGGTGGTTATGCGTTTTCAAATTTATTTGAACAAAATATTGTTGAAAGGATTGAGGCAGACAAGTCTTACACCACACCACCTTTTTGGGGATTTCATGGAATAAATGGACCGTACAATGCATTTTTAAGAAATATGTCCATCAAGGGAAGCCCAATCAATATTGATGATGTTCAGGAAATTATTCTCGATAATGCAGAATCTACCAGTGTAATTGGCAGTATCGTAAATGATATAAATATTTCTGGTAATACAACATTGGCTCTTAATTTATATGGGCGGCAAGTACCTCAAAATCAAACTTATGAAACCGGAATAAGTATCAATCATCCAGTTAGCATTACTGACTTGCTGTTAATGTTTAACATCTATCTTGCAGATGTTTCCTATTATTATTCATCTCGACCTAATTTTCTAAGCGCTAATTTTGGCTTTCCTACTTTAGGACCAGGGGATCCATTTATTAGCAATTTTCCTTACATTCGGCACATTCCGGCAAGTGATAGGTGGTTTAACAGCAATGTCCGTTATGCCACGGCAGAGCCTACAGTGTACGTAGGCGGAACACTTAGAGAAGATATTACGCTCAGTGGGATTGTTTACATCACTACTGATATAACTATTCCCGATAATCATTCACTTACCATCGAGCCTGGTTCCATAGTTCGATTTGCAGATAAGAATACGATAGTCCTAACAATCCATGGTTCCTTAGAGATAAGCTCAAGTGTTCAGTTTGAAACTGGAGAAAATGGAAATACACAGGTAATTTTATCTGGCAGTCAAACTTTTATAATTCCTCCAAGTGTTACTTTTCAAATTCGAGAAAACTCAGGGATTAAGTTCTTTGTCGATGTGGATATTGATGCTGCCACTTTCATTGCACAGGCAAACTCTAACATTATTAGCATCGGAGGAGGGAGTGTCGTTAATTCACTCTTTATTAAGGATCCTGCCTCAACTATCCGATTGCAGCACGGTTCGACTAATTTGATAGTCAAAAATTCGGAATTCAGGTACCCGTAATGCTGTAAGAATCTGAGAATAATTAGGAGGGTGTTTTACTTATAACTGGATATCAAGCTGTACAACCCTCACGCATTCACCCGGAGAAATGAAATAAAGCAAAAATGTAAATACGTCCCAATGATAAGTAAGTGTAGAGCCATGAATACTCTGACAAAAATTCTGCTGGTTCTTTTGTGTTTTTCACAGTCACTTATGGCGTCAGTACAACTGCAAATTGGAAATGGTGTTGTGATTGAAACGGAAGGTGGGATTTATGTGGTAATAGACGGAGAATTAAATGAAGTCGGTACTGGATACTTCAAAGGGAAAATATTCTCCGGGGATCGAACAGCACTGACCGCATTTGCCGGGATGAATTTGAGTGTTGGCATAGATGGATCAATAACACGTACAACAGGTTCTGGCTATTCCAAAGGTAATGGTGAAGGGCCTAGTTTTCTAAGATTTTATGAGGTGAATAATAGTAGAGACGTTCTCACAACTGATATGGAAATGTTATTTGTCTCTTCAGGCAGTTTTGATGAGCGCAATTCTCTAACTGGTCCATATTATATTTATCGCTATTCCACAAACTGGAATGGTTATGGAGAAGGAGCCTCCGCCTTTCCGCTATCTGCTTCCGGAATTCATGTCCTATCCGGCCTAACTGATTGGGTGATTTCAGATGGTGGTTTCATATTGTTCACCGACAGTGAAGTGGCCACTACCGGAACGCCAATACTGTTTAATGAAACCGCGGAAGGTGGGGATGGACATGATGTTGTAATGACTTTAAGCAATTTGACTGGAAATGGGAGTGTGACTGTTGAGCAAACAAACCGAGCACCTTCGGATTTGCTAAGTAATAAATGCTTGGACTATTTCTGGAAGATAACAAAGGATGCAGGCATCACTTCTTTTTCAACTGACGTTACTTTCAAATATCTTGACGGGGACTTATTGGCTGTTAATGAAAATATGCTGATTGCAGCCTATTATGATACGTCACAATCCAAATGGTCAGTTTTTCAGGATTATACACTTGATGTACTGAATAACACCCTTACTGTTCACAACTTGGATCATTTTACAGTTTTTGCTGTTGGAGAAGCAGAAGCATTTAGTTCTTCTGTTTCAGCCAAAGTTTTCTTAGAAGGTCCTTTTGACACAGGTAGTATGTTAACAACCTTATTAAGTTCAGGCCATTTACCTTTGGTTCACCCCTATGGCGGTGCACCATGGAATTACGGTGGTAGCGAGAGCGTAACGAGCATCCCTGGAAGTGTGGTTGATTGGATACTGGTTGAAATTCGCTCTTCAACCGAAGCAAGTAGTATAGTTGCCAATAGAGCAGCTTTTGTAAAGAGCGATGGAAATGTGGTTGATTTAGATGGGATCAGTCCCGTGAAATTTGAGATAGCCGCAGGTGAGTATTATATCTGTATACACCATAGAAACCATCTGTCAATCATGAGCGTGGCAGCACATGCCATTAGTTCCTCCACTGAATTGTATGATTTTACTGCATCCTTAAATGCTGCTTATAGTGCAGGTCCTGCAGCAATGAAGGATTTAGGAGGTGGTAGCTTTGGCATGTTTTCTTCTGATGCTAATGGAGATGGACAGGTGACATCAAGTGATTTTAATGTTTTTTTGCCTGCTGCAAAGGCTGCTGAAACAGGCTATCACATGGCTGACTGGAATCTTGATGGACAGGTAACCTCATCCGATTTCAACTTTTTTAATCCCAATGCAAAAAATGCTGCAAGGACTCAGGTGCCTGGCGCAGTAGTTGTCAGCAGTATAAGGATAAACAAATCTGGCATAAAGGAGGAGATCCATGTTGAATAGGATAAGGTTTGTATTATTCTATTCATTTCTTTCCTCATTATCATTTTCATTGAATGCACAAACGACGATTGACCAGCAGTTGAATGTGGTGACTAATGAGCTGACATTGGGAGGAAGCTTTCAGGTTCAGGTGGAGGTAAAGGGAACAAATCTTTCATTGGCAAACACCTTAGGTTCTGCAACGATAGACGTGGAATATGACAATACTGCCTTGAGCTATATTGGCATTGAGCCTCTAAGTTGGGCATTTGACTTTGGAGAAGGGTATAGTCGTTCGGTAACCGATAATACTACCTTTTTGAGAATATTGGTAACTGGTGGCGATGTAAATCAGGATTGTCTTGAACCACCAAATCCACCGGGTTTTGATATTGGCACAACCTATACCGTCTGGGTGACGCTGAATTTCACGATATCCGATCCAGCAGGAAGCGCAGGATTACACATTACTGCTGGGAGCAATGCGATTGGATTATTCGATACCCATCAGAATAGCGATTGTGAGGGAAACATAAGCAATCAGGTATTAACCTACAATGGAGTAACGGGCAACGATCATCCCTTGCCGGTTGAGCTGTCCTCGTTTGTTGGGGAGGTGGTTAACAATGAAGTAATACTAAATTGGATAACAGAAAGTGAAATCAACAACCAGGGATTTGAAGTACTTCGTTCAGAAGCTGAGGAGAGTGGTTATGAGATGTTATCGAGTTATCAACATAATCCTGATCTATTAGGTCAGGGGAATACGAATGGTAGCCACGAGTACAGTTATAATGATGATGCAATAGAGCGAAGCAACACCTATTGGTATAAGATAATTGACGTAGGAATAATGGGAGAGAGACACAACCATCCGCCAATTAGTCTTGCGGTTGAGTTATCGCCCATCCTGAAGAACTTTGAATTGAGTCAAAACTATCCCAATCCATTCAATCCGGATACTCGGATAGAGTTTGGAGTACCAGATAAGGGTAGGAGAGTAAGGATAGAGATAGGGGTATATGATATCTTAGGTCAGAGAGTTAGGAGGTTGGTTAATAAGGAGTATGACCCTGGATATCATTATGTTGTTTGGGATGGAAGGAATGACAGTGGATTACAGTTGGGAAACGGCATCTACTTCTATTATTTAAAGAGTCGGGATTGGTATAATTTGAAAAAAATGATTTTGATAAAATAGTATAGACAAGCGAATAGGCAGCTTGTTTCAGAAAAGGCGGTCATTTGGCCGCCTTTTCAATTTTTTTGAGTTCCTTTGTGCTCCGGCGGAGGGACTTGAACCCCCAACCTAGTGGTTAACAGCCACCCGCTCTACCATTGAGCTACGCCGGAATGTGTTTAAAGATACTTCTAATGTAAACGGCATCCAATATAAATTTTTAGGCTCCCTCAGTCAATAAATTTTATAATTTTTATTGTAGTTATTGATAAATATTTTAACTTACTTCGAACGTTGGATAATAAAGAAGTTTAATGAGAAATTGTAATCATTCAAGTCTAAAATATTAACGGGAGATTTGCTATGGTCAATCGTGTCTTCAATTTTAATCCGGGGCCTGCCACACTTCCATTGTCCGTATTACAAACTGTTCAGGAAGAGCTACTCAATTATCACGGGGAGGGGATGTCTTTGATGGAAATGAGCCATCGATCGAAAACATTTGATCAGCTTGTGCTGGATACCGAAGCTATAATAAGGGATATCGTGGGATTTTCCGAGGATTACCATGTTCTGTTTTTACAGGGTGGGGCAACGGCACAATTCGCGGCAGTTCCTTTAAATCTTTCTGTTGAAGGTAAACATGCTGAGTACATTAATAGCGGTTCCTGGTCGAAAAAAGCGATTCAGGAGGTCGAAAAACTTGGAAAACCTTTCAAAGTAATTGCCTCCTCTAAGGAGGATAATTTCTCATATATACCTTCAGATTTTACGATAAGTCCTGAGGCGTCCTACCTTCATTTAACCTCAAACAACACTATCTATGGTACTCAGTGGCAGAGCTATCCCGATACCGGTAATGTTCCTCTGATCGTGGATATGTCATCTGATTTCTATTGCCGGAGACTGAAACCGGAACAATTTGCCCTCATTTACGCAGGGGCTCAAAAAAATGCCGGTCCTTCCGGGGTCACAATAGTAATATTAAGAAACGATTTACTGGAAAGAGTGTCGAATAATATTCCAACTATTCTCAATTATAAAATTTTTGCGGAGAAACACTCACTCTATAATACTCCCAATACATTTGGCATCTATGTTGTAAATCTGGTAATGAACTGGATAAAATCTCAAGGTGGCATAGATAAAGTTGAAGAGATCAACAATAAAAAGGCCGGTCTCGTTTATGAAACCCTGGACGCCACAGATTTCTACAGACCTCATGCAAGGAAAGATAGTCGCTCTATCATGAATATTGTTTGGCGACTAAAAACCGAGGAACTTGAAAAGTTGTTTGTTGAAGAGGCCAAAAAGAACAACCTGGTTGGTTTAAAGGGACACCGTTCGGTGGGTGGTATCAGAGCCTCGGTTTATAACGCTATGACCTATGAAGGGACTCAAGCTTTGGCCGATTTTATGAAGGAGTTTGAAAGAATTCATGGTTGATTAACGATATGAACTAATATTCTGAACCGGCCGAATTTCACTTTTTGGGATTAAGCCGGTCTCCAATATTTTGTCCAATTGTTTTAGCAATTTATTTGCATTTCGCATTTTTCTTTTTAAATTTAGCGTTGCTTGTTAATATTTATAGTAACATAACAGACTTGGAGTATTCTAAATGGCGAAAAAATCACAATCCTTTGCAGATAAAACGAAAAAAAAAGCTGAGGTGTCGGAATATAAAGTCGTGAAAGCAGTTTTTTCCTATAAATCACCAGTGCGTGGCACCTGGCGGTTTGGGGAGAAACTCATCAAAGTTCCTTTTGACGTTAACGAGGAACAGTATATTCAGGAGCAAATTGATAAAGCCATTTCTATGCAATCACAAAATTGATTAATGTATGTCTCAGAACTTGTGTATTGAATCAATAGTTATCTTTTAACAGGAGTATATAATGTCCAGAATTTGTAAAGTTACCGGTAAGGGCCCATTGACCGGAAACAATGTGTCTCACGCTCATAATAGAACCAAACGGAAACAATATCCTAACCTTCAGTCCAAGAAAATATTTGTTCCGGAATTGGATAAATTTGTGCGAGTAAAACTTTCCACAAAAGCATTGAAAACCGTCACGAAACAGGGTTTAATGCCATATTTAAATAAGCAGGGACTTTCATTGAAGGATATTGTTTAAGATTCGATATTGTCAATAATTAACAAGTTGGGTACAGATAATGTTTAGAAAATATTCAATACTGGTTTTTACACTCTTTTCAATTTTGATTTTATTTGGATGTGGAAATGGTTCTCAGCAAACACAAACCAGTGCAGATAAGGAACTATCTCAATTAGAAGAAGCAACTCTGGAAACAGTAACGTTAGATGTTAAAGGAATGACTTGTGATGGTTGTGTTCAGACGATTAGCAAGACGATGGCAAAAACGGATGGTGTTGACAAATGTGAAGTAAGCCTGGCCGAAAATTCTGCAAGTGTTACTTTTGATCCTTCCAAAACATCTAGGGAGAAGATTGCCCAGACCATTTCAGATTTGGGTTATCAGGCTACCCTCCTAAATAACTAGATTTTTAATCATAGAGTTCTACTATGCCTCCTGATTTCATTTTGGGAGGCTGTTTTTGTTTTGGTTTGCCAAGGCAGATTTTTTATACCGGCTTCGTTTTTGTTCGAAAAGTAATTGCCTTTAATTCACTCCGAAGGTCAATCCCTCTTTCACACACACTTTTTAAATTGGCAAGACTATTTTTCCAACCCAGATAGGTGTTTTTATAAAATTCATCATACTCAGAGCCAAATTTCATACCGGAACAACAGAGATACACCGCTGTTTTGCCTGCCGGTAATTCTTCCAATTCAAATCTATGCACGATTGGCTGAGCATGTGCTTGTTTCGCAATACTTATCTGAAAATTCTCGTCACTCTCCCATTTTTCATATTCCACTTCAAAAAAATACGGTAGTTGAAATTTTCTATACCGGGCTTTTCCAGTAACCGATTGAGCTCCCATTTTCCAACAATATTCGACCTTACCACCCTCCCTGCAATCGGCCTTTGCGCTTTCTGTCCACCAGGAATTTAATCCTTTAACTGTAGTCAAAGCATCAAAAACTGTAGCAATGACGGCATTTATTTCGGTTCGAATATCAAATGCGCGATAAATTTTGATTGCATTTTTAAGGCTGAGTAATTTATCCATAACCAATCCTCCTGGCTTAGAGGTTTAACAAATTCTAGTTGTTCTAAAATTAACAACTAATAAGTCATTCAGAAAGTAGGGCGGCGCTGCGGTTTCAGCTTCCGAAAGCGATCTAATTGGTGTGTTGAACAGTATCAGGAACCCCGTTACTGCACAGCAGATAGGCTAAGATTCCAATTGCTGCGCTTCCAAGTTCCATTTCTCGTGGATGGACGGCCTCAAATACATCATTATCAGAATGGTGATAATCAAAATACCTTTGGCTATGCGGAGCAAAACCGATTAAAACGCTACAACCGTTTAATTGTTTAATGTCTACCCCTCCATAACCCCTTTTTATCCAATTGATTCCGGCAGTTTTCAGAAAATCTAACCAGTTGTTTAAATAGTCAATGTAATAATTTTCTGCATCTACTGTAAAACCTAATGGGGTAAAGGCACCTCTGTCGGATTCAATAGCAGCAATGTGGCGTAAATCGTTTTGCAAATCGGCAATCTCAGCATACTTTTTCGCTCCCCGGATTCCGTTTTCTTCATTTGTAAAGAAGACGCAGCGAATGGTTCTTTGGGGACGAATCTCTAAACGCTTTAACAGATAAAGAGCCTCAAGTGCCTGAATACAGCCTGCTCCATCGTCGTGGGCGCCATCCCCCTTATCCCAACTATCAAAGTGGCCACCGACCAGGACAATCTCATTTGGGTACTCTGAGCCGGTTATCTCACCGATTACATTGTATGATTCCGCATCAGGCAGCGTCTCACAATCCAGCCGCAAGTTTACCTTGAGGTCCGGGGTGTCTTTTAAAGCATCGCTGAGATAATCCGCATCAACAAGACTTATGGCAGCGGCAGGTATTTTTTGTATACCTTCCTCATAATTCATAGCCCCCACATGCGGTACGTCGTCATATTTTGTGGTAACTGATCGAACGAGAGCCGCTACTCCACCTGCTTTTGCGGCCTCAATTGCTCCCTTCGATCTTTGCTGTACTGCTACGGAGTAGGCCTTAAAGGTGTTGGTAAATGTGGGATCCATCGGCTGATTAAAAAAAATAATCTTGCCTCTCGCCAAGTCGGGATTAGCTCTCAGTTCTTCGAAAGATTTTACTTCAAAAACTTCTGCTGTAATTCCTTCCGGTGGGGTGGCAATGCTCCTTCCTAATGCCGCCACTGTTAATCTTTTATCACTGATAATACCAGCATCCTCAATATTGCCTCTCACCCAGTGTGGGACCAAAACTGGCTGTAATTCAACCCGATCTAACTCCAAATTATCCATCGTATTTTTCGCCCATGTGATGGCACGAAGTGAGTTTTCCGAACCGCTGAGCCGGGGTCCTATTTCACATAATTCTCTAAGCTTATTATACCCCCATTTTCCTGATAAAGCTGCACCAATCATAGCTCTGGCAATCTCTTCAGTATTCTGGGGTAATTCTTTTTCTTGGGTGATTTGTGCAAGGGTTATGGAAATAAAAAATAGCAATAAAAAGAATAGGATTAATTTATAAATGCTGGATTGAGGTCTACTCTTTGACATAAAATTTCTCTCAAAAGAATGTGAAGATTAGGCATTAATGTAATAGAATGTCGGTGCTAAAAATTAATTCGAAATATAGGTAATCTATTCGAGAAGTCAAGCAAGAACGAGTTAAATTTTGAATTCATTTTTATGAAATATTTTAATTTGTCTTTCATGAAATCAGTCTGGTTTTGTAACTTCAATATTTATAAGGGCTGCAGTTAATTAATAGGTGGATGTATACTGAATAGAGTTAGTTTTACTGCGAGATTGGTAATTATTTAAAATAAGTGACATTTTAAGTATTCGGTCTGCCCGGGACTTTGAATTGTCTGAAAATCTTTCATCAGCACTCATTATTGAGAAAAACAATTATCAAAAATAAAAAGGGTGAAACCGAAACCTTAATCTTAACGAACATCAAAAGACGATAAGAAATAAATTAAGTGGAGAGGAAAAATGAAAGCTTTGCAGTTTAGCATTCCCCTAATTTTATTGGCTGGCGTACTTTTTGCGCAGGATGAGGCTCGTCTCTTGCGATTTCCGGCAATCCATGGCAACAAAATTGTATTTACCTATGCCGGGGATTTGTATTCAGTATCATCAAAGGGTGGTGTGGCAAGGAAATTGACCAATGATCGTGGTTATGAAATGTTTGCTCGCTTTTCTCCCGACGGAAAACACATTGCCTTCACCGGGCAATATGACGGTAATACCGAGGTATATCTTATTCCTTCGGAAGGTGGATATCCGGATAGGCTCACATTTACTGCTACCCTTAGCCGTGATCATGTCTGGGATAGAATGGGACCCAACAACATTGTAATGACCTGGAAAAACAATGGAAAAGAGATTGTATTTCGATCCAGGATGAAGGAACAAAATGATTTTATCGGGCAGTTATATAGTGTAGCAATTACCGGGGACTTACCCCAACAACTTCCTTTACCAAGAGGCGGATTTTGTTCTTTTTCGCCCGATGACAGCAAAATGGCCTATAATAGGGTATTCCGTGAATTTCGGACATGGAAACGATACCGCGGCGGAATGGCCGATGACATTTGGATTTATGATTTCAAGACAAAGAAGGTGGACAACATCACCAACAATCCCGCCCAGGATATTATTCCCATGTGGTCAGGCGACAAAATCTTTTTTCTGTCTGATCGAGATGAAAATCTGAGAATGAATCTCTATGTTTATGATCTGGTCACAAAACAAACTAAAAAGTTAACCACTTTCAAAGAATTCGACATAAAATTTCCTTCTATCGGCAAGGAAGCTGTTGTCTTTGAGAATGGCGGATATATTTACCTGTTTGATATTGCCACCGAAACCCTAAGCAAAGTTTCCATTACTATTGCGGATGATCAGGTAGTCGGGCGGGACCTGCTTAAAGATGTGGATAAAAACGTCACAAACTATGAGATCTCACCGGATGGAAAACGCGCCTTGTTCGGTGCCAGAGGTGATGTATTTACGGTTCCCGAGAAACATGGTCCTACGCGCAATATTACAAAAACCTCCGGCGTTCATGAGAGAAATTCAAAATGGTCGCCTGATGGAAAATGGATAGCATTCATTTCGGATGCCACGGGAGAAAACGAAATGTACATTGTTGCTCAGGACGGTACGGAAGAACCGAAGCAAATAACAAAAAAGGCAGATACCTATTATTTCCAAATATATTGGTCTCCCGACAGCCGTAAAATTTTATGGGCAGACAAAAAGCTGCGCCTGCGCTATGTGGATATCTATTCTGAAAAAATTACCGAGGTAGCACAGGCGAAAATTTGGGAATACAATAAATATACCTGGTCTCCAGACAGCCGGTGGATAGCCTACTCCGAATATGGAGATTATTTCATGGAAAAAGTGTTCCTGTATTCACTGGAGGATAACAAATCTTATCAGCTCACCGACCAATGGAGCGATTCTTTTGGACCTTCGTTCAGCTTGGACGGAAAATATCTATTTTTTATTTCGAGCCGGGATTTTGATCCCGTTTACAGCTCCGTCGAATGGAACTATGCTTATCAGGATATTTCGAGAATTTACCTTATTACTCTAAACAAAACCGTTGATTCGCCTTTTAAGCCAAAGAGCGACGAAGTGCAAATCAAGAAAGAGGAAGAAAAATCCAAAAAGAAAAAAGACAAAAAAGAAAAAGAGGAAGAACCAAGCGAGATAGAGTTGAAGGTCGATTTGAAAGGAATTCAGGAAAGGATTGCTGTGTTACCCATTACGCCTTCTTCCTATAGTCATCTTCAATTTGCAGATGACCGGCTTTATTATATACGCAACGGTAGCAAGGATGAGAAACCGCAATTGATGATGTTTGATTTTGAAAAAGAAAAGGAAGAAAACTTAGGACAATTCAATGGATTCGAGATTTCAGCAGACCAAAAGAAAATGCTGGTCGGACAGAATGGCAAGTATGCCATTGTGGATTTACCCAAGGTACAAATAAAAATTGAGAAAACACTGGATTTATCGGGAATGGAGATCAAACTGAATCGACAGGAGGAATGGAATCAGATTTTTGACGAGTGTTGGCGCCAGATGCGTGATTTTTTCTATGCACCCAATATGCACGGCGTTGATTGGAGAGCTATGAAAGAAAAATACCAGCCTCTGGTTTCTTATGTTAATCACCGGGCAGACTTAACCTACATTATTGGCGAAATGATTGGAGAATTAAACGTGGGACATACTTATGTGGGCGAAGGAGATACACCGGATGTTAAACGCATCAATACAGGACTACTCGGTGCGGAATTGGAACGGGATCCTGATAGTAAGTATTACCAAGTCAAAACCATTCTAAAGGGGCAAAACTGGGATAAGAGCATCATTTCTCCATTAACCGAAATTGGAGTGGATGTTAAGGAAGGGGATTACATACTGGGCGTAAACGGACAACCCACCAACACCATGGCCAATTTTTACGAATCACTGGTCAATATGGCGGGGAAGCAGGTTGTGTTAACCGTAAATTCATCACCGGAAGAGAAAAGAAGCCGCAAGGTGACCATTCTTCCAATCGATGATGAAAGAAAACTTTACTATCTTGACTGGGTTGAGGGAAACATCAAGAAAGTGCACGACGCAACGGATGGAAAGGTTGGCTATGTTCACGTACCGGATATGGGCACCAAAGGCTTAAATGAGTTTGTAAAGTATTTTTACCCTCAATTGAGGAAAAAAGCGTTAATTATTGATGTAAGGGGCAATGGAGGTGGAAATGTATCGCCAATGCTGATTGAGCGGTTGAGAAGGGAAGTGGTCATGATCGATATGTCCCGCAATAACGCTCCCCGGCCTGATCCCAGCGCCGTCTTAATTGGCCCATTGGTATGTCTGGCAGATGAATTTTCCGCCTCAGATGGAGACCTATTCACCTACCGCTTTAAGAAACTCAAAATGGGAAAAGTAATTGGAAAGCGTACCTGGGGCGGAGTGGTAGGTATTCGCGGTTCCTTGCCATTGATTGACGGCGGGTATTTGAATCGACCTGAATTTGCTTCCTACGACCCGCAAACGCGGGAGTGGATTATTGAGGGGCGAGGAGTTGAACCGGATATTTATGTGGATAATGATCCGGCGCTGGAATACGAAGGAATAGACCAGCAACTGACCAAAGCGATTGAGGAAATTCTGGAGGAGCTGAAAATCCAGGAATTTAATATACCGGATATTCCGCCATTTCCGAAAAAGTAGTTTTATGAGATAAAACCTTGATCTGGATGATACTGGTGCGGTTTAAATTAATGGACCTTTATAGCCAACAACGTCACATCATCCTGAAATTGTCCGGCAAAGGTAAAGGCATCATTTCGGACCATTTTTAACAGACTATCACATGTGATGTGGTGATGTTTCAAGAGGCTGGAAGCCAGTCGATTGTCCCCGAACTCTTCTCGGGAAGCATTTTGCGCTTCAACCAACCCGTCCGTGTACATTAAAATAAAATCTCCTGGTTGAAGGGTGATGGATCTGGATTCAAAATCCGAATTCGCCCCCAATCCGATAGCCGGTCCGGTGGGATGGAGCCAGTTCATTTCTTTTGAATGGACGTTGAACAGTAATGGTGGATGGTGTCCGGCATTGCAATAATGAAATAGTTTTTTCTCGGGATCAATGATTGCAAGAAATAACGAAATAAATTTGATCAATTTCAGATTGCGCTTGAACAGTTCGTTCAATTTGCAAACGATATCTGCCGGATGTTTTAGTTGCGGACCGATAATTCGAAGTGATGCCTGCAGATTGCTCATCAGAATACCTGCCGGCAATCCTTTTCCCATGACATCTGCAATAACAACTCCTTGCGCTCCGTCATCCAACGGGAAAAAGTCGTGGTAATCACCACCCACAATCCGTGCCGGTTCAGAATACATGGCAACCTCGATACCGGATAAAGTGGGTGCACAACAAGGCATAAGTTCCCGCTGTACTTTCGAAGCAAGCTCAAGATCAGACTCCAAAGCCCGAATTTGCGCTTCCGTGTAATGAGCCAAACACACGCTGGTGGTAAAATCAAGCTCAAGGCGCTCGGTTTCGACCTCCCCTTCACATTCTACACAAGCCCCAAACTCACCCCATTCAATTTGATGAAGGGCTTCTTTTAATTCACCCAGTATTTGAATTACCTCTTCATCCGATTTGCCATTCAAGCGGATTTGTTTGTCTGGTGTATCTTCTTCAAGCCATTCCATCAAGGTATTTCGATGGCTATTCAAGGTACTGCGGAAGCGATCTAAGGTTTCCTGATCCATTCGAATTTCCCTCTGTTATGAAAAATAAATTCAGAATACCTGGTGGAATTAAACGAATAAGTTGAATCGAATTATTTACGTACAAATTCGTATAAAGTTTTCAAGATCAAGAATCTATCGCAAATATATTTAGTAGAGAAATTATTAATAAAAAGTAAATACAATCGGTCGTAAAATTTCAATAATATTTCGCTTGAGCGAATCAAATTAAATTTACAAATTTAGATCGGAATCTCAATAACATAATAGTCGGAAAAACAGTCAGAGAGTCTTTGAGGAGAAAATGTTGCCAGATAAACTTAGTGAGGAAGAAAAGGAATTACTTGAGCTTTTCAGAGCAGTGGATATCAAAACGAGAAAACATATTTTTGAAATTCTGCAAAGTGAAATGAAAAAGGCTAATAAATCCGATGATGATATTTTTGAGGAATTGTTAAAAATTAATTCACGTTTAGATCAATCGAAGTGAATCAGTGTAGTTATTGAGTCAATTACCCTTTACTGTGTGATAATCAACATTTTGTTCATATATCAGCGATATCAAAATCAACCAAGATTTGCGAGTAAAGATAATTATAATGCATCCACCAATTCGTCATCTTCCACGTAGATAAATTTATCATTCATTTTGGATGGAGAAATTTTATATTTTGCGTTTCTTTTTGTGCCGGTTGTCCTGTAAAAATTTGTTAGAAAAGGAATTTTGATGAAAGTATCGTTCTTGCCTTCTAATATAAATTCCTGACCATTTTCCAATTCCTTAAAATGTCTTTTCATAAAAACACCTATTGCTTTTATCTTCGCATTTTCTAAATTAATGGATGGTTTATCTGTAGAAATTTAATCTACACAACGAAAAAGACAATACTAAAAAAGAAATTCAACCAGTATTAATTTTCTACATAAACTTTAAATTGTTCAATTTACCAGAATTGTTCAGGAGAGTATTTTCAACTAAGAAGAGGTTTATTTATGGCAGTAAAAAAGAATATTTCTTCTGAATTTCCCTTTGAATCAAAATTTGTCGAAGTACATGGAAATAAGATGCATTACATCGAGGAGGGAAGTGGCGATCCGGTTCTCTTTCTGCATGGCAATCCAACCTCATCATACTTGTGGAGAAACATTATTCCTTATCTCTCACCCGTAGCTCGTTGTATAGCACCGGATCTGATTGGTTTTGGAAGATCGGATAAGCCCGACCTGGAATACAGATTTTTTGACCATGTTAAATATGTGGAAGGATTTATTAAAAATCTGAGATTAAAAAATATTACCCTTGTCATTCACGATTGGGGCTCGGCAATAGGATTTCATTATTCCATGCGAAATGAAGAAAATGTTAAAGGCATTGCTTTTATGGAAGCCCTCTTAAAAGGGGCTAACTGGTCAGATTTTCCTAAAGATTTTAAAATGGGGTTTAAACTGTTCAGAACCAAAGGGGTGGGTTGGTTCATGATTGCGGTATTGAACGTGTTTTTGGAAAAAATCCTTCCTAAGGCAACGGTGAGAAAACTTAGTGAGGATGAAATGCGGCATTATAAGCAGCCTTTCAAAACAATCAAAAGCCGCAAACCATTATGGCGAATGCCCAATGATATTCCGATTGAAGGACGTCCTGAAGACGTTGCAGACGCAGTCAATACATATAATAAAAAGCTGCAACAGTCATCAATTCCCAAATTACTATTCTATGCACATCCCGGAGGGCTGATTACAAAATCCGGTGTTGAATGGTGCAATAAAAACTTAAAAAATTTGAAAACGGTGGATATTGGACATGGAATACATTATTTGCAGGAGGATAACCCTCACTTAATAGGTGAGGAGTTGTTAAAATGGTATAAGGGACTTTGAATTAAATCTGCTTTTAATACCCTTATCTCGCCAGTATTTATATTTTTCAGGGTTTCATGCACAGCTGCGTGATGATATAATTTATAAACTCGTTAAAAAATTATTATGAAAATCCAAATCCTGCAATTAACTGAAGGGGCTCAAAACGCAACCGGCTTAGCCGTAATCATAGATGTATTACGTGCTTTTACTACGGCATGTTATGTAGTGGCCAATGGTGCAGAAAAAATAATCCCGGTAGGTGATATTGAGAATGCTTATCTACTAAAAGAAGAGCATCCTCAATATGTTCTAATGGGTGAGCGAGAGGGTCGGATTCAAGCCGGATTTGACCACAGTAATTCACCCTCAGAAATAATGGATTTGGATTTTAGGGGGAAAACGGTTATTCATACTACCAGCGCCGGTACGCAAGGCCTTATTGCAGCATGCAAGGCAGACCATATTATCACCGGGAGTTTTGTAAATGCCGGGGCAGTTGTTGAATATATTAAAGAGAAAAATCCCAAAACCGTCTCGTTGGTTGCCATGGGTACAAATGGATTGATCGAAGCGGAGGAAGACTCTTTGTGTGCCCGTTATCTCGAAGCATCGTTAAGTAATGAAATTCTCGATCTTGACCGCATAATCGAACAAATTTTAAAAAGCGAAGGTGCCCAAAAATTCAAGAGTTCAGAGAAAACCTGGTATCCGGAGCAAGATTTGAGCATTTGCCTGGAACTGAACAAATTCGATTTTGTCCTAAAGTTTGAAAGGCAAGAGGGTATTCTTGTTCGATGTAACTAATGCCACAATTTTCACGCGGAAATTTTTCAAAATTGATATTCACTTTTTGACTTATTTGCTCAATCCGGATGAGATGTTTTTTTGCTTAAATATCTTTTAAACGGAAAATTATGATAATGATAAATTAACTGGTGATTACTTTTGTTTATTAATGGACGATTTCAGGTGGGATGAATATTAATAAATCAGCGGAGTATTGGATTAAGAAATTAAAGCTCGCTGAACATCCTGAAGGTGGTTATTTTACGGAAACCTATCGCTGCGAGGAACTGCTTGAGGGAGTAAGATCGCCAGATCGATACCAGGGAGACAGGCCTTTTTCAACGGCAATATATTTTCTTCTAAAATCAGATCAATACTCCGCCTTTCACCGGCTAATATCAGACGAGATTTGGCATTTTTATGCCGGAAGTTCATTAACTCTTCACCTAATTATGAAAAATGGCGAATACCGCCCTCTGAGACTGGGTCCGGAGTCAGATAAAAATGAGTCGTTTCAACGTGTTGTTCCCGCGATGACATGGATGGCAGCAAGTGTAACCCAACCGGATTCTTATACCCTTGTGGGATGTACCGTTTCTCCGGGGTTCGTGTTTTCCGATTTTGAGATGGGAGATCAAAAAAAATTAGTGTTACAGTATCCGCAACACCGGGGAATTATAAAGAAGTTTACAGGGTAAAATTAGTTAATGTGGAATTAAAATTATGAAAGCAATACTTCAGAAAGAGGCGGGTGGTGCTGAGCAATTATATATTGGCGATACTGAAACTCCCTCCCTCAGAGAGGATGAATTACTCGTAAAGGTAAAAGCAGCAGGATTAAACCGGGCAGATATTTTGCAGCGGCAGGGTCGTTATCCACCCCCACCCGGTGCCAGCCCCATCATCGGACTGGAAATGGCAGGGATTATTGAAAATATCGGCGGTAATGTTCAAAAGTGGAAAAAGGGTGATCACGTCTGTGCTTTATTACCCGGGGGCGGTTATGCCGAATACGCGGTAATTCCAGACCGGATGGCGATCCCAATTCCATCAAATCTATCGTTCGAAGAAGCTGCATCTTTGCCGGAAGCCTTCCTGACCGCATTTCAGGCTTTGGTCTGGATTGGGCAGATTAATGAAGGAGATGCTGTTTTAATTCACGCGGGGGCAAGTGGTGTTGGCACTGCGGCTATTCAACTGGTAAATGCATTTCAGGCACGGGCAATCGTTACGGCGGGTTCAACAGAGAAATTGAACTTCTGCCAACAATTGGGAGCGGAATTGGGCATAAATTATAAAGAGAAATCCTTTGCACCGGTCGTTCTGGAAGCCACATCAGAAAATGGTATCGATATTATTATTGACTTCGTAGGTGCACCTTATTGGCAGCAAAATATTGAGGTGTTAGCTGTCGATGGCAGGATTATCATTCTGGCTACAATGGGTGGAGCAATTGTGGATAAGTTCAATTTTAGAGATCTTTTTAAAAAGAGAGGCGCACTTATTGCCAGCAGTTTGCGATCGCGCAGTCATGATTATAAAATAAACTTAACACAGGATTTTATTCAGAAATGTCTGCCGTTATTTTTTTCGGGCAAATTAAAGGCTGTCGTCGATAAAATATTTCCCTGGGATAAAGTTGCCGAAGCTCACCGTTATATGGAAGAGAACCGCAACATGGGAAAAATTGTGCTTAAAGTGATGTAATCATTTCTTCGTTGAACGGGGGAAGAGTTTTAAAAGTTGATTTCGATTACCTGGCTCTCAAATTAATGAAAACCTATTTAAATACAATCTTAATTCTCAGTGTACTTGCCTTTATCAGTTTTTCTGGCGGACAGGGCGGTGAGCCGGATTCGAAAAGTTTGAAAATTCAGAGTAAGGATTCTATCGCAGTAAATTCTTGGAAAATTACCATTCCTCCAACAGATGAACCGGGTGAACCATTGCACATTTCCGGAGTGGTTTATAGTCCCGATGGCAAAACACCACTCGATCATACCAAAATCTATGTCTACCATACCGACGCATTTGGGTATTACAAGAATGAAGGCGATACAGTTAAACATCGACTTAGCAATACACTTTTTACGAATGAACAGGGTCAATATGAAATTCGAACCATCCGACCCGGACCGTATCCGAAGAGCAACATTCCTTCTCATGTTCATTTTATTGTTTTCAGTGATAGATATGGAAAACAGCACTTTGAGCTATTGTTTGAGGGAGATCCGTTGATCTCAGAACGAATGAAACAACAGTCAGAAAGTGAGAAGAGTCCCTACCGCATAAGGCAGCTATTGGTAAAAAAAGATGGAATTTTACGGTGTCATTTTGATATTGTTTTAAGGAATAGTGGAAATTAGTTTGAACTCGTTTCAGAGAATAAACTTTCATGGAAAATCTTGAAAGTGTTATTGGGTGGCTGCTCCAAGGTGATCCTTCCATAAGATGGCAAAGCCTGCGCGATTTAACAGAAGCCGATGAATCTGAAATAAATGATGCAAGGAACCAAATCGGCCATTCGGGTTGGGGGAAAGAGTTGCTTGAGAAACAAACCGGGGATTTCCTCTGGGGAAGCGGACTCTATAATCCCAAATGGACATCAACAACCTATACTTTGCTGCTGCTAAAGAGGATGGGATTAACACCTGGAAATCTTTCTGTCAAAAAAAGCTGCGAAATTCTGCTGGAAAAGGGCCTCTATTTTGGTGGTGGAATCAACTTTTTCAAATCTCTAAAGCACAGTGAGACCTGTGTGACCGGCATGATATTAGCCTTAGCGTCTTATTTCAGAATAATAGATGACCGGCTTGAAGTTTTGGTCAACCATTTATTGGAGCAGCAATTGAAGGATGGTGGTTGGAACTGTCGCTCGTATGCCGGGGACACTCACAGCTCCTTTCACACAACGATTATCGTGCTTGAAGCGTTTCATGACTATGAAATTATCGGTCGAAGGAAACGCGAAGAAGCTAAACGGGCTCAATCTCTCGGGCGGGAGTTTTTTTTAAACCACCAAATGTATCGGTCTCACCAGACCGGAAATGTAGTCAAAGCCGAATTCTCACGATTTTCCTTTCCCCCTCGTTGGTACTACGATGTATTACGCGGATTGGATTATTTTCAGGCAGTTGATGCGGAATTCGATGAACGCTTAGAGGATGCAATTCAATTACTTCAGAAAAGAAAGGGGGACGACGGACGCTGGGTATTACAAAACCGCCACTCCGGAAAAACCTATTTTGAAATGGAAACTGTCGGAGAGCCCAGTCACTGGAATACCCTTCGCGCCTTGAGAGTACTGAAATGGTGGAATCAGAAAATCAGGGAATGAAATCACAAAATTATTTCATTTTGACTTTCTAGGAAATCGGCAAAATAGAAGACACTTGTACAAATACTATGGTTCTAAAAATAAAGAGAGGCTGTTTCCGATTCATGTTATTCTCAAGGCTATTTTACTAAAAGCAGTTTTGCTAAAATGTAATTTCCTGCCTGCATACGATAGATATATAGTCAGCCCGAAACCTGCTTGCCACCATCACTTAAAACATCCCAAGCTATCTGTGGAAACCGGATTCCAATTGCCCGCTACCTAAGGTTTTCACAAGCTGCCCGCGCACCTTATAGATTGTTAAATTTACTTTCCCTGCTTCAGGAAAGGAAAATCTCACGACTGTATTTGGATTAAAAGGATTGGGATAGTCTAGAAACAACTCGTTGTTTTCCGGTATGCTGGAGGGAAATTAGAATCTCAATATTTTGGGCGAGAAATAAATTTTCTCTTATTCTTAATTCTAGTTTCGTTCAGAATGATTTGGCGGAGGGTTCAAAAGACTGTATTTGAGTGAAGTAGTGCAGCAATAAATAAGTAATATTGCATTTCTTTTTTCGTCTATAGAATGCCAATTGTTCTCTTGGAATATATATGTTCAAACCTTTTTATCACCTCGTACACAATATCTAAAATGTAGAGTATTTTCATTAGAAAGGATATAAAAGTTCTTGAGCCATACGATGGCTCGGAACTCAAAGGCGAGAATTATGGCGCAACTTCGAAAGAATGTACTTATAGAATTCAATTCAAATTTTATTTGTTACAACATTGGCAATTACATAAATTGTCAGGTTTAAAATATTAGAATTCATGAGGTGTGGATGGACGATAAAATCAAACTAAAGATAATACTACCCAAAATACCGGATATCGAGCTTGTCGCAATAGAGGGTATGGACCGTATGGCTAGATTCATGGGCATTCCTGATGATAAAATAAGCGAGGCTCATGTATTGGTAACAGAAGCGGTTATCAATGCCTTCGAGCATTCAGGGCAGAAAAATCCTGTAGTGCATGTAGAATTTACCATGAACCAGGAAAATCTGACTATTTTTGTCAGAGATTTTGGCAAAGGATTCAATCCGAAGAATATTGAAGAACCAGATATTCACAAAAAACTGGGTTCAAGCCATAAACGCGGGTGGGGGCTTAAACTCATGGAATCTATGTCAGATAACTTCAAAATTGATTCCGATAAGAGGGGTACAAAAATAACAATTATTAAAAATTTACAGTAAAAGGAGTAGCGATGGAAGCTGAATTTAAACTAACCTCAGAAGTGCATGATGAAGTACTCATTATGTACGCCTCCGGTTATTTAAATAATGAAGGTGGTGAGAAAATTTCCCTAGAATTTGACAAAAATTTTGAAAAAGGTTTAAAAAAAGTAATCATTAATCTTGAGAAGATTAAAGTTGTTAATTCTATTGGTATTTCTTTTCTCATTGAGGTTATAGAAAAACTGAACGAGACCGATGGAAAACTGATTTTTACCAATTTGGAACCTGCAATTGAAAAAACCCTGAAGATAATGGGATTATTTAATTATGCCGGTAAGGAGACAACGATAGATAGCGCATTAAAACTACTTGGAGAAGGTATAGAATAATTGGATAAAATAGTCGAAAAACTTCAACTGCAAAACGGTGCCTTACAACAGAGTTTTCGCATTCTAAGCCGTTCTAATAACCTTGAGATATTTGCAAAAAATTTCTACAATGTATTACATGAGAAACTTCAGGTGGAAAATGCTGTAATTCTATTTAAATACAAAGGGAGTATAGACTGGCAGGTACTGTTCTCAAAGCGGAAATTGCATTCTGATTATCAGCATATATTGCTGCCAGCTAATGAATTTAGTATTTCAACAATTAATCATTCTGAGTTTAAAGTTTTTATTAATTATCCTCTGGCCGATAGTGCTGCTTTTGGAATTTTACTTGGAGAAAAACTCGACAAATCCAAATATAATAATTTTGATAGAGTTCTTCTGCAATTTATCCTTCACCAATTAGATAACGCATATCACTTTTATATAGCCAGGACAAAAGAAAAGCAGTTAACATTTTCACTGAATCACCGCGTTTTGCAGCTGAACAGTCTTATAGATACCAGCATTGAGGTTTCCCGCCTACAGGAAGGACGACATCTTTTGCACCTGGCTCTGGAACGTGTTCTGGCATTAACAAATGCCTCTAAAGGAATGTTGCGTATTAAAATGGGCACTAGAGTACTTGAAAAAATATTCTTTCCATTTCCGTTCAAGTCGAAAAAAATGGAGATGGGAAAGTATAAAATTTCAGCATCTTTTCGATTCAATCATAAAATCTACAGTTTCTATTTATTCGAAAAAGAAAGCCGTGAGGGCATTGTAACGTTTGATGAAATTGATCAATTATTGTTGGATGCATTCACAAGACAGGTACACGTATCCCTGGAAAATAATTTTCTCTATGAGCAATCCCTGGAAAAAGAAAGAATTGAATACGAAATTTCACTGGCAGGTACGATCCAGAAAAACCTGATTCCAGAAAAGTTGCCGGAAATTAAAGGCTATGACCTGTATGGAATCAATATTCCAACCAAACACGTGGGTGGCGATTATTATGATTGCATCCCACTGCAGGATGGGCGCTACATGTTCATCATGGCCGATGTTTCCGGAAAAGGAGTGTCTGCAGCCTTATTGGTGAGTACTCTACATGCCTCGGTGCATGCATATCTAAATGGGCCATTTGAACTGGAAACTCTTGTTCAAAAATTAAACCAGGTTATTTACCAGGCCTCAACAATTGATAAATATATAACAGCGGTATTTTCTATCCTAAATCCGGGTAAAGGTGAACTCATAACTGTTAACGCTGGCCATAATCCCACTTATATTTTACGTAACAATAGATTGATAGAGGAAGTAGTTACCGGGGGAATCCCGCTGGGAATGGTACCAATGGCAATCCCGTATGTAAGTTCAAAAACTGTTCTTAAGGCAGGGGATAGTGTTCTATATTATACCGATGGAGTAACTGAGGCAATGAATGAAAAGCAGGAGGAGTACGACGACATAAGATCCCTCAAGAATTTCCTAAACTCCCAAAAAGCATCCACCGCTCAAAATACCATCAGTGAATTAATTGCTGATCTGGGTAATTTCACAGGTAATACACCACAAAGTGACGATATTACCGCCTTATATCTTTCCAAAATTGACAGTTAGGTCTGTAATTCGATTGAATCATCCTCATTTTAGCCTGATTACAACAAATGTGATATCATCATCCTGATTTCTGCCATTCATCCAGCGATCACCTGCATTTACAAGTTTTTCAATAATTATGTTAGGAGAATTCTCTATATTTTCACCAAAATTCTTTTTTAAGCGTGCGTAATCGAACATTTCTTCGTTATTATTCATCTGTTCCGGGAGCCCATCGGTAAGTAATAAAATTGTATCACCACTATCCAATTGCTTTTCAAAAATTTCATACTGTGCGTTTCGCATGGCTCCCAACGGCATTCCCTGAATTGATATTTCTTCGATCTGGTTAGAATTTTTATTATGATAATAAATGGGTGGCATTCCCGCACTAGTGAGCTGAAGCTTCTTATTAGCAATTTTTAAATAAGTGAAAGACATTAATATTCTGCCAAGTTTAATTTCTTTAATTACCTTACTACAATGAGTCATAAATTCCTGAAGTTCCAGTTTAGATGAATCAGAAGTAAAGAATCCTTTCATTAATGTGACCATAGTTCCGGCTTGAAGTCCATGTCCTGTTGCATCACCAAATGCTACATTTAAAATCCCATTTTCCTGAACACTAAAATCATAGTAATCTCCACCGACCTCCGTTGCAGTCCGCATAAAGGTGGCAATCTCTAGATCAGGAAGAGTGGGAACTACCTTTGGAAGCATAGAAAGCTGCAGTTGTCTTGCCGCCTCAAGTTCTTTTGTTTTTCTTTCATTCTCAATTTCCAAAGCACGTTTTTCGGCTTCAGTGGCTTTGATACGTAATGCTGATTCCCTTATCTGTGCTTTTTGTTCACGTCTGTTAATTTCATATCGTCTTAGGCCATATAGGAAGCTGAAGATGGCGATGATGTAAATGCCATAAGCAATATTGGTTTTCCACCATGGTGGAGAAACAAGAATCTTTAAGGATGCTCCTTCTTCATTCCAGATACCATCATTATTAGATCCGATTACGCGCAAATTATACTCACCCGCAGATAAATTTGTAAATGTTACAGAGTGATCATTTCCAAGTTGAATCCAGTTTTCATTAAATCCTTCCAACATATAACGATATTGATTCTCAGTATTATTATAATAGCTTAATGCAGCAAAATCGAGAATGAAGATGTTATCCTTATAGGTTGTAAAAATACTATCGCGCTCAGAAATACCTTTTTCAATAATGGGTTTACCTTCTTCATCATCAGTGTTATATCTTGTATAACCTGTAAATTCAATCGGAGGTATATATGCATTTGTTTTCAGATCTTCAGGATTAAAAATATTTAATCCATCCGGACCGCCAAAAAGTAAATTTCCTGTTTTGACATCTTTTGCATATGCATTTTGATTGAACTCATTTCCCTGCAAACCATCTTCGAAATAATAATTAGTAAAAGTTTCGTGCTCAGGATTAAACATGGATAGCCCATTATTGGTACTTAACCAGAGATTTCCGTTATTATCTTCAACTATTCCAAAAACAAAACTATTTGCAAGTCCATCTTTTTCGTAATAATTCTTAAAGTTATCTGTATCCGACAAATATCTGCCTAAACCTTTGGACGTTCCGAACCACATATTTCCCATACTGTCTTTAAATACTCGGATGATTTTATTATCCCCTATACTAGTCGAATCATCAGGATCATTTTTAAAGTGTCGAAAGTTTTGGTTATCCCGGTTAAATACATTCACACCTCCACCAAATGTTCCAATCCATAAATTATCAGATTTATCAAAAGCAAGGGACCAGGTTGCATTCGAACTTATTGAGGAGGAATCATTTTCTTTATTTTGAAAATGAGTCATTTTACCGGTATTTTTGTCTAGTCTGTTTAGTCCGCTACCATAGGTTCCAATCCAAATAATACCTTCTTTCTCTTCAGCTAAAGCATAAATTCTGTTATCTGAAATTGTTTCGGGATCTGATGGATCATGAATGTAGTGGGTAAATGTGGAACGTTTAGGGTCAAATGCATCCAAACCGCTGTTGTAATTACCTATCCAGATAATACCTGATTGATCTTCAAATAATGATTGTATTGCATTACCTAACAAACTATTTGAGTTGGAAGGATCATGAAAAAAATGGGTGAATTTTTTAGAGTCATAATCAAGTTTATTTAATCCCCCATTTCTGGTTCCAATCCAATAATCTCCATTTCGATCTACAAGCATTGAAGTTACAACATTATCACTAAGACTATTCTTGTTCTCAGGATCATTCTTATAATATTCAAATGCCTGGGCCGACGGATTGAAATAACTAATACCCCCAAAGTTTGTCCCGATCCAAATTAAACCACTGCGGTCTTCATAAATTGAAAAAATAAAATTATCATTAATACTGGTTGGATCATTTGGATCATTTTTATAACTAATAAAGGTGTTTGACTTTGAATCAAACAGACATAAACCGCTTTTGACTGTTCCTACCCAGAGGTTACCTTGTGAATCTTCAAAAATGGGCCATACCCAATTGTCAGGTAAGCTGTTGGGATTTTTAGACTCATGGCGGTAGTGATGAAATTTTCCAGTTTGTTCATCCAGCCGGTCAAGTCCACTAAATGTTCCAACCCACAGATTTCCAGTTCGATCCCTGAAAACAGAATAGACCTTGTCATCACTTAAACTGAAGGAATCCTTCGGATCATGTTTGAAGACAGTAACTTGTCCGGTATTTTGGTCGGATCGTCTTAACCCAGTTCCTTTACTCAATCCGCCACTCCAGACAATACCTGAGGATTCATGAAGTAATGCTCCAGCAGTGCTTATCCTGGCAGTTTTTAAATCAATACTGTCTTTTTGGATTACGGGGAATGATTCTGTTTTGGGATTGTATCGATGGAGTGTACCGTTTAGCGTTTCCACAAAGAGTATTCCAGCTTGATCTTCAAAGATCGAGAAAACAAAATTTTCATTCAAACTGGTTGAATCAAAAGGATCATTTTTGAATATCTTAAAATTATAGCCATCATATTTGTTAAGACCGTCCTGTGTTCCAAACCACATAAATCCCTTCTTATCCTGGAAAATACATGTCACTGCACTTTGTGATAAACCATCATTAACCGTCAGATGATTAAACAAGATACGTTGCTGTGAAAAAAGTTCAGTGAAAATGAGAAGACTAAATAAAAAACAAAGCGGGATGTATCGAATCATAATTGTTTCCTGATGATGACAAATTAAATATAATATATAAAAACCCTCTCACTTTATTTAATTAAAACTGAAAGAGAGAGGGTGTACAATGTCTATCAACCTTGATTGCTCTTAAAAATCAAGGATAATAAGATCTTATTTCAATAAAAGCATTTGTTTTGTTGAAATATAAGAACCGCTGACAAATCTGTAATAGTAAATACCGCTTGCCACACTACTAGCATCCCAATATGCGCTATGATAGCCAGCATCCATTTCCTTGGATATTAATGTAGTGACAAGACTTCCCCGTATATCATAAATTTTTAAAGAAACGAAATTTTTCTCAGGGAGCTGAAATTCAATCCTGGTAGCAGGGTTGAATGGATTTGGATAATTTTGCCCTAAACCATATGTTGCTGGTATATTTGGAGCATTAAATAGATCACCATCACCATTCCCGGCTTGTTTCTTAAAACTCGTACCGAAAACACTTACTGCAAATTTCCAAGCATTGGTTAAATGATTAAATACATATACATAATTATTTTGTTTTGATTCATCGATAGCTTTTCCAAGTTCTGCGTTTGCATTTTTCAGTAATTCATCACAATTAGAAGTCTGACAATTACTATTCTCCGCATCATCTCGGGCAATTACTGCTAATTTACGAGAGCCTTCTTTTAAATAGTCTATCGCAACATCTATGTTAGTACCAAAATCAGGATTTTTTATATATGTATAGATTTCATTAACAGCCTTGGTTATATTGTCATAAAAAGTCAGGCCTTTATTGTTCTTTAAATGATTTCCATCATTCTCAAAGCAACTAAGTGCACTTCCTATCAATGATATTGCTCTATTAATATTCTTCTTTGTATTGTTGTCTAAACTACAATTGTTTTTTTGACAATATTCTGTCATTATCCAATTGAGTTCGTCTAATGCAAGCTGAATATGTAATTGCGCAGTACGGTCGGTTGGCTCAATAAATGGTGAGATATAGAATGAATGTTCAGTCGTAGTAAGATATTGACTGTTATCAAAATTTCCACTTGGCACATTATCCGTAGCAATTACATTTACATCATAATTCCCGATTAAACTGGTTTGTATGGCGATAGTATAAGTACCATCCCCAATAGGCTTCATGAGTCCTAATACCACCTGACCATCAGGAGATTTAACTTGCACGCTCACCAAGGCGGAATCAACGGGTTCACCCTCAGTCTTTGTATGATCATTAAGTCCGCTGGATTCTCCACCCTGGAATAATTTGGCTTCTAATTGTACTAATACGGGTATTGTATCATTTTGTAAAGTATAACGCTCCTTATCACTCTTAAACTCTAATACAAGATCGGACCGATTAGATATGAAAACTCGAAGAGGTTCGGTACTGTCGGGAGCAACATTTTCGATTATTGCATATTTCCATTGCCCGGTTCCCGGATTATTAACCCTGAAGTATTTATAAGGGTAATTTGCTCCGTTGGCATAGCCGTTATAAAATTCAACATCATATTTGGAAGTATCATAAATAGCTGGATCTTCAGTTATAGCACCAGGAGGAATGCTACCTCCTGCACCGACAAATTTCCCAGGCGGTAGCATAACAAGAGAATATTCACTTCCCTGCCAATCAAGCGCCATTTCAAGTGCACCACCTTGCCAATCAAGGGCTCCCTGCCAGTCTACAGCTCCCTGCCAGTCTACAGCTCCCTGCCAGTCAACTGCTCCTTGCCAATCTACAGCTCCCTGCCAGTCTACGGCTCCTTCCCATGCAATACCACCATCCCACTCGATCCCACCTTGCCAATCAAGTGCAGTTTGAGGATCAAAATAATCGCTGCTAATTTCTTCAGAGATATATGAAATTTGCAATCCTTGTAAACGCAACCAAATTATTTTAACCGCAGCCGGAATTTCAGTGGAACTGGCAATTTCATAGAATTCACCACCGGTATTATCTGCTAGCCAGCTCATTAAATCCTGACCATCATTTAATTCTTCAAAACCCATAGTGAAAATTCTAATTTCCGGGTTAAGTGTTAAATCTTGAGTAATTAGTGTAACTGGCGATATCTCACCGGCGCTAAATAGAATTATTACTTGTTTATTACTATCTGGACTGCTAGATAAAAAATTTCCTGCTTCAGTTAGTCTTTCTGCAAGATTACCTGTCGGATTGGGTTCTAAGTTTTTGATAAAATTGAAAACGTTTTCGAAATTGTCGCTAATGCTTATAGACTGACCGGTACCATTAACTACACCTATTTTATCGCCGTTTCTCAGTCTCTTCAAAAGTTCAACAGCACCATTTTTAGAAGGCACAAAACCATTTAAAACATCCGAGGAAATAAAGTTAGTTGAACCATCGAATACCAAAACTATATTATAATATACATCATTAAGATTTTTATAAATATAATTTATCCCGCCTAAATCATATTTTTTTACATCCAATTGATTTGAATAAGTACCTGGATGTAGATCTCGCTTATATATTTCGCCCTGGTCCAATCTACCATACATGGTGGCCTTATGGTTATAATTCCCCATTCCTTTTATATAATAATCATCACCAGGATTATAGAGATCGCCCAACCCGGAGTAATGTCCAATTTCATGAGTGATTGTGTTTAGCACGTCAAGTTCATTTGTATCTGGAAGAGCACCAATAGCCCAAAACCGGTGTTTTCCAGTTGTAAGGGAAATCGGATCGCCATTAAAAGCAATATCAACATCAACCATTTCACCGTTTAATGCATTATATCTGACTCTGGTTACCGCAAGGACATTGGTAGGTGCCTCGGTACTATCTTCCCACATTTCTGATGAAGACATCCAAACAACATTGTTAACTCCATCTGCATTTCCACCCCATTTCTCAGAATTATTTAGATATTTTCTACTATATTCTAACTGCTGTAATTCACTCCATGTATCGAAACCATCTTCAATTTTATCATCATATCCACGACTAATTACTGATTGTGCAATTTGATAATGCCCTTTACCATCCTTCCAATGGAGCGGTATGCCACTGAGCGTTCTGTTTACAATATAATGATCACCTCGGGTGGTATCCCTTTCGATCGATTCAGAAAATTCAGATGTACTTAGAGGATCTCCATTATTTGCCAATTTTGTCGCTGTTGCACTCAAGACTTCTCCATCGCGAAGTACAACATCTTTTAAATTAACAAGTATCTTTGCTTCACCAAAAGTATTTCCAGTTACTTCAACTTCATCCAGAAAGCGCTTACCTTCCCAAGTACCAGTGTTAAGATTCGCGAAAAATTGGATTTTGTAATTTTCGCCATTAGAACCGTTAAGAGTCCCTTCAATAAATGTACCTCCTTTTATTTCCGGTAATTTGGTTGAGTCTTGCCAGGTAGAAAACGTACTCAGGGTAGGATATTCCTGAGAATCATTTGCTGAGGATGCTAATTTGATTCCTACATCAGAGTTATTATGTATTGAATTATAGAGTAATGAATTATTATTCCCGGATTCGACAAAAACTCCGTATTCGTTTGTGGAGGTTCCGTTATTATAAATCGTGTTATTGTTTATGAAGTTTCCAGTGCCATTTATTATTAAACCATGGCTTGAATTTCCGGAAATTTCATTTTCGCTAAGTGTATCATTATCTGAGGCAATAGAGACACCAAAGTCAAAATTTCCGTTAATAATATTGCCTGTTAGGTTCAGAGTACAATTTGATATATAAATACCACCTAAACCATTTGCCTCAACAGTGTCAGTCTTTATTTCAAAACCAGTACTTGAGTATATAGAAATTCCTAAACCTGTATTTCCAGAAATTTTGTTTCCATTTAAAGATCCGGTACTATTTGAAACAGCAACACCGTCTGATGAATTTAGATTAATAGTGTTATTGGTGATTTGGATATTATTTGCACTGTCTATTGATATGCCATTACCAGCATTTCCAAATATATTGTTACTCGATGAGGTTCCGATCAGATTATTATCTGCTCCACCTGTTAGAGAAACACCATCTCCTATTGAACCGGTAATATCATTGCGATTGATATTATTTCCTGATGAATTTATCATTATTCCGGCTATCTGATTATTCTCAATATTATTTCCTCCATTATTAGAAAGCGTTAAGCCATATCCTGAAGAATTATTCATCGCAAGTCCATTTACAGTACTACCACCTCCTGTTATGGTTAAGGCGCCATAGGTACCATTAATTTCAATAAGGGGCTTACCCGCATATCCTGATTGAGTTGTTGCGTTCAAAAATACTTGTTTTGTTATGTCTGGCAAAGCTGATGTTGGCTGAATTAAATGTGGTGCAGAGCCTGGAATATAAAAGTAAATTGTCTGATACCCCAGTAAGGCATTCGCCTCTTGAATTGCAGCTCGTAGAGTTGTCTCACCATTTCCGGCATCAGCCTTTCCATCACCCGGGTTTAAATCAGGACCGTCTCCAGTAGAATTAACAACAAGTAATTGAGGATGTTTGCTGTTAACAATGTGATCAATATTATAGACTCTAAGATGGTTATTGTAGTACGACAGGTCTTTGAGTGCCTTGATGCCATTAAAAAAACTAAACTCTGTAAATGACCAGCGTCCGTTAAGATATGGAGCAAGTGATTGAGGAAAATTTTCAGAAGGATTACCATTACCACCAGAACCATTTATATTATTATCCTGTAAAGCAATCCTCCAGATTCTAACTTCATCGATTAAACCTCGGAATGCACCCTCATCTGATTTTCCAATAAAAAGTCCGCCCGCTCCTGTGTTATGGCCTGGACCTAAATTCCCAGAAAGGTTTTGAACCATGTTCCCATTATAAAAAAGTTTCAAATTTTGACCATCGTATGTACCAACTAAGTGAACCCAAGTAAAAGCAGGAACGGGAGGTTGACCTGATGTATTTACCTCAGCCATACCGTTGCCTATTGAGAAATAAGCAACTCTATCTTCTATATAGAGTGAAAATGTTTCATATCCATCATCAAATGACCTGTAAACTATCGGCATCTTTACACCGGGGTTTTCTCCGATGAGATAAACCCATGCTTCTACAGATATACTATCATTGGTGTAGGACGGATTGTCAAAATACTGAAACGCTGCTTTTTTTGCATCGGTGGTTAATGAATCACTGTCAAGTATTCCAACATAACTTGATTCACCATTGAACACATAAGCGTTGTTGCTGGATTGCGCGAAAGTCATATTTATGGTAATAAGAATTGAAATAAAAAGTACTAAATTGAAGCTCTTATATATAAAATTTGTCATAGTGTCCTCGTATGTAATTAAATAAATAATTGGAAAAATAGATATTTAGGGAATTTGTTGGGAAACTAATTATTGCTCATTTATAAAACTTTTGATTTGTGATTTAAGGTCTTTGATCCGCAAATTTGAACTTGTTACTTTTTCCTTTGTTTTTCCATCGCTAATCACCGTCATTTTACCATCTTCCCCACTAAATACCTTATATCCCTCATTTTTTCCATCCTTTTTCAGGAATACTAAAACTTCTTCATTATCTTCAAACTTGGGCATATGCGTATATAATTCACCCACATCACCGACTTCACCACCCAGATAAATAATGTTTACATCATTTCCGTTGCTACTACCCTTCAGGTATTCTTCCACTTGGACAGTTGTCTTTGTATAAATTCTTGTCTTATTCTCATTCCAGCTAGATTTTTTCTCAGTTACTTTTCCAATCAAAATTACATCCGCACCCTTCGAAAGTTTTTTAATCATGGATGACTCTTCCTGAGCAAACGATAATAAATTAAATACCAAAAAAATTAGCCATAGATATATTAAACTGCGTGAGTCAATCATCATTGTATTCTCCTTAAACTATTAATAATATTGTAAGTAAGTCCCTTAGATCTAGAGTAGATTTCATAAGATTATCTAGCCCATCAATTTAATAACAAAAAACACTAAACGTAATAAAAAATCTTCCCTAATTCATATTTCTCTTTCTATTGTTTCTAAGATGGGATAGAATCAATATCATCTCATTAATATCCAATTCTTCATTAAGTTTGATGAAACAAAAAAAATAAACAGTTTATCACAGAAGTAAAATTTTGGTACATCAATCTTACCCTCTTTGGAAGAGTATATCCCCCCGTGGGGGAGTATGGAAGGGAGTCTTACTGTGACTAAAGACACAGAGACTGATAAAAACCTATGCCTTCTGGCCATTAGCCGCCAGCAATCAAGATACTGTCATTCTGGACAAATTGAAGGATCTCAACATAATCTGTTCATACATTACATTTACATGTAAACGAATTTCATGATTTAGCATCCACAATCAAACCAGCATTTTTGTCCTTTCCTACTTGCACGGGCGAGAATAAGAGTGCGGATCCAAGTCTGACTTGAAGTAAAAATCCAAATGAAAAATGAATCTATATGACACAGGAATTCAGCATAGCCGTAAATACAACCAGAATTCTCTTTTAAGAAAGATCAATACTCACTTTTTTTCTTCTGCAAAATCATTAATAAGGTATCAAGCCAAGAATAACTTGATTCAGTAAGCGATAAATATAAAATTTAGTTGTTACAATACTGTTACAGGCGTATGAAAACTTTTATAGACCTGATATCAAGCAAGCCCCATCATGGATGAAATTTGGAATTGGGCAAAACCGGTTCCATTAACTTATTTGTGTATTCCCTTAATTTTTACAGTTGATATCGGATCAATTGCTGTCAGTTAATTTTCCCTGTTGAGTTTTTTCAAATCCTTTTTTTATGAGAATCTCATCTGTTAACAGTTGATTATAATGATTGGAATGGATAATGTCTTGCAGCGCTGGTTGAGACATGCTAAATGGCAATAAAATCTAAAGCCCCCTAGTTCATTACCGCATGGATATCATCCATATTCTCATAGGCAGAGATGGTGACGGATTTCAGATTCGGATCAGTCTCCTTCATTTTTGATAGAAAGGTTAATCCATCCGTTTGAGGCATGTTTATGTCCGCAAAAACAAGTTCAATAATACCATTGTTCTGCAATACCTCGGTAGCTTCATTACTGTTTTGTGCGAAAAGAAATCCAAATTCGTTGTTGCGGATTTATTTACAAAATGTTTGATGGATCAGATTGACAACATCCCCTTCATCATTTACGACCAATATTTTTGCAGTTATAATAAACTATCTTACTCCCTAAATTTTTGATGCTGAAATTAATAATTCTGGCAGGTGTTCGCAGATAAATCCTTGAGCAGAGCAAAAGTGAATTGATGTAATTTTGTGTTAAATTTTTTCGCGGAGGCTAACTCGTAAACAGTGTCTATAAGTTAGATTTGGATCTTTGCCTATCTAATGTGAATATTTCTTTGGGTTTGATAAACAATTGGTCTTCCGAACTGATATCGATTTAATACCATAGAAGGGGATTTGAAAATAGTAAATAGTTTACTAAATTTTAGTTTAGATTTTATTTTATTCTAATATCATTTACCGAATAACAGTATATTTTACTTGAATGAAATTTTCAGCTCGAAATAAAGCTCTTTTACTTGCCGTTATTGGAATTTTTGGAATTGCATTTTATTTCTATTTCATTACAGAAACTAAAATATATCATATCTTCATTTCTCATATCCCCAAATCAGAAATATTGACAAAAGCCCGACAAATATATAAAAATAGTGCACTGGCTAATTATGATTTTACTGAAAAAACGGAAACACTTCTTAATGAAGATTTAACCCGATATCTGCAAACTCACTCGATTGATTCCTCTGAGACGATGACCGTTCCAATCGCTAAATTAAATGTGGGCTGGAGCGGGGATATCCTATTGAACGATAAGAAGGAAGAGGGTTTTTTGAAATTATCATTTGATTTTTATGGGAATCCTACTGGCTTTGAAAAAAAATTTCCTCATATATCAGATTCTGTCAATCTAAATCCAGCTAATGCTTTGATTAATGCAAAAACATTTTTAAGGAACTCGGGAATAGACACGTCAATCCTGGAATTAACAAAAAATGTTACCGATAGGGAAAATCAGAAAACCCGCTACGATTTTGTCTTTAGTTCAAGTCATTCGCAGGAAAAGACACCTGCAGTAATAAGAAATTATGAGATGCAAATATTAGGCTCAACCATCACAAAGTTTGAATCAAAATTTACCCTGTCAAAGGAGGTTTCGAAAGCTTCTTCGTTCGAAGAGATTTCCGATGTTACCATAGGAATAATTACCGTTATCGTTTGGGTAATTCTTTTGGTGATTATGATCGCTGTTTTTATAAAACGGGTGAAACATGACGAACTAGAATTTAAGCGCGCTATAGGGTTGGGAATTACAGTTGCAGTAATTATGGTTACTGTAATTGCTATCCAATCCTGGCCACAGTGGGAAGGTGTGGTGATAGGAGGTTTATTTGGAGGAATATTTTCAGGAATTGGAATTGTTCTGCTCTATCCGACTGCTGAGTCATTTGCGCGTGATTTTTGGCCTGAAAAATTAGAACGTTCCGATTTATTATTCCGAGGGTTTGTCAGATTTGAGGAATTTGGAAAAAGTATTCTGCAGGCAATTTTTTTAGCCGGAATAACCCTGTTTTGTTTTGGCATTTTAATTTGGATGATAAGTACACTCAACTTTGGGTTCATCGAGACGACCAATGAGACTTTTCAGAAATTTATAAATCAAAAATATTTGGCGAGTGGTTTCTTAACAAATATAGTCCATACATCATATGTAATAGTTATATTTACTGCTTTTTCTTCCACATATTTAAAATCAAAATTTAAAACGAAAACCACTCTGTCTTTTTCCTTATTTGTCGTTGCTCATTTAGGCGGAACATATTCATTCATAATCAAGCCGACCTATATTGCTTTTTTAATAACTATCCCTATTGGTATCGTTTGGGCTTATTTTCTATATCGATTTGAGCTGGTAACATTAACAATCTCGTTTTTCTTATTCATTTCATTGGTGGATTTATTATTTCTTCCTATGATCGAAAATAGTCTTTCAAGTCTTCCGGGAATCACCGCAATTGCAATCTTGTTACTCTTTTTCATTTCGGGGATTTTCTATTCGCATAGCAATAAATCCGTAAAAGACTTTGAAAATTATGTGCCGGAATACGTTAGTCGAATCGCCGAAAGAGAGAGATTCTTACAGGAATTAGAGATTGCCCGATCTGTTCAGATGAAATTTTTGCCGCAAACCATGCCTGATTTTCCTGATCTGGAGATCGCCAGTATTTGCCGGCCCGCCATGGAAATTGGTGGTGACTACTATGATTTGATAGTTGGTGATAATAGAACGCTAAGCGTTGTGATTGGAGATGTATCAGGAAAGGGGGTATCGGCGGCTTTTTATATGACTATGGCAAAGGGGATCATAAAAACACTGGCCAAAGAAGGACTTCAGCCAAAGTTTCTACTTTCGCAGGCCAATGAACTATTTTACGAGAATGCTCCACGAAACGTTTTTATCAGTATGATTTACGGAACCTTTGATATGATTGAGAGAACATTAACATTTGCAAGGGCAGGACACAACCCGCTTATCGTCCGTAAAAAAGTCTCTCAGAAACCGGATCTTCTAAATCCAAGAGGACTGGCAATTGGATTGGATAAGGGGAGCAAGTTTTCTGATATAATCGAGCAGCAAACAATTCCACTCGAAGCCCATGATGTTTTAGTATTTTACACCGACGGAATTTCCGAATCCATGGATAAAAAGGGAAACGAATTCGGCGAGGAGCGACTTCGAGATATCATAAATGAATTTGCAAATCTCTCCGCGCAGGAATTACTTGAAAAAATTGTTGCTGAAGTTGATAAATTTTCAACAAGGACAACTCAACATGATGATTTGACGATGGTGCTGGTAAAGGTCGTTTGAACTAAACATCGCATCAAAACATTTCGGATGTTATCAGATAATTTATTCACTCAGCAATTTTAATATGACTTGTTTTTCGGAGGTATCATGAAAAAACGATTTCATTATTTTATCCTTCTTTATTTGAGTATTCTCTTATTCTTGAGTGTGTATGGTTTTGCGCAATCATCTCAAAAGAAAGATTTCGACAACCTGTCGAATTTTAGTTATGGATTACAGGTTCTTGCGGATCAGGTGGGCACATCTGTTGTCCAGATTTTCTCCACCGGTTATGGGCCAGGAACCGGAGAAGCAACAGGGAGTATTATCGCAAAACAGAGAAGCAGTGGTTCCGGTATCGTCGTTTCTGCTGATGGATATGTTGTGACCAATGCCCATGTGGTTGATGGTGCAGAGAAGTTGCAGGTAATGCTTGCAATACCGAGAGAAAAAACAATAACACACTCCTCAATCTTAAAGCTCCAGGGTGAAGTTCTGGATGCGGAGCTACTCGGAGTGGATGCAGAGACAGATTTAGCGGTACTAAAAGTTGCTAAAACAGGTCTTCCTTTTTTGAAATTTGGAGATTCCGATCAACTTCGGCAAGGTCAGATTGTACTGGCATTTGGCAGTCCACTTGGTCTGCAAAACTCTGTTACAATGGGAATAATTAGCTCCGTGGCCAGACAGTTGAAGGATGAAGATCCGATGATTTACCTTCAAACGGACGCACCAATCAATCCCGGCAACAGCGGTGGCCCCCTGATTAATATCAAAGGTGAAGTTGTCGGAATAAATACCTCCATTTTTTCTCAATCCGGTGGCAACGAAGGGATTGGATTTGCAGCTCCCAGTAATATTGTAAAAAATGTTTATGAACAAATCCGGAAAACCGGCCGGGTGAAACGTGGCGATATCGGAGTTTATGTTCAGACAATTACCCCAACTCTCACAAAAGCATTGGATTTAAGAAGGAACTGGGGGGTGCTGATCGCAGATGTCTATCCAAACAGTCCTGCGTTTAAATCCGGGTTGAAAGTGGGGGATATCATTCTCACCCTTGAAAATAAAGTGATGGAAAATGGCAGACAATTCAATGTGAATTTGTATCGATGGACATATAAAGGTGAAGTGAAATTGGATATAATTCGCGGGGACGAAAATCTCACAGTCAAAGTGCCTGTTGTAGAAAGAGAGGATGATCCCTACAGATTTTTCGAGTTGGTTAATCCCACTCAAAACCTTGTTCCCAAATTTGGAGTTTTAGCAATCGATCTTGATAATAAAATATTACAGATGCTTCCACCTTTAAGAAAACAGAATGGTGTATTGGTGGCCGCGAGATCCAGGGACGCCATTTTTCGTGAAGGCGGATTCTATCCCGGAGACGTAATATATTCTGTCAACAATACCCCAGTTACTAGCCTGGTCGGATTGCGGTCAGAATTATCGAAATATAACTCGGGTGATGCCATTGCGGTACAGGTTGAACGAAGACGCCAGCTTCGCTATATCGCTTTTGAATTGGATTAGTTGTTGCCATTGGTGGCCATCATTAGGTCAAAGAATTGACGAATTATTCTAATTCCAGAGTAGCTGGAGATTTAATTTTAATCAGGTCGTAATGGATATCTCCGATGATAAATTTCCTCGCTACGTTTCCACACTGTTTATCTGAAAAAAATCGGGTTGTAAAAATAAGAGAAATGTACTTCCGGTCAAAAAGAAGCATACGACATCTATTCTTTCTCGCCACTATCGCATTCATATTTTTAGCTAATTGCGAAAGAATTAAAGATCCCATCAATAGTCTGACGAATGACCAAATATGGCCGTCGTCACCGCCGGAGGCGCAGCATCTGAATTCATCAAAAATAGAACAGATGATTCAGCATATCGAGACCGGTTCTTACAGTAATATCAATTCAGTGTTGATTATCAGAAATGGCTATCTCATTTTGGAAAGATATTTTAATGGTGGGGATCGAAATACACTACACCCGATTTATTCAGTCACAAAAAGTATTACTTCAACTTTGATTGGAATCGCCCTCGATCAGCAAAAGCTTGAGAAGCTACAGGACAGGCTATTGAGTTTTTTTCCGGAATATAAGAATATTAGGAATCTCTCTGAAGCGAAGCAGCAGATCACGCTGAAAGATATTCTTACAATGTCTGCCGGATTTACCTGGAACGAATGGGGCACCGCTTATGAAGACCCTCACAATCCGGTTAATTTGATTCTCCAGAGTGATGACTGGATTAAATATATACTGGATTTACCGATGTCCTACAAACCGGGAACACATTTTACATATAATAGCGGATGTACAATGTTGCTATCAGGTATTATCAAAAATAAAACCGGATTCTCGACTGAACATTTCGCGATCGAAAATCTGTTCCGTCCGTTAAATATCAATTCCTTCGAATGGGAAGAAGGACCCCGGGATATTACTAACACCGGATGGGGATTAAAAATGAGACCCTACGATATGGCGAAAATTGGCTATTTATATCTACAAAAAGGAAAGTGGGAGGCAAAGCAATTAGTCTCGGAAGCCTGGATAAAATCATCGACCAGCAAATGCATGGAGATACAGGGAATATATTCATATGGATATCAGTGGTGGCTTTTGCCGATCAATAATCTTAATGGGCACATACCTGAATCAGATGACATTTTTTTCGCATGGGGACACAAAGATCAGTTCATATTCATTATTCCTGACCTGAATATGGTAGTTGTGTCAACTGCATGGAATGAAAATGGAAATCCCAATGCCATTGATCTTGTTTACGATTTTATAATTCCCGCCGTTACGGAATATTCAGAGCACTAAATTTCAGTTCAATTTTCTTTGGACTAATCGTAATCATCCTGCTGTGGTATAAACGAAAAAATTTTTTGTCAAAGAAACTTAAAAAATGGGGCACCGTATTATGCTGTTAAAAATAATAATCTAGACTTTGAGGAAGAAGTTCAAATGCTGGAGATCTATCTTACCCATTTCATAATTGCTACAATTTTTGTTGGTATGAATATTATGTGGATTTTGAATGTATTTGTTTTTCCAAAACCGTGGAAAGATGGGGGACTATCGACCAAGCCCATTAAATTGGAGAATAAATCCAATACCCATCAAGTTTGATAATTAAAAAAACCTAAAACCTCTACAACCGCCGTATTTGAAATAATCGGCGGTTTTTTTATTGGATCTGGTTATGATCTGGTCAAGTTCTCAAATTCATCGATTTAAAATTTTCACCCGCTCGATGTGCGACTTTATTTTTTGGTTGGCCAAATTCCTAATGCTCGTCTTAAATCAATCAGTTGCCCAAGATGATAGGCGTTATGGTCCATAACGAGCAATGCCTCTCTCAAGATTGTCTGACCAGTTCCTTGGGGGATCTTTGCTAGTAAATCTTTCGTCGGGTCTGTGACCAGATTTTTCATTCTTTTTAAATCATTCTTGAAATTTTTAATACTGTTCGCCCAACTCTCTTTGTCCGGAGGAAGGCTGTTTTCTGGCCAATACTCTTCCGGCCACTTTGGAGAGACATGATCTGCACTCACACTAAACTGGTAAATATCCGATTGGGCGATTCTCATATGTTCCAGCAATTGCCAGGCTGAATGTGCCATTCCCGCCGGAATCTTTCCAGCGAAATCAAATGGAAAATCCGCCATAGCCTGATCAAATCTGACGTGGGCATGATCCGAATCCAAAAATTCACTCAATTGCTCCCGAAGCTGATTTTCCTCATTCATTATTTTTCCTTCCTTTAATGTGTTATAGATTTCTGTACACCGGTCTCTAAAAATACAATATTTATTCGCCGTAATGAATTTGTACCAATATTTGTAACTTTTTAAAAATATAAAGATAACCTTCTCTAAATAGATTTAGCACTCAACTTGAGACTATAATTACTAACCGTTGGGCATGCGGCATGCAATATACAAATTTTTTAAGTACGAATTTCATATATAATTTGAATAGGAGGTTAATATGTTAAATCGATTTGACTTTTGTAAAAAGCCACGTCTGGAGACATAACCAGCAGAAAATAGGACCGGTATTTGGAATTGTGGTCGGTAATGAACTACGGGATCGAACACCTTCAGGTCTTTGGCCTTCGGTCCATGCCGGTGTGGTTGCCAAGTTAAGAATCCCCCCATATGGACGTTTTGGGGACGATTGAAATCTAATATTCTCAGAACCGGTGTTTTCAAGACAAATTAGACACTGGTTCAATTTTAAGACTAATTAAGAATATTTCATTTCGAATCCAGACACGGATGAGTTAGTTTAATCTTAAGCCAAATTAATGGTTTTGCTATCAAATTTTATAGACCCTGCCAGTTGTTTTAATGTTTTTCCATTTTCCTCTGCATTTACTATATTGCATTTAAACACTGAAATGAGAGGAAATAATCAAATGCTCCATACCATAAAATTGACGATAATTTTTGCGCTGTTTCTATTTTTTTCTTTAGTTGCCCAATCATTAAAAATTGCCACATATAATATTTATTTTCTCGATGATGGAATATCGTCGGAACGAAAGCATAATCTTCAAACGGTGATCCGCGAATTGGATGCCGATGTCATCGCCTTTCAGGAAATTAAAAATCCCGCTGCACTGGAAAATATTCTCACACCAAATTACGGCATTGCCATGATTGATGATTCCGCGGAGGTACAGGAGGTCGCACTAGCGGTTCGAATACCTTTTGGCATTAAATCCTATTCATATATATTTCCTGATACACTGTTCGATGATGCTTTCCCACGCACACGCGATCTGCTACAGGTAGAAGTGGAAGCCTTTGACAGAGACTTCTATTTTCTGGTCCATCACTTTAAATCCCGTTCCGGAGGCCGGCGTCAAACTGATGAGCGAAGAAATTCAGCTTCGATATTGATTGTAAAGCATATTCGCCGCAATCTTGCCGGACAGAATGTGATTCTGCTGGGAGATTTTAATGATAATCCGGATGACAGAACCCTGAATATTCTGGAATATGGATCTTCCGATGCGCCTGCCGGGATCGATGAAGTTGAAGATACTTTTTTATACAATACCTCCGAAGCGCTGGTGGAGATGGACTACTGCTCCTGGGGTTATAATTATCATTTTAATGAAATTCAGGGAGATACTTTCGACCTGGCGATTGCTGGTTCGCGTGCAGAGAATAACAAGTGGCGGGACAGGGATTATGATTACTGGAAAGATGTGACAATAAAGGAAATTCTTTTTGATCAGATATTGGTAAGCATGAATTTGAAATCTTTTGTGAAAAAGATTGGAATTTTAAATACTGCTTCTGCTGTGCAGGGAACTCCCTCGAAGGCAAGGTTTACTGATTACGGCGTCGAATATCCTCGCAGAGGCAGTTTTGCATCGGATCATTTGCCGGTTTGGGTGCTTATCGAATTTTGATTGTCCTTTCAATTCTATTTCCTGCGTATTTTTTTGTGAAGAGAAATGAAAGTAATATCAATAAAATTTACTCTTGTGCTTCTTCTACTTGGGTCTATTCTGAATTGTGAGAAAAACCCCACCTCAATAGTTATAACGCTTCCTCAAAAGACTGCCTATATACCAAGGGATGATTTTCAGTTATATCTAGTCGATGCAAATGGAAAGAATTTGCAGAGGTTGACTGATTTTGAAATTGGGACAATCCGGCCCCCGAGGGAATACCCCACCGAACTTGCCTGGTCTCCAAATCGAAATATAATTGCATACAGTACAGTCTATCGCAGACGTACAGTGCTGGAATATGATTCTTCTTTAATATACACTGTAGACAATAATAAAAAAATATCCAAGATTGTAAAATTGAAAGGGCTCATAGTTAAAGATCTATCATTTTCTCCGGATGCACAAAAACTTTTATATACCGTTTCATCAAGTTCTTATGTTCTTGACGGAGCGAGAATTTGTATCGCAAATATTGACGGTTCGAATCAGAGCTTCATAACGCCAATGCCCAGCCACCCGGAATCGTTCCTCAATGATCCGTGCTGGTCACCCGATGGTAGTCAAATTGCCTTTATTTCATATGAGGATAGCATATATTATGTCAGTATTGTCAGCGCCTCTGGCGGCATGATCACTCACTTGAGTTCCAATTCTGGTTGGCTGGGGAACCTCGGCTGGTCACCGGATGGCAAAAAATTAGTATTTTATCGAGAAAACCTTAATGCGCATGGAATATACACCATCAACGCAGATGGCACTGATTTAACAAGGTTATCCGATGGGAGGACCCCTGAATGGTCTCCCGATGGCTCCAAAATAGTATTTTGTACCCCATGGTCAGGTGCACAGGTTTGTACTATTAAAGCTGATGGCAGTGATTATCGACAGCTAACCCTTGGCGACGCTTACTATTGGGAACCTACCTGGTTTCCCAACGGTGAAAATATTGCATATGTTAAAAATTCTCGGAAACTTGATATATACACCATTAATATTTCATCTAGTAATGAAATCCGTGTCACTGATATTCCATGGGCTGCTGGTGGTTTTATGGATTATAAAATCTCTCCGGCTCCGGTATGGGAGCAATAACCAAAGTTGATTTGTTATTAAATCCGGAAATTTTCAATTTTTGGCTGAGAAATGAAAACGTTTTTAACAAAAAGTATCTTCGCTTTTCTAGTTTGTGTATTAATAATAACCTATAAGAAAAACTCCGCTTCCTTTATATCTCCAATCCCTGCAAAAATAGTCTACATTTCATGGGATTCGTATTATCAGATACATCTCATAGATGAAAATGTGATAGAGTTGCCCGGGCGCGCGCGAGCATTACCTTAATCCTTTATCTTTCATCTAGAAAAATTTATTCAGTGTCTTTGTCCAACGCTTTGGTTCGCACGGTGACGGATACGGTCATTCTTAATTACGATGGGGATTTCGGGATCACACCACATGCACTCGTTTTTTAGTCGTAAAAAATAATTTTTGATTTTTAAAAAATTTTGTTCAAATTTATGGCATGGTTGAAAAGTAGGTTTAATAATTCGAGGAGCACCCATGCCAATCTATGAATTCTTCTGCAAGCCCTGTAATACCGTCTACCAATTTTTTTCACGAACCGTCAATACCGAAAAAATACCGGCCTGTCCAAAATGTGATAATAAAGAACTGACAAGGTATATATCCACATTTGCCACCATTTCCGGCAGGGGGGAGAAAGGTTCTGATGATATGGATATGCCGCCAATTGATGAGTCCAAAATGGAAAAGGCCATGGGAATGCTCGCAAGGGAAGCCGAAGGGATGAATGAAGATGACCCAAAACAGGCGGCAGCACTGATGCGGAAACTCTCCGATGCCACAGGTCTGAAAATGGGATCGGGAATGCAGGAGGCGTTAGGCCGGCTGGAACGAGGTGAAGATCCAGATACGGTTGAGCAGGAAATGGGGGATTTGCTGGAGAGTGAAGATCCCTTTATCATCGAAGGAAAAAGCGGTAAAGGCGGCTCTGTAAAAAAAGCGGGTCCAAAGCGGGATGAAACGCTCTATGATTTATAAAGATCTCTTCATTTCCCATTTTTTGTTACGGTTATTCTGCTACAGATTTGACAACAGAAATCCAATTTGTTGAGATTCCCAAACAATCGGTTCTCCACATTAACCATAAATTACTATAATTACTTTTATTATAAAGTGATACACTGTTCATTGTTTAATTATCTGACCTCAGAAGGAGACTGGAATTGCCCTACAATACTGAAATCGATGGCCGTATTATGAAAATAATTGGGGAGTGGGAAGGTATCGAGCGAAAGAAAATGTTTGGAGGTACATGTCATCTGCTCCATGGAAATATGCTTTGCGGTGTTTATAAGGATTATCTGATCTTACGATTGGGAGAAGAGAAATTTAATATTGCTCTTAAATCCCAGTTTGCCAGACCTTTTGATATCACAGGACGACCGATGAAAGGGTGGGTTATGGTAGAACAGGATGGGTTTGTATCCAAAGCAGATTTGAAGCACTGGCTGGATCAAGCGAAGGCATTTGTGAGAACGTTGCCACCAAAATAAAGAAAAATATCCTCATTATTACAAGACTACTAAAGTTTTCAATTGATTCCGGATTTTGATAATCCTTCAACTACGTTTCGCTAAATCGAATTTCAAATTTGTGTGAGCTAAACTGAATGGAGGTCTTTTTTCATGAGTGAATCGTTAAAAAGCCAAAATATGGTTGAGAAACCAAGATTTTTTGCTGCTCAAAACATTGCAATGAAAATTCCACCGCCTGACTTTGATAAAACGATCAAGTTTTATCAGGATGTTCTTGGATTAGAGAAAATCGCAGAAGATGGAACGAGCGTTGCTTTTCGATTCGGGGACATGCGTCTGTGGTTGGATAAGGTCGATCAGCTCAGCAGAGCAGAAATATGGCTGGAAATAAGAACAGATGATACACACTCAGCGAAAAAATATTTGAACAGAAAGGGTACTATTCGCAGAGACGAGATCGAACCGCTTCCCGAAAATCTTGATGGGTTTTGGATCAGTAATCCGACGGGAATTATCCATCTGATCTGTAATACCTAATGCAATGCAACTGAATATTTCTTAGGGGAAATAGTCTCATTGCAACTAGCGGATAAGGTCGAACTGTGATTATTGTGGTTTATAGTATCTGAACAGCTGGGCTTGCTGCACCAATATTGATTTTTAACACCAATCCGCACTGAAGGACCGAAATCTCCATTGAAAAATCAGTCTGTGACAATGTAAAGATAGTGCAAATGTGTCTGAGAAAAAAGAAGAGGATCATCCACTATTCTTGTATGATTTTTACCGATCCTCTGGTCACATCAATATAATTTCTGAGTGAGCTTCTGTCTGCTGTTCCCTCTGCATAAAATCTGCCTGTAACCACAAGCGAGTCCCCATGACAGATTTTTGGAAAACGGAACGAGAAGATATTCACCATGTCTTCTTTATCGTACAATTCAACCACAAAACCATCATGCCGGTGTAATGGTTCTCTGTCATACATTCTAACAATACCCTTAACTGTCACAAATTGTTGGTCGTAGTCCCATCGATTTTTTAGTACTTCTTTGATTGAATTAAACTCTGCAGATTGAACTATTGAGGAAAGCATCAGAGTAAAAACAAACAATAAAATAGTTTTAATTTTCATTCTATGTCCCTCCCGCTTGTTAAAGAACATTGAATTATTTAGACTGTCAATGAATCAACAACGAAATAAGCTATGGCATATTTCTTATTCTGAACTCCATTGGAATGTAATATCACGTTAGTGAAAGATTAATGTCGCAGATTAATTTTGATATAAAGTTCAATATTCTTATATTTCACATTTAAGCAATAGACATAAATACGAGATTTAGTGTAGCATGTTTCTCACTTAAGTAAATAGCGCTTTACAGAATTTTTTGCTTTTCTCAAGTTGTTTTTCAGCTAGAGATGAGCACTTTGTAAGTTAAATTCCAAGATGTCAGTCTAAATTTAGTCAAATTGAATTAACAAGGATTTGTTAAAAATAATTGGAGGGAACCGATGGTTTCAAAAATCTTTCTTTCAATAAAACATCAAGTCACTTTTTTTCTCGCCACAGTTCTTCTTTTCGGACATATGAATTTATTTGCTAATGACCGCAAGGTAGATTTTTCGAGTAATGTTAAAATTCCCGAACCGCAAATTTCAAAAGAATTCGCGAAGGATGGAGTGCGGTATGTGTTCTTGATAAGTATGGATGGTTTGCGTCCGGATGAAATTAATGAAATGGGTCCGGAAAACTTACCAAATATGTATCGCATGAGGGTAGAGGGAAGCTTAACGGATAATGCCAGAACTGATTATGATATAACCAAAACCTTACCGAATCATGCTTGTATGCTCACAGGCCGAAGAGTGACTGGTTCTCAAGGTCATAAACTTGATTTCAACGTCGATGATGGCAGCACTTTTAGAGATCTTTCTGGCAGTTATATATCCAGCATCTGGGATATCATCCATGACCGCGGACTCTATACAGGCATGTACGCAAGCAAGAGGAAATTTGCATTATATGAGAGAAGTTGGAATGAGAAAAACGGTGTTTCTGATACGATTGGCATTGATAATGGAAATGACAAAATTGATGAATATGTCTACAATCCCTACACATCTTCCCTGATTAACACCACAATATCGAAACTTAATCAGACTCCGCATAATTTTTGCCTTATTCATCTCCGGGATCTTGATTCTGAGGGGCATGCATCCGGGTGGGGAAGTGTTGAGTATAAAAATGCATTAAGGAAAATGGATCATCATTTGGGCAAAGTATTTGAACTAATTGATAATAATTCACAGTACACCAATAAATCGGCGGTCATATTGACATCCGATCATGGTGGCAATGGGACAAGTCATTCCACACCAAGCGATCCGAAGGTTTATACAATACCTTTCTATGTCTGGGGACCAGGTGTTCCGGCGGGCGTAGATTTGTATGTATTGAATAAAACGACCCGCATAGATCCCGGTATTGGCCGACCATTTTATGATGTGCATCCGCAACCAATCCGGAATGGAGATGCCGGAAATCTTGTTGCCGACATTTTAAATATTGTTGCTATTCCAGGCTCAACGATAAATTCCAGTCAAGATCTTAAGATTACAGCGTCTGACGATGAGCTCGACATTCCCTCTGTGACTATTACGGCACCCTCACACGGAAAAATATTCGGCGAATCTGATTCAATAAAAATCGAGGCATCTGTATCAATAAGAAATAAAGAAGTTTCAAGACTTGAATTTTATTCAAACTGGACACTTGTTGGAATTGATTCAATTACTCCCTACTCTTATAAATGGTCTCCTCCGAAAGCGGGGGGATATACCATTACCGTCCGGGCAGTGGACGCTTCGGGAATTGGTGGTGTGCATAGCACGTTTGTCGGGATTGCCCCCAAAGTTTATTCAGCGAAAAAAGTAGGTAAACCGGTGAGTTATCAATTAAGAGAAAATTTTCCAAATCCTTTCAACCTCATAACTACTATTACCTACCAGATTCCCGAAGAAAATTTGGTGAGGATGGAGATTTTTAATGTTTCCGGACAAAAAATTCGAGATCTGGTACATCGCTTTGAACCAGCGGGCAGCCACTTAATAACCTGGAACGGGCTCGATCAACATGGAAAAGCAGTTTCTAGTGGCGTATATTATTATCGCTTAAGTGCAGGAACCTATCGGGAGACAAAAAAGATGATCCTCATGAGATAAAATATAATCTTACATCCTTTAATTGTAAACTCTCATGATAAAAATCAGAATTTTGCGTTCTTCTTATGAAAAGATATTTTCATTTCTTTTCCAAATTGCGAGCTATTTTGCGCACAGAGCCAACAGCGATTTATTCTCAATGACAGTCATTCTCTATCGGTTTTAGGACTGACCGGGGGGCAAAGAATCTTGCTCACAGCAGTCAGGTACGCTGCCAGGCATTTGTTGTAGGAAGAAACGCCTGGGGTATCCAATTTTACCTCGAATTTGATGCCGAAATTAAAATGTGTTATTTTTAAAATTCCTGGAACAATTTAGTTGATGTAGGAAGAAATCCACTGAATCTTATAAAATCGCGTCGTGATACGCCAGTGGATTCCGATTTACTGAGGAGATTTGTCCGTTTGGTGCTAGATCCATAATTATAATATTAACAAGAGGCATACGTCATAAGAATTAATTACATTAATTCTCTCTAAAATCACATTCTTTAATTACCAGCAAGATTATCCGCCTCCAGAAAAATTTATTCTTCACTATGTAGTTTATTCTGTTCATTATTAAAATCTCATGGGATAGATGAACTGGATTACCACATTGCTGAATTTTCTAAAATTTGCTTGTATTCATCCTTAAGGAGATATCTTAATTTTATTAAAAAGATCATTTAATCAGGAGATCCGGTAATGAAGAATTGTTCACCGCATAGTCTTAACACGTCAAATTATAAGATAATTTTGGTTTTCGCGTCATTTTTGGTACTGCTCCTGTTTATACAGAGGAACTATGGACAATCTATCGAAGAGAATGATCTATCCATCCATTTTGGGGGTAAATACGGACAAATAGAAATCGGAGGTAAATTCGTCGGGGCGGAGTTTCACAATAGCCGGCCTTTGCCGTCGCGACTCAGCTTTTACTACCCGGTAGCCAACAGTATTGACCTGAGTACCTCTTATTGGGAGCGGTATAGATCCAAGCCGTTCTCAATATTGCTGGATCTTGAGGGTGGGGTGGATACTTTGGGATTAGATCCCGTTGAATATGACTATACGCCGTTTCGTGCCGTGTTCATGGAGCCTCATGAAAAGTATGTTGTTACATATGATTATCAATTTTGTGATTCCATGCCGGCTATGGTTCTTCAAATTCAAATAAAAAATATGATGGATAAATCTCAGAAATTTGAGGTTTCTTCATCCTTGAGTACAAGTTTGAGAACCAGCCATAGCTTCACCATCAGAAATCGGGCCAGGCAGAAATATATCAACTCCGGTTCAATAGCGTTAACCAGTTTTGATACGATTGATACGGATTCGGCGACAGTATTTATTGCCAATGCGGGTCAGATGCCCATTACTTCGCCGACTGAGGATGAAAAAAATGTAAATGCAATAATAGAGAATCCACCGGCGTTTTTTAGATACGCCAAAGAGTTGAGGCCCAAAGAAGCCATTAATATTGTTCAATTGATCGGATCATGTCGGCAGTCGGAAAGTGAACGAGTTGTGAATAAGGCTCTGAGAACCTGGAGAGAAGAGATTCAAAAAAATTCAAAACGAGTGCGTGATTATGTATTAAGGCAATCAAAATTTTCTATCGCTGATTCTGCAATACAACAAACAGCCAACTGGTCCAAAGCAATTCTGGCATCAAATAAACATTATATTGATGGTTGGATTGTTCCCATGCCCTGTCCGGCGGAGTATAACTTTTTCTTCACTCATGATCTGCTGCTTACCGGATTAGGTGCAGTTTTGTTCGACACAGGCTATGTTAAAAACGGATATCGTTTTTTGCAATCCCTCACGAAAGCCGATTCTATTCTGCCGCATGCTTATTATTGGAGGGATGAAGGATATAAAACAGAATTCTGTAATTCGGATAATTGGAATCATCTCTGGTTTATCATTTCATTAAGTTCATATTTAAAACATAGTGGTGATTATGAAACCCTCCGTTCACTTTTTCCAATAGTGGCGAAAAGTCTGAAAATGATGCTTGAAAATAAAGGGCCAGATGATTTGATGTATGCCTCTCGCCCGGACTGGTGGGATATCGGTAATGTGTATGGCGCAAGAGCCTATATATCATCGCTGATGATAAAAGCATTGCAGGATTATGTCTTCCTTTCCATCCAGCTCGAACAAACGAATGAAAGCCTCATAGACAACTTAGTGCTCGCAGAGACAATGAAAGATCAATTGGTAAAAAAATTATGGAATGAAGAGGAAAATTATTTAATGAATATAATGACTGAAGATAACTTTGATCCGCATTATTACTCCGGATCGCTTATTGCGGCCGCATTTGATATTTTGGATGAACCGAGGAAAACAAAATTGCTCCAATCGGCCGAGGAACATCTTCTGGATCAGAATTTAGGTATACGAAATGCCATGCCACCGGATTTCCATGAATTGGTTCAGGAATATCAATTTAAGGAAGGTGAAGTAGGAGAGCCTTATTATTATTTCAACGGAGCGGTTTGGCCTCAGGGTATTGTCTGGTATGTTCTCGGTCTCATTTCTGCTAATCAGCCAGACGAAGCTAAACAAGCATTAGAGAAGTATTTGACAGTGAATGGAATTATGAATAGTCCCAATGGACAACCATCCTATTTCGAGTATCGAATGACCGATCCGGAATCACCGCGTTACGGTGAAATTGACAAACCGACATTTTTATGGGCGGCAGGATGGTACCTTCATGCCCTCTATCGGCTTTGCGGATTGCATGAAAACTCCTGGAATATTTCATTTAATCCAAACTTGCCGGAAGGATCGGAAAGATTGGAATATGATTTAATAGCGCATGGAGATTTGTGCCGGGTTAAATGGGGAGGGATAGGCAAATATTTTAAACGAATTGAATTTGATGGTGAAAAAAAATCCTCTGCGGTAATTTCCTCCCCAGCTCAATCAATTTTTCTGGAACGAGGCCAGCCAGATCAACCTTACCTGGCTTTGGCGACTTGCATCGTTGGAGACGTATACTACCATGACTCTAATGAACAACTCTCTTTGGATATTCAAGGATTGGCAGACCAGAGCGTTCGATTGAAAATAGTGTCACCGATGAAACTAATAAAGGCCGATGCAGACGGAATTGCTGTGACTAAATACCTCTTTTCTGAAAAAGAAGATGATATTTTTGTTTATACACTAGTCAGAAAAATGAGCCGGAAATCGGAGAAGATAAGTTTTTACTTTTAGTATTTATTTTTACATATTGTTTTCTTGACTAGAGATTGAAATGTAATTCGGAAGAGGTGGTATTAAGTATGACAAAAAATATCCCCAGTATTTTTAATGATGTGATTGGGCCGGTGATGCGCGGACCTTCAAGTTCTCACTGTGCAGCGGCTGTACGGATTGGAAAAATAGCCCGGGACCTCATGAATGGTGAATTCGCAGAAGTTTTGATTGAATTTGATCCGAATGGCTCTCTGGCTACCACCCACGAAAGCCAGGGCTCCGATATGGGTTTATTTGGAGGTTTTTTGGGATGGGAGGCTTCCGACGAGAGATTACCAGATTCGGTTGAAGCAATCAAAAATTCGGGGATAAATATTCAAATAAAGATACACCCGTACGGGGCAAAGCATCCCAACACTTATAAGATGACATTCAAAAATAAATATGAAAAGCACTCTATGACCGCCATCTCCACCGGTGGGGGAATGATTGAAATAATTGAGATTGACGGTGTTCAACTGACGATGAATGGGGATTTCCACGAGACCCTCATTTACATCTCCGGTGATGAGGATGAATTAAGAAAGTATCTGCATGCTCATAATCAATTCGAAGAAATTCTCTATCACACAGGCGGTGAAAGACAATTTATCCAAATAAAATCCGCAAAAAGGCTTGAGAAAAGATTTATTAAAGAATTACAAACCCGATTCAATATCAATGTCATCAAACAACTTTCACCGGTTTTACCAGTTCTTTCCCGGAGAGAGTTGACCGTTCCGTTTCAAAGTTATGGGGAAATGCTGAGGTATAATCAGGATAAAGATCTACAGTTATGGCAGTTGGCTCTCCACTATGAAAGCGCCAGAGGAAATTTGAGCCATGATGAAGTCTTTCAAAAAATGAAAAATATTGTAACAATCATGCGAAACTCAATTGATGAAGGATTAAGAGGTACTGAATATTTGGATCGAATCCTTCCAATCCAATCTGCTAAATTTCAGAGACTCATGGTTAGCAATAATCTGCTGGATGGTGGAATCTTAAATCGCATGATTCTTTACGTGACTGCTATTATGGAAGTAAAGAGCTCGATGGGAGTGATTGTTGCTGCCCCAACCGCTGGTGCCTGTGCAGCCCTTCCGGGTGCTTGTATTGCTGCTGCTGAATCCATGAAAATGTCAATCGATGACATGTCGAAAGCGATGTTAGCAGCAGGAGTAATTGGAATATTTATCGCTACTCACTCCACCTTTGCAGCTGAGGTAGGGGGATGTCAGGCGGAAGGTGGTTCCGGAGCGGGAATGGCTGCCGGGGCTTTGGTTACGCTGGCAGGTGGTGCGGTTAAGCAGGCTATTGCAGCCTCTTCAATGGCAATGCAAAATATGCTTGGATTAATTTGTGACCCTGTAGCAAACAGGGTAGAGGTTCCCTGTCTGGGTAAAAATGTGATTGCCGCAAGTAATGCTCTGGCCTGCGCCAACATGGCTTTGTCGGATTTTGATCCAGTCATTCCGCTTGATGAAGTTATCGAAACCATGAATCGGGTCGGGAGACAGATGCCCTGCGAATTGAGATGTACGGCCCTTGGTGGCTTATCCGTCACTAAAACTTCTAAGGAGATCGAAAAAAGATTAAGTGAATCTAAAAGAACATAGGACCGTAATCATTAGGTAAAATTTTAAGAGTTTTAGGAGGGTAATGTTATGAAGCGTTATTATTTAAGAACTCTAATCCTTTCTTCTATTTTCAGTTTCATCTTTTTTTCGAATTGTGATAATGGCACGGATTCCGGCGACAATGTGAGTAATACCAATTATGTGGCCAAGGAATCCCTGTCATATAAAGTTGCAAAAGGAAGCAATACAAAAGTTCGGGTGGTGGGAATTACCGGAACTATTCAGATTACCGGGGCAGCGCAATCGGACACAGTTTTTATTGATGCCGTGAAAAGTGTTGGCTCAGAGAGTACCCGTGATGCAGAGGATCACCTGCCAGAGCTGATGGTCACTGTAGAAGAATCCAGCAATGAAATCCTTGTTAAGACAACCCAGCCTGATGATACACATGGCAGAAATTATGTGGTGGATTATACCATTAATCTTCCAGAGGATATGCTGGTAACGGTTATTAATGTTACCGGAACAATTGAGGTAAATTCTATAGACAATATCGTCACTGTGAATAATGTGACCGGAACTGTTACCTTAAATCAAATTGTCGGAAACGTGAGTGTGGTTAATGTAACCGGGGAGATTTTTTCAAATGAAATCACCGGGAATGCCAGTTTGAATTTGACGACCGGAAATATTACCAGCAAAGTTTTTCTTCCATTAAACGGAGCCCTGACTCACAATCTGGTAACAGGAAATATTAATTTGAGCATTCCGGTGAACACCTCAGCTCAATTTTCAGCAACGGTTGTTACCGGAAACATTGGCCTCTCAAATCTGACACTTCAGGACCAGCAGAGTTCCGGTAAAACCCTTACCGGAATATTGGGTGGGGGACAGGGCGCAATTTCCCTGGGGACGGTTACCGGAAATATTAATGTGATTGGATTTTAATTAATTACATTAAAGAGAATGAATATGGACAGATATTTAGAGGGATCTGGAAGAAAATTAATCCATCCATTTTCTAATCAAGGCACAACATTCACATATATTGTATCGACTACCGCAGAGCCAAATACCCCAATCCCGTCACCTTCAATATGAAAAAGGGGTTCATGGAAGTTACCATCTATTTCCTGAACATCATTATAGGTTTTTAAGAAATCCTGGTAATTTTTATCTGCAGCAAATATAATTATTTTATATCTGTCATAGAACCAGAACAGGTACCAGAACAATTCCATCCTGCTTTGCCCGGCAGTTAGAGGCGTATCCTGAATCCAATTATAGTTATAAAGATAATCGGCCAGATCGGCTGCCACATCCTCAGGAGATTCATCTGTAAAAGGGTTATCATAAATGAAATTATCAATAGTTGCATTCTCGGCTAAGATAGTCGCCAAATAAAAATTTGTACCGGGAGAACGTTCCATATTGATTAGAAAGTTAATAATGTTATCATTAGCATCTCTCTGCCGGTATTTTAGGGTATCGAAATTTATGGAGACGATTTCCATTCCCGGATTTGGGATCGTAGTGATGGAGGAGGCCGATAGTCTTTTGCCGTCTATGGAAGCTGAAACATCCAACCGATAGCTTTTCCCATAGTCAATGACCAGTTTGTTACCAACATATTCAAAATAGTAATAATCAGGAATGTACCTCAATGGATAAACATCACCGGTTTCCAGATCCGTAATTGTCACTTGTGCATATGGTAAGGAGAGGTCCAACCGTTGCAGATTTGCGTCTACAGGAAAGTTCCGCCAGATAAATACCCGGGTTACTCTCTTATGAGGAAATAAAAATCCTTCGATTGCTATTTTGGGATCGAATTGATCCGGGTCAATGGTAACTTTACCCTCACCGCAGGAAAGCAATAAAAAACTGATCACAATTATTGCACTACTTTTTAAATACATCATTTTTCCTCTGAATTTGAAACCTACCTGCTATATCAAAATCTGAAGTTGACTCCAACAGTTGGTAAGACCGGGAACATATTCACGGTTTGAATATCGCTGATGCCGTTATCATATTGATAATCAATAAACCACACATTCTTACGATTTCCGATGTTATAAATCTGTAAATACGGCTCAATAGTCCAATGTTTGAATTGTTTGGTATAAATCATACTTAAATCCAAACGCGCATAGGCCGGTAATCGAAAATTATTAATTACTGCCGGATAATACTCTACGTAACGCTCAACGGCATTGGGAGAGGAACCAATAATATATCCCGATCCCGGAGCGGTGATGGGCTGCCCGGAGCTGTAAACAAAACTAAAACCCATTGTCCAGTTTCCTCGTTTGGGATCCGGTGCTCTTTTCTTAAGGCTCCGAATAGCATTCTTTACGTCTACATTACCCACGAAATTTATGGTTGAGCGCCGGTCGTGTCGGGGAAAGAAAACATTTCCCTTGTTGATTTCCGGATATTTGAATTCGGTTCTGACAAACGAATAACCTATCCAACCGGAAACAATACCCACATCCTTTCTGAGCTGTAATTCAAATCCTGTGGAATTTCCATCACCTTTATTAAATAATCCTCTGGTTTGGGTATAAATCGGTTCGCCATTCTCATTAAATTCACTAACAAGAAGTTCGGTGTTAAAAGTGGGATTAAAAGAGTAGATATTCTCGTATTCTTTGTAATACACCTCCATTTCAAACTGGTAGTCTTTGGCGATTTCCTTTTGAATCCCGAAGATTAAGTGGTAGGATGCTGATTCTTGCTGAAACGCATTCGCAGTACTCCAGATATCGGAAACAAAAGTGCGAGGTATTCTGTGAAGATATTGGTGATATATTCCGGTTGCTGCTCTCAGATTTGTGGTTTCTGTGAGACGGTATTTTGCAGAAAAACGCGGTTCCCAATTCTGGTAGTTATTCTCGGATGCAAAGTAATTATATCTCAATCCGAATTCAAAATCCCATCGTTGTGTTGGCAGCAGGTTGGTTTGGCCGTAAATTACATAATGTTCCGGGCGTTGGTCCACATCCACCTTTCCACCGGGAAAGGTCTGAAAATATTGCACATGAAGATTTTTTTGTTCGAATCCGAATTTGGTATGGAAATGTTGGGAATAATGATATTCAAGATTGCCTTTTAAAGTCAGATCGGAGACATAATTCTTTTCCACCACTGCCACAGTTTCGCCAAAATCAAAATCGGATGAAAATCTGCTGCCGGTAACCCAGAAGTTAGAAAATAATTGTGGATTAAATACCTTGGTCCATTTAACACTTCCGGTCGTATTTCCCCAATTCAATTTAAATCCGGTTTGTTCGCTGGCGTTCTCATTAAAGATCACATTTAAAACATCTCTGCCGCCGTAAACACTAAGTGTAATCTTATTCTTTTGATCCAGATCCAGAAACGCCTTTACATTGCCATCGTAAAAATAGTAATCCGGGATTTCGTCGATGGATTTGCGAAGTGTTTTATCAAAATAAGTACGCCGGATGGAGCCGGAGATTGCTCCTCTGTTTCCGATGGGCGTCTGCAGAGTAGTCTTTGCAGAAAGCAGACTAATTGAGGCACTTCCTTCAAATTCCTCGCGATTGCCATCCAGATTGATAACATCCAGAACTGATGAGAGTCTGCCGCCATATGTGGCACCAAATCCTCCTTTGGAAATCTCCACATGTTTAATCGCATCGGTGTTAAACGTGGAAAAGATACCAAAGGCATGTTCCGGGTTATATACATCGGTTCCATCCAGCAAATATAAGTTTTGATCTGGTGTCCCTCCCCGGACATAAAGCGCTGTGGAGAAATCCGATACCGGTAATATGCCCGGCAATGTTTGAAGAGTTCGCAGCAGATCAGCTTCGGCAACCTGTGGAATCGTGTTGATTTGGCGGGCAGATAATTGAACGTTTGAGATAGGTTTCTCATATAGCTTTTCGCTTATTCGGATTGAATCCGCAATCACTTCCAAAACCTCACCCTCAATTGCATCCATTTCAAGGTAAAAATCAATAACTTTTTGTTCTGCGTCTTGAATTGTGATGGTACGAGTAATGGTGCGATATCCGAGATATTCACAAACAGCCTTGTATTTACCGGCAGGAATTTTTGGTATAATATAGTAACCGCTGGTGTTTGTGGCACTGCCCAAAGTGGCTTCCGGTAAATAGACATTTACACCAATCAGGGCTTCCTTGTTAGAGATATCATAGACAAAGCCACTTAATGATCCGGGGACTTCTTGTTGTGCAGAAAGTGAGAAGCTCACGAAAATTAACGTGATGATGAGGAGCAAACATTTCTTCAAGGGTTTATCTCCGTGATATAATTCCCCTAAATTTTTTACATAACCTATAAAAAAGTATTACTAAATTTAAAAAATTGAATTATTCATCAATACGGCCATCTCATAATCCTGTTACGATTTTTAATATTTTCTCAATTGCATGGCATCCATCATATTGGATTGCTCAACTATACTCTTAAATTTATTGTAACAATTATGAGTAGGGGTAGTTTTATGAATATAAGATAGAAATTAAGGAGTTGGATAAATGAATAAAAAATCGTTCAATTTTATTCTTGTCTGTATTCTCTCAATTGCTTTTCAATCCTGTTCCAAGTCAGTGGATTCCGAACCATATCTCGAGCAATTGCTTGACAAAAAAGAAATTTTATTCGAGGAGATTTCCGTTCAGTATGGAACCGCCGTGTGGAATTTATATTCCGATGAGGCTGAAGCCGATCAATTGACTCCCAGAAAACGTTTCCAAAAGCTTTTCAGCAATGATACGATTAATACCCTTATCGATAGATGGTACTCTAAACGAAATAATATTTCCAACCGAGAACTTCGTAGGAGAGTGGAGTTATGGTATAACATTCTAATCGCAGCAAAAGTCAATTTTGATGAAGAAATATTTCAACTTCAGAATGAACTTGAGGTCTGGTTAACTGAAGAGGATAGCCTCCCGGACATGCCTTCCAAAGAGGAATTAGAAATAATGACCACACAACTTATACACCTGCGTAATGAAAAAGCCCGGTTATTAGGGTATTCAGACTACCCGGAAATGGTGCTGGATGTAACCGAATTAGGTAGAGATTGGTTTTTCGACTTTCTGAGTATCATCGATTCGGTAACGCTATCACCTTATAAAAAGCTGGTTGCGAAAACTTTGGAAACAAAGGAAGAAATTGAATATTCAGATGTTCGACAATGGATTATGGATTATTATATCTTTGGTTTTGGTCCGGAAATTGAATCAGAAAAAAAGTTGATTCTTTTGAAGGAGACACTGGGAAATATTGGCATTAATTATGATCAATTGCCTGTAAAGATATTAGTAAGAGATCTTCCACCAATGGTAGGTGGTCAAGGCATTGCCGTCCGTATCCCAGATGATTTTAGAATTGCCGTACGGCCGGATCTTGATTTTTCCGGCTGGATGCATGAAATGGGGCATGGTTTACAATGGATCTTCACAAACACGAATGTAGCAATTCTTAAAGGGTATGAATGGTGCATGGGCAATGATTGTGGCGCATTTTCGGAAGGTTTGGCCGAAACCTCTGCCCGAATGATTAACAATCAAAAGTGGTTACAACGGCATTCCGACTATAATGAGAGGGAATATATCGAATCGCTTGAAAAAATGAAGATGGCGTTTCCGGTATATCTGCGAAAACAATTAATGGACATCACGGAAGAGATTGAATTTTATCGAAATCCAGAGAGAGACTATCACGACTTGAGGAACGAACTGGCTAAAAAATATTATCTTGTGGATAAACCCTTAACTCGTCGCAGAAGTGTTGCAAATATGTTATATGTGTCCTATCCGGTTTACGTTCAAAGTTATTTGATTGCCGATGTTATCTCATGGCAGATTCATTCTACCTTGGAAGAAAAATTTGGAAAGGATTATATCTTCGAACCAGAAGTGGGAAAATTTCTCAAAGAAAATCTTTATGCCCATGGTGAACTATATTCCTGGCAAACACGTTTAAAGCTTGCCACTGGAAAAGAGCTGGATGTTGAGGGATTTTTAAAAGCCTTTGGCCTGTAGAAACTTAAGATAGTAGATTATGGCAAAAAAAGATTTTTCAATTTTTTAGTTCAATGACAAATACAAAAGATTTACTGACCATTCCTACATTAATTGTGGTTTTCATTTTTGTAACGTGTTACTCAAAACCTCATATTGATACCAGTAATATTGATTTGAGGGACACGTATCCTTTCTCCGGCATTTGGACTGGTGGAGTGGGTGAGAGCATTTCTCGTGATAGTCAGGTTTCCCGGAAATTTGAAACAAAATTGGTTATCAATGATGACGGTACATATCGATTGAGATTGGCAAACAGAACCGTTTCAGGAAAATTTCAAGCGAAGTATGATTTGGTCATTTTTTATAAGGAAAATTCTCAGAAGGCCTATGGTCAGTATCAATTTAAGGTTAAAGATCATCAACTGCGTTTGGAGCGAGTAAGAGGGCGGGGATATCCGGATGAATCCGGAATCGATGTTTTTGAAGGAAATTGGTATTGGAATCCCTGGCAATGATGATTTAGATTTTGGGGATTATTCCATAGAATTATCAGAATTTAGACGGAGTAATCAATGGGTTATGATACGGATAATTTCGAGCAGGATGTGATTCAACAAAGCCATCACATACCTGTTTTAGTGGATTTTTGGGCAGACTGGTGTGGGCCATGTAAAATTCTAGGCCCCCTTTTGGAAAAACTAGCTGGAAAGTATAAAGATCAATGGAAATTTGTAAAATTAGACACGGAAAAATATCCACAATTGTCAGCTAAATACGGAATCAGAAGTATTCCCAATATTAAGCTGTTTGTGGATGGAGAAGTGAAAGATGAGTTTGTTGGCGCATTGCCGGAAAAAATGATTGAAGAATGGCTCAAAAAAGCAATTCCAAGTAAATATAGTCATATGATAAAAACGGCGAAAGAATTATTAGAGGGGGGGACAGAAGACGCAGCGATAAGAATTTTAGAGGATGTACTAAATGCTGAATCAAATAATTACGAAGCAAATATTTTAATGGCTAAAGCTCTTGTATTTTCAAAGCCTGAAAAATCATCGGCCATTTTAGAGAAGGCAGGTGAAGATCAAGAGTATGCAGATACATATGAATCGATTAAGACGATAATAAATTTGTTTAAAAGTCTAGGTGTAAATGATCTGCTGCCAGATGGTCCCTGGAAATTAAAATTTCTTCATGCTATTCAGGAATTGCGTTCAAAACGTTTTGAAATTGCTCTTTCCAATTTTATAGATGTATTGCAACAGAACCGCAGCTACAACAACGATGGCTCAAGAAAAGCATGTATTGCCATTTTCAAATATCTGGGCGAAGATCATCCTATCACGAAGAAATTTCGTCCAATTTTTAGCAGTGCGTTGTATTCTTAACCCTCAAGTACCTTTTATTGCTTGCAAACAGATCCCAGTTTTCATTAAGCGAAATGAGCGGTATTTGTTGCTTTATCATTTTTTTTGTCTTATATTCGCTAGTGTAAACTAAGAATATTATTGTATAAAGGAGAGACTTAATGTATTTTATGATAAATATTTTCATCCTGATTCTGAGTTTTATGGCCATGGAGTTCGTTGCCTGGTTTACCCATAAATATCTTATGCATGGCTGGTTGTGGGTTCTTCATAAGGATCATCATCAGAAGGATCAGTCTCGTTTTTTTGAATTAAACGATTTTTTCTTCCTTATTTTTGCAATTCCCGGTATGTTGTTTATTTTTTTCGGTTATGCGAATGGTTTGATGGACCCTCGCTTCTGGATAGGATTGGGAATTACATTCTATGGAATGACCTATCTCTTTATGCATGATATTTTTATCCATCAACGATTCAAGATTTTGACACGCACAAATAATGTTTATTTGAAAGCGCTTAGAAGAGCACATAAAGTCCATCATAAACACTTGGATAAATATGATGGCGAGTGCTTTGGAATGTTATGGGCGCCTAAGAAATATTTCCAGGAAGCAAAACAAAAGGAAAAAGAGCGTCAATCAGAAAGAATTCAATATTGATTTTCCATTTAAATACTTTGCTGCTGCAGCGATTTTAAAAATTTGATTTTAGACAGAGAAATATATTTTTGATGTGCATTGGCAAAATGATGTGAAGTTTCCGTCCGAATTACCTACCATTTTGGTTTTTCCGTTTAATCTATTATCTCATTATTCACGTTCTCTTCAGTTATGTGGTGCTATTCGGGATAAGTTTAATATTCGATTTCCCTCTTCATCGCTGTATAACAAGTTAATTGAAAAACACCGGTTCAATACATTCGATTGTGAAAGTTTTGATTCTGGTATGGTCCTGGAAGCCGCAAAACAATTTGATTTCAGCTGGTTGTCATTGGAGAAGACCGAAAAAATTTTTTTAAGTCAGGGAACTGCCATACGAAAATTCAATCCTGTTTGCGTGATTGGTGATACTGCCCCAACTCTTAGAATGGCCGCGGAATATACCAATACACGCTATTTTTCAATCATGAATGGCTATATGACTAAGTATTATAAAACCGGCAGGAGAATTCCCAGTGCCCACCCTCTATATAATTTATTCAGATTTTTTCCCGCAGCCCCGCAACGGATGATTGTCGGATTGGGGGAACGTATTAAATTCCGCGAAATTCACAAACCGTTTTCCCTATTGAGAAAGAAATATGGATTGCTTGCAAAAAGGACTTATCTCGATGAAATAGAGGGAGACTACAATTTAATATGCGATCCGGATGAATTTTTCCCACAAAAAGAACTGCCGGAAAATTATTATATTATTGGCCCACTCTATTACGTCGGAAATGATGATGAGAGAGATTTATTTAAAATATTACCTAAAAATGGAAAGAATATAGTCATTAATCTTGGTAGCAGCGGTAACTGGGAGAGATTAAAATTTTTGGGTGATTCGGTTTTTAATCAGTATAATTTTATTATTGCTGGTGATGTACCTTTTGCATTCAATCGGCAGAATATAATCACCAGAAAATTTATAAATATGAGTGCCATACTTGAAAAGGTTGATCTGGTAATTTGTCATGGCGGGAATGGGACAATTTATCAGTCGCTGGCATATGGGATACCGTTACTTTGTCTTACAAATATTTTCGAGCAGGAATGGAATGTGCAGCAGCTTGAAAGTTCAGGATTGGGAAGAAGTATCAATAAAATTAAAGATCGCGATCAACTAAAAAGGATCATAGATATTTGGATAAATCTCAAAGGATCTGAGCAATTTAAGAAGACGAGAGACCTGATCAAGATAAATAAAAGTATGAAAAACTTCACAGAACTTATGTTGCGGTTGAATTAATTCAAATCAACCAGATAGCTCGCACAATTAGATGACTTCCCTTTGTATTAATTGCATTCCTTAATTTAGTTTTTTAAACTTAGAGTTGGCCATTTGTTAATTGAGATACTGATTCATCTAGATGTTCAATATTAGCTATTATTTAAAGGAGCCTACGATGAGAACTCTTAATATTATAGTTGGAATATTGTTATTGATTTTGTTTCATGATTGTTCGAAGTCCAAAGGGGAGAAAATTTACACCGAGGAGTTGGTGTATGAATCAGATGGAGAAACTTTGAAAGGATTTTTGGCTTATGATGAAACTATTGAGGGAAAGCGACCGGGGATTCTGGTAGTGCATGAATGGTGGGGACATAATCCTTATGCAAGGAAAAGGGCAAAAATGTTGGCTGAACTGGGATACACTGCCTTAGCAATAGATATGTTTGGTGATGGAAAGCAAGCCAGTCATCCGGATGACGCTATGAAGTTTGTACAGGACGTGCTTGAAAATTTACCAAATGCTGAAGCCCGGTTCAAAGCCGGACTCAATTTGTTAAAAGCCAATCCTGTGACGAATCCCGATCAAATTGCCGCCATAGGATATTGTTTTGGAGGAGGAGTAGTAATATATATGGCGCTCAGTGGTATTGATTTAGATGGAGTTGTGAGTTTCCACGGTGCATTGGAAGTTGCTTCCTCAGTTGAACCGGGTCAGGTTAAGGCAAAAGTTATGGCTCTGAACGGTGCCGACGATCCTTTTGTTACAGCGGAACAAATTGAGAATTTCAAGAAAGTAATGGAGAACGCAAACGTTGAGTATCGGTTGATATCATATCCTGGTGCAAAACATTCTTTTACCAATCCGGATGCAGATTCCGTGGGCAAAAAATTTAATTTACCTTTGGTATACAACAAATCCGCAGATGAACAATCCTGGGCGGAAATGCAGGATTTCTTCAATAAAATATTTGAAAATTAAATTTCGTCCCGCCTGCAATCTTTGATCGCTTTCAATCGTTTTGTTGTGAATGCAGAAAATCAATGTGATAACTTAGTATTTTCAATTGAGTGCACGTTCAAAAAGAAAGGGATATATATTGAAATCACTTGCTCTAATCTTCATCCTTTTGATTAATTGTTCAATTTTTCTTAGCCAGGCCCGGGGTCAAAATTCTGAGTCAGAGAAGCTTCACGCTCTGTTTGAAGAGGACTGGAATTGGAAGATGGAACAATATCCTGAATGGGCAACAGTTTTGGGTTTCAATGATTATGATGATAAGCTGACCGATTTATCTTTTGATGCTATTGAATACCGTAAAAAACATGATCTTGAAATGCTGGATAAAATTAGAAAGGTTGATCGATCGCTTTTATCGGGTCAGGATTTGGTTTCATATGACCTGTTTTTGAGAAATTTGAAGGAGACTGTAGAAGGGCATCAGTTTACTGAAGAGTATTTCATGGTGGATCAGCTTAACGGACCACACCTCAATTTTATGCAAATTCCAAACTTTATGCCCTTCAAGGATGTAAGTGATTATCGAAATTATATTAGCAGGTTGAACGCTTTTCCTGAATATATTGGGCAAATTATTCATATACTGCAAAAAGGAATCAATGAAAACTGGGTGCAGCCGTCTGCACCTCTGAGGAGTGTATCTTCGCAAATTGAGGACTTGTTAGTCGCAGAGGTTACAAATAGTCCTTTGTATAAACCATTTGAAAATTTTCCAAATTCAATTGTTGAGGCGGACAGGCGTCAATTAAGGCGAGAGGGAAGCAACGCATTATCAGCAATGGTGATGCCTGCCTTAAGCCGTTTCCTAAAATTTATAAGTGAGATTTATCTTCCCTCTTGCCGGGATGTAATTTCCATCTCTTCAATACCAAATGGAGAGGATTATTATAAATATCGAATACGAGAATCAACGACAACTCCACTAACAGCAAAGGAAATTCATGAGATAGGATTGAGTGAAGTAGATCGGATAAGGGAAGAAATGGGACAGATTTTGGAGCAAGCCGAGTTTAAAGGTAACTTCAGTGAATTTCTCCAATATCTCAGAACAAATCCTCAGTTTTACTATCAAAATCCGCAAGATCTGATTACCGGATACAGGGATATTTGTAAACGGGCAGATGCGGAGCTGCCTAAATTATTTAAGGAACTTCCCAGAAACACATATGGCATTCGGGCCTTTCCGGATTACGAGGCTCCCTCACAAACGACCGCTAGATATTATCCCGGTGCTGCCGATGGCTCACGTGCCGGGTATTTTATGGTGAATACCTACAAGCTGGATTCACGCCCAAAATATGAAATGGAGGCTCTGTCTCTTCATGAGGCTGTACCGGGACATCATCTCCAAATAAGCCGGGCACAGGAGTTAGGAAATTTACCTCAATTTCGTCGCAACACCTACTATCAAGCATATGTTGAAGGTTGGGGTCTGTATGCAGAGAGTCTGGGTGAACGGATGGGATTTTATAAAGATCCCTATTCCAAATTTGGACAGTTAACATACGAAATGTGGCGGGCCTGCCGGCTTGTGGTTGATACTGGTATTCATGCTTTTGGCTGGAGCAGAGAAAAAGCTATAGACTATATGATGAAAAACACCGGCAAGACGGAAAATGATATTATTGTTGAAGTCGATCGGTACATTGTATGGCCCGGCCAGGCTCTCGCCTACAAGATTGGCGAGTTAAAAATCAAGGAACTTAGAACTTTAGCAGAACAGGAATTAAGAAGTACATTCGATTTGCGGTTATTTCATAACACTATTTTAGATGATGGTCCGTTACCATTGGATATTCTTGAAAGAAATGTTAGTGTGTGGATTAACGCGCAGAAAAGTAATGCAAATTTATCAGAAGAGTGACTCTTTTAGATTTCACACAACAAAAAGATTCATTTATTCCTCACCTATAAAAATCATTAGCAAACCATTTATTCGAATTTGCGTACCCTATTATTGAACGCGCTACGCTAACTCTATTATGATGAGGTAATCATGTCGGAAACAAAACATCACTCCACAACTGATCAAAAGTTTTGGAAGACTGTAAGAGAAGATTTTCGGGATGAGGATCCAATTAGTACTCTAAAACGAGACTTTAATGAGTTGCGTGAATTTTATTTGAGTGACGATCAGAAAGCTCGCTTAAATCAAGTGGGGTGGTTTAAGAAAACGATATTTCTATCCTGGTGGTTAATCAAAATACTATTTCTCAGACTAACCTCCACCCGACGATTGCTGTTATTAATTGGTGTTTTTCTTTTACTAATCTCACGCAATGTCGGCTCTAATAATAATGGACTGCTAATACTGGGCGGTCTTGCTTTATTATTTGTATTGATGCTGGAGTTGAAAGATAAACTACTCGCGCGGCACGAATTGGCTGAGGGCCATGCTATTCAAGAGGCATTGATGCCGGAACGCCAACCGGAGGTGAATGGATGGGATATTTGGATGTTTACTCGTCCGGCAAATGATGTGGGAGGCGATCTTCTTGATTTTCAGATAATTGAAGAAAATAAATTCGCGCTGGCCATCGGTGATGTTGTTGGAAAAGGATTGGGTGCAGCACTATTTATGGCGAAACTGCAGGCAACCCTGAGAGCACTGGCACCGGATTATGATTCGTTGAGTGACTTTGGAAAGAAGATAAATCAAATTTTTTATCGCGATAGCCTGCCGAATAGTTTCGCATCATTGGTTTATCTCAATATTGCTTCCGATACGAATAAAGTTCAATTGATCAATGCCGGTCACAGTCCGCCGCTACTAATAACGGATCATCAAATAAAGGAAATGCAAAAAGGATCTCCGGCACTTGGAATCCTGGCTGATGAGAAATTTGTTGAAGAGGAATTGTTGTTGAAAAAGGGCGATATGTTAATTGTCTATTCCGACGGATTAATCGATGCCAGGAATGAAAAGGGCGAATTTTTTGGCGAACAACGATTTCATAATCTCTTGCCCAATCTGAAAAATAAATCCGCCCAAGAAATTGGAAGCCATATTTTGGTGGAAGTAGAAAAATTTATTGGCACCTCACCTGCTTATGATGATCTCTCCCTGATAATTCTTAAAAGAAAGAATTAATGGAATTTTCCGTTTCTCGCTGCAAAATTGTGTCTTTTCTTCTAAAACAAAATTTGAAACCTTTTTTAAATTAAGGGATGTAAAATACTCCGTCTTCAAATAATATTTTTTTGATTCTTGATAAAAATAATTTGAGGATTTAATTTTTAGATTGAAAAATAATCCCGGTTATACTTGAATAACAAAACTGCATTTTGATGTTAAAACAATAATTGAACCAAAAAAGATAAAAAACTCTGGTCAAAAAATTATAGATAATCTAATTGTTTTTCACCAAAAAGAAAATTTTGCTCAACTATAAGCATATTTGAGCTACATTATTCCAGGAGGATAATTTATGCCAGACACACTCACTATTATCGATAATCGTACCGGCAAGAAATATGAGGTAGATATTCAATATGGAACTTATAAAACATATGGTGCAGCAATAAAGGCGGTAGACTTACGTCAGATAAAAGCATCGGATGACGACTTTGGTCTGCTCAGTTACGATGCAAGTTTCTCGAATACCGCTAGCTGTAAAAGCGCAATTACTTTCATTGATGGTGAAAAAGGAATTCTCCGGTATAGGGGATACCCGATTGAAGAACTGGCCACCAAAAGTACCTATCTTGAAGTTGCTTATTTGATCTTATTCGGAGAATTGCCAACAAATAGCCAATTAGAAGATTGGAACTGGCATATAACTCATCACACTCTTGTTCACGAAAATATCAAAAAATTTATGGAGAATTTCCATTATGATGCTCATCCCATGGGAATGATAATAAGCACAATTGCCGCTCTATCTACCTTCTATCCTGAGGCAAAGAATATCCATCAAAAGGAAGTGAGGTTAGAGCAGATTTACAGACTCATTGCTAAAATGCCTACTCTGGCAGCACTTGCATATCGGCGTAGCTCCGGATTGCCATATACGTATCCAGATAATGAACTCAGTTATGCAGGTAACTTTTTAAGTATGATGTTCAAGATGATGGAATCAAAATATAAGGTGAATCCGGTTCTTGAAAAAGCACTGGACGTGCTGTTCATACTGCATGTCGATCATGAACAGAATTGTAGTGCAAATGCCATGAGAAGCGTTGGAAGTTCACATCCTGATCCTTACGTTTCTTTGGGTGCCGCAGCAGCCGGGTTGTACGGGCCATTGCATGGTGGTGCAAATGAAATGGTTCTGCGGATGTTAAATGAAATTGGAGATGTTAAAAATGTTCCTGAGTATATAAAGCGTGCAAAATCCGGTGAGTTTAGACTAATGGGGTTTGGCCATCGTGTTTATAAAAATTATGATCCTCGCGCAAAAATTATTAAAACTATTGCGGATGAGGTTCTGGAAGTCACCGGCAAAAATCCACTTTTGGAGATTGCAGTTGAACTGGAACGTATTGCACTTGAGGACGACTATTTTGTGAAACGAAAATTATATCCTAATGTCGATTTTTACTCCGGAATTATCTATCAGGCAATGCGGTTCCCGGTTGCCATGTTTCCTGTTTTATTTGCAATTCCACGAACCGCCGGATGGCTTGCTCAGTGGGTTGAAATGCTTGAGGATCCTGAACAAAGAATTGCGAGACCCCGGCAGGTGTATACTGGATATGATGACCGCGAATATGTTCCATTAGAGAAACGATCCTAATTAATTTCATTAGATACTCGCTGAATGATGCTGTACGGGAAAAAATTTACTTGAATCCACGTGGAATTTATAGCGAATGTGAGGTGAACTCATATTCGCTACAATGGACAATATAAAATAATGTTTATTCCCGCCATTGTTTCAGGGATGAGATTAATTACTTGGTATATATTTACCATTTGTAATTAATACGCCTGTCAACTAAGTTTCAAAAATAATGGAAAATTCTGTTGATAATTATTTAATAAGTGTTATTTAGACTATCAACAGGCTGTTTATTTGGATTTCCATCTAAGACAATTAGCAGTGAGTAGTCTATGAGGCAAAAGGTCCCAAAAGGGTTTGTAATTTTTATAAATGGGAGTACAGGGGTCGGAAAAACCACCATTGCCTGGGCACTTGCAAAGAAATATAACATTTCATCGATTATAGGCACTGATATTATTCGTGAAATACTAAGATATGATGTTGACCACCATCAAATTGATGCAAACAGGATTTTAATGGAGTCTTCCTATCTCGCACATACCAAGTTAAATCATTCGGAAGGTGATGTCGTAATTGAAGCCTTTACCAGACAGTGCCTGTACCTTCTCGGCGCTATTATCAGTATTATGGGAAGAGTCAGGATCAAGAGAGATCCTGTTATTATTGAAGGCGTAAATATCTGTGCAAAACAATTATTTGATGAGGTCCCAAATGATCCCTACAGTAGAATATTTTTCATAAATCTTTATATGTCAGCGACTGAAGAACACGAAAAACGAATCAACTTTAGGGGAAGCGAAGTTGGGGAGTTACCCGAAAAGACAGAGCGATATCTGAAAAATTTTGATTCCATTCAAAAAATTGATAAATACTTAAAAAACGATACGCTTGAAGCAAAAAGGTATTACCGTTACGTTCCGGAAAACATAATGTCAATTGACAATTCAAAGTCAATTAGAAGAACAGTAAAATCGATATCCAAGGCATTGAATGAAAAAATTCAATACATTCTGAGCTCAAATAATTGAATATATCCCGCATCTCAATGTTATTATTCAATAATCTTTTTTTTCCGCTGAAAATTTTCCTTCCCACCACCAAATTGCTTTATATTTTTATGCGTCTTTAGAAGCAACGTTTATTCTAGATCCTCAAAGAACCATGCTCAATTGTGTGAAATAGTATGAATCCGAAGAAAACTAATAAACAACGGCAAAGTGTAGCACAGGCAAAGATTCAGAAATTTCTGCTACCACTATTTGCGATAATTATTATTGTTTCAATTTGGCTTCTCTTTTTTCATTCCTCAAAAAAGTCATTTGATGGCGGGCAGGCCTACGCATATTTAAAAAGACAGTGCGAATTTGGTCCCCGGAATCCAGGTTCAGAGGGCCATCGAAAATGCAAAACATATTTGATAAATACCCTTGAAACATTTTGTGACCGGGTTGTGCAGCAGAATTTTAGTTATATCGATAAAAAAGATACGACAAATATTTACCACGGGACGAATATCATTGGTTCAATAAATCTTAGACCAAAACGGAAAAAACGAATTATGTTGGGTGCCCATTGGGATACGCGTCCTATAGCCGATGAAGACCCGAATCCTGAAAACCGAAATAAGCCAATTATCGGTGCGAATGATGGTGCCTCCGGTGTTGCCATTTTACTTGAATTAGCAAGGATTTTACAGAGTGCAGATTTGGAGATTGGTGTGGATTTTATTTTATTCGACCTAGAGGATTTGGGTGACAATAATGCGGAACTGTTTCCTGATTCTTTAAACCCTTTCAGTATCGGAGCAGAATATTTTGCAGCCACTAACAACGGTTATTGGCCGTCATTTGGCATATTGCTGGATATGGTGGGCGATGGAGATCTGGAAATAAAAAAGGAGGCCTTTTCTATAGCAAATGCAAAATATATTGTGGAGAAGGTCTGGGATGTTGCCAGAGTGCAGGGTAAAAATGCGTTTTCTGAGCAGGATGGCAAAGCGATTTTTGATGATCATGTACCACTCTTAAAAAGAGGGATTCCGGTAATAAACATAATCGATTTTGATTATCCATATTGGCATGCGATGGAAGATACTCCCGATAAATGCTCCGCTGAGAGCCTTCAAACGGTTGGGGATGTGCTGTTTCAGGTTATTCTAAATGAATGATTGATTTTTTAAAATTTTCATGTTTTTGTAAATGATTTCGATGTATTAAATCTTAAAACTGCAAAATTCGACTTCATATTAGGATGTATAAACAATATTTCGGTTGCACAGGGAATTCACTGGTATGAGAATCTTCAGCCTGAAAAAAATAAGGGAATATTTCAAAAGAAATGAAATCAAAAAATATGAAAATATCGAACTCTTTCATGAAACCGATATAGCAATACTGGTCGAATTGCTCGGGCATTCCGTCTGGCTTCCAAAACATGAAATCGTTATGGAGAGGAATGGAGACGACAGAGTTAATTTAGAAATTCCCTATTGGTTACTCAGGCGAAAATTTAGAGCATACCAAATCTAGTTTGACAATTCGAATTATTTAATTTTTTACCTTTTCCTTCGAACTTCCCGCTTTGTATTTTTAGTATCTCCTTATTAGTTTATTTTCATCGTAAAATTGTCGTAAAATTGTCAGGGAAATCTATCATATGAATATTTACGCGATTATCATACTATTAACGATTCTGGTGGGTTATACACTGAGTTTGATAACAGACCATTTGAATCTTAAAGCACTCTCACCGCAATTACCCGAAGAATTTAAAAATGTGTATGATGAAGATAAGTATGCAAAATCACAAGCATATACACAAACCAACACAAAGTTTGGTTTTTTGACCGGGGCCTTCAATTTGATGGTAACCTTAATCTTTTGGTTTTCGGGAGGCTTTAATTACCTTGACCAGATTGTCCGAGGCTGGGGATTGCATCCGATCTGGACCGGCATTCTCTATATTGGAATATTAATCTTATTGAAATCCATATTATCCCTTCCTTTTGGCGTTTATTCCACATTTGTGATCGAGGAACGCTTCGGATTTAACAAAACAACCCCAACAACATTTATCCTGGATCTTGCAAAAGGCTTGTTGTTGAGTATCCTGATTGGCGCCCCGTTGCTGGCAGGGATTTTGGCCTTTTTTGAATATACCGGGCAATATGCCTGGATTTATTGTTGGATCGCAACAATCATTTTTACTTTGTTTGTGCAGTTTATTGCCCCAACATGGATAATGCCGCTATTTAATAAGTTCACGCCCCTTGAATCCGGTGAGTTGAGAGAATCAATCGAGAAATATGCGAGTTCCGTAAATTTTCCTCTGAAAGGGGTGTTTGTAATGGATGGATCGCGTCGGTCCACAAAAGCAAACGCGTTCTTTACCGGCTTCGGCAAAAATAAGCGCATCGCCCTGTTTGATACTCTGATTGAGAAAAATTCCGTTCCTGAACTGGTTTCCGTTTTGGCGCACGAAATAGGGCATTACAAAAAGAAGCACATCCTGAAATCGACGGTGCTAAGTGTCATTCACATGGGCTTTTTATTTTACCTCCTATCCATATTCCTGAATCATAGTGGTCTCTACGATGCATTTTATATGCAGAACATGTCCATTTACGCCGGTTTGATATTTTTTGGAATGCTCTACAGCCCTGTCGAGCTGATCCTGTCTATTTTCATGCAGATATTTTCCCGGCGGAATGAATATCAGGCCGATCAATTTGCTGCTACTACTATTGAGGAACCGGAATCACTTATCCGAGCGCTGAAAAATTTGTCAGTGAGTAATTTATCTAATTTAACTCCTCATCCACTATACGTTTTCTTGAATTATTCACATCCCCCCATCCTGGAGAGAATAAAGGCGATTCGTGCAGTGGAAGAACAAGAAGTTTAAATTCGATAGATTTTATGGTAGAAAATTCATTAATATTTAATGAAGCCGGGTACATTTTTTGGTTTTGAGAAAATTCTAAACTGAAGATTTTTTATGAAGCGACCAATTCTGAAATTTCTGCGAAAAAACTATGATTTTTATTCAAACGGTGCCAGATTAAGCGCTGAAATTATCGGACCCCCTGAAAAAAATCTTGTTTCCGATTCGACACTGGTTTTTCTGCATCAAGGATTAGGCTCAATCGCACAGTGGAAGGATTTTCCTCTGTTGCTTTCGCTCGAAACAAATTTAGCCGCCGTGATATATGACCGTGCCGGATATGGATCTTCTGATCCAAAACCGCAACCGCGGAATTTCAATTACCTTTATGAGGAGGCACAATCGGTTCTTCCGGATGCCCTTGAGCAGTTTGAAATAGATTCAACCATATTAATCGGACATAGCGATGGGGGTTCTATCGCCCTTCTCTATGCGGGATTATTCCCGGAAAAAGTTCAGGGAATAATCACCGAAGCCGCCCATGTGTTTGTGGAACAGAAAACTGTTGAGGGAATAAAAGATGCGCTCGCTGCTTTTGATGAGCCGGAGTTAAGAAATCGACTGGTCAAATATCATGGAATACATACCGACACGATCTTACAGGATTGGGAGGATATTTGGCTCAATCCGGATTATTTTAACTGGAATATTGAATCCTCTTTATCCCAGATAACTGCACCAACCTTAGTGATTCAGGGAGAGAACGACCAATACGGAACCCTGAGTCAGGTTGATGCCATTGTGGAGCAAGTTTCCGGGCCAGTCGAGAAATTTATCATCTCGGAATGTGGTCATTCACCGCATTTGCAGGCCAAACAGTTGGTACTTGAAAGAATGAGTCGGTTTGTAAACGCCATCGTGTCGGACAGATCACATTATAGAAATTATTCCGGCTCTCCATCAACCTGATATCCTATTAAATGGATTTTTAAATAAATGTGGCCCCTCCTGCCAGAGTATTCTGACAAGAACCTCAAGCCCTCTCATTTCCGCAAGTTTTCCCCAAAATTTAGTGAGTTAAGAGAGGACCGAATCAGAGACACTCCTTTTAAATTTTCATTTTTATTTCTGATGCTAAACCCGTTTTTCCCTTGTATTGAATTGGATAAATGTGCATTTTTTACTAAATTTTGTTTTGAATATTGGCATGTTTGGGCACATGAATGAAGAACATATATTGTTCGATACGAAATTTATCTCTTGCCGGAGGACATTATCATTTGCCCGGCTATTAATTTTAGTTTGGTATAAGCATCTCTAGATTAGTCAGAATGAAAACAACCTTTCAAGAACAGATCCTCCGAACGAAGCTCTATAAACCGCGGGTAGAGGATCACTACGTCATCCGCCAAACGATTATTGATCAACTGGAAGAAAACCGCCATAATCCTCTGACGCTGGTAGTGGCAGCGACCGGCTATGGCAAAAGCGTTACCATCAGCCAGTGGCTTGACCAAACCAATGCTGAACACTGCTGGATTTCCTTAGATGAAGAGTTTAACAATGTTCACACCTACTTTTTGTATTTGGTTTATGCTATTCGCTCCGTTTTCCCCGATGCACTCTCCATTTTGTATGATCTTCTCCAGGGGCCTGAGATGCCCCATGCAAAAGTGCTGATCAATTTTTTGATCAACGGCCTCGTTGAAATAGATCAGGAAATTATTGTAGTGCTTGATGACTATCATGTGATAGAGAACAAACAGATTCATGAAGTCATAAATAGTCTGCTCAAAAATTCTAATCCAAAACTCCATCTGGTAATTATTTCCCGCCGGGATCCGCCATTGAACTTGAGTATGTTGCACACTTTTGGTGACATCAATAAAGTACGTATGGCTGGTCTCAGCTTCAAACGGGATGAGGTTATTTCCCTGGCAAAGAAAATTTTGAAGATCCAGATCAGTGAAAAAATGGCTGAACGCCTTGTGGAGAAAACTGAAGGCTGGATTGTCGGTTTACAAATGGCGCTAATGCATATGGCGAACAGCAGGGATCTTGATAAAGCGATTGAAGAATTGAAATCAGATCAGCAATATTTTGACCAGTACCTCTACAATCAAATTTTGCTGCAACAACCGCAACCTGCCCGGAAATTATTGTTAATCGCTTCCATCTTAGACCAATTCAACAGGGAATTACTGGAAGCCCTTCTGAAGGGGGAACTAGAAAAAATCAGTTATCCGGATGAGACGCAATTCGACAAGTTAGTCCACTCGATATTATTTATTATCCCGTTGGATGCGGAGGGCCGCTGGTTTCGTTTTCATCATTTTTTTCGTGATTTCTTGTCGAAACAACTCGAAAAAGAGCATACCAAAGAGCAGATTTTAGATTATCGCAAAAAAGCAAGTCTCCACTTTGAAAAACGTCAACTCTCTGAACAGGCCATTCGGCATGCAGTTAAATCTGATGATGTAAATAGGATTGTACAGATTTTTGAAGGGTACAAACACAAATTGCTGGATACAGACCAATTCGCCCGCCTCGAAAATTGGCTCAAATCAGTACCGGAAACGATCGTAGACACTCAACCGGAAATTCTGCTTACCCGCGCATTTCTACATGATACAAAAGCCAATTACACGGCGATGCAGAACGATTTGGTGCTTGCCGAGTCTTTTTTACGCGGCTTGTCTGCAGACCACAAAAAGTTCAGCCATTTGTGGGGAGAATATTATGCGATTCGTTCTTGCCTGTCTTACATCACAGGGAATACCGAAGAAACATTGAACAATTCTAAAGAAGCGTTGAATTTATTTTCTCAAAAAGCAACCTATCTGCGCGATTTTGCTCTGGCATACAGGTCTTTGGCATTGCAGTGCAACGGAAAGTTCAAAGAAGTGAAAAAATTGTTGAAGAAGAGTTTTGATGATACGTCACCGGCTTCCAATGGCCGGATGCGGGTCTTAATTATTATATCACTGGTTCATGCCTTCGAAGGAAGTCTACAGGAGATTCTAAACACCGCACTTCAATACCGGAAAATCAGCCTGGAAAAAAAATTTTACGTTTCATTCACTTATGCGATATACTACATCGGTGCTGTGTATTATCTGAGAAACGAGCTTTGTAAAGCAGCAGAGTATATCGATGAAATTAAGGATTATTATTATGCGGGACGACCCTATTGGATATTATACTCCTTGTTTACACTGGGATTTGCGTTACATGCTCAGGGTAAGATGTCCCAGCTTGAAATGCTTTTGCATAAACTGTATAAAATTGTGGAGGATTATGATAATCAAAACTTAATAAATTTTGTAAATGCGTTTGAAATTGAACTTGCAATTCGGCAGAATAAGCTGGCAGAGGCCTGGCGGTTGAGTCAGAATGCCGATTTTGAAAACTATCCACCAGCAATTTTCTATTTTTATTTTCCTCAATTGACTCAAATCAGATTATTAATGTCCTCGGATGAGCCGGAGAAATTAGCTGATGCAGGAAGACGTCTTAAGCAATTAATAGAATTCGGACATTTAACGCATAGGAAAAATCTACTGATCCAGGCCCTGCCTTTGCATGCGCTTATTTACCGGGATGCAGGTGATGAAGAAAGCGCCGGAAAAATACTTGAGGAAGCTCTGACGCTTGGAAAACCGGGCGGCCATATTCGCAACTTTCTGGACCTGGGGACGCCGATGCAGAAATTGATCAAAACTCTGTACCGAAAAAAACCGGATGACGTCTATCTGGCTTCTATTGATAAAGCATTTGAAGAAGAGAAGACTCTTTTGCGTAAAATTATGATCAAAGAAAGTGATATCTTGCTGATCTCTCCGGCAGCTGAAATCGAAAAAATCACCAGGCGGGAAGTCCAACTGTTACAACTGATCGCTGATGGGTATCAAAATAAGGAGATCGCCGGAAAACTCCATCTCGCCCCGGATACCATTAAGAAATCCCTCTATCGACTCTATCAAAAGCTGAATGTACATAACCGTGCCAGTGCTATATCGAAAGCCACTCAAATGGGTTTAATCAGACCATCTGATAAAATGGATTAGATTGGTTAGTGTGAATTAGCCAAAGCGCCACTATGGCTTGGACCTGTGATTGCTCCAAAGGGGGGCTGCGCTCCGAGGCGTTTTCTGCCGAAGCAATCTCCCCTGGCAGCAAGAAAGAGACCACTCCGTCCAAACACTTAATATTTAAAATACATCCAAATTAAAAAAGTACAATTGAGAGCTCGTTTCTTGCAATGACAGAAACGGCACTTTCTCTATCCTTATTCTCCTCTTTTTCCCTGAGTTGTCCACTTTTTTTCCACTAAAGTGGGTTGATTGTCCACTTTCCACAAAATTATATTTTATCGAAATCATATACAAAACTAAATCTCTTTAGATCATGGAAAAACTATGTTTCCAGTTAAACCAATTAAATTTGATGGACCTGCATTCTACCGAATCATTGTACAGGGGATTCTTCCGGAAATAGACTATCCTTATTTTAAAGGTTTGAAAATTGTGGTAGAAAAAAAGAGCAGAAAAGGAAGTACTACAATTACCGGTACCATAACAGATCAAGCCGCGCTGGCAGGCATACTTAATACGTTGTATGATTTTCATTTATCCATATTGCTGGTAGAATATATCGATGAAAGTGGAAAATAAATTTATAAAACCTGTACAAAAAGTTCAGTTACATGGACTGATAAATTACTTTCATTTCCTAAAATATATGGAGGATATGTATGAAAATAACAAATCTGTTTCATCTAAATTTAATTTTGTTTGCTCTGGCAAAATAGGCTCAACCACATGAACGGCGGAAAGATTTATAAAAATGAATTATAAATGATGTCAATTAAACAGGAGGTCAGAAGAATGAAAAAAGTTTATTACTATGTCATTGGTGTAGCATTTGTTTTACTGGTGATTTCAACCAGCTGTACACAAAATGAAAATGTACAGTACGATCTGGTCATCAACAATGGCCGGGTAATGGACCCGGAAACCAATTTCGATGGGATAAGAAATGTGGGGGTTTTGAATGGAAAAATCGCCCTGATCACCGAAGAAGAAATCTCTGGAAAGGAGACCATTGATGCTTCGGGACACGTAGTGGCTCCTGGTTTCATTGATGGTCATCAGCATTGTGTGGAGCCTTACGCTTATGGTTTTATGTTGCGTGATGGCAGGACAACCATATTGGACCTTGAAATTGGTGCCCATGGCCCCAAATTGGCCGAATGGTATAAAATACGGGAAGGAAAAGCTCCACTGAATTATGGTGCGGCTGTTGCTCATGAATTTGCCCGTGCAGAAGTGTTGGACGGCTTTAAAGACTGGAAATACTTTAATACACCTGATGCCGTGAATTCACGAAAAAATCCTGGCTGGACAAAAACGAGACCCACTCTGGAACAGGGCAATCAAATATTATCATTGATAGACGAAGGATTACTTCAGGGAGGTATCGGTATAGGTTCACCAGTGGGCTATATGCGTGAAGGAGTATCTACCAGAGAAATATATGAATTGCAAAAACTTGCCGGATTGTATGGCCGCCAGATAGGAATGCATTTTAGGGGCACTCCCGGAAATGATGTGCAAGAAGTTAATGGAATACAGGAAATGCTTGCCGATGCAGCAGCTCTTGGAACCCCCGCTATTGCTTGTCACTTTAATAATCCGGGGTACAACCTGGTGCACGAACTACTGGTAAAAATGCGTGAACGTGGTTACAATGTCTGGGGCGAAATTTATCCTTATGCAGCAGGATCAACTGCACTTAACGCCGTATTTCTCGAACCGGAAATTTGGGTAAAATCATTGGGTTATAAATATGAGGAAACCTTACAGGATGTCGCAACCGGTGAATTTTATACAGAACAAAGCCGTGCCGAAATGCTTAAAAAAGAACCGACCCGCGCCTGCATTGTTTATAAGATGCCAAAAGAAACCATTGTAGATTGGTTAAAGATGCCGGGAGTAGCCATTGGCAGCGATGGTATGCCGCTCATTCCGGATGACAATCTGGACAGAAACACACCTTTCGAGGACTTCCCCAATACCCATCCCCGTTTCGCCGGTTCAATGGCCAAAACGTTGCGTTTAGGGCAAGACAATGATATCCCTTTGATGCAGTTGGTATCCATGACCAGTTATAATTATGCCAAACCGCTTGGTGACATGGGCTTAAAAAGCATGCAGGTGCGTGGACGTATGCAGGAAGGCATGGTGGCTGACATCACCATTTTCTCACCGGAAAATGTGAAAGACAATGCCACTTACGAAAAAGGAACCGTTCCCTCAACAGGTATTCCTTATGTATTGGTGAATGGCGTAATTGTCTTAAAAGATTCCGAATTGATGCCGGATGATGTGAATCCAGGTCAACCGATCCGGTTTGAACCTCAAACTGAAAGCCTGTTCACACCTCTTTCAGCTGACAGCTGGCATAAAACATTTTATGCAGTTCCAAAAGATTTTGGCGGAGGTATTTACGATTGTTGCGATCCTAATCAAGACCCAAACCACAATCACTAATATTGAATTAAAAAATGATAAAGAACAAATAATTCTATGAGTATATCAGTAGGGAGTTAAAAAACTTAATGAAAAATCAAACGAATCTTTTCTTCACAGCGATCATGTTGATTGTAATGAGTTTTACCACTTACGGTCAGGATAATCCGCTGGCCAAATACCTGGAAGTACCAGGCGCAAAGACTACCTTACCAGTCAGCAGCGCCAAATCGCCCTTCTCCCTGGAGTTTGCTCAGGACGCACAGCAACGGTTCGAGAATTTCCATTACCAATTGGGTGGTGACCATGCCTTGTACTACAACCTCAACCTGAGCGAAGTATTGCCTGCGGCAGTGTCAAAACCCAACGAGTTGTACAGGCCACTTGACAGGGATCTCCGTCCCGGGCTCGGCGACAAGGTGTCGTTCACAGTCAAGGAGGGGGACCTCACCCTGAATGAGTATGTGGTGCATCCGAACCACAGGGTGCAGGCCGTGGTTATGATTCATAAGGGAAAGATAGTATACGAGACTTATCCAGGGATGAACCCTCACGACCTGCACGTATGGATGTCACCGGGGAAAACTACCGTTGGCCTGGTGATTGCCCAGTTGGAAGCAGAAGGCAAGATAGACATGAACAAAGAGGTTACGGAATATCTTCCCGAGTTCAAGGGTACCAACTGGGACGGGATCAAAATGATCGATGCCGCCAATATGGCGACTGCACTTCAACTGGAAGAAACAATGGAGGCTATCGTTGATCCCAACTCTATAATCGTCCGCTTTTTCAGTGCTGAATTCGGTTCGCCCAACCCCGCAACAGGGAAAGTTGATAGCTGGCTGGAAATCCTGAAGACTGCGGATAAGATCGATGGTGAAGAGCCCGGATACCGCTTCCGTTATTCTTCAGCCGTGACCCAGATCTTTGTGGTGATTGCCGAGCGTATTGAAAATAAGACCTGGGCAACAATCTTTGAGGAGCGTGTGTGGGGAAATATGACCGCCCGCCTCTCCATGCAACATCATCTGACCCCTGACGGCACTTCTGTTACGCATGGATTACTTTCGACAACAGCCGAAGATTTTGCACGATTTGGTATGTTGTTTACCCCAAGCTGGGACAAGGCTGCAGTGAAACCGGTGGTCTCGGCGGAAGTACTGAAACGATTGCAGACTGCCGGGAACCCGGAGGCATTTCAAAGAGGGGCAAAATACAAAGGACTGGTGGAGGACTTTGGAGAAGCGCCTTTGATGAATTCGTTTCAGTTTGATGCGGTATTTGAAGATGGTGCCTTGTGGAAACATGGCAACCTTGGTCAGGGCATATACATAGACCCCGCCCGTGATTTCGTGGGGGTTTATTTCTCTACCAACGGTTATATCCCTCCTTACGGTGAGGACAAATTGTGTGGATACCTGAGAAGAGCAGCTAAATTTCTAGCTGGCAATTAATGCGGCCTAAAAGATTGTTTAGGATGTGGAAGTGATGATAATTACAGTAGGTTTCTTGATGAAACACGCCATTAAGAAAGGTGCTTATGCGGATGTGATAATGATCGATCCTGTGAAATGTTTTTAGGTCATACGAATACTAAAAAAGATTGAATAAACACACTAAAATGAGGTGGTTCCGGGCACCTAAACTAGGTTTGCTGTTATATCCAGTTTAAGTTTCATTGCACAAGCCCGGCAATGGAATCCGAAATAATGTCAAAGGAGTAACAGTGAAAAAAAATAATTCTAAAAATGGCAGGGCGAATAGGAATACTTTCCAATCGATTACCTTAATGCTCTTTTTATTTGGTATCTTATTTCTCTTTCTGCCTGCCTCTGTGCTTCATTCACAAGCTAATAAAGACTCATTAAATATTACTTCAAGGGACACCGCGCGTATCAATCCCCTGCGGAATAACCATGTAGATTTAACCGGCCAGAACCTGACAGATGCCTCCTTTCCCAATTCCTGGCCGATATTCGGCACAAGGACCAGAATGGCAATCGGGGGATATGTTAAAGTAGATTATTTGCAGGATTTCAGCGGTACACTGAACGACCGGTTTCAATTTACAATCCATAACGTACCGGTTAAGGGCACCGATGGCTACGGGCAGCAAGGATATATGAATTTTTTTGTTCGGGAAAGCCGCTTCAATTTTGACATCCGCTCACAGACAGAAAAAGGAACGCCCGTGCGAATATTCATTGAAATGGATTTTTGGAATCTCGATCGCTCGCCGTTTTTTAATACTCCGAGGTTGCGGCATGCTTATGGCGTTTTAGGGCAGTTCTTAGTCGGGCGCACCTGGGGAACCTTAACCGATGTGTATTCCATTCCGACAACAATTGATTTTGGTGCTGGCGACGCTATCTCCGGTTCGCGCCGGCCGCAGGTTCGCTGGGAAAAGCCTTTGTCAGAAATGACGAATTGGGCGGTTGCCTTAGAAATGCTGGAATTTCCGGACATCGACAACGTGGCGGATCAGGATGGTCAGCCCAGTCAATTGCTCCCGTTGTTTGCGGGGCGAATAACCCACGAATTGAATTCCGGTGGGCGGATAATGCTCGGCGGTTCTGTTGGCCAGCTCAGATGGGACGGACTGGGAACCGGTCCCAATGCTACCTGCTTTGGATGGGGCGTTTTATTTAGTGGCAGGCACAACCTGGGTGAACTTAACTATTTTTACTGGAATTTTTCCGGTGGAGATGGCTGGGGGAGTAATATTATTTCACAGATCGGTTTGGGCAACAGCGCAGTGCTCACTCCTGACGGCTCGCTAGAGCCCATATTCTCTTACAATATTTCCGGCGGTTTTGCCTATTATCTTTCACCGATTTTAGCTACAAATATCAGCACTGCATGGCAATCTTTGGAGGATTCCGAATTCAAATCCGATGAGAGCCTCAAGCAAGGCGGAACCGTCCATGCCAACCTGATTTGGTCCCCGGCTAGAGTGGTCAACCTGGGCGTGGAATATATGGTCGGTTACCGGAAAAATAAAAACGGTGCCGATGGTACAGCCCATCGTGCGCAAGCGATGATAAAATTTATTTTCTAATAATGATAGAGGTTTGAATGAAATCTGTTTTTTCCCTTTTATGCTGATCCTGTTTTTCGCTTCAGGCAAGGCCCAACAGTCTAATTCGGATAATTACTGAACTACACTGACTTTCCTGAACCTCTGAAACTATAAGATGAGAATGGTTAGGATTACAGGAATACTATAAACAAATAACCAATGTTACATCAATACAATTAGGATATTCTATATTCACACAAAGATTTTTCTCTCGAAGTAATCGCAATATCAACATATGCTATGCAGTTGCCCAGAAGGTAATATTTCTTTTCACTAATTCGTACGTATAAATGAAAAAGAACATCATTCAATTTTAAGATGTTGATTTTAATGAGGTGATTGTGAAGGTATGCCAGTTATTAAATAAATGTAACAATATGATAGAATAGAGGGATAATCAGTCTTAAAACCCTAATCAAAATAAAGGAGGATTCTATGGTAACAGATGCAAAAAAAGTGATGAGTAAAATACTCTCGGATATCTGGTGGCTGGTATTGCTGCGAGGCATTACGGCAACCCTGCTGGGTCTCCTATTGCTTACCCGGCCCGGTGCCACGTTGACGGTCATTATGCTGTTCGTGGGGGCTTACTGGTTTGTGGATGGGGTTTTCACGTTATTCGCTTCCATCAAAGGACGCAAGCACCTGACGAACTGGGGATGGGGTATTTTTGTGGGAATTATCAGTTTACTGGCCGGCTTGACGGTACTGGCACAACCATTTATGGCAACCCTAATTACTGCTAGCTTCTTAATTTATCTGGTCGGTTTTATGATTATCATTGCCGGAGTATCCTCAATTGTTACTGGAATCCGACTGCGGAGAGAGGTTGATAATGAATGGTCCATGATTATAGGTGGTCTGTTATCCCTGATTTTTGGTCTGTTACTGGTATTTAATCCGCTTTTCTCTGTAATTATGCTTCTCTATTTCATCGGCGCACTTTCGCTAGTAGGTGGAATCATTCTAATTTTTCTGGCTTTTCAGGTCCGTAAAGCAGGAAAAGAAGTGGAGAAGGCGGCCGCCTGAGGGGACGATTTTCAAACTTCCCTGGTCTCATTCCAGCCACCCCCGATCTCACCGGTCTCACCATTAAGGAGAAAGATTCGGGTTGGTAGAATAAGGCAAATAAACGAATCTGAAAATGATCAGTTTTGCAGAGTTGGAAAAATTTGTAAAGGGGTTTTTTCCTAACATTAAAATACGGTTATCATTAAAGAATTTTAGATAAAAAAGAAAATGATAGGTCTTCTGTTTATCTTGAAAAAATTATGGAAAGAGGATACGGAATTTCGGGCGCTATTTTATATCCTGCTCGGATTGCTTATCAGCGGAACCCTGTTCTATCACCGGGTAGAAAATTGGAGTATTGTCGATTCTATCTATTTTTGTATCATGACCATCTCCACCATCGGATATGGTGATTATTCCCCTTCAACGGATCTGTCAAAAATTTTCACAATTTTTCTGGCTTTAGGAGGAATTGGAGTATTTGTGGCAATTGCCACAAAAGTTGCCCGGGGTCCTACCAGTAGAAAAATTGAGAGACATAAGAAAAACCCTATCAAAAATGAGCACCATTATGAAGAAAAATAAGTTTATCAGCTGGGATCAGGATAAAGATTATTCCCTGGTTCGAGGTGGTTTTTTATATTTTTTGATTAATAAATTAGGTCTATGCGGTGATAGTAATCTTGATTTATTGTTACGGGCTTTGACATTTGCCCTGCTATCCTGGTTGCCACTTCTTGTTTTTTCGGTATTTTATGGCACCTTTTTCGGAACTGCCGGTCAGCTTGGATTTGGACAGGATTTTCTTACTCATCTGCGCCTGCTGGTTGTGGTTCCTTTTCTGGTCTGGGTGGAAAAATTGATTGACCCGGCTTTTAGTGAATATATGAATTCAACCCGACGTATTATTCCAAGGGATGAAGAAGAAAAGTTTGGGAAATTAGAGCGGTTTATCGATAAACTTTTAAATTCCTGGTTACCCGACATTTTGTTTCTCCTGCTCATTTATTTCTTCTACCTTACCAGTTTGCAGATCATGAACCAACCAGAATTACGCTGGTATGATACTGGCGATCCTGATAGAATTTATTATTATGCCATATCACTCCCTATCTATCAATTTCTGTTTTTTCGCTGGTTATGGCGCTGGTTCATCTGGGCATTTTCCGTCGTTAAAATTTCCCGGATGAATTTACAGATTGAAGCCAGTCATGCAGATCAGATGGCAGGACTGGAATATCTATCCCTGGTTCCTCTCGCCTTTTGTGTAATGTGTCTGGCCCCAGCCATTGTTTTTTCAGCCATGATTGGCGAGGAAATTTTATATACCGGGACGACGCTGACCAGTTTTGGCTATCATATCTTCTTTTTTGTCATCTCCATCCCAATTATCGTGCACCTGCCACTCCTGACTTTCATGCCCTTGATGATCAGAATTAAGGCCAGGGGGATTACCCGTTTCGGTAGTCTGATTCAGTATCACAATAATTTATTTAAGGAAAAATGGATGGAGGGAAAATTGCCCGAGAAAGAGAGTATCCTTCCCAGTCTGGATAATTCTTCCATGGCCGATCTCAATGGCAGTTACCAACAGGCGGTGCAGGGAATGCAGTTGATCCCAATCAGCAGAAGAGCACTTGTTTTTGTTGCCCTGATGCTGCTGGTACCATTTCTCCCCCTGGCGTTTACCATGTATTCTTTGGGCGAATTGTTTTCAAAATTAGCAAAAATTGTAAAAGGTTAGTGGCTTAATCTGCTCGCATCAATCCTAAAGTTTTTCCCGCATATTCACGGGCGGATGAAAAAAACCACCTTATATCCTTCTTCTGGCTTTTATTGCAATACCGGCCCATTCCAAGGTGAAAGATCTCATTGAAATTATTTGACTGATTGAGCGGCAGTCGTTCAAATATTATTATCAAAATTTGACGTCAGAGCGAAATCAGATTTTAGTTTTAAAGGAATCCTAAAATTCTATAATCTTCCCAAATATTAAAAGGGGGAAGGAGAGTAAGAATTGAAGTCGAGCATGTTCTTGTGGTCCATTCGATTTATCGTTTAACAGGTTTAATTGTAACCATTTCTATTTGAAAATAATTCACGAATTCATATATTAGATTTGTGTATTTTTTTTGTGGGATGGTTGAGTTCTTTTATAGTATTTCATTGAAATAAAACATGATCTTTTTGAGAACACAATAATCTGGTATTTCTTTTATTTTTATGAACATTCCAAGTATAAACGATATCTACGATGCGGCAGAGAGAATAAAAAATTACATTCACCACACGCCTGTTTTGACCTCCCGCTTACTTAATAAAATGGTAAATGCAGAGATATTTTTTAAATGTGAGAATTTTCAAAAAGTGGGTGCGTTTAAGTTCCGCGGAGCAACCAATACTGTTTTTTCTCTTTCTGAGTATGAGGCTAATCATGGTGTCGCAACTCATTCTTCAGGAAATCATGCTGCGGCATTGACACTGGCAGCCAAAATGAGAAAAGTCACCGCTCATATTGTAATGCCCATTACCGCACCGGAAATAAAGAGAAATGCCGTACAAGATTATGGGGCGCAAATCACCTTTTGTGAGCCAACTCTGCAATCCCGGGAAGAAACTCTTGAGAAAGTTGTTGAGAAAACCGGCGCAGTTTTTGTACATCCTTATAATGATTTACGTGTCATTTGCGGACAGGGCACCGCAGCGTTGGAGCTAATTCAAAAGGTGCCCGATTTAGACATCTTTATAGCCCCGGTTGGAGGTGGCGGTCTGCTAAGTGGAACCGCCATATCGGTTTCAAATTTGTCTGCACATACGAAAGTAATTGGTGCCGAACCGGAAGGAGCAGATGATGCTTACCGGTCCTTAAAGGAGGGGCGAATCATCCCCTCCGTTAATCCAAAGACTGTTGCCGATGGATTACTGACTTCCCTCAAAGAAAATACCTTCAATATTATTCGAACATATGTTGATCAAATAATCACAGTAAGCGATAATGCTACTATCAATGCCATGCGATTGATATGGGAAAGAATGAAAATAATCATTGAACCCTCTGCAGCGGTACCTTTTGGAGCGTTGCTCGAAAAGAAAATTGATTTCAGCGGGAAAAGGATTGGTATTATACTTTCCGGTGGTAATGTTGACCTAAAAAAACTTCCCTGGCTAATGTAAATATTGGATATGCAAATATGAATTTACCGTTTCCCATTGAAAGACCTACTCTACTGTTAAATAAAGTCAGGACTTTTAAAAATATTCAGAGAATGTCTGAAAAGGTTTTGAGAAGCAAGGTAATTTTTAGACCCCATTTTAAAACCCACCAATCTGCTGAAATCGGGAAGTGGTTTAAAAATTTTGGTGTCCGCTCTATCACGGTATCTTCCCTGGACATGGCACAATATTTTGCAAAAAATAACTGGAACGATATCACCGTTGCCTTTCCGGTCAATATTTTGGAAATAAAAAAAATTAACGAGCTTGCATCCCAAGTCGATCTTGGCCTGCTGGTCGAATCATCAGAGGTTGTTCAACAGTTGGGTCAAAAACTGCAACACAATGTAAATATTTGGATCAAAATAGATGTGGGCGCAGGGAGAACCGGAATCTTCTGGAAAAAATTTTCTGAAATACTAAATATTGTAAAAGAAATTGACAATTACGCCCGGATGAATTTGTCAGGCATCTTAACGCACGCAGGACAGTCTTACCGCGCCAAATCTCGAACAGAAATCGAATTTATTTATTATGATCAGGTTCAATTAATGTTGAAGGTAAAGGAATATTTGTCTTCGAATGGAATTGAAAAGCTAAAAATTAGCATTGGTGATACACCTTGCTGCAGCATAGTAGATAATTTTGCTGAAGTTGATGAGATTCGACCCGGCAATTTTGTTTTTTATGATACAATGCAACTTCAAATCGGTTCGTGTTCCGAGGAAGACATCGCGGTAGCTGTTGCCTGTCCGATTGTGGCAATACACGAAAACAAATACGAAATAATTGTTTATGGCGGGGCGGTTCATCTGTCTAAAGATTTCATAATATCCCAGGATAACACACCAATTTACGGGTACGTGGCAACGCCAAATTCCGATGGCTGGGGAAGAATTCTACCGGAAACATATGTTGCAGGCCTGAGCCAGGAACATGGTATCATTAAATCCACCCCTTCATTTATAAAGCAGGTGGCTATCGGGGATTCCCTGATAATTTTGCCCGTGCATTCCTGTCTCACGGTCAACCAGATGCGGGAATACTACACCATCAAAGGAAAGAGAATAAAAACCAGATTAAGCTGACTTTATAATTTTCTGAAAATCCGAAATGAATAGTCCGGGATATGAAATTCTATACCCCGGACTTATTTCTTCTACCTTCCGGATTGATCCCGTAAAAATTTAAAGAAATCACCCTTTGTGGATAACACTAACCAGTCATTTTTTGTCAAAGTGTTTTGGTAGGTTTCCATTGTTTTGATGAACTGATAAAAATCCCGGGAAGAATTGCTTTGATTGTAGGCTCTGGCGTAAATTGTAGTCGCTTCCCCGTCAGCCTTCCCATTAATCTCCTGGGCAGTTCGATAAGCTTCAGATTCAATCTCATTTAAATCCCGTTCCTTATCACCTAAAATTTTGGCAGCTTCTCCCTGACCCTCGGAGCGGAACTTATCGGCAATTCGCTGTCTTTCGGCAATCATCCGTTCATATATTTTTTGCTGTACTTCTTCCACATAGTTAATCCGTTTGAGCCGTAAATCAAGCAATTCAATACCTAATTCGGTCACTCGCGGAGAAGCATTTTCGATAATGATTCTGGTGATTTTATCTCTGCCGTGTTTGATTTCAATTGCTGCTTCCGTCTCCAAAACTTCTTCCACAATATCACCAAATTGTAATTCACGGTTGGTCGAACGAATAACTTCCACCAGATCGTGATTTGCAATGGCATTGCGGGTTTCGCCATCCAGAATATCATCAAGTCGCGATTGCGCCACACGTTCATCTCTTAATCTCTGGAAAAAAAGCAATGGATCGGTAATATGCCAGCGGGCATAAGAATCTACCCAGATAAACCGTTTATCCTTTGTGGGAATTTGATTCGGATCGCCATCCCATTCCAAAAAGCGCTTATCAAAACGATTGACATTTTGAATAAAGGGAAGTTTGAAGTGCATTCCCGGTGTTGTAATCGGAGCGCCAACCGGTTTACCGAATTGAGTGATAATCACCTGTTCTGTTTCCCCAACAATATATGCTGCAGAAGCTATTAAAAGAAAAACGATGAATGCAGCTGCGCCAATAATGATTAATTTTGGATTCTTCATTTCTGTGTTCCTCCTTCAGTGCCTAACTGAAATAATGGCAATATTCCGGTTGCTTCCTCGTCAGTAATCAGTTTTCTGCCAACTTTCTGAAGAACATCATTCATAGTTTCCAGATAGATACGTTGGCGGGTTACTTCCGGTGCCTTTAAGTATTCTCTGAATACAGAATTGAATTTGGAAGCGTCGCCTTTTGCTTCATTTACCCGTTTAAAGGCGTAACCGCGTGCTTCTTCGATAATCCGCTGTGCGTCGCCCTTTGCCTTTGGGATAACTCTGTTATATTCGGATTTGGCTTGATTAATTAATTTTTCTCTTTCCTGCTGTGCCTCATTTACATCATTAAATGCAGGTTTAACCGCATCCGGGGGATTGACGTCCTGTAGCACCACCTGGTCAACTTTAATTCCTGTTTCGTATTGATCGCAAAGCTCTTGTACTTTTTCAGAGACTGTATTGGCTATTTCAATACGTCCAATGGTCAGAACTTCGTCTACGCTTCGGTCACCAACGATCTGCCGCATTATCGCCTCATTAATATCCCGGAAAGTTTGCCGGGCATTTCGGACCTTGAAGAGAAATTTGTATGGATCAGCAAGCCGATACTGCACAATCCACTCTACTTCTGCTGCATTTAAGTCTCCGGTTAGCATCAATGATTCACCCTGATATTCCCTGGCTGCATAACGGGTTCTTACTCCCGGCTCTGTGGTGCGAAAGCCGAACTCTTCTTTCAGCTGCCGTTCTACCGGGACTTTGATCAGAGATTCAATCCAGAATGGAATGATAAAATTCAGTCCAGGATCAACCGTGCGGACGTATTTTCCAAATCGAAGAACAACTCCGACTTCCTCAGGTTCCACTGTATAAATTGAAGTGTAGAGCAGTATTAATGCCAACACTCCAATAATGACTAAACGGATGGTTTGTGGACTAAATTGAGGAGGCCGGAAATCAGTGAGATCAAATGGGGTTTTTTGTTGCATAAATGCCTCTCCTTTTTTTTAGATTTTGATTGAAATTGATTTAAATTCTGGTAATGTCATTTCTGATTATTTTACCAATCAATATAAAGGCATACTGTTAATTATTCAAGTGTTGTAAATGTTTCTTGATTTAAGCGGGGGCCAGAATCAGTTTAATCGAAAAGCCAAAACAACGTTCTGGTAGCTCCAATATTGTACTGATTACAACCATTCCTCTTTTTAATAAAGACCATCATGTTCCGGATATGTCCACGTTAAGATCAAATTTCTCTTATCACTTTTCTGCAATTTTCTAATGAGTAAATTTTGTGATTAATCTGCCATTTCTTACAAACTTACAAACTGTTTTTCACCTTATCAGCATATCGATTCTATTGTAATTCAAAAATATTCTTGATACTTGTATCTCAGTTGTTTATTATTTTGGTGCAAAATACAACTGAGATTAATTACAATTTGGAGGAATCTCATATGGCTGGTCAGGGTTCAACGGGAAATGTAATTGCTGCACTTTGCAGTTTTTTTATTCCGGGTCTGGGGCAATTAATTCAGGGCCGTTTATTTATGGCAGTTATTCAGTTTGTTCTGGCGGCTGTATTGTGGTGGTTTCTGTTGGGTTGGATTATCCACTTATGGTCTATTCTGGACGCAGCCTTATTTAAACCGAAGGCTTGATAGTTTTCCAATCAAATCCTAATTTTACGGAGGAATCGAAGATGCTAAAATATCCTTTAGCAATATTGGCCATCTGTTCATTGCTAATTTCTTGCGGTGATAAAAAGGAAGTGAATCGATTGAGTCAGGAAAATGAGAAATTGAAAAACGAGATCGAACAATTGAAAAAGGAGATGTATTCGGCAAAAGCATCTGCAAACAGCGCAAATTTTTTAGCCGCACAGCTCAAAGGGATAAAAACAAGGATTATTACCAATTATGGTAATATGGTAGCTGAATTTTACCCGGAAACAGCACCCATAACCGTTGCCAGTTTCATTATCCGCGCTGAGAGCGGTTTTTATGACGGAACTCAATTTCACAGAATAATACCGGGATTTATGATACAGGGAGGTGATCCCAACTCCAAAGACAATGATCCCTCGAATGATGGCATGGGTGGACCGGTTCTTAACATCCCCCACGAATTCAACACAATTGAACATACTCCAGGTGTACTTTCCATGGCAAGGATTTCAAATAAAGCAGCCGGTGCTGGTTCTCAATTTTTTATTATGCATGCAACCACACCTCATTTGAACCAGGAGTATACCGCCTTTGGCAGGGTAATTCATGGTATGGACGTTGTCCAGAAAATAGCCAGTGTTCCAACTAACAAAAAAGATCCAAAACTTCAGGATCACCCACTTAAACCAGTAATAATCAAGCGGATGGAGGTTTACAGAGACTAGAACTAAACTGGATCCAGAATTAATTTAAAGAGGAATTTTGGTGAAGGATTTCTCCACTATTATAAAAAAACTGGGAATTACGAACCTTCAACGGCATATTTTTTTGTGCTGTGACCAAACAAATCCGAAATGTTGTGACTATGATTCAGGACTGGAATCCTGGAATTATTTAAAAATGCGTTTAAGACAACTGCGGTTGTCCGAAGAAGGTGGCGTTTATAGAACAAAAGCAAATTGCTTGAGGATTTGTGAGCAAGGACCAATATGTGTCGTTTATCCCGAAGGAACCTGGTATCATTCCTGCAATCCAGCTGTTTTGGAAAAAATTATCCAGGAGCACTTGATCGAGGGGAATCCTGTTCAGGAATATCTTATAGTGACCAGACCCCCTGCGTGAAAACGTTTAATCGAGTATACCTGCCTTAAAATTAATTACGTTAGCTAATGACATACCTCGCTATATCTATTCTCTGTTCGGTTGCTGTAGCTTTATTATTCAAGTATGCAGAAGTGAAGAAACTCCCACGGTTTACCATGTTGGCAGTCAATTATACGGTTGGAATGCTTGTGTCGCTCTTAGCAGTTAATAATTTAAATTTCAGTCAGGAAAAGAATTCAGCTATTTTATTAGGAGTCGTGGTAGGAGTATTATTTGTTTTAGGATATTTATTATTGCTCATTACCATCAGAAAACTGGGGGTAGCTTTGCCCGTGGCGCTAATGCGCCTTTCTGCTGTATTACCGACTATGGGCTCCATTGTGATTTTTCTGGAAATACCAAATACACTTCAAATTTTTGGCATAGTTGTAGCATTCTTGGCACTGCCATTAATTAGGACATCCAGCAGATCTGGAATTAATAACATTAATCGAATAAGCATTGAATATGTTTGGGCAATCATTCTGTTCATCTCTTTTGGAGCCACAGAATTTTTGTTAAAAGTACAGACAGAAATATTTCCGGCAATGTCGATTGCCAAATTTTTGGTCATTGTTTATGCGGTTGCACTCCTCATCAGTACCGGGATGGCGATTTATCAAAGATTGAAAGTTGATAAGACAATTTTTCTGGTTGGGATTTTTCTGGGAATCTTTAATTTCTTTTCAACGCTATTTTTTCTCAAAGCATTACAGTTGCTGCCCGGAATACTTGTTTATCCAACGAATGGCATTGGCATAATTTTACTTACAACTGCTTCGGGAGTCATTTTTTGGCAAGAAAAATTATTTGCAAAATCTTATTTATTTCTTGTACTCAGCATGATTGCCCTGATATTTATCAACCTTAAATAGATAAGTCAATTATAGAAAAAGGAAATATCAGAAGTTCATCTTGAAAATTAATTCCAGATTCGAAAAATTATAGAATTAACGCTATCTAACTACCAATGGGAGAATTTTATGATGAGAAAAATATTGATCTGTTTGCTGCTACTGGTAAATCTCTATTCAATGAGTAATGATGGTCTGTCACAATCCCAAGCTTCAGCTGATTCGATGAAACACGAAAAACCATGTTCCAGTCCAGAGGCGCGACAATTTGATTTTTGGATAGGGGAGTGGGATCTATCCTGGGGTGAAGACGGGAAGGGAACAAATGTAATTAAGGCAATTTACGACGGATGTGTTATTCTGGAAAATTTTGACGGCACACCTTCTATAGCATTAAAAGGGATGAGTGTATCAACCTATAGCCCGATTTCAGGAGAATGGAAGCAAACCTGGGTTGATAATAATGGCAGCTATCTTGATTTCACTGGTGGTATTGAAGATGAAAAGATGATACTTTCCCGTAAGTTCAGCCGGAATGGCAAAGATATCCATCAACGGATGGTATGGTACAACATAACAAAAGAGGAGCTTGACTGGAACTGGGAAAGATCTGATGACGGTGGAAGCAGCTGGAAGATTATGTGGAAAATCCATTATAAGCGTAGAAAATAAAAATGCTCCGCGGAAGCTAATCTTTCCGGGAGCACGAATCTCTCTCTTTTGAGAATTGGATTATCTGAAATAAGTCATTTGCAGTTTTGGAATGTAGTCAAATTCATCACCCTAAAATGATTCTTTTTAATGCTTCATCCAACTCAGAACCAATTTCAATCTCTATTTCTTCCTGAGTATTGTCCGTATAGAATATTTCGATAATTCGATGTTCTGGCTGCCAGGATGTATCGGTAGATTCATATTCATCGAAGTCCTGATAGAGCATATAATCAACATCATCGAAATCCTCATAAATAAGGTATTCTATCTGCTCGGGATCAATTTCTAACAACTCACATACATCATCAAAGATATCATCATCCCGGCTGACAATTTTTTGGTCCATTCGATCAGGAAAGTTCATTATCTCATCCCCAACTTTAAAATATTTTTATTCTTCAATTCGTCCGGTAATACTAATATGCTAAAAAATCTGAAAGATCAAGTTATTTATTCTTAAAGTATATCGATTGAAGGGTTGATATTTTAAGAAAAAAGTTAAAAGAAACTAAATGTTTTTTTTTATTATGTTTTTATCGAATTGAGATTTTACTCCTTTATTAACAATCATTAACGAGATGATATTTTGACTGTTTGATTTCGGAATCTCAATGTTCTAATGTGATAGAATATTGTAGGTAGATAACCTCGACGTTGTTCCTTATAATCCTGTAATTTTAAAATTTATAATCGTTTTAGTCAGATTGTTCATAACATGATCAAATATAATCCACCAACACTAAGTATAATTGCTCATTATCCGAAATTTGAATATTGTTTTATTATGACCATCACTTTATTCATTACCTCTTTCGGCGCAGCGCAAATTTCTGTCTGGATAGTAATAGTATTATATGAAATGTCAAGTGAATTTTATTAAGCAGTCGGAAAAGAGAACCGAAAATGTTTTCATCCGTAAATTACCTCTTTGGAAAAAGTTCCTTAATTTTGATTGATTTTATTTCTGCCACAAAAAATTTAAATATTCAGTTGACACTTATATTTGTTCGTCTATATTAAATGATTTTAAAATAGGAAGGATTTAAATGACAACGGAAACGGAAAAGGTCGATAAAGAGATCGAAAAACTTGAAATTTTACCCGAGAAATACAAAAACATTCTTGCTGAAATAAAGAAAGTAATAATTGGCCAGGATGAAATTGTAGAGGAACTATTAACTGCCCTGTTTTCAAAAGGGCATTGTCTGATTGTCGGCGTGCCAGGACTTGCGAAGACACTTCTCATAAACACACTGGCACAAGTTCTGGATTTAAAGTTTAGCAGAATACAATTTACGCCGGATTTGATGCCTTCGGATATTACTGGTACCGAAATCATCGAGGAAGACCTTTCCTCCGGAAAAAAGTCATTCCGGTTTGTCAGAGGCCCCATATTTGCTAATATTGTACTCGCAGATGAGATTAACCGGACCCCACCAAAGACCCAGTCTGCACTACTCGAAGCGATGCAGGAATATAAAGTGACCGCTGCCGGTGAGACTTTCCATCTTGAAACTCCCTTTTTCGTCCTTGCAACTCAAAATCCCATTGAGCAAGAAGGCACCTATCCGCTTCCCGAAGCTCAGCTGGATAGGTTTATGTTTAATTTGTGGATTGATTATCCCAATTTTCAGAATGAAATTAATATTGTTAAATCCACTACAAGCAGCAATACGCCTCAATTAAAAAAAATAATGAGTGCCCGTGAAATTATAGAAAGTCAAGATTTATTAAGAAACATTGTGGTTGCAGATAATGTAATTGAATACGCCGTTAAAATGGTAAATATGACCCGTCCCAGTGCTCCGAATTCACCTGATTTCATTAAAAACTGGATTAACTGGGGAGCAGGTCCCAGGGCCTCTCAGTATCTGATAATTGGCGCAAAAACCCGTGCCGCACTGCATGGTCGATTTACACCACAGGAGGAAGATGTACGTAATTGTGCCGTCCCGGTATTAAGACACAGAATTGTTCCCAACTTTAATGCAGAGGCTGAGGGTGTTCAGGCACTGGATATTGTTTATAAACTTCTTGAAAAAGTGAGTTAATTTAATCTGATTTACTAAATCCCTTAAATGATTGAAGCAGATTTTGATTGAAAAATGCACTTCTTTCAATTTTGAGCATGGTTTTTGGAGCGCCGCGTCAGAAACAGATTCAATTTCGCAGACTGATTGACAAATTGCGATAATTAGCTTTGCGTAGGATGCAAATAAGGCAATAGTGATTGAGGGTCGTGAATCCAGCAATGATCCATGAAATAATTTCTTGTTTGCCAGAAATTGTTTAACTACAAAACTGAATTATGGATCATGCAGGGAATTTTAAAGTTGAAGAACGCAATCGCTCCATTGCTAATGGTCTACCTTCAGATATTCGTTTGAACTAAAAAATTTTTGGAGATCAGAATACGGAAACTTCCTTCGCTTACATTGATTTTCTTATTTCAAATAATGACTAAAAAGACGATTTTAGTTTTTTGATTTAAATGAATTTTCCGTTTGCCAATCCATGAAAAAATTAAAGATCTCATTCATCATTTTTGTATTATGGCTCGCAATCGTTTTTGGATATCGTCTTCTAACCGGGCACTTTTTTTTCAATGAAAAATATTTTTTTGCCAGCCTGATCTTGCCTCTTTTTTTTGCAGTACTGTTCATCATTCCCGGAAAATTGCCGACCCGAATTTTGGTCGCTTTAATCCTGGGAGTGGTAGCCGGATTATGGTTGGAAGAATCCGCAAATTTTGTGGAGCCGATTGGGAAAGCCTTTATTCGTCTGATTAAAATGGTTATTGTTCCGCTTGTATTTGCGTCATTACTGGTCGGAACAGCCAGTTTGGGTGATATTCGAAAGCTCGGACGGATTGGTATAAAGTCGGTGATTTTTTTCGTTGTCTCAACAATTGCTGCAATTGTAATAGGGCTTTCCATCGCCAATATTGTTCAACCCGGAAGTGGTCTTGATGAATCCGCAGAGGTCGTACTATTGCAGAATTTTCAAAGTCTGGCAAAAGAAAATGTTGCAATCGCATCGAAAGCTCCCTCCATCGTGGATATTTTTCTTAACATTATGCCTGCAAATCCTATTCAAAGCATGGTTGAAGGAAATATGCTTCAGGTTATATTTTTTGCCTTATTCATGGGTATTGGTCTTTCACTATTACCTTCGACAAAAGTTGAACCAGTTATAAAATTCTTTACTGGCATTAATGAGATAATGATTAAAATTGTAGAAATTGTTGTGCGGGTGGCTCCCTACGGTGTTTTTGCGTTACTGGCCGGTATAATCGGTCAATTTGGATTTGAAATCCTCAAGTTGCTATTAAATTATACTATTGTAACAATTCTGGGATTAACCATCCTATATTTCATTTATCCAGTGGTTGTCACTTTTTTTTCCCACGTATCTTTTAGGACATTTATTAAAGGGATTTTTCCTGCTCAGGAAATCGCATTTTCTACTAGTTCAAGTGCCGCAGCATTACCGGTAATGATCGAGAATTGTGAAAAAAATATTGGCGTTTCAAACAGGATAGCCAGTTTTGTATTACCCCTCGGAACTACCATCAATATGGATGGGACCGCCCTCTATCAAGGAGTATCCGCTCTGTTTATTGCGCAAGTATATGGTATTGATTTGGGATTGATTCAACAGTTAACCATCGTTTTAACCGCATTGTTGGCTTCTATCGGTACTGCAGGGGTACCCGCTGCCGGAATGTTGATGTTGATTATTGTACTTCAACAAATTGGTATTCCTTTGGAGGGAATTGCTTTGATATTGGGAGTGGAAAGAATTTTGGATATGTTTCGAACTGTGGTTAATGTATCAGGGGACGCTGCATGTGCGGTGGTTGTTGCCTATTTCGAGGGGGAGTTGATAAGTGACAATATCCAAATCACTAAATAGGGAAGTTGTGAGAATGGTTTTTAAAATGTGATAAATTCGCTTGATTCTTAGTCGTTCAAAAAAAATTATTAAATCGAATATACTTGTCTAAAGCTAACAGTTGGTTTTTATTTCCGTCCTATTCTAAACACTGCAATAAATACCAGTAAAGCCCCCACACCCGTGCGCCAATCCGGCATTTCTCCCCAAAACATCAATCCAAATATGGTTGAAAAAATAATACTTACGTAAGAAACGTTGGTTGCTTTAGCAGCAGTTTCCTCGTGCAAAGATTTTGTGAGAAAAATCTGTGCGATAAAAGTTGACAATCCCATTAAAAAAAGTGTTAGCCATTCCCAGCCAACCGGCATAACAAAGTCTTTGACAACTATAGGGAATGAAAGAATGATTGAGACAATTGGCAAATAGAGAATAATATTCAAAGGATGATCCGTTGTTCGCAGCTTCCTCACCAAAGTGTAGGCTGTACCTGAACATACTGCACCTCCCATTCCTAACAAAGCGGCACTGGTATGAAATGAAAATCCTGGTCGCACGATAAAAATCACTCCTGAAAAAGCCAGAATAAAAAATGCCCACATTTTAAGGGGATTTCTCTCCTTTAGAACAAAGGTTGCAATTGCCGCGGTCCACAATGGACTAGTATATTGAATGGTTACCGAATCAGATATTGGGATTTGAGTGAGTGTATAATAAAATGCAGAGAGGCCCCAAAAACCGGTAAATCCTCTTAACCACAATAATTTTTTATTATGCCCCCAGAGAGGTAATCCGTATCTTTTAATCAAATAGATATTGAGAATTAGAACGACGATGCTTCTGAACATCACCATCTCCTGGGAGGGAAGCCTATTTCCTCCTAATTTTACCAGAGCTGCCATAATACTGAAAAACAAGGCAGCAAAAATCATGTAAGTCGCACCGCGGGAGAGTTTCATTTTGTTGGCTTATTTTATTTAAAAAAGGAATTAAAATTGCGAATCAAAAAATATGATTCGCTCATTTTTAATGGATCGAATCTCTTCGAAAAATTCAAAATTTAATTAAATGGAGGCATATTGACTATCAGAACTATTTTTAGTGACAATCAGTGTTAATTCCAACCTGCAATAATTTGATTTTTCAAAGGACATGTTTTAATTTATTCTTGCATTCTCATCGGCATAAAGTTAAATTTTTGCCGCTATTTAGCTCTGATTGGGGCGGTAGCTCAGTTGGTTAGAGCGCCACGTTGACATCGTGGAGGTCGTCAGTTCGATTCTGGCCCGCCCCACAGTACTAGCCACGAATGCAGTTGGTTCGTGGCTTTGCTTAATTTTTTTGAGAGGTATTGCTGTTGGCAAAACAAATAAAAATCTCTTTTCCAGATAATTCATTGAGGCAATTTGAGGCCGGAATATCCCCGCTTCAAATCCTGGATGATATTGGTGGGCGATTGAAAAAAGAAACCGTTGCAGCAAAATTTAATAACAAAATTATTGGATTGACCCAACCGCTTACCGAAGATGGAGAATTACTTTTTCTAAGATTTGAAGATAAGGAGGGCAGACAAGTTTTCTGGCATAGTTCCGCACATTTAATGGCACAAGCGATTAAAAGATTGTATCCTGAAGCAAAACTGGGGATTGGTCCGCCCATCGATAACGGTTACTATTATGATATCGAGTTAGATAGACCGATCTCACCCGATGATTTTGAGACAATTGAGTCCGAAATGGAAAAAATTGTGGATAAGGATTATAAAATAACCCGCAATGTTTTTGAACGCCGGGAAGCCTACAAATTCTTTAAAAATATCCATGAAGATTTGAAATTGGAATTGATTGATGAGTTCGGTGATGATGAGATCATCACCGGTTATTCCCAGGGTGAATTTACTGATTTATGCAGAGGTCCCCATGTTCCATCCACAAAAAGATTAGGCAAAAATTTTAAACTTTTAAGTGTGGCAGGTGCTTATTGGCGCGGAGATGAACGAAACCAAATGCTTCAGAGACTTTATGGAACAAATTATCCTAAAAAATCCATGCTAGAAAAACATATTTACAGGATTGAAGAGGCAAAAAGGCGCGATCATCGAAAGTTGGGTAAGGAACTGGATTTATATTCAATTCAGGAAGATATTGGAAATGGCCTGATATTGTGGCACCCAAAAGGAGCGAGGATTCGAAACGTCATCGAGCAGTTCTGGGTGGATGAGCACTACAGAAATGGATATGAACTTATTTATACTCCCCATGTAGCCAAATTGGATTTGTGGGAGCAAAGTGGACATACGGGATTTTACAAAGAAAATATGTACTCAACCATGGATGTAGAAAATCAAAGATACCAGTTGAAACCGATGAACTGTCCGTTCCATATCCAGATATACAAAAATCATCTGCGGAGTTATCGGGATTTACCAATCCGGCTCGCGGAGATGGGAACCGTTTACCGTTTTGAACGCTCAGGTGTTCTGCATGGATTAATGAGAGTGAGAGGATTTACCCAGGATGATGCACATGTTTTTTGTACCGGTGACCAATTAACTGAAGAAATAATAAAAGTTTTGGATTTTGTTCTTTATATTTTGAGAACTTTTGGATTTGATGAGTACGAAATTTTTCTTTCTACCAGACCTGAAAAATATGTTGGTACAATTGACAGTTGGGATAGGGCAACCGAAGCATTAAGAAACGCTCTAGAAATCCGTAATATTGAGTATGAAGTCGACCCTGGTGAGGGTGTTTTTTATGGACCGAAAATTGATATCAAGATAAAAGATTCGCTCGGGCGATCGTGGCAGTGCTCAACAATACAGGTGGATTTCAATTTGCCAGATCGATTCAATATTGAATATATTGCTGAAGACGGAAAACCTCATCAACCAATAATGATTCACAGAGCGTTATTAGGCTCGCTGGAAAGATTTTTTGGCGTGTTAATTGAGCACTATGCCGGCGCTTTTCCCTCATGGCTCGCTCCAGTTCAAGCTGTTCTATTGCCTATTACTGATAGGCATCACCACTACTCGAAAAAAGTGCTCGAAGCATTGAGGAAAAGTGATATTAGAGCAGAACTAGATGTAAGAAATGAAAAGGTGGGATTTAAAATCCGAGAGGCCGAGGTTCAAAAAATCCCATATATGTTGATAATTGGTGATAAGGAGGTGGATAATGTTGAAGTTTCGGTCCGTCACAAGGGCGAAGGCAATCTTGGAGCCATGAAGATCCCAGACTTTATTGACCGAATTTTAGAAGAAATCAAATTAAAAAAGTAATCTCAACAAAATTTCGGAGGTAATATCAGCAAGAAAGATTCTGAACGAATAAATGAACAAATTAGGGTATCCGAGGTTCGGGTAATTGATGCTGATGGTAAACAATTAGGTATACTTTCGTTGGATGATGCTTTGGATGCTGCAGAAAAACATAATTTGGATTTAGTGGAGGTTGCTCCCAATGGTAAGCCCCCCGTTTGTCGTATCATGGATTATGGAAAATATAAATACGAGCAGAGTAAAAAGGAAAAAGAGGGCAAGAAAAAACAGCACGTAATTATTGTAAAAGAATTACGATTACGCCCGAAAACCGATGTGCATGACATGGAAACAAAATTAAAACAGGCTAGAAAATTTTTTGATCAAAAGAACAAGGTTAAATTTTCACTCATCTTTAGAGGTCGTGAACTTGCCTATCAGGACAGTGGACGTGAAATGCTCGACCGTGTTATAGAATCACTTGAGGATGTTGCAGAACCGGAGGGACCTCCCAAAATGGAGGGACGACGCATGGTACTGATGATGACTGCTAAGAGTTAATAAACATTTTAGAGGACTGAATTATGCCAAAGATGAAATCTTGCAGGGGTGCAAAGAAACGTTTTCGAGTATCGGCTTCTGGTAAAATAAAACACCGACACAATTTTAAAAGCCATATACTCACAAAAAAGTCATCGAAACGGAAACGTAAATTGCGTAAGTATGATTATATTCATGCTTCCGATATGCCCCGCGTAAATGATATGATATTAGAATAGTAATTGTTTGGAGGAAAAATGCCTAGAGCAAGAAATAATGTTGCAGCAAAGCAACGCCATAAAAAAATATTAAAGATGGCAAAAGGCTATCGACTTGGAAGAGGCAATCTGTATAGAACAGCGAAAAACCAGGTTGAAAAAGGACTCCAGTATGCCTATCGGGACAGGAGACAGAAGAAAAGACATTTCCGTTCGCTTTGGATTGCCCGAATCAATGCGGCCTGTCGATTAAATGACATATCCTATTCAGTATTTATGCATGGGTTAATTGAAAAAAATATATCATTGAATAGGAAGGTTTTAGCGCATTTGGCTATGGATGAACCAGCCACCTTTAAAAATTTGGTTCAAGAAATAAGAAAATAATTTATATAAACATTCATCAAGAATGGGAATTGGAAGTGTGTTTCAATTCCTATTTTTTTTCGATTAATACAAATGAAAGATAAGATTCAGGAAATCAGGCAACAACTCAAAACAGATCTTAATCAGGTAGAAAATGCCAACTCCTTAGAAGAGTTCCGTGTAAAATATACTGGGAAAAAAGGATTTATAACTAGCTTGTTCAAGGAAATGGGAAAAATCCCTTCTGAGGAGCGACCAATTGCGGGGAAGTTGATCAATGATTTAAAAGAATACTTTATTGAAAGGTTCGAAGAACGTAAAAAGCAATTTGGAAAACCTCTTTCGATAGAATGGATAGATTTAACCTTGCCGGGTAGAAAACCTCCAGTTGCCAGCAAGCATCCTTTAAACCAGGTATTTTTAGAAATTAAACAGATTTTTGCTGTTTTGGGATTTACTGTTGCCGATGGTCCGGAGGTAGAAACCGATTATTATAATTTCGAGGCGTTGAATATCCCAAAACTTCATCCCTCCCGGAATATGCAAGATACATTATACATTACCGAAGATATCGTATTGAGAACCCATACGTCACCCGTACAAATACGGGTTATGCAAAATCAAAAACCACCTGTGAGGATTATAGCTCCCGGAAGAGTCTACCGGCGCGATACCCCAGATGCCAGTCACTCTCCTTTTTTCCACCAGGTGGAAGGTTTGTGTGTTGACACGGGTATTAGTTTTGGAGACTTAAAAGCTGTAATTACGACATTTGCCCACAACATGTTCGGAACAGATATCAATGTAAGGTTCAGACCCAGCTTTTTCCCGTTTACCGAACCCAGTATGGAGTATGATTTTAATTGCATTTTTTGTCGTGGTAAGGGCTGTAAGGTTTGTAAGCAGACCGGTTGGATCGAAATTTCCGGCGCTGGTATGGTTGACCCCAATGTGTTCGAGGCGGTAAATTACGATCCGGATGTTTATACCGGGTACGCGTTTGGTATGGGGGTTGATCGCATTGCGATGCTGAAATATGGGATCGATGACATCCGTCTATTTTTCGAAAATGATATGCGCTTCTTAAGTCAATTTTAGAAAACATGAAAATCTCTTATAATTGGTTAAAAGATTACCTATCTCTCACAATCGATCCGAATATCCTGGCCGACAAACTATCCTTGGTTGGCTTTGAGGTCGAGGAAGTCATCGAAAAACGGTTGGATTATCCACACGTGGTGGTTGGGAAAATACTCTCCGTACAAAATCATCCTAATGCAGATAAGCTCACCCTTTGCCATGTTGATGTCGGAAATGAAAAATTGGAGATTATTTGTGGTGCCCCGAATGTCCGGAGTGGTCAAATAGTACCGGTTGCAAAAATTTGCGCTGAGCTTCCCATTGGTTTAAAAATCAAAAAAACAAAAATTCGTGGTGTTCAATCAAACGGTATGATTTGCTCTGAACAGGAACTGGGATTAGCGGAAGCATCGGATGGAATTTGGATTTTGCCCGAAAATCTAAAGATCGGCCAGCCGCTCGCCTCCGCATTAAACTTTGAAGCAGATTACATATTCGATTTGGCAATTACACCGAACAGACCGGACGGTCTGTCTCATCTCGGGATTGCCAGGGAAGTCGGTGCTATTCTTGAACTACCTGTTCAACATCCGGAAATTCAATTTTCCGAGTTAGATGAAAATACCGCTGACATTATTTCGGTGGAGATACATTGTCCTGAATCATGCCCACGGTATGCAGCTAGAATAATAAAGGATGTAAGAATTGGTCCTTCACCAACGTGGTTAATTAGGCGGTTGGAATCTGTGGGGATGCGTTCGATAAATAATATCGTTGATATTACCAATTTTGTACTCCTTGAGACTGGCCATCCTTTACACGCGTTTGATTATGATCTCATTGAGGGTCAGAAAATCGTTGTCAGAGAATCATTGGACGGGGAATACTTTACGACTCTGGACGGGAAGGGTCATGAACTGCGAGAAGGAACCGTCCTAATTTGTGATGCTGAAAAACCAGTCGCTTTGGGTGGAATTATGGGAGGTCTGAATTCAGAGGTTGGTGAACAAACCAGCAATATTCTTCTCGAAAGTGCATATTTTTCGCCGGAAAACATCATGAAATCTCTCCGATATTTGGGGATAGCCAGCGAGGCTTCTCAACGGTTTGAAAGAGGTGCGGATCCTAATGATGGTGTTCTCTATGCTCAAGGCAGGGCTACCGATTTGATGGTTAAATTCGCCCAAGGAAAAGCCAGCAGGGGAGTGGTTGATAATTATCCCAGGGAAATCCATCCGGTCAACATTCCGTTGGATGAGTCAAAAATAAATCTGCTTTTAGGTACAAATATTTCAGCAGAGGAAATGGCCGAAATTCTTGAAAAAATTGAATTGAAAGCCAGCGATGGAAATGTGACTGTTCCCACCTTTCGCCCGGATTTACAGAGGGTAGCAGATTTAGCGGAAGAAGTGGCCCGCTTGTATGGTTTGGATAATATCGCCGCTTCAAATAAAAGTGCGATTCCCTATGACATCCTACCTAACAAATACGATTTATTTACTGACAAAGTACGAGATATCATGGTGGGATTGGGAATTCAGGAAGTATTCAGTTCAAGCATGATTAATAAAGAACAATTTGAAAGAATAACCGGGGAGAAAGTATATCCGATTTTAAATCCTATCAGTCGGGATATGAACGGGATGAGAAATTCGTTGGTATTAAGTCTGCTGGGTATACTTCAATGGAACAAAAATCGACAAATAAATGATCTAAAAATTTTTGAAATAAACCGCGTTTTTTATCATCCCGGCTCATTGAAAAAACTTCCAACAGAAGAACTTAAATTAGCAATTGCCATAACCGGTAACCGTGAACCGGAACTCTGGTACTCCAATAGGCAATTAATTGATTTTTATGATATTAAGGGAATTGTAGAAGGCTTTCTGAACAAAATTTCCCTTGACAATTCTTCTTTTATTTCTTATGATAATTTCGTTGTTAACGAACAATCTTTGGCAATAAGATATAATGATAAAATTATCGGATACTTCGGAAAAGTTCGCGAAGAACTGCACCATCAATTTGACGTTCAAAATCCGATTTTTATCGCTGAACTAAATGTTCAAATGCTATTTGATTTTGCTGTAAAGGAAAAGAAATATAAACAAGTTCCCAAATTTCCATGGATTCAGCGAGATCTTGCTATTTTGGTTGATGAAAACACTGAGGTTGACAGATTACTAAGTGTGATTGATCAATCAAATGTTAAGAATTTATGCGAAGTTATTCCTTTTGATATTTACCGGGGAAAACAAGTTGATTCAGGGAAAAAGAGTATTGCGCTCAGATTCACTTTTCAATCATCAGAAAAGACACTAACTGAAGAAGAAGTAAACCTTGCCATGGAAAAATTGATTGGAACACTGAACGAAAATCTTCAAATTAAATTTAGAATTCAATAACAGCGATGGACAATACTCTTACCTCCTCCAATTTTAAAGATCTTTTGTCCAAAGTCAATAAGTTGATGGATAGATTTAAAGAGTTGGAAGAGGAAAATATTAACTTAAAGAAAAGCCCCCGAAAAACAAACGAGAGTGCTGAAGATCAAAAATATATAAAGAAAATTGGTGAGTTAGAAGAAGAGCTTATAAAGCTTAAAAGGAAAAATAAAACATTAAAGGAGAAAGAGAAATTAATTAAAAATAAAATAGAGCGTCTGGCAGTCAAATTAGATAAATTACCCATATAAACTTTCGCTTTAATCACAAAATAATGGATAACAAATCAATAAAAGTTGAGATCTTTGGTTCTGAGTATACTCTTAAATCGGAAACGAGTGCCGAATATATTGAAAAAATATCTAGCATTGTTGACGAAAAAATGCATAAATTAGCAGAGGAGAGTAAAATAAAATCGCCAGGAAAAATTGCGGTACTGGCTGCATTAAATATTGCTGATGATTTATATCAGTTAAGCGATAAATATGAGAGATTAATTGAGAATTTTGAAAACAAAAGCAAGGAATTAAGCGAAAGAATAACAATATTATTAGATAAAAGTTTAGAAACAAAAAAATAGTCCCTGCATTTGTAGTGGGTGTTGCATTTGAGGAGAACCAACACCATAATTTTGGGAGTTTGACTCTGGACGTCTATGGCAAGCCTTCAGTACAAGAAGGAAGCTTGATCCGTTCAGGCGAACACCCACCGTGTTATACACGGTTCTCTCTCAAATCCATCCTTACGATGCGGGGATTTTTTTTGGAGTCTAATTAAAGAAGCGGTTGTGAGTCTTGGGATTCAAAACTCACAATATACAACGGAGGTTATCAAAGATGATTATTGTAGCTGTGTTAGCAGGGGCGCTTCTTGGAGCATTGGCTCTTTATTCAATTCTGTATTTTACCTCACAAAAAAAATTATTATCCGCGGGGAATCAAGCGAAGGAAATTGTAGAGAATTCAAAAAAAGAGGCTGAAACCATAAAGAAAGAAAAATTGATTGAAGCCGAGGAATTAATATTCGAAAAAAAACAGGAATTGGAAAAAGAAGCGGAATCTAAGAAGACCCACCTTTCAAAGATTGAGAGAGAATTAGACCAAATGGAGATCGAGATTGATCGCCGGGCTGAAATTGTCGAAAAAAAAGAAAAAGAGGTTCACGAGCTCGAAGTAATTAATGTTGAAAAAGAAAAATACATCAGTCAGAAAACTAAAGAACTGAATGATCTTATTTCTGAGGAGTTGAGAAAACTTGAAGAGATTTCCGGATTATCTCGCGAAGAGGCTAAAAATCTTCTGCTGCAAGATATGAGAAAGGAAGCAGAAGAAGAAGGTGAAAAAGTTATTCAAGTTATTTTGGAAAAATCTCAACTGGAAGCAAAACGAAAAGCCAAAGAAATCATTGTTCAGGCAATTCAACAGGTATCCGCACAGCAATCTGTGGAGGCGACAATTTCTGTGATTAATCTGCCAAATGATGATATGAAAGGAAGGATTATTGGAAGAGAAGGTAGAAATATCCGATCATTCGAGCTTGTCACCGGCGTGGATGTGATCATTGATGATACTCCTGAGATTGTTGTTCTGTCATGCTACGATGCGTATCGTCGAGAGCTGGCAAAAAGATCTCTTGAAAAATTGATTACTGATGGACGTATCCATCCGGCACGAATTGAAGAAGTGTACGAGAAAACTTCTCAGGAAATGCAAGAATCCTTGAAAGAGATTGGTGAGCAAGCCTTGCTGGAGCTGGGCATCCATGGAGTTACGCCAGAAATTACAGAGCTTTTAGGCAGATTGAAATACAGAACGTCTTATGGTCAAAATTTATTGAATCACTCAATTGAAGTCTCACACTTGAGTGGAATTATGGCTACAGAATTGGGATTGGAAGTGCCCCTTGCAAAACGGGCAGGAATTCTGCACGATATAGGTAAAGCACTGGAGAATTTTTCGGAATCAGACCACGCTACCTTGGGGGCAGATCTTTTAAGAAAGTTTAATGAAAATGAAAAAGTGATTAATGCTATTGAAGCCCATCATGATGTCAAGTTGGCTAAATCCCCCATCGCACTATTAGTAGCTTCAGCCAATACAATTTCCGGGAGTAGACCGGGTGCAAGGAGAGAATCATTAGAAAGTTTTATTAAAAGAATGCATAATTTGGAAGATCTCTCCGAAAGATTTGAGGGTGTGCAAAAATCTTACGCAATCCAAACTGGAAGAGAATTACGGATTATAGTGAATACTGAAAAAGTAGATGATAATCGTGCCAAAGAACTAGCTCGAGATATTGCCAAACGAGTACTGGAAGAGACGGAAAATTCCGGACCAGTTAATGTGACTGTTATACGTGAATACCGCGCATATGATTATGCTACTTAAGTTCTATACTCTGTTCAAAAATGAAATTTTAAATCTACAAAATCGTATTATCTCCTGATGTATTGAAAAAATGGCTTTTTAAATGGTAGCTCTTTTTATTGCTGATATTGTTGGCGAAGATGCGTTAAATTTAGTAACAGATTTAATACCACTCCTAAGAAGAAAGTATAAGATCGATTTTACAATTGCCAATGTCGAAAATGCGGATAAGGGAAAAGGCATTGTTCACAAACAGGTTCTTCGACTAAAAGAACAAGGCGTAGATTGTCTCACTTCCGGAAATCATATCTGGGATCCCCGAAAAAAAGAAGTGCTAATTAATCATGCGGGATATCTCATACGGCCATTCAATTATCCCGAGGGAAATATTGGACAGGGTTCATCTTTGTTTTCGCTGGAAGACGGAATTAAAATAGCTGTGCTAAATCTTCAAGGCCGTAGTTTTATGAATCCAATTGATTGCCCCTTCAAAGTAGGTGCTAAAGAAATAAGAAAGTTGCGCAGCCAAACCCCCATTATTATTGTGGACTTTCATGCCGAAGCAACTGCTGAAAAACAGGCATTAGCCTGGAATTTCGATGGTAAAGTCTCTGCGATCATAGGTACCCATACCCATGTTCAGACTGCAGATGAGCGAATCCTCCCTAATGGCACCGCATATATTACGGACGCCGGAATGTGTGGTCCGATGGATTCGGTAATCGGTATGAATATTGAGAAGGCTATTGAACGATTCATATCTCAAACACATGTTTATTACGCAATTGCGAAAACAAATATCTACTTTAATGGTGTGATAATTGATATCAATCAATCAACAGGAAAAGCAAACCAGATTTTTCGACTAAATTTTAATAAGGTTGGCTTTAATCATGAGAGCTAAGTTGATAGATGGAAAAGCCATCGGTGCGCAGATTCGAGAAGAGATCCGGATAGAAGTTACAAAATTAAAAGAAAGTGGAGTAACACCGGGATTGGCAGTGATTTTGGTTGGTGATGATCCTGCCTCCCACGTGTATGTGAGACAAAAAGGAAAGGCGTGCGAAAAAGCCGGGATAAAGTCTGTAACGAAAAATCTCCAAGCGGATATTTCCGAGCATCAGTTACTTGATTGTGTTCGAATGTATAATGAGAACAAGGAGTATAATGGTTTATTAGTGCAATTGCCTCTGCCTGCCCATATTAATACTCAAAAAATTATCGAATCAGTTGCACGCGAAAAAGATGTGGATTGTTTTCACCCATACAATGTAGGACGATTAACTCTGGGTAAACCAATTTTTAAACCGGCAACTCCTGCTGGCATTGTAGAATTGCTGAAAAGAAGTGATATTTCTACTTCCGGAAAGCATGTGGTGATTATCGGTCGGAGTAATATTGTTGGAAAACCGCTCGCAAATTTACTTGTACAAAAAAATCCTGAAGCAAATGCAATAATTACCGTTGTACATTCTGCGACCGCAGATATCGGGTATTTTACTCGCCAGGCGGATATTCTGGTTGCAGCTATTGGTAAACCTGAATTCGTACGTAGTGATATGATAAAGAAAGGTGCTGTGGTGATTGATGTGGGTGTGAACCGAGTTGATGCCGATAACGAAAAAGGATATAAGCTAATTGGCGATGTCGCATTTCACGAAGCGGTCGAAATTGCCAGTCAAATCACACCAGTCCCAGGTGGAGTAGGACCTATGACTATCGCCATGTTGCTAAAAAATACGTTAACCGCTTTTTATTTGCAGAACGTTTAGTTGGAAAGCAAAATTCATATTTACCAAAAAATTTCTAAATAGTTACGAAAATTACCTCATCCTGAGCGACCTATCCACGATTCTCTGCGATCTAGGGCCCCGTAGGGAGACCGTAAGTCGATAGAATCGTGGATTCGTAGAACGGTCTCATAGAAAAGTCGAGGGATAAAATGAGAGATATTCAGGACATCCTCATGATCCTCCTGAGTTTAGCGAGGGACTCACAATGAAGCAACTTCTATGCTGGAGTTAAGACTTGCCCAAAAACAAAAAGGCATTCGGCGATTGGGGTGAATCAATTGCCGAAAAACATTTGATTGAGAAGGGATTCACTATTCTTGCCACAAAATATCGCGCAGAAAGAGGTGAAATCGATATCATTGCACAGGATAAAGACTGTGTGGTGTTTGTGGAGGTAAAAACCGGTAATTCAGATAAATTTGGTCCTCCTGAAGATAGGATATCTCAATCAAAGAGAAGGCAGCTCTATAAAATTGCAAACGCCTATATCCAGGAAAATCCTGATCAGGGGATGGATTACCGCGTTGATGCAGTGATCGTAGATGGCACGCCGAAAAAATATGAAATACGATACTACAAAAATGCATTTTATTTTTAAGGTTAAAATTCAGGGCTAGCCTGCTCTTCAAAGTTCTCATACCCTGACGTTTTACAGATCTCCTTAATGATAAAAACATTTATGATGACGGCTACATTGACAGTAAATATTAAAAAAATCAATGCATTGAACCTATGTAAGAATTCAAACTGGCCATCGCTTTCTTTTGTAACTTGTATCTCTCACAACAAATGATTTTCCTGTATCGTATTCTCAGAATCTATTTTAAATTTGAGAAGTAGATATTTCTGGTTTACACATGTCCGCTATCGATTATCCGCCATTATTTCTTGATCCGATTGAGTATAGAAAGATATTACAAACGAAACATCAAGATTCTTCTCTTAACATCTCATTTAATTTGGGCCTGACAAAAACTAGAGTCTTATTAAGGAAAGGTTTTATTATCTTTGAAAATAATTATGAAATACCAGTACCGGAGCAAAATCTTATCAGGGAAGAGGATAAAAGAACCGTATTGATTTTTAAACATGGATGTTGGCAAAAATGGATCTATTATGATCAGGTGTCAGACCAATTTATAAAACCAGTCTTTGTGTTGCCCCATAAGCCACCCACGGTTGAAATAAGCGGGATAAAAATGCATGTTACCGAAAATCAGGATCCAATGAAGGACACGATGCTAAAAATTCAAGCATTAGGAAACGTAAGAGGAAAGGTATTTGACACATGCTGCGGGTTGGGTTATACGGCTATTTTTTTGGCTAATCTCAGATCTGTTTCCCAGGTGCTATGTGCCGAGATTAGTGGGATCATTATCTCCATATGCAGGGAGAATCCGTGGTCGAGAAAATTATTTGAATTGCCAAAAATTAATTTGATTGCCGGTAACACTGCCGAAATAATCGGTACAATTCCCGATAAATCATTCGGTGGAATTCTTCATGATCCACCCCGATATGCATTATCCCCTGACTTGTATACGGAAGAGCTATATTCCCACTTCTTTAGAATTCTCTCACGCCGTGGCAGGTTATATCACTACACCGGTAATCCGAAGAAGGAACAGCGGAGAGGCCTTGCTGAACGTACTATGAGTCGCTTAAAAAGTGTGGGATTTTCTCAGACTAAAAAAGTATATCAGGGTGTTGTGGCACAAAAGCTTTAGAGAGAAAGATCATCGTCGCCGATGGAATTAAATCCGGCATCATCGCTGGCTAAATTTTCCATATCTTCACGGACCAGAACTAATATTGCACTTTGAGGCACAATGAGATATTTCTCATTTTTATAATTAATTTCGACAGATGCTTTTCTCAAGAATAAAGCATAATCTCCCGGTCTTGCTTCCATAGGCAGATAGTGGCGGGGTTCATTTGAAGAGGAACTCCAGGGTTCCTCTCCCAAACTTGAGGGATCGGCGAGGGGAATTCCGGGACCGGTTTTTATTATATAACCACCAATAACCTGTTCTTTTTCCCGGACCGTCTGGGGGAGATATAAACCAACTTTTGTTCTCTCCTCCGCTTCATCCTGCTTAATAAGAACCCGATCACCAATGACAATTAATTCTTTCAACGTATTTGCCTCTTTATTTTCCAATATAAAATGTGATTCCACTAAAGTAAATATGATAATAAAAATTCAGGAAATCATAAGAAATATCTTGACTGTTGGATGTTTTAGACTGGCAGAAAGGATTTTAATTGAAATGCGAATATCAAAGTTTTAGAAAAAGTTACTTAGCTAGTATCAAATTTTTTAGTTGAATTGCCGCGCTGATGGCAGCTGTTTCAGTTCTTAAAATATACCTATCTATTTTTAATAGCTGGAATCCTTTGGATTTGGCATAAGATATTTCGCTGTTCGAAAAACCACCCTCCGGACCTATGGCGATAAAAAACGGTACTTTTCTCTTAATTTTGATGTCAAATAGTTTTTTGGATTCATTTCCATTGTGAGCTATTAGCTTAATGCGCTCCGGCTTTTTTGAAACCTGTTCGATTAAATTTTGAAATTCGATAGGTGCATGAATGTGCGGCAAAAATAACTGCTCACTCTGTTTTATAGCACTGATGGCTACTTTCTGAAGGTGATCAGACTTAAATGCCCGAATATTGGAATGCTCCGAATAAAAGAAACTTATGGTCCCAACCCCGAGTTCGGTCAATTTCTCCACGGCCCAGTCCGTTCGATTAGGACGGATAACGGATAGCGCAATGTGAATATTTGCCTCTGATGGCGATGATTTGGTTTTTACAGACAATACCCGGCAGATCAACTGGTTTGAATTCATTTTTTCAATAAGTGCCTCACAGTTGAGTCCCTTCCCATTCGTAAGAGTGATTTTCTCTCCCACCTTTTTTCGTATCACCCTTTTTAGATGAATTCCTTCTGCAACCGGGAGTGTAATAAACCGATTTTTTTCGGTAAGCTCTGGAGCGTAATAAAAAGACATTTCAATAATTTTTCTAATTGCTTAATTCGAATTTCCTGAAGATCTGATTACGGAGAAGAGATTACCCCAAAACTAAAATGATACTCCCAAATCGAATATCCATTCGGTATTGCCCTGGTCGTTGATTGCCCAATCTATTCTGAACAGGTATATATACGGTAAATGGATATGAATTCCGGCGCCATATCCGGTATAAAAATTATTCAACGCGAATTGTTTTCCGTCATCCCAGACAATTCCTGTATCTGCGAATATCCCCATACTTAAGCCAAATTTTAATCCCTGAAAAAAAGGCGAAAGCAGAGGCGCTTCTTCCCATGAATAATAACGGACCGGAATAATAGGAATTCGGTATTCAACATTCTGCAGCATTAAATTTTGATCGGTTAATACTCTGTTGAAATATCCACGAATTCTATCACCGTATCCGATAAAAACACGGTCATAAATTGGAAGATCTCCCACATTCAGTCGGAGCAGATTTCTACCGCCTAAAGTGTATTTTTCCAATAAGAATATATATACTCTGTTGTCAGACTCGAATCGCCAAAATTGCGGTTGATTATTATTAAAGCCGGTATGGCTGATTGCATAGCTGGTGAAAAATCCTGATTTCGGATATTCAAATAAATCTCTTCCATCAAACCGGAACACAACTCCGTATTTCGGTACCAGATCCCTGTTGGTGCCAGAAGCCATAAAACTTTGATATTCGTTTGGCATCATTATTCTTCTTAAATCAAAAAATCCTTCCATGGAAATTTTGTGGGTTAATCTTTTACCAAAAGAAATTTTTCCGCCGAGATGTTGTTCATCGAAATCAAAGAATTTGTTAGCAACCCTTCGTCCAAATAGATTTAATCCAAATATTAATCTGGTTTTTTCCCCGATCCATGGATTATAATAATTAATAAAAAAACTGGGATTATATCCCGCCCAGCCGCCCAGGTCAACTTTTTCATTCATCCCTCGAAAATTTGAATGAGTTAACTGAAATCCATAGCTCCATTTGCTCCAATCTCGTTCGTTTATAAACAAAAGCGGAACGGGGTAAATATACCAAGTTTCTTTGACTTCGATTAGTAGAATATGTCTGAGACCTTGATTTTCAATGTTCACTTCGACCTGATTAAAAAGAAATAAGTTTTGAATGCGGTTCCTAATGTAATTGACTTCAAATGGCCGTATCTTATGCGGAAAATCAAAGGGAATTTCTCGAAGAATCACTTCCGACTTCGTTTTATTATTACCAATGATGAATACTGTGTCCACTATGATAAAAGTTGTGCCAGACTCCTGGGCCAACGCTGCAGACGTTAGTACGATAAAAAAGAGAAGGATAGATTTTCTTATTGGTGATGCATTCAAAATTATTGAATCCAAATCGGATTTGTTAAACAAAATTGATTCCTACCATTATTTGAGCTGAATACTTCTGCCCTAAGATAACCAGTGGATAATCCATTTTCGAATACTAGTTGATCGTTAAAATCGAAGCCAAATACTTCTTTTCTTAACGGAATATGAATTTCTTTTTTTCCCTCAAATGTGCCGTGATAAAGATGTATATGTTCCAGATTCCCAAATTCTTTAGTACTGGTTGCCTCAACTGTTAGATTGAATGGCTCGTTGCTTCTAATATCATCTCCAGTGTAATACTGGGTTCCGTTTTGTTCAATCTTGAGTGAAATTAGAGGTCCGGTCGAAATAACTGTTCTTTTCCTTCTCAGTGATGACAATAAATTTTCTTCATTCCACTCACCCTCAATAAATACGCCAGTTCTCATAATTCCCAACAATTGCTGGTGGTGTTTTATGATTTTGAGGAGAGGAATATTAATTTGTCGGTAACAATTAAAGTTTCCATGCGCATCGTTACCGGCGATAATACCAATCCTCCTTCCACTTAATAGAGCACTCTTCCACAAAATTAATGCCTCCAAAAAATATTTATCGAGTTTACCATTCAAGATTTGCCAATAGTCAATTCCATCTTGTAGTAAATCTTCACCATGCCAAAATCCTCTATTGAGTATCAATCTTTGTGATAGGGGAGGGACATCCAACGGATGGGCGGCAGCTATTATAGTGCTATCTTCGGACTTCACCTTTTGAATCAGATCCGTTAATCTTGTTGTGGGGGTATTCTTTAGTAGCTTCTTAGCACCGTCTCCTCTCCCAGGGTAGAAAATTTGGTTGCCGATTAAAAGACAGTGAACATTTTGATTTTTATGGTTCCCTGTGGACACCTCTTCTCCAGGAATAACGATAAACTCTGCCGGATTGAGTTTGTGATTTGAGATCTCATCCAGAAAATTTTCCCACCGGTTCTCGTTAAAACTGTCCGAAAAATAATTGTCTTCAAAATCGAATGAATGGTCCGTGAAGGAAATAAAGTGAAGCCCAAGAGTTTTTGCACACAAGGCCGAAGCTTCGATTGGTGCTCCAAATTCCACCTGATCTTCAGTAAAGTTGCTGTGCAAATGCAAATCACCCCAATACCACCCTGGAAGAAAAGGTAGAGTATTATCCGCTACCCTAAGTTTGAAAGGTGTATGAGAAATTGTACGGTAATTGTCTTGGGTAATTCGTTTTTTCTTCTTTCCAACCCGATAGCGTAATTCAGCGGTAATTGAATATAAACCGGGATTGAGAAGATGTTCTGGTGGGAGAGCGACAATTTTGATCAAAAAGTTTGTATTAATTTCTTCATGAATATCTTCAGTTATTACTACAGATTGCCTTAACTGCTTTCCATTAATTTTGATGATTATCTTTTCCAGACGAATCGGAAATCGATTCGCATCTTTTACAAACAGAAATAGCGGAACGGGCTCCCCAACCTGCGATCGATACGGAAGGTCAAATACGATTTCCGGTTCCTTTTTATAAAGAAGGCTTGGCACCCCCTTGATTCGAAAGTGTATTTCGGCATAAAAAAGAACAGGAATCAGAAGAAACAGGAAATCGTTAATCGAAATTGAAAATAAATTGGTCATAATGGAAATTCTAGGAAGACGTTAGTTCCTAGATTTTTTTTGCTTTCAATCCAAATATTGCCGTTCATTTCTTCGGTCAGTTGTTTGGAAATACTTAGGCCCAAACCGCTCCCTGAAGCACGTGTACTATAAAATGGTTTGAAAATTTCCTTAAGTTCACTATCATCCATTCCACTTCCAGCGTCATTGATTTGAATTACAAAATATTTTCTATTTTGAGAATTTAAAAACGTCCGAATTAGAATTTTGTCATTTACGCCACTTGATTTTTCAGCATTTTCCAGAATATTGAGAATTATTTGTTTAAATGCATCTCTTTCAAGAGATATATTCGGTGGATTTTTCATCAGTTCCAAACAAATCTTGCTGTTTTTTATTTGAGTAACAATACTCTTGATGAGTTCATTTGGATCCAGCTTTTCCAGAGTAAGCTTACGAGGTCGGGCAAATTGAAGGAAATCGTTTACCAGCCGATTTAAACGATCGATTTCTTCCGGTATATATGAGAAGAGATCTTCGTCCTCCGATGCATATTTTTTTTTAAGTACGTCTGCGGACCCCTTAATTATGCTGAGTGGATTCCGAATTTCATGGGCGACCGTGGCGGCCATTTGACCAAGTTGTGCCAATCTTTCCCGCTGAACGAGAATCCTCTCGGTACGAAATAATTGCCGGATTGCTAGAAGTATAATTGCTGCAAATATTAAGATTATGACTAACCCACCCAATCCAAAGTACATGATACCATTCTTAAAATATCTCAAAGTTGAGAAAAAGGCGGCTGGCGACTCAATAACGAGAATTCCTGTAACATCCCCAATTAAAGCATTCACGATGGGTGTATAAGCAGTTAAAAAGTATTCTCCTCCATGATGAATGAGCTCAGGCTCAGGGTATTGACCAGTCAGCGCTTTATTAAATTTAACTTGATTAAGGGGAAAGGCTTTCAGGCTGTCTCCAATTAAATAATTGATACGGTAATCCACCAAAAGAGTACCATCTACGGAGAGAATGAGTATCGTTTCAAAATTGCCGCTTTGTTTCGTTTCATATAACAATTGTTGATAATATAAAGCGGTAGGGCTGGTTTCTTGACCAGGGTATAAATTATACAAATCCTCGGCATTAATGAGCCTGGTACTAACCTCCCCTAAATGGGTTAATTGTTTCTTTAATTGATTTAATATTTGCAGTTCTAAATTTTGAAGGAATACCCATCCCCAAAAATTAAAGACTAATAGAACAATTATTCCCCCGGCAATAACGAAGTATAAAAATGTTCTGTTTGAAAAAAATCCCCCCAATATCAATTCACTCCTCTAAAAAAATATATCATTTTGATTATAACCATATGAGAAAAAATTACCTCTTGAATCGGCTAAAAAATTAAACAGAAATACCTGATTGTATTCAAAATATAGAAAAAATCAACTTTTGCTTTCTAAACAAAAAATTTTGGGACAAAATTAGTTTCAATGGATGTCTCAAGCAAGAATATTTACGATTGAATTACGTTCTATACTTTATTAACTTTTAAGGTTTAGATTGAATATTTTAAAGGAACCAGAAAAATGTCTTGAATGTTAAACCTATACAAAAATTGATCGTTTTAATTGAAAGAAAAATAAAATACATTTAAAGGAAATTAAGGAGAAATATCAATGTTTTTTTGGGACCCAACATTTATTTTATTAATACCGGCGCTTATCTTAGCCTTTTATGCTCAGTACAGGGTTCAGAGTGCCTATAAACAACAAAGCCAGATCCGAAATGCTCACGGATTAACTGGCAAACAGGCAGCACTACAGCTTCTCAGAATGAATGGAATCACTGATGTATCGGTTGAAGAAGTCCAAGGGCAACTGTCAGATCATTATGATCCACGTGAAAAGGTTGTACGGCTCTCAAGCAATAATTTTCGCAATCCATCTCTAGCATCCGTTAGCATTGCGGCACATGAAGTTGGACATGCAATCCAGCACGCATCGGGATATGCTCCCCTTAAGATTCGTCATTCGATACTTCCGGTAACACAAGTGGGTTCATGGGCTGCGTTTCCTCTGTTTATTATTGGTTTTTTCTTTCAGACTCCATTGTTGATGGATATCGGTATTCTATTCTTCGCTGGAGTAGTGCTATTTCATGTTGTAACTTTACCGGTAGAATTTGATGCCAGTAGCAGGGCAATGAAACAACTGGAATCTCATGGATACTTGAGTGCAACTGAAGTTCAGGGTGCAAAGAAGGTGTTAAATGCTGCTGCGCTTACATATGTTGCCGCAGCTGCAATGGCAGCCCTTCAACTTATTAGATTGTTAGTTCTTAGGGGCGCCAGCAGCGACTAATTTCTCTTCATATTAAATTGGATAAAACATGGAAATAGCAAAGAAATTTTTAGTACTAATATCAAGTCTAATCCTTATTGGTGCTGTCATTTACCTCATCGCCATTTCCTCAGTAGGTAAAAAACCGGTACCCGAAGTTTCCCATGACATGAAATATTTTAATAATGATTCGCTATTGCCGGAAGACAGCCTGGATTTGGATGTTATAGAGAAAGAATCTGAAGAACGGGTCACTCAAAGAAAACAGGACAGCATAAATTGGAAAATTTCCCCGGATACATATGCTATCGGAAAAGGAGATTTGGAAAGTAGCGAAATTAACCCAAATGCGATAAATACAATATTTAGAAATGCAGCAAAAAGAATATTACCTGCCGTTGTCTCGGTAAGAAGTTCCCGCGTACTTGAAAGTCTTCCGGGAGATCATCCGGACATTTTTCCACCAGGAGCTGGTTCGGGGATATTAATTAGTACTGATGGATACATTCTTACTAATTTTCATGTTGTTAAAGATGCGAGTGAGTTACGAATTATTCTCTATGATAAAAGAGAATTTGAGGCAGAATATATTGGTGGAGATCCGACCACAGATGTTTCGCTAATCAAGATTGAAGGAAGAGAATTACCTGCAGCGGTGATGGGCAATTCCGACAGCCTACAAGTTGGTGATTGGGTTCTCGCAGTAGGTAATCCTCTCAGTTTTCAGTCTACCATAACAGCCGGTATCATAAGTGCATTCGGGCGTGATATAAATATTATTAATGAGGAATACAGAATTGAAAATTTTATTCAAACTGATGCTGTAATTAATCCCGGGAATAGCGGCGGGGCACTTGTAAACCTTGATAGCAAAGTAATTGGGATGAATACGGCTATTGCCACTCGAACTGGGTTCAATCAAGGATATGGATTTGCGATTCCAATAAATCTGGCACGTAAAGTTGTAGACGACCTTGCCAAATTTGGATATGTCAGAAGGGGAATAATTGGGGTGAGTATAGCAGGGGTGGATGCAAAGAGTGCTAGGGCGCTCGGTTTATCAAAACCGATGGGTGTACTAATCCAAAGTGTACGCGAAGGTTTTCCGGCTGCAGATGTGGGTCTGAAACAAGGAGACGTGATACTGGCCGTTGACGGTGAAAACGTAAATAGCCCTAACGAATTACAGACAAAAATTGCCCGAAATTATCCTGGAACAAAAGTTAAATTATTAGTCTGGCGGGATAATCAAAAGGTTTCATTTAATGTTGTTCTGGGAGAGGCGCCGGTAGATAAACCAAATGTCAGAATATCTTTAAGGAACAAAGGGAAGGAGTATATAAATCTAGGGATGGAGCTTATTGATTTTTCCTCAGAAAAGATAACTGCTGTTATTGTCGAAAATGTTAAATTAGGTAGCCCTGCCCATCGTGCAGGCGTTTTTCAGAATGATCTTATTACCAAAATAAACGACGTGCCTGTAAAGTCCACCAAAGATTTCACAAGAATACTGAATAATTCTAAGTCAGGTGAGGTACTCAAATTTCAGGTTAAGCAATTGTTGCAAGGTAACGATAATTTAGAAAGAATTGTTTTCATTGAAATTCCATGATTATTTAATAGGAATTTTTCTTGTGAGTTCTCTGCTTATTTGTAAACCAAAATCACTTAATGATGCAGAAAATCTTGAATCAGTGATTTAGCTGACTCATACTAGTCATAATTATCGCGTCTCAACCTTATTAAGAACTTAAATCTCAGGAGAGGAAAAAAAGATGAGCAATTCTTTTCTATTTACTTCAGAATCTGTCTCAGTCGGTCATCCGGATAAGGTTTCCGATACTATTTCAGATTCAATTGTTGACGAAATCTTTCGCTTAAATGGAGATATTTCAGGTAACCGTGCTGCAGTTGAAACATTGGTAACAACTAACACTACTGTACTTGCGGGGGAAGTATCCATACCGGAAGGACAACAAATAGATTACGAAGGAATTGCAAGAAAAGTAATTCGTGAAATAGGGTATGATAATCCCGAATTCAATTTTGATTATAGATGCGATATTATAAATAAAATTCACAAGCAGTCTCCCGAAATTGCTGTTGGTGTGGATTCCGGAGGGGCAGGAGATCAGGGAATGATGTTTGGTTATGCGACCTCCGAAACGATTAATTATATGCCTTTACCTATTACACTTGCCCACAAAATTATCCGGGCAATCGACGAAGCACGCTTGAATAATAAAGTGGAATTCTTACGTCCTGATGGGAAGTCCCAAGTAACTATTCGATATGAAAATTGGATACCAGTTGAAATCGAAAAGATTGTAATTGCTGTTCCCCATCATCCAGATATTCACGAAAAGGAAGTAGCTGATGTATTATTTGAAAAGATCATAAGTCCACTCATAATTTCATTTGAATTGCCCTATAAGCGAACAAGAGAAAGTTATATTGTGAATGGAACCGGAATATGGACGATGGGTGGCCCGTATTCAGATGCGGGATTAACCGGTCGAAAAATTATAGTGGATACCTATGGAGGAATGGGACGACATGGTGGTGGAGCCTTTTCCGGAAAAGATCCTTCGAAGGTAGATCGTTCCGGTGCATACGCCGCCCGGTATGTCGCGAAAAATTTGGTTGCAGCTGGTGTTGCAGACCGACTTGAAGTTCAGGTGGCCTATGTTATCGGATTATCCGATCCTGTATCTGTTATGGTCGAAACTTTTGGAACCGGCAAAATTGAGCAATCAAAAATTACTTCAATTATTCAGAAGGTATTTGATTTGCGTCCAAGAAGCATCAACGCCTATTTGGAATTGCAGAAGCCACGTTTTCGTCCAACAGCCTCATACGGCCATTTTGGTAGGGATGAGGATAATTTTACATGGGAAAAATTGGATAAAGTTGAAGAAATAAAATCATATATTTAACGTATCATACAATAATAGCATTTTCTTTGAAGAAATTTACGGAAAATCCTTAGGTTTTGAATTAAATGGTAGGTCGGATAAATTCTATGTGTTCCAACAATTCTGATATCTGATGACATATAATACGCAAAAACGAGTTCTCATCGTAGATGATGAAGAAGATTTGACTTGGACGCTATCAAAAAAATTATCGAAGGATAAGGACAAATTCGAGATTTTCACGGTAAACTCAGGTAAAGAGGCAATTGATGTCCTCAACCAGATGCCTTTTAATCTGGTTATCTCTGATGTGCGTATGCCCGAGGTCTCCGGCCTTGACTTACTCAATCTTATTAAAGAACAATATCCTTCCACTAAAGTAATTATCATGACTGCCTATGGCTCAAGCGATGTTCAGCAGGAGGCCTCTTTAAGAGGTTCACTCCATTACATAGAAAAACCCTTTGAAATAAATGAATTGCGACAGATAATTATTGATGCTCTATCAGAAAAAGAAGGATTTAAAGGACGTGTATCGGATTTTCAGCTAAGTGATATTATCCAGCTAAATTGTCTTGGGCGCTTATCGTCCGCTTTAGCGGTAAATCATGAAAATGAAGAAGGGCTGATTTATTTTCAGGAAGGAAATATTGTTCATGCCGAGAGCGGCTCTCTCAGCGGTGAGGAAGCCTTTTACCACATAATGAGCTGGCGTGGTGGCGAATTTTATGTTTATCGCGATCGAATATCTCCTCAAGAGTCAATATCAAAGGGCTGGCAAAGTTTACTTTTGGAAAGTTTAAGGCAACTCGATGAAATTTCCGGAGGTGAGAGTAAAGATCGGGATAATGAAAAAGCACGTCGCAGGTTGGAAATAGAATCATTGTTAAGCAAGGTCAGGAATGCTGAAGGGGTTGAACATATTTTAATTCATAGCGAGGCGGGCTTCCCAATGCAATACCTGGGTTCTCTTACAAACGATACTGCTAAATTAAGTGATTTGGGAAATGAACTTTCAAACCTGGTAAAAGAAACACGGAAATCACTGAATGTTCTTCAGGATGATTCAGTTAAATTTATGGAAATCCAAACTGAAAATCAGATCATGCTTCTTCATAAAATTCCTGGTGAGTATGCCTTTATAAGCATCATCGGAACTCCGCAAGTCCATCCAGGTTTTATCAGAATGGAGCTAAAAAGGGCTCTGCCAAAATTTTCAAAACTTCTTTAAATCTTTTGTGCAGACAATTCTTGGTATTAAAAGCTCACCGTTGCGGTTTACTACAGCGTTTGATTATTTAAATTGTATATATTTCCCTTTGAAAATAGAAGCAAAATAGTATATTAATAAAATCGTCTCCTCCAATGAAGTTTAAATTAGTCAGTTCGCGAAAAATTAAAATGCATATCTTTTCAACTCATCGACCTAGGGGATAACCAGTGTTAAAAGTAAGAATTCGCCCTAAGTTTGAATTAAATACTTCCTCTTCACTCGAGGAGATAGTAAATATACTCCGCGAAAAATTAAGTAATCCCAATGCACTATGCACAGGAACCATTCTAAACAATGGTTATTTTATTTTAAGAATTCCGGATGATCAATCACATTTTTGGTCACCTCGTCTCACAATAGAGCTGGAAAAACAAGATGATAATTCGACGCTTGTCCGCGGGCTTTTTGGTCCTCACCCAGCTGTATGGATGCTTTTTGCTGGCTTTTATTTGTTTTTTATATTCGTTGGGTTGGTGGGACTATTTTATGGCCTTGCACAGTGGAGTTTAAAAATGCCTCCTAGTGCACTCTGGGGGGTGCCGATATCTCTGGTCCTGATTGGTATTTCGTATGGAATTGCACTGATTGGGCAAAATCTTGGTTTGGAGCAGATGCACCAGTTGCGCTCATTTTTGGAGCGGTCTCTCAATAGTTCATCTGTAAAATGATACTTGAAAATTAGATATACGACATTGAAATCCAGATTTTGATTGAATAGATCGACTATTCATGATTAAATCATTCGAGTCTATTATCAGACCTCTCAAGAATTTTATATTGAATTCAAGCCTTTTACCTACAATTCAGTAAAAACAGATTTTATTAAAAACTTGACATCAAGGAATATGATGATTACAATCAAAAAAAGGTAGCATTGCATCAAATTTAGAAAAAGTAACGGTTCGTTATGGAAAAACTTATTAAAGGTTTTCCTCTCGTCGTAATTTGCCTCTTAATAACCCTAACATGTGACAAAGACTTCTCATCAATTAATTCCATAGAAATTACTAATAAGATATCAGGTGATATTTCTCAACTTGAACCTACCGGAAGTTTCAAGTCAGAAAGTTGCATTGTAGAGTTGCATATCTCTCAATTATCTCTAATTGAAAACACTGATGAAAATGGAAATTTTACTTTTGATTTAAACTTTGAAATGTTGGAGGATAATTTCCGGATTAAAATTACCAAACCAGGGTTTACTGAGGTTGATACCATAATTCACGCATCTGACGTGCTGGATACGATTCGACATGAGATTACTGGATTGCATTTTTTGATTCGGAAATACGTCAATTATTTTCCAATTAAGGTAGGTAACTACTGGTTGTATGATGCAGAATGGGGTGCCTCGGGCATGTCAAGCGGCCATGCCGAGGGAACTGAAAGATGGGAGATTATTGAGGTAATTCCAGATTCGAATCTCTTTAAGATCCGTTCAACTGTTTCTTCTGTAGGGGTAAATACCGAAATGGGTGTTCCAATCGGTACTTTCCCCATTGAGAATACTATGGTCGCGAATATAAAATTTGAGGACAGGAGAATTATGGGGTATGGTTTTGGTAGCGTTCCTGCGGCAAGGAATAACCTCATTGAATTTCTTAAGCAATATTTCTATGAAGGAGCATCTGATAGTTTGTATGTTGTTTTCCCTTTTAACCAGGATAGTGTATATTATTATTATAATCAGGCACAATCTCCCAGACTCCCTCTATTTTATTCAAAGCTTAAATTAGACGTGGGTTTTTTGGAAATACGGCTTAATGGCCGTCACGTTTATTCTGGAGGTACTAATACTTGGCATTACCTAACGCTTATTGATTATCAAATCCAACCCTAGTACTTCTTTTATTAGCTTAGATTGTTCATTAAATATGATTATATTATATCAAATTTAGAAAAAGTAACGGTTCGTTATGGAAAATCTGTTTAAAGATTTTTCCTACATCCTTTTTTGCCTCATTATCACCTTATCTTGTGAGAAGGATTTTTCGTCTATTCAGGTATCTAATATTCCCACAGATGTTTCTTCAGATGTTCCTCCCAAAATTCCCCCCAATATATCAGGTAGCGTTTCACAGCTTGAACCTTCTGGCATATTTAAGGCTGATAGCTGCATTGTAGAATTATATCTTTCTGGATCACAGTTAATTGAAAACACGGATGCAGACGGAAATTTCCGTTTTAGTGATGATAAATTTACGTATGAGATGTTGCAGGATTATTTCAGGATAAAGATTTCCAAACCAGGATTTTCTAAAATTAACAAATGGTTTTATATATCTCGAGTACTAGATACGGTTCGAAATGAGATTGCCGGATTGGAGTTCCTGATTCAGAAATACGTTAATTATTTTCCAATTAAGGCAGGTAACTACTGGGTTTATGATGCAGATTGGGGTGGGCACGGTGGCCATGCTATAGGAACTGAAATTTGGGAAATTATTGAGGTGAATCCAGATTCAAATCTATTTAAAATGAGATCAACCGTTTCCGCAACATTGATACAGTATATTTTTCCACATTATGATACTTCCTCATTTGAAAATTTAATGGTAGCAAATATCAAAATTGAAGATAGAAGAATTATGGGGCATAATATTAGTAACCATGAGCGTGAAAGGAATAACCTCATTGAATTTATAAGACAATATTACTATGAAGGAGCACTTGATAGTTTGTTTGTTGTTTTCCCTTTTGACCAGGATAGTGTATATTATTATAATCAGACACAATCTCCATCCAGCAGAGTCTATCGATTTTATTCAGAACTCAAATTAGGTGTAGGGTTTATCGAATTACAATTATCGGGTAATCCTTATTACGGATCACCTGCCGATCATCACCTAAAGCTTATTGATTATCAAATCCAGCCGTAGAAGTTCTGGTATGAGCTTTGATCGTTCGTTCAATATGATTTTATTGTATGAAATTTAGAAAAATTAGCAGGTCGTCATGGAAAATCTTTTTTAAAGGTTCTTCCTACGTCCTTTTTTGCCTCATAATCGCCTTCTCTTGTGAGAAAGATTTTTCGTCAATTCAGATTCCATCAAATGTCAATTATTTTCCAATTAAGGCAGGCAACTACTGGTTGTATGATGCAGAATTCTTTTATCCGAGCCCTAGCTTTGCCAGTGTCACGGCAATAGGGACTGAAAAATGGGAGATCGTTGAAGTAAACCCGGATTTGAGTCTTTTTCAGATCAACGCCAGTTTTTCCGGAATAAGTTACTACAACGAATGGGGAATTCCGATTGATTCAACAATCATTAGAACTAGCAAAGTTGTGACGATGAAATTCGAGAACAGATGTATAATGGGGCTTGATAGTCTGGTATTCAATTATCCTAGATTACCCTGTATTTCAGGAATTCTCCGCGATTATTTCCATGAAGGAGCAAGGGATAGTCTGTTTATTGTTTTGCCCTATACTAAGGAAGGGGTGTATGAGAGTGAGGGAGAAGGCAGTGTCGATTTCTTTCGCTTTTTTACGAAACTTAAGTATGGAGTGGGTTCTCTAGATTTACGAATAGATGGTTCTTTTTATGGCAACTATAAACTAAACCTTATTGATTATCAAATCCAACAATAGAAGTTCTGTTATCAGTTTAGGTAATTAATTTTTTACATAGAATTCAATCTAGCAAATGAACCACCAGTCCGCTTCTCAGCTTTGGTTCAAACCAGGTGGATTTTGGCGGCATGATCTTACCGGCGCTGGCAACGGTCATTAAGTCTTCCATGGAGGTGGGGTAGAGCGCAAAAGCAACCTGAAATTTTCCGGAATCAACCAATTTTTCAAGCTCCCTAAGACCACGAATTCCTCCGACGAAATCGATGCGCTTATCTTTTCGGGGATCTTCAATTCCTAAAATGGGGGAGAGCACTAAATTTTGTAAAATGCTGACATCAAGTTTTTTCACCGGATCACTCTCGTCCACGTTCTCATTTCCGCATTCCAATTTATACCACCTGCCTCCCAGATACATTCCCAAATGATATTTTTGATCCGGCTTATACACTTCGCCGTCTTTCATCTCAGATAGGATGAATTTCTCAGATATTTTTTCGAGAAATTCCTTCTGATCTAATCCGTTCAGATCATTTACTACTCGGTTATAATCCAGGATCTGCATTTGATTATGCGGAAATATGACAGCGAGGAAATAATTGTATTCTTCGCTCCCGGTGTGCGTATTATTTTCAATTTGCCGCATTTGTTTAATCCTTGTGGCTGCTGCCGATCGGTGATGTCCATCAGCCACGTAGAGGCATGGCACTTTTTGAAATGCCGCCTGAATTCGTCGAATTAATTCATATTCTTTTACAATCCAAAATATATGGCGAATCCCTTTCTCATCCACAAAATCATACTCTGCGTTTCCCTGAACAACCTTCTCCATTATTTCATCAATATTTTTATCAGCCTCATAGGTGAGAAAAACAGGACCGGTTTGGGCATTTAAGTGGCGAATCAAATTTACTCGATCATCCTCTTTCTCCTGGCGAGTAAGCTCATGCTTTTTTATGAGATCCATTTCGTATTCTTCTACTGATGCACAAGCCACAAGTCCCACTTGATGGTGATCTCCCATTATTTGTTTATAGACGTAAAAGGAAGGTGATTCATCCTGGGTTAAAATCCTGGAGTCGATAAGTTTATTTAAATTTTCTGCCCCTTTTAAATAAACAGCCGTATCATAAAGATTTATTCCGGGATCCAGATCTATCTCCGGTTTTATGATATGAAGAAATGAAAATTCATTACCATGAGCCATTTCACGGGCTTCCTCGCTATTTAAGACATCATAAGGCGGTGATGCAACTTTAGCGGCCAATTCTTTCTTTGGTCGTAATGCAGCAAAGGGGCGGACGGTAGCCATAGCGAATCTCCTTTAGAATATTAAATATAATCCCTAAACAAAGTAATAGATTTAATTTTTATGGAGAATAAAAGTTGCTCCTTCTTTCAGGAGGTTCAAGAGGTATCGTCCAGATACGCCATCAAAAAAAATACTTTTTTATCCCCGATAGAATAAATCACGGTTGTCAACGATTTTTGCGTCTTCTTTTATCTTGTTATACCATTCTGAAAAGGTTCGTTGTTTGCGTTGATTTAGAAGCTGGGATTTTAAAATCTCACGTTGAGTGAGATAATCCTCCTTATTATATTCTGTGCGCTGTAATACCCGGATAAAATAATAACCTCTCTGGGTTTCTAAAAGTTCTGATGCTTGTTGGAGTGGTAATTCAAAAGCTCCGGCCATGATATTTGGAGAACGTCCTACTTTGGGGATCGCGGCATCAAACTTGAAATTTGTGGTAGTATCATATAGTGCAATGGTACTTGTATCCGATGAAACTATTAGTTTAAAATCAGCATTCTCCTCGATTCGTGGTCCTAGCTGTTCCGCGTATTCTTTGGCCATATCCATTCTTTTTTGCAGCTCAACCCGGTTTTTACAAATTTCCCGCACATCCTCTAACGTGCGGTAACCGGCGGGGTCGATTTCAGCTACCTGCAAAATTACATAACCTTGAGGTGTGCGATAGACTTCGGATGCATCGCCAATATCTTTTTTAAAGGCCCAATTAACCGCACTACCCATTGCTCCTAATCCGGGTATGTAATTTCCTTTCGTGAAAGATGTCGTTTGTTTCACCTCATAATTATTACGGTCGGCTACTTCTCTAAAATCCTCATCCTTTACTGACTCTGCGAAGTCAGATGCCAGAGTTGATGCTAGGTCAATTGTTTTTCCGCTGGCAGAAAACTTTAAAAGAACGTGTGAAGCCTTAACCTTTTCTACGCCCTCCTCAGTTTTTTTATCGAAAACTTTAATAACGTGTAAACCAAAACGGGTTTTTATCGGTCCTGTTATCTGACCGGGAGGAGTGTTGAATGCTGCTTCAGCAAATTCAGGTACCATTGAGGACTTATCGAAATATCCAAGATCTCCGTGATTATTTTGTACGCTTGGGTCCTCCGAATACTGATCTGCCAATAATGAGAAGTCGGTTCCCTCTTTTGCCTGTTCTATCACCTCCTGTGCGATTTCATAAAGCCGAGCGGAATCAACTTTGGTTGGGTCTGTTGAAAATAGAACGTAGTTTAATTTTCGCTTTTCCTCAACTTTAAAATCTTCCTTGCTCTTTTCATAATAGGCTTTTATTTCCTTTTCGCTGACATCAACTGGTTTCGATGAATAGGCGGATACGGGAATGTAGATGTATTCAATGCGTGCTTCTATGTTTCTGCGCTTATATTCGTATTGAACTTCCTGTTCGGTTACAAATGTGGATGTGGTAATTAAATTCTGTAATTTCTGGAAGGGTAAAGTTTCTCTGATATACTGTTCGACGCCAAGCCACGCCTGCGCATTTTGTGGATTTAGGACCGCCTCTCGGTATTTTTGCATATCAAACCGTCCATCGGTCTGGAACTGGGGATTGTTCTGGAGTTCAGGCAGCGGGTTATTAAGGATAAACAGAGCAACTTCGCGATCAGATACTTGAATATTAAACTTGTTAATTTCTTTGGTCAATAATATCCGCTGCACAAAGCTTTCCCAAACTTCATCCCGGAGCGTAACTATTCTATCGTAATCAGGAGATTTGCCTGTATTTGCTGATTCAATTTCTCTTGCCTGCTCCATAGCCCTGTCAAATTCTTCAATGGTTACTTTTTGTCCTTCTACTTTTCCGATAATATTACTTCTTCCACCAATTCCGGTGATATCAGCCCCCCATTCAAATACCATTAATCCCAGAAAAGCAAATACCAATATCCAGAGAACGACAAAAGTCATCTCTCTTAATTTGGTCATCATAATAAAGTTTCTCCTTTATCCAAATATATTGTTGAGAATCAAAGGCGTAAAATTTAAACGGACACAGTACAAAAATCAATTAAAATAATTAAAGGGATTCATTGATAATACAAATCTTTTTATTGCTATTTGTTCCTTTGAATTTTACCAGTTTCTCAAACTGGAAGTGACTCGAAATTATTTTTTGCATCAAAAGGCAATATGTATATATAATTCACGTGTCAAATGTTATATCTATTTACTTTTGTCATGGGGTTTTTTATACTATAAAAAATGGTGCACTTAAAACATGTTTAAAATAATTTCACATACGGCGGATGTGGGCATCGAGGTTTCGGATGATTCCCTTGAACACCTTTTTACCGAAGCAGCAAGAGGATGGAAGCATACTGTAATTGAAGATTCTCCTACAGAAGCGATCGAGGAACGCAAAATTCAGTTAATCGCACCGGACCTGGAGGATTTAATGGTACAATGGTTGAATGAATTGAATTTTTATTTAACTGTTCAGGAATGGATTTTGCATGATGTTATTCAGTGTCAGATAAAGCTTGATGATTCTGCCCGCCGCCTGAAGGCTTTGGACCGAAAGCCGGAATGGAGAGGGGATTTCTTGATTAATGGGGAACCACTGGACCATGAAAAACATGAAATATGTATAGAAATTAAATCCGTTACATACCACCAGTTAGAGATTAAAAAAGAAAATAATGAGTATAAAACAAGAATAATTTTCGATATTTAAAAATCGAGGGGGTAATTTGTGGTAACTTTAACATACCAGAACGTAAATATAAATCAAATCGAAGAATTTGTTTGGGAAGTTCCCAGACATGGCAATATGAGTGTTCCCGGAAGAATCTATGCATCCCGTAAGATGATGGAATCAATTATTGGGGAAGAGGAAAGCATTAAGCAGGTGATTAATGTTGCCATGCTTCCAGGAATTCAAAAATATTCCTTAGCAATGCCGGATATTCACTGGGGATATGGATTTCCCATTGGGGGAGTCGCAGCTACAGATTTGGAAGAAGGGGTCATTTCACCCGGAGGTGTAGGTTACGATATTAATTGCGGGGTACGCTTAGCGCGCACAAATTTAAAGCAAAAAGAGGTTACCAATAGGATGCAGGAGATTGTCAAGTCACTTTTTGCGCATGTCCCAACGGGCGTGGGGTCCTCCGGCGCACTAAAGAAATTGAACAAAGATGAAATCAGGAATGTGCTTAAGATTGGAGCAAATTGGGCCGTGAAAAACGGTTTTGGTGTATCAGTTGATTTAGATCATACCGAAGAGAAGGGATGCTTGAAAAATGCTAATCCCGATTCGGTAAGTAACAGAGCTATCGAGCGGGGCCAGAACCAGGTTGGTACCCTGGGTTCCGGAAATCACTTCTTGGAAGTCCAGGTTGTAGATGAGATCTACGATGAAAAAGCAGCATCAGCCTTCGGATTATTTCCAACTCAGGTGGTAATCATGATTCACTGTGGCTCAAGGGGCTTAGGACATCAAGTTTGCGATGATTATTTACGGGTACTTTCAAATGCGACTTCAAAATACCAGATTCATTTACCGGATAGACAACTGGCATGTGCACCAATCCAATCTACAGAAGGCAGCGATTATCTGGGAGCAATGTCCGCGGCGGCTAACTTTGCCTGGGCAAACCGGCAAGTAATTATGGAGCTTGCTAAGAGAAGTCTGCTTAAATCCCTGAGTATTTCTGAGCGAGAGTTGGGATTTAGTCTCGTGTACGATGTCTGCCATAACATCGCCAAGATTGAAGAACATCGAACTAATGGCACAACTAAAAAAGTTTGTGTGCATCGGAAAGGAGCAACTAGAGCTTTCCCTGCCGGTCATCCTCTCACTCCTGATTCCTACAGACATATCGGTCAGCCGGTGTTGGTTCCCGGTGATATGGGAAGATACTCCTTTGTAGCGGTCGGTTGTCAAAAGGCCATGGAAGATACATTCGGTAGTACCTGCCACGGAGCCGGAAGACAGCAGAGCCGAAGGAAGGCGCTAAAAGCAGGAAAAGGTCGAGATCTGATTGCCGAGATGGAGAAGTTAGGCGTTGTTGTCCATGCCCGTGGTATGCGAACCGTTGCTGAAGAGATGCCTGAGGCATACAAGGACGTTTCTATGGTTGTAGAAGCTATGCATAAATCCGGCATTAGTAAGAAGGTAGCGAAGCTGCGGCCTATCGGGGTAATAAAAGGCTGATGTCATAGAATTGCTATTCTGATGATTACTCTCGATGTTTTTCCTGAATAAATTTGATTTATTAGGAATATTCCACTTGACTTCACATTTCAGGGAATAATTGTTGAAAAAGCTTCAGCATATTCTGGAATTTTGGGCTTACGTCTCAATCGAAAAAATAACTGCCAATCTTCCCGAAAAAAGTTTAAAATCAGTCGCGAAATTTTTTGCATTTTTGGCTTTCAGAATATTAAAAATCAGAAGAGATGTCGTTTTCGAAAATCTTAAAATTGCTTTTCCTGAAAAAAACTTTCCCGAACTTTATTCAATTGCTTATGGCTGTTACAAGCATTATGCATTGATGAGCCTTGAGTTTATGAAACTTTCCAGGTGGTCGCCCGAAAAGTTGGAAGGGATGTTCGAATATGAAGCGGATGAAGAAATTATGTCGTGGATAAAGGGGGAAAGAGGATTTGTATTCGTTTCCGGGCACTTCGGCAATTGGGAAGTTGGAGCAGCATTTCTGAGCAAATATTTCAGACCATGTTCGGTAATTCAAACACGGCAGTCAAATAGTTGGATTGACAATCGAATGGCAAATCATCGACGGAAATGGGGAATGGAAATTATTTACAGAAGAGGTGCGATTCAAAACAGCCTTAAAGCGCTTAAAGAAAACAGACTAGTGGGATTATTGGGCGATCAGCATATTGGTGAGAGGGGAATTTTTGTTCCCTTTTTTGGGAGGCTGGCTTCCACGCCGCCTGGCCCCGCTCTACTGCATTACCGTGCTAAAACGTTATTAACATTCGCTTACATTGTGCGCACCGCAGATTTCCGGTTTAAGGCTGTGGTAAGGAAGGTTGCTGGCCCCGGGGATGTGGCTGAAAAACCGGAATATGAAAAAATTACAGAAGCGTATACAAAAATGTTGGAAAATGCAATTAGGCTATACCCTGATCAATACTTCTGGCTGCACAAACGATGGAAAACAAAATACAGTAAATTTACAGAGCGAATGTAACCAGTCAAAATCAAATATATTATTGTGTTTGTTTACCCTTTTTCTTTTGAATCCGTTTTTTCTTCTGGCCTCTCTTTTTTGTGCTAATTGAATTTTTAAATGCCTCATTGCGGCGGCTGAATAATCGCAACCTTTCTTCAACCTTTTGATAGAGCGTATTCTTTTGGAAAGAGCCATTTTTGTTGCGTTTTCCAGCTTCGAAGCCGGTGAGAATTTTTAGTCCGTCTTCAATGTTTTCCACCGAATAAATGTGAAATTGCCCATTCTTTATCGCTGTTTGAATGTCTGTCCTTAACATCAAGTGTTCTTCATTACTCGCAGGTATAATTACGCCCTGTTTCCCGGTAAATCCTTTGGCCTTACAGACTTTAAAATAGCCTTCTATCTTTTGATTAACTCCACCAATTGCCTGTACCTCTCCGTTTTGATTCACGGACCCGGTTACGGCAATACCCTGGTTTATGGGAACATCTGCCAGACTGGAGATTAAGGCATATAATTCTGTGGAAGAGGCACTATCGCCATCGATGGTGGAATAACTTTGCTCAAACGCGAGACTTGCGGAAAATGACAGAGGAATAAACTCACCGAATTTCGAGTTAAAAAAGCCGCTTAAGACGTAGACACCCTTATCATGAATTTTTCCGCTTAATCTTGCTTTTCGTTCAATGTGGACAACGTTTTCGTTGCCAATATACGTTTTTGCCGTTATGCGGTTTGGGCGGCCAAAGCTATAATCACCCATTCTGTAAACCGACAATCCGTTTATTTGACCGACAGATTCTCCATCAACCACGATTTTGAATATGTCTTTATCGATCATCTCCTGAATCTTTTCTTCAATGAGGCTATGTCTGTATTCATATTCTTCAATCGCTTTTCGAACATGTTTATCCCTTATTATTCTCTTGTTCGATTTCACTGCCCAAAAATTTGATTCCCTGATAATCCTTGCCAATGCACCGAATTGTAAAGATAATTTTTCCTGATCATCTACAAGACGGTGCCCGTAATACATTATTTCTCTGATGGCTGTTTTATCAAAGGGAAGTAATTTTTCTTCTTCTACAAATTTTTTGATGAATTGGGCATACTGGGTCATTGTATTCTGATCGAAATTGGTTTCATAATCAAAATCTGCCCGTACTTTAAAGATGCGTGAAAAATCTTCGTCGTACGCTTGCAGGAAGTGATATAGATTAGGCCATCCGATTAAGACGATTTTTAAATTCAAAGGGATTGGTTTCGGTTTTAGTGATGATACAGGGGCGATTCCATAAAATTCTGAGACATCCTCTATTCGAATTTCCTGATTACGGATGGTACGTTTTAATGCTTCGTAGACAAAGGGATTTTTGAACATTTGGTAAGCATCGGTTATTAAATAGCCTCCATTCGCCTTCAGAAGACTCCCGGCTTTTATCATGGTAAAATCAGTAGTATAGGTTCCGTACTCTGCGTATTTTTCAATTCTGCCAAACAAGTTGTTATAAGTGGGATTTGACTCATATATAACTGGTTTTCCCTTCAACCGACTGTTATCTACAACTACATTTACTTCATACCGTCGAAAATGCGAGGTTTTCTCCTGCCGTGGATTAACCTTTTCTTCCTCTTTCTCAACGCCTCCTAAAAAATCTGCAATGCTAATGATGATATCAACTCTTACCTCTTCCAGATATTCTACAACTGGCTGCAGATCTTTATATTTATCTTTAATATCATGCATGTACTGCTCTACCACAAAACCTGCAACTTGCTCGTCTAATTTGGAAAGTGAGCGATGTGCTTCCATGTCTAATTTAGCAATTTCCCGGACGGCATCAGCTATTCTATTTTCCATCTCCTGAATTCGTTTCTTTACATTTTCCTTTTCGTTCTCATCGATATTTTCAAATCCCTCAGGAGTCATTGGTTTGTTGTCTTTCATAACAACAGTCTGGAATCCGGTTGGTGTATTCTGAATCTGTAGACTTAGTTTTTTGGCGGCGCTATTGAGATTTTCGAATACAATTCTTTTTTTGTCATTAAATTGATTGATAATAAACATTTTTTGATCTTCGTACTTCTCGCTTCGAAAGGCCAATTTGATCTCATTTTTTAAGGTGTTTATCAAACGTTGCATATCTTCTTGAAACTGACAGGCCATTTTTGCGGGAAAAGAAATTGCCATAGGTGAATCAGGTTCTTTAAAATTATATACATAACACCAATCGTTAGGTGTAATGTCCGAACTGGCATATTTTTGAAGAAGTCCTTTTACAATAGTTGTTCTTCCGGTTCCTGCTCTTCCGCTAACGAAGACATTATATCCCGGGAAATCCATTTCCATTGCCAAATTAATGGCTCGAATTGCTCGATCCTGGCCAATTATTCCATCGAGTGGTTTAAGTTCATTGGTGGTTTTAAATGAAAGTGCTTCCAGATCGATATGTTTGGTAATTTCATCGGGCAACAATTCTTTTATCGCCATGATTTTGTTCCTTTGATTTTTTAAAAATCTATCAAAAGTGGTTTATAAAATCAAAACAATTCTATTTAATTAAAATGCTGGAACAATATTTTACGAAAAGAGTCTATTTCGAGTCTGTTTGGAAATACGAATAAGACCTTGACATAATTTTTTATAAAACTTAAATTTGTGCCCTATCATGAAGATACCCGTATTACATTTAGAGGATGGTTTTCATCAGTTTTCTTTTAATATCCCGGCAGGTACGTTACAATTCTCCGGAAGTGAGGTTTATCCGGAGGAAATAATAACTGATGTGGAGGTCAATAAATACGAAAAAAACATTCAATGTCGGGTAGATATCAAGACCATGGCTCATTATACTTGTGATCGTTGTTTAGATCAATTTGTGGCTCCACATCACCAAATTTTTGAATTACTCTTTCATGTCGGGACCGCTGATTTTGAAACTGAAGAAGAGGATGTGGTATTTCTAAAACCGGAGACAGTTGAAATTAATCTGGTCAACTGGCTAATTGAGTATTTAATATTGGCCATTCCGATGAAGAATATTTGCAAGGTGGACTGCAAGGGAATTTGTTCGGGTTGCGGTGCAGAATTGAACCGTGAAAATTGTACGTGCCCGCCACCAAGAGGTGATTCCAGGTGGGAAAAATTGAAAGATCTGATTAAATAAATTCAAGAGTTTAGTATGCAAAATCTTAATCTCAATTATCAAGTCAACTTAGTTTTTAAATGGAGATAAACTTAATGGCCAATCCGAAAAGGAAAATTTCTAAATCAAAAAGAGATAAACGTAGAGCTTCCTGGAGTCAGAGGCTTAGCACCCCTGCTTTTTCAGCATGTCCAAATTGCGGAGAACCAAAATTAAATCACCGCGCCTGTCCAGAATGTGGTTACTATAAGGGGCAGCAAGTATTTACACCCAAAGAGCACTAAATTCAAAACCGGAGTAAAAGTAGATGCGCATTGTAGTGGATGCGATGGGTGGCGACTTCGCCCCTAGAGCCCCTATAGAAGGGGCAGTTTTATATGTTAAAGAATCTCGGGGCGAAGACGAAATTATTCTGGTTGGTGATGAAAATAAAATTAATCCGGAATTAGTGAGATATTCGAGAGTAAAAGATGTACAGCGCATTTCCACGCTACATGCTTCCGAAGTAATTGAAATGGATGATCAGCCTACGCTGGCCCTGAGAAAGAAAAAAGATTCCTCTATGGTCAAAGGATTAACCCATTATAAGGACGGGAATGCTGATGCGTTTGTAAGTGCAGGTAGTACGGGCGCACAAATGGCCGCAAGTTTGTTGATTTTAGGACGATTGCAAGGAGTTCATCGGCCTGCTTTGGGTGCATTTTTACCCTGCGAAGGTGGAGTAGTCCTTTTAATTGACGTGGGTGCAAATACGGATTGTAAACCTATAAATCTTTTCCAATTTGGATTAATGGGTTCTATTTTCACCAAAATGATTTATCAAATAAAAGATCCACGAATATCTCTGCTCAACATAGGGGAAGAAAGTAGCAAAGGTAATGAAGTGACAACAACCGCATATCAATTGATGGAGAAGGATCTCCCGAATTTCAAGGGTAATTGTGAAGGCAGAGATATTTTACATGGGAATGCGGATGTCATAATAACGGATGGTTTTGTAGGCAATATCCTTTTAAAATTTGCCGAAAGTGTTTTGGGCGTATTTGGAAGATCGTTTAAGAGAAGTATAGGGAAAAACCTGTTTTCACTTACCGGAGCGTTTTTAGTTCGTCATGCTTTTCGGGATATGAAACGGAATTTTGACTACCAGGAATATGGCGGAGTACCTCTATTAGGTGTGAATGGGATTTCTATTATCTGTCACGGAAGTTCATCAGCAAAAGCTATAAAAAATGCCATAAAAGTTGCTAAACGAATGGGGGAGAGAGGAGTTAATCAACATATTCAAGAGGAAATTTCTTCAAGGGGAATCTCATGAGTCGAAGGGCGATAATAACCAGCGTAGGGCATTATTACCCGGAGGAAGTTCTCACAAACGCTGATTTGGAAAAAATGGTTGATACATCTGATGAATGGATTATCTCCAGAACAGGAATTAGAGAACGCCGTATTCTGGAATATGGGAAAGGGAGCTCTTTTATGGGCGCCAAAGCGGCAAAAATGATATTGCAGCAGCGTGGTATCTCACCTGAGGAGATTGATGTCATCATCGTTGCAACAGTCACTCCTGACATGATGTTCCCTAACACGGCCTGTTTGATCCAGGAGAAAATTGGCGCAGTGAATGCGTGGGGAATGGATTTGAATGGTGCATGCACCGGTTATATTTATGCCCTCGCTACGGGTGCACAATTTATTGCCTCTGGTCAATATAATAAGGTGATGGTTATCGGAGCGGATAAGATGTCTTCCATCATTGATTATTCGGATCGAAATACCTGTATCTTATTCGGCGATGCTGCTGCAGGAGTGCTGCTGGAAGCGGATGAAACCGGTGAATTTGGAATACTGGATTTTATTTTAAAGAGTGATGGCTCTTCAGGGAAAGATCACTTATATATACTGGGTGGAGGGAGCCTTCATCCGACAAGTTTTGATACTGTAAAAAATGGAATGCATTATCTTTACCAGAATGGCCGTAATGTTTTTAAATTTGCCGTAACCGGAATGGCCGATATTTCGGCAGAAATTCTCGAAAAAAATAATATAAACGGTAAAGACATTAAGTATTTTATTCCACACCAGGCGAATCTGAGAATAATTGATGCAGCGGCTAGGCGTATGGGATTAAACGAAGAACAGGTGGTTGTGAATATCGAGAGATTTGGGAATACGACTGGCGCCACCATCCCGTTGGGGCTCTCAGAGGTTTATCACACTAAAAAACTGGAAAAAGGAGATTACCTGGTAATGGCGGCATTTGGCGCAGGATTCACATGGGGAAGTCTATTAGTGAGATGGGCAGATTTATCCTGATGGAAGCAATCACAATGTTTCGAGCTGTTGTTAGAAGAATATAACTGAAATGTCAACGGATTTTAATGCTTATTGAGTGAGATCAGTTGGAAAGGACAGCTTTTATTTTTCCGGGTCAGGGTTCACAATACGTTGGAATGGCCAAAGACCTTTATGAGAATAATGTAAAGGTGCAAAAACAAATTGATGAGGCAGAGGACCTGTTAGATTTCCCGCTTAAAGACATTTGTTTTGAGGGGCCGGAGAAGCTGCTCACGCAATCGCAATATACTCAACCGGCTATTTTTGTTCATAGTGCGATAGTGGATACATTAGTTAAACAAAAGGGATTATACCCAGAAGCAGTTGCTGGCCATAGCCTTGGTGAATATTCCGCTTTATACAGTGCCGGAGTTTTAAACTTTGAAGATGCTCTCAATCTTGTAAAAATAAGAGGGGCACTCATGCAAGAGGCCGGCGAAGAGAATCCCGGTACTATGGCGGCAATAATTGGATTAGATTCCGAGAAGGTAGTGAATCTCTGTAATATTGCTTCCTCTGTAGGGATTGTGAAACCGGCAAATTTTAATAGTCCGGGACAAATTGTAATATCAGGAAGCGTTCAGGGTGTTGAGCGCGCGATGATGCTTGCCAAAGAAGCGGGCGCCAGAATTGTGAAAAAACTGCCGGTTAGCGGGGCATTTCACTCTCCGCTAATGGAAGGCGCGTTGGGTGGCCTAGTTGACGCCTTAGAAAATGCCCCATTTGATAATCCTGAAGTGCCTGTATACACCAATGTCAATGCCGAACCGGAAACAAATCCTGAAAAATTGAGGCTGCTGGCTCAAAAGGGATTATTATCTCCCGTCCGATGGGAAGATATTATAAAAAATATGGTGAAAAATGGCATACATAAGTCGTTTGAATTGGGACCTGGCAAGGTTTTATGCGGATTGAATAAAAGAATCGATCAGGAATTTGAATGCCAATCATTTGATACACAATCAGATCTCGAAAAGCTGAATTGAGGACTCGATGTGTCGATTGGATAACAAAGTATCAATTGTGACAGGGTCAACAAGGGGAATTGGGAAGGATATTTCACTTGAAATTGCCCGACGAGGAGCAAAGGTGGTAATTTCCGGACGAGATTTGGCTAGAGCCGAAGAGGTGAAAGGGGAAATAGAGAATAAGGGTGGGAAGGCGATAGTAATACCGGCGGATGTATCGAAAAGTGAAGAGGCACAAAACCTGATAAATAAAACTTTGGAAATCTGGGATCAAATAGATATTTTAGTCAACAATGCCGGAATCACAAAGGATAACCTTATTATGAGAATGCCGGAAACGGATTGGGATGAGGTGATTAATGTAAATTTAAAAGGAACATTTAATTGCATAAAAAGTGTCACCAGGCAAATGATGAAACAACGGTCTGGAAGAATAATAAATATTACCTCTGTTGTCGGTTTAATGGGAAATCCGGGTCAGTCGAATTATGCCGCATCAAAGGCGGGAATTGTTGGATTGACGAAATCCATTGCCCGTGAACTTTCCTCTAGAAATATCACCTGTAATGCCATTGCCCCGGGATATATCGAAACTGAAATGACTAAAAAGCTTGATCAAAAAATCAAAGAGGCTCTTAAGGAACGAATCCCTTTGGGCCGACTTGGGCAGGGAAAAGATGTCGCCAAGCTTGCGGCATTCCTTGCAAGTGAAGATGCATCTTATATTACCGGACAAGTCTTTAATGTTGATGGCGGAATGTTAATAGCTTAAATTTTCAATAATTATAAACAATTTTGGAGGTTATATGTCTTTAGAAGATAAAGTAAAAGAGATTATTGTGGATAAGTTGGGAGTGAGTGAGGAAAAAGTTACACCGGAGGCGCACTTTATCGAAGATTTAGGGGCGGATTCGCTGGACACGGTTGAATTAGTGATGGCTTTTGAGGATGAGTTCAACGTTGAAATACCCGATGATGATGCCCAGCAGATAGCTACAGTAAAAAGTGCCGTTGATTATTTAAATAAGAAACTTAAAGAAGCAGAATAATTTAACTCAGATTATTGTCTAACTTTTTGGATAATAAACAACACAAATAACTAGTATTACGACTTACTGATCACTTGATTTATTAAATCCAAGTATGTTGAAGGATCGAGCTTATGCGAAAGCGAGTTGTCATTACCGGGTTAGGAATTGTATCGCCGTTGGGAAACTCGATTTCCGAATTCTGGCAAAATGCGGTTGAAGGGTATAGTGGTGTTGATTTTATCAAGAACTTTGATGCCTCAGAACATGCAACGAAGTTTGCCGCAGAAGTTAAGAATTTTTCAGCTGAAGGAATTATCGAAGATAGGGAATTGAGAAAAATTGATCGCTATTCTCAATTTGCGCTGGTGGCTGCTCACCAGGCTGTATCCGATGCCGGACTAGATTTTGAGAAAATTGATCGAAATAGGACTGGAGTAATAGTAGGCTCCGGAATTGGCGGCATCGAGACTTTTGAGCGTGAATATTCTAAATTAATCGAAAGAGGCCCGCGTCGAGTAAGCCCATTTTTTATTCCGATGATGATATCGGACATAGCAGCCGGGCATATTTCCATAAGGTATGATATTAGGGGACCTAATTATGCGATTGTTTCAGCCTGTGCCACTGCTTCACATTCCATTGGAGACGCCGTTCGTCATATTCGTTACAGTGATGCAGAGGTGATGATTACTGGCGGATCGGAAGCTGCCATTTGTCCCTCAGGAATGGCAGGTTTCAATTCTATGAAAGCGCTTTCGGTTCGCAATGATGATCCAAAAAAAGCATCGAGACCATTTGATAAGCTTCGAGATGGATTTGTTATGGGTGAGGGTGCGGGCATATTAGTTGTTGAGGACTTCGAACATGCCCGGAAAAGGGGTGCGAAAATCTATGCGGAAATTCGAGGAATTGGGTTTACTGCGGACGCACATCACATCACACAACCTGCGCCCGGAGGTGAAGGAGCGGTCCGTGCCATGAAAAGATGTGTTGAGGACGGACAATTGAATTTTGAAGAGATCGATTATATTAATGCCCATGGAACTTCAACACCTTTCAATGATAAATCAGAAACCGAAGCAATAAAATCAGTATTTGGAGATCATGCCTATGAATTAAATATAAGTTCTACAAAATCAATGACGGGACATTTATTGGGTGCTGCAGGGGCTGTGGAACTCATTGCGGTAGCATTGGCAATTCAGAAAAGTGTTATTCCTCCGACAATCAACTATGAAGTACCCGATGAAGAGTGTGATCTGAATTATACACCAAATAAACCGGTAAGTAAAAAGATTCGCGCGGCAATTTCAAATACATTTGGTTTTGGTGGTCACAATGCCTGTATTTCCGTAAGTAAATTTGAATAAAATATGGCAGTGAAATCTAGTTTTTTGGAAAGAGTGTATCACAAAATCTTTTCAATCAATTCAAGGTATGTCAATTCCACTTCTCCGGAAAAACTCACTGATGAAGAGTTGATAATAAAGGAGTTTCGTGATCGATTTCAGATCCAATTTTCAAACCCCGGTTTATTGATCACCGCTTTAAAGCATCGATCATACCTGAATGTTAGCGAAGAACCCCGCACACAATCAAATGAGAGACTTGAATTTTTGGGAGACGCTGTCTTGGATCTTGTCGTAACGCAGGCTCTGTATGAACAATTTCCAAAAAAGACCGAAGGTGAATTATCAAAAGTCAAATCGATTTTAGTTAGTAAGTCGGTTCTGGCAAATACAGCGCAGAAAATGTTATTGGGAAATTTAATCTTGATAAATCGAGGTGAAGAAAAAGCCGGTGGACGTCAGCGACAATCTATACTTGCCGATGCGTTTGAAGCAGTTATCGGAGCAATTTATTTGGATATGGGGTTGCCTTCCGCTGTGGATTTTGTCCGGAAATTTCTTTTGGCAGACTTCAGAAAAATTGTCCATAAGGGTCTTTATCGTAACCACAAAAGCATTTTATTGGAACACACGCAGAGCGCCGGTTTGAGCATGCCTTTTTATAACGTTATTGAGGAGATTGGCCCTGACCATGCCAAGGAATTTGTCGTTCAGGTATTTATTAATAAGGAGAAGCATGGTGAGGGGAGGGGAAAAACAAAAAAAGTCGCCGAACAGGAGGCAGCTAAAGCGGCAATAAAATATTTGGATATAAAAGAACCTAAAAATGAAATTTAATCTTCAAAATAATAAGACAGATAAATCATTCGATATCAAACTTGCTGATTTGTTTATGATGACGAACTCCAATTAATAGGATTCAAATATTTACTTTAGCAATTAAAATAATTAATAAAGGGAATTTTCTAACCTTTTGAAAATCATAATTTGCAAAGATTTTGAAATAAAGGGAGTTATATGAAAAGAATTCTAAATGTTGTGGGCGCGAGACCCAACTTTATGAAAATTGCTCCAATCCAGAGGTTGATGGAAGACCAGTCCAATAGTTTTGAACCGGTTTTGGTTCACACCGGTCAACATTACGATGAACGGATGAGCAAATTGTTTTTTGAGGACTTGCAATTACCTGAGCCGGACATCTACCTTGGAGTTGGTTCAGGGTCCCACGCGGAACAAACCGCCAAAATCATGGTTGAGTTCGAAAAAATATGTATCGAATATAAGCCGGATTTGGTACTCGTGGTGGGTGATGTTAACTCAACGGCTGCCTGCAGTATAGTTGCCTCCAAACTGTGGATACCCGTGGCACATGTAGAGGCGGGTCTAAGAAGTTTTGATCGAAAAATGCCTGAAGAAGTTAATCGAGTTGTAACCGATGCGCTCTCAGAATACTTATTTATTACTGAAAAATCGGGGATGAACAATTTAGCAAAAGAAGGTGTAAGTTCTGCAAAAGTGCATTTTGTGGGAAACGTAATGATAGATTCTCTGGTGTTCTTTTTGGAAAAAGCCAAGGAGTCAAAGATTTTGGGTGAACTTCAATTAAATGGGGGTGATTATGCACTTGTTACCTTACACCGCCCGTCAAATGTCGATGATAAGGATAATTTCCTAAAAATCATTTCAGCCTTTAAAGAAATACAACAAAATGTAACCATTGTTTTTCCCATACATCCGCGTACCAAAAAAAATATTTCAAGTTTTGGATTAGAATCGGAAGTGAGTAAATTTGCAAACTTAAAATTGATTGAACCGGTAGGCTATTTGGATTTTATGAAGTTGATGCAAAGTTGTGGTTTTGTTTTGACGGACTCCGGCGGAATTCAGGAAGAAACAACTTATCTGGGAATACCTTGTTTAACCCTGCGTGAAAATACTGAGCGTCCTATAACAACAGAAATAGGTACAAATGAAGTTGTGGGAACAGATACTGAAAAAATCATACGCCTCAGCCATCAGATTATCACCGGTAATTGGAAGAAAGGGCAGATACCGGAATTGTGGGATGGTCACGCTGCGGAACGAATTGTTCAGGTCTTAAAGGAGAATTAGTTTGAGGTATCTTTTAAGTATTCTATTACTATACTCTATGGCATTTGCGCAGGAAGAGGCAGCTACGCAGGATAGAGCGCCAATTTTCGACAAGGACTTTCAGCATCTCGAAAAATCTAATGAACAACAGATCCCGGTGCCACAAATGCTGGAACAGGCATTCGAGAAGGAAATTGATTCAACATCCTATGTGTTAGGGCCTGGCGACAGACTCCTAATAAAGATTTGGGGGATGTTGGATAAACAGTTTATCAGCGAAATTACCCCGGATGGATATGTTATCATTCCAAGTGTAGCAGAAGTGGCGATTTCGGGTAAAACTCTTGCTAAGGGGAGTGAACTGATAAAAAAAGAATTAGCAGGATCGTTTAAAAATTCCGGATTTTCGATTCGTCTTGTCCAAATTCGAAAATTCCGAGTATTTGTCGTTGGTGAAGTAAGGACTCCCGGTGCCTATTACCTTCGCGCAGTTGACAGAGTTGTTGATGCTATTCAGCTGGCAGGTGGGGCATTAACCTGGGGCAATGAAACGCGAATTCAAGTCCGTCATTTGAATGGTGAGGTCGATACCGTCAATATCAGTAATTTCTTTTTAGAGGGTGATTTAGGCTGTAATCCATTACTCTCTGGTGGGGATATTGTCTATGTTCCCCGCATTGACCTAAGCAAAAATTATGTTATTATCACAGGAAATGTGGGATCGCAGGGTCTTTATCAAACTTTGCCAAATGAAACCTTATATGATTTTTTAAAGCGGGTTCGGGCCTTAAATAGACGTTCGAATATCGCGAACGTCATTATTATAAGGCAGGAACGAAAAATTTTCTTTAACCTGCTGGACGCTGAGGCAAAGGTACGTGATGAAATTTTACAAACTGGTGATAGGATTATCATTCCATCGTTAAGAGATAGGGTTTATGTGAAAGGGGAAGTTATTCAGCCGGGGCCGTATCCGTATCTAGCTAATTATGTCGCGAGAGACTATGCCGGATATGCCGGTGTTTTGGGAACAGCAAAAGATCCGAAAGATTTTTATGTAATTCGCAGAGAAACAAATTTGATTGAGAAGGGACCAGACGTTATTGTGGATCGAGGTGACATAGTCGTCATTCCAAAAAGCACAAAAGAGAATACCAAAGAAACGCTGGCTATCATAACGCCAATTTTAAGTATTATGTTGAGTACTGTCGCTATTATTGTTTCGGTTTCGAAATAAAAAAGTATAAATTTTTCTATAATCATGGAAATAAAATCAAATATTTTCTGGAACTTTGTTAAGATTTTTTGGCAGCATAAAAAGTTTATAATTGCTAGTTGTATTGGAATAATGATAATCACTTTTATTGTCACCACTTTAATGCCAAAGACATATAAAGCGAGTCTTACTTTTGTTATTATTGAGGAAGAAACCGGTTTTAGTTTATCTTCAATAATCGGAGAATTACCATTTAAACTCGGTGGCTTTGGGACGACCGAAGCAGATAGATTCGTTGCATTTTTAGAAAGCCGTAGAATTAGGGATATTGTTATAAAGGAATTTGATTTGTTTAAGGAGTATGGTGAAGTATATATAGAACATGTCTATAAAAGTCTTAATGAGAATGTTGATATCATTGACAATTTGGATGGAACGGTTACGATAAATTGCTATTTTAAACGATTTCCTGAAAAAGCCGCTGCGATGGTGCAACTATTCTATGATGAACTATACAAAGTAGTTTTGGAACTTAATCGACAAAAATCAACTGCCTTTAGAGAATATGTTGAAGAAAATTATAATATAAATCAAAAACAACTTGCCCAATTAGAAGATTCAATGCGGGTATTTCAATTGAAAAATAAAATTATTGAATTTGAATCACAAACAAAATTTTCATTCGAGGCATTAGCTCAACTTGAGGCTGAAAAACAAAGTTATAAACTTCAGATTGACTATCTGAAAAAGTTTGGTACCGGCCAATTCGAAAAACTAAAAGAACTTGAGTTGAAATATGCTATTGTTGAATCAAATATTAAAAAACTATTATCTGAAGGCGAAAACTACATATTTGCATTTAATAATTTGCCAGATAAAGGATTACAATACTTCAGATTATTGAGAGATATAACAATTCAACAAAAAATTATGGAGATATTATTACCTCTATTAGAAAATGCTAAAATGGAAGAACAAAAAAAAACTGCCAATCTTCAATTACTAGATCCTCCTTTTATTCCTCAGTATAAGTATAAACCCAAGAGATTAACATATATGATACTTATTACGTTTTTTCTTTTCGTTATTGAGATATTATTCTTTTCGATACATGAATCATATAAAAACAGCAAATCTGATATAAAAGCCTGGCTTCAAAGATAATGTTATGCGAAAAAGTTGGGTTTTATATCTACCAATTTATGCTTTTACATTCATTTGGGCGCTTACCTTTTTTCTTTATTATTTGAATCCATTTAATTTACCTCCATTAAGAACATATACATGGGTAGTTCTTCTTTCTGGCATTACAATGGTTTACGCGGGTTTTTTGTCAGGAAAATTTCTCTCCCAAGGATTTAAATTTGAGATTGTATCATTTGTATCAACTCGTGAGCACTTCCCATTTGCAGTGGAACCGCTCAAAAAATTATTATTCTACTTCACCACGATTAGTTTAATAGGCATCCTAGGTAGGAGTTTTTTAGTAATTCAGGCAATGGGTGGCATTGAAGAATACATTATTAATCCAACTTATACCCGGAATTTCATCATTCAGGTGGATACCAGGCAGGTTGAAGTAAATATTATCCTTCTGAAGCTTTTTAGTTATATGTCAAGTTTTACTTTTGCTTGCGTGATTGTCGGTGGGGTGCTATATACCATTCCTAAAAGTAAATTAATTGGGATTTATCCCCTTTTAGTTTCAGTAATCGCCGCTGTAATTAATTTTCAGAGAGGGGAATTCATACGAAATTATATATTTTGGTTGATCTGTGCTTTTATATTTTCTTATTATTTGCCCAAATATTTCCAGAGAAAAAATTTATACTCAATATTTAGGCAAATAATCTACTTTTTAGTCATATTTGTAATATTTTCTTTGTTCATTCTATTATTGCGTTTTTTCTTTGCTAGTCAGGGTAATATTACTTTTATCATTAATAGTTTTTACTTCTATATCGTTGGCAATTTGTGGACTCTTGATCAATATTTACTAACAGATCCACAACCACTTTATGGGCTTTCTATTTTTCGGTCATTTGCTTCCTGGTTCAGTGCACTTCAACTTGTGGACAAATCAAGTGTGCTGGCTCTCCATAATGAATTTTTTCCGATTTATAATACAGCAATGAATACGTTTACATTTATTAGAATTCCATACGATGATTTTCGTTTTCCAGGGGTATTGGTAATTTCTTACTTTTTGGGAATTATTGCTTTTAGCTCTATGAAAGCATTTGTTAAGAAATTTTCTTTTTTTCGTCTCGGATTAGCTGCCCTCTTAACAAATCTTCTACTGTGGTCTTTTTATAATTTAGAGATCGGAGCACTGACTCTATATGTTATCAGATTTATTGAACTTTTTCTTCTAGACTTTTTCTTAGAACGATTTAATTTATACCAAACGTAAATAAATATATGATGATTAGAATTTATCAAATCTGCGTTAAACAAAGTGGATTTTGGGGATCAAGATGCGAACCAAATATAGATTTTCTAAAATAGCTTTGATTAACTATAGTAAAGGAATTATTCCATAATATGCCAATTGTCTTATTGATAAAACTGGGTTGCAGATGAATATATGCATGGTAGGAAATTTGCCCCAAGTATATGGTGGTGTTGCAACACATTGTTATTATTTAACTAAAAATCTGGTTTCACTGGGGCATACTGTATTTCTTCTAGATGTGATACCTTATGCAGAAAAAAATTTACCAGAGGGTGTAAAATTCATAGAATTTACTCAATATCCGTTAAGCTATCTTTTGATTCTTTTCGTTCGACAAAAGAAATACAGAATTCTTACACTCCAACTCATTAGAATAGTCGGTTTGCATCGGCTAAAAAATATTCGTTTTGCTACATCATTGATTCTTAATCTTCAAAATAATTTAGAAAATCAAACTATCGATGTTATTCATTCTCATCACATCGGTATTCGATCTTTGGCTGCCTATTTGTTCGCGAAAGCGCATCAAATTCCATTTATTATGACAGCTCACGGTGCTGAAATCACGGTTGAAGAGAATTGGCAAAAAGAGAAACGACTGATTACCCATTTATTAGATACTAATAGGCAAATTATTACTGTCTCTAAGTTCACCGCTAAGATAATAAGGGAAAAAGGCTTTGCAGGAAAATTGACAGTCATTCCAAACGGAATTGATATGGAGGCTTTTCAAGAAATTCCTGAAGATATAGTCTCGATTCGGCAAAAGTATAAGATACCGGAAGACAAAAAGATGATATTATTCTTATCTTCCTTTAAGAATTGGAAAGGTCCAGACGTGTACTTAAGGAGTCTTCCATTTGTGAAGCAGCCATTCCATGGTATTATGGTTGGGAATGACCTTGGGTATTGGAATTCCTGTCAAAAGTTAGCAAAAGAATTGGATCTTCAGGAAAAAGTGGGGATGTATAGAAATATACCATCAAATGAAGTTGTGGCTATGTACCACATCGCTGATGTATTTGTGTTTCCAACAAAATTTCCCTCAGAAGGCTTTGGAATTGTTGCTCTGGAGGCAATGGCAACCAGTACACCGGTCGTTGCTTCACGAATTGCGGCGATTCCTGAGATTGTAAAAAATGGCATCACTGGTCTATTGTTTGAACCGAATAACCATGTAGATTTGGCTGCTAAAATCAATCAAATCCTCAGCGACCCTGCATTAGGTCAACAACTGCGGGAAAATGGCATCAGAAAGGTTCGTACCTCCTTTAATTGGAAAAGAATTGCGGAACAGGTACAGAAGGTCTACAAAGAAATCATATGAATCCCAACCCTTTTTTTGTGCTCTTTAAACATTCAATAATTTATGGTATAGGCCAGGTTTCTGTGAGCTCTACGGCGTTTATTCTAATGCCGGTATTTACAAATCCACGCTATCTTTCTGTTACAGATTATGGAATTTGGCAAATATTAAACATTTCCATGACCTTATTAGGGATCATCTTAAGCATGGGAATGGCGACTACATTATTTCGCTTCTATTACGAGGAGAAAGATGCTATTAACCGGTTAACGGTTAGTAATACGATACTTTGGTTACTGCTGGGCACTGCAGCGATCTTCCTGGCAATTACATTTTTCTTTGTTAAACCATATTTGCTGGTGACTCTACAGCTAGATCATCCTATACAACAATATTTTCCATGGATCGTTTTGGCAGCGGTATTCCAAGTACTCAATATTTTCTTACTAAATATTTTTAGAGCAGAAGAAAAGCCATGGCGATATATTTCATTTCAGCTAATTCAATTTATCTTCTTATTGGCTTTCCTATCAATTTTCCTTCTCCGATTTAAGTGGCAATTACATGGGATGGTGAATGGTTATTTAATGGCCTTCGGATTGTCCTTTATATTGTTACTCTTTTCTTACAAAAACAAGCTGCGATTTAGAGTGAACATTAAATTGTTAAAGAAGATGTTAATTTTTGGGCTCCCATTGGCTGCAGTACAGTTAGGAGGATGGATTTTATCGGTGTTTGACCGATACCTTTTAGGTTTTCAATTGAATTATAACGCAGCAGCCGTCTACAGTGTGGGTTATCAATTTGGAATGATAGTAAATTTGATCATAATTATGCCCTTCTCAGTCGCCTGGGGGCCTTTTATGTTTAAGGTTTTTAAAAGAAAGGATGCTCAGTCTGTTTATGCTCGAACATTAACATATATTTCTCTGGCTGGTCTCTTTACCGCTTTTGTAGTATCCACTTTTAGCGAGGAAATCCTGAATATATTCACCAATTCGCCCGAATACCTGGAAGCTCGGACTATTATCTCGCTTATTGCTTTTGCACACGTTTTCTATGGTATGTATTATGTATTTACAACGGGATTAAATGTTACAAACCAAACCCATTATTTTGTGTTCATTATCTCTGTTGCTGCTTTTTTTAATATAATTACAAATTATTTGCTGATTCCTAACTTAGGAATTTTGGCCCCTGCGATAATTACCGTTGGATCTTATTTCCTACTTGCCTTTTTAACATATTACTACTCACAGAAATTTTATAGAATCTCATTCGAATTTGGCAGGATCCTCTTATTGTTTACAGTATTCATATTGATGGGAATTATAGGGTATACTTGGAAAGTTGACCAAATTCTAATTTCTGTTACAACGAAGTTGATTATTGTTTTACTGCCATTACTTCTACTTTATTTATTTAAGTTCTTTAAACCTGAAGAGATTGATGTTTTGAAAGGAAAATTTCCTAATAGACTCGATGGATGATCAGACATTTCATAATAGTATTCAACGTTTGGAGCGCTGGCTAAATAATAACGGACTTGCCGGCCTTGATCCCTACACTTTAGAGGCAAAACTAAATAAAACTAGTTTTTACCAAAAATATGGGAACAACCGCGTTGTCAGACATCTTTGTTATCGTCTCCTGCAAGTGTTCCCGGAATATTTGCTGCCTATTCTAAAACCAGAGCCGGAAATTAATGCCAAAGGATTGGGTCTTTTGGCCCTGGGATACCTGAACTTATATGAGTCGACGGGCCAAGAAACATACCGTCAGAAAACCGAGGAAATTTTAACCTGGCTGGTCAATAACCGAAGTAAGGGCTATCCGGGATATTGTTGGGGATATCCCTTCGATTGGTTTACTGAAATTTTAATACCTGCAAATACACCATCAAGCGTTGTGACGGTGACTGTAGGTTACGCGTTTATTAGAGCATATAAACTTTTTAAAAATAGCGATTATTTAAAAGTAATTACTAAGATTGCAGAATTTTTGACTAAGGGTTTAAATTGTTACCAATTATCAAAAAATGAACTTTGCTTCAGCTATACGCCACTTGATGATAAACAGGTTATTAATGCTAATCTATTCATTGGTGACTATTTAGGGAGGGTATTAAAGTATTTTGAAAACGAAGAATGGCTAAGAATAGCTACCAAGATTTACAATTTTACAATTCGATGTCAAAATCCTGACGGTTCTTTTTACTATTATGGTCCCGATATGGAACCACGCCCCGCACTTAGAAAAACATTAAAAATGATTGATCATGTTCATACTGGATTTGTCCTTAGAGCCTTACAGACTTTGACTGAAAATCTTCCAGGAAATAAAAAGAACATATATATAAAAATGGGATTGAAATTCTATTTGGAAGAATTATTCGACAATTATATTCCTAAATTTATGCCTCGGATCAAATATCCGGTTAATATTCACTCGGTCAGCGAAGCTATTCTGACACTCAGTCAATTTCGTGAAGATCCGCAAGCGCGCTCAAAGCTAGAAAAAACTATTCCTTGGGCGATTGCAAATTTTCAGGATAAAAGGGGCTATTTTTACTATAATTTATTTCCTTTTCGTAAAGCCAAGATAGCCTATTTACGCTGGGGACAAGCGTGGATGTTTTACGCGCTTACGCAAATTAGAAAAAACAGGAAATACTAATTCAAATCCGGTATTTGAATAAACCAATCGTTAATCCATCTTATAAATTACTTTAATGGCTAATGTTTTTGGAAATCCCGTTCACGATTTGACTTTTAGATCCAAGATCCGTGGTATGGACACTAATTTCCTTTTAAAAGACCAAGGAATCTCTTGAAAAAGTTGAAAATTAAAGTGAATCCTATAGGGAAAAATATTTAAAGATTTTAAGAGAGTTTGATGAATCCTACCAAGATTTGCATGATAGCGACAAGGCATCTTCCAGGCGATCCGCGAATTTTTGAAAAAGAAGCAAAATCGTTATCAAAAGCTGGATATGAAGTTGATATCGTAATTCCCGCTGGTAAGAAACCAAATGAAACCTCCGGGATACAATTTCTTTTGTTTGAAAAAGCCCCAAAACCTTTCAGAAAAATCAGCACAATATGGAAAAGCTATCAAAAAAGCAAACACTCGAACGCGGACATCTATCACTGCCACGAGATTGACGTGTCATTATTCAATGGTTTTCTTCTAAAAACAATTAACAAGAATAGAAATGTTAAGTTAATTTTTGATTGTCATGAATTCTGGATTGGACATTTTAGTGAACGAATTCCAAAAATTCTTAGAGGATTTTTTGAGTTTCTCTTTAGGAAGTATGAAAAATTTATATTGAAAAGGTGTGATTACTTAATAACTGCAAACACAATTGAAAGAAGCTATTATCAAATAATGTTTCCGGTGAAACCGATCTCTGTAATCTATAATGTACCACATTTGAAACCCAACGAAAAGAAATTGAAAGAGACAAAAATATATGACCTCTGTTTTGAGGGATTTCTTTGTTTTGAAAGGGGAATGGAACAATTATTTCAAATCACCAAGGAGTTTTGTGAACAAATAGAAGATTTTAGACTATTAATTTTGGGTGAGGTTAATGAAGGAGTAGACCGAGATTGGGCGTTCTCCTATATTCAAGAAAATGGATTACAGTCACGTATTATTTTTAGCGGCTGGCAGCCATATGAAAAACTATATTCATTTCATATAAGATCAAAAATCGGGATTTATCTTTATCACTATACGCCAACAAATTTACTCTCAGGTCCGCCCAATAAATTATTTAATTTTATGAAGGCAGGAATCCCACTCATTGCGAGTAACTTACCTGAAACCGCGAATATTCTAACTGAAGTAGGATGTGGGATTATAGTCGATCCGTTTAATCTACCTCAAGTAAAAAATGCGATTTCAAGATTACTAATGAATCCTGAAGAAGGAAAAGAGATGGGAAAAAGAGCACTAGATGCATATAAAAATAAATTTAACTGGGAATGCGAGGAAAAAAAATTGCTGAAGATCTATAAAAACCTCACAGCGACATGATTATAACTAAGATAAATCTAACATTTATATTAGTTATTTGATTTTAATGTGTTGTCAAATACTATTTCAAAAAAATGATTGATCAAAGTTTAGATAGCAAGTCTATCTCTATTGTAATGTGTAGCACCGCACACGCCCATGACGATACAAGAATATTTTATCGTGAGGCAATCACTTTATCTAAGGAATTTAAAGTAACAATGATTGCTTGCGGCGAATTTGTAGAAAAAAAAATTAATGAAAATCTAAGAATTATTGCACTTCCTCCATGGCAAAAAAAATCCGATCGAATTAGAAATTTATTTTTACTTTTTAGAAAAGTGCAGACCTTGAAATCTGAAATATTTATCTTTCACGATATAATTGGCATAATCCTAATCCCCTTCCTAAAGATGTCGCGGAAAACGAATGTTATTTTTGATATTCACGAAAACTTTTATGGCTGGATTCGCGAAAAGGATTGGTTACCGAAATTTTCGAGGATAATAATAGCATTCACATATAAGTTACTAGAAAAATTAATATTAAGATTCACTGATATGATTTGGTTTGCTGTACCAGATATCGGAGAACAATATATAAAATATAAAAATTTACCGAAATTATATGTCCCAAATTTTCCTCCAATAAGACAATTCAAATCGTTTATGTCAGATACGCCACTTTTCCAAAACCGATTTGTTTTCGTCGGAAGTATGGATGCTGACAGAAGTATTATTCAGATTATTCAGGCGTTTCAACTCTTTGATGAAAAATATCCCAATTATTCATTGTTGCTAATTGGCGCCTTTTATTCAGAAGAATATAAATTGAAGGTGTACAAATTAATTAACGATTTAGAACTAGATTCTAAGGTCAAATTATTAGGCAAAATGCCATTTTATGAAGCATTAAGTTTGGTTGAAAAGTCTAAAGCGGGGTTTTCGTTGCATCAGCCAACATACAATTTTCTAAGAAGCATGCCTTTAAAACTTTTTGAATATATCGGCATGTCGGTTCCTGTTATAGCATCCAATTTCA